>Ga0207416_1000050_pt1 | contig 211948 bp, 179 predicted proteins | sample PaiPotPPM11metaG_FD_184107 | JGI IMG/M metagenome (GOLD analysis project Ga0207416, IMG submission 184107) | Iron sulfur acid spring bacterial and archeal communities from Banff, Canada, to study Microbial Dark Matter (Phase II) - Paint Pots PPM... ... | reverse complement strand
CCGATTTACCCCCAGCCTAGCCCGCCCCCGTGGCTGTAGCCGCAAAGCTCACCCTCGTAGTCCGCTATCTAAAAACCGAACTGCGTCCACTGTCTCAATCCGCGTCCAATTCCCCAAGCCGCGAAGGGGCGATAGAATGCAGCCCACGGCGCAAGCCGTGGGACTGCCGCGCGGGAAGATCAACAAGCCCCGAAAGGGGCGAAAGAAAACCTTGTCCGACGAAACAATCTATCTCGCTCAAATTCCTGCCCATCGATCGAAATCCATCCTGCCCCGCTCAATCTCACGTCGCGTCCGCCAAACCGGCATCATCGATTTCAAATCCGATATATTCCAATATTATGTCTCCCCTGAACCCCGACCGCCGCACCTTCCTCAAAACCGCCGCCGCAACCGCCGCCGCGACTCTACTCCCGCCCTCGCGCTTGCTGGCGCAAACCCCCGCCGACTACACCCTCACGATCGCCACCAAGCCACTCGAAATCGCGCCCAAACGCATCCTCTCGGTCACCACGTACAACGGCCAATTCCCCGGCCCGTTACTTCGCCTGAAAGAGGGCCAGCAGGTCACCGTCGACATTCAAAACGACACCGACACTCCCGAACAACTGCACTGGCACGGCCAGCTGGTTTCCACCGAAGTCGATGGCGCCGCCGAAGAGGGCACTCCCTTCATTCCTCCCCAAGGCTCGCGCAGGATCTCCTTCGTGCCCCACCCCTCGGGCCTCCGCTTCTATCACACCCACGTCCGCGCCGGGGACAATCTCTCTCTCGGCCAGTACAGCGGCCAGGTCGGCCCCGTCTACATCGAACCCAAACAAAATCCCGGCAACTACGATCGCGAAGTCTTCCTCACACTAAAAGAATTCCAGCCCACCTTGAGCCGCGGCGGCGACATGCCGCAGCACTTCCTCTCGCCCGCACAAACCATTCCCGAACTCAAAGAATCGGGCGAGAACAAGATGAAAGCCTCGATAGCCCAGGGCAAGCCTCACGGATTCGAAGTCGGTTACGACTCATTCACCATCAACGGGCGCATGCTGGGCCACGGCGAACCGGTGCGCGTGAAACCGCGCGAGCGCGTTCTCTTCCACGTTCTCAACGGTAGCGCCACCGAGATTCGCAGCCTGGCTCTCCCCGGCCACACTTTCACCGTCATTGCCATGGACGGCAATCCGCTCCCCAAACCAGTTCGCGTTCCCGTTCTCTGGCTCGGCACCGCCGAGCGCATCTCCGCCATTGTAGAAATGAACCATCCCGGCGTCTGGATCATGGGAGACCTCGACGACGACGATCGCCATCACGGCATGGGCATCGTAGTCGAATACGCCGGCAGCAAAACCAAACCCCAATGGCTTCCGCCCGTTCCGTTCAAATGGAACTACGACCACTTCGGCGCCGCTGCCGCAAACTCCCCGCAGCCCGACGAGATTTTCGAAATGCTCTTCGAAAAGCAAAATGCCGCCGTCGACGGATTCAATCAATGGACCATCAACGGCGCCGCCTATCCGCTAACGCAAATGATGGCGCCGCCAGCCTTCAAGGTGACAGAAGGCAAGCGCTACCGCATCCGCATGCGCAATGCCAGTGACGACATTCACCCCATCCATCTCCACCGCCACACCTTCGAACTGACAAAATTTGCCGGCCAGCCTACCTCCGGCGTAATGAAAGATGTAGTCATGGTCGGCGGCTACCAGGAAGTCGAAATCGATTTCCAAGCCAACAATCCCGGCCCAACCCTCTTCCACTGCCACCAGCAACTCCACATGGACTTCGGCTTCATGACCCTCTTCGCCTACAGTTAGCGCGTAAACAGACGTGAGCGAGATAAAAGAAGAGCGCCAGAGATTAGGGCGAAGTACAGGACGAAGTATAGGACGGTGTATTAGAGACGGGACGACGAATGCCGCAGCCCCGAAGGGGCGCAAGAATAAAGCCCACGGCGCAAGCCGTGGGTAGATGGCGCGGGAAAATGAACAAGCCCCGGAGGGGCGAAAGAAACCCTACGACGCAGATTGCGAATCATGCGCCGGAACCACGGGAATAAACACACGCGTCAATAATCTCCCACCCGCGCCGAATCGCCCACGAAAAATCGTCCCTGAATTCCCACCGGATAACCATCCAGGTTCCCCAAAAAAAAAATGCGGCCAACGGGCCGCATTCTCTCGCTACCAAAAACGAACTACTTCTTCCCCCGCAACATCTCCACCACCCGTTCATAATCATCCACCGTGTGATACTCGATCACAATCTTCCCCTTGCCCTTGCGGTCGCGGATTCGCACCCGCACTCCCAACATCCGCTCCAGCTCCATCTGCGCCGATCGCACATTCGGATCCACCCACCGCGCTCCGCTGCTCTTCTTGTTGGGCGTCAATCCCGGCATCCCTGGAATTGGATCGAGCAGCCCGTTCATTCGCAGAACCAGCATCTCGACCTGCTCGACCGACATACCTTTCTTCACCGCAAACAGCGCGGCCTCCGCAATCTTGTCGTCGCCATCCAGCTTCAGCAGTTCCTTGGCCTGGGCGAAGTTAATCTTCTTCTCGGCCAATAACTGCATCACCTCGCGCGGCAGCTTTAGTAACCGCATATAGTTCGTCACCGACGCTCGCGAAAGTCCCACGCGCTCCCCAATCTGTTGCTGCGTCAGATGGAACTCATTGCTCAACACCCGAAACGCCTCCGCCTGTTCCAGCGCACTCAAATCCTCCCGCTGCAGGTTTTCGATGATCGTCATCTCTGCCGCCTGCTGCAGCGAAACTCGCCGCACCAGTGCCGGAATATGCGTCTTCCCCGCTTTCTTCGAGGCATGCAACCGCCGCTCGCCCAGAATTAAAATGTAGCGCCCGTCTTCATCGCCGGGACGCACCAGGATCGGCTGCACTACGCCATTCGCCTTGATCGAATCCGCCAACTCCTCCAGCGCCTCATCATCCTCGACATGCCGGGTCTGAAACGGATTCCGATCAATATCCGCAATTGCCACATTGACCACAAGGTTCCCCGGAATCCGCGACTCCGCCTGCGCATAGATCGTGATAGTCTCGTCCGCCCCAACCGGCTCCAGATCGGGGGTGGAAGATGTAGAAGATGGAGAAAATGTGGGGACAGCCGCCCCCGGCTGTCCGGCCGAGCGAAGCTCGGCTGCTGCCGCGGTCGCGTCCACCTCCTCCGCTACCGCCTGAATCTCCAAAGAAGCGAATCGCGAAGCAGCCTGCGCAACCACCGCCGCCTCATCTCCCCGAGACGCTTCGGGCGAAATCGTCCCATGATTCGCCACCGTCCTGTCAACAACGGAAGTCTCATTCCGAACGAAGTGAGGAATCTGCTGTGTGCTCGCAACTCCGCCGCTCTGCCCCCCCGGTACGACTCGTGGCCCAGGCAACAACGACTCCAGCCCGCGCCCCAAAGCCCGCCGCTTCTCCACCTTCTCCTTCTCGCCCGCCGCCCGCTTCTCCGCCGCACTAGTAGTCATCATTCATTCCTCTCGCCCGTAATCATCCCCCGGAGCTTGTCATCCTGAGGCGCCGCACTTTGGCGCCGAAGGACCTATTGCACGTTCCGCCTTATATCGACAACCATCAATCTAATATATCGATGCCAATCGATATATCTTACCCTGTGAACCTCTGCGCCCTCTGTGGTTGAATTCCGGGTACTGTATATCGATGATTGTCGATATACCAAGCCAGGGGATTCAAGCTGATTTATCCATGGCGTCCACAGCTGCGGGAATCTCCTCCACCGCCTCTGCGCTCTCCGTTGCTATGGTCTCAGCGGAAGGAGGAGAGCTGACCGCTGAAGGCTGCCTCTCAATCAGTTCCTTCGCCAGCCGTATATAGCTCTCCGCCCCCTTCGACCGCGGATCGTACACCAGCGCCGCCTTCCCATGGCTAGGCGCCTCCGCCAGTCGTATGTTCCGCGGCACAGTTGTCTGGCAAAGCTTCTCCCCAAAAAAGTTCTTCAGCTCACTCATCACCTGCTGCGCCAGGTTGGTGCGGTCATCAAACATCGTCAGCACCACGCCCTCAATCCCCAATGCAGGATTGAGCCCCGCGCGGATCCGCTCAATGGTGTCAAGCAACTCGCTCACACCCTCCAGAGCAAAGTACTCCCCCTGCATCGGAATCAGCACCGCGTCCGCAGCCACCAGCGCATTCAGGGTCAGCAGATCCAGCGCTGGCGGACAGTCCAGCACGACGAACTGAAACCGATCCCGCAAAGGAGCCAGCGCATCGCGCATGCGAAACTCGCGCCCGTCTGCGTCCACCAGTTCAATGTTTGCGCCGATGAGATTTTTGTGCGCTGGAATCAGCCACAGCTGTTCCAGTTCTGTCGTGAGCAGTGCCTCCTCAGCCGAGGCCGCGCCCATCAACAGATGGTACGAGCTGACGCGGTCAGGATCCTTGGCGAACCCCAGGCCGCTGGTGGCGTTCGATTGCGGATCGCAATCGACCAGCAGCGTGTTCACTTCCGCAGCCGCAAACGACGCAGCCAGGTTGATGGCAGTCGTAGTCTTACCCACGCCGCCCTTCTGATTGGCAACAGCGATGACGCGTCCCATTAGATTGTGAGGAGAACCAGAGCTACCCGGCAGCATAATCCGCTTCGTATACCAATGCAATGAGATTAGCTGTGCAAGCCAACGAATTTGTGTGCAAAAAGCGTTCCCGCAGGAACATTCCACACGAAACCACACTGTGCTCCCCGCTCAAGTAGGAGAAATGTTCCCGCAGGAACACTTCGGCCAGAACCAAACTGAAGCGCAAAGATAAAATTAAGAGTCCCCCAATTTCGCGGCAGCAGTTCTGGGGGGAGGAGAAGGACGACTCCCCTAGGCCATACTCGTTCTGGTCGTGGCAGGGTTGGAATCGGCAGGGGCTAACAAGAGGGATTGGGCTCTTCACGTCGTGCGGGAAGAAGTGTTCCTGCAGGAACATTGTTCCCCTTCTCGGGTCGTTCCGCAGAAGACGTACGGGAAGACGATCGGGATGCCGGCAATCTGTAGGGTGCAGCCGGATTGAAAAGTGCGCGTAGTGTTCCCGCAGGAACCTTACGCTGGGCGTCTAGGGAGCAGTGGAGTTGCGGCCAGGGGCACAAAAGGGAGAAATGTTCCTGCAGGAACATTGTGGAAAACTTTGCGATTGCTCAGCGATACACGTTCCGCGAGAGTGTGACTTCGTGACATCTGTTCCACTTTTGTGTCACGGGACAGGCGCGAAGTCCACTGACCGCGACGATGGGGGCGGATTTATGATGCCTATGCTCCACTTGTTTACTTAAGAGGTTCGCTCTCGCTGGCCGATCAACAGGATTCTGGACTTCGACGCTGGGACCGAAATGGGGTCAGACCACGTTAATCGTGGCAGACGGGCTTGTGCTTGGCCTTGCTGGGAAGTGCCGATCAGCAGAGCCAGGCTGCCAGCCGGGCGGACTAGCGCGGCGGCTACTGGAAGGATGGACTCGAAGCGCTCGACGGCTCGTAGCGTGACTACGTCGAATGTCTTGCCGGTCACGGTTTCGGCGCGGATGTTTTGTATATCGACGTCCGTCAATGTAAGGGCGCGGGTGACTTCGCGGAGGAAGGTAGCTTTCTTATGGTTGGATTCGATCAGGGTCAGGGAGATTTGCGGAGCCCAGAGTTTGATGGGAAGGCCGGGAAATCCGGTGCCTGCGCCGAGATCGGCCAGCGTCAAGGCAGCCGAGCTTCGCTCGGCTGGACAGCCCCTTCGACTTCGCTCAGGGCAGGCTTGGGCGGCTGTCCCCACATGAACTCCACTCGGGAACAACTGTGGAGCAGCTGTCCTCACATGAACATTGGGTGGGAACAAATGGCAAGCGGCGAACAGGCTTTCGCCGAAGTGGCGAGTGACAATCTCTTCCGGATCGCGCACGGCGGTGAGGTTGATGCGGGCGTTCCAGCGAATCAGTATATCGATGTACGTCGATATATCCTGCACTTGAGCGGGAGAGAGGACAGCGGGTTCCGCTCCGGCTTGCGCCGGCTCGGAATGACAAGTTTCGGAAGCCGCAATCGGCGTGCGGAGAAAGGGCTCAAGCAACTCTCGGATGCGTGCGGTGTTCATAGAGAGCAGACTCACGATTGTAGATGGGACAATCGTAGATCTGCGAAAGCGGATTTGCGAAAGCAGATGGACGCGGGGATAATGGTTCTACAACCGTGGCCGATCCTGCGGATCGGAAAAACTGGGGAGTCACCCTTTTAAGATTTGGCATCCAATTTAGCTATGAAAGCCCCCAAGGGAGCAATTTTCGAGGAGAAGTATCGGGTAGTAGCAGTGGACGGCCAGAGTCTGACTATTCGTGGGGTCCGCAGCGGCAAGGTGCTGACCATCGTAAATCCCGACCCTGATACCCCGCTCACGCCCGCCGAATATCCTCCCGGCAAGCTGATTAAGTTAAGCGACCCGTCTCGGTCGCCCGCGAACTAGAAACCTCGTCTCATTATTTTTAGCAAATCTCCAAGCGCGGACGGACGAATGCGTCCGTCCCTACGCGGCCACGCATCTTGGACGGACCAAAGCGTCCGGCGCTACGTGTATCGAAAGACGGGGGACGAGACGAATGAAGCGAATGCGCTGCGGAAGCTGGGACGCAAGGACGAGGCGGAACAAATCGAGGAGCGGTTGCGGAAGATTCACCGGGCGGCGCAGACGAATTAGAGGCGGGCGGACGATTGCGTCCGCCGCTACGTGTGCCGGGATGAATTCCTTCGCAGGACAGCCGAGGCGGCTGTCGCTACGTGGCTTGGAGTGCGGCTTCGGCTTTCTTTCTTAATGGGTCCAGACGGGTTTGTTCCAGGTTATCGCGGTAGAAGAGGTTGTAGGTGTCGAAGGGGATCAAGCGGCCGTCGGGGTGGACGATGTGGACGCAGGTTTTCTTGATGCTGCGCACGTCGAACGAGTGGGCGTCGATGAATTGCATGATGATGACGCGGAAAATGTTTTCGTAGGTGATGGCATCGGGAACCATAACTTTCGGCAGGCAGCAGAGCAGTTCGCGGAGCGTTCCGGCGCTACTCGCGGGCGAATGATTGGTCGCGAACAGTTTTAAGAGGTTGTCCCGGACCGCGGGTTCCTGCTCGTAGAGGATGGTGTTGGCCGCTCCGTCGATCAATATTTCGGGCGGGATCATGCTGGTCAGCGGCGTTACTTTTCCGTTTAGCTTTAGGGCATAGGCCATGGCCAGCGAGTCGGGATGGCAGGGCACGGGGATGATGTCTTCTGGGCGGAAGACTTTGGTCTGCTGGAGAATTTTTCGGCGGATTTCAGTGAGCGTCAGGCGATCGGTTGCGGGATCGAAATTGCGGACGAACTTCCCGGGCTGCGTCGCCATCGTGCTTGCTTGATCGTTACTTACCGGCGGAAGATCAAAATCCCCACCCTCTCGCAAAAGGCGCGAGAAGGGTGGGGCACCCTCGGTGAGAGAGTTGTTTGGCACCCACGTTTCCAGGCGTCCGGCGTCTTGGATTGGCTGGAAGGTGACTCCGCGGACGCAGGGTTGCTCGAGCGCGAAGTCGATGGTCTTGCCGATTTCGTGGTCGTTGACGCCCTTCTTCAGTGTGACCACCAAGTTCGTGGCGATGTTATAGCGATTCAGTTTTTCGAGAGCGTCGTGGCGGACGCGGCGAAGATCGGCGCCGCGGAGTTCCATCAAGGCATCGCGCTCGAAAGAATCGAACTGCAGATAGACTTCGAAGTCTTCTTTGTAATCCGCCAGGCGCTTTACGAAATCCTCTTCTTGGGCGATACGCACGCCGTTGGTATTCAGCATGAGATGGCGAATGGGACGAGTCTTTGCCATCTCGACAATCTCAAAAAAATCGGGGTGCACCGTGGGCTCCCCACCGGAGAGCTGGACTACATCAGGATGGCCTTCGTTGCGGACGACTGCGTCCAGCATTTTTTCGATCTGCTGGAGCGTGCGGAATTGCTGGCGCTCGGGGCCACTGGCGGCGTAGCAGACAGGACAGCGCAGGTTGCAGTAATCGCAAATCTCAACCAGCGTGAGGCAGGAGTGCTGCTCGTGGTCGGTGCAGAGGCCGCAGTCGTAAGGGCATCCCCACTTCACCGGCGTGTTGTAGACCAGAGGCATTTCCGGGGGCTTGATGAAAATCTCGCGGCAGCGGCGGTAGTAGTCGACGTCGTCGGCAATGAGGACGCGCTCAGCGCCGTGCTGCGGGCAGCGCTTGAGCAGGTAAACATTGCCATCCTGAAAAACAGTTTTGGCTTCGACCTTGTTGTAGCACGTCGAGCAGATCGATATGGCTACGTCGTAGAAGAGATAGGGACGAGTCTTGGCCATGGAGCTTCATTCAACCACAGTGGGCACAGGAGACAGAGGAAAAAAATCATCTCCACGCGAAGCGATAGAGCAACGGGGTGATCACATGGATCGCGGAAAAGTAGAAGAAGGTAACCACTGCGGCAACGATCAGCGAGGAAGGCGGAGGATGCAGGCCGACCTGCTGGATCGCCTGGTAGGCCAGAACGATGATCACGATGTGAATGAGCCAGGGAACGGCGAAGAGGAGAAATCCGTTGGGCTGCCTAACATAGTAGTAGCCTAACACTCCGAGGCTGAATACGGACTGCAGAATGAGAACTGCAGGCACGGCAAGAGAGTAAGCGAAGGCGCGGCGATCGGGTCGCTTGAGAAGAACATAAATGAGAATTGCGTAGGGCACGTGATATAGGACGTAGGGCGCGAGCAGAACGAGCGTCCAGTTGTGAGGGGCAAAGGTGTGGGGACGGGACCAGTAATGAAGCTGGCCAAAGATCCAGGCGCCGGCGCTCACTGCGATTTGAGCGATGAGAGCGAAGACGAGGCGGTCGATGGATTTGCGGCCCAACGGGGAAAGATGGAGCGGAACGGAAGGCGCGGGTGAGATGGCTTGCGTAGGGGGGAGTACGCCAGCGGGAGGTCCTACAGCGAGCGGCTCGGCCATGGCTGAGGAGCGGAGGATGCCGCGGGCCAGCCATGCGATGAACCAGATGCCGAGCACGACCACAGCTACTGCAGCGGCGAGATAAGGGACGACCAGTTCGGGATGCTTGTTGCCGCCGAAATCGCCTTGCGCCGCACACATGGAAAGTAAGAGCAGGAAGAGGCTGGTGATCAGCACGCAGCCCGCGGTCAGGATGATCCCGAGAGTGCGAAGCGTGTTAGCGGCCCAACGTTCCATGGGTTATGCCGGCTGCTTCTCGGGCAACGAGAGGCGAAGCCAGCGGGCAATGTCCGGAGAATAGTAAAGCAAGATGAGGACGCACGCCCATTGAATTCCTCCGAGGCCGAGGAAGATGCGCGGGTAGGGTTTGAGGAAGTCGCAGAGCAGGCGGAAGGACAGGTAGGCGACCATGAAGAACTTGAAGGCGTCGCCGGGGTGCGGAGCAGATTCGCTGCGTGGGTAGGGGTCCTTCGACTGCGCCGTGACTTCGCTGCGCTGCGTCACGGCTCCGCTCAGGATGACATTTCTTGTGTGTCTATTTTCAATCGAAATTCTTTTCAGGACGCGGGAGAGGATCGGGATGAGAAGCAGGAGGAAAACAATTTCGTAGAGTTGGGTGGGATGGCGAGGGATGCCATCGCCGAAGTTGACGGCCCAGGGGAGATTCGTGGGAGTGCCGTAGGTGTTGTCGGAGAGGCCGGTGAGGAAGCAGCCGATGCGGCCGATGGCGATTCCGAGTGCGAGGGGGATGGCGTAGAGGTCTCCGGTGGACTGACGGAGTCCGATGTAGCGTTTCGTCAACTCGACGGTGAAGAGGCCGAAAGCCAGTGCGCCGACGATGGTTTTGCCTCCTGCGAGGTACGCCGGATTGTGCAAGTTGTGCCATGTGAGTTGCGGGTCTTCGAGCCAGAACAGAAGCCTGGAGCCGATGGCGGCTCCGGCCACGGCGGCGGCGATTGCGGCCCACCGCAGCGGGGTGGCGATCGGGTCTTTGAAACGGCGGCGAAGAGCGAGGTAGACGCCGAAGGCGGTTACGTAAGCTAGGGTTTCAAAAAATAGGTGGGGATGGATGATGTGGGGGCCTGCGTGAATATAGATTGGGAATCCGGTCGCTGGATGGGGCGCAGGGATGATGTGGAATTATAGCTAGCGACGATCAAAATCCCCACCCTCTCGCATACAGCGCGAGAAGGGTCGGGCACCCTTTTTTCCAGCTCGACGCATCCAGGAAATCCTTGACATCGAGCTATTTATTCTGTATATTCAGTCTGTACTGAAAGAAACGATATGGCGGAACTGACTGGAGTGCAGAAGCAATACATCCTTCACTGGGGGGAGATGGGGACGCGGTGGGGGATCAACCGGACGGTGGCGCAGATTCATGCCCTGCTGTACCTGTCGCCCAAGGCGCTGCCGGCCGAGGAGATTGCGGAGACGTTGAGCGTGGCGCGATCCAATGTGAGCACTTCGATTCGCGAACTGGAGACCTGGGGGATTGTGCGGGCGGTGCACGTGCTGGGCGACCGGCGCGAACATTATGAGTCGATGAAAGACGTGTGGGAGATGTTTCGGCTGGTGATTGAGCAGAGGAAGCGGCGGGAGATCGATCCGACGCGGGAGATGTTGCGGCGGTGCCTGGCCGATCTGGATCCGAAGGAACCGGGTGCGGACTATACGCGGGAGCGGCTTGGGGCGATGGCCGGATTCTTCGAGGCGGTGACGGAGTTGCACGATCAGATGAAGCAGGTGCCTACGGGCACGGTTCGGAAACTGTTGCGAATGGGGACCAAGGTGCGGAAGAAAGCAGGATAATTTTTTTTGGTTTTGTTTTTCAGTTCATGCAGAAATGTCTGTCATGAGAGGATAGGCTTCAAAACCTTTCAACCACAGAGGGCGCAGAGTTTCACAGAGTACGGCCGGAGGTGGGTTATGAACACTTGGATGATTCGAGCGATTTGGGGAGCCGGGGTCGTGCACCTGGGAATCGTGGCGGCGAATATTCCGTTGCCGCGGCGGTTGCTGGTGCGGGAGAGGCTTGCCGGAGTTCCGCGATTCATTCGGCAGATTTTCTATGTGCATTGGGTCTACATCGTCATCGTGCTGGGACTGTTTGCCGGACTCTGCTTTGGGTTCGCCTCGGACCTGGCAGGAGCTAGCGGGCTAGGACGGTTTTTGAGCGGATTCATCGCCGGGTTCTGGTTGCTGCGAATCGTGCTGCAGGTCGTTTATTACGATCGTGAAGTGCGGCGCGAGAATCGCGGGCTGGACTCCCTGTATCTCGGAGCGCTGGCGGTGCTGGTGGGCGTCTTTGGGGTGGCGGCGTTGAGGCTGGTCAGGTGAGGCGGTCGGAACCTTAAGCCGAACTCCCCACCCTTCGGCAAGCTCAGGGCAGGCTCCTCTCGCACAAATCGCGAGAAGGGTGGGGCACCCGGGAGGTCGGTAATGAAAGCAACATTGGAGCGACGCAACGAGACGCAGATCCCATCTTGGAATGATAGTGCTGCCGTGCGCGGCGTAGAGGAGACGGCAACCGGAGCAGACCGGTGGGCCGCTGTATGTGCGATCGCGGGAGCAGGGGTTTGGGCAGGAATCGCGGTGCTGGCGCGGATTGGAGTTGCGCGGATAGGGGCGATCGAGTTGCTTTTCCTGTTTGCGCCCCTCGTGATTGTTCCGCTGGGATTGGAATTGGGGCGCGTACTCGGCGGTGGGCGCGTCTACGAACTTGCTCGGCGGATGCAACCCGCGGGTGCGGCGTTCGCGGTGGTGGCGATGGTGGTCCCTCCTGGAAGGGTGGGCGGGTTTCTCGCGCTGGGATGGTTGGTGGTTTGTTTGCTTGTGGCGGGAGATGGGCTTGGGAAGCTGCTGCGTGCGCTTTCTAAAGACGCGGGCGAGGGCGCCCGCGCCACACGGATCGCCCGCGCCACACGGATTGCGATGGGGATGGCGGGGGTGGATCTGGCGGTGGGCGGGGCTTGGCTGGTGGCGTCGCGGCTGGGAATGCGGCCGATGGGGACTCAGGAACCGATTGGATTGCTCACTGCGGTGCACTTCCACTTTGCCGGATTTGCTACGGCGATGATCGGGGCGGCGATGCTTCGCTTTGCAGAGAGACGCGGGCGAAATTCGTGGCTGGCGATCCTGGTGCTGATGGTCGCCGGGTTGCCGTTCGTGGTAGCCGCGGGGTTTGTGATTTCTCCGGCGCTGAAGATGGTGGCGGCGATTTTGTTTTCACTTAGCGTCGCTGCGCTGGCAGTTTGCTTGCGCACCTTGGGCGAGAGCGTTGAAGATGCCACGGCACGAATCCTCTTGCAAGTGGCGGCTGGCGCGGTTTTTGCGGGGATGATTTTTTCCGGAATCTATGCGATCGCCGATTACTTGGGCAGCGATGTGCTGACGATCCCTCAGATGTCTCGAACGCATGGCATTCTGAATGCGGTGGGATTCTGTCTTCCGGGATTGTTAGGATGGCTGGTGGAGAGCGGGATTCGAAAGCCAACGCACTGATGCGGGGTACGCGGTAGAATTTCAGATTGCAGATCTATTAACCACAGAGGGCACTGGGGGCACAGAGGAAGAACATCTCATGACTACGTTGCAGGAGAGCCGCGCGGGCGAAGCGGGTGCGGCGGGCGAGAAAATCTGGGTAACGCTGCGGGGGCTGCCGCTTACGATCCGGCTGAAGTGGCCGTTTCATCAGTCGACGTCGGGGGCGGATTTCTGGGTGCTGCATGGGGACATCCGGCTGGAAGGTTCGGAGGGATTGCATGCGCCCGTGGCAGTGAATCTTTCGCAAACGGTGCGCGAGGTGATGCCGTCGCTGGAGCCGAAAGATGCGGAGGCGCCGGTCATCAATGCGCTGCGCAAGGAAGTGGACCGGCGGCAGATTGAGTTTGTGAAGTCGGGAAAATTGTTGCCGGTGCCGTTTTCCAGCCGCCACTATGATTTCAAGCGCCAGCAGTGGGTGTTTGGCAAGGCTACCGACGACGTGATGGCGGAGTTCATCGAGCGCAAAGTGTATTGGCAGACAAAACTGGCAAGATCCCCACTCCTCGCAGAAGACGCGAGAAATGGGGCACCCGTGCGGGTGTGGATTGGCGACCCGGCGGAGGCGCAGTATCTGCAGACCACTCCCTCACACCTGATTGAGATTGCTGCGCGGCTGGTGGCGGCGCAGGGGTTGCTACGCATCGAGGGCGAGTGGGCCGGGGCTACGCAAGGTTTGCTGCGGCAAGCGGAGAGATTCGAGACGGCACGTCGGGAGGCAGTGGAAGAGTTGGAGAAGAAGCACGCGTTCGAGCGGGGGTAGTCCCTAAGTTCTGACGGCGCTCTTTCTGGACCTCACGTTTCTGGCAATTGCATCCCAGCACCCCACCGTTTATCCGCAACGGGTTGCAAAGCTGTCGCATCAACACAGAGTTCAGAGTTGCCGGAAAACGAGCGCGAAGAACGCAGAAGGGGTGACGGAGTGGGGACGGCACGTTACGAGTGGAATGGTGCGTGCCGAGTTGTTCTCTTGATGGGTTTCCTGGCGATCACCTGCACAGGCGCACTGGCGCAGGACGCGCCTGCGCAACCGTCTACTCCTCCGCAACAATCCGCGCCTGCACAAGGACAATCTCAACCACAGCAGTCGCCGAAGCCGGAGCCATCTTCGCCCGAGCCCTCCTCGAAGGAAGAGAAGAAAGAAGAGAGTCCGAATCCCGCGCAGTACGCTGCGGAAAGGACTGTGCAGGCGGCAGTGGCCACAAAAGAGATGGGAAAGGCGGCGCTGTTCAAGGCACGGGATTGGGAGAGCGGATGGCTTACCGGCATTTTTGTGGGAACGAACCAACCGCGGGTTCCGCTTACTGTGCAAGAGCGGCGGGCAATCTACCTGGACCAGACGCTGGCCACTCCGGGAGCGTATATGAAGCGCATGTTCGCGGCGGGAATCGATCAGGCGCGAGGGGCGCCGTCCGAGTGGGACGACGGCTGGGGCGGATACGCGGAGCGGTTCGCGTCGCGCGAAGGACAATTCATTACGGCGAATACGCTGGCCTACCTGGGAAATTCGCTGCTGAAATATGAACCGCGGTACGATCAGTGCCGGTGCAGAGGTTTCTGGCCGAGGACGCGGCACGCGATCATGCGGAATTTTCTTACTTACGATGAAGGCGAGCAACATCTGCGGCCGCAATGGGCTTTATATGGCGGATCGTTCGGTGGCGGATTGCTTTCGACCGCGTGGAAACCGCATCCGCGCAACGGATTTGCCGAAGGCGGGCGTGCCATGCTGGGGCAGGCGGGATACGGCGCCTTGCTGAACTTCTTTATCGAATTCTCCACCGACATCAACCGCAAGATCGGGGCGAAGGGAAGGATTCGGCGCTAAGCCGGTTTTGGCTTGCGCACAAACTGCGCGACGACGATTCCCAGCGTGAGCAGCGACATCAGAGAGATGACCCCCAGTGAAATGACGCAGTAAACACACCAGACGCCGAGCACGTGCGCTTCGATGTTTGCAAGGTAGAGCGAGAAGGCGAATCCGGCGAGGGCAGCAACCAACAGAAGGCGATAGGCGCGAAGGAATGCAAGTGCGCCCATCAGGATGTATCCGGCAATGCCGATCGTGGCTACGGGGATTCCGGCGAGCATGGCGTAGCTGCTGTGATTGACGACACCGCAGTCCCAGCGCTCGTTGATGCTGCAGGGGGAATCGCCATAAGTGCGGTAATGTTCGCGCAGGGCCAGCGAAGAAACGACTATTCCCAGGATGGCCAGAATCAGCAGCAGGTATTTCATGGTTCCTCTTTTTTTTTGGGCCGCCAGTGCCGCCGCCTGCTTTGAGGTTCTCCTCGCGGCAGGAAAAGCCTTTAACCGCTGAGTACGCGGAGGACGCTGAGAAAAACCTCTTTCGGGCTACGACTTTGTTTCATGCGCGCTGGCTGCGTCTTTTATTAAATCAGAAGGCTGCCAGTCGCTGCCGTGATACCACTTCACGATTTTGCCATCGGGACCGATAACTGCAGTGCTCAGATTGTGCGTGATTGTGCCGCCTTCGGGCTTGATCGTCAGCGCAAAGAAATCGGCAATCTTCGGCAAGTCGGCACTGCGCGGGGCGGCAAATTCCCAGCGATTGAAAAGCGCCGGATCGTGCGTGTGCGCCGCCGAAAAGCCGTAGTCTCGAAGAACCTTAGGCGTGTCGTGCTCCGGATCGAAGCTGATGCTCAAGAGATGCGTGCCGACAAGATCGGGATTGCTGCCGATCTGTTTGTAAATTTCCGCAAAGTTGGCGCTCACGCGCGGACAGAAGTCCGGAAAAGGACAGCGCGTATAAATAAAGGTGACGAGCAGAACCTTCCCGCGATACTGCTTGAGCGTGATTTGCTGGCCGCTCTGGTTGGTGAATGAAAAATCGGGAACTTCTTCTCCCGGAGCGGGCATGTGCAGCGAGTTTGCGCCTGCGGCGTGGGGAGAGTCGATGTGCCGAATGACTTTGACATTCTCCAGCCAGTAATCAGGGGTCTCGTCGTTCTTGCGAACCACTACTACCTCGGCGGAAATGGAATCGCCGGGGAGAAGGTGATTCAGCGTGGCAGGGGGCTTGACCTTGTAGGGCATGGCCATGGCCTCCATGAAACCGGGAACGGCGTCGCCGTCAACAACGGCGGACTGGGCGACGGTGTCGACGGAAACCACGCGGCCGGCGAAGGGATAATGTTTGGTGGTCGGACCACCATGGCACGAAGAAAAAAAGATTGAGCCAGCGATGATGAGTGCGAGAGGAAACACACGCCGAATATGGTTCTTCACGGTGTAGACACTTTAACTCGGAGTGGGAGGGTGTTGCCATGCCGATGCCTGGGTTCAGAGGCAGGGCTATACAGAAGCGTGTCTCAGGGCAACCAGTCGAGGCTGTCGCTTTCGCGGCGCGCAATGCGCCTGAGCCAAACGATCAGCAATGATGGCATATACCGAGGGATTGAAAGCGAGGCCAACGTGCGTGCCTGACACCTGAAAATCGGACTCTGCATTATCTGTTTTGCAATAACGCCAGTCCACCACGCCGTCACTGCAGGTGTAAATCGCGGTTTCGACGACCGCGGGAGGTACATCTCGCTCCAGGGCATTCACGAAATCGCAGGTGCAATGGCCCGTGTAACAACTGGGTAGCACCCCATCGCCATGCTTCTTTAGGATTCGGGCGCGAACGGTTTCTGCTGCGCTCAGAATAGTGGAGTGCGCCACGGTGCCACGGAAAGGCGCGCCCATGGTGATCACGGAGGCGATGTCCTGCGGGCGTTGGGCTGCAATCGAACGGGCGATTACGCCGCCCAGGCTGTGGCCAATCAGATGAATCCTGCGGCTGGTTTTGGCGAGGGCCTTTTCCATGGTTTCATTCAGGCAACGTTCAATAAGCAGGTTGGGACATTCCGCATTAATCCGCATCCCAGAAAAGAACGGCCTGTACCCTATGCGCTTGAGCCAGCTATGCAAGGGAAGAAGGTAATGATCCGGGCAGAGGAAGCCAGGAATCAGAACCACCGCGGAACCGTCTCCGCCAGGGGTGCCCAGACCGTAATAGACGGGCGCAGTATGCAGCAGAAGCAACTCCACCGCGAACAGAACTTCGCTCCAGATGGAAACACTCGCTTCCTGATAGTCGCGCGTGAGTATGTGGGGGCCCCGATCGTCAACGGTGCAGTGGCTTCTTCTCATTGATCTCACGTACTCACTACATCGAAGCGAGGAGGGCTGCGCAATACGGACAAGTCTTGAGGGAGTACGAATCGCAACGGTGGCGAATGGTTGCACCACCTTAGAGGGGCCGAAACGTCACTATATGCCTTTCCGGGTTTTATTACAGGAAAATATGGGCGGGGGCATGAGAATGCGGGCGAACCGCGCTTGGTCCGCCCGCCGTCGTTAGATGGAGAGCAAGCGTTGAAAGAAAGAGCGATAGCGTTGCAGCGCGACGCGCAGGTCTTCGGTCGAGACGTTGTCTCCGCGATCCCACTGTTGCTCGAGTCTGGAGCGTTCTTCGGCAAACACTTCAGCCAGGCGTTTCATGGCCGCGGCGACCAGGCCGTCTGCCTGCTCCACGGCGCGACGAGGCTCATCGACGAAAGCGGTTTGAATGCTCGTCCACCGAGTTCGCAGTTCTTGCAATTCGTTATTGGGGAATAGCGGCGCGGCATCGGATGTATCGCGAACTTCTGAAGAGACCTCCTGAATGCTCTCGCCCGGTCGTGGTGCCAGAACTGGCTTGGGCCGATCGTCTTTCGGCTGATCAGTTGGCCGATCTTCTGCCGCCGCGGGACGTTTGCCCTGCGCCAAATCTGCTGTGGTCAAATTTTCTTCCGGCTCCGGTTGTTCTTTTCTCATGGGCACGCTCATGCTCGTCGTTCCTCTTTTCTCTCGACGGTATCGCCAAGTAATTCTTCGAACAGGGTGCGATAGTGGACCATCGCCTTTCGCAAGTCCTCGGTGCTCGCCTGGCCGCTGCTGTGGCGGAGGGCGATGGCATGCGCAGTACGATAATTTTCGACTACCGTGGGGTGGTCGACGGAAATGTCGGCGGCGCGCTGCTCGAAATCGGCCATCGGGTATCCGCGCGCTGCCATCACTTCATTCACTAAAGCGTCGGCTTGGGCGACAGCGCCCTTGGGTTCGTCGACAAACTGCGCCTGCACGGCTTTCCAGCGTCCCGCGAAATCCAGACGGCTGCTTTCGGAGAGCGGATGCAGAGTAAACTTCTCTCTCCGCTTGGCGCGCATCTCGAGAACGCCCTCGGCGTTGCGCACGCCGCCTTCTTTCTGGAGCACACGGTCATATTCAGGGCCGAAACGTGCGCGGAGTTTTTGGCTGCGACGCTTTCGCGCCAGGAGAAAACCGATCACGGCGACTATCACAACTGCTACGACCACCGCGATCACGATGGTGAGCTGGTGCTGGTCCATGCGGCCTCCGCACTGAAGCTTTGTCTTGCGCTTCGAGTTGTGTATTGGATTCCTTGCTGCGGATGGAGGTTGGTCAGAAGTTCCGGAGGGTTGTGTGGAAAACGGATCGTTTATCGCGGCGAGTAAATCTTGGAGTGCGCGCGCCACGCTTCTGCTGCCTGACAGCCGAGGCGGCTGTCGCTACGTGGATCAGTAATGAAAACGGTAGCGCAGTTCGACGAAGATCTCGCGCGGATTGTTCCAGTGGAAACCGCCGAAGGTGACGCTGTTGTCGAGTTCGACGCGGCGGTTGGCCACGTTCATGGCGTTGACCGACGCGGAGAAGCGTTCGCCGAAATCTTTGCCCAGGGTCAGGTCAAACGTGGTGTGCTGGGGCAAATAACTTCCGGGATAGGGCTCGCCCGGAAATGCGTTGGTGAAGCCGGAACCGTAATAAACATTGGTGGAAGCGTAGGCGCGCCACGGCAGCGTCAGGTCGCCGCCCACGTTGAGAGTGTTGCGCTGATCGTGATCGAGCGGTCCCCAATCGAGCGAAGAAAAGTCCGTCAGGCCGCCGTTGATGAATCCTCCCGCCCAGGCAACCTGGTTGGAATAGGCGAGGTGGATGCGGGCGCGGCGCGCAATCTGGGGCGAGCGCAGCGTGAGCTCCCATCCGCGGACAATCGCGTTTTGAATGGTTAGCGGAAAGAAAAGATTGGACTCGCCGATGTTGTTGTGATCGAAGAAATTCGAAGCGTTGGTGCGAAACATGTCCGCATCGAGCACCCAGCCGCGCCACGGAATGTTGACGCCAAATTCCTCTTCTTCGTCACGCTCACCATGGAGCGGGATGAACGCCAGATTGTTGTTGTTGGCGAATTGCAGCAGCGGACCTGAGGCCGTTGTCAGCGGAGGCGCCTGGTAGTAGTGGCCATAAGAAGCGCGGAAGGTCCAGTTCAGGCGCGGCACGTTAAGGGCAACACCGAAACGCGGGCTGATGGAATTCTCGCTAACGTCGCCGGAAAAATAAGTCGGACGAAGGCCGGCGGAAAGCGTCAACCACGGGAGCGGTTTGAATTTGTCGTCGACAAAAAATGCCGCGAGGCTGCCGGAGGGATTTAAGGTTTCCGTGAACGGTGGGGCGCTGCCGTCGTTAAAGGTTGCTCCCAGGAATTCATCGTCGCGCTGGTAGAAGCTGTATACACCCACCTGGAAATCGTTCTTATATCCATTCGCGCTGAAACTAACCTGGCCGCCGCCATAAGAGGACGCGCGATGCTGGGTGGTGACGACGGGATCGGAGAGCGCGCTGTCATAATTCGCTCGGTTGTAGTGATAGAAGGGCGACACCGTCAACAACATTCGCGAGTTGAAGGTGTGCACCCAGGAGGAACTGACTAGCGCGTCGGATTCGTGATCGCTATCGCGCAGGTTGAGGCTGGGATATTGTGCAGCAAAGTTATTCGCCGCGATGGGCGCGTTTTCGATGTCGTTCGGAAACGGATCGTAGGGAATCTGGTAGGAGTCGTGGCGCGCCGAAGTCACCACTCGCAACTGGTTCGAGGGATCAACATTGAAAATGAGCGAGCCGAAGCCCCCGTAACCATTGGCAGCATCGTGCACCACCTGAGGAACGGGAGTTTGGATGCCGAGATTGCTGCGGTTGCCGTTCACGCTGCCGTAGTAGGCGAAACGCTCGGTGTGGCTGCCCAAGCTGAACTGGTCGTTGGTCTGGTAATAATTTCCGGCGCTTAAAACGAGTTCGGCTTCACGGTTGCGTTCGAATCCGGTGCGCGGGACGACGTTGAAGACGCCGTAGGTACGGTCGCCCAAGTCCGCGCCGTAGCCGCCGCGGCTGACTTCGAGATAGTCGATGTCCTTGGGATCGAACTGCGGGCCGAGGTTGGAGGCGATGTTCGTATTGGGCACGGGGACGCCTTCGACCAGCCAACTGGTTTGATGGCCTCCGCGCATGTGGAGCTGATCGTGAGTGATGTAGGCTCCGGGGACGAAGTTGGTGATCATCGCCAGGCTGTTGGAGCGGTCGGCGCCCGGAGTGAGAGCAATTTCGCGACGATCGACGAGAGTGGTTGGCGTTGAGGAATCCGTGGGAGCAGCAGCGGGGGCGCCGGAGACGTTGACCGTCTCTTTGGCGCCCGCTACCTTGAGCGCGAAATGCAGCACGGGCTCCGATCCGGAGATGACGGCGACGTCTTGCTGCGCCTGCTCAAAGCCCACGCCCGCCACGGTGACCACATATTCTCCGAGCGGAACCGCGGTGAAGGCGAAGTTGCCGCCGGCGTCGGGATTTACGCTGGCCGACCAATCGGAGGACTTGGCCTTGATCATGACCATGGCATTCTGTACGGGGCGGTGCTGCGGATCGTGAATGATGCCGCGCACCGAGGCAACCGTCGCGGCGAACGACGAGATCGCCGTGAGGCATGCTGCGTAGAACACGATGCGGAGTGAACGCATGAAATCTCCCTGGACCGTTGGGTGGTCCGCCGCAAAAAGGCTAGACGGGCTTTGCCCGGCCGGACAGCCCCTTCGACTTCTCTCAGGGCAAGCTTGGCGGCTGTCCCCACATGAGCACTTAAAACGCTTTATCAGGCGATGGAGATTTGCGGTGGGGCGCGGGGGGATTGCGACGAGAAAAGTTGCGTAGTTGGAGCGTTGGATGGCGGCTGGGCGATGCAAATATCCGTATGCAGCGCGAAGGTCGAGGGCAGTGAGACTTGCAGTTGCGCCGACTGGGAGGTGCGCACTCCGCGGCAGCAATCATGGCTGCAGCAACTGGTGTTGCGGACGTGCCGTTCCTCGCTGTCTCCCCCGGAGCCGTGACATTGGTGCGCGGCTTTGCGAATACAGCAGGCGTGCGGGGGCGGAGTGGTGGCCGCTGACGCGAGTGGAAGGAAGGTTCCGACTAGCGCAAACAGCAACAGAAGTCTGGCGGTCAGGCGCTGCATGCTTTCCCAGTGAGTCAGAGAACCCCGACGTGCGCTCAGCATAGAACAGGCGTCGGAAGGAGCGCAAGTTGCGGCTGCTTCTGGTGGATGGAAATCGCTCTTACCAAAAATAGGGAGAAGTGGGACACCTCCACCCCGAATCCGAATCGCGCCCTCTCGCGCCCTCTCGCGCCCTAGAAATGACGAATCTGATAGTACGTTCCCGACTGGGACTTGAACGCACTCTCGTACTTGGCGTTGAAGATTGCGATGCTCTCCTCGTACTGCTTGCCACTGGCCGGGTCGATGATGCCAAACCAGGTGCCGTTCGGGGTCTCATCGCCGTGGATGCGCTCGATGATTCGCGAGTGCAGTCCGGAGTTTGGAGTCATTGCTGCCATGGTGCCAACCCAGAGCAAGCCGTAATCCTTCAGCCTTTGCTGCCATCCGTCGATAGTCGGGTTGCTCATGGGCTCATACGACATGCCGGCGGCATCGAGAAAAGGGCCGAATTCGTTCGAGGGAAGCCCGGTATTGTTGCGATAGATGTCGCCGTATTTGTGGGCGACTTTCTCGACCGCCGATTCGATGCCGTACGACGTCTGTTCGTTCCAGCTGCGCATCATTGTGAAGACGGTCGCCCAGCAAGCCATGGTGTTGGGCTGGGCGATCACCGTCTTTAGTCCGGGAACCTGATAATAGATCGACATTTTATCCGCCTTGAACTGCGAGACTCTCGACGCCTGGCGAGGCTGATCGGTTCGTAAATTTTCTCAGGCTTTGCCGTGGAGTTTGGCCCACCACCAGCGGACACCGACGAAAAGGAAGCGCCAGTCGCTGAAGAATTCGGGCGGCTTGCCTTCGAAGGCATGGCCGACGAACTGGAGAATCCATCCGATCACGAACAGCCCGAGCGCGAAAAACCAAAGGCGATGATAGAAGAAGCCCGCCAGGAACACTGCGATCGACACGAGAATGGTGGGAATGCCGAACGTGTGGCAGACACGGTTAATGGGGTGCTGGTGGCTCCTCGAATATTGCGCGATCCATTGCTCGCTGGTGCGATTGCCTAGCATGGCATCGGGGATGATACTACGAGTTCACGCGCCGTTGGCAAGCCAAAATTCTCGCCAAGGCGCGCCACGAGCGGAATGCGCAAGATGAGGCGCGTCCCCCGGTTGAGGCCGCCGCTCGCCGCGTGTTAGCATCCATAGTTTTGGCAGGGATGCTGGGTTGGCCTGTTCTGTCCTTATCCCTTCTGGCCGTTTCCTTCCCGCGCCTGCCGAAGGAGCCAACTTGAAAGTCTATTCCGGAACAAACATTCGTAATGTCGCAATGGTAGGGCACGGGCACGCGGGCAAAACCACGCTGGCATCGGCCATGCTGTATACCTCGGGCGCGATCCCGCGCCTGGGACGGGTGGACGACGGCTCGGCCACCACCGACTACGACGAGGAAGAAATCGCGCGCAAGATGTCGATTTCCACCGGCGTCGCCGTGGTCGAGTGGGGGACAAGCAAGATCAATATTCTTGACACTCCCGGGTTCAGCATGTTCGTGCACGAAGCCAAGATGGCCCTCCCGGTGGTGGACGCGGCGATCGTGGTGGTCGATGGCGTGGCCGGCGTGGAGGTCGTGACCCAGCGCGTGTGGAATTACTGTGAAGAGTACAAGACCCCGCGGCTGATCGTGGTGAATCGCATGGACCGCGATCGCGCCAATGCCGATCGCGTCCTGGAGTCGCTGACTAACGCCTTTGGCCGCGACGTGATTCCGATTGAGCTGCCCATTGGCAGCGAGAAGAGTCTGAGCGGCGTGATCGATCTGGTCCGCATGAAGGCTTATACCTACGAATTGGGCGGAAACGGTCGAGGCAAGGAGACGGAGATTCCGGCCAACCTTAAGGAGCAGACGCAGGCGGCGCACGAGCGTCTCGTCGAACTGGTTGCCGAGGGCGACGATAAGTTAATGGAGAAGTTTTTCGAGGCCGGCACTCTGGGCGAAGAAGATTTGATCCCGGCGCTGCATAATGCGATCCGCGAAGACAAGATTTTCCCGGTGATTTTCAGTTCCGGGTTGGGCAACATTGGCGCTGACCGGGTTATGGATTTCATTGTCGACTACACGCCGGCCCCGTCGGAGCACGAGTGGGTGCAGGGAGAGGCCAGCGGAAATGGCGACGCGCCCAAGCGGCACGAGACGGATGCTGAGCCGGCCTCACTCTACGTGTTCAAGACCGTGTCCGATCCGTTCGCGGGAAGGATTTCCTATTTCAAAGTTTTCTCGGGGGTGGTGAAGAACGAATCCAGCGTGCAGAATTTCCGCAGCAATTCTCCGGAAAAGCTCTCGCACATTTCCGTGATGCAGGGGAAGACGGCGATTCCGGTGCCGGAGCTGCACGCGGGCGATATTGGAGCGGTAGCAAAACTGAAAGACACGTTGACCGGCGATACGCTGGGCGATAAGGCGGCGCCGATTCAGTATCCGCGGGTGAAGCTGCCTGAGCCGGCCATCACGTTCGCGATCGAGCCCAAGAGCCGCGCCGACGAAGACAAGCTGGGGCCCGGCCTTCACAAGCTGATGGAAGAAGACGCCATGTTGCGCTTCTTCCGCGATCCGCAGACGAAGGAATTTCTCATCGCTGGAACGGGCCAGCAGCACATCGAGGTCACGGTCGCGAAGCTGAAGAAGCGCTATAACACGCAAGTGAATTTGAAAGCGCCCAAGGTGCCCTACCGGGAGACGATTCGCGGCAAAGCCGACGTGCAGGGGCGCCACAAGAAGCAGACGGGAGGCCACGGGCAATACGGCGACTGCAAGATCCGGATGGAGCCGCTGCCGCGCGGCGGTGAATTCGAATTCGTGAACGATATTTTCGGCGGCGCCATTCCCAAGAACTATATTCCGCCGGTGGAAAAGGGAATCCGCGATGCCGCCGCGCGCGGATATCTTGCCGGATTCCCCGTGGTAGATTTTCGCGTGGTGCTCTATGACGGGTCTTATCACGACGTCGATTCCAACGATTTGTCGTTTCAGATGGCGGGCCGCATCGCCTTCAAGAAAGCGATGGAGGTTGCCAAGCCCACGCTGCTCGAGCCCATCATGGCGGTCGAAATCACGGTGCCCGACGATTTCGCCGGTTCGATCATGGGCGACCTTAACAGCCGCCGCGGCCGTATTCAGGGCATGGACAACAAGGGCGGCAACACCGTGGTGAAGGCCGAAGTGCCCATGGCTGAGATGCTGACCTACGGTGTGGAGCTGACATCGATGACGCAAGGCCGCGGCAGCTTCAACATGGAAATGCATCACTACGACGTGGTGCCGGGGCAGCTGCAGGAGAAGATCATCGAGAAGGCGAAGGCGGAGCGGGGCGAGGTGAAGGAAGAGGAAGAGTAGGGTAGGGAGTACCGAGCTGCGAGCAGGCGGCCTGCGGGCCGCCTTCTGTTTTTCAAGGACATCGGAGGCTGTTGTGGATCGAGGAAGTAAAAACAAGTTTTGGCATCCGCCCCTGTGGAAGTGGGCCTTGCTGCTCGGGTTGCTTGGTTGTTCCGAGTTCTTGTTTTTATCGAAGCGGCCGTTTCCGCCTGTGAGAGTGGAATTACTGCCATTCACGGATTCACCTCCGGCGTGGGACGGGTCTCAGCCCTGGTTAGTGATTTCGCCAATTGCGGGAGCCAGCCCGATGCAGTTCAAAACTTCGATCTCGATGGTTAAGCCGACTGTTACGCACAATGCGCCAGTGAATGAATTCGTCGTGAACCTTCGGAACGGGAATTTCAAACTGCTGCAGACCGATCTCTTCGTGTCGGATGTCATGCCCTTGTCGCTTACGCGAACGTACTTCGCCTGGGACCCTCACCGCCGTGCGTTTGGGGTCGGTACGAACCATCCTTATGACATCTGTCCTACGGGAACGAGATTTCCTTACACCTATCAGGTGCTGAATCTAGAGGATGGTTATCAGGTCTACATGCCGCGCGTCTCGAAAGGGACAGGCTACGCGGACGCTGTTTTCCGACACGATCAGTCGTCTTCGGAGTTCTACGGAGCCATGACAGCGTGGAATGGCAATGGCTGGACCATGACTTTTCGCGATGGACGGAAGATCTATTTTCCGGAAGCTTACTTCGCGAAGAATTTTGCACAAGGCGCCGCGATTGAGATGGTAGATGCGAAAGGTCACCGCATTCAACTGAAAAGAAGCAGAGTGAGAAACCTGGAAAAGTTAGTTTCGCCGAGCGGACGTACGATCACTTGCAAGTACGATGCTGCCGATCGAATTGTCGAAGCGCACGACGATGCAGGTCATATCCGCAACTATTCCTACGGCAATGATGGGCACGTAAATATCGTGAGTGACGGGTCTCACGTCCTGTACCGGTTCGAGTACCAGCGGCTTATGAGGGGAGGTGACCACGATCCGTGGCTTCTGAGTGCGGTTCTTGACGGCGACTGGAATGTTCTCCTTAGAAATAAGTTTTCAAATGGAAGGGTCACGGAGCAAATGCTGACAGATGGAGAAGTCTATCGCTATGAGTATCGATTGAATGAGAGGGAAGTTTTACAGACCACAGTCACGCTGCCCCAGGGAGAGAAGAAAGTGTTTGTGTTTCGAGATGGGCGATTGGTGGAACAGAAGTAGGCGATTGACGGCGCGCCCATCTATCTGAGATACAAGCATTGTTGCGAGGATCTCATGAAACTAGCCATGATTGTTCTCTCTTCCCTTTTCGCTTTCCAGGTCGCACTGCCGCCTCTGGCGCGCGCCGCCGCCGAGGCGCAGGTCTTCTCGACGTCGTCTGGGCCCGTCAAGATCACTCCTCTCTACCATGCCAGCACGCTGATTGAGGCCGGAGGGAAGACGATCTATCTCGATCCCGCGAAGCCCGCCAAGCTTGCAGGGCTTCCCAAAGCAGACCTCATTCTGATTACCGACATTCATGGGGACCACATGGACCCCGATTGGATTCAACAAATCAGCAAAGCGGACACGGAGATTCTGGCGGCACCGGCAGTTGTCCAGACTGTGACCTCCGCCAAGCCCATTGCCAACGGTGAAACGAAGAACTGGCAAGGCTGGACCATCGAAGCGATTCCTGCCTACAACCTGAAGCGCGGCCCCGCACCCGGGAAATTTTTTCATGACAAGGGACGCGGCAACGGCTACGTTCTCACCTACGGCGGCAAGCGTTTTTATTTCTCGGGCGACACCGAAGGCGTTCCAGAAATGCGCGCTCTCAAGAATATCGATGTCGCCTTCGTGTGCATGAATCTGCCCTACACCATGCCTCCGGAAGAGGCCGCGGACGCAGTGAAAGCCTTCCATCCCAAGGTCGTGATCCCGTATCACTTTCATGGTTCCGACCTTGCGGTATTTCAGAAAGGGCTGGAGGGGAGCGGCATTGAGGTGCGGGTGCTGGATTGGTATCCGAAGTAAGGCGACCATTGCGATGGGGCTCCCCCACCTAGGACTAGCGGGTGTTGGCCACTCTACCTTTTTCCGACATTAGCCATTTGCTGATTCTCAGGTTTCGCGGGCGAGGGCGCCCGCGCCACACAGCCTGGCTTCGAAGAATTCCTCTACGCGCACCAGAATTTCCGGGGCGCTTTTTGATTCGTAGATGGCTTTGCGCAGGGCGGCGCCGCCGGGAACTCCGTGGGTGAACCAGCTGGCGAACTGCTTCATTTTGCCGACGGCATCGGGGAGTTCTTCTTCGATCAGCATCTGGAAGTAGGTGCGGATCATCTGGTAGCGGTCGGTCTCGGAGGGCTCGTCGTAGAGCTTTTGTCCCGCGGAAATTCTCACAGCGGGCGCCGAAGGGAAGGGCACGGCTTCAGCCGTGCCGCTAAGAGCCGTAAACTGTCGGGCTTTAGCCCCTGAGGGCGCGTCGTTGTGAACAGAGAAGCTGGCCTCAGCAGCTAAAGCCGAAGACAAGTAGGCGGCGTTTTCGGCACGACTGAAGTCGTGCCCTTCCCGGTTGCATCCGTCTCCTGTCAGGCAAACGACAGTTTTTGCGATGCTATCGTCGAACTCCGTCGAGCTTCGCTTTGGCGGGCGGACGAATGCGTCCGCCGCTACGTGGCCGCAGTACTGTTCGATCTGGCGGAAGATCCATGGGTTGGACGGGGCGGTGCGGCCGATCATGACTGCGTCGCATCCGGTTTGCGTGACCATGGCGCAGGCGTCTTCGGGGCTGCGGATGTCGCCGTTGCCGATGACCGGAATCTTCACTGCATCTTTTATGGCGGCGATCCACTCCCAGCGGGCGTTGCCGCTGTATCCCATTTCGCGAGTGCGGGCGTGCAGCGCGACCGCGGCCAGGCCGCAAGATTCCGCCATGCGGGCCAGTTCTACGCAGACGATTTCTTCGTCGTTCCATCCGGCGCGGAATTTCACGGTGAAGGGAATTGTCACGGCGGCGCGCACGGCTTCGAAAATTTTGCCGATGGCGGGGAGATCGCGCAGCAGGCCGGAGCCTCCGTTGCATTTGACGACTTTTTTGGCGGGACATCCCAGATTCAGATCGACCAGGTCGAAGCCCAGGCCCTCGACCATGCGGGCGGCCTCGGCCATCACGCGCGGATCGCTGCCAAAAAGCTGCGCCGAAATCGGGTGCTCGTCCTCGTAGAAGTGGAGGTAGCGCTTGGCCTTCTGATCTTTTTTGCGGAGCACGCCGTCGGCCGAAGTGAACTCGGTCATGATAAGGCCGCATCCACCGAGGTTGCGGATGAAGCGGCGGAAGACAGTGTCGGTGACGCCGGCCATGGGCGCGAGCACGGTCGCAGGGGAGATGGTCACGTTGCCGATCCTGAGGGTGGCGGGGACGGGCTGCAGTGGCGCTGCGTCGCGGGCGAGGGCGCCCGCGCCACACGAGTTGTCCCAGAACTTGCGCATGGTCTTATTCTACAGGCCGACACAAAACAGCCCCCGCCGGGGCGAGGGCTTGAATTATTCAATCCGTGAGAATCCGCGTTAATCCCTGGCTTACTTCTTCGCCGTTTCTGCTTTGGCGTACTTGCGGCGGAAGCGCTCCACGCGGCCGGCGGTATCCATCAATTTCTGCTTGCCGGTGAAGAAGGGATGGCAGTTGGAGCAGATTTCTACGCCGATGTCGCCCTTATGAGTGGAGCGGGTCATAAATGTATTGCCGCACGCGCAATGCACGCGCACTTCGTTATATGCGGGATGAATAGCTGGTTTCATATGGGGTTCCAATCTCGACTCGAATCATTAGATTCTACTGGATTGTCCGGGGATTCAGCAACGAGGAAGAGCTCTCAGCCCTCAGCTATCAGCTCTCAACAAACAAAGCGTTTAACTGCAGAACCTCCGGCAAGGAAACTTGCAGCAGGAGCTTACCAGAGGATCTTCTTCCAGTTCTCATCATAGAGTGCATCGCGCGCGGCTTTGGCAATGGCCTTTTTGTCCGATGCAGAAAGGTCGTTGGAAAGAATGTTGCCCGAGTTGGCGGGATCGGCGATGACGGACTGCTCAAATTTACTGGAGAGATAGCGGAACACGGCAAGAACGTTGTCCGCCAACTGGCCAAATCGTTCCGCTCCTAAGGCGCGCAGCACGGTGAGTTCCAGGTAGAGCGAAGGGAAATCCAGCGACATGCGCTCGCGCCAGATTTTCACAGCGCAAATTTCTTGTTGGCGCCCGGAGTTGGCGATCAGGTGAACGTGCCGGGTAACGTCGGTGTGAACGGCCTGGCCGGATCGCTTGTTAAACAGGTCGTTGCCCGGGGTCTGGCGTTCACGGCAGACAGGAATCAGGTCGACGGAAACAGCCCCGGCTTCGCGAGCGAGGGCGCCCGCGCCACAAGTCTCCAATCGGATCGAAACATCGCGAGTGCGGGGATGCAGGTCCTGGTCGCTCAGATATTTGAACAGGTTCCAGAAGATCGTCTTCATGTCCATGCCGGGAATCGGGCTGAGCGCGATCAGAAGGTCAACGTGCGACGACAGGCTGATGGCCGTATTCTTGGCATACGCGCCTGAAAGCGTTAGCCCCTGCAAGTATTGTTTTGCCCATTGCTTAAGCAGGGGGACTAACTTGTCGGCAGCGTGGTGCGAAGTGGAACTTGTGTCGGGAACGATGCGATATTTCTCGACAATCGAGGCGGCGTATTGATCAACCGTAAGCACGGCTCGGAAACCAGCCCTCTGGAATCCTATCGGCAAAATCGGAATGGAGTTGAATGTAACCCGGAGATACAGCCGAGATAGGGATGCTTCGACTCTGAATGGCCATTCGCAAACGAATGGCCACCCTTCGCTCAGCACGACTAGGTGGCTCGATTTGCGAATAAAGTCTGTTTTTGCTCGTTGATTAACTGAATAAACCACTCTTCCACAATTTCTCCACAGTAAAGTTGCTCCGGTATAGTCAATTCGGCCCCTTTCCTAGGTCACAATTCCTGCGGAGAGTTCTGTCCCTGGCTACTGAAGAAGATGGCGAACCCTGGCGATTTCGCGTACACGGTCAAGCAGCAGGCGGACATCGTCCGCATCATCGGCGACTACGTCAAGCTCAAGAAGGCCGGGGCACAGAACTATGCGGGGTTGTGTCCGTTTCACGGAGAGAAAACGGCGTCATTTTCGGTGCATGCCACGCGGCAGTTTTTTCATTGCTTCGGCTGCGGCCTCTCGGGAGACGTTTTCAGCTTCGTGCAGAAGATTGAAAACATCACCTTTCCCGAAGCCGTGCGGATGATCGCGCAGAGGCTGGAAATTCCGCTGCCGAAGACTGCTTATTCCACTCCGGGGGAAGCCAGGGAAGCGCGATTGCGCGGGCAATTGCTCGATGTACATGAACGCGCGGTGGTTTTTTTCCAGGAGTGTCTACGGCGTCCCGAAGGCGCACGGGCGCGCGAATATCTGGCGGGTCGCGGCCTTGGTCCGGAAATGATTGCCCGTTTCCGCATTGGGTATGCGCCCGACTCGGGGTTTTTACTGCGTGATCGGCTGAAGGAAGAGTTCAGCGAAGAGGTGCTGCGCGAGAGTGGGCTGTTTTCGTGGAAGCAGGAAGAAGGGCTTCCGAAAAGCCCCGACAACATGGGTGCCCCGTCCTTGTCGGTCCGCTCTTTGGACGGACAGGGCGGGGATTTTGACTCAAGCCGGAGCGCGGAACGCGGAAGCCGAAAGCCGGAAGCCGCTTCCATGTATTCCAAATTCCGCAACCGGGTGATGTTTCCCATCGCGAGCGAAGCGGGGAAGGTGATTGCATTCACCGGACGCACTCTCGCGACCGACGAAAAGGCTGGGCCGAAATATTTGAATTCGCCGGAGACGGCAATCTATTCCAAGGGCAAGGTGCTCTTCAATCTGGACCTCGCCAAGGAGTGGGTGAAGAAGTTCGATTATGCGATCCTGGTCGAAGGACAGATGGACTGCATCTCGGTCTATGCCGCCGGGTTCCAAAATGTGATTGCCAGTTCGGGCACGGCGTTCACCGAACTGCAGGCCAAGCTGCTCGGCCGCTTCAGCAAAAATGTGGTGGTGAACTTCGATCCCGACACTGCCGGCGCCAAGGCCACAGAGCGCACGCTGGGACTGCTGGTCGAAGAAGAATTCCAGATCAAGGTGTTGACGCTCGAACAGGGATTTGATCCCGATCTCTATATTCGGCGCAAAGGCAGAGAAGCGTATGGCTCCGCGCTGAAGAATTCGCAAAAATATTTCGACTACCTCATCGAACGGGCGCTCACGCAATTCCCGGTGCGGAGCGCCGAGGGCAAAGTGAAAGCGGTGAATTATCTTTTGCCGCATATTCAGCGCGTGCCCAGCCGCATCGTGCGCGACGAACTGGCACATGAGATTGCACAGAAGCTGGGAATCGATTCGGCGGTGTTGCGGCAAGAGTTGCGGCACGCGGCGGGAACGCGTGCGACGTCCGCCGTAAGAGCTACGGCGGAAGCGCAGGTGACCGACGCCGAAAAAGTTTTGATTCGTGCTTTGGCTTCGGTGCGGCAGATGCAGCCCGGTGAAGAACATCTTTCCGCTCGCGACGGCGCCGAGGAAGAGTTCGATCCAGCGCGGCAGGCGCAGTTTGTTTTGCAGAACGAAGGCCTGCATCGCGGGCTGGCGACTGAATCGTTGGCCGAATCTCTGCTTAACGTCGGGGCGGACTTTGCCGATGTTCTTCAAGTGCCGGCAACGGAAAGTGATCGGCGGATGCTGGCCGTGATCTTGCTGAAGGAAGAGGAGGAGTTAACTCCGGAAAGGCTGGAGGGCGCGGTCCGTGCTTTGCGGCGCATCCATCTTCGCCGGCGTTTGGAACAGGTGCAGCGCGATTTGAAGGCGCTGGGCAGTTCGGCTGATTTGCGAGAGAAAACGGCTTTGGGCGAGGAGGCGATGCGCTTGAAGCGGGCTTTGATGGACCCGGGACTGACGGAAGGAGGATCGGCAGCTTAGCCACATTTTGACGAGAAAGCGACGAAATGGGCTGAAACAAAAAGCCTTCCCGAGCCATCTAAGTATTTAGCAGAATTACGGATAGTGGCGGGTACGGGATATCAGGCGGGCAACCGATAGACGGCACGGCACTTATGTGCTAAACTCTGAAAGTTTGTGCGAGACGCACATTCCCGCAATACCCACATTCCCACCCTTTCAAGGAACTGTATCACACGCTCCTGTGGAGCGGAATAACGAAGTTTAAGGACACACCTTTTGGCTCTTGACGACAAGTTCGACGACATCAAAAAGCTGATCGACACAGGTAAAGAGAAGGGATATCTCACGTATGACCAGGTCAATGACCTCATACCGCATGACGTGCACAGTCCCGAAGACCTTGACGATCTGCTGACGACCATTGGTACGCAGGGAATCGACGTGCTGGAAGGGCCCAAGCTGCCTTCCGCCACACTCGATAAAAAATTCGACGAATCCGAGGAAGGCGAGGATGTAGAACTCGACCTCACCCCCGGAGCACTGGAAAAAACCAACGATCCCGTCCGCATGTATTTGCGCGAGATGGGAACAGTGCCGTTGCTGACGCGCGAAGGCGAAGTGGAAATCGCCAAGCGCATTGAGCGCGGCCAACTTCGCGTGCTTAAAGCTCTGTCGCGGTCGCCGATTGTGATCCGCGAATTGCTGGCGATGGGCGAGGACCTGAAGAAAGGCGTGCGTTCGATCAAGGAGGTGGTCACTTTCGACGAAGAAGAGATCACCGACGAGATCCTGCAGAATCGCCTGAACGAGTTCACCGGCAAGATCGACGATATGGCCAAGCTGTACAAAAAGGCCGCGGTGCTGGAAGAGAAATACAAAGAGGTTTCACAGAAGAAAAAGCCGAAGGATCATCGCCGGGCGCGGCGCAGGCTGGCGCGGGGCATCGTTGCAGTGTCGCTGGCGGTGCGCAAGCTGGGCTTCACCAACGCCGAACGCAAGCGGCTGATCGAGCGGCTCAACAAAACTGTCGACGGCATGCGCTCGCTCGACCGCCAGACGCAGAACCTGGAGCGCAAGGCCGACGCCACGCGCAGCGAAGAGCAGAAAAAGGAATATCGCCGGCAGGCGCGCGCCATTCGCGGCGAAGTGGAAAAGCTGGAACTCGAAACCGGCGTGTCGTTTCCTGAGCTCAAGCGCACCCAGCGCGAGATCATCCAGGGCGATATGGATGCGGAGCAGGCCAAGCGCGAGCTGATTGAGGCCAACCTCCGCCTGGTAGTTTCGATTGCCAAGAAATATACCAACCGCGGCTTGCAGTTTCTCGACCTGATTCAGGAGGGCAACATTGGCCTGATGAAGGCCGTCGACAAATTCGAGTACCGCCGCGGGTACAAATTTTCCACGTACGCCACGTGGTGGATTCGACAAGCCATTACCCGTGCGATTGCCGACCAGGCGCGTACGATTCGTATTCCGGTGCACATGATCGAGACGATCAACAAGCTGATCCGCACCTCGCGGCAGCTAGTGCAGGAACTGGGACGCGAACCGACGTCGGAAGAAATCGCCAAGCGCATGGATATTCCGGTCGCGAAAGTGCGCAAGGTGCTGAAGATCGCGCAGGAGCCAATCTCGCTCGAAACGCCGATCGGCGAAGAGGAAGATTCGCATCTGGGCGACTTCATCGAGGACCGCGGTGTGGTTTCTCCGGCGGAGGCGGTGATCAACGTGAACCTGAAGGACCAGACGGGACAGGTCCTGCGCACGCTGACCCCGCGCGAAGAGAAAGTCATCAAGATGCGCTTCGGGCTGGAAGATGGCAGCGAGCACACGTTAGAAGAGGTCGGGCAGTCGTTCGCGGTAACCCGCGAGCGCATTCGCCAGATCGAAGCTAAAGCACTGCGCAAGTTGCGGCATCCGTCGCGCTCGCGGAAGCTGAGGGCGTTTATGGATGGAGTGCGGGACTAGCAAGGCTCACGTGGCGGCGGACGCATTCGTCCGCCGTCCGTTACTTGACCGATTGCTGGATTAGCGTAGGCTGACAGGTATCGTCTAGTAAATCAGGTATTTGGCAAACGTCGTCTAATATGTGAAAGCCCTGAGCGATGCTCGGGGCTTTCGCTTTGACGAGCACCGACGAAATGGGCGACGAACAATAATTCTTGGTTTTCCTCCGTCTTCCACAAGGAAATAACATCCTCCACAGCTTCTGCACAACTCGGCAAGTTTTTTGTCTTGCGAGGCGCAACGATCTGGCTGAGAGTGTTCGGAGCGAAACGTGAAAGTTCCTGAGCTTGCCGAATGATTGCGGCAGAGCCAGCGGCAGCCGGTGATTCTCGAGGGTGAATTACCGGGGGCGCACCCAGAGAACGCGCGCGAGCGCGACTGGTTGCCCGGGCGTTGCGGCCTCCTCCCCCATTCTGTTCTAAGGAGCAGATCGGGCCGCTGGCCAACCGTAGGCGGTTGCAGATTCAAACCGCGAGGTGACGAATCTGCAGCCGGCTTTGGCAAATGCGGCACTCGTTTCGAGCGCTGTTCGGGCTGAAGCGGTCATTCCGCCGCCCAGCGGTGAAAGCAGAACGGGAACTCACGTACGAGTGCGGCTCGGGTGGCTGGCCCGAGCCGCATTTTTTTGTGTTCTCAGCTTCTAGCTTCTAGCTACTAGCCTCTAGCTTCTAGCGATTAGTCGTAAAGCATTTCTTATTCTTCACGGCGGCGCGATACACGGCTCCAAAGGATGCTCTTTGGTTCTTTGGGAATAACGGACTCCTTTTCTAGCAGTTTCCACAACATATCTTCGCCCTACACAGCTTCTCCACAATTCATTTGTAGTTTCGCTTTATATTCGCTTATGCTGGGAGGCGAAGACAGGGCACAGTATCGAAGCTCCATGGCAACTACTGATTACAGCGTAAGCACTCTTCCCGCCAACGTCGAGGCCGAGCGGTCGATTCTGGGCGCGATCCTGCTCGACAACTTCGCCTATAACCAGGCTGCCGAGCACTTGCGGGTTGAAGATTTCTCGCTCGATTCGCATCGACGCATCTACTCGCGCATGGTCGATCTGGCGGAGTCGTCGCGTCCCATCGACATGATCACGCTGATCGACGAGCTCGACCGGCACAAGGATCTGCAACCGATTGGCGACGTGGCCTACGTGTCGAGCCTGGTCGATGGCGTGCCCGACCGGCCCAGCATTGAGCACTACGTCAAGATTGTGCGCGACAAGGCGCTGCTGCGCGGTCTGATTTCCGCCGCCAGCACGGCGATTGCGCGCGCGTCGGATCAGGGCGACGCGGCCGAAGATGTTCTCAGCGACGCCGAGGCTGCCATTTTTCAACTCTCGGAAAAGCGCATTGGGCGCGGCTTCATGGGCGTGCAGGAAATCGTCCGCGAATCGTTTGGGTCGGTCGATGCGCTGCTGCAACGCGGCCAGCGCATCACAGGACTGGCGACGCACTATACCGATCTGGACGAAATGACCTCGGGCTTGCAGCGGTCCGACCTGGTGATCATCGCGGCGCGGCCTTCCATGGGCAAGACGGCGTTCGTAATGAATATTGCCGAGAATGCCGCGATTGAAGATCAGCAAGTGGTAGGCGTGTTCTCTCTCGAGATGTCGCGCGAAGCGTTGCTGATGCGCTTGCTGTGTTCACAGGCGCGCGTGGACGCTCACAAGATGCGCACCGGCTCGCTGTGGCAGGATGACACGAAAAAAGTCGTGCGTGCCATGGAGCAGTTGGCGCACGCTCCCATTTTCATTGACGATACTCCTGGTATCTCTCTGAGCGAAATGCGTGCCAAAGCGCGGCGGCTGAAACAGGCGCAGGGTGGCAAGCTGGATCTGATCATCGTGGATTATCTTCAGTTGATGTCGGGCGGGGGCAAGCGTTTTGAGAATCGTACCCAGGAAGTGTCGGCGATTTCGCGCGGGTTGAAGGCGCTGGCCAAGGAACTGAGTGTCCCGGTAATTGCGCTGTCGCAGTTGAGCCGCGCTCCCGAAAGCCGCGGCGGGGATCATCGCCCGCAACTTGCCGACTTGCGCGAGTCAGGATCGATCGAGCAGGATGCCGACTTGGTTATGTTTATCTTCCGCGAAGAAATCTACAAGCAGGACGATCCCGAGCTGCAGGGTAAGGCGGAGATCATTATTGCCAAGCAGCGCAATGGCCCGATCGGAAAAGTGCGGATGGCTTTCCTGAAAAGCAGCACCCGATTCGAGTCGCTGGCCGAGGGCGGGATGGACTCGGAAGAGTGAGACGCCATCTACAGGAAAGACCCTAGATGCGGGTCAGTAAGTCCCTTAGGAAGACGGGGTTGCGCGCTGGGAAAAAGACACCGTTGGCCTGTGGAAAAGCTTGTGGAATTGAAAACTGCTTTTGAGATTGGATTCGGCAACGACCGATCGGTCGGTTTTATAAGTCACGAATTTCTGCCGTTAAAACCATGAATAGTAACCAGTTATACAATTCACGCGGCATTAACATTAGCGCTAAGAAACAACTCTTGATTTCTTTGCAACTTTGAGATTTGCACATTTTCGGGTCTAGCCCTTTCGTTCGAGGAGCCGATTTTTCCAGCTTTCGTTTCTCGCGGCGAACCGAAAACGTTGATGGAAGCGATTGCTCTTTCCGATGTGGGCTGGAGGTCTGACCGATTAGTTACTACTCTCGCCAACCTTCAGGACGGCAAGAAATGCCTCCTGAGGAATGTCGACGCGGCCGATGCGCTTCATGCGCTTTTTGCCCTCCTTCTGCTTCTCCAGCAGCTTGCGCTTCCGCGAAATGTCTCCGCCATAACATTTCGCAATAACGTTTTTGCGTATGGCATGTACTGTTTCACGGGCAATGATCTTGGCGCCGATTGAAGCCTGGATCGCGACTTCGAACATCTGGCGGGGAATGAGTTCCCTCATCTTGGAAACCAGAGCCTTGCCCCGCTCGTAAGCGAAGTCGCGGTGCACGATGATGGAGAGCGCATCCACCGGCTCACCGGCAACCAGGATGTCGAGCTTCACCATTGGCGAGTCCCAATAGCCGGCAAGATGGTAGTCGAGAGAGGCGTAGCCGCGCGAAACGGATTTGAGACGATCGTAAAAATCGAGCACGATCTCGTTCAGCGGCAATTCGTAGTGCAGCATCACGCGCGAGGAGCTGACGTACTCGAAGGTCTTTTGCTTGCCGCGCTTTTCTTCGACGAGCTTGAGAATTCCGCCCACGTATTCTTCGTTAGTGAGAATCGTCGCAAGGATCACGGGTTCTTCCACTTTGGCGATTTCACTGGGATCGAGCCAGCGCGAAGGGTTATCGATTTCGACAACCTCACCATCGGTCTTCGTGATCTTGTAGCGGACGCCGGGCGCGGTGGTGATCAGGTCGAGATTGAATTCGCGCTCCAGCCGTTCCTGAATGATTTCCATGTGAAGCAGGCCCAGGAAGCCGCAGCGGAAGCCGAAGCCGAGGGCAACGGAACTTTCCGGCTCGAAGAAAAAAGACGAATCGTTCAGCCGCAGTTTTTCCAAGGCCTCGCGCAGTTGCGTATGCTCGTGCGCGTCGACGGTGTAGAGCCCGGCGAAGACCATGGGCTTGATTTCTTCAAATCCGGGCAAGGCCTCAAGCGCGGGATTCGCATCGTGCGTGATGGTGTCGCCGATTTTCGTGTCGGCGACATTTTTTATATTGGCGATGATGAAGCCCACCTCACCAGCCACAAGTTGATCGATCTCCACGGGCTTGGGTGTGAGCACGCCGAGAGTCTCCGCGTCGAACGTGGTGCCGTTCCACCACAAGCGAATTCTGTCGCCCTTGCGCAGAGTACCTTCAAAGACGCGAGTCAGCACGACGACGCCGCGGTAAGCGTCGAACCAGGAGTCGAAAACCAGCGCCTGGAGCCGGTTTTCAGGAGAGCCCTTGGGCGGAGGAACGCGCTTCACAATCGCTTCCAGCACGTCGGGAACGCCCTGTCCGGTTTTGGCGCTGATCAGCACTGCGTCGGATGCGTCCAGGCCGACCGCGCCTTCGATCATCTCTTTCGTACGTGGGATGTCGGCGCTCTGCAGATCGATCTTGTTGATTACGGGAATGATCTCGAGCCCGTGATTGATCGCAAGATAGGAATTGGCCAGCGTCTGGGCCTCGACGCCCTGCGAGGCATCGACGACGAGCAGCGCTCCTTCGCACGACGCCAGCGAGCGTGAGACCTCGTAGGAGAAATCCACGTGGCCGGGCGTATCGATCAGGTTGAGCTGATAAGTCTGGCCGTCCTGCGCGGTGTAGGCCATCCGAACGGCATGAGCCTTGATGGTAATGCCGCGTTCGCGCTCCAAGTCCATGGAATCGAGCACCTGGGCTTGCATTTCGCGCGCGGTCAGCGATCCGGTCAGCTCCAGCAGGCGATCGGCCAGCGTGGATTTACCGTGGTCGATATGCGCGATGATCGCAAAGTTGCGAATGAAAGCGGCGTCCATGAGTGAGTGGCTAATCCTTGATTTTAACAGGCGATTGAACTCTTCTCAGTTCGCGGCGCACAGTTGCGACGCATTGTGTTTTGACGGGACCGTTGACCTCTCGCGCGCCGGATGTCGTCTCCGGTAAAATCCTGCTCTGCTGAATACGTGGACAGAAACGTGGAGAGAAGAGCCATGAGCAAAGTGTCTGTTGTCGTGCTCGTCGTGTTGGCAAGTCGACTGAGTTTCGTGGGACAAACGATTTCGCCCAAAGTACAGCTATTCGTGAAGGTAAGCGCACCCGTTGTTGCTCTTACTCACGTGCGCGTGATCGACGGTACCGGCGCTGCAGCTCAAGACGATCAGACCATTATTCTTAGCAAAGGGAAGATTGAGTCGGTGGGCGACGCGGCCACGGCCAATGTTCCCAAAGACGCGCTGGCGCTCGACCTGCACGGCTACAGCGTGATTCCCGGCTTGGTCGGCATGCACGATCACATGTTTTATCCCATGGGAAACGGAGTTTTCGGCGAGATGGCATTTAGTTTTCCGCGCCTGTATCTTGCCGGAGGCGTGACCACGATTCGGACCACCGGAGCGCTTGAGCCCTACGCGGATCTTGAACTCAAGAAATCGATCGATGCGGGCGAGATTCCCGGTCCCAAAATGCACGTGACCGGACCCTATTTAGAGGGCAAGGGTTCGTGGGCGATTCAACTGCACCAACTCACCGGGCCGGAGGATGCGACGCGGACCGTGAATTTCTGGCTCGACCAGGGCGTGGACAATTTCAAAGCCTATATGTTCATCACGAGAGCGGAGCTTGGCGCCGCAATTGAGGCGGCGCATAAGCGCGGAGCGAAGGTCACGGGTCACTTATGTGCCGTCGGCTTTCGCGAGGCCGCGGATCTCGGCATCGACGATTTGGAGCATGGATTATTCGTGGACATGGAATTCATGCCCGGAAAGAAGCCGGATGTATGCCCGGAAGAGCCGGAGGATCCCGTGCCCGTAATGATGTCGAAGCTGGATGTGAATGCAGGCCCGCTACACGACACGATTGTGTATCTAGTGCAGCACCATGTTGCTGTGACATCGACTCTTCCCGTGTTTGAGATGGGAAGTTTTCCCGGACGGCCTACCCTGCAGCCGCGTGTCCTTGATGCCTTGTCACCTGACGCGCGAAGCGCATTGTTATGGAACCGGGTTCGTTCCAGCGACGCTGGTGCTCTGGGGCGGCGATATGGCAGCGACGTTTCCCCATTGCCCTCCGCATTCAAGAAAGAACTGGAGTTTGAATATGCGTTTTCGAAGGCTGGGGGATTACTTCTGGCCGGGCTTGACCCCACGGGAATGGGCGGGGTAATTGCTGGTTTCGGCGATCAACGCGAAGTGGAACTTCTCGTAGAGGCGGGATTCACGCCTCTGGAAGCGATCCACGTCGCAGCGTTTAACGGCGCGCAATATCTGGGAGAAATCGATCGCATCGGAACGATTGCTCCCGGCAAGCAGGCGGACCTGGTGGTGATCAAGGGCGATCCGTCCAAGAAGATCGAAGACATCGAAAATGTAGAGACGGTTTTCAAGGATGGCATAGGCTACGATTCGGCGAAGCTAATCGAATCCGTACGCGGAGTTGTGGGCAGCCGATGAACAGGCAATCCTAGTCGGTACAATTGCAAGTGCATGCTCGTTCTCGCTTCCGCCTCGCCACGACGCCAGGAACTACTCCGCAACGCCGGCATTTCGTTCACCGTACAACCGGCGGACATTGATGAGACTCCGCTCGCAGGCGAATCGCCGCGCGAGTGTGCGGAGCGGTTGGCGCGCGCGAAGGCGCTTGCGGTCTGCCGGACCCGGCCGGGGGATCGCGTGCTCGGAGCTGACACCATAGTCGTCGTCGATGAGGCCATCCTTGGCAAGCCGATCGACGACGACGACGCAGTTCGCATGTTGTGCCTGCTCTCCGGGCGCGTGCATCGAGTGATCACGGGATTGTGCCTGGTTGGAACAGTGGCCAGTGACCAGTTGCCAGTGGTCAGCGAGTCTGAGCGGACCGAGCGATCACTCCCATACGAAATTCTGAGAACTGAGAACCGGGAACTGAGAACTGCCTCCGAAACAACGCTGGTGACGATGAGCGAATTGTCCGAGGACGAGATTCGCGAATACGTCGCGACTGGCGAGCCTATGGATAAAGCGGGAGCGTACGCAATTCAGGGAATGGCCTCGCGCTGGATTCCGCGCATCGAAGGTGACTACAGCAACGTCGTCGGACTGCCGGTGGCGCTGGTTTATAGAATGTTGCTGGGGAGATGAAAGAATTGCAACGCTGCAAAACGAATCAGAAAGACTTTGCAGGTCGGGTGAACTGAAGCTTAGACTTTTTTCTCTTCCTCTTTTTTCTTTGCTTCTTCCTTGCTGGGCTCGGGCTCTTTCATCGCCGCTTTGAAGTTACGGATGCCTTCGCCCAGACCCTTGCCAACCGCAGCGAACTTGCTGGTGCCGAACACCAGGAGTGCGATCGCGACGATCAACAGCAGGTGCAAGGGTTGAAATAGACCTTCACCCATAACTCCTCCAATGAGACCGCTAAGAAAAGTTTAGGCTACCCTGAGTGCGGAGTCAAAGGCTGGCGGGCAGGAGTGCCCGCCCCACATGGGCGGGAACGCTTACCAGCAGTCCCGCCGAGAGTCTATCCTTGCAGGATAGGTTCTTCTCGGAGGTCAGGCCCGGATGTTCACACTTCGCATTGTCGCGCTCGCGCTCTTGCTGTTTTTCCAAAATGTCGTTGCCGTGTCCGCTCAAGGTACGGCGCCGTCAAGCGCTACTACACCGAACCCGCAGCGCAAGACCAGCGAACCCTACACGGGAGATCTGTCCATCTTCGATTCGCCAGGTCGCGCGGACCGGCTTCAGATCAATCGCGTGATGGACATTCTGGGCATCGCGCGCGGAAAGACGGTTGCCGATATCGGCGCCGGGTCTGGATGGTTCACCGTTCGAGCGGCGAGTCGCGTGGGCTCAACCGGCATGGTCTATGCGGTCGACATTAATCCCGAAGCAGTTAGGTACATTGGCGATCGCGCTCGCAAGGAGAAATTGCAAAATGTGAAGACGATCCAGAGCCAGCCTGACAACCCTCTTCTCCCTGCCAATTCGGTGGACGCGGTGTTGTTGCTCAAGACCTATCACGAGGTCGCGCAGCCCGTGGCTTTGCTGCAGAACCTGCGCGCGGCCCTGCGTCCGGATGCGAAGGTCGGGATCATTGACCGCAACGGGAACGGCGAGAACCACGGAGTCAAGCGCGACGTTGTGATTCGCGAAGCCGGAGAAGCGGGCTACAAGCTTCTGGAGCAATACGATTTTGTGAAGGCAGACCAGATGGATTACTTCCTGGTCCTTATTCCCCAGGAATAGTTTCAGATGCTCTCGATCATTCCGGCCAGAAGTAGGGCCCGGCGCGGCAACTCAGATATGATGATGTGTTCGTGGAGGGCGTGAGCTCCGTCGCCATACCCGCCCATGCCATCGAGCGTCGGAATGCCAATGCCCGCGGTGAAGTTTCCGTCCGAGCCTCCGCCCACCGCTGCCTCTTCGAGTTTCCAGTTAATCTGCTTCGCGATCGCCTGCGCTTTCTTGTAGAGCGCTGCAACGCCGGCGTTCCGCTCCATAGGCATACGGTTAACGCCTCCCTGGACGCTGAGTTTGCAATGATTGTCGAAGGGCTTCAAGGAACGAAATTTGCGATCGAGGATCGCAGCCTGCTTCGCTTCCTTGATGCGCACGTCGATTTCGACGCTGGCCTGGGCTGCGATCACGTTGGTACGAGTTCCACCATAAATCACTCCAGGGTTCACAGAAATACCGCGTCGGAAGTCATTGAGTTTCGAGACAGCGGTGACTTGTCGGGCGAGTTCGATGATCGCGCTATGTCCCTTGCCGGGATCGAGGCCGGCATGTGCGGCGATTCCCTTCACATTCAGGATGTATTCGCCCACGCCTTTGCGCGCAGTTTTCACGGCGCCGCGAGGGCCTGCGGGTTCGAGTACGAGCACGGCAGCCGATTCGCGGGCCAATGCTTCAGTTATTTTGCGAGAAGAATAGCTGCCCACCTCCTCGTCTGAAACCAGAAACACGCTGACTGGGCGCAGCAGGCACGCATTCCATGCTTGCAGCGCTTCGATTGCATACAGCATGAGCGCGATGCCCGACTTCATGTCAAGCACACCGGGGCCGTGCAGGCGGTCGTTCTCAACTCTGCAGGGCATGGCCTCCAGCGTTCCCAGCGGATAGACCGTGTCGAAGTGGCCAAGCAGAAGAACCGGCTTGATTTTTTCGCGTCCTGGAAAGTCGATCTGAATACTATCGGCGTAGTTCTCGGCGCGATGCACGCGCGCGCGTCCGCCGCGGGTTTCGAACTTTGCGGCGAGCAACGTGCCCATGCGGTCGGCGGCCAGTTTGTTGTCGCTGGGAGATTCGATCTCGACAAACTCGCGAATTGTCTGGACAATCTCTTCCTGCCGCGCTTCGAAGTAGCGCAACCGCTCGTTCAATTGGGAATGAGTTCCGGCTCGATCCGATCGCTTCGAACCTGCTGTTCTCCGGCCCGGCATCTCGTGGCTGATCTCCGGCCCGGGGCAAGGGAAAGCACCTGCGGGCGCAAGTCGTACAGTATAATCTTCAAGCTGTTTTGAGACGAACCGTTTTAAGAAAACCATGAATAAGAGCATCCCTGTGACGGAATCTTCGCCCGACTCGGCGAAGGCCGGGCTCGATATCCACCAGATTCTGAAGATTCTGCCGCACCGTTATCCTTTGCTGCTGATCGACCGGGTGCTTGATCTGGAGCGCAAGAAGCGGATCGTTGCCATCAAGAATGTGACTATCAACGAACCATTCTTCAACGGACATTTTCCCGGACTTCCCATCATGCCGGGGGTGCTGATCGTGGAAGCGATCGCGCAGGCGGGCGGCGCGTTGCTGCTGACCGAGGTCGAAGATCGCAGCGACAAAGTCATGATGTTTACCGGAATCGATCGCGCCAAATTCCGCAGGCCGGTCAGCCCGGGCGACCAGTTGCGTTTGGAAGTGGAAGTAACCGGCTGGCGCTCGGTGCCCGGCATGACCGCCGCGAAGATGCAAGGCTATGCCTACGTGGGTGAGAAACGAGTTGCCGAAGCGATTGTTTCGTGCCAGTTGGTCGACAGCGCGCGCGGCCGGGGATCGGACGGCGGAGACAGCAATGCCGGATAGCCGCTGCCGGCGCGGCACCCGATCGCCAACGACTTCATGAATCCATCGCCTAAAACTTCAGTTTCCGGGAACATCCATTCCACCGCGATTATCGATGCACGCGCGAAGATTCCTGTGTCCTGCAAAATCGGGCCCTATTGCGTGATCGGCGCCGACGTCGAACTGGGTGAGGACTGCCGTCTAGCTTCGCATGTGGTGATCGATGGGCCCACGAAAATCGGCGCTAACAATCAGTTCTTTCCGTTTTGCGCCATCGGCATGGCGCCGCAGGATGTCACCTACCAAGGCGAGCCAACGCGGCTTGAAATCGGCGCTCACAACGAAATCCGCGAGTGCGTCACCATCAATCGCGGCACGGTGAAGGGCGGCGGGCTGACCAAGGTCGGCAGCCATCTGTTGATCATGGCGTACACGCACGTCGGCCACGATTGCGTGATCGAGGATCACGTGATGCTGGTGAACGGCGCGACGCTGGGGGGGCATGTGACGGTGGAAGAATGGGCGGTGGTCGGAGCGTTATGTCCAGTTCACCAGTTCGTGCGTATTGGAGCGCACTCCTACATTGGCGGCGGAACGACGATCACCCAGGATGTGCTGCCTTTCTCGATGACGTCAGCCGCTCGCGAGACTCATGCCTACCTGATGAATAAAGTAGGGCTGCAACGGCGGGGATTCTCAAAAGAGCGGATCGCGAAAATTCATCACGCCTACAAGATTCTGCTGGCCTCAAAGATGAACACGTCGCAGGCTCTGGAAAGGCTAAAGTCGGAACCGGACCGCAGCCAGGATGTCGACATGTTGATTCAGTTCATCGAGGCCTCGGAGCGAGGAATCATCAAATAGACTGCCCACTTAGTTTCCCGCCGCTGCTGTTCCCTTTTTGTCCAGCAATCTCTCCATCTCGTCCATCACTCGATTCATCTTCTTGACCGTCAGCTCCAGCGGTTCGTCGGTCGTCATGTCAACGCCTGCGTCCTTCAGCAGGTCGATCGGATATTTCGATTTGCCAGCCGAAATAAATTTCAGGTATCGCTCGGTGGCTCCCGGATCACCCGACAGTACTTTTTCAGACAATGCAGAAGATGCAGTGAATGACGTTGCATATTGAAACACGTAAAACGAGTTGTAGAAGTGGGGAATCAAGGCCCACTCGTTTGCAATGTAATCATCCACAATGCAGACACCTTGATCGTGGCCGTAGTACTTCTTGACGATCTCGCTGTACAGTTTCGAAAGAGCGTCGCCCGTGAGAGGTTGCCCTTTTTCCACCATTTCATGCATGCGCAGCTCAAATTCCGCAAACTGAGTCTGCCGGAAAACCGTGCCCTTGATGCTCTCCAGATAGTTCCCCAGTAAGGAAAGCCGGGTGGCGTCGTCTTTGATCTTCTTCAGCATGGCATCGATGAGCAGAGCCTCGTTGAAAGTGGAAGCGACTTCCGCTACGAAAATGGGATAGGCAGACAACGGATAGGGCTGGGTTTTATTCGAGAAGTAGCTGTGCATGGTATGTCCGAGTTCGTGGGCCAGCGTGCTCATGTCGTCGTACTTCCCGTTGTAGTTCAGCAGCATGTAGGGATGGACGTCGTAAGCCGCGCCATTCGAATACGCTCCGGCGGTTTTACCTTCGGTGGGATACATGTCAATCCAGCGTTCGGTGAAGGCGCGCTTCGCTCCCGCGGCGTATTCGGGGCCAAGCGGCGCAAGGGCTTCCAGGATGTTGCGTTCGGCGACGTCGACCGAGTACTTTGTGTCGACCGAAGATACAAGCGGAGCATACAGATCGTAATAATGGAGTTCGGAAAGTCCCATCATGCGTTTGCGAAGTTTCAGGTAGCGTTGAAACGTGGGCAGATTGCGATTGACTCCGTCTACGAGCCTCGAATACACCGACACTGGAATGTTGGGCTGGTCGAGGGCAGCTTGCAAAGAGGTCTCGTAATTGCGCGCGTGCGCGTAGAACACCGATCCTTGCACATTGGAGTTCATCATCGAGCCAAAGGTGCCGCGATATTTTCCCAGAGCCGTGAAAAAGGCTTCCATGACTTTCTGCCGATCCTCGCGCGAGGGCGAAGCGCGGTGAAGCGAAAATGCCGCCTTGTCCAACTTGACGGTCTTGCCGTCGCTTAACGTGACGGAAGGATACGGGAAATCAGCATCGGCAAAGATGCCGAACACACTGGATGGCCCGCTCGCCATGACGGAGGAAGCAGCCAGCAATTTCTCCTCCGCGTTGCTGAGCGTGTGAGCGCGGCGGCGCGCGATGTCCTCGAGGTAATGCCGAAAAACATGCAACCTTGGCTCTTGCGCGAGAAATCGCTCGATGGCCGCGTTATCCATTTTGAGAATCTCGGGCTCGATGAATGCGCTTTCCGTTCCTAGGACAGACCCGAGTTGAATTACTTCCTGCTGCATGCCCTGATAGGTGCTAACGCGGGTGTCCTGATCGGAACTCGAGCCCGCATACACGAACAATCGCGTGAGCTCTTTGTCGAAATTACTTTGCGTCTCGAGTGCGTCCACCAATCGGGACGCGGAGGACGCCAGAGTACCCTGAAACTGCCGGAGCTTCGGCAACTCAGCCGCTAGCTTTTCCTTGGCCGCGCGCCACGCCTGGTCAGACGGATAAATCGCGCTCAGATCCCACTTGTACTCGTCGGGCACTTTGCTGCGATCGTGCTCCTGGGCCTGCGAAATCAGCGTTGAGGCGGCGAACAGAACAAGCGCGCCCGGCAGATGGCGCAGGGCAGTTGAGGTCGTGATAGGCATTGGCGCTACTCCTTCGCAATTAGACGAGATCCAAGGAAAAAGTGAAGCTGGATTCAGAGCTTGGTGGCCGTCAAGTTTAGTGAAGACAAATTATATCCATTGGCGCCGCCTTGACGCGTTTCCATAACCCCGCGGGGAGCGATTCTTTTTGATCTTAAGTGCTAGACTGACTCGGCGATCTCCTTAGTCAATAGCTATTTCATGTCTGTTCAGAACGAAAAACTTGGCCTCATCGCCGGCAACGGCAAGTTCCCGTTCCTCGTACTCGAGGCGGCTCGCGCTCAGGGATACGAAGTTGTGGTGGCCGCAATCCAGGAAGAGGCCTTTCCGGAAATCGAAACACACGGTGCCGCGGCAGTGCACTGGCTTTCACTGGGAGAATTGTCGAAGCTCATCGAGACCTTCCAGCAGGAAGGCGTGCGGCGCGCCATAATGGCCGGGCAGGTCAGGCACAAGCAGATTTTTTCCAGCATCCGTCCGGATTGGCGACTGGCCAAGCTGTTGCTTTCGCTGACGACACGCAACACAGATTCGCTTTTGGGCGCGGTGGCAAAAGTACTGGCCGATGAAGGCATCACACTGGAAAAATCGACCTGGCTACTCGAGCCCCTGTTGGTGAAGTCCGGTGTGCTGACGCAGCGCGAACCGAGCGAGCAGGAACGCAAGAACATCGAGTATGGTCGCGTTGTGGCCAGCAAGTTGGCGCAGCACGACATTGGACAGACGGTCGTGATCGCCGAATCGGCGTGCGTCGCCGTCGAAGCTATGGAAGGCACCGACGCCACCGTTGAACGCGCCGGACAGATTATGAGATCGCTGCACGGCGATGCGTCCACGCTCAGCCGGACTTTAACCGTGGTAAAGATCGCCAAGCCGAATCAGGATATGCGTTTTGATGTGCCCGTGATCGGAGTGAAGACGATCGAAGTAATGCGGGCGGCTGGAGCGACTTGTCTTGCTGTGGACGCGGGGAAATGCCTGCTGCTTGACGGACAGAAGGTAATTGATGCGGCGAATGCTGCGGGGATTGCGATCGTCGCAGAGGGAAGTTACGAATGACATCGAAACGTACGAACGTGCGGCCCGACGCTGTTCGCATCGCCGACCAACTTCGTCGCGCCTTTCACGGCAATGCGTGGCACGGGCCTGCGCTGCTTGAACTGCTGCAGGATGTGGATGCGGCCACGGCCGCAGCCAAACCGCTGCCTGAGGTTCACAGCGTTTGGGAGCTTGTGCTGCACGTTGCGGTTTGGGATGGCGCCGCGCTCACTCGTCTAAGTGGAGAAATATGCCAACCCACCGGTGAAGCAAATTTTCCGCCTGTGTTGACAACGACGGAAGATGCGTGGCGCCAGGCCGTCTCGGCGGCGAAACGCACGCACGATCGGCTCGTTAGAACCGTCGCTGCGTTGCCCGAATCGCGCCTCAGAGACCGTGTTCCCGGGAAGCGTTACGCCTTCTATCACATGCTGCACGGGATCGCGCAGCACGAGCTTTATCATGCGGGGCAGATTGCGATTCTGAAAAAAGCCGGCTTTAGGTCTTAGGTATTAGGAGTTCGATCTCAGAGCAGAGTCCCCGACCTAACACCTAAAGCCCAAGACCCAAGACCCTTTTTTCACCACTTTCTGAAAATCACGGCCACTGCCAGGACGATCAGGGCGAAGCCTGCAACATAATTCCAGCGCAGGGGCTGTTTCAGGTACAGCACCGAAAACGCGGCGAAGACCGTAAGAGTGATCACTTCCTGGATGGTCTTCAGTTGCGCTGCAGTGAATTCGTAGGAGCCGATGCGGTTCGCCGGCACCTGAAAGCAATATTCAAAGAAAGCAATCAGCCAGCTCACCACAATGACTTTGTAAAGCGGCACCTCGCGATACTTCAGGTGTCCGTACCATGCGAATGTCATGAAGATGTTGGAGATTGTCAGCAGCGCGATCGTCCTCATGGGGCGATTCAATCCTTTCTGCAATTAATTTTTCAATCGCGGGAACGTCCGAAGCAGCGAGCTAATCCAGATGCTCTTTCCCTGGTTTACGTTTACAATTTCTCTCCGGCAACCGGCCCTCGAGAATCTCTTCTGCCATCGCAAAATCCGATTTCCGTCGCTGTGGTCGGCGTGGGCGTCTTTGGGCGAAATCATGCCCGAGTGTACAAGGAACTCGAACAGCAAGGGGAGCCAGTGCGGTTGCTGGGAGTGGTGGACCCGAATGCGGCCCGCGCCGACGCCGTAGCCCGCGAGTTCGGCTGCGAAGCCTTTGGATCGGTGCAGCAGATGCTTACTCTAACCACGCAGCGCGAGCTGCAAGCCGCGTCGGTAGCCTCTCCCACTGTTCATCATCTGCCGGTTGCGCGTGAATTGATGCAGGCCGGAATCGATGTGCTCATTGAAAAGCCGCTATCAGCGACTCTGGCTGAGGCTGAGGAACTGGTGGAGCTCGCTGCCAAGCACAAACGCATCGCACAGGTCGGGCATCTCGAGCGCTTCAATCCCGCCGTGCGCGCCACTGTTCCCTTGCTGACGAAGCCCATGTTCTTCGAAGTGCACCGGCTCAGCGTGTTTACTCCACGATCGCTGGATGTTGATGTCGTGCTTGATCTGATGATCCACGATCTCGACATTGTGCTGGCATTCGCCAAGTCGCCTGTTAAAGAAGTGCGCGCGGTTGGGCTGCCAATTTTGTCTGGGAAGGTGGATATTGCGAATGTGCGGTTGGAGCTGGAATCGGGCTGCATCGCGAACTTCACGGCCAGCCGGGTCTCCACCGAACGTGTGCGCAAGCTGCGTTTTTTCCAGCCGCGGCAATACATTTCGCTCGATTACGGGCGGCAGGAAGTATTGGTCTTCACTGTCGGGCAGGATGGACCGGAGCCCGGCACGCCAACCGTGAATCCTCAGATTGGCGTCACCAAGCCATCGATCGCTTCCGAGGAACCGCTGCACGCCGAGCTCAAGTCGTTTCTTCGTTCGGTCCGTGAGCGCTCGGCGCCAGTCGTTCCGCTCGAAGATGGCCGCCGGGCGATGGCGCTGGCGCTTGAGATTGTGGCGGCGATTCGCGACCACGAAAAGAAGATCGACCTCGCCGGCATTGCTCGAGCCAAGCACTAAAACAAGCGGCAGACGACCTATGTGGGGACAGCCGCCGGCTGTCCGACGGGCGCAGCCACCATAAGCGCTAACTTAAGTGAAGAAGTTACGCGGACACACCTCATGTTCGTCGTTGCGGTGGTCATGATGACTCCCGGTTATTCCCCCCCGGCGACGTAAACATTCTGTATAACTCATTCGGATCATTGAAGACCGCAACGCCCGATTTTGAAGGCATGGTATTGTTGGCAGCTATCGAAGGAGGAAATGTTCAAGTGAGGCGACTCTGGAAATGGTTTTTCACCGCATTAGGTTCGTTGGCCGTCTTGTTGGCTATCGGCATTACGGCGACCATCGGGTGGAGTCCGTTTCTCGGCCCGAAGGCGCGTGCTCTCACGAACCGCACATTCGAGCGTACGCAGCGACGCCTCGAGCGAGGCCACTACATCGTGACGGGTTTGAGCGGCTGCGTCTATTGCCACAGCCCGCATGACTGGACCGCCCCGGGCACGCCGATAATGGCTGGCAAAGAAGCTTCCGGAGAGGTTCTGCCCTACGCTGGTCTGCCCGGGCGCATCGTGGCGCCTAACCTTACCCCTGATCAGGAAACCGGAGCGGGCGGTTGGACTGATGATCAACTGGCCCGCGCTATACGCGAAGGCGTCGGCCACAATGGCCGCGCGCTTTTTCCCATTATGCCGTACCAACACTACCGCAATATGTCGGATGAGGACGTGGCGTCCGTTGTGGTCTACCTTCGGTCCCTGCCTGCTGTCCACAACCAGCTTCCGGCCACCGAAATCATTTTCCCCGTAAAGTACCTGATCCGCAGCGCTCCCGAGCCGATTGCCGCGCCGGTCGCCGACGTTGCCTCCCTCGACCAGTTCAAATACGGAACCTATCTTGTCGACCAGGCCGGTTGTATCGACTGCCATACCGCTCAAGTGCGGGGACAAAACGTCTCCAGTATGGACTTCGCCGGAGGCTTTCCCTTCACAGGCCCCTGGGGCACGGTCGCGAGTGCGAATATCACGCCCGATCCATCTGGAATCTCATATTACGACGAGGCTCTTTTCTTGAACGTGATGCGCACCGGACTGGTCAGAGCCCGCAAGCTAAGCCCGATCATGCCCGTGATGGTTTACAAGAATCTAACCGATGACGACCTCAAGGCGATCTTTGCCTTCCTTCGGACCACAAAACCTGTGAAGCATCGCGTAGACAACTCAGAGGCGCCGACCGAATGCAAGCTCTGCAAACAGAAACACGGCAGCGGCAGCGAAAACTAGTATTGCGACCGCGAGCGCCAGAAAACCTGGACTGGGTCCATGTACACTAAGACCTGTTCCTTTAGTTAGTGCCAACGGGGCGCAGCCCCCATGCGGAAACTCGCCAAACCACTATTTACATATGTTTACACACCGAAGTCGTGACCCATTCGTCGCTTAGCAGAATCCAACGAAAGATGCGAAAATAGAAGGAACTTGGTTGTAGAGCACGCGCGCACATTGCACGACTTCCCTGAAGGCCGGGATGCAACGCCGCGAGTGTATTCGGTGTCTAACGACAGGCGGATACAGGTAAGCTTTGCAGTTAAGCCGAGCGCATGCCGATCACGCAAATTCCATTCCAGGATCCCGTAGCCCCGCCCGAAAAGGCTGAACCGGAACAACTCGGCCTCTACGACCAGCAGGACTGGGAAACAGCCTACCGTGATCTTGATGCGCGCGTACCGCATCTGCTCATCCAGTTGCAGGATGACCTGCAGAGGTCGCGCAAGCGAGAAGCCGCGTGGATCTCGATTATCATCCACCTGCTGGTGTTCATCGTTCTGGTTTACCTGCCTTGGATCGAGAAGAACGTTTGGCATCACGTGGTGGTCGTTCCGGTGGATTCGACACAGGACAAGAACCTTACGTTCCTGGCCCTGCCGCCGGACTTGCAGAAGCCCACGCGCCGCCCGAATACCAACATCGCGTCCGATAAAGATCGCATTGCGACCTCGCGCCACCCTGAGCTTGATCCTAAAGAATTGCGTAAGATTCTGGCGACGCCGCCTCCGGGCGCTCCTGGAATGACGGGTCCGCGCGCGCCGCAGCCTGCAGCGCCGCCAGCCATCTCGCAGGCGCCTTCGCAGCAGCCCCAGCAGGGGCAACAGCAACAGACGGCTCGTCCGCAGTTCCAGACCAACCAGCAAGCGCAGTTGCAAATGCCTGCTCGGCCTAATAACTCTTTCAGCAAATTCGCCGGCCCCATGACTGCGGGTCAGGCGATTCAGCAGGCAGCGCAAGGGGCCGCCGCCAATCGCGCCAGCGGCGGTGGTCAGGAAGGCGACTTCGGCCTGGGGACTGGGGCGCACGGCCGCCAGTTAGGCCAACTCGACATTCTTAGCGATACCAAAGGCGTAGATTTCGGCCCATATCTGCAGCGCATTCTGCAGGACGTCAAAGAGAACTGGTATCACCTGATTCCAGAATCTGCCGAAATGAAAAAAGGCAAGCTCGCGATTGAGTTTGCCATTACCAGAGACGGAAAGGTTGCCGAGATGCGCTTGGTCGCGACCTCGGGCGACGTCGCCCTCGACCGTCCGGCGTGGGGCAGCATCACTGCTTCGAATCCCTTCCCGCCGCTGCCCAGCGAATTTACCGGGCCTTATCTCGCGCTGCGCTTCCGCTTCTATTACAACCCCGACAAGGCGGATTTGGAGTAGCGCCCCGCTTCCTGCGAATCTTTCTAGCCCTTCTGATAATCAAATAGTTAACAGGATGAAGTGGGCGGAATGATTGTGTCTCCGCCGGAAAGAGGATCAGTTGCAGAAGATGCCAGTTTTGTTCGTCGGTCATGGATCGCCGATGAACGCCATTGAACACAATGCTTTCACCGAGGCGCTTGAGGGTTTGAGCGCGCGACTGCCGAAGCCGGAAGCGGTCTGCGTAGTCTCGGCGCATTGGGTGACCTCGGGGTCGCACGTGCTGGCGTCGGCGCATCCGCGGACGATTCATGATTTCTCAGGCTTCCCGCGCCCTCTTTATGAGGTGCAGTACCCCGCGCCGGGCGCTCCGAAAGAAGCGGAGAAGGTAGCCAGCAATCCGCAGATTGCGCTCGACGACCAGTGGGGGCTGGATCATGGCTCGTGGAGCGTGCTGCGCCACATGTATCCCAAGGCAGATGTGCCCGCGTTTCAACTGAGTCTCGACGACCGGCGCAGTTTCAAGGAGCATCTTGACCTTGGACGCGAGATTCACTCACTCCGGGAGCGCGGAGTTTTAATTCTCGGCAGCGGCAACATCGTGCACAATCTGCGCCAGATCGATTGGGACAACCCCTCGGGCGCATACGACTGGGCGGTGGAGTTCGACGGCAAGGTCAAGACGGCTGTTGAGGCGCATGATGCGAAGGCTTTGGCCGAACCGCAGAAGTGGGGCGAGGCTCTGCTGGCGACGGCCCATCCGACGGTCGAACACTACTTGCCGCTTCTCTACTGTATGGGAAGCACTGATGAGCGCGATGCTGTGTCCTATCCATATGAAGGCTTCGACTTCGGAAGCATCTCCATGCGGATGGTTTTGTTCAGCAACACGCCGAAGCTCAGCGCCTAGACCCGCGTGACGGGCCCTACCACACACTGCAACGATTCTGATTCACCATCGGCGAGCCTGCTTTGCAGTGGAACGCCTCCTGAAATTGCGGCATGTTGGAAACCACGCCGTTGGTACGATATTTTTCCGGAGAATGTGGGTCGACCGTAGCGCGTAGCCGCTTAGTCTCATCGCGGGTCTGGCCGCACCAACTCTGCCCGTAGCCGACGAAGAACCGCTGGTCAGGCGTCAGCCCGTCGATCGGGTCCAAGGTCTGGCCTTTCGTATCATCCTTCCACGCCATGTACGCCAGAATCAGTCCGCCCAGGTCGGCGACATCTTCGCCCAGCGTCAACTTGCCGTTGATCTTAATGTCGTCGATGATCGTATAGTTCGAGTACTGATCGGAAATGCAACTGGCGCGCTTCACAAATTCCTTTCCGTCGTCCGCAGTCCACCAGTCTCGCAGATTCCCGTGGGCATCGAACTGGCGGCCCTCATCGTCGAAGCCGTGCGTAAGCTCGTGTCCGATGGTGCCGCCGGTGTCCCCGTAGTTGGGCGCAGCGTCGGATTTGGGATCGAATGCTGGAGGCTGCAGCACGCCCGCGGGAAAGTTGATGTCGTTCATCTGCGGATCGTAGTAGGCATTCACGGTGGGCGGAGTCATGCCCCATTCGCCACGGTCGACCGGTTTGCCGATTTTGGCCAACTGCCGGTCGAATTCGAATTTCCGGGCGCGTTCCACATTGCCCAGTTCATCTCCTCGGACGATCTCAAGCTTGCTGTAGTCACGCCACTTGTCGGGATATCCGATCTTGTTGGCCATCCCATGCAGCTTGGCCAGAGCTTGTTGCTTGGTGGCGGGAGACATCCACGTTAAACCCCTGATGTCCTGCTCCATCGCGGCCTGAATTTCCTTCACCATCTTCAAGGCCTGCTGCTTGGCTTCCGGGGGGAAGTATTTTGCAACGTAGGCTTGGCCTAGAGCTTCGCCCAGATCGTCGTCAACCCCTTCGGTGCAACGTTTCCAGCGGGGCTTGAGCTCCTGCTGCCCCCGCAGAGTCTTTCCGTAAAACGCAAAGTTCTCATTCAAAAACGGCGCAGCCAGATAAGGCGCGTCGGCGTGCACCAAATGCCAGCGCAGGTAGATTTTCCAGTCAGCCAGACTTTCCTTTTCGAGTTCCTCATTGAGCGCCTTGAAGAAGTTCGGCGCCGTGACGTTCAGCGACGCCAGTGACGGCATTCCGACCTTGGCGAAATAGACGGGCCAGTGAAATTCGGGAGAAATTTTCTCCAACTCCACGCTGGTCAGCTTGTGGTCTAAAGCTTTCGGATCGCGGCGTTCGACTCGCGTCATCGACCCTTTGGCCAGCGCGGTTTCGATGCGCATGACAGTTTGTGCCTGGCTCGCGGCGGTATCGGGCTTGTCGCCAAGGAGCTCAAACATTTTTTGTACGTGCGCCAGATACTGTTTGCGCAGTTCGACCGACTTCGCGTCGTCCTTGGTGTAATAGTCGCGGTCAGGAAGGCCGAGCCCTCCCTGATCAGCGTTGGCAATGACTTGGTTGGCGTCGCGAAAGTCCTGGATCGAATCGAAGCGGAAGAGAACGTTGTCATCAATCATCGCCGCGGCCACGTCAGCGAGTTCGGCTTTAGAGCCGATTTTCGTAATTCCCTCGAGAGAGGGCTTCAGCGGCTCGGATCCTTTGGCGTCGATCGTTTTCTCGTCGCTGCAGGACGCATAGTAGTCGCCAATCTTCTGGTCGACTGCATTGCGCTTGGGATCGGGCGCAGCCGCAGCTTCGAGAATCCCACGCAAGCGTGAGAGGTTCTCGTCCTGCATTTTGGAGTATGTGTCCCACGACGATTGGTCGGGAGGAATCGGATTTCTCTTAATCCAGCCGCCGCAGGAATAAGTGAAAAAATCCACGCAGGGATCGATGCTCCGGTCCATGGACGTGACATCCAGAGCCGGCTCAGACTTTTCAGTAGGCTGCTGTGCGTTGGCTAGAGTAAGGAACGAAATGAATGCAACTGAGACAAGGCCGCTGTACCGAACTAGCATGGAATACCTTCCTTTTGATAACGGAAACACGTGCGATGCAACCTTCTAGGCCATCTCCGGAACAATGTGGAAAGCCCGCCTGCGTCCAAATCGATAAATCGAGAAATCGCGCTGGTCCAACGTGAAAATCGTGTCAAAAGCTCTTAACCGCCGAGTTCGCGGAAAACAGCCGCAGAGAACGCGGAGGGGTACAAATTCCGAGTTTTTCTCAGCGCCTTTCACGGCCTTTCTCATCGAACCCCTTGCACCCCGCGGAAACGCTGTTTGATTTGTGCGAGGAGCAGGCTTCCAGAACGTAGTTCGCGGCAAGGGATGCTAGAAGACACGATCTATTCGACTGATTGTGCGCTGTCGTACTGAGCGGACCTAACCAACTCCCAGGCGAACCCTCCCCATACTGTCCGAACACTGTTCACGGCCCACTTGCACCGTTGCTACTCGGTGTGTTGGGGCGATGGAGGGTCATTCGGCGACGTCAGAATGCGGCCTAAATAGCATCTTTCGTGAACGACGTTACCGTCCTCATCCGCGTATCGGTCGTTCTCCAGAACAACCGGTTGCTTGCATATCGCGCACGTAATTTCGGGACTCATTTTCGCCCCCCTTCTACGAAAGGGCGTCGTGGCAGCTAGTAATAAGTCTAGTCCCTGATGTCCGTCAGCGCACCTATTTTGTACGGCCAAGGCTGTGGCGGAATCGCTCGCGATTGCACTGTTTGGGGTGCATATGCGGACGCCAGTTCCGCAGTTTGATTTGTCGGAGTCAGCACGATCAACCCGATTTCTACGCCGGAGTTAGGGGTGCTAACGACTTTTTACACTTCCGCGGCGTTCATATTCGCAACTCCACCACCGTCGCCCCTCCCCCGCCTTCATTCTGCGGTGCTTCCGCGACCGACTCCACATGCGGATGCTGCTGCAGCAACTGCCGCAGCGCTTTGCGCAGGATGCCCATGCCGCTGCCATGAACCACGCGCACCCGCGGCAAGCCAGCTAGAAATGCCCGGTCCACGAATTTCTCCACCTCGCGCGAGGCGTCGTCCACCGTCTGCCCGATCACGTTGATTTCGCTGGGCACGTTCGCACCCTCGCTTTCGAGCGAGACAGAAATTCCTCGCGCACGAGCAGCTTTCACAGGAGATTCATTCGCCTGCACGCCGGCCAGCACTTCGGCGATGTCGTCGCGCGCGATCTTCATCTTCATCGCGCCCATCTCTACTTCAAAATGATTGTCGTCCACCTTGCGCAGCACCCGCGCGGGACGCCCCGTCGACTTCAGCTTCACGGTGTCACCTTGGGAAACATGCTTCACTAATTGCGGTTGCGCGTGCGGATCGCCGTGATCGGCGCCGGTGGAATGGGCCACTATCGTCGAATCGAACTGCTCACGGAACTCCCGGCGCAACTTCGCAATCCGCCGCTCCGCATCTTTCGAGAGCTTCTGGGCTGCGGCCCGATCTTGCACTGTATTCACTGCTTCGCGCGCGTGATACTCAAAATCGCGCAGCAGGCTTTCCAGCTTTTTCTCCATCTCGCGCACTTTGACTTGCTGCTCTTTCCGTCCCTCGGCGGCCAGATGCGCTTTCTCGCGCTCCAGTTCCTGTTCGCGCGTCTTCAGGCGGAGCCGTTCAGTTTCGGCTGAGCGCAGATCGGCATGAAGCTTGTCGAGAAAGTGCCCGACATCGCGAGCCTGAGTTCCCAGCCGCGATCGCGCACTTTCAATAATCGCGGGATTCAAGCCCAGTCTTCGCGCGATGTTGATACCCGCTGATGCTCCTGGCACACCCACTTTCAATTCGTAGGTCGGCTGCAGGGTCGCCTCGTCAAAGCCCACCGAAGCGTTAACGACTCCGGGCGTGTTTGCGCCGTACACCTTGAGCGAAGTGTGGTGGGTGGAAATGATCGTCATGCAACCGATGCTGCCAAAGTGCCCGGCAATCGCGACGGCCAGCGCTGCACCCTCCTCCGGATCAGTCGCCGAGCCGAGTTCATCCAACAACACCAACGAGCGCTCGGTCGCCGTGCGCGAAATGAAATCAATATTGGTGACGTGTGCTGAGAACGTTGACAGATTCTGTTCGATCGACTGGTAGTCGCCGATGTCGGCGAGCACGGCGTCGAACACGGGAAGCTCCGCCCGGTCCGCGGGCACCGGAAGCCCCGACTGCGCCATCAACGCCAGCAATCCAACCGTCTTCAGCGTAACCGTTTTGCCGCCGGTATTCGGCCCGGTGATGATGAGCTGTCGCCGTTCGCCTTCCAGTTCCACGCTAACGGGAACTACGGACGCGCCCTTCGCCTTCAGATTGCGCTCCAGCAGAGGATGCCGCGCGTTGTGAAGCAGTAGTCGACCTTCGGTCGCCCCGGACAGCCGAGGGCGGCTGTCCCCACATGAATCGTCAGCGGACCCAGTCAGTTTCACTGCCGCGCAGTTGTAGTCTTCCGCGAAGCGCGCCTTGGCAAATTGCAGCTCGAGTTCAGCAAGCACATCGACCGCAGCCAGAATTGCCTCTGCCTGCGACCCAATCCGCTGCGTCATCTCCAGCAGAATGCGATGGATCTCCGCCAGTTCTTCTTCCAGCAGCCGCACCAGTTCGTTGTTTTGCTCGATCGTCTCCAGCGGTTCGACGAACACCGTTTGCCCGCTCGAACTTGCGCCGTGAACCACGCCCTGCACCCGCCGCTTCTGCTCGACTTTTACCGGGATGACAAAGCGCTCGCCGCGGATCGTGACCAGTTCGTCCTGTACCGTCCCACCCTCGGCCAGCCGCCGCAAATAACCACGCAGGGACTCTTGAATCGAGCGCCTTTGCTTTTCGATCTCGCGCCGAATGCGCGCCAACTCCGGCGAAGCTTTGTCTTCTAAAGTTCCGTCCGGCTGGATTTTGTTGCGGAAGAAGCGCAGAAATTCTGTGAAGTCCACAACATGGTCGGAGAGCGCCTTCACTCCCTGCCAGTCGCATTTCATATTCGCCGGAGGACGCAGACCGATTTCCCTCCATTCCGCGGCACGATCCATTACCAGAATCACGTCACGAATTTCGGTGGTTTCCAGCGCTGCTCCCGCAACGCGCGACTTCTCGACGAGAAGACTGATTTCAATCAATCCGGAAAAATCAAAGCGCCCGCCTACACGCCGGAATTCGCGGATCTCGCTCGCCAGTTCCTGTTGCTTCTCAATCCAATCACGGTCAGTCGAAGGACTAAGTGCAGCAATTCGCTCCTGGCCTAGGGGCGAGGAGGCGTATCCGCGCAGCAATTGCCGGAGGGCATCGAACTCGAGCACCCGCGCCGAATTGTGGGTCAGTTCCCGCGACATCGTATTTCATGGTACAGGAGTGGAAGGGCGCAACGCTGACGGGACGGTCGAACATCGCGAGGGTCGAGCAACTGGCCTGGCAGATAAAGATTTGAGAAATGGAAAAGCTAGAAACTCGCGAGGGCAGAAGGTTTTCCTGACTCAGCCGATCGTCAGTCGCCGACGGCTCCAGCTACTTTCGCCGCCGGCTTTTTTTCCGCCGGCAGGCGCACCACGAACAGCGCCCCACCTTCCGGTTTGTTCTCACAGCTAATTTGGCCGCTGTGATCCTGGATCACGCCATACACTGCGCTCAGGCCGAGGCCCGTGCCCTTTCCCACCGGCTTGGTCGTATAGAACGGATCGAAAACGCGCTTGGGCTCGCGAATCCCCGGCCCGGTATCGGAGAACTGCAGCACCGCCTCTTCGCCTTGCCGTTGTGCGGTGATTTCCAGCGATCCTCCGCCCGCCTCTTCCAATGCGTCCATAGCGTTCTCAATGATCTCGACAAAGGCCTGGAACAACCGGTTGGCATTGCCCTGCACTCGCGGAAAATCGGGATCAATCGAAAGACCGACGCGGATTGTCCCCGGCAAACGCCGCGACTCCAGCATCTGGCTCGCGCGGTGCAACAGCACACTGACGTCTACAGGAATTTTCTCTGCCGGCGACTGTTGAGCAAAGTTCAACAGGTCCGTGACCAGATCACGGGTACGATGCGCCTGGCTCACAATTTTGCGTACCAGCAGGTTCTGTTCCTCGGTGAGCCGTTCTTTCGCCCACAGTTGCTCCGAATAGCTCACGATGGCAGTAAGAGGATGGTTGATATCGTGTGCCGCTCCCGCCACCATGTTGCCAAGAGATGCCAGTTTCTCCTTCTGGACCAGCTCGCTTTGCAATCGTTTCTGGTTCTCGTATCCCCGGCGCGACTCCTTCAACAGAGCCATCAGCGCCTGGTCTTGCACATATTGCCGCAGAAAGACAAAGGCTCCCAGCAGCAGCATCGCTACCAGTACGGTAGCAACACGGAACGCCCGGGAAGGGGCAGCCGATCTATCGAACAGCACAGTCCAAAGGCCCAACCCCGGCAAAGACAGGAGCGCCGCCATAGCGAACTGCGGAATCACCTTTTTCCACCGCGGAGCCAAACTGATCTCGCGACTCTCCAGTTCCCATTCCGGCGCCGACAGAGCGGTCGCCGCCATCCATGCCAGCGTCGCAAGGTAAGGAACGTCGTAGAGGCTTCCTGTGTAGTACTTGCCATGTGTTACTGCCCACTCCAGCAGCCGGGCGCCAATGGCGTATAGCACCCCAGCCGAAAACAAGTGCAGGTAAACCCGATGCCATCCGCCGGAACTGTTCCATGCCGCTTGCCCTAGCACCGCCAGCAGCAGGAGATTGGCCAGCAAGTAAAGCCGGGTGTAGCAGACGTTATATAGGTCGAGGTCCATGGCCACATACTGGTGCGGAAACACGATGAAGGCATATAGAAAAATCCACCATCCCAGCAGCATTAGAAAATTGCGCAGGCTGAGATGACTTCTACCCTCCGTCTTCACCAGGTCTGGACGCCACAGCACCGCCGCAATCATCGGCACCGCATGAAAGAAGAGAATGACATCAAAGAAAGATGCATCGGGAAACTTCGATTGGAGGACGATCTCGCGATAGGTCCACGCCGCCTGATTGCACGCCCACAGGGAGAATCCGAGCGCCATCAGTGTCCAGAAACTGCGCTCCTGTCCTGGCCGGGCGAGTGCATTTCTAAGTGCGATCGCTGCAGCACCCAGTATGAGAGCCAGCCCCAACAAGTCCCCAAACGCCGTTAGCTGGTTGCTCGGATGCGCAATCGCCGACACGACTGCAAATGCCAGAGTGATCCCGGCCGCTGCAGCAAACCAACGGTACTGCTGAAACAGACGCATCCGTCCTAATTCTATGGGACCAAATCGGTCATTCCGAGGTGCCTTCGGGAAGCCACGGGTTACTTTCGTCACACCTCTATGCCGGGTGCCCCACCCTTGTCGCGCTTTTGCGACAGGGTGGGGATTTTGATCTTTCAACTATCCGGGGGAATCAATCACTGTTTCATCATTCCGAATAGTCTAGAATCACTAAGGGAGGGCGTTGACCCCGCCCTTCCCTCGGTGATCTGCCATGGCATTTCCAGTAACCCGTCTCCGCCGCCTCCGTCGCACGGCAGAACTGCGCAATCTGGTATGTGAGACCCGCCTCACCCCCGATGCCTTCGTCTATCCCATGTTCGTATGTCCCGGAGAGGGCATCCGCAAGCCAGTCCGGTCCATGCCCGGCGTTTTCAACCTCTCTGTTGACGAAGCCGTGAAAGAAGCGCAGCAAGTTCGTTCCCTCGGCGTGCCCGCGGTTATCCTGTTCGGTCTTCCCGACAAGAAGGACGAAGTCGCCACCGGAGCCTGGGCCGACGACGGAATCGTGCAGCAAGCCGCTCGGGCCATGAAGCGCGAAGTCCCCGGCCTGACCCTGATGGGCGACGTCTGCCTGTGCGAATACATGTCGCACGGCCACTGCGGGATCGTGAAGTCGATGTTTACACCCCAATCGTTGGGCGCTGCGGTTCGGGACAGTTTGGCTCCATCGCAGCGGATACTCGCAGTGAAGAGCAAGGAAGAAAAGGAAAAGGCGATTCAGACTATGGTATCGGCGGCCGCGCGCGCCGCAGAGTCGAACTATGAAATCGACAACGATGCCTCGCTCGACCTGCTGGCCCGCACCTCAGTGTCGCTGGCAAAAGCCGGCATCGACATCATCGCCCCTTCCGACATGATGGACGGCCGAGTCGCCGCAATTCGCCGCGCCCTCGACGGAGCCGGCCTGAACAACACGCCGATTCTTTCCTATGCTGCCAAGTTCGCTTCCGGCTTCTACGGGCCGTTCCGCGAGGCGGCCGACTCCGCGCCGCAATTCGGCGACCGCCGGTCTTATCAGATGGATGGCGCAAATCTACGTGAAGCCATGCGCGAAATCGCCGCCGACATTGAAGAAGGCGCCGACATGATCATGGTCAAACCTGCCATGCCCTACCTCGACGTAATCGCCGCCGCCCGCGACCGTTTCGACCTGCCCCTCGCCGCCTATCAAGTCTCGGGCGAATACGCCATGATCGAAGCCGCCGCCCAGAACGGTTGGATCGAACGCGACCGCGTGATGATGGAATCGCTGCTAAGCATCCGCCGCGCGGGCGCCAGCATCATCCTCACCTACTACGCCAAAGAAGCCGCCAAGCTGCTGGGGTGAGAGTCTTGTGTGGAGCGGGCACTCCTACCCGCTGTTTTTGACTTCCTAGCCAAAAAGCAATCCTAAAAAGAAAAAGCCACGGCTACCCGCGGCTTTATCCTGAACTCGGGAATCAAGGGGTCAGACTATTTGGAATGCTTGTCTTTGTAGATGCTTTTGCTCACCCGATTCTGCCTGTGGTTGAGGTTTCTCTGCTCAGCCTTGGTCAGGTGACCATTGTGCGCGGCCATGTCCTTTTTTTCCTGGTGCTGAATGCTCTGTTCGCGCTTTTCCAGACGCGCAGTCTGTCCGGGCGTGAGCTTGCCGCTCTTGACGCCATTCCCGATGCGCTTTTGCTGATTGGTTTCGCGGCGGTTAACTTCGTTCACGCGGGGATGACCCGGATCGACCTGTCCCGGACCAGCTTGAGGTTGAGCAGCGGCGGAGCCAACAAACATCAAACCACCCACTGCCAGAATTGAAAGGGACTTCGTAATTGTGTTGATCATGGTTTAAGCAAACCCCCGCGTTGAAGCTTAGTAGCGCGCAGTTACGGTGGGCTAGTTACGAAGGTCCGAGCACCCGCGGGGAGAAGGTTTGGGCGCTCGTTACCAGGCGCTTGCCGCATTCACAGAAATTCAGTTCACGCGCCCTGTCCGGTCGCGAACTTTACATCCAGCAGCTTGCGGTCTTCGTCGGAGACTTTGAACATCTCACGCGGCTTCAGGCTCATAAAGCTGGCTACGAACACATCGGGGATTTGCCCGATACGCGTGTTGTAGGCATTGACGTCATCGTTGAAGAACTCACGCCTGTCGGCAATGCGCTCTTCCAGTTCGGAAATGCGATTCTGCAGCTTCAGGAAGTTTTGATTGGCCTTGAGTTGCGGATAATTCTCAGCCACGGCAAACAGCCCACGCAGCGCGCTCGCCACCTGCAGATCGGCAACAGCCTTCTGTCCGACGCTGGCCGCGCTCATCGACGCCGTCCTCGCCTGGGTTACTGCAAGCAGCGTCTGCTGCTCGTGCTGCATATATCCCTTGACGGTCTCCACCAGGTTGGGGATTTCGTCGTGCCGTTGCTTCAGCAACACGTCAATGTTGGCCCACGCGCGATCGTTCTCGTTGCGCAGCCGGACCAGCCCGTTATACAGGATGATCGTGTAGATCAGCACCCCTGCAACGAAGAGTAAGAACGCCAAGCCGGTGATCGCGCTGCTGTCCATTGTGGCCTCGCCGAAACTCTAAGGTGCCAGCCGCGACACATGGAAACAAGTGCCGAAAGGGTTGCGCCAGCAGGATGCGCTTCGGCAGGTTAGCGCACCTAGGATCTCGCAACCTTGCTCATATCTGGCGGGCTGTGAAAAACTACTAGCTACGGCTTTCTTCAATCCTTTCTTTCAATGAAAACTATGGCAGTAGCGCGGACATTATTCGAGAAGATTTGGGAGGCACACCTGGTGGCGCAGCCAGCGGGGCGGTCGCCCATCCTTTATATCGATTTGCATCTGGTGCACGAGGTGACTTCGCCGCAGGCTTTCGATGGGCTGCGGGCGGCGGGGCGGAACGTGCGGCAACCGGCGCGGACCGTGGCAACCGTCGACCACAATATTCCTACCGAGCCGCGTGGAACTCCGATTACCGACCTGATTGCGGCCAAGCAGATCGCGGCCTTGCAGTCGAACTGCAAAGAATTCGGGATCCGGCTGTTTGACATGGATTCGCCGGAGCAGGGGATTGTGCACGTGATTGGTCCGGAGCTGGGGCTGACGCAGCCGGGGATGACGATCGTCTGCGGCGACAGCCATACCAGCACGCATGGGGCATTTGGAGCGCTGGCGTTTGGCATTGGCACGTCGGAGGTGGAGCACGTGCTGGCGACGCAGTGCCTGGCGCAGCAACGGCCGAAAACGATGAAGATCGATGTGCGCGGGCGGCTGGCGGAGGGCGTCACGGCGAAGGATCTGGCGTTGGGAATCATCGGGCAGATCGGGACAGATGGCGCAACCGGGCACGTGATCGAATACGCGGGGCCCGCGGTGCGAGCGCTCTCTATGGAAGGGCGCATGACGCTGTGCAACATGAGCATCGAGGCGGGCGCGCGGGCGGGCATGGTGGCGCCCGATGAAACGACCATCGCCTATGTGAAGGGAAAACGATTTGCGCCGTCGGGTGCGGAGTGGGAGAAGGCCGTCGCCTACTGGCGCAGTTTGCCTTCCGATGATGGTGCGGAGTTCGACGAAGTTGTGGAGATTGATGCGGCACAGCTTTGTCCGTTTGTTACTTGGGGGACGAATCCAGGGATGGTGGCTCCGGTGACGGGGCGCGTGCCGGAGGTCAAGGGATTAGAGGAATCGGATCGGCGAGCAGCGGAGCTGGCGTTGCAATATATGGGGCTGGAACCGGGACTGCGCATTGAAGATATTGGGATCGATCGCGTGTTCATTGGATCGTGCACGAATTCGCGACTTGAAGATTTGCGGGCAGCGGCGCGGGTGGCGCGCGGACATCACGTCAACGCGAAGGTTCGAGCAATGGTGGTGCCAGGATCGCAGACGGTGAAGCGGGCGGCAGAGCAGGAAGGGCTGCATAGGATTTTTCAGGATGCGGGATTCGAGTGGCGCGAGTCGGGATGCTCGATGTGCCTGGGAATGAATCCTGATATTTTGCAGCCGGGAGAGCGGTGCGCGTCAACCAGCAATCGTAATTTCGAAGGGCGCCAGGGGCGAGGGGGACGGACGCATCTTGTGAGTCCAATGATGGCGGCAGCGGCGGCGATTGCGGGACACTTTACCGACATAAGGAATTGGAAGTATCAGTGATAACGGGTGAGAAAGGAGTCTGAGCGTGCGACAGGGATCTGCTCAAAGGCTGCGACGTTTGCAGGGTCGACCACGCCCCTCAGCGGCTAAAGCCGTCGTTGAGTTTATGCTTTACGGCACGACTGAAGTCGTGCCCTTCCCTAACCCATTCGCTGGACCTCGTTCAATAGCCTCAAGGAGCACGCGATGAAACCATTCACTGTGCATCGGGGGCGGGTGGCGCCGCTGGATCGGGTTAACGTGGACACCGATCAGATTATTCCGAAGCAATTTTTGAAGCGGATCGAGAAGACTGGCTTCGGGCAGTTTGTGTTTTATGACTGGCGGTTTGGCACGGACGGAAAGAAGAATCCCGACTTCGTGCTGCACGAACCGCGCTACGAAGGCGCAAGCATTCTGGTTGCGGGGAAGAATTTTGGTTGCGGATCGTCGCGCGAACACGCGGTGTGGGCCCTGGCCGACTTCGGCTTTCGCGCGGTGATTTCTTCCTCTTTCGCGGATATTTTCGCCAACAACAGCGCGAAAAATGGATTCCTTGCCGTGCCCTTGAGTGACGACGAAGTTGCGCAGTTGATGCAGCGGGCGCAGGAAATCGACGACTACCAGCTCACCATTGACCTCGAGAAGTGTGAAGTACGGGACGATCAGGGATTCCGCGCGAAGTTTCCTATCGAAGAATTCACGCGTCACTGTCTCCTGAACGGGCTCGACGATATTGGCCTCACGCTTCAGCATGAGGCGGAGATTACGGCGTATGAGGCCAGCCATCCGGCACCCGCAACGCTCAGGGCTTCTTAACGTCGAAAAGCTCTTAACCGCAAAGATCGCAGAGAAGACCGCAAAGCACGTTGATAAAAACAAGGCAATTTCTCGTCCTGAGGCCCTCGCGATTTCTGAAGTCCCAAATTTTCCGTCAAGGACCGGTCAAGGGGCGTAAAGATTTGTAAAACCTTCGCCCCGGTCTTGACCCGCTGCCCGGTAGCAGTTGATGCTGGATGTGGGCTGTTTTAGCGTAGCTGCTGCATTTTGGTTCCTACCTGTTCCACTCGAGTGGGAGGCCCACCGGCATTAAATATCTGCCTCCTCGGGTAGAGTTCCGCAACCGAGCCTACAATGTGTACGTCTAATACCCATGCTTCCTACCGAGGCCGGCCCGAAGAGAACGGCGACGAACTAACCTTTGAATATGATTGATATCTCTAATACTACTTTGCGCGTGAGGATGGTTCGTTCTTCACCCGCCATCGCACTTTTTGTCCTTGCGGCAGTTTGCGCGTCTTTCATCAGCTGCAGCAGCAGCGCCGAACCTAAGCAGCAAAGGGCGCAGGCCGCCGGGCCTCGCGCGGTTTCTGTGGCCGTTGCTCAGGTGCAACGGCAGGACGTGCCTGTATACCTGTCGGGTCTGGGATCAGTCACCGCCTTTAATACCGCCAATATCAAGAGCCGTGTCGATGGGCAGATCATGAAAGTGAACTTCCGGGAGGGGCAAAACGTCAAGAAAGGTGACCTGCTGATCGAGATTGACGCTCGTCCGTTTCAGGCTCAACTGGACCAGATGCAGGCGCAATTGTTCCGCGACCAGGCACAACTGCGCGACGCCCAACTGAATTTGCAGCGTTACACGGCGCTGATTCCTTCGGGCAGCATTGCGCAGCAGCAGGTCGACACGCAGAAGGCCCTGGCAGATCAGCTCGAAGGCACAGTGCGCACCGATCAGGCGCAGATCGAGAATGCCAAGCTGCAGATCGTCTATTGCCACATCACGGCGCCGTTTGACGGCCGCGTTGGATTGCGGCAGGTCGATCCGGGCAACATCGTGCACGCCTCCGATACGAATCCCATGCTGATTTTGACGCAGCTGCAGCCAATCGCCGTGATCTTTACCCTGACTGAGGACGTTCTACCAACGGTCTCGAAGCAGATGAGGCTGAGAACGCTCGAGGTGGATGCCTTCAGCCGCGACGATCAAACCAAATTGGCGACCGGCAAGTTGCTGACCATCGACAATCAGATTGATCCGACGACTGGCACGGCGAAGCTCAAGGCCATCTTCGACAACAAAGATAATGCGCTTTGGCCCAACCAGTTTGTGAACGCAGACCTGCTGCTGGAGACGCGGAAGAACAGCACGACGGTGCCAACTGCTGCCATACTGCGTGGTCCGCAGGGAACCTTTGTATACGCGTTAAATCCTGACAAGACGGTGCAGGATCGCCAAGTGACGGTGTCGCTGACGCAGGGAGATACCACGGTGATCACGGCCGGGCTCAATCCCGGCGACACCGTCGTGACCGATGGCCAGGACAAACTGCAAAGAGGTAGTCGAGTTGAACCGCGCGCGGCGACTCCGAGCGGGCACCGTTCTTCACCGATCAATGCCCCGGCGAGCGCAGCTTCAGGTATTGCAGGTTCATGAGTCCTTCACGATTATTCATTCTCCGGCCAGTCGCGACCACGCTGCTGATGGTTGGGGTGCTGCTTGTGGGCTGGGTTGCGTTCATGCAGTTGCCGGTCTCGGCGCTGCCGGAAGTCGACTACCCAACCATTCAGGTGGTCACGTTCTATCCTGGAGCCGATCCGGATGTGATGGCTTCATCGGTGACTTCTCCGCTGGAGCGGCAATTTGGCCAGGTGCCGGGCCTGAGCCAGATGACGTCCACGAGTTCGTTTGGCAGTTCGGTGATCACGCTGCAGTTCGGCCTCGATCAGAATATTGACGTCGAAGAACAGCAAGTACAGGCTGCGATCAACTCGGGCTCAACCTATCTGCCCGCGGACTTGCCCAATCCGCCGATCTACAACAAGGTTAATCCAGCGGACGCGCCCATTTTGACGATGGCGCTAACGTCAGATTCCCTACCTCTTTCGAAGGTGGAGGATCTCGCCGACACTTCTCTGGCGCAGAAGATTTCACAACTTCCCGGCGTCGGCCTGGTCTCGATCAGCGGTGGGCAGAAGCCCGCGGTGCGGATTCAGGCAAATCCGACGGCACTGGCATCGTATGGATTGAGTCTCGAGGATTTGCGCGCAGCCCTGGCGCAGGCGAACGTAGATCAAGCCAAGGGCGTCATCGATGGCGCGCGTCAATCTTATACGATTGGCGCCAACGACCAGCTTTTCTCCAGCGAACAGTACAAGCCAATCGTCGTGGCCTATCACAATGGGTCGCCGGTGCGCCTCAGCGACGTAGCGAATGTGATTGACGCAACGGAGAATGATCAACTCGCCGCGTGGATGAATCTGACCCCAGCCGTAATCGTCAACATCCAGCGGCAACCGGGCGCGAACATCATCGACGTCGTCGATCGGATCAAGAAGCTTCTGCCGCAGCTGCAAGCCTCGCTGCCGTTGGCGGTGAAAGTGCAGGTCCTCACGGACCGCACAACGACGATCCGGGCGTCGGTCAAAGACGTTTATTTCGAGTTGATGCTGGCAATCGCGCTGGTGATATTGGTGGTTTTCCTGTTCCTGCGAAATCTTGCGGCCACGGTGATTCCCAGCGTGGCTGTGCCGCTTTCGATCATCGGCACCTTCGGCGTGATGTACCTGCTGGGCTACAGCCTCAACAATCTGACGCTTATGGCGCTGACGATTTCCACCGGTTTCGTGGTGGATGACGCCATCGTCATGATCGAAAACATCGATCGCTTCCTGGAGGCAGGGGATTCCCCGCTGGACGCCGCTTTGAAGGGAGCAGGACAGATCGGGTTCACCATTGTTTCGCTGACGGTTTCGCTGATCGCGGTGCTGATCCCGCTGCTTTTTATGGGCGACATTGTGGGCCGGCTCTTCCGCGAATTTGCGGTGACTCTGGCAGTTACGATTTTGGTCTCGGCGGGAGTTTCGCTGACCTTGACTCCCATGATGAGCGCCAAGCTTCTGAAACATCGGAAGGAAGGCGGAAGAGGTCGCTTCTATGCGGTCACGGAGGATTATTACAACCGCATCATTGCTTTTTACGGGCGCACAGTAAAGGTCGTACTACGGCACCAGACCACAACGCTGCTGGTCACGTTTGGGACGCTCGTGCTCACGCTCTTCTTATACGTGATCGTCCCGAAGGGTTTTTTCCCGGTGCAGGATACAGGAGTGATTCTGGGCGTGTCGGAAGCGCCGGATTCCATCTCCTTCGACGCCTTGGCACAGCGTCAACAGGAACTAGCGAAGGTCATTTTGCAGGACAAGGACGTGGACAGCCTGTCGTCGTTTATTGGGGTCGATGGCACGAATACAACGCCGAACCAAGGCCGGATCCAGATCAATTTGAAGCCGCGCGACCAGCGATCCGACGATGCTTCCGCGATCATCCGGCGGCTGCAACCGGAGTTGGAGAAGGTCAACGGCATCACCCTCTACATGCAGCCAGTCCAGGATTTGACGGTGGAAGACCGCGTAAGCCGAACTCAGTTTCAGTATTCGATTGAAGATGCGGACGCAAATGAACTGGCGCAGTGGACGCCAAAACTGGTGGCCAAACTGCAGACGTTGCCTGCCTTGCGCGACGTTGCCACGGACCAACTCAATAACGGGCTGAAGACGAACATCACCATTGATAGGGACACTGCGTCGCGGTTGGGAATTTTCCCGCAGGCCATCGACAACACCTTGTACGACGCTTTCGGACAGCGGCAAGTTTCGACCATATTTACGCAACTGAATCAATACCACGTCATTCTGGAAGTGCTGCCCAATTTCGCCGAGAGTCCCGACGACCTGGAAAACATTTACATCCGGCCCAGCACGGTAACCCCGAACTCTGGTGCGCCCACGGCCAATGGAGCCGCGGTGGCGACCAGTGGGGCGCCGGTCCCGATCACTACCTTCACGCGGATCAATTCGACCAGCGCTTCGCTCGCCGTCAATCATCAGGGACAGTTTCCGGTGGTGACGCTCTCATTCAATCTTGCTCCTGGAGCATCATTGGGCGATGCAACCAAGCAGATTCAGCAGGCCGAAAAAGATATTCAGCTTCCGCCCAGCATTCATGCGGCTTTTCAGGGAACGGCGGCTGCATTCCAAAACTCGCTCGCGTCCGAGCCTTATCTGATTCTGGCGGCGGTCATCACGGTTTACATTGTGCTGGGCGTTTTGTATGAGAGCTACATTCATCCCATCACGATTCTTTCCACGCTACCGTCGGCGGGCGTGGGCGCAATTCTGGCGCTGATGCTTACGGGGAATGACTTAACCGTGGTGGCGCTAATCGGCATCATTCTTCTGATCGGCATTGTGAAGAAGAACGCCATTATGATGATCGACTTTGCTCTGGAGGCGGAACGCGAAGAACACAAACCCCCGGAGGAAGCGATCTATCAGGCATGCCTGCTGCGTTTCCGTCCCATCATGATGACGACGATGGCTGCTCTGCTCGGTGGATTGCCGCTGGCGTTGGGATCGGGCACGGGCGCCGAACTGCGTCGGCCTCTCGGCATCACCATTGTCGGCGGATTGCTGCTCAGCCAGTTGCTGACCCTGTATACGACGCCGGTGGTTTATCTGTGGTTTGACCGGCTGGCACAGAGGTTCTCTCGCTACCGCATCGGCAATCAGATTACAGAGGAGCCCATGTCGGCCGACTAGAAGATGAGTATTTCGGCTCCATTTATTCGACGCCCGATTGGCACGTCGCTATTGGCGGCGGCTCTGCTGCTGTCGGGAATTCTCGCCTTCAATTTCCTTCCGGTAGCTTCGCTGCCGAGAGTGGATTTTCCTGTGATCGGCGTGGGCGCAGGTTTGCCGGGCGCAGATCCCCAGACCATGGCGTCGGCGGTGGCAACGCCGCTGGAAAGGCAGTTCGGGCGCATCTCGGGCGTGAACCAGATGACTTCTTCAAGTCAACTGGGTTCAACCAGTATCACGTTGCAATTTGATCTGAACCGGGACATCAATGCCGCCGCACGCGATGTCCAGGCGGCAATTAACGCGGCCCGTAGCCAACTGCCCGCCAACTTGCCCAGCAATCCAAGCTACCGCAAAGCCAACCCGGCGGACGCGCCCATCCTCATTCTTGCGCTGACCTCGGACACTATGACGGTGCCGCAAATGTACGATGCGGCCGACTCTATCCTGGCGCAGAAACTGGCGCAGGTCGACGGCGTGGGCCAGGTATTCGTGGGTGGAGCAGCGCAACCGGCGGTGCGCGCGGAAGTAAATCCAACCCTGCTGAACAAGCTGGGAGTTGGCCTTGACACGGTTCGTAACGCGCTGAACGCCGCCAACGCAAACCGGCCGAAGGGCTCGGTTTCAGGCCGGACGAACTCGTACTCGTTTTCAGGTACCGATCAACTTTTCACCGCGGACCAATACCGGCCTCTGATTGTGGCCTATCACAATGGGGCCGCGGTGCGCCTAGGGGATGTCGGCGAAGTGCTCGACTCCGTTTCTGACCGCCGCAACATCGGACTGGCGAATGGCAAGCCAGGCGTCCTCATCATCGTGTTTCGGCAGCCGGGAGCGAACATTATTGCGACCGTGGACCGGGTGCGGGCGTTGATGCCATTTCTACAGTCCTCGATTTCTCCGGCGATCGACTTGACGATTGCGATGGACCGCACGGTCACGGTGCGCGCTTCGGTCAAGGACATCGAAACCACGCTGATCATCTCCGTTATTCTTGTCATCCTCGTAGTCTTCGCGTTTTTGCGCACGGTGCGGGCCACCATCATTCCGAGCATTGCCGTTCCCCTCTCACTGGTCGGCACTTTTGGCGGGATGTACTTGCTGGGTTACAGCCTGGACAACCTTTCGTTAATGGCATTGGCGATTTCGACCGGCTTCGTGGTGGATGACGCGATCGTGGTGCTGGAAAACATAACGCGCTACGTGGAACATGGCATGGGCGCGGTGCAGGCGGCCTTCAAGGGCGCGTCTGAAATTGGATTTACCGTGGTCTCGATGAGCACATCGCTGGTGGCAGTTTTTATTCCGCTGTTGATGATGGGCGGCATTGTGGGCCGGCTGTTCCGCGAATTCGCGGTGACTTTGAGCATCGCGATCGGCGTTTCTCTGGTCGTTTCATTAACGACCACGCCGACGATGTGCGCCAAGTTTCTACGCCCGCCCAAGAGCGAGAAGCGAAACTTGTTCTACCGCGCTAGCGAGCGCGTCTTCGATTCTCTTCTGGCGGGATATACTCACGCTCTGAAATGGGTATTGGCGAACCAGCCAGTGACACTGATCGTTACCATCCTGGTGGCGTGCCTGAGCGTCTTCCTGTACATCAAAGTCCCCACGGGCTTCTTCCCACAGCAGGACACGGGCCGCATTATGGGTGGGGTGATGGCGGCGCAGGATATTTCGTTTCAGTCCATGAGCGACAAGATGCACCGCTACGTCGACATCGTGATGAAAGATCCGGCGGTCGATTCGGTGGTCGGATTCGCGGGCGGAAACACGGCGCAGAACCAGGGCCGTTTCTTTGTGATGCTGAAGACGCTGGAGGAGCGCAACCTTTGCCATCCGAAGCATTTTTGGCAGAGCTGTCCGGTGGTAACTGCGGACGATGTAATCAACCGTCTTCGTGGAAAACTGGCGGTGGTGCCGGGCGCCACGCTGATCTTACAGTCAGCGCAAGACCTCACCATCGGCGGGCGTTTTGGTAATGCGCAGTACCAGTACACGTTGCAGAGCGCAAATCTCGAAGACCTTAACAACTGGGCGCCGCGTTTGTTGCAGAAGCTGAGATCGCTGCCGCAATTGCGCGACCAGAATTCGGACCAGCAGGATAAAGGACTGCAGGCAAAGTTGGTCATCGATCGCGATACTGCCAGCCGCTTGGGAATCACTCCGCAGACGTTGGACAACGCTCTTTATGACGCGTTTGGACAGCGTCAGGTGTCGACCATGTACCGGCCGCTGAATCAGTATCACGTGGTCATGGAAGTCGCGCCCCAATTTCAGCAAACCCCGGAGGCGTTGCAAAATATCTACCTGCGCTCCACTGCGGGAACGCCCGTGCCGCTGGCCGCGTTCACTCACTATGAGCCGTCGAATACTCCCTTGGCGGTGAATCACCAGGGCCAGGTGCCCTCGGTGACGATCTCATTCAACCTCGCGCCGGGAGTCTCGCTGGGCGAAGCGACCCAGGCAATCGAGGATGCCGAACGCACCATTGGTTTTCCCCCAACCATTTCTGCGAGCTTTCAGGGAACGGCCGCCGCTTACCAAGATGCTCGCTCCAACATGCTGATCCTGATCATTACTGCGGTGGGGGCGGTTTATATCGTGTTGGGGATGCTCTACGAGAGTTACATTCATCCCATTACGATTCTTTCGACGATACCTTCAGCTGGCGTCGGAGCGCTGCTGGCGCTGCTGTTGACGCACAACGAGCTCAATGTAATTGGAATGATTGGGATCATTTTGCTGATTGGTCTGGTGAAAAAGAACGCCATTATGATGATCGACGTGGCGCTCGACGTCGAACGCAGTCAGGGAAAACCGCCCGTGGAGGCGATTTTCGACGCTTGCATCCTGCGTTTTCGCCCGATCATGATGACGACCATGGCTGCTCTGCTGGGCGGGTTGCCGCTGGCGTTGGGCAGGGGAACTGGTTCAGAACTGCACCGGCCGTTAGGAATTACGATTGTGGGCGGCCTGATCGTGAGCCAGATGCTGACGCTGTTCACGACCCCGGTGGTTTACGTGTACATGGACCGCCTAAGATTGGCTTTGGGGGGCGGCGAGGAGAGTGTCCGGCCGCAGCCATCTCCACCCGGCAGCCCACGGCCGAGCCCCGCGCATTGAGTGCTTCTAACGGCGAGCCTCGTGCAACCCGGCCGCAGAAATCCTGCATCGCAACGCGTAACCGACCTGCTTGCTGCGCAAAGCACCACTTGTCCCGTATGATAGGAGTTAACGGAAATACTGCTTGAGCAACACAATTCGTCCCCGGATATTTCCGGAGCCAGCGATTTTCCAGTTTTCGTTTTCAAATTCCTCAGGAGTCAAGGATGCTAAAGAAAGCGGCGGCCCTGTTTCTGGTTTGCGCGAGCACGGGCCTGTGGTTGAGTTGTGGCGTTACCAGCGGGCGTTTTGTATACGCGGCTGTTCCGGGAGTGAATCAGATTGTCGTTTTCCGCGAAGACCCCAACTCCGGCATACTTACGCAACTCGCGGGCAGTCCAATTACCGCGGGAGCAGCCGTGCAGTCCGTCGTGATCCATCCTTCCAGAAAGTTCTTGTATGCGGCCAATACCGGCGATTCCCCAGGTGACGTCTCGTTGTTTACGGTCTCGCCCGGCGGTGGCCTCAATGAAGTCACACCGCGCACCAGGGTCGGCACTGCGCCCACCGTGCTTGCAATGGACGCGGCGGGGAGTTTCCTCTACGTCGCTAATTCCGGCTCCTCGAGCATTTCAATATTTTCCATCAATTCCAGTACGGGCGCGTTGACCGAGGTTGCCGGTTCTCCTTTCCCCACTGGATTGAGCCCGATCAACATTGCAGTGACGCCTTCGGGCACGTTCCTATATGTGACGGTAACAGGGTCCCCGGGATTCATCGAGGCATTCAGTTTGAATCAAGGCATTCCCAGCGTGGTTTCAGGCTCGCCCTTTTTTACGGGAGCCGGTCCTTACGGGATGGTCATTGCTCCCGGCGGCGGCTTTCTCTACGTGGCCAACAAACTGGACAATTCGATCTCTGAATACACAATTAATTCTGACGGATCGCTCACTCAATTCCCCAATTCGCCGATTGGCCAGCAATTCGCAGGACCGCTTGCGCTATTGATCGACAAGACTGCCAAATATATGTACGTGGCCAACCAGGGCGCATCGAATGTGGCAGCGTATTCGATTGGTTCCAACGGGGCTTTGACACTGCTGGCGAATTCGCCATTCGGTACCGGACCCCAGCCAAGTGTGCTTGCCATCGATCCTCAAGGGAAATATCTTTTTGTCGGAAATCAGTCGACTCCCAAGGTTCAGTCTTTCAATCTGAACACCAGTAGTGGCGCCCTCACGTCCGTCAACACTTATTCCATTCCGGGCGGTCCGACTTCGTTGGCGGTAACTCCCTAGTGGCTACAGGCAGAGATTAATGGCTACGACTCCCCAAATCGAGCAAGACGCACGCGCGTCGGAGCGCTATGCCCAGCGTGTGAACCGGGAGTGGGTGCGCCTTCTCGACCTGCTGCAGATGAATGTCCGCTACGAACGCTGCGTGGGAGTGGAACTCTGCACCGAAGACGGAAGGCGCATTCTCGACTTCCTCTCAGGGTACTGTGTTCACAACGTCGGCCACAATCATCCCGATGTCGTGCAGGCGCTACAGGCTGAACTCGAGCGGTCGGGTCCGGCAATGATTCAAACTCACGTCGCAAGCCTTGCCGGGGAACTGGCGGAGAAGCTCTGTGAGCGCGCCGGCGGCCGGTTAAGAAGAGCGTTCTTTTGCTCTTCTGGAAGTGAGGGCGTGGAGGCAGCCATCAAGTTTGCGCGGGCGCATACGCGGCGCGCCGGCATCCTCTCGGCTGAACACGCGTTCCACGGCCTCACCTGCGGAGCGCTGTCTCTGATGAGCGACAAGTTCTGGAGCGAAGGCTTCGGGCCACTGTTGCCAGACACTGCCGCGATCCCGTTCGGCGACCTGGAAGCGCTGGAGCGCGAACTGAAGACCAAGCGGTTCGCGGCGTTCATCGTCGAGCCTATTCAGTCAGAGGCGGGAGTTTGCGTTCCTCATCGCGACTACCTGCGGATCGCCGAGTCGATGTGCCGGCGTTATGGCACGTTGTTTGTGCTGGATGAAGTGCAGACCGGAATGTATCGCACAGGACCTTTCCTCGCGGCGCATCGCTTTGAAGTCGAGCCGGATATGGTCGTCATGGCCAAGGCCATGAGCGGTGGCTTGGTGCCTTGTGGCGCGGTGCTGATGTCCGATGCGGTGTGCAATTCGGTGTATTCGTCTTTGCCGCGGGCGTTCGTACATACGTCCACGTTCAGCGAGAATAGTCTGGCGATGCGCGCAGCGCTCGCGACGCTGGACGTTCTGGAGAACGAAGAACTGGGTCAGCGTTCGATCGAAGCAGGCAACTATTTGCAGGCGCGTTTGAGCGAGGCGCTCCGCGACTTTGAAATGGTGAAGGAAGTCCGCGGAGCCGGATTGCTGATGGGCATTGAATTTCAGGCGCCGAGGCAGCTTCGGCTGGGCATCCCTTATCAGGCATTCGCGGCCGTGCATCCGGCCATGTTCGGCCAGATTGTGGTGATGCGGCTGTTTCGCGATTCCGGATTTCTGACGCAAATCTGTGGAAACAACTTCATGGTTCTGAAGGTTGCTCCGCCCCTTGTGGTAACAGATGCGCAACTCGATGCGTTCGTGCGGGCAGTTCGAGACGTTGTCGAACTCGCCCACTCGCCTGGAGCTTTCTGGTCTGAGGCGCTCGGACTGGCGCGGCGCGCCTTTCGCAGCTAGAATTCAATCTCCGCGTCCACAATTCGGCCGGTTGAATAGTCTTGATTTAACCGTTTTGATGTAGCCATTTTTTAACAAGCGGATGACAATTCGGCCCAGTCGTTTTAGGACAATACACTCGACGGCACGCAGTCCGCGGTACAACCGCAAGCAGCGCCGGATCATCTAATTCATTACGCTTCGATATCCGGCAGGTGGTGGCGCTGACTCCGTGCCGGGACCAGGATCCAAACCAATGAAGATCGCCAGCGCCGCGAGCGCGTTCCCCAAGCATTACTACCCTCAAAAAGTTCTTTTGCAAAAGCTCCAGGAATATTGGGGTGACCAGCTGAAAAATCCCGCGATGCTGGAGCGATTGCACCGCAATGTGGCGGTGGAGGGCCGTCATCTCGCCATGCCTCCGGAAAAGTACTACGACATGACGACCTGGGGCCAGGCCAATGACGTGTGGATTGAAGTTGCCCAGGAACTGGGAGAGCAGGCGCTGTGCCGCGCCTTGCATCATGCTGGGCTGACGCCGAGCGACCTGGGTGCCCTTTTCTTTACGTCGGTCACTGGCATCTCGAGTCCATCGATCGATGCTCTACTGATCAACCGCATGGGGCTTCCAGCAACTATCCGGCGTCTGCCGATTTTTGGATTGGGGTGCGTTGCGGGAGCGGCAGGAATTGCGCGCGCGGCGGATTATGTGCGCGCCTATCCCTCGCAAGCAGCCGCGCTCGTGTCCGTGGAGCTCTGCTCCTTGACCATTCAACGCGATGACCTGACAGTCGCGAATCTGATTTCCTCGGGACTATTTGCGGACGGTTCGGCTGCTGTCATCGTCACAGGAGACGATATCAATGCCCGCGGACCCGAAATTGTTGCGACTCGGTCAGTCTTCTATCCCGATACCGAACAGATGATGGGATGGAAAGTATCCGAGAAAGGCTTTCGCATTACGCTCTCGCCGGAAGTGCCCGTGTTGATTCGCGAGCACCTGGGGCATGACGTGGACGCATTCCTTGCCGATCATGGACACAAGCGCAACGACATCGGCAGCTGGGTACTGCACACCGGTGGGCCGAAAGTGCTGGAGGCAACCGCGGCGGCGCTCGATTTGCATAACGGCCAACTCGATGCTTCGTGGGATTGCTTGCGAAAAGTGGGGAACCTTTCTTCCGCGTCAGTCCTGGTCGTTCTGGAAGATGTCATAAAGAACCGGCGTCCAGAGCCAGGCACACTAGGTGTGCTGGCGGCCATGGGTCCAGGATTTTGTTCTGAACTTGTACTTCTACAGTGGTGAGGTCTCGCGGTTGCTGAATTCGACTGATGTATTTGTGATTGGCGGTGGGCCTGCCGGATTGGCGGCTGCGATTGCGGCTCGGCAGCAGGGCTTCCGCGTCCTGGTTGCCGATGGCGCGCAGATGCCGATTGACAAGCCCTGCGGCGAAGGTCTGATGCCCGATGGCCTGGCCGCTCTCGAAAAACTCGGGGTTTCCGTCGGTGCGGAGGACTCGTATCCCTTCGGCGGCATTCGTTTTCTAAGCGCAGGACTCGCTGTGGATGCTGCATTCCCCAATCGGTTGAGTGGAATCGGCGTGCGCCGGACCGTATTGCACCGGCTGATCGCTCAACGCGCCGCCACTCTGGGCGTCGACTTTCTGTGGCAGACGCCTGTGACGTGTATCTCATCGGATGGGGTTCACTTGGGAGGCCGCACGGTGAAGGCTCGCTGGATCATCGGCGCCGATGGCGGAAACTCGCGAGTACGCCGGTGGTGCGGGCTGGACGCTTTTCGAAAAAGGGATTTCCGCTACGCCTTTCGCCAACACTATCGCGTAGCGCCGTGGACTGACCGCATGGAACTGTATTGGGGCCGGCATAGTCAAATCTATGTGACCCCAGTTGCCGAGGATGAGGTCTGCTTGGCGCTGATTTCGCGGGATCCTAAATTGCGTTTGACCGAAGCTCTGCAGAAATTTCCCGAGTTGAAGTGCCGGCTGGGCGGCGCGGATGTCTCTTCGGCCGAAAGAGGCGCACTGACTGCCACGCTCAAGTTGAAGCGGGTGAGCCGCAGAAACGCTGCGCTTATCGGAGATGCGTCGGGCACAGTCGACGCCATCACTGGTGAAGGACTCTGCCTGGCGTTCAGCCAGGCGATGGTGCTGGCGGATTGCTTGCGGAAGGAAGACTTAGCTCGTTATGAGCTCGAGCATCGTCGTCTTGCCCTGCGGCCTTTCCTGATGGCCCGGCTGATGCTCACACTCGATGGACGCCCCCGCCTGCAGCGTCGCACGCTCCAGGCCCTTCAGAAACGGCCGGATGTTTTCCGCCGATTACTCCGCTTGCATGTGGGAGTGTTGTCGCCGTTGCATCTCGCATTGGACGGCCTGACCCTGGGATGGGGGCTGCTAACTGCATAGGTCATGAACCGTAACCGCAATACTTTTAGCTGCTGCAAATTTGGTTTGGCCGTTTCAAGTGTGCTGATCGCCCTCGCGGTCGCAGGCGTGGCGCAGGAGACGGCGTTCCAGCTGGATCCTGCCCAAACGTCTGTCAAATTCACCCTGGGCGATGTACTTCACACCGTACATGGAACGTTTCATTTGAAACGCGGATCATTGGATTTCGAGCCGGGCTCGGGAAAAATATCCGGCGAGATCGTGGTGGATGCGAGGAGCGGCGAGAGCGGCAGCGGCGCGCGCGACCACAAAATGCATAAGGAAATCCTCGAAAGCGACCGCTATCCTGAAATTGGTTTTCGTCCGGACCGGGTCGAGGGCGCGGTTGCGAGTCAGGGAAAGTCGTCGGTCAAAGTTCACGGTATGTTCAATATTCACGGAGTGGACCGCGAAATCACTGTGCCGGCCGAAGTGGAAATGTCCGCCGACCACTGGACGGCGACCGTCCACTTCACGGTTCCTTATCAGAAGTGGGGAATGAAAAATCCCAGCACGCTCTTTCTGCGAGTCAACGATTCGGTAGATATCGATCTGATGGCGACGGGAAACGTGGTAAGGCCTTCGGTCGCCAAATCGGCTCAGTAGCCATCCTGCGGGACGATTCCTTTTCCTTCCGTGCACTCGTAGCAACGGCCCGCCGCGAGATTTTTGTATTCTTCCGTCCGCCCGCTCGGCCAATCGATGACTACGCGATCAACGCGGTCCCGCTTTTCCAAGCCAAACGTCACCGGAAGTTCGGACTGCGACAGATAGCTTGAGCCTCCTTTGACGAGTCGAGACTGAGTCAACCCGCCGGCAAAAACCCGCACCATGGCACCGATGCCATCGCGGTTTGATTTTGTTCCCACCAGGCGAAAGCGGATGCTGCGGTTTCCGCCGAGTTGGTCGTTGCGATACAGATAGGCAGGGCCGTTGTTGGTGGTGAGCAGAAGATCGAGATCACCGTCGCGATCGAAATCGGCGTATGCCAGTCCACGGCCGACTTTCGGCTGATCGAAGCTTCCCCCAACTTCGGCTGCCACCTCGCGAAAGATTCCCTTGCCAAGATTTAAAAAGAGTTGAGGCGGCTGCGCATATCCTACATTCCCGCGGATGTTGCGAACGGTCTCGTCGATGTGCCCATTGGCCACGGCGAAGTCGAGCCAGCCATCCAGGTTGACATCGAAAAAAGCGCAGCCAAAGCCGAGGCTGTTGCGGGAGGCGATGCCCACTCCAGACTGCGGCGCAATGTCTTCGAATGTTTTGCCGTTCAGTCGGTAGAGTCCGATCATTTCGTTATCGAAGTTCGTGATCGCGACGCCTGGCGTGCCGGAATTGTCGAAATCTGCCACATCGACACCCATTCCGGCGCGGGCTTTGCCCTCACTGCTGAAAGCGATTCCCGCTTCTACCGCTGAATCTTTGAATGTGCCGTTGTGCTGGTTGCGATAAAGCTTGTTGGGCTGGGTATCATTGGCCACGAGCAGGTCCGGCCAGCCATTTTGGTCCTCATCGAACAACGCCACGCCCAGCGATTTCGAACTGCTGTCGAAGATTCCGCTCGCCGCCGTAACGTCTTCGAACGTGCCGTCGCCTCGATTATGGAAGAGCCAGCAAGTGGCTCCGCGATACGCTTCGGGCGTGCAGTAAGACTTATGCTTGCCGTCGAGGCTGCAGAACACATCGTGCTCCGGCGACCACTTCACGTAATTACAGACGAAGAGATCGAGCAACCCATCGCGATCGTAGTCGAACCAGAGAGCCGACGTGCTGAATCCTTCGCGCTTACCCAGCCCGCTGCCGTTGGTAACATCGACAAACGTACCCCTCCCAGTGTTACGAAACAAGCGGTTCTGTCCTACGCAAGTGATCAGAATGTCAGGGAAGCCGTCGTTGTTGTAGTCCCCAACTGCGACACCCATCCCATACATCTCGACATCGAGCCCGGCGCGCGAAGTCACATCGGTGAAAGTGCCATTGCCATTGTTGTGATAGAGGCGCAGCGTAGTGCGACGTTTTTTGTGCCCTGGCCAGTCGGTACCGTTGATCAGCAGAATGTCCTGCCAGCCGTCGCGATCGTAATCGAGGAAGGCGCATCCGGAGCCGAGGGTTTCGGGCAAGAATTTTCCGCCGAAGGCTCCGCTGTTGTGTTCAAACTGAATTCCGGCCTGGCTGGTTACATCGGTGAATCGAAAGCCGGGAGAAGGCGCTGCCTGCGCCGCTAGAGCCCGCAAGCGAGGCAACTGCGTGCATGATGCGACTCCTGCCATTCCCCACAGGAACGACCTGCGATTCACGGAACGTTCACCAACCCGGCGCGGATCGCATATACCACCAGTTCCGCAGTCTTATGAATTCCCAGCGAGTTCATGATGTTCGCGCGGTGAACGGCAATGGTGTTGGCGCTCAAATCGAGCGCGGTTGCAATTTCCTTGTTCGACTTGCCGTCGACGATCATCTGCAAAACTTCCAACTCCCGATGTGTGAGCGCCGCACTACGCTCTCCCTTCAGAACCGATGGCTGTTCGACCTGCGGATCGAATACTGTTTCTCCAGCGGCAACTTTGCGGATCGCCGCACCAAGTTCCAGGTCAAGCGCGTTCTTGAGAACGTATCCCTTGGCCCCGGCATCGATCGCTTGACGCACCCAGGTACTCTCCGAATGCATGCTGAGCATGAGAACAGCGGTGCTTGGTGATCCTTCCATGATCTGCCGCGTGGCTTCGAGGCCATTCATGCCGGGCAGAGCGCAATCCATCACCACTACCTGGGGATGAAGTTTTTTCGCCAGCTTGATGGATTCCTCGCCGTTCCCCGCTTCGCCCACTACCTGCATGTCGGCTTCATCTTCCAGCATGCGGCGGAAACCGCGCCGCACCAGGCTGTGATCATCCACCAGCAACACTGTGATCTTCTTTTCCATACGATTCTACTTTCTCCCTTGGAACGTCCAGATGCACCAGGGTCCCGCCTTCCGCGGGACGCGAAAAAACTATTTGCCCGCCCATCAACTCGGAGCGTTCGCGCATCGCGACCAGGCCGATTCCATGCTTGTTAGGACGCTCGGCGAATCCAACTCCATGATCTTCGACTTCCAATTCAAGCGCATCCGCCAAAAACCGCAAACGCACCCATGCCTGCTTCGCACCCGAGTGTCGCGCCACATTGTTCAGCGCCTCCTGGAGGACACGGTAAACGTGGACCCCTGCGCTGCCATCCACGGCAAACGCCGCACCCTGCTTCTCATAGGATATTGCAATTCCGGTTTGCCGTTCTATGGTAGGGATGTACCAGTCGAGAGTGCTCTCCAATCCGGCCTCGTCGAGCATGACGGGGTGCAACGCCTGCGAGAGGCTGCGAACACTCTCCAAGGTAGTCTGCACGATCTGGAGAACTTCCTGCAAATCCGCGCGCAGCGATGATCCCTCCGGCGCATGGGTCCCGGCGCGCCTGAGCATGGAGCCAACGGCGGTGAGGATCTGTCCGAATTCATCGTGCAGTTCACGCGAAATATAACGTAGCGTTGATTCTTGCGTGGCGATCAGTTTCTGCGCCAGTTCGCTGCGACGCTCGGAAACCTCGGCCAGACGCGTAAATAAGCGACGGTTCCACCGAATTACCGACAGCCCATTCAGCAGGATGGCCAAAAGCGTGGCGGCCAGAAAGACGTAGACCTGCCGTTGCACCCGGTCGTAAATGCGAACGATACGCTGGCCGGCTTGCTCTTCATTTTCGCTATTCTGCACGAGCAGGCGGGCCACGGCGGTGCTCAACGCCGCTTGGCGTTCCTGCAGAGAAAGCTGGATTTGCTCGCGGGCCTCTTTCTCTTTGCCATCGCGCGCGAGCGCGAAAATGCGATCGACGGCGTCCCAGAACTGAGTGAACGATCCAGTCAGAAACGCGCTCTGCTCGGGCGTCCGGCTAGTGGCGGCGAATCCCGCTTCCAGGCGCATGGCATCGTCCAGATCGGTTCGAATCCGCTGGAATTGCGCCGACCACGCCGTCAATGGATAAGGCTCATCGCTGCTCACCATGTCGCGCATGGCGACTGCGAGCAGGTTCAGGTCGTTCTGAATGCGGAGCAACTGCAGGGAGTCTTTGCGATTGCGATCGACCAGTTCAGTCTGCAGCTTGCGCAACCCGGTCACCTGCCACGTGATGTAGGCCGAATACGCTAGAACGGCGGACAGCGTGATAAGCAGGCCCAGCAACAGGCCCAGGGTGGGCGAACGCTCCGGCGCGGACGGACGGGACACGCCCCGAGCATACAACGTCTGGACTGCCCTGTCACAGGGCGGCGCCAGGCCGCAGGATGTGTGACAATTGCTGTAAATAATGAAGCGAATGCGGGCCCAGCGGAGTCAAACAACAGATTGAGTTCTCCACCCAAAGCGCACAAGAAATCGTTTGAGATCAAGCGCCTGAAGGCCGTTTGGCCCGAAGTGTGGAAGTTGATGCGCCCGCGTCAAGGACTGCTTGCTGTCGGCTTTGTATTGATGGTGATCAATAAACTCGCCGGATTCGTGCTGCCGTATTCCTCGAAATTCCTGATCGATAATGTAGTCGGCAAGCATCAGGCTGGTTTGCTGCGCCCTCTGGTGTTGGCGGTTCTGTTCGCGACACTGATCCAGGGCGTTACGTCTTTCTCTCTGACGCAGTTGCTGTCGAAAGCAGCCCAGCGCCTCATCGCCGACCTTCGTCAGCAAGTGCAGGTGCACATTTCCCGGCTGCCTGTAGCCTTTTATGATGCCAACAAGACCGGTGCCCTGGTGTCACGCATCATGAGCGACGTGGAAGGCGTTCGCAATTTGCTGGGAACGGGACTGGTGGATTTCGTTGGCGGCCTGGTCGCCGCCAGCATCGCGCTCGTACTGCTGTTGCGCATTAGCGTGCCGCTAACGCTCATCGCCGTCGGCTCCCTCGGGTGTTTCGCATTTGCTTTGAATCGAGCCTTCGGGACGATTCGTCCGATCTTCCGCGAGCGCGGAAAGATCAATGCCGAAGTTACCGGCCGCCTGACCGAGTCACTGGGCGGGGTTCGGGTGATCAAGGGATATCACGCGGAACAACGTGAAGAGAAAATTTTTGCGGCTGGAGTGCTCCGTTTGCTCGATAATGTGATGCGCACGCTGACTGCGACGTCATTGATGGGCCTCTCGGCCAGCGTTCTGTTGGGAGTAGTGGGAGCTGCGACCATGTACGTCGGTGGGCGTCAGATGATGTCCCACACTCTGAGCCCGGGCAGCTATTTTTCCTATAACTTTTTGCTCGTGTTTTTGATCGCTCCCGTTATGCAAGTGGTGTCGATTGGCACCCAACTCACCGAGGCCTTGGCGGGCCTGGAGCGCACGCAGGAGATCATGGCGGAGCGTCCGGAAGATCGAGACCCGAAACGCACTGTGCAGTTGCCCGACATTATAGGAACGATTGAGTTCGAAAATGTGAGTTTCAGCTATGACGGAAGCCGCGACGTTCTGCGAGATATTTCGTTTCGCTCCGAGCCCGGAACTGTGACTGCACTGGTCGGTTCTTCAGGCTCGGGAAAGTCCACGACGATTGGCCTCGTCTCCGCGTTCTACGTGCCTTCGAAAGGCAAAGTGCTGGTCGACGGCGTCGACTTGAGTACGGTGCGACTCGATTCCTACCGCACGCGTTTAGGTGTGGTGCTGCAGGAGTCGTTTCTGTTCGATGGAACCATCCGCGAAAACGTGGCCTTTTCACGGCCTGAAGCCAGCGCGGACGAAATCATGCGCGCATGCCGCATTGCGCGGGTCGACGAGTTCGCCGAGTCCTTTGCCGACAAGTACGACACGGTGGTCGGCGAGCGCGGCGTAAAACTGTCGGGCGGCCAGCGGCAACGGATCTCGATTGCCCGCGCGATCCTGGCCGAGCCCCGCATCCTGATTCTCGACGAAGCAACCTCCAGTCTCGACTCTGAATCGGAACAAATGATCCAGCAAGGTCTCTCGTATTTGATGCAGGGGCGTACCACGTTCGTAATTGCACACCGGCTTTCGACGATCCGGCGTGCCGACCAGATCATGGTGATGGAACAAGGCCAGATCGTCGAGCGCGGAACGCACGCCCAGCTTTATGCCGCACGGGGCCGCTACTATGACCTTTACACGCGCCAGCACGGAGTTGAAGAAAATCTGTTCCTGGCTCCCGGCGAAGGAGACGCGGTCGCGGTTAGTAGCAACGGCGCAGAACCAAACGACAGTGATGTCAAGGCGGCCGACGCGCTGCGTGTGCTGCGAGGGGAGATGCGCTAGTTCCCATGACGACCGCCCCCGCAGTTTCTGCCGCGCGCGATACTGTCGCGATTCGCAGCCAAAATCTTTGCCGCCATTACCGCATGGGCGAAACCTTGATCCGCGCCGTCGATGGCGTCTCGCTGGAAGTACGGGCCGGAGAATTCGTGGCGTTGCTCGGAAGTTCCGGTTCCGGCAAGTCGTCCGTCCTGAATCTGATTGCCGGCCTCGATCGTCCCACCTCGGGTAGCGTCGTGGTTCAGGAGCGTGACCTGGCACAGCTTTCACGCGAGGAACTGGCCAAATATCGCCTGCATGTCGTGGGTATGGTTTTTCAGTCGTTCAACCTGATCCCCAGCATGACGCTGCAGGAGAACGTGGAACTGCCCCTCCGTTTTGCGGAGGTCGATCGCAGCCGGCGGCAGACTCTGGCTCGCGACGCCCTGGAGCGCGTGGGATTGCGCGCACGCATGGAGCATCGTCCGAGCGAGCTTTCCGGCGGCGAACAGCAGCGGGCGGCTCTGGCACGGGCCCTGATTAATCGTCCGCAACTGTTGCTGGCCGACGAGCCCACGGGCAATCTCGACAGCCACACCGGTACTGAGATTTTGGATATGGTTCGCGAATTCAACCGCGAACTGGGAATGACGGTCGTGATGGTGACGCACGAGCGCGCCTTGGCCGAGCGGTATGCAGAGCGGATGATCTTTCTAGCGGATGGGAAGTTGATTGACGATCGGCCGAACGCAGCCGCTGCTCTTGATCTTCGGGCGGAAGGAGGCGAGTCTTGAAGATTCCAGATCTTACGGAACTTGCTTTGCGCAACCTCCGCGAGTCGTTGCTGCGAAACTCGCTGACCACAATTGGAATCTCGGTAGGCGTCGCGTCGCTGGTGGCGATGCTTTCGCTCGGCACCGGTCTTCAGCAACTGTTTTCGCGGCGCCTGGCTAAGTCCGGGTTATTCGACACAGTTCTAGTCTCCTCGCGACGCGAACTGCGTGGCATGGGACGAGAGGAAGAGCGGAAGGGCCCAACACCTGGCGAAAGTCGGATTCTAGACGAGCCAGCGAGGCTGGAAATCGAGCGTCTGCCCAACGTCACCGAGGCCTATCCCGACATTCGCTTCGTCACCGAACTGCGTTACGAAGACAAGCCTCATCTCACGATGATCTCTGCCCTGCCGCAGTCCGCGAAGTCCAACGACGCCTTCGATGGAATGCAAGGCACGTTCTTTTCGTCGGACAATGAGGCCGCAGTGATCCTGCAAAAATCCTTTGCCGAGGAGTTGCTTGGGAAGACGCCGCCTCTTGGCGCCGCGGAACCGAGCGTAGCCGAACTAGCCAAACCACTTCTGGGCAAAGAACTGACAATGCGCTACGCGCAGCGTCAGGCTGCACCGGCGACACAGACCCCCCTCGCCAATGAACCCGCTCCTTCCGACGGCAGCGTCACGAGCGCGGCATACTCTGTGGTATCGCGTGAGCAGAAGCTCAGGATTGTTGGCATTTCAGATCTCGATCCGGAAAGTATGCGCGGTCCGACGCGCGCGAAGGTGTTCCTGCCGCTGAAGCTGGCTGAGAGTCTGCATGTCATGCTACCCACCGATCTCCGAGAGATTTCGCGGGCGGCGTCCGATCAGCCCGTCTACTCGTCGATCAGTGTGCGGGTCAAGAATCCGGCGCAGGTGGAGGGCGTGGAAGATGCCATCAAGAAAATGGGCTTCACCACCTTCTCGATTCTCGATGCGAGCAACAGCCTCCGGCAGGTCTTCCGAGTCTTGTACGCTTTCCTCGGAATCTTCGGCAGCCTCGCGTTGACCGTTGCATCCATCGGAATCGTCAACACGCTGGTCATGGCGATTCTTGAGCGGCGTCGCGAAATCGGCATAATGAAGGCGATCGGCGCCAGCGACGCCGATGTAAAAAAGCTTTTCTTCGCTGAGGCGGGAGCCATGGGGATATTGGGCGGGATTGTTGGTGTTGTGCTGGGCTGGGCCATCGGCCAGATCATCAACCTCGGAATCAACATCTACCTGAAGAGCCAGTCGGTGCCGCCCGAACATTTCTGGGCAGTGCCGCTCTGGCTGGTGGTATTCAGTATTATTTTTGCGTTCCTGGTCAGTCTGGTTTCCGGCCTATACCCGGCCTCCCGTGCCGCCAAACTCGATCCCGTGCAGGCGTTGCGCTACGAGTAAATTGATCTGCATGATTCGCGCCTTGTGCTTTTTGATACTCGTCGGCGCCTCGGCGGCGGCGCAGAGCCGCATCGACTGCAACGCCCTGAACAGCCACATTCTCAAACAGGTGGTCCACTACTGCGTGTATCTGCCTGCAGGTTACGAGGCGAGTGCGGCGCAGCACCCCCCGAAGCGCTTCCCGGTGCTCTATTTTCTTCACGGCCTAGGCGACAACGAGCGAACTCTATTCAATAGCGGCGGTTGGACCCTGCTCGATGATTTGCGCAACCAGCACAAGATGGGTGACTTTCTAATCGTCGCACCCGAAGGCCGAAGAAGTTTCTACATCAACTCCGCCGACGGCTCGGCGCGTTACAACGACTTTTTTCTGCAGGAGTTTCTGCCGCACATCGAAAGTAAATACCGGATTCGACCCGGCCGAGCGGGCCGCGCCATTAGCGGAATCTCCATGGGCGGCTACGGGGCATTGCGATTTGCTTTTGCTCATCCTGAACTTTTCTCTGCCGTCAGCGCACAGAGCGCCGCGCTTATCACAGAATCGCCGCAAGCTCTCGACTCCGCATCGCAAACCGGCGCGCCGCTGGCAGAAGTGCTCGGTGCGGTTTTCGGCAGTCCGATCAAGGTTTCCCACTGGAACGAAAACAGCCCATTCGTTTTGGCGAAAAGAAATGCCGTAGCGCTGAGAAAGGTGGCTATCTATTTCAACTGTGGCCAAGACGATAATTACGGTTTCGAAAAAGGAGCCACGGCTTTGCATGACGAACTGCAAAAAGCGGGAATCAAGCACGAGTATCATGCGTACCCCGGCGATCACAGCCTGACTTATTTCCTATCGCATTTTGCCGAGGTCATGGAATTTCATTCCAAAGCGTTCGACCTGCTCCCGAAGTCCTGAGATCGATAGCCCCTGATGTAAACTAACCAAAGCCGAAGATAGCCCGCCGCACCTGCAACACCTGCTGCACCCGGAGAGGTGGCCGAGTGGTTGATGGCTCCGGTCTTGAAAACCGGCATACCCGAAAGGGTATCGGGGGTTCGAATCCCTCCCTCTCCGCCAGTTCACTTTAGCTACAGTACTTAGCAGTTTCACTACGCGACTTGCGTGCAGCTTCACGCCGTCGACGGTACAGCCGACTGCAACTAGTCCACAGACTATAACTCTAACGATAACCGCCGATGCTTCGGCGTCGACGCTCCATGAGCAAGATCACACCGCAAGAAAAATTCCGCTACTCGCAATGGCCTCCAGGTCGGCACTGTTTTCGGCATAGCCCCGCTAGAGGTAAATGCATGTTGTCTACACGACCGTCGGACTTTCCTGGCTCATGTCACTTCAGGCCTCACTACTGTGTGGTGGAGTAACCGGCGGAGGAGGCGGCAGTGTGGTCCCGATACCTGAACGATCACAGTGAATGCGTGCGCAGTGGGGACGAACTCACACCCGAAACGGTCTCGGATCGGTTCAAAGCTTAAATGCAGCGTCCGCCCCAATCCTTCGTAGCACGATACGCATGCTGCATTCATTGCGGGAGCGAGTCCCGGCGGAGGTGGGATTTTCTTCGAGTCAACGTGAAAATGAGCAATACAATGTACTAATCAGTGGGCCGGAGATCCGGTTGTGAAACCGACTGTCAAGGGGGCTGGGCTTATCTGCCAGCTAAATCATAAAACGCGTCGATATACGGAACTCGCCTTCTCTTTGGTTCTGGTATCCGTTCTGAGCGCTGTTGTCGGTTGTCGTCGCACTACTGCGCGCCATCTCGATTTCAATCAGGATGTGCAACCAATCCTGGCGAGTCACTGTTTTAGTTGCCATGGTCCAGATCCGGAAATGCGAAAGGCCGGTCTACGCCTTGACCTTGCGGAATGGGCGATGCGGAAACGCCCGAATCATCCCGATGCGATTGTTCCCGGGAATCCCGAAAAGAGTGAATTGGTCAAGCGGATCGAGTCCAAGGATCCACATTATCTGATGCCGCAAGCCGCTGAGGGCGAGGCCAAGCCAATGAAATCGGCCGACATCGCGACTCTAAAGGAGTGGATCCGGGAAGGAGCGGTGTATCGTCCGCACTGGGCCTTCGAACTCCCTCAACGCCCGCCGGTTCCGACTCCACGAACCGCCGGATGGGTTCACACGCCGATCGATAACTTCATTCTTGCAAAGCTGGAGCAGGCAGGCTTGCATCCCTCGCCAGAAGCCGACCGGGCAAGGCTTATCCGGCGCGTTAGCCTCGATCTCACAGGGCTGCTGCCTACTCCGGACGAAGTAACCGCATTCGTCAATGACACTTCCCCCGATGCCTACGAACATCTGGTCGACGGTCTTCTGGCACGACCGGCATTCGGCGAGCAGCGCGCGCGGTACTGGCTCGATTACGCCCGTTACGCTGACACCTACGGACTGCATTATGATAACAGCCGCGACATCTGGCCCTATCGCGATTACGTGATCCGCTCCTTCAACGCCAATAAGTCTTTTGACCAGTTCGCCATGGAACAAATCGCCGGCGACCTGATGCCGATGAAAAGCCTTGACCCGTTGATCGGCAGTGGATATGTAAGGTTGGGCGTGAGCAGTAATGAGGGAGGAACCATTACTGAGGAGTTACGGGTCAACATCGCCCGCGAGCGCACCGAAGCGTTCGGAGCGACATTCATGGGCCTCACAGTTGGTTGCGCCGTTTGTCATGACCACAAGTTCGATCCAACCACACAACATGACTTCTATGCGTTGAGCGCCTTCTTCAACAATCTTGACGAGAAGCCGTTTAACGACGATCGTCCGGTTTGGGCGCCTGTTGTACGCATCCCTACGGCCCAAAACCAGGACGCGTATAACCGTGCCCTTGTCCAGCGCTCCAATCTCCAAGGCAAGCTAAACGAGATGCGCCGCAACGGCCATGGCTTAGTCACGCAATGGCTTTCTTCGGGTACTTCTGCTCCTCGCGCAGTTGGCACAAATGGACTGGTACTGCGCCTTCGGCTCGATGAAGGAAGCGGAGAAGAGTTGAGAAACAGCGCGCCAAATGCGAACCCCGCCAGTTTCCATACGAGCGCTCTGAAAGGAGAATGGGGCGAGACCACTTGGCTCTGGCCGGACTTCCGCATGCAGTCCAGTACCCGGGTACTCCTGGGACAAACTGGCGACTATGACACAAAGCAAGCCTTCTCTTCCGGCGGTTGGTTTATGTTCCGCGACGCACCGTTTCATCCAGGAAGTTTTGGCACGCTGCTCTCGAAAATGGACTCTACTCAGCACGACCGGGGCTGGGAACTGGCGGCAGAAGATGGATTCCTGAGCGTCTCATTAGCGAACCAGATGCCGAAACAGTCAATTCCGCGGGATGGAACCAAGAAGTCAACAAAAAAGGGAGCGGACGAGAAACAGCCCAAGCCAAAAGAACCGTTCAACTATCCTTCTCCACAAGACCTGAGCAAGAAGGATCTTGCCCCCAACAAACCGCCGGAACAAAAGAAAGCCGAGGAAGAGGCGAGCAAAAAGAGCAAAGCAAAAGAAGCAGAGCAAGCAAAGACCAGGAAGCATTCGCCAGCAGAACCGCCAAAGGATACGACTCCGGAGGTTGCGATACATGTCATCTCGGTCACGCCGCTCCCGCTCGACGGCTCTTGGAAACACATCTTTTTCACTTACAACGGCTCGGGCCGAGCTTCGGGAGTGAAGCTATACGTCAACGGCGTCGAGATTCCTACTCGAATCATTTCTGACAACCTCTCTCACGCGACCATCCGTACCCCGGCGCCCATGCAGCTTGGATGGCGCGATCCCGAAGAGCATCCAGCGAAAGAAGCACGGTACCAGGATATTCGGCTCTATGCGCGGACTCTGAGCCCTGATGAAGTCGAGCGGCTTCCCTTCGAAGATTATGCTGCCGAGATTGCGTCGCATCCTACTACACAGTGGACGGCTGACCAATGGCACGTGATGAGCGAGTTTCATCTCAATCACGTGGACCCTTCGTATCAGGCAATTCAACGGGAGATCGCTACGCTCGATAAGAAGCTTGACCGGCTATCGATCGGCGGCGATCTGACGCAAGTGAGTTGGGAAAAGCCCTCGCTCGCCTACGCGCACGTGCTGACGCGCGGCGTATACACCGCTCGCACCGAACGCGTAGAACCCGATGCTCCTCACTTTCTGCCACCACTGGAGTCCGGCGAACCTCACAACCGGCTCGCTTTAGCTAAGTGGACTGTCAGCTCCGCAAACCCACTTACCGCACGCGTAACTGTAAATCGCATGTGGTACGAGCTCTTCGGAACTGGCATCGTCGAAACCACGGAAGACTTTGGGATCATGGGCCAGAGACCCACTCATCGCGAACTGCTCGATTGGCTCGCCGTCGAATTCCGTGACAGCGGATGGAACATCAAGCATATGTACAAACTGATGGTCATGTCGGCAGCATACCGTCAGAGCGCAAAATCAAATCCGGAGCAACTCGCCAAGGATCCGAAGAATTTGCTCTTGTCACACGGCCCGCGGTTTCGCATGGATGCCGAAATGCTCCGCGACATCGCTCTCCAGACGAGCGGGCTTCTTGTGGAGAAGGTTGGTGGCCCCAGCGTAAAACCCTATCAACCCGCAAACATCTGGGAAGGGGTGAGTTATCCGACTAGCGATACCCTCCATTATGTTCAGGAGCATGGCGATGCGCTGTACCGCCGTAGCTTGTACACATATGTAAAGCGTATGGCGTCCCCGCCGAGTATGGATGCGTTCGATGCGCCAATGCGTGATGTGGTATGCACTCGCCGGCAACGCACCGACACACCGCTGCAAGCTCTAGTGACCATGAATGACGTGCAGTGGGTGGAGGCGGCCCGCGGTTTGGCGCAGCGCGTGATCCATGAGGCGGGCCCAAATCCACAACAACGCGTTAATCGCATGAGCGAGATTGTGCTTGCACACGATCCGCCCGCGCCCATGGCAGCAGCACTCGAAACTTCACTGCAAAAATTGCAGAGCCATTATGAGAAGGATCCCAAAGCTGCGCACGCCCTGATGCAAGTGGGCGAGAAGAAGCGTGATGTATCGATTCCAGAACCAGAGTTGGCCGCTTGGACTATGGTGGCCAGTGAGATACTAAATCTCGATGAGACCATTAACAAATAGCCGGAGACTGAGATGAAGCAGCATCCACTTTGTACCGATTGCGAAAATCCCGTCACTCCTTTTGACCTTCCCATCCCCGCAGGTCTTAAACGGGAGTGGGCTGCCGTCGAGACACGGCGGCGCTTCCTGGGCCGGTCCGGAAAAGTGTTGGGATGGGCTGCGTTGGCGGGGCTTTTCGGGGAGTTGGGCCTGCGGAGTTTTGCAAACGGAGCAGATATCAATTCCGTATCAGCGGACGGACGTAACAATCTTGGCCTCCCACATTTTGCGCCCAGGGCGAAGCGCGCGATTTATCTCTTCATGTCGGGCGGGCCACCGCAAATGGATCTCTTCGATTACAAGCCGAACCTGGCTTCTCAGTTCAACCAGGACATGCCTGCTTCAGTTCGCGGCAACCAGCAGTTGACCGGCATGACTGCCGGCCAGGCACACTTCCCCGTAGCGCCGTCACACTGGCCTTTTGGTCAGCACGGAGAGACCGGAGCGTGGGTAAGTTCCCTGTTACCCTACACCGCGCGCATAGTGGACGACCTTACCCTCATCAAAACAACGAACACTGACGCCATCAATCATGAGCCTGCAATCATGCTTATGAATACCGGCAACATGAATGCCGGCAAGCCTTGCCTGGGCTCGTGGTTGGCTTATGGCTTGGGCAGCATGAACGATAACCTGCCGACCTTTATTGTTTTGCAGACGAAAACCAACCCTAAGGAAAACAACCAGCCGGTCTCCTCACGCTTGTGGAGTAGCGGCTTTCTCTCTTCAGAATACGCAGGCGTAGGAATGAGGTCGGACGGCGATCCTGTACTCTATCTTGCCGACCCTGCGGGAGTCGATCGGAACGTCCGCCGCGAAATGCTCGACACCGTCGAGCAGATCAATCGCCAGGCACTGGCTGAAGTTGGCGACCCTGAAACAAACGCACGCATCGCTCAGTACGAGATGGCGTTTCGCATGCAGTCATCGGTGCCCGAGCTTACCGATCTCAGCAAGGAGCCGCAGTCCACGTGGGATCTCTATGGTCCCGAGGCCAGGCAGCCGGGCACATTTGCTTATAACTGCCTGCTCGCGCGCCGGATGGCCGAGCGTGGTGTGCGCTTCACCCAAATTTACAAACGCGGATGGGACGTTCATGGTGATGTGGTCGGAGTTTTGCCGACGCTCTGTCAGGAAACAGACCGAGGCACATACGCGCTGGTCACCGATCTAAAACGCCGCGGCCTCCTCGATGACACCTTGGTGATCTGGGCGGGCGAATTTGGACGCACAGTGTACAGCCAAGGTGGTTTGACGCAGGACAACTACGGCCGCGATCACCACCCACGATGTTTCACCACTTGGATGACTGGGGGCGGCGTACGCCCCGGCATTTCCTATGGCGAAACGGACGAGTATAGTTACAACGTCGTCAAAGATCCGGTCCACGTGCGCGACTTCAACGCCACCATTCTTCATTGCCTGGGAATTGACCACAGTAAGTTCACCTACAAGTTTCAAGGCCTCGATCAGAAGTTGACGAGTCCTGTCCCGGCCCACGTAGTACAGGGATTGCTGGCGTGATCGCAGGGCCCAACTTAGTCGCGGCGATACGAAATCTGCGCTTCCGAAATGTGCCGCCCCAATGGCTTTTTACCCTGGGCGTGAGTGTCCTGCTTGTGCTGTTGCCATTCGCTATTCCCCTGGATGGGCGGCCGCATGCCGACGGGCTTCAGTTTCTTGGACGTTTTCATCCTTTGCTCGTGCACCTTCCGATTGGCATGCTCGTGTTGCTGCCCTTGCTCGAACTTGCTGGGACGACTCGGCTCGCATTGCGTGAAGCGGCAGGGTTCGTGCTGCTTCTGACCTTGGCTACCGGCGCCGTAACCTTTGCCTTCGGAATCTCGCTGGCGTATGGCAGTGGAGTCATGGGCGCAACGGTCACGCGTCACATGTGGGGCGGAATCGCGCTCCTTGTTGAATTAATGTTGTGTATCGCCCTGCGTCCCGCGTGGGTGTCAGGACAAGTCCACCGGATCTATCCTTCGCTGCTCGCATTAACCTTGCTCACACTTATTTGGACGGCACATCAAGGAGGGTCGCTCACCTATGGAAGCGGCTACCTGACTCGCTACATGCCGGGCCCGCTGAAGGAATTCTTCCCATCGGCATCTGCAGCTTCTGACGCTGCTTATGTCGGCTCAGTCTACGCGCGCCATATTCATCCGATCCTTGATGCCAAGTGTGTCTCGTGCCATGGAGCCAGCAAGGAGCAAGCCGGCCTTCGCCTTGATTTCTATGATCTGTTGATGAAGGGAGGCAGGGATGGAGCGGTCGTTGCTCCTCGAAATCCGGATCGAAGTCTGCTACTGCAGAGAGTCACGCTCTCCCCAAGTGATCGCCACTTCATGCCTGCCGAGGGCCGGACGCCCCTGACCACCGACGAAATCGCGGCCCTCCGCGCCTGGATTCTTGCCGGCGCCTCCCCCACAGCGGCGAGTATTCCAGGAATTTCTACGGCTCAGGAAAACCCAGACTTGCCGCTTCAACCGGTCGGCGACTACAGCTTCTTGATGAATGAGATTCGTCAGATGCAAGGCTCGGAAAGCGCAAAATTGGACGCAGTTTCGGCAATGCCATCCGATGGCCTGATTCTTAGAACGAGTGATGTAGCTTCTAAATTCGATGACGCACAACTAGCCCGCTTCCAGCGATTCGCGCCGTTCATCGTCGAAGCCGAACTCGGACGCACGGCAGTCACAGACGCATGCTTCGATACCCTAAGCAAGTTCTCCAACTTACGTGCTCTTCACTTAGAGGGCACCGCGATTACAGGGCGGGCCTTAGCGAAACTCTCGCCCCTGTCGCAGCTCACCTACTTGAACCTGAGTGGGACCAAAGTCACGAGTGACGCACTGTCTCCATTGAAGGGCATGCCTAACCTGCGCCACATCTACTTATTTGATACGCCCGCAGAGCCGGCCTCCACAGCCACGAACAGGGGCACACCATGACAAACCTGGATCGGCGCACATTTCTTGCCGCAGCCGGAATTACCGCGCTCGCGCACGGACGCTCAGATTCAACTCCCTCGAATTCCTCTTCCGAGCGTCTTCAGTTCACGGGCAATGGCGAATGGACTTATGCGGTTGTATCCGGCTGGGGAGCCTTGCCCGCGGGCACATCGTTCGGAGGAACGCACGGCGCCATAGCCCAGGACAAGGCAGGTAATATTTATGTCAGTACCCAGAGCAACACCGGCGTCCTGGTCTACGGTTCCGATGGCCGTCTGCTGAGAAAGATTGCGACAGCGTACCCCGAGATCCACTCTCTTGTCTTTGACACGGAAGGCGGCGAAGAATTTCTATATGTCACGGTGCAGAAAGGCACTCCCCAGGAGAACTGGCTCTTCTTAAAGATGAAGGCCGACGGTACTGTCCTGCTGAAAATTACCGCTCCTCCGGAGGCCGGCTTCAAGTCCCCCAATGAATGGCGGATTACCGCGGCTGTGCCCACCCCGGATGGGTCCATCTTTATTGCCAATGGCTATGGTGATTCGCGCATCTTTCGTTTCGACAAGAATGGAAACTATAAAGCGAGTTACTCTCAAATGGGTAGTCGCGAGGGCGAGTTGAATTGCAGCCACGGGCTTTCGCTTGACATCCGCTATGACCAGCCGCTTCTGCTGGTTTGTGATCGCGAGAACCGCCGGCTGTGCCACTTTGATCTAGACGGCCACTACGTGCGCACGATTACGCAGCATCTCCGGCGGCCTTGCCAGGCAAGTTTTCACGGCGATTATGCAATCGTTTCAGAGTTGGAAGGGCGCGCTACCATTCTTGACCGGGACAATGTTCCAGTCGCATTCGTGGGTGATAACCCGCAAAAATCGCAGTGGGCCAACTACAAACTTGACCCGCATGCGATCAATGCCGCGGTCTTCAGCGCTGCGCATGGCTGCTTCATCGATTCCGAGGCAAACATCTTCGTGTCTGACTGGAACCAGACCGGACGCCTCACAAAGTTATCCAGAGTTAAAGAGTTATAGTGTTGAGGTTCTCTTTGCTGGAGCGTCGGAGATCACTTGAAAGGACCCAAGGTCTTATCGAACCCTCGGCAGTGATGCTATCGGTTTTTGCTCGCAGGAAGAATCGGAGAGAAGACTTATGCCAATCCGGAATGGCTTGAATTGTCTTTTAGCAGGAGCGCTCGTCGTCTGCGCGGCATCGGCGCCGATGTCGGCGCAGTCAAACTTATCCGTCTCGAAAGGGACCACGGTCCCAGCAAAGCCGGTGGAACACGCATCAGGATACAACCAACCGCCCAAAGACATTTTGGATGTGATGCATGCGCCCTCACCACCAACTCCCATGGTGAGCCCGACTCACGACACGATTCTCCTGGTGTACTGGCAGGATTACCCGCCGATTTCCCGAGTGGCGACACCTTTCCTGCGCCTCGCCGGCGCACGCGTCGAGCCCAAAAATCACAGCAAGCACGATACTCCGGGCGGGTACGGCATCACACCTTGTGCCACGAACTTTGATCTAGTGCATATCGCCGACGGTGCGGAAATTCATGTCGCACTTCCTGCGGGCGCCTGCCCCGGTGAGCCTATGTGGTCCGCTGACGGAAAACGATTCGCCTTCGTCAACATCGCGCTTGACTCGGTCGAACTCTGGACCGGCGATGCTCGCACCGGCGAGGTACATCGTATACCCGGAGCCCGTCTCAACCCGATGTTCGACGACGAGATGACCTGGATGCCGGACCAGAAGACGCTTCTGGTTAAGCTAGTGCCCAAGGGCATGGGCGCGCCGCCGCCCCAACCAATCGCCCCGATTGGCCCGAGCATTCAGGAAACCGAAGGCGAGAAAGGACAGAGCAGCACCTACGAAAACCGCGACACCCTTGGCAACTCGCATGACGAGGATGTCTTCGATTACTTCGCAGCTTCGCAACTTGCCTTGGTCGATGTTGCCACCGGGGCAATCACCCCGATTGGAAAGACGGGAAACTACGAATCGCTCGCTCCCGCGCCAGATGGACACCACATCCTCGTTACCGCCATCCACAAGCCGTATTCCTACGTCACAACTTACGATCGCTTCCCCAAGGAAGTTGAAGTCTGGGATGTATCCCAGAGATCCCACGTTCTCACTCATACGATTGCCTCGCTTCCATTGGCGGATCGCGTTCCCATCCGAGGCGTTCCGCTAGGTCCGCGCGATTTTTCCTGGCGTGCCACCGATCCGGCGACCCTCATCTGGGCAGAAGCCCTCGATGGCGGCGACTGGAATGTAAACGCTCCCTTTCGCGACAAGGTCATGCTTTTGAAACCGCCGTTCACGGCGCCCCCAGTGGAAATCACTCGCACCGAGCAGCGCTATGTCAACTTCTCATGGAGTGAACAACCCACCGTTGCTCTCTTGACCGAGTACGATAACAACCGGCACTGGAGAAAGACTTTCCTCATCAACATTGATGATCCTCAACAGAAACCCCGTTTGCTCTGGGATCTCTCGACTGACGAGAGGTACAAGAATCCCGGCTCTCCCGTGAAACGCCAACTGGCGAATGGTTCCTGGGTTATTCGGCAGGAGGGCGATTCGATTTACCTTAGTGCAATGGGCTCTTCGCCCGACGGCGATCGGCCATTCCTCGATCGGCTCAATCTCACGACGCAGAAATCTGAACGCCTGTTTCGCTGCGATAAGACTTCCTACGAACGATTTCTTTCCTTTACCGGGCCCGATCCGCAGACATTCCTTACGTGGCATCAATCGCCGGCCGACCCGCCCAATGCGTTCACGCGAACGCTTGGAAAGTCCCTCGACGCACCCGCCGAAGAAGCATCGTTTGCTTCAACCAGCGTCGCCGTCACCCACATTCCCGATCCCACGCCGGCAGTGCGCTCGATCAAGAAGCGCTTGGTCAAGTACAAGCGCGCCGACGGGCTTGACTTGTCGTTCACGCTCTATACGCCGCCCGGCTATCAAGAGGGAACGCGTGTTCCCACCATTCTCTATGCATATCCCCTGGACTACGCTGACGCTTCCACAGCCAGCCAGGTTGCAGGTTCGCAGGAAACCTTCACCCAGTTGCGAAAGTACAGTCTGTTGCTCCTCGCCGGCTACGCAATCATTGACAACGCTGCGTTCCCCATCATCGGCGATCCCAAGAAAGCCTACGACACCTATCTTGATCAACTCGTCGCCGATGCCAAGGCCGCCGTCGATGAGGCCGTGCGGCTTGGTGTTGCCGACCCCGACCGCATCGGAGTCACTGGACACAGCCACGGCGCATTAATGACTGCGAATCTGGTGGCGCATTCCGACCTGTTCCGCGCCGGAGTCGCAACCAGCGGTTCCTATAACAAGACCCTCACGCCTTTCGGCTTCCAAAATGAGAGGCGATCGGTCTGGGAGGCAACTGATGTCTATCTCAAGGTCTCCCCATTCTTTTTCTCCGACAAATTGAAAACACCACTTCTCCTCATGCATGGCGCGGAAGACGCGAATCCCGGGACTACGCCACTACAATCCCACAAGCTCTACGAAGCAATTCGAGGCAACGGTGGTACCACGCGTTTAGTGATTCTCCCGCACGAGCCGCACTGGTATACAGCAATGGAGTCGAACGAACAGTTGATTTACGAGATGCTTCGATGGTTTGATAAATACGTGAAGAATGCGCCGCCGCGCACCCTGGCCGGAGCCCGTTAGAAGATCCAGCCAGTCTGAATCTTCCGGGCGGGCTACTCATCCAAAAGGAAATGCACCGGCGCGGCCAGATGAATGTCGATTCGGCGCGAGGAGGCGAAAGAGTGTTTGAAAGCATTCTCTGCCAGGTAACGGAATATGATTCCGATGTGCTTGAATCCCTGATTGAGCTCGCCGTGGAGATTGCTCGCGAGGGGCGGGAGGGAAGGCGCGTGGGAACGTTGTTCATGCTGGGGGACGAGAGTGCCGTGCTCGCCCGGTCAAGGCCGTTGATTTTGGATCCGCTGGCGGGGCATCCGGAGTCTTCGCGCCACGTTACCAATCTCAATCTGAGGGGAACCATCAAGGAATTAGCGCAACTCGACGGCGGTTTCGTGGTAGGTCGTGCCGGAATTTTTCTCTCGGCTTGCCGCTACCTCGACGCTGGGGACGCCCAGGTGCAGGTGCCATTGGGACTCGGCAGCCGCCACATCGCGGCCGCCAACATGAGCGCTGTTACCAAAGCCGTAGGTATCGTGGTTTCTGAAAGTTCGGTAGTGCGACTCTTCTGCCATGGAAAACTCGTGGGCGAAATCATTCCCGAGATTTGGATGATCGATCACAGTGCCCGTCTTCGTGGTACCGTGAAGAGGGAACAAGTCGGCGAGTTGACGATTCTCACCCCAAGTCTGCGACCAGCCTCGATCGCAGAGTGAGGTAACCCTTCGTTTTCTGGAATGAAACGCATGACAACGCTACAGGAATTCAGGTGTGAAGTGTGTGGACTCATGACTACGAATCCCATCCACTGGTTCGTGATTCGATGCGGGGATGCCGATCTTACCGTATATCGCTGGAATTCTGAAACCGCTAACGCCCCCGCAGCACGGCATTTTTGCGGTGAAGCGCACGCCGAGGTTTATATCAGTCGCTGGTTTGATTCCGTGTGTGCGCCGCCAAAGCCAACGTTCAAATAATGGACGGATTCAGGCGCCGACGGCGCGACTGCTAACGGCCTTCCACCTCTTTTTCGCATCCGACCGCGACTTCCACACCTCATACCAATCGAAACCTTAGAGTTGAGCGCCGTAAAAGTCAGCCATGTCAGACACATCGTTGCGCAGGAAATGCCCAGGTCTGCATGACGAAGAGCGATATGGCTGGCGCTTTGCTAGACTGACTGACGCATGCTCGCACGGAAACGAACAGTTCACGACGTTCTAGTGATTGGTTCGGGCGCCAGTGGCGGCTGGGTGGCTAAGGAGGTGGCTGAGAGAGGCCTCAGCGTCGCCATGCTCGAAGCGGGACCGCCACGCATTCCAACCCGTGACTTCACCGAGCACGTGTGGCCCTACCAATTGAAATTCCGCGGTTTTGGCAATCAGCAGCAATTATTGCGGACCCAGCCCGTCCAGCGCATGTGTTACGCCTGCGATGAGTACAGTCATCAGTTCTTTGTGAATGATCTGGAGCACCCATATACATTCCCGGTTGATAAGCCATTCCTGTGGATTCGCGGCCGTCAAATCGGGGGAAAAACCTTCTGCTGGGGCCGCGAGAGTTACAGATACAGCGACAACGAATTCAAAGCGGCCAGCCGCGACGGTTACGGAGAGGATTGGCCGATCAGCTACACGGAACTGGAACCTTACTACGACCGCGTGGAAACCTTCATCGGCGTGAGTGGTTCCAATGAGGGCTTGCCGCAAATGCCCGACGGGCGATTTCTGCCGCCCATGAACCTTTCGTGCGGCGGGCTGCAGGCCAAGCAGGTGGTCGAGCGCAAATTTGGCTGGCGAGTCATGCCCGACCGAGTCGCCAATCTGACAGTTTCCCACCGTGGCCGCCCCGCATGCCACTATTGCGACCAGTGCCAGCGTGGATGCTTTACCGCTTCTTACTTCAACAGCCCTTCGGTTACGCTTCCGGCAGCAGCGCGCACCGGAAAATTTACCCTGGTGAGCGATGCAATTGTCAGCCATCTTCTGATGGACCGCAGCGGACGCGCCGAAGGCGTTCACTACATCGATCGGGTCACGCACGAGCATCGGGAGGCTCGCGCGCGGGTGGTCGTGGTAGCCGCGGGGGCGCTGGAATCAACGCGCATCTTGCTCAATTCCCAAACGACATCCCATCCTCACGGGGTTGGCAACTCAGAAGGCGTGCTCGGTCGGTACCTGATGGATCATTTCACTGTCGAAGGCGCCGGAGGGTTCATCTCCAGTTTGCGCTCGTCCAAACGTGAAGAAGTCGGCCGACCTTGCGGATTTCTGATCCCCAAGTACGTGAATGCCGGAACGAACCAGCGCAATTCGAACTTTCTGCGCGGTTACCGTTTTGATGGAGACGGCAGTCAAGAAGTGTACGGGCATGCGTTTCTGATGCCGGAACTCGGGGACGAATGGCGCAAGCGAGTGCGAGAAGAGATCCCCTACTATTTTGCGATGGAGGCTCAGGGAGAATGTTTGCCCCGGCCCGACAACTACGTCAAGCTGGATCCCTCCAGGAAAGATGCTTGGGGGATTCCAGTGCTGCACATTCATGCAAGTTACGGAGAGAACGAGAAAGCGATGGCCAAGGCCATGCGCGACGATATCGCAGCTGTTTTAGACGAGATGAGGCTTGACAAGCCGGTTCCGCCGGGGACTGGACTGAGCGTATTTGGCAAAAACATTCACGAGTGTGGAACAGCCCGTATGGGCAAGGATCCGAAAAAAAGTGTAGTGGACAACAACTGCAAAGTGCACGATAGCAACAACGTCTTTGTCACCGATGGAGCGGTTTTTGTTACACAAGGTTGCTACGAACCCACTCTTACCATTATGGCTATTTCAGCTCGCGCGGGAGAACATATTGCGGAAGCGTTTCGTCGAGGTGAATTGTGAGCGAACGGTTCCCACCGGAAGAATCGGACGAGATCACACGGCGCCAGTGGCTGCTGCGATTAGGCGAAATGGTCGTTCTAGCAGGCGTGAGTGGAGTCGTGCCGGAATTTATCCTGGCTCCGCGTGACACCGACACGGACAATACTGGCACTTTGCCGCCCGGACTCTACGCGCCTTCGCCAGATCACCTTGTCCATGCGCTCGAAAGCGCCGGAAAGCTCTATGTGACTCCTCCCGGCAGCGAAACTGACTACGTTCAGCCGTCCTCGCTGCCTTTCCAGCCGCAATTCTTCTCCCATGAGCAGTTTGGGATAGTTACACGATTTGTCGAGATTGTCCTCGGCAAATTGGATGCCAATGCGTTGGCACAAACTACGCAGTGGCTAGATTTGTGGTTTTATTCTGCAGCGAATGTCATGCAGGCTGCCAGGCAGCTTGACTCGCTGCATCGCTTGCTCGCTGTTGCTTTCTATGGCGAACCGTCTGTAGTCGAACTTGAGACTTCGGATCTTCAGGCGGTCGCACGGGAGGGCCTTCGAGCTCTGCACGAGATCTCAGTGGAAAGGCACAGCCGCGGATTCCTGGAGCTTAGCAATCAGGAGCAAGTGGATTTGATTGTTTCGACGGGCGCAGCCAAGCCGGACAGCCCACTGCGAAGGTTCTTTGACGTTATGCGCCGGGAAGCAATCCGCGGCTATTACACATCTGCAGAAGGGCTGAAAGAGCTCGACTACAAGGGCAATGCGTATTATCCAGACAGCCCCGGCTGCCCAGCGAATCAAGGCAGAATAAGTCATAGAAGTTGATTGCGTGGCGGGACAGCTAGTGGTCCGCGAGCGCGGTGATACCTGCCGCTTCGTGGTGAAAGCGACTGCACATTCACGTTGCTCCACCAGATGCCAGGTTCGTCAGGACTCGCCTTTTTCCGGAAGGTAAAACCTAGGCGATGAAGGTCCAGCAGGATCTCTTCAATCGCAAGTCCTACCGACTCCTGAACCGCTGCGCTCAGCGGCTCTCCGGGCTCGTAGCATTTCCCCACGATTCCCACCAGCAATACGTGCTCCGGGCTCGCGCCAAGCATCGCCGCAGTCATGAGACACTCTGAGAGCGCCGGCGAATGTGGATCGACGCGCTGAGCCGGAACTTCCCGCAGGATGTCTTCATTTCGATAGAGCAAAAGCGTGCCGGGAGGCTCATCGGCGCTGGCGACGCAGTCCACCAGGATCAGACTGTGCAATCCCACGATCTGATGAGTAAGGTCCAAAGCAGGAGTTCCGAGGTCCGCTATTTCGACGTCCCCATCGAAGGCATACATTGAGTCGAGAAGCCGAACCACATACGGCCCCACGCCGTCGTCTGCGAGCAGGACGTTCCCAATGCCGCCAATGAGCGCTCTCTTCACAATATTTTCGCCACGCTGATCTTTCGCCCGGACGGATCGAATGCGTGGCATGCACACGCCATACACGGATCGAACGAATGCACTGTTCGCAAAACTTCGAGCGGTTCCTCGGGCCTGGCCAGCGGCGTGTGCAGCAGCGAGGCCTCGTAAGGACCATGCGCTCCCGAGCGATCGCGCGGGCTCGCGTTCCACGTAGACGGAACGACGGCCTGATAGTTCTTGATCTTCTCATCCTTGATGACAACCCAGTGCGAAAGCGTTCCGCGCGGCGCCTCGTGCGTCCCCACACCCTCCACTTCATGGGTCGGCATAACGGGCTGATTGTGAACCGTGTAGTCGCCCTTCGAAACATTTTCCACGAGCAGTTGCAAATGTTTCTGCGCCAGTTCGGCCAGCATACAGGCGCGAATGGCGCGAGCGGCGTGGCGGCCCAGCGTGGAATGCAGCATCGCAGGAGTCGGCCGCGCTCCGCCAACCACAGCGATCTTTTCAATTGCGAGGTCGGTGTACTTACGAGTCAGTGGATGCCCCTGCGCGTACCCGATCAAAACCTGCGCCAGTGGCCCCACCTGCATGGGTTCGCCATTGAAGCGAGGCGCTTTCACCCAGGAATATTTTTGCTCCCCATCCCATCCCGTGAACGCCGGCTCGGTTTCCCCGGCCCACGGATGCAGCGCCTTGTCGCCCTGATAATACGCGTGCATCACATCTTCAGTTACAGATTGCCGGAACACAGCGTCCGACGCCGTCTGAAACCCTTTGACGCCGGCAAGGTTGCCGTCGCGAATGTAGCCTCCCGGAAGGTCATACGCCGAGCCGCGGCTATCCACCGGAAGGTCGGGAACGGCGAGATAGTTGCGCACGCCGCTGCCGATCTTGAACCACTCCGGATACATCGCGGCCACAGCGCACACGTCGACGAAGTACACCTGCTGCACAAACTGCACAACCTCTTCCAGCAGCGTGCGAATCATTTCTAACTGGCTCATGCCGAGCGCTGACTGGCTGTCGAGGTCGATGGCGTTGGCGACGCCACCCACCGTTAGGTTCTGGATGTGAGGCGTCTTCGCTCCCAAAATGCCGACGACCTGCAATGCCTTCCGTTGATATTCCAGCGCCTGAATGTAGTGCGAGAACGCCAGCAGGTTCACGTTCGGCGACAATCGCATCGCGGGATGTCCCCAGTACCCGTTGGCGAAGATGCCAAGTTGCCCGCTACTGGCAACAGCATTCACTCGATCCTGCGCCGCCTTGAGTTCGTTGCGCGAGTTGCGCGTCCACGGCGACAGGCTCTCCGCCAGCTTCGACGTCGCCGCCGGATCCGCCTTGGGGATCTGCAGCACATCGACCCAATCCAGCGCCGAGAGTTGGTAGAAGTGCACCATATGATCGTGCAAGGCATGGGCGATCAGAATCAGATTGCGGATGTACTGCGCGTTTAGCGGTATCTCCAGCTTCAGCGCATCTTCCACCGAGCGGACGCTGGCCATGGCGTGAACCGTAGTGCAGACTCCGCAAAAACGCTGCGTGAAGAGCCATGCATCCCGCGGATCGCGGCCGCGAAGAATCTTTTCAATCCCTCGCCACATCGTGCACGAAGCCCATGCGTTGCTGACCGCGTTGTTGTCGACCTCCACATCGATGCGGAGGTGGCCCTCAATTCTGGTGATGGGATCAATGGTGATTCGTTTCGCCATAAGAACCTGCTGTTAGTCCGAGCCTGAGGCTTCGGTTTCGTCTTCGCCAAAATGTCCGTACTTGAAGTAGCCCGTCCACCGGATATAAGGCCTCCGGAACCGGAAGTAGCTCGCCATGTCATGCCACTCGCTGAGCGGGGCGGGAAGAATGGCAAACCGTTTCACCGCGATCAGAAAGCCCACGATGCCCAAAGAAATGAAACCCAGAGAGACCAGCACTTCAATGGTGGCGGGGAAGTACAACGCCTGCGGATTGGGCCGGAAGGCCAGCGTCGTGGGGCTGAAGCGGTAGATCATTCCGCCCAGCGAACTCAAGATGTAGCCCACGAACATCGGCTGCGAGTCATGACTCCGTAGCGAGCGGCACAACAGCAATCCGCCAATCGAAATCAGAACCATTTCCAACCAGAACACGGCCGCAAATCGGTCGAAGTGAAACGCCGTACCGAGCGCACCGCGAAACAGAATGTCGAGCAGGCGCAGTCCCATCCATCCAAAAATCAGCCACGACGTGATTCGCGCAGCTTCGTCGAGAACTTCCATATCCATCGCACGTTTCCACACCAGGCAGCACAGCATGGTGGTTCCGGCCACGCAGCCGAACGACATGAAGGTTGCCGCTCCCAGATAGAGCACCGGCAGCCAAGGCGTCTGCCACAGCGGGTGAACGCGCTCCCCGGCCAGCAGCATCAAGGCCCCCAGCGACGACTGGTGCATCCCCGGCAGCAGATAAGCCGCCGCGATGATCCACGGGAAGAAATAGTGGAGTCTCTTTTCAATGCTCTCGACCCCGGGCCGCAGCCGCGAATCGAAATACCACAGCCGCTCCAGCACCGGTGGAATGTTTTCCACTGCCAGCGGAATCATGGCGTAGATCGACATGCAGATCGCCACTTCCGCCAGCGGCGAGTGCATGTTCCATCGCCACGGGAAAACGATCCAATAGAAGTTCCACGGCCGCCCGGCATCGATGCCGAGCAGCAAAAGGCCGCAAGCGTAAGCCAGAAAACTGGTCAGCAATGCCATCCGCATCAGCGAGTGCAGCCGCTTCCGCCGGAAGACCCACGCGGCAATTCCTACCGCAAATGCCCCCGAGCCCAGGGCGGTCAGCACCATCAGATTGAAGGTCTTCCAGATGCCCCAACCGTAGGCATCATTCATTCCACTCACCGGCCCCAAACCCGCCAGTTCGCGATACCCGCTCAACACGAACGCAATCAGGACGAGCGCCGACAGTCCAAGAAACAATCCGTTGACCACCGGAAATCCGTAAACAGGCACATTCCGTTCCCAACGAGCGGTTGCAGTCTGATCGATCGCTGCCGCTGCGGTGGATGTTGTCGCGCTGGTCATGGTTACGGTGCTCATAGTTGCGCCCTCAATCCGGTTTCTTTCTCGCGTTGGTGCGCTTCTTCCTCGTGGCCCTTCAGGCTCTTACGAATCACCTGCACCAGTCCCGCATACAGCAGTGCCGGCAGCGCAAAGTACTGATAGAAACGTCTCTGCCAGCGTAGGGTTTTCGCGGGAACGGATTCCGGCCCCAGTTCGGGTAGGCCGAGATCCTCGAAAGGAACCTTCGACAGGTACAGAGCCTGCGTGCCACCGTTGTCGATTTCTCCGTACACGCGGTTCTGGTAGTAGCGGCCAGGACTTTTCTGAATGCGCTGCTTGGCATCGAGCAGCAGCACCGAGCGCGGCCCGAAAATCACGGCGCCCGTCGGACACACGCTAGTGCATCCCGGCTTCAGTCCCTTAGCCAAGCGGTCTTTGCACAACTCGCACTTGGTTACGCGTGGATTGAACCCCATCCACTGAAAGCGTGGAATGTGATACGGGCAGGTGATGGTGCAGTAACGGCAGCCAATGCACTTGTCAGCGTCCCACTTCACGATCCCGCTTTCCGGATCTTTGTGCAGCGCCTGGAACGGACAACCCGCAGCACACGCCGGATCGAGGCAATGCATGCACTGCCGTTTTACGAAGGAGAACACCGAGCCGTCTTCCGATTTGTAAAGCTTGATGACGTTGCGCGTAAGATCGTTCAAGTCCTCCGGGGCCTGATGCAGAGCATCGCCGCGCGTATCCGGAGGAGTATCGTTGGCCTCGGCGCAGGCCGCCACGCAGGCTTTGCAGCCGATGCAGACGCTGGCGTCATAGAGCAGTCCGACGGCAGCGCTGGGAACGGGAATGTGCTCTCCTGCTTGGAGCACATCCGTGCCGACCGTGACCGCCACAACGGCCGGTACTCCCGCCTTGGCGATTCCACTGAAGAGTTGTCGTCGAGTGATGGACACGGTCAGTCCTCTTTCTTGACAACCAGCTTCTCGGGAGATGCTTTCGCTTTCTCCGCATGCGCGCGGTCGGCGGCAATTCGCGTCACCCCGGCTTCCATGCTGCTGTGGAAGCGCTGCGAAGCCACCCAGGTCGCTCCCCCAACCGCTCCGGCGATTGCGCCTACCAATGCCGCAGCGCCAACCTTGAGTTGGCCCGCCGTGCTGAAAATTGGCGGATAAGTTTCAGGAGGGGTCGCCAGGTGAATGGGAACAGTCTCAAACGTTCCCATCTGCCATAGCACGCCCTTTTCCGTGCAACCCATGCACGGCGCCCCGATCCCAATCGGCCAGACTCCCGGAACTTCATTGAAGTGGCGGGTCGCGCAGGCGGCGTGAGTCACCGGTCCCTTGCAGCCGAGCTTGTAAAGGCACCAGCCCTTGCGATGTCCTTCGTCGCCGAAGGCCGCTGCAAATCTTCCCGCGTCAAAGTGGGCGCGCCGCGGGCAGTTCTCGTGGATCACCCGGTCATATGCGAATTTCGGGCGGCCATACTGATCGAGTTCCGGCAGCCGGCCCATGGTTACGTATTCCAGAACCACCGCCAGCAAGTTGTAAGGATTCGGCGGACATCCCGGAAGGTTGATGATCGGTTTCCCGGAGATTACAGAATCGACGCCCACCGCCCCCGTCGGATTAGGATCGGCGGAGGGAACTCCGCCCCACGAAGCGCACGAGCCGATCGCGATCACCGCCGCCGCTTGCCCAGCCACCTCTTTGAGAACCTGAATGGCAGGCCTGCCGCCCATCTCCATGTAAACACCGTCGTCGCGGGCAGGAATTGCGCCTTCGACGACCAGAACGTACTTACCGGCATTCTCTTCAATGGCCGAGCGCAGAGCCTTCTCCGCCTGCGCCCCAGAAGCAGCCATCAGAGTCTCGTGGTAGTCCAAGGAAATCACATCAAGGATCAGATGCCCGACGTCCGGAGCCGACGTCCGCAGCAGCGTTTCCGTACATCCGGTGCAATCTTGAAAGTGCAACCAGATGACGGACGGACGGCGCGCTTTGCCCACCATCCGCGCCACCTGTGCGGCCGTGGCCTTACTGGTCAGGCTCAGGCCGACTGGTGCGGCAACGATGAGTGTGGAACAGAGTTGTAGAAAACTGCGCCGCGACACACCACTCTTTTTCAGGTGTGCCCCAATCGTCTCTCTCTTGTCTGTCGTCATGGACAGTCTCCCAGGCAACGTTCGCCATCCGCCAATTCGAGCCGTGGCCGGTCTCAAGAATGAGAAAAGCAATAGTTGCGGCGTTGAAGTGTTACGCGCCGCCGTGACCGGCACTACATCCTTGGGTTCTAACTTCGATTACGGTCGGAGGCGCGGTGAGGCTGGGGGGATCGTCTGGTAGGAGCGATATGAAGACGTATAGATAGTGTCACCAGTGAGCGTTCGTTGTCCCGGTTAGCCTTCCCGACCCCTCCTTCGTAGCCATCCTTGCTGGCCCACTAATCGAATGCAGCGTTTATCCTCTTTTCTCCAATTGCGCTCAGTGATTCACATCACAGATAGTTGTGATATGAATCTCCCGAGGAATTTCTCATCTCTCTGCGCTGATTCGTGCTTCCCACTCTGGTTTGCGATGCAAGCCGATTCTTTGCGGCCGGGGCTTTGTAAAGGCTGGAACGTTCCAGCCCGGTGTTAGACTCCGGCCATGAGCAACAGAACGGCTGGAGCCGCCCACTCAAATCCTGACAGCGATGTCGATTCCATCGAGAAGGCCGGGGCGACGGGCATTGCAGCTTCTGCGGGACCGGCGCTTTATCTTGTGGGCACGCCGATCGGGAATCTGGAGGACATCACGCTGCGCGCCTTGCGCGTGCTGAAAGAAGTGGACGTGATCGCCTGCGAAGACACGCGGCAGACGCAGAAGCTGCTCAATCACTATGCAATTGCGACGCGCACGACCAGCTATCACGAGCATAACGAGATGACGCGCTCGGCAGAACTGGTCAAAGAGATGCAGGAAGGGGCGAGCGTGGCGCTAGTGACCGATGCGGGCATGCCGGGGATCTCTGATCCCGGATACCGGCTGATTGCGCTGGCCATTCGGCATCGAGTGCCGGTGGTGCCGATTCCGGGGGCTTCGGCGTTTCTGGCGGCGCTGGTGGCGAGCGGGCTGCCGACGGATTCATTTCGTTTCGGCGGATTTCTTCCCGCGAAACGCGGAGAGCGGCGGGCGGCCCTGGAGGCGATCAAGACATCGCCGCGGACCCAGGTTTTTTACGAAGCTCCGCACCGCATTCTCGAAACATTGACAGATGTTGCAGAGGTCTTGGGTGAATCCCGGCACGTGGTAGTGGCCCGCGAAGTGACCAAGCTGCACGAGGAGTTTTTGCGCGGACGCGCTGGCGAAGTGCTGGAGAACCTGAAGGCGCGAGAGACGGTGAAGGGCGAGATCACGCTGCTGATTGCGAAAGCCGAAGCGGAAGATGCTCGCGTAGGGACGGACGGTCTGGGGACGGGCACTCTTGCCCGTCCGTCGGTCCGTCAGAGGGTGACGCAGATCATGGCCGATGAGAACGTAGACGAGAAGGCGGCGCTGAAGAAGGTAGCCAAAGAGCGCGGCGTATCGAAGAGCGAGGCTTACCGCGAGTTGCAGCGTACCAAGTGAGCAGTGCTAAGTGAGCATTGCTAACCGGCATAGAACGGACAGCCGAGGCGGCTGTCCCTACGTGAGTCTACTTCCCTGCCAGTTCTTTCTTTACGATTTCACTGACTCTCTTGCCATCTACGCGCATGCCAGCGGCGTTGAACCTCGCCATCGCATTCTTCATGACGGTGCCCATTTCTTTCATCGTAGGCGAGCCCATCTCGGCGATGGCAGCCTTTACGCCTGCGATTATTTCCGCTTCCCCCGCGGCTTTGGGCAGATAGCTTTCGATCACGACGATTTCGGCGGCTTCTTTGTCAGCCATCTCCTGGCGTCCGCCCTTGGTGAACTGCTCCACTGATTCTTTGCGCTGCTTGATCAGCGTGGCCAGCACGGCCTGGGATTCCTTTTCGTCGAGCGGAGCCATCTTCTCGACTTGGCGAAGGTGCAACGCACTCTTGACCATGCGCAGGGTGGAGAGGCGAGCTTCGTCCTTCGCTTTCATGGCGCTGACAATGTCTTTCTGAATTTGTTCTGTGAGGCTCATGTCGGCATTATAGACGGGTCGTTGGAAATGAAGTTTTGGTTGCCGCGTTGAAGGGTTGCATTTGAAATTCTATCGCCTTTGCGTTCCGAAGCACGCAACTAAAGCGGAGGTTCGGCATCTGATGGGCTGGAGGAAATTATCATGGGAAAACTCGCAATCTGGGCACAACTTGAATCCAAGCCAGGCAAAGAAAAAGAAGTCGAAGAATTTCTAAAGTCGGCTCAGCCTCTGGCGGAGCGTGAGGCAGGGACGATCAGTTGGTATGCCATCAAAATGGGCCCGGGAAAATACGGGATATTCGACACGTTCGCAGACGAGAATGGGCGTAACGCTCACCTCAATGGCGAAATCGCCAAAGCGCTTTTTGCGAAGGCGAAGGATTTGTTTGCCAAAGCGCCGGATATTGCCAAGCCTGAGATTCTCGCGTCGAAGACCGGGCGTGGCTGAATTTTCAATCCGTGCAGCAGCGGTCACGAGACTCGATGCCAGAATTTCTTTCGCCCCGATGGGGCTTGTCTTTATCCCTCTTCCGCAGTCCCACGGCTTGCGCCGTGGGCTGCATTCTTTCGCCGCTTCGCGGTTTCGGTCTGCCTTCGCGGCTTCGATGCGTCTTCGCGGCTTCGTTCCGTAAAGCTTCGCCCAAGTTATGTGCACGAGGCTACTGCGACGCTGGGTGTGACGCGAGTCACGGCGAACGGCGCGATTTTGCGGTACAAGATTGCCGCTTGAGAATGTGCTGCAACGCCACGCTTCCGGTAAACTAAAAGACTATTCCTACTTTCAAGGACGTGACTATGTTGCATAAGAACCGTCTTTTTACTCCCGGGCCGACGCCGCTGCTGCCGGCGGCGCAGACGGCCATGGCTTCATTTACGGCGCATCATCGCACTGCCGACTTCCGGGCGCTGTTTCAGAGGGTGCTGGCCGACATGAAAGAATTCATCGGCACCAAAAACGACGTGCTGGTGCTGGCTTGTTCCGGCACGGGCGTGATGGAGGCGTCGGTCTCGAACCTGACTTCGCCGGGCGACAAAGTGCTGGTGCTGACGGCGGGGAAGTTCGGCGAGCGCTGGACCGGACTGGCCAAGGCGTTCGGCTGCAACGTGGACGTGTTGAGCGTCCCCTACGGACAGACATTTTCGATGGACGAGGTTCGGGCCAGGGTGAATTCCGATGTGCGGGTTGTATTCGTACAAGCCACTGAGAGCTCCACCGGAGCGCGGCATGACGTGGAAAGCATTGCGAAGACTGTACGGGCACAAGGCAACGACACGCTCCTGGTAGTGGACGCGATCACGGGACTGGGCACGACTCATCTCAATGTGGATGGCTGGGGCGTGGATGTGATCATTGGCGGGTCGCAGAAGGCGCTGATGATTCCTCCCGGACTGGCTTACTGCGCGGTGAGCGAGCGGGCGTGGAAGCGAATGGATGCGACGACATCGCCGCGCTATTACTTCGATCTGCGCAAGGAGCGCAAGTCCGCGGCCAAGGGAGAGTCGTCTTACACTCCGGCCACTTCTTTGTTCGCGGCGCTGGGAGCGGCGCTTGAATTCGTTCGCAGCATGGGCAATGGCGATCTGTCCACGGGGCGGGAAGAATTGGTCAATAATGCAGAGCTGTGTGCTGAGATGACGCGGGCAGGAGCGAAAGCAGTGGGCTTGAAATTGTATGCATCCGCGCCAGCGGCGGCGCTGACCGCGGTCTGCGCCCCCGAAGGAATCGACTCGGGCAAGATCGTCAAGGAGTTCCGCGAGTCATTTGACGCGGTGGTAGCCAACGGACAGGGCGAGATGAAGGGCCAACTGTTCCGCATCGCGCATATCGGGTACTACGACTATCTCGACACCATCGGTATTCTGGGCGCGCTCGAACATGTGCTGGCGCGGGTCACCGACCGATCGGTGGAATATGGCGCGGGTGTGCGGGCAGCGCAGCAAGTTTATGCCCGCGCCCATTCGGGAAAACTCGTCGGCGCGTGAGGCCTTGGGCGACGCCTATTTAATTGTGAAAGTCATGGGATTCGAAGTTTCGGCCGTTGTCCCGCCGCCTCCATACGGGCCGGTGCCAGCTACGGCTGGGTTGGTCACGGTGACCGCGACTGTACCCGAATTCGCCACCGCCGCCGCCGGAACCATCATGGTGACCTGATTGGCGCCGACGAATGTGGTGCTCTGTGCGGCGCCATTCCAGTTCACCATTGCATTCGAGTTAAAGTTGGTTCCGTTGACTGTCAGAGTAAACGTCGGGCTTCCTGCCGCCACGCTCGACGGGCTAAGCGCGGCGATGTTAGGCATTGCTCCAGCAGCAGGAGGAGTCGCTTTGGAACTGTAACCGCAGGCCAATGAGAGGGCCGTCAAGGTCACCAGCACTGCGGCTTTCACAACTTGCAACATCCGAGAAGTTTTCATAGTGTTCTCCCAAGGGCCAGGCCCCAATGAGAACGAGTGTAGAAAGTTCGAGCGCCCGCAGTGTCAGGCGGGTGTCATTTCGCGGTCAATAGTTGTCACTGGAATTGTCAAGGAATTGTCATCGAAATTCTGCAACCGGAGCTATTTAAAGGAAGTCATACGTGAAAATCATCGTAGCTGAAAAAATTTCAGCATCCGCCGTCGCCCATCTGCAGGAGCCGGGATGGACCGTGCTTACTGCCGATCAACTAGATGGCAAGCTGGAGCAACAGCTGGAGTCTGCGGACGCTCTCATTGTTCGGTCGGCAGTTCAGGCCGACGCCAAGCTTCTGGAGCATGGGAAGAAGTTGCGCGTGATCGGGCGAGCTGGCGTGGGGGTCGACAACATCGATCTTGATGCCGCGACTCACAAAGGGATTGCAGTGATGAACACGCCTGGCGCCAATGCCGTCGCCGTGGCGGAACAGACGCTGGGTATGATGCTGGCCATGGCGCGCCATTTATGCCGTGCCGACGCGCTCATGCACGCGGGCAAGTGGGAAAAGAAGTCGCTTCAAGGTACCGAATTGCGAGCGAAAACACTGGGAATCATCGGGCTGGGACGGGTCGGCATGGAGGTAGCGCGACGAGCCCGAGCTTTCGGCATGGAACTCGTTGGGCACGATCCATTTGTTTCTGTCGCGGTCGCCAAAGAGCAAGGAATCCGGCTGGCCGGGCTCGACGAACTCTATGCAACGGCCGACTACATAACGCTGCACGTGGGGCTGACTCCGCAGACCACGGGCATGATCAATGCCGCATCCATCGCGAAAATGAAGAAAGGCGTGCGCCTAGTGAATTGTGCTCGCGGCGAATTGGTGAATGAAGCCGATCTGGCGAAGGCGCTCAAAGAAAAGTATGTCGCTGCAGCGGCCATCGATGTTTTTGCCGAAGAGCCTCCGAAGAATTCGCCTTTGGTGGCCCTGGAAAATGTGCTGCTGACGCCGCATGTGGGAGGCTCCACATTTGAGGCGCAAGAGGCTGTCGGCGTGCAGATCGCGCAACAGGTCAAGGAGTATCTGAAGCATGGCGTGATTCAAAATGCGGTGAATGTGCCGTCAGTTTCGGCGGAAGAATACGCAACCATGCAGCCGTACATTGTGTTGGCCGAACGCATGGGAGGATTTCTGGGGCAGGTTTCCGAGGGAAGCATTGAAGAAATTTCGATCCGCTATAGCGGGCACATTGCAGAGTGGAAGACGGAACTCATCCGCAACGGTGCGATCAAAGGCATTTTGAATCAGGCGCTCGAGGAAAAAGCGAATCTGGTGAACGCGGCGACCATCGCCGACGAGCGGGGACTGCGGGTAATGGAATCGCATAAGGCGAAGGCTTCCACCGGGGGCGCAGGCAGCGTGCTGTCGATTTTCTTGAAAACGTCCACCGAGGAGCGCATGGTGAAGGGCGCGGTGCTGCATGGCGATGCGCCGCGGTTGTTGCATGTGGATGGCATCGACGTGGAAGCGCCACTGGAGCGCAGCCTGATCTATTTGCGAAACCGCGACGTGCCAGGCGTCATTGGAAAAGTAGGAACGATTCTGGGCGAGGAGTCGATCAACATCGCGGATTTCTCGCTGGGACGGCGCAGCATCGATCGAGAGGTGCAGAAAGAATCCGACGCGCCTCGCGAGGCGATTGCCGTGGTACACGTAGACGGCCGCGTGCCCGAAGAAGTGCTGGCAAAACTTCGGCAGATTCCAGCGGTGCAGCAGGCGAAGGCAGTGCAGTTGTTGTAGGCTGACCTATTAGCCCCTGCTGTGGAAGGCGCGTCATGCGGGTCGCAGCGCTCTACGATATTCATGGAAATCTTCCTGCCCTGGAAGCAGTGCTCGAGCAGATTCGCGCAGCCCAGGTAGATCGTATCGTCGTTGGCGGCGATGTGCTGCCGGGCCCGCTACCGGTTGAAACTCTGACGTCCCTTCTCGATCTGCCAATTCCGGTTGAATACATTCAAGGAAACGGCGAGGTGGCAGTGCTTGCCGCATTGGAAGGCAGGGAAGCCTACGCTCTTCCGAAGCAGGTTCAAGAAATCATGCGCTGGACAGCCCAGCAGTTGACGGCTGAACACGTGGGAGTGCTTGCCGGTTGGCCAAAAACAGTTCGTCTTGAGATTCCTGGCTTAGGCGAAGTCCTGTTCTGTCACGCCACCCCGCGAAACGAGAATGAGAACTTTACTCGTTTGACGCCGGAAGAAGTTTTACTGCCTCTTTTTGAGGGCCTTCACGCATCTGTCGTGGTCTGCGGTCACACTCACATGCAGTTTGATCGGATGGTGGGAAAAACTCGAGTTGTGAATGCAGGCAGTGTGGGCATGCCTTTTGGAGATCCGGGTGCCGATTGGCTGTTGCTTGGACCCGATGTGGAACTTCGGCATACCAATTACGATCTCGCGCACGCTGCGGAATGCATTCGAGGCACAAAATATCCGCAGGCCGAGGAGTTTGCAGCGTGCTATGTGCTGCAACCGCCGTCGGAGGAAGAGATGCTGAAAGTATTTTCGCGGGCGGAACTGAAGCGGTGAGAGGACTCACATGAAGTTTCGCGAAACCCTGACAGCCGAGGCGGCTGTCGCTACGCGCGTCCCGTTAGGATTCGGCTTCGTCGCGGCGGAGCTTGCGGCTTTCGGCCAGCAGGGCCATGGAGTGCATCAGGTTCTGCAGGGTGACGATGCCGATTAGGCGCTGGTCTTCGACCACTGGGATGATGCTGGAATTCCGCGCGGTGAGTTTGCGGAAGGCTGAGCCGAGCGAGTCCTGGCGCAGCGAGACCTCGAAAATCTTGTTCATCACTGCCTGGACGTAGCCGTTTCCCTCTGCGCGCAGAGCGTCGAGAATACGCTGCTTGGAAATCACGCCGACCATGTCGCTGCCCCGAACGACGGGGAAATCATCCTGCAGTGAATGAACGGCTTTTTCCAACGCATCTTCCAGGGTATCGGCAGGCGAAAGCGTAGCGAAGTCAGTGAGCATTACCTCTTCGAGGCGGACATTGTCGAGCACTGACTGGAACACGAGGGCGCGCTCTTCCAGTTGAGCTGCGGAGAAGACGATCACACCGACCATAGTCAGCCAGCTATCGCTGAACAGGCCCGCGAGCATCAGGACCATAGCGATGGCATTGCTGATGGAAACCGCACGCCGTGTCGCGGTGGAGGCATCGAGCGTGCGCGAAAGGAAAGCTCGCAGAATGCGTCCGCCATCGAGCGGGTAGGCTGGCATGAGATTGAAAATCGCCAGATAGAGGTTGGCCCACACGATGCTCTTTGGCAATTTAGCGGCTTGGAGAAATGGCCATTGCCAAAGTCCGTCTCCTCGGCCAGAAGCGGTTACCAGGGCGGCGGCCAGGCAGGCCAAGGCGAAGCTCACGAGCGGCCCAACCAGAGCCAGGCGAATTTCGCGCTTCCACACCAGGCCGGCGGGCTGCGCCTTCCCGGACCGCGATTCATCATAGAGCGCAACTCCAGTCAGGGGCAGAAGGATGACGGCCTTAGGAATCAGGCCAAAACGGCGCGCGGCCAACATGTGTCCGGCCTCATGAGCTGCCACACAAATCAGGATGATTCCCACCAGCGCAAGATCGCGCGGCCCGTTGGCGGCCTGATGCACCGCGTACTCCGTCCAGAAAATAAACATCGGCAGAATGAGGAACGTGAGGTGGATGCGGACCTCGACGTCAAACAGCCGTCCTACCGGGATGGACCAGCTTCGCATAAGGCTTCGCTACTCTTATTCTACATGCATGGATATAGTGATTGCGGCATCCAAAGGTACAGAGGCATGCGCGTGATTTCGGGAAAATTTCGCAGTCGTCCCTTACGTTCTCTGCGCGGCATGGATGTGCGACCCACGTCGGACAGGCTGCGGGAAACGCTGTTCAACGTGCTGACGGCGGGAAACCCAGCCGCGCTCGAAGGCAGTATCTGGCTCGATCTTTTTGCGGGAACGGGCGCGGTCGGCATCGAAGCACTCAGCCGCGGAGCCAAAGAAGTCTATTTCGTCGAACACTCCGCCCAGGCGGCGGAGGCGATCCGGGGCAATTTGCGGAGCCTGGGCGTCGCGAACGGCTTCAAGGTTCTGCAGGAAGACTTGCCGCGAGCGATCTGGCGAATGGAGCGGCAGCACGTAGCGGCCGACGTGGTCTTCATCGATCCGCCCTACCGCATGCAGGATGTTTACACAAAAACCCTGCGGGCATTGGCGGATTCTTCGCTAGTCTGGGCGATGTCGGTGGTGATTGCCGAGCATGAAAAAAAATTCGATCCCGGCGAAGAATTTGGCCACCTGCGCCGCTTCCGTCACCTGGTGCAAGGCAGTGCGGCGTTGAGTTTTTATCGCATGGCTAGCGGAGCGGATTTGCGGAGCTGAGCGTCTCGAATTTCCGATTCGGAGATTCGTTCCGCCGCTACATGATCAAATCATCGGTGCGGCGAACGATTGGATGCTGCATCTCTTCCAGATCGTTCTTCACCATGTTTAAACCGTAGACGCATCCCTCAAAATTCTTGGACAGGCTCGCGAACAGGGGCGCAACTTTGGCGTACTCGAAGTGCTCGAACTTGGAAACGATGTAGTAACTCTCTTTCCCAGCCTTTACCCATTCGACGAAATTTTCCAGCCGCTGCCGTCGCAAACGGAAATGATTGATGCTTTCCGGGAACATTCCAGCGAAGAAGAGCGTGTAGTCGCCAATGTGTTTGCGAACCTGGCGCTCGCGATCAAAAGAAGGCGCGGGACCGTAGACTGGATCGGATTCCAGCAACATCTCGCCAACATCCGCCAGCGGACGATTGGCCGCATCATGAATCTTGTAGAGTTGATCGGCTTCGCAGAACTCTGCCAGCAAATGAGAAACGTAGGCGACGACTTGCGGATCACGAATGCCGATTTCCTCGGCGTAATGCCGTCCCACCAGATCCTGAAACAACTCCTGCAACGGATGCGATTCCGGAATCATTTTGGGCCCCCTGAACTCGGCATGGCACACGGAGTTTCAGCCATCTGCGTGTGTAAATACCTTACTTCGATACCGCAACGCAAGTGACTTTTGTGTATCGTCATGATTCGTTTTTCGAATTAGTTAGAAGGTAGCGATCGGAGATTAAGTTGTGCACGGTATCCGTTAGAACAGGGGCATTTCGCAACGTAAGCACCGAGCGGATTTCGCTGTATTTTGTTGGCAATCACATCTCTCGGCTGCCAATTTGTTTATTGTTGCCCGCGATCGCAGATAAAATTAGCAGCCACGGAGGAATCGAATGGAACGCCAGAACATTGCAAGTGGAACGCCATGGGAGCCGATCGTCGGTTACTCTCGTGCGGTGAAGGTTGGTTCGTATGTGCACGTGTCGGGGACGACCGCCACCGGACCGGACGGAAAAATCGTCGGGGTGGGAGATGTGTATGCCCAGGCAGTGCAGACACTGAAGAACATCGAAGCTGCACTCAAGAACGCGGGTGCCGGCATGAAGAACGTTGTGCGCACTCGTATGTACGTCATTGACATCGCGGACTGGGAAAAGATTGGGAAGGCGCATGGGCAGTTCTTCCGCGATGTTCGGCCGGCTACATCGATGGTTCAGGTGAGCGCGCTCATCTCGCCCGAGATGCTGGTCGAGATTGAAGCGGACGCTGTGGTGTCGTAGATTCTCTGATACGACTCAGGCCAATGGCTTCGACATCTTCACGAAGTGACAAGGCACCTTCGGATTCAGGCCGGACGTGAATGGCTCGGTACCGGTCTCAACGTACCCCCGATGATGGTAAAAGCTGGGCAACTCTTTGCGCACATTCACAATGCGCAAATCCATAAATCGGCTGCCGGCTTTGGCGCAGTGGTCCTCAGCGGCATCCATCAACTCCGAACCGAGTCCGGACTTCTGACGCTGCGGATCTACCGACAACAGTCCCAGGTAAGAGCGGTCGCCTCTCGGTTCGACATAAACGCAGCCGCATACAATCCCGAGTTCATCCGCAACCAGAAAGCTGCCGGTTCGTAGCAACTCCTGCACCGTCGCCAAGTCGATGCGGTCACGATCGATAAGAAAGCTCTCCGCCTTCTGAAACGCAGCATTGATCACAGCGACGATCGCCTGTGCATCCCGAATTTCCGCCACTCGCAACTGCAAGACTCTTCCTCCATCGATCTCCGGCGCTTAGCCCGCACTCATGCGGCAAAACATCGCTCAAAGGGTATAGAATCCTTCCCGCCAAATCATCTTACGAAACTCGCGGAAACGCGTTCCGGAAATTTCTACAAGGTTCTGGGAGATCGCATGAAACATCTGATTCTTATTTTGTCGCTTGCGCTTAGCAACGCATTCGCGCAACAAACTCCAACATCGTCATCAGCCCAAGTCACGGTCATCCGTGCCGGAACGCTGATCGATGGTAAATCCGACAAACCGCGCCGCAATCAGGTAATCGTTATTCGCGGCAACCGCGTCGAGAGTGTCTCCGACGCGGCGAACGCGAAATTCCCTGATGGCGCAGCGACAATTGACCTGTCGAACGAGACCGTGCTTCCCGGCCTGATCGATTCGCACACGCACATCTTTCTGCAGGGCGAAGATCCCGCTCATGGCGGTTACGATGCCAATATTTTGACGGCTCCGTTGGCTTTGCGTGCCGCGCGCGCCACGGTTTCGGCACGGCGGGCGCTGGAGCAGGGTTTTACCACGCTGCGTGACGTCGAGACCGAGGGCGCGGGTTACGGCGATGTCGGCATCAAGCAGGCGATTGAGGGCGGCTATATTCCCGGGCCGCGGTTGTTTGTGGCGACGCGAGCCATTTCGACCACCGGTGGATATCCGCTCGAAGGCTACGCACCTGAGCTTGAGATGCCGAAAGGCGCACAAATCATCGACGGACCCGTGGAGGCCCGCAAGGCCGCGCGGGAGCAACTCGACCACGGAGCTGACTGGATCAAGGTGTACATGACGCATCGCTCGTGGGTAGGAAAGAATGGGGAACTTGTTTCACAACCGACCCTCACCGTCGAGGAACTGCGCGCCATTGTGGACGAGACGCACGGCTGGGGCCAGAAGGTGGCCTGTCACTCTTACAGCGGCATTGGGCTGCATCGAGCGCTGGATGGCGGATGCGATTCCATCGAACACGGGCTCGACCTCGACGATGGCGCGATCGCGCAGATGTTGAAGCAAGGCACCTGGTACGTGCCAACCCTGAGCGTCTATTACACCGATTGGGCCCCGGCGGATACGGCGGACGGGCAACGCGACCGCCTGCGCGCCTCGGTGCACGAGGTCTCATTCAAGAAGGCGCTGAAGGCGGGAGTGAAGATTGTCTTCGGCACCGACATGGGTGGAATCCCATGGACCGAGCCGATCGCGCAGGAATTCTCGCGCATGGTGGAATTCGGTATGCAACCGATGGATGCGATTCAAAGCGCTACGTCGCGCTCCGCCGTCATGCTCGATATGGAAGGAAAGATCGGTGTAGTGGCGCCAGGCGCATTCGCCGACATCGTCGCCGTAACCGGAGATCCGCTGCGCGATATCAAGGTACTTGAGACCGTCCAGTTCGTTATGAAAGATGGCAAAGTGTTTCGGGAGAAGTAGGCATTCTGACTCGATACCATCAGTTTTCTGGAAGCGGGGGATTCGGATATTTGCTCGCAAATTCCCTTGACATCGGCTCCGCCGTGAGCATAATGCCTCAATCCCGTCTTCTCGTAAGAATGGGGCCTGGAAGCGTTTGTTGGGGCTGAAGGAGGTATCTATGAGCGTACTGGACCTTTGCGATCGCGAGATTGCTGCGGTAGGGCTGGAAGCGACCGTAGCCGACGCCATTCATAAAATGTTGGACCACCATGTCGGGGCGGTTGCGGTCGTCGACAGCGAGTATCGAGTCGCCGGGATTTTTACGGAACGAGACGTTCTGCGAAAGATGTCGTTGAGCCACGTGGATCCGAAACTCACTCCGGTGCGCGATCTGATGACCACACCGGTCGAAATGGCTACACGGGCCACCGGCGCCGGCGAAGCCCTGAGCATCATGCTGGAACGGCACTTCCGCCATCTGCCAGTGGCCGATGACAACGGCAAGCTCTTAGGGATTCTTTCCATCCGCAATCTGCTGGAGTGGCGGGTCGACGACCTGAGCCGCGAACTGGAGTCGCTTGAGCAGTACGTTTCCAACGACGGGCCCGGCGGATAGTCACTCTCGCCATCACCATGGCGGATGGCGGCCCCGAAAAACAAAGGCCGGCATGGGCCGGCCTTCGAAATCAAATTTTTAACGACTCTACTTTTAACGACCCTACTTCTTAGGCGCGATCGCGTCTTTCGCGGCCTTGGCGACGCGGAATTTCACCACCGTCTTCGCCTTGATCTGGATAGGTTCGCCAGTCTGCGGATTGCGGCCTACGCGAGCCTTGCGATGCGCCTTCACCAGACGGCCAAGGCCGGGCACAACGAAGATGCCGTTCTTCTTGGTCTCTTTAATGGCAGTGTCGGCCAATTGCTCCAGAAATGCCGCTGCTGTCTTGTTGGGAAGTTCCGTTTTCTCGGCAAGATGCCGAATCAGTTGTGTCTTTGTTAAACCTGCTGCCATGTCTTTTCTCTCCTCGACAGAACTAGTTTTTGTATACCGATGAGCGCCATATTATACCCATCACCCTGTGGAAAACACCTTATTTTACGAGGGTTTTATAATTTAGGCACGCTGAAGGGTGCATTTTTACAGGGCATTCCCCACGTGCGCTTGTCGGAATAGGCCCGGTATGCGTCCAAACGGCGAGCGGAAGGGCGAATTCAGACCTCCTGTCTATCTTCAAGGGACAAGCTGGGCGGTCAACCCGATCGGCCATCTGAAACCCAAAATCTGCGGCCTCAAATTGCATCGATCCTCCGCGGGGATGCCATAATGCAGACAGGAGACCCGCCGATTGAGCTGCGCCATCTGTGAAGTTCGCAAGGAAAAACGCTTCTGTCCCGCTGTTCACGGGCGCATTTGCCCGCAATGCTGCGGCGAACAGCGCGAAGTCACTCTCGATTGTCCGAGCGACTGTCCCTATCTGTTGCAGGCGCACGCACATGAAAAGCCTCGCTCTTCAGACCAGATCGAGCCTGCAGCCCTGTTTCTGCAAGTCGAAGTCTCTGATCAATTCATGTATGAGAAAGAGCATCTGCTCATGGGCCTGACCTATGCGCTGGCCAAAGCTGCTCACGCCGACCACAGCCTGCATGATCAGGACTTGATTGCCGCCCTCTCGGTTTTGTCGAAACGTTACGAGCGCCTGGTGAACTCGGGCCTGCACTACGAGCAACCTCTGACTAGCGATGCCCAGCGCCGGGCTGCGACGGAGGTCGAAAACATGGTGAAGGAGTATCGCGAGGCGGAGCAGAAGCACGTGGGCTACTCGAATCTTCGGGATTCCGACGTGCTGAAGGCCTTGGTGTTTCTGGTGCGGTTGGCCCACGGGCGAACGTCGGGACGACCCAAGTCGCGAGCCTTCGTAGAATTTTTGTTCGCGCAGTTTCCCGGGAAGGAGGCGGCCGTCGTCACACCCGCGGAAGCTGCAAGCCGCATCATTCTGCCTTGAAGTGTCAGCCACAGACTTAGCGAACTCGGTCTTTCTCGATAATCCGCGGCTATTTGGGTTGCTGTTTCCGCACGGCCTGCCCCGCCGGCAGCGCCTCGAGCATTTCGCGAACTGTCTTCCTGGAAATCGGGTGCCGCGCTTCCGGCGCGATTTCCGCCAGAGGCTTAAGCACAAACCGCCGATCTTGCATGGCGGGATGAGGAACAGTCACCTCAATCGAGTCGATAATTTTATCGGCGAAAAGAACGATGTCGACGTCGATGATGCGGGGGCCTTTCCTCTGCAAGCGTTCCCGCCCCATCTCATGCTCGATCCGGAGGATTGCCGCCATCAATTGCTTGGCTGTTTTTTCGGTTTCCAGGGTCGCCGCGCAATTCAAAAACCATCCCTGGTTGGTAACCTCGACCGGTTCCGTTTCGTAGAAAGAAGATACCGACACAATTTGGCCCACCTTCCGCAGCCGTGCGATGGCATCGTGAAGATGGGCTTCGCGGTCTCCTACGTTGGATCCGAGCGAAAGGTAAACCAGATTGGACATGGTGCCGGCTACCCAGTTGTACTCTGCGAAACCAGCATCGCACAATCCGGCACCGTTCGAAATTCGCAAAACCGTAACAGCGCGCTTACCAGCTCGCCCGCGTCTCGCTGGAAGTGCCGCCGGCCGCAGGCACGTAGCACTTGAGCGTATAGTCCATGACCATGCGATCGGCGTTGAAGCGCCAGCCCAATGTGCGGATGGTCCGCTTCATGCGCTTGATCCAGCCTCGCGGAAGTCCATCGCGATCCCGCTGGTAATAGAGTGGAATCACCTGGTCGCGCAGGGTTCGCATCAGGTCTTCTCCGTCGCGAGAATCGTGAACGTTCATATTGGAATGCGTTCTTCCAGTTCCGATCGCGAAACCATTCATGCCATCGAAAGCCTCGGCCCACCAGCCGTCGAGAATGGAAAGATTCAGGCCTCCGTTGAGCACCACCTTCTGCCCGCTGGTACCCGAGGCTTCCAGCGGCCGACGCGGATTATTGAGCCAGACGTCAACACCTTGCACGAAGTGGCGTCCCACGTTGATGTCGTAGTCTTCCACAAACACAAACTTGTCGCGAAACTGGGGGTCGCGCATCAATTCGGCGATCTGCTGCAGCACCCGCTTGCCAGGTTCGTCCAGCGGATGCGCCTTGCCGGCAAACACAAATTGCACCGGCCGGTTCGGATCGTTGACCATCGAGGCTAACTTCTCGATATCGGTCAGAATCAAGTTTGCCCTTTTGTATGTGGCAAAACGGCGGGCAAACCCGATGGTAAGAGCGTCCGGGCTCAGCACGCGTTCCAGGCGCTGCAGGACTTCGCGCGATTCTCCGCGACGCGCCGCCTGGTCAACCGCTCGCCTGCGCACGAACTCGATCAACTGCGACTTCAGGTTGAGGTGTGTCTCCCACAATTCGCCATCGTCCACGTTCTCAATCCCTAGCCAGATCTTGGCCTCGCTGCCGCGCTGGTGCCAGTCCGTACCCAGATGGCGGTCATAGAGGCGGAACATCTGAGGGGCCAGCCACGACGGAACGTGGACTCCGTTGGTGATGTGTCCGATGGGAACGTCGTCCTCCAGCTTGTTACGGAATAATCCCGTCCACATGGCGCGCGACACCTCGGCGTGCAGCGCCGAAACCGCATTGGCGCGCCGCGAAAGTCGCAGCGCCAGCACCGTCATGCAAAACAATTCGTCCGAATTGTTCGGATGCTCGCGGCCAAGACCGAGCAGACTCTCCTGCGAGAGCCCCAATGCTTCGCGAAGCGGCCCAATATGCTCCTCAACCAGCCCCGCATCGAATCGATCGTGTCCCGCAGGAACCGGCGTGTGGGTGGTGAACACCACTTCGCGGGAGACTCGCGGAACTGCCGCCTCAAACGAGATCCCTTCCTCCTCCATTCTCATTCGAACGGCTTCCAGCACGGCGAATCCACTGTGTCCTTCATTCAAGTGAAGCACGCCCGGAGAAATCCCCAGCGCTTTCAAGGCTCGCAATCCGCCTACGCCCAGCAACAATTCCTGCCGAATGCGGATGCGCAGATCCCCGCCATACAAACGAGACGTCAGCTGCCGGTCCTCGGGAGCGTTGCCTTCGGCGTCGGAATCCAGTAACAACAAGTCGCGGCGTCCTACTTTCGCCCGCCAGACCTTTGCCCGAATCCGGCCGCTGCGCGTTTCGATTTCCACCACAACCGGGCGGCCATCCTTCCCGATCGCGACTTCCATCGGCAATTGATTGACGTCAGTCTTGAGATACTCTTCCCTTTGCCATCCACCAAGGTCAAGCTGCTGCCGGAAATATCCCTGGCCGTAAAACAAGCCAATCCCCACCAGGGGAATATCCAGGTCCGACGCGCTCTTGATGTGATCTCCAGCCAAGACTCCTAGCCCGCCCGAATAAATCGGCAATGACTCGTGTAAACCGAACTCCGCCGAAAAATAAGCCACCGGGTGCGGCCGCAATACTCCGGCCCGCTGCGCACCCCAGGTCCGGTCAGCTTCGAGATACTCCAGCATCCGGCGGTATGCATAGTTCACGCGGCTATGCAGCATCAGCTCTGCGGCCCGCGTTTCCAGTTTGGCCAACGGTATTTCGTTCAGCAGAGCTACGGGATTGTGATTGAGTTCACTCCAGCGAGCTGGATCGAGATCGAGAAACAAGCTCGACGAATTGTGGTCCCAACTCCACCATAAGTTGCGCGCCAGCGCCCACAGCCGCTCCTGCAGTGGCGCGATGAAACGATCGAGAGTGCGGGCTTCGCTGACAATCGGAGCGACCTGGGTAGCAGCCTCGGTCAGCATCTGAATCTCGTGCTCGTCAAACACACGAGCTTCGATTGTCTGCACCACCAGAACACCCTGCAGAACTCCACGATCGATCAGGGGAACCCCGAGAAAAGACTGATACGCGTCCTCGCCCGCATCCCGGAAATATTTAAACCGCGGATGCTGTTTCACCTGTTCCACAGCCACCGGACGCACCAGTTCCGCCACCAGCCCAGTCAACCCTTCATGCACTTCCATGCGCAGATTGCCGATGCATTCTTTGCGCAGTCCCACTGTCGCCGCCAGCACCAGGTTGGCGCGATCCGGCTCCAGCAAGTAGGCCGAACACACGTCGGTCCTGAACCTCTTCGCGATCAGGGCAACCACGTTCATCAGCGTTTCCGCCGGTTGGCCGCCATCCGCGGCGAGATTTCCGATTTCTTCTAATGTCAGTACGCTCCTGACCTCGCTTAAACGCACGTCTTGCTCCCTCTCCTCCGCTACCTCTCCGTATCCGTCCAAACTATTTCGTCTGCCTCCGTAGGATGAATGCAATCTGCTGCCCCGAGTGGAAAGCCGTAATCAGCAGGGGTTTCTCTATTGTACGGTGTGGGAAAGAAATCGTGAATAATGTGCAGATTATTAACTTGGATGCCGCCGATCAGCTTTTCCGCAGCCTCTCAGACCGCCATTTCAACGGGCGCAGCCTTCCACTTCCTCAGATAGAGAACATACATCGCGGCGCATCCGATCAGCGGCACCGCCAGTCCAGCTTTTAGGCTGCCGAATTGATTCGAGGAAGCGCCAACCACCCAGGGAAGGACCCCGCCTCCGATATTCGACATCGTGAACATCACCGACCCAATTCGCGTCGACGCCCGCCCGAATTCCTGCGACAACATTGATATCGTGATCGGATAAACGTAAGAAAGGCCGAACCCCGCGAGGGAGGCGCTCACCGCCACCCCGCGCAGCCCATGCGACAAAACCAGGCCCGCCATCCCCGCGCAAGCAATCAATAGCCCCACCTGCACCAATCGGATTTCGTCGGTCATTCGCAGGAGCAGGGGAGCCAACCATCTTCCGAGCATAAGTGCTGCATAAAAGAACGCGGGACTCATGAGCGCCACCGCTGGGGCGAGATTCCCCAGACTCTTCGCGTACGATGCGACCCATCCGCCGAAGGCGTTTTCCACGCCGACATACAAAAAGAACAGCGCTGCCAATACGAGCATCGCGCCGTCCTTCCATGGAATTGTCGGATGAGCAATGTTGTCGCCCACAACCTTCGCTGTCGACGGTTCCACAATCGATTTAGGCATCGCGGCGATGCCAATCGCCATCGCAAGCGAGAACCCAGCCACCAGCGCGAGAAATAGCGGAATATGTTGCTTTTTCGCGGCCGCCGCAACCAGAAAAGGACAAGCCACCGAGCCGACGCTCCAACAGAAGTTGAGCACATTTAGCGCGGCGCTCCGCCTGCCAGGATTTACCTCCGCCACCAGCAAATTCGCCGCCGGAACCGTCAGCCCTTGGCCGAATCCCGAGGCCGCAATGCACAAGATTCCCATGACCTTCGGGCCCGCCAGCAGCAATCCCACGCCCGCGCCCATCAGCAACAGTCCAGCCTTCATCGCGAATCGAAATCCCCAGCGCGACACCAGCACTCCCGAGAGTGCCACGGCGAATGTCGACGCCAGATACTGCACCGTGAATAGCGCCCCAGCCTGCGAATAGTTCAGCGACCAGCGCGCCGATAGTGTCGGCAGCGTCGGCCCGAGCAGCACCGTCGCAATCCCAATCGGCACGAACGACGCGTAGGCAGCGACTGTGAGTGCTTTGGCCGAGAGCGCGGCATTCGGTGAGTCAGACGAGTGCATGAATGGGGTGGCAGGCAATGCGGTTAATATATCGGAAGGTCGGTGTTCAGTGTGCGGACTGAAGTAGGCCCGGACGCATTCGTCCGGGGGCGATAATCCTCGCGAGGCGGACGAATGCGTCCGCCGCTACGTGATCGCTTCCGGCGCTTTCCCCGTGGATTCCCGCACTACCAGCTCAGGCTCGATCGCGATTTCGGAAGGATAGTCCTTCTTGCCCTCAATTCGTTCCAACAGACTTTGCGCCGCTACATGTCCCATCCGGTTCAACGGCTGGCGGACCGTCGTCAAACTCGGAGTGTAAAACGCCGCTCCCGGTATGTCGTCGAACCCAATCACCGAGACATCTTGCGGAACGCGCAATCCCTGCTCCTGGATCGCTCGAATCGCTCCAATGGCCGACATGTCGTTGTAGGCAAATAGCGCGGTAAATGGCTTACCGTTCGCCAGCAGTTTCTTGACAAACGGATATCCCAACATGGGCGTGGGATCGTCCGCATCGATCTGTATCGTCAGTTCAGGGTCGATCTTCATCCCAAACTGTGCGGCGACCTTGCAGATCGCATCCCATCGATCCCCCGAATCCGAGCTCACCGGATTCCCTTTCATGAAAGCGACTCGCTCGTGAGACAGATCCTTCAAGTGATTCAGAGCCAAAACCGCCGCGCGTTCGTGGTCGAGCACAATGTTGGTGACGCCCTTTAACTTCCTATGACCTGCAATGGCAATCGTAGGCAGGGCCGGCGCCTCGTTCACGGTCGTGTCTACAGTGATGATGCCTTCGACTCCGCGCTCCGAAAGCATTTGCGAATATCGGTTCAGCAATACGGGATCGTGACGGTGCACAACCGTCAGAAAGAAATAATCGCGCTGTCGCAAATACTGCTCAATGCCGCTGATGATTGGCGAACTGTAAGAGTCGCCGATCTCTTCCGCGATCACTCCGATGGTGTAAGTGCGCTTGTTGCGCAGCGTGCGCGCAAAAAAATTCGGCTTGTAGTTGAGTTCCTTGGCGGCCGCGTGGATTCGATTCTTGGTTTCTTGCGGAATAGAACGCGCCGATGGCGAATTGTTCAAAACCGCCGATACCGTCCCTGGAGTCAGTCCGATATGCTGGGCAACGGCCTTCAGTGTAATTACGGCGGGCTTCAGGGACGGTGTCTTAATTTGACCCATGATCTGTTTAAAGAAGTTACGACCAATAACCTTGCGAACTCGGAACGAATAAGTCTACTCAACGCTGGTAGTTTGTCAGTGATTCCACACACGCGGGTATCTGAACGCACCCGCCCTTTTAACGCATACCCTACGCCTTGGCGTAACGCTGGCTGTTCGGCCGCGATCCAATCAAAGCGAAGAACAAAATGTACAGGTAACACAGAACCGGCAAGAAAAATGCGTGATGAATGCCAATACGATCGGCAATCGCACCTTGCGCAACCGGAATGATCGCTCCGCCCACAATCGCCATGATCATGATTCCGGAACCATCTCCGGTAAGCGGTCCTAGCTCGGCCACTCCCAGCGTGAAGATGCTCGGGAACATGATGGAATTAAAGAAACCCACCAGGATGATGCTGTACATCGCAGTGTGCCCCGTAGTAAGCATCGAGATCGCGACCAGCCCGGCCGCGCACACCGCGCAAATGCCGAGCAGGCCTCGAGTACTTACCTTCTGCAATAGCGCGGAACCGATGAAGCGGCCCACCATCGCGCCGCCCCAATAGAAAGCCACCAGGCTAGCCGCAACTTTTTCCGTCAGGCCGCCAATCTCCGGCTGACCGAAGTAGTTCACCAGAAAACTCCCAATGGAAACTTCGCCGCCCACATACACGAAGATGGCAATCGCGCCGAAAATCAAATTCGGATGCCGCCAGATCGAGTCGTTCACTTTCTCACCGACTTTATGTTGCGCATGTTCAATCTTCGGCAACTTGAAACTGCCGATCGCAACTGCCAGCAGCACCAGCGCAATCCCTAGACCCACATAAGGTGTCTTGACGGTCGCGGCTTCATGCAGACGATAAGCCTGCAACGCATCCGGCGTCATCGCACGGATTTCCGTCATGGACTTCGGCGCCGCGCTCAGAATCAGAAGGCCGCCAAAAAACGGCGCCAGAAACGTGCCCAGCGAGTTGAAAGCCTGCGTCAAATTCAGTCGGCTCGACGCCGTCTCCGGTTTTCCCAGAACAGTCACATACGGATTCGCCGCCACCTGCAGGCATGTGATCCCCGCCGCCAACACAATCAGTGCGCCCAAAAACAATGGATATGACGGAACACTGGCAGCCGGCACAAACAGAAACGCCCCCAGCCCCATAGTCAACAACCCCGCCACCATTGAGCGCTGGTACCCGATCCAATCAATGAGTTTTGCCGACGGAATGGAGAAAAGAAAGTAAGCCCCAAAAAATGCAAACTGGATCAGCATGATCCCAGCGTAACTAAGATCAAAAATCGACTTCAGGTGCGGCACCAGAATGTCGTTCAAGCAGGTGAGGAATCCCCACATGAAGAAAAGTGTGGTCACCGTGGCCAGCGCAGCGCCGTAGCTTTGCCCCGTGCCCGGCGCCGTGACCGTAGTCGAAGAAGTATTAGGAGCCGCGATCGCCATGAGTCCAGTATCCACCCTTCCAAAGACGGTAGGAACCTACGATGGCGCCATCATAGCATCGCCAGACGCCCATTTTGCGCATTTTTATTCCTGCGACATGCAGAATGGACCGTAGAAAATCGTTTCGCTACTTGACAGCAGTGCGTTGTCTTCCCACGCCTGGAATACAGCCATTGAAGTTTGTTGAAGGGTAAAGATCAAGGAAGGCCTAGAGGACGTAGCGCCGGCACCCTGCCGGCTGTCGCGGGAGCCTGCCCTGAGCCTGTCGAAGGGACGTCCCGCCCGCGCAGTGTCCGGATTCGAAAAGTCCTGGTCAGAAATGAACACGGTCCGCCGGGACGGGTCCGCAATTCTTTCGCGGAAGTGCAATCTAGGAGAAAGCTGCCAAAAACTTAAGGCTTCTCCGGCCGTACGAACCGCTATTCCGCTTTCACCCCGGAAAACCTCTGCCGCACATGCTTCCATTCCTCGGTCGAAAACAGTCGCGGTCCCACCTCAATCAGCCGTGGAGTCATATTGAACAGCGCCACTCGTGTCCAAGGCTTGCCATTCCGCATCCGAAAGCCTTTTTCATTCAAGTCGCTGACGATGCTGGAATAAGGAAAGTCCTGCACCAGCAACTCCATCATCAACATGAGCACCCTGTTCTCGATAGGGTCGACTTCCAAGCGCTGGCAGTCCTCCGAGATGCGTAGCCCGAAGGGGATGTCCTCGTTAAATGCACCCTCTGTCGGTCCTTCTGACTCAGGAAGCTCACGCCGCCACTCCAGCGAAACCAATTGCCAGCCCGCCGCCGTCCGCTGCCGCATGACCTCAGAACTAAACGGCCCCGAAATCACATCCCGAATCCGTTCAAAATGCGCCATCACAAGCCTCCGTGACATGCCCTTCGCCTGAATTAACGGCAACTCGCGTGCCAAACTCCAGCTTTGCGTAGCGCCGGCACCTTGCCGGCTGTGGCGAGGGCAGCTTGCCCTCGCATGTGCGGGCGTGACGCCCTCACCACGGCTGCCGAGACGGCGGCGCTACAGTTCACTACTGCCATCGCGCTATCGGTCTCCAGACGTGACCGCCTCAACCGCATAGCCGGGCGTGGTTATCCGTGAAGCTAGAAGGGGTCGACCTGGGGAAAGTGAATCCTCAGTTTGTAGCAAATGTAGAGAATCAGGATCGCACCCAGGGTGGAAAAGATGAGCCCGGCGGGATGATAGCGTTCGTTTTTCGGGCGCGAAAACATATGGGTAATGGCCCCGCCAAGGATCGATCCGATAATGCCCAGGACGATCGTCCAAAAGATCGTCATATGGACATGCATCACCGATTTCGCAATAACCCCCGAAATTAGTCCGATGACAAGGTACCAGATCAAGTGAAACATACTTTTCCTCCAGCGTTTGCTTTCGCAGCGTCGCCGAGTATAACCCCAGAATTTCGCAATAGCCAAACTTTTCCGTTCGAAAAGTTCGCATCACCGCGAGCTATCTGAGGAACTACAATCCGGTTTCGCACAGACCGTTTGCTCGGAGTTCGCTCGGTCTGCGCTACATGGCTGCCTCTGAACTGAACTAGATCTGCGCGACTGCTGTCTGCTCCGCCAGCCGCTGCCCAAGAAACTTTAAGTACTCTTCCATCCCTTCGCCGGTCTTCGCCGAGAGACGAAAGATCTGCATTCCCGGACGCACTGATTGAATGCTATTCCGCGCCGCGTTCCAGTCAAACTCCACTGCATCGGCGAGTTCGTTCTTGGTCACAACCGCTACGTCTGCGCTATTGAAGATCGTCGGATACTTCAGCGGCTTGTCTTCTCCCTCCGTCACCGACATCAATACCAGCCGAAGATTCTCCCCCAGATCATAAGACGACGGACAAACCAGGTTACCCACGTTCTCGATAAACAGGAAATCCAGATCGTGCAGATTCCAGTCCTGCAACGCATTCTGCACCATCGCCGCTTCCAGATGACACAGCGTACCAGTGGTGATCTGCTTCACCGGAGCTTTGCTGCGCGCGAGCCGCACCGCGTCGTTCTCGGTCGCCAGATCGCCAACCAGGGCCGCCACTCGATAGCGAGGCTGCAACTGCGTCAGAGTCTTTTCCAGAAACGTAGTCTTTCCCGACCCAGGGCTCGAAACCAGGCTCACCACGAACACTCCAGCGGCCCGGAACTGCGAGCGCAGAGCGTGCGCGATTACGTCATTCTGCTTCAACACGTTCCTACGCACTTCCACCAGACGGGGCTCGCTCATCCCTGCACCTCTTCTTCCTGCACCTCAATGGCAAAGACCTCAAGCTCCTTACCCTGACGGATGTCCATGGTCGCCGCGCCACATACCGGACAAGCAAACGATTGCACAGACGGCAACTCTCGCTCCGCATGGCATTGCGTGCAAAACACAATCACCGGCACTTCATCAACGATCAATTGCGATCCCTGCAGCTGAGTATCCTGGCACGCGACTTCCCAGGAGAACATCAGAGCATCTTTGACCACGCCAGAAAGCGCGCCCAGCCTGAGATGTACCGCACTGACCTGCACGCCCCGCCGCTGCGACTCGTCCAACGCCGCATCCACAATCCCCATCGCAATGGATAGTTCGTGCATCCTCCGCGTATTCTATACCCGCATGCGAGAGGCCTGACTTATCATCCGCATCAGCCCTTCATGCTGGGGTGCCCCTGTCGAGGTTTAGATTGGCCGAGTGTACGCTTCTGACGTTGGTGCACCCGCGAGAATTTTTCAGGGCCGTGCGAAGTGAATCATGACTTTTAGCTGTGCATAGGCATCAGCCGCCCGCTGCGGCATCTGGATTTCGAGTTTACCGAGTTTGGTAATGACTGCCCCGTCCACCGAAGAGACCTGGCCGGGATTCCACACGTTCAACTCGTAGCGACTTCCTGCTCTTCCCGAGACTTGTAAAGTCAGCTCGGTCTTCGCAGTGTTCCATGATTCCGAGAGAACGCGCAGTCCGCGGCTCGCGCTTCCCAGAGCGGGAAGTTCGTTCGATAGCGCCAGACCAAAATCGTTCTTCACTCGGATGACCAGGTTATTCGGCCCGCCATACACAGGAAATCGTATCGACAAATGCTGGTCGTTGTTGTTCGGCTGAAGTTTGAATGGCACCGGCCGTCCATTCATCTCCACGCTGACCACCTGTGTGCGCAGGCTGAATGCAGGAGAGAACTCGACCCAGCAATCACCTGTCCCAGTTCGTCTTGTCTGGAGTTCCACGCTTTCAGCTGTCTTGCGATATTGAAAGTCCACACCGACTCCTCCGACGCGGACATTGCGAACCGCAAAAGACATCCAATCGGACGGAACGTGCGGAGCAAAACTGATCTGATGTTTTTCTGCGTCTGTTTGCAGGCCGAACAGGCCGCGCAAGATCGGGCTGATGACCATGGCTGAGGACCAGATCTGGTGAGGTGAACTGGTCGCGAACGACTGGTAGTAGTCGCCGGATAGAACTTCGGTGAAATGACCGAGAGCGCCATCGGCGCCGAGCAGCGCATTCGACCGCAGATTCGAATAGGCCGGAAAGGCGCGATGGTACTGGTATTCAGCCACGGAAGCCCATCCCGTGAATAGCGGCCATACCGAACCGTAATGATAGCCGGAGCCGTCATACACTTTGGATTTCTGCGAAATAATCCGCATGCCCCAATCAGCCTGGTGATCTTCTGCTGCGAGTTGCGTGATGGTCTGGTCTGCATGGTTCGGGTCCGATAGCCCAAACCACATAGGAACAGTCGTGAGCACGCTGGCTTCGTCTGCGCGTTGGTTGTCGGACTTCAACGCGTATGCATAAGCCTTGATCTCGGGCGACCAGAAGGCGTGATCGAGCGCAGGCGCGCTACGCTCGAACTCCGCCGATAATTGTTTGCTGACGTCGTCCTTGCCAACAAGTCGAGCCAGGTTAGAGAGCGCGCGCAGCGCCTCCACCGCGAGTCCCGCCTGATAATACTCGTTCTTGACCGGAAGCAACGGTCCGCCCTCGATCCAGCCGTGACCAATGCCAAGATTTTGCGCGAAGCCCTGCGCATCGTAGGTCGAATGCATGAACTGGTATGCGCGCCAGACGTTGTCCCATTTGTCGCGCGCAAATGCAACGTCTCCGCTCTGGACTGCATAATCATTCATGGCGATGATGAACAGCGGCGTCGCGTCAGCGGAAACATAGGCGTAGGGATAATCTTTGAACCAAGGCACCAGACTGGCGCTCTGCGAAATCTCATGCGGAACCTTGCCATCGTCCCGCTGATATTTGCTGATGAAATCGATCGCGGTGCGAGTCGTGGAATAGTCGCCCTCCGCGTTGAGAGCAAACGACGTCCACATGGAGTCGCGGCCGAAAAACCAAGCGAAGCCCGGGCGTTGCCCAACTCCCGAAGTTCGATATCCCGCGACCAGCCCAGTTCCCAAGTACGGATTGTTCACCATCCCCTGAATCGTGCTCACGCGCGCCCAATCGTAGGCCTGCTGCAGTTCTGGGTCAGGCAGTTCAAGGCTTACGGTCTTGTTGAGATAAGCTCGGTAATAGTCCGCCGAATCGCGAACTGCGTCTGCATAAGAGGTCAACAAGTGTTCGTAGCTCTTCTCGGCATCGACGCGCCCTGTGGTCGAAGCGGCGACGACCAAAACCTTCGTTTCTTTTCCCTTCTGAGTTATGCCTAAGCGAAGCGAGTTCTCTTCCGATGAAGAATAGTTTGTTTGATAGGCGAGATGAGCATCCGTGGCAGTAGGCGATCCAACCAATGCGGCGTATTTTCGCGCCTCTTCGCCGAAGACAACCGCGTGCTCCTTCGCATCCCAGTTCGCATAGGTTCCGCCGAGTGCAGCGGGCCATTCCAGTTGAAAGTCCCCGATGAAGCCAGCTTCTACTTCCAAGGGTTGCGCCGTTTCGACCTCGAGCAGAATGATCGCGCCCGCTTCATCCATCGGCACGCACAAAGTTTCGCGCACCCGAAAGTTGTCGCCCGCATACAGAATGGACGCTGCCTCGGGGCGCACCGTCAGCGTGCGCGCCAGACTCTCGGCTGGAAGATCTCGATCGCCAACGTGAAAAGTGAGATGGAATTCACGAAAGATCTTGAGCGGATAAACCCAGGCTTCGAATCGTCCCGCTTCGTTGCCGAACAATCCCGCGCGAGTGCCGACGACCGGGAGAAATTCCCAGGTGCGAATCGTGCGTGACAACTCCCGTTCCGTTTCCGGAGCTTGGGCGGATTGCTGGGCAACGCAGAATGCGCCGCACAGCATCCAGACCAACAGGCAAATGCCGCGCGCGACGCGAGATGCTGAAGGGGAATGCCGACGACTATCAACATAGGAATTCATTGCGACCTTCTTTTCCAACGGGAATTGGGTGCGAGCGGAACTTGCAAAGTCGCGGTACCCTGAATATAAGAAGTAGGGGCGAATTTTAGCACGAGCCGAGTGGGCCAGGTAACGACCTCTTGTTTTCTTCACGCCGCGTTTTTCTGAAATCTCTCAGCCGTTCGGCACTAGTACTCTCGCTGGAAAGCGTGCTGGCTATGGCTCGTCCGCGCGGGAATTCGAGCCAACAACAGAGAACTGTAAGATACGAGCCGACCGCGCAGAGTGGCGAACTTGGGCTGAGTTTCGTCAACATCGCGCGCGAGTCTGGGCTGAACGCGAAAACCATTTTTGGCGGCGAACATAAGAATAAATATCTGCTCGAGACTACCGGCTGCGGCGTTGCTTTCTACGATTACGACAACGATGGATGGCTCGACATTTTTCTAGTGAACGGCACGAGACTGGAAGGCTTCCCCGCGGGCAGTGAACCGACCTCGCATCTTTTCAAAAATAATCGCGACGGCACCTTCACCGACGTCACCGCAAAGGCCGGAGTCGCACATTCCGGCTGGGGACAAGGGGTTTGCGTCGGCGACTACGACAACGACGGATGGGACGATCTGTTCGTCACTTACTTCGGCAAAAACGTTCTGTATCACAACAACGGCGATGGCACCTTCACCGACGTTAGCCAGAAGGCAGGTGTCGCGGGCAAAGGCACGCGGTGGAATACGGGTTGCGCCTTCGTTGACTATGATCGCGACGGCCGGCTTGATCTGTTTGTCGCCAACTATATTGATCTCGACCTGGCGACAGCGCCGGTGCCGGAATCGGGTCCGTGCCTCTACAAGAGCGTGATGGTCGCGTGCGGGCCTCCGGGGCTGCAGGGCGGCAAGAACATCCTGTATCACAATAATGGCGATGGAACTTTTACCGACGTTTCCGAGGCTTCCGGGATTCTGAGCGCGAACGGCACGTACGGTCTGGGCGTGCTTACTGCGGATCTCGACAACGACGGCTGGCCCGATATTTATGTAGCCAACGATTCCACCGCCAGCGCGCTTTTTCAGAACAAGAAGAACGGGAAATTCCAGGATATTGCCATCGAAGCGGGATGCGCGCTCAGCGCAGACGGCAAGCCGCAAGCCGGCATGGGCGTTTCCGCTGCGGATTACGATCTCGACGGCAATCTCGATATCGTAAAAACTAACTTCGCCGGCGACACCCCTTCGCTTTACCGCAATTCAGGTGGCGCGAGTTTTGAAGATACGACTTTCACCGCGGGACTGGGAGCGCACACGCAATTTCTGGGTTGGGGCTGCGGCTTCTTCGACATGGATAACGATGGCTGGGCAGACATCCTGATCTGCAACGGGCACGTCTATCCTGAAGTCGAGCAACTGAAGACCGAAGCAGGTTACGCGCAACGCAAATTACTCTATCAGAACCTGCACAACGGGCATTTTGCGGATGTATCGTTTCAGGCTGGGCTGGGCATTTCAGAGCCTAGTCCCTCGCGGGGCGCGGCCTTTGGCGATTTCGATAACGACGGAGATATCGATGTGGTCGTCAATACCGTGAATGATTATCCGCAGTTACTCCGCTGCGATTTGAAACTGGATCACAACTGGATCAAGATTCGCATGATCGGAACGAAATCGAACCGCAGCGGAATTGGCGCGCGGCTGATGTGTGTGACGCATGTGCCAGGTGAGACGAAGCCACATCAGCAGATCGACGAAGTGCGTAGCGGGGGCGGATATTTTTCGCAGAATGATTTGCGGGTTCACTTCGGCCTGGGCAAGGCAGAGAAAGTCGACATACTGGAAGTTCGCTGGCCCAGCGGTCAGGTCGATACGCTCAAGAACATCAAGGCGAACCAGTTGATCTACGTCACAGAGGGTGAAGGCATCAGCCGGACGGTGCAGTTCAGCGGAGCAGCAAAGCTCAAAAACAAATAACCACAGAGGACGCGGGGCAACACAGAGGTCTCGGTGACCTCTGTGTTCTCTGTGGTTGCGTCAAGGTTTCCTTGTATTGGCGTCACCCGCGCCTTCTTTGAGCGCGTGAATCTGATCAACCGCGAGATTCGCAAAGCGCTCCGTCAGGCCGCTTGGCCAGGAAATCTCAACCCACTCGATTTTGGCCGCTGAACCCAAGCCGAAGTGAACCCGCATATCGCTGTTTGAGACATAACTGGAACCGCTGCGAACCTCGTCCACCAGAATGTGCTCGGCCGTTTTCACGCGGATGCGTGCGCCGATGCCGTCGCGATTGGATTTCGTGCCGATGGTATGAATCGCGATCCAGTGATTCGCGTTGCGAATCTGATTCACCAGCAGGCTCGGACGGTCGTTCATATTGCTGATGACGATTGAAATCTTGCCGTCATTCCACAAGTCCCCAACCGCGAGGCCGCGCGACGAGGACGCTGTCGTGATGCCGGATCCCGCCGAGGCGGAGATGTCACTGAATGTGCCGTCGGCATTGTTGCGATAAAGAATCCTTGGCTCCTTGTAGCTGCTGCCCAGGTGCTGGCTATCGACTTCGGGATAAACGTGGCCGTTCACCAGGATCAGGTCAGGCCAGCCGTTGTTGTCCATGTCAAAAAACATCGTCCCCCAACCCAGGTATTGCGTGTAGAGGCCCAGGCCCGCGGCAGCCGTCGCGTCTGTGAACGTGCCGTCGCCATTATTTTTGTAGAGCGTGGAAGTGTCGTCGGAAAAATTTGTCTTGAAGATGTCGAGGTGGCCATCGCCGTTGTAGTCGGCAATAGTTGAGCCCATCCCGGCCTGCTCCCGGCCATCTTCGTTAAAGGCTGCGCCCGACGTAACCGCAACGTCGGTGAAGGTGCCGTCATGATTGTTGCGATAGAGAATGCTGGGCGTGCTGTCGCAGGCAACGAAAATGTCGGGCCATCCGTCTTCATCGAAATCGAGCGTGGACACGCTGAAGGCATAGTGGCCGTCGGTGCGGTCGATGTGGGCCTTGGCGGTGACCTCTTCAAACGAGCCATCGCCGCGGTTGTGATAGAGAATGTTCTTCGCACCGGGCAGTCCGCGCGGGCCGCACATCACCGGAACGCCTTTCCAGATACAGGTGGGACGTTCGCCGGGTGCGGGCGCCGTGGCAAGATCAAAATCAACGTAGTTCGCCACCATAAGATCGAGATGGCCGTCGCGATCGTAATCGACAAACGCGCAGCCCGTGCCCCAAGCCTTGCCCGAGCCGGCGACACCAGCCTTCTCGGCGACTTCGGTGAAGACTCCGTGCTGATTGTGGTAAAGGCGGTTCTTACCGTAGTAGGTGACGTAGAGATCTTCCCAACCGTCATTGTCGTAGTCGCCGACGCAAACGCCTTGGCCCCAACCCGTCGCCGTCAGGCCGGCCTTGGCGGTCACGTCAGTGAACGTGCCATCGTGATTGTTGCGATACAGGCGATTGCTGGGGCCTTGCCCGGGAGGAAACCCTTCGAGCTTTGTGCCGTTTACTAAGAAGATGTCGGGCCAGCCGTCGTTGTCGTAATCGAAGATCGCGACTCCGGTTCCAGTCGTTTCAATGATGTATTTCTTGGTGACGAGGCCGCCGAAAATGTTTTGCGCGGTCAGCCCGGCTTTTTCGGCGATGTCAATAAAGTTCGCGATCGGCGCGGGCGACGACGAGGGAGGCTTAGCTTGCTGCGCGCGTAGATTCGGAGCGAGAAGCAAGGCTCCGCCAGCCAGCATGCGGCAAATAGAATTGATCGCAGGAAAGGAAGGAACTCGCATGGGCCCAGTTGATGTTAGGGTGCGGCTTGGCTAAGGGTCAAGCTGGGTCCCGCTAATCGCGTTGCGGTTGACGACAGCAAAAAACGGCAGGGCCGACCCCCTGCCGTTCTTGCGATCTTGCGTACGGGACTATTTCTTGTTCACAGCCTTCTTCAGTTCGGCCCCTGGGCTAAATTTCGCGACTTTGCGAGCCGCGATCTTGATCGTAGCGCCGGTTTGCGGGTTGCGTCCATTGCGCGCTTTGCGCTGCGACACCGAGAAGGTGCCGAAGCCTATCAATGCCACCCGATCTCCCTTGCGGAGAGCAGATGTAATGCTGTCGACTGCGGTATCGATGGCGGTGGTGGCCTGCGCTTTGCTGACTTCACATGCGCCTGCGATCTTGTCAACGAGATCGGCCTTGTTCATAGATTCTCCTCGCAGGTCTCTTTTCATGCCCAGCCTACACCGGGAGGGCTCTGGCTGAGGCGGGAAACCTGACGGCTCGTATTGTCCTCCGTCTGCGGCGAAAGTCAACTGTGAAAATCCGCGCCGGAAGCCTGTTTCGCACTCCCCTCGCCCGGATTGGGGCTACCGGGGCGGCATCCCGAGAGTAGCGGAAACGTTTTCCTACGTCCTCCACAGGGCATAGCCGCGGTTCACAGGATGTACACAGGCAGGCAGGGTTTCCGGCTTGCGCCGAACCCGCCCTCGGGTGCAAAGTCGAAAGAGGAGAATTTGTTTGATGAGGGACAGCGTCGTCAAGGCTCCAGCGGAAGTGTGCCCGCTGTGTGAGGGTACAGGTTGGAAAACAGTGGCGAGCGGGGCTGGCGGCAGCACCAACGATCGCCGGGTGACGCGCTGTGATTGCCGGTTGCGTGCGCGCGGACAATCGCTGCTCGCCGCAGCTCGCATTCCAAAGCGGTATGAACACTGCGAACTTTCGAACTACGACACGGATTTTCCAGGCGCGCATCCTTCGTTGGAAGAAGCTCACTTTATCGCGTCGGGCTTCGCGAAGAAATGCGATCCGCGCGGCGACAAGGGCTTGCTGATCATCGGCAAGATCGGAACGGGCAAAACCCATCTGGCGGTTGGAATCATCAAGGAGTTGATCGTCAATCGCGGCATTCCGTGTCTGTTTTATGACTATCGGGAACTGCTGAAGGAAATCCAGAACTCTTACAACTCGACCGTGCAGACAACGGAACTGGACGTGCTTCGGCCGGTGTTTGAAACCGATGTATTGGTGCTCGACGAACTGGGAGCTGTGAAACCCACGGAATGGGTGTGGGATACGGTCAGCCTGATTCTGAACACGCGCTATAACGATAATCGCACAACGATCATTACCACGAATTTTGACGACCAGCCGGCGGCGGGTGCAACTTCCATCTCACCGGCAAGGGCCGCGAGCCGTGGCGAAACGCTCGGCGATCGCATCGGTGAGCGGATGCGGTCCCGGCTGCACGAAATGTGCCGCATCGTCACGCTGGAAGGCAGTGACTTCCGCCAAAAATTCCGGAGCGCGAATTTCCGGTAATTCTTTTGCCACGGATCAACACGGATTCAGACGGATCAAATAAATGAAATCCGTAAGGTCGGTGTTTCCTGGTCAATCCAACTAGAATTGACTTGTGCTGACTGAGCGCCTCGAGTTCGCGGCCGAACGGGATGCGGAAGTATTCGCCGCAGTCCCCGCAGCCCCAGCGGTGTTTCTGCTGAGAGGAGCGGATGCGCTGGCCGAGCCATACGTCACCAAGACGGCGAATCTGCGACGGCGGCTGCAGCGGTTGCTGGGGCCGGTGGCCGAGCGGACAAAAAAGCTGAACCTGCGCGATCGGGTGCGCGTGATCGAGTACGCGCCTACTGGCTCCGACTTCGAATCTGGATTCCTGCTCTACAGCGTCCTGCGGGCGACGTTTCCTAAAACTTATCAGAGCCGGCTGCGTTTCCGCTTCGCGCCCCTGGTGAAGCTACATCTCGAAAACGAATATCCGCGAGCATCCATTACGACGCGGCTGGGCCGGCTGGGCCGGCGTTCGCTCTACTATGGGCCGTTTGTTTCCCGGATCGCTGCTGAGAAGTTCATGAACGATTCGCTCGACTTCTTCAAGATGCGGCGGTGCGTCGACGATTTGCATCCCGATCCGAAATTCCCCGGATGCATTTATTCTGAGATGAAAATGTGCCTGGCGCCATGTTTCAAGGGCTGCAGCGATGAGGAATATGCCGCCGAGATAAACAGGGTGCGGGCCTATTTTGATTCCGGCGGCGATTCTCTGACGCGGGAGCTTTCCGCCGAACGCGAAGCCGCATCGGGCAGACTTGCCTTTGAAGAGGCAGCTGCGATTCACGCGCGCGTGGAGAAGCTAAAGCCCATGCTGAGCCAGCTACCGGAGATCGTGCAACGGCTCGACCACCTCTCGGCGTTGATGATTCAGCCAAGTCATATCGCGGGCTCGGTCGCGTTCTTTCGCATCGACTTGGGAAAAATCTGTGGACCGATTCAGTTTGCCATCCAGCCTGCGGAACATACAAAGTCCCAATCTATGGAATCGCGGGTGCAGGCGGCGTTGGATTCATTGCCCTCCGAGAAGACAGGAGGAGCGCTGGAGACCATGGAGCACCTCGCTCTGCTCAAGCGTTGGTACTACCGCGGCACGCGAATCGGGGAAATCTTTTTCGCCGATGCCAAACGCGAACTGCCCATGCGCCGCATCGTGCGCGGCATCTCGCGTGTCTTTCGGGGAGAGAAGCCGGAGTTGGATGCCAGTCAATGTCCCGAGACACCGGGACATCGACTGCCTTGAAAAAAGCAACAGCCTGAACCGCAGAGATCGCTGAGGGCGCGCAGAGAACGCAAAGACGAACCTCTTCGGCATTTGATTACTTCGATAATTGAAGACCGTATAAAACAGATGCGTGCGGTCTGAGACGCACGTGTATTCCATCGGTTGATTCGAGTGCGCGGTGCTGCCAAAGGTCGCGCACCTGGACGGTTTGCGCGTCAATCCCCAACTCCGGCCATCGCAGGCTGACATTCTCCTCCGCCTCGCCCAGATTAAATACGGCTACGTATCGCTCCCCGGCTTTCGCGCCGTCCGCAACCCAGGCGCGGATATTGCCACGCTCGAGCACTTCGTGTCCGCCGTGACTGTTCTGGTCGACCTGCAAGACTTCTTCATTCGTGATCAGGGCGGTAGTCGCGGAGTCGTTACTGGGCAGGTCACCGCCGAAAATCAACGGTGAACGAAAAATGCTCCACAACGTCATCACAGTCTGCTGCTCGTCCGGCGTGAACTTTGTTGGCGTGCCCCCGCCTTCCTTGGCGGTCACTCGCAGCTTGCCCAGAGGGAGCATGTCGGCGTCCGGCCACGTTTCGTCCTTGCCCACAAATGGCGCCCAATCGCGCGTGTAGTCGAACTGCCGACGCAGCAGCTTCCAGTCATCCCAGAAATCATCCGAGATCCGCCACATCTGGGCATACTTCTCGAAGAACTCCGCTTCCGAAACCGGCGCCGGACCGGGGGAAATGCTCAGCACCATGGAGCGCCCGGTCTTGCGAATCGCCTGACTCAGCGCTTTTATCTCGGCTGGCTGATACAGGTGGCTCCCCATATCGTCCGCCTTGATGAAATCGACGCCCCACGACGCGTATAACTCGGCAATCGAATCGTAGTAGGCCTGCGCTCCCGGCTTGGTGGTGTCGACGCCCCACATGTCAGGATTCCAGCGGCACGGGTTGTCTTTGTCAGCGACGTCGGCTGCGTGGTACGGCGTTCCTTTGATCGGAAGATTGCGCTCGACCGCCTGCCGCGGAATGCCGCGCATGATGTGGATGCCGAACTTCAATCCCTTGCCGTGAACATAATCGGCCAGCGGCTTGAAACCAGCGCCGTTCGCCGACGAAGGGAAGCGGTTGACGGCGGGGAGAAGGCGCCCGTATTCGTCCATGATGAGGGCCGCACCCGGCGCATAGTCGTGTCCCTGCGCGTTGGGCTCGTACCACTGGATGTCGACCACGACGTACTTCCATCCATACTTCGCAAGATGTTCGGCCATCCAGTCGGCATTGGCCTTGACTTGCTGTTCGCGCACTGTAGTGCCGTAAGAGTCCCAACTGTTCCAGCCCATCGGAGGAGTGGGAGCGGGGGAGGGATCAACAGCAAACGATGAGCCAGTCAGAATCGCGAGCGATAGGAGACAACAAGCGTGGCGCAGCCCATTCATAACGGCACATTGTAAGCCGTGAACGCATGCGCCCCAAGATAAAATGGGCGACCCGAGGGCCGCCCTGATTTCTTATCCGTGTGAATCCGTGAAGATCCGTGGCTAAATGTCCAGGTTCTTCACATCAAGAGCATTGTCCTCGATAAACTTGCGCCGCGCTTCCACATCTTCGCCCATGAGAGTGGTGAAGATGATGTCCGACTCGGCGATGTCCTCAAGTTTTACTGACAGGAGAGTACGGCGCTCGGGATCCATGGTCGTCTCCCACAACTGCGGCGCAGTCATCTCGCCAAGACCCTTGTAGCGCTGGATGGTGAAATCCTTGCGGCCTTCGTTGATGACATAGTCGCGAAGGTCGCGGACATTGGTCTTCTCCACAACCTCAATGTCGGTCTTGCGCTTGGCGGTCTTTACTGTCTTCTTTTCGCCTTTGTCTTCTTCGGCAGATGCGCCCTCGCCTTCCGCGCCTTCGCCGCTCGCAGGAGAGGCCTTGGCCAGCGTTTCGACCACAAACGGCGGCTCCATGTACGGTTCGATCTGTTTGTACTTCGAGATCATCTGCCGGCACTCGGCGCTGGAAGCCAGCACCCAGTTGATGACGTGTTCGGCGCCGTGCTTGTTCACGAAGCTCACTTCCCACAGGTTATGCTCTTCGTCGAAGCGCGCTTCCACACTCTTGAAGCCCTCATCTTTCTGAAGTTTCTTTATCTCTTTTTCCAGGCGTTCGATTTTCTTCGGCGGCGTCTTCTTGTCGCCTTCGAAGTCGGCGCGCTTGGCCAAGTCGAGTTTGGGAACCAGTTCGGTGACGCGCTCGTTGCGCACGCGCTTGTCGAGTTTTTCGAAGAAGCCCAGATACTCATCGAGCACGGTCATGAAGCGCGACAAATCTTTGCCTTCGATCTTGGCGGCGCCTTCGCCATAGCGCACCGTTAGCCCATCGGCTGCGCGTTTCACCATCACTTTCACGAATTCGCGCTCGTCTTTGATGTACTGCTGCGACTTGCCTTTCTTCAGCGAGAACAGCGGCGGCTGCGCGATAAACACGTTTCCGCGTTTGATCAGTTCCTGCATGTGGCGGAAGAAAAATGTCAGCAACAGGGTGCGAATGTGGCTGCCGTCGACGTCGGCGTCGGTCATCAGGATGATCTTGCCGTAACGCACTTTCGTCGGATCGAAATCTTCCTTCGATATCCCGGTGCCGAGCGCCGTGATCATGGCGCGAATTTCCTCGTGCGCCAGCATTTTGTCGTAGCGCGCTTTTTCCACGTTCAGGATCTTGCCCTTCAGCGGAAGAATAGCCTGGAAGCGGCGGTCGCGGCCCTGTTTGGCGGTTCCACCGGCGGACTCACCCTCGACCAGGAACAGTTCGCAGCGGTTAGGATCGCGCTCGGAACAATCCGCCAGTTTGCCGGGCAAGCCTCCGGAATCAAGTGCGCCCTTGCGGCGCGTCAAGTCGCGCGCTTTGCGCGCAGCTTCGCGGGCGCGTGCAGCATCGACTGCCTTGTTGATGATCTTGCGCCCCACGGTTGCGTTCTGCTCAAAGAACGCGCCCAATCGTTCGTTTACGAACTGCGTCACCGTGCCGGCGATGTCAGAATTCAGCTTGCCTTTGGTCTGGCCTTCGAACTGGGGCTGAGGCAACTTCACGCTGATCACCGCCACCAGTCCTTCGCGCACGTCGTCGCCAGTCAGATTTTCTTTGACGTCTTTAAACAGCCCCATCTGCTGCCCGGCATAGTTGATGGTGCGGGTCAGCGCGGTGCGGAATCCGGAGAGATGCGTGCCCCCGTCAACCGTGTTGATGTTGTTGGCGAAGCTGAAAACCGTTTCCGAATAGGCGTCGTTGTACTGCAGGCCGATCTCCATGTGAACGCCGTTGCGGTCGTCTTCCATGTAAATAGGCTTGTCGTGGAGCGTCTGCTTGCCGCGGTTGAGGTGCTTGATAAATTCCGCGATGCCGCCGTTGTACTTGAACTCGTTGCGCTTGGGCTCACCCGATTTCGAATCGGTGGCGCGCTCATCGGTCAGCGTAATGAGCAATCCCTTGTTGAGGAATGCGAGCTCGCGCAAGCGCTGCGCCAGCGTGTCGTAGTTGTACTCGGTCGTAGTAAAGATCGAACGATCGGGTACGAAGTGAACTTTCGTCCCAGTCTTCACCTTGGCGACACCAGTCTTCTTTAGCTTGCCGGTGGGTTCACCCTTGGAATAGTTCTGTTGCCAGGTTGCGCCATCGCGCCAGATTTCCAACTCCAGGTCTTCGCTCAGCGCGTTCACGCACGAAACCCCCACGCCGTGCAGTCCGCCAGAAACCTTGTAGGTGGACGAATCAAATTTTCCGCCGGCATGCAGCGTGGTCATCACGACTTGCGCCGCCGAAACTTTCTCGCCGTCAATCACCATATCGTCGACCGGAATGCCGCGGCCGTCGTCGATGACGGTGATCGAGTTATCGAGATGGATGGTGACTTCAATCTTGGTCGCAAATCCCGCAAGCGCTTCGTCGACGGAGTTGTCGACCACTTCATAGACGAGATGATGCAGGCCAAGTTCGCCCGTCGATCCGATGTACATCGCGGGACGCTTGCGAACTGCCTCCATGCCGCCCAACACTTTGATGGAGTCGGCATTGTAGGAATTGTTGCTGCCGTTGCCTCCGCCATTCGTCGACGTGATCGGAGTTACCGTTCCGTTTTTTGTTTTGGTGTCTGCGATGGGTGTATGAATTTCTTTGGTGGCCATTCCGCTCCGCGAAAATGTCCCGATTTTTCTGCTAACTTGTTACCGCGAATCCCTAGAATTCGGCTGGAAAATTGTCTCGACAAAAGCGCTCAAAATCCCCAAGCAAAAAGACTTCAAGTTATTGAAATTCTTAATACTTAGGGTCATTTTATAACTGGATAAATTATACCATAAACTCGGGCTGCTGGCGCCCCAGAAAAGAGCCGAATCGAGTGAGTAATTAGGGCCGTTTTGGGACGATTGATAGGCCGAAATCTAATGGGAAGCGCGAATGTAGCGCCGCCGTCCCCGGCGGCTGTCCGGCGGGCGTCCTCGCCCGCCGCTGCGATAGCGAATCGCCCTCGCGACAATTGGCGGAGCTTCCCTGAGCGAGGCCGAAAGGATGCAGGCGCTACAAAAAACTTAGGGCGGCCCTGAGGCCGCCCTGTTTGAGTAGCTTAGAGTTTGCTTTACGCGGTTGCCGGCCGTTCCCCGCCTTTGGCGCGTCCCGGTTGCAACTCCGGTTTTATGACGTGCTGCACACCGTCATCTTTGGACGACGGCGGCGGCTGAACTGGCGGCAGTTCCTGGCCTTCGACGAGCATCTTGATCTCGTTGGCATCCAGAACTTCGCGCTCGATCAGCGCCCGGGCAATCCGCTCGAGCACGTCACGATTGTCCGACAGAAGCTGCTTCGCCGTGGTGTATCCCTTGTTTACCAGCTTGCGGACTTCCTGATCGATCTTGATCGCGGTGTCCTCGCTGTAATCGCGGTGTTGCGCGATTTCGCGGCCCAGGAAGATTTGTTCTTCCTTCTTGCCGAAGGTCATCGGGCCCAGATCGCTCATGCCCCATTCGCATACCATCTTGCGCGCCATTTCCGTGGCCCGCTCAATGTCGTTGCCCGCGCCGGTGCTCATGCAGTTGAGGAATAGCTCTTCCGCGATGCGCCCGCCCATCAGAATGGCGATCTCGGTTTCCAGATAGTTCTTGTAGTAGTTATGGCGGTCGTCGATGGGCAACTGCATGGTGACGCCCAGCGCCATGCCGCGCGGAATGATCGTGACCTTGTGTAGCGGATCAGAGTTCGGCATCTTCGCCGCGACGAGCGCATGGCCCGCCTCGTGGTACGCCGTATTCTTCTTCTCCTCATCAGTGAGCAGCAGCGACTTGCGCTCCACCCCCATCAGAACTTTGTCTTTCGCCAACTCGAAGTCGTATTGGAGAACAGCCTTGCGGTTCTGCCGGGCTGCGGCCAAAGCAGCTTCGTTGACCATGTTTGCGAGGTCTGCACCAGAGAATCCCGGTGTCCCGCGAGCCAACACGGAGAGATCGACATCTTCCGCCAGGGGAATTTTGCGAGTGTGTACGCGAAGAATTTCCTCGCGTCCGCGCACATCCGGACGGCTCACTACCACGCGCCGGTCAAAACGGCCCGGCCGCAGCAGCGCGGGGTCCAGCACGTCTGGACGGTTCGTCGCCGCCATCAGGATGACGCCTTCGTTCGATTCGAAGCCGTCCATTTCGACCAGCAACTGGTTCAAAGTCTGCTCACGCTCGTCGTGTCCACCGCCCAAGCCGGCGCCGCGATGACGTCCGACGGCATCGATTTCGTCGATGAAAATGATGCAGGGAGCATTCTTCTTGCCCTGCTCAAAGAGATCGCGCACGCGGCTGGCACCTACTCCGACAAACATCTCTACGAAGTCTGAGCCCGATATCGAGAAGAAGGGAACATTCGCCTCGCCCGCAACCGCGCGGGCCAGCAGCGTCTTACCGGTTCCGGGAGGCCCGACCAGCAGCACGCCTTTGGGAATGCGTCCACCCAACTTCTGGAACTTCTGCGCCTCGCGCAGAAACTCAATAATCTCGCGCAGTTCTTCTTTGGCTTCTTCCACGCCAGCCACGTCTTTGAACGTGACTTTCTTCTGCTGCATGGAGAGCAACCGCGCCCGGCTCTTGCCAAACGACAGCGCCTTATTCCCGCCGGTCTGCATCTGCCGGATCATGAAGAACCACAACGCGCCCAGCAGAATCAAAGGAGCCCATGTGCCAAGCAGTTGCAGCGGCAAGCTTCCGCTGTTGATGTCGCGGAAGGTGATGAGAACACCTTTGCCCTGCAGGTTCTTGAGCATTTCGGGAGTGAAGTAGTTGCTGGGAGCGGTGGTATGGAATGAGGAGCCATCGCGGTACTTGCCGCGCACTTCCATCCCGTTGACCGTGATCTCGCGAACGTTATTCTGGTCCACGTCGCTCATGAACTGCGTAACGTTGACTTCTTTGTCTTTCTGGCCGTCGCGGGCGCCCTTCACCACTTCCCAAAGCAGCAGGGCCGAGATACCGATCAGCAGCCAGAACAATACGGTCTTTACAGTTGAATTCACCTAGAAACTCCTCAGTTCGCAATCGGAGATTGCCTACACCAACCCCCGAGGCTCCTACAGCGATTAGATGCCCTTCCGCGACTTTCGATGGTAGAAATCCTTATTGAGATCTTTATTCTACATTTTCTTCGGCAAAAAGGCGCGTTTGTCGTGATATGACTTAAGTGGCTGGCAGCCTTGGATTTGCCGCCGCCAAGTAGGGTAGATTACGATTGGTCTGCTCTACCGCTCCCAAACCGTAGCCCACCAGAAAACGTCTCATCCACCAGAAAACCAAAATAATCCGGCTGCAGTGAGACCCGGCGCGCTGCCTGCCGGTCGGCCAAGGTCACCAACTTCACCGAGCTTGCGCCGCGAGCCCGCAGATCGCTCATCAGGAACTCGCTGGTCACACCGGAATGCACCAGTCCCTCGACCAGCAGAATGTGCTGCCCCCGAATATCCGGCTCGTGGCTGAAGAAAATTTCCATGACCTCGCTGGCGGAACCGCCCTGGCTGCGGCTGTACTTGGGCTTGATAAACTGGCAGATGACCGGCACGTCGACCGCCCGCACCAAGTCGGCCATAAACATGAAGGCATTTTCCAGCACCGCCAGCATCTGGACCGTCTGCCCCTCGTAGTCGTCGGAAATTTGCCGGCCCAATTCCTTGACTCGCTTCTGAATCTGCTCTGCGCTGATGATCTGTCGAAGGGGCTCGACTCTCGGATTCATGAAATTTGCGTGCCTCCCCGGCACGGCGCCGGTCAATGTTCCGTCATCGGCCTTGCCAGGGGCATGTCCACGATCAGGAGCGCCGCTCGCCCCGGCTTTGCCCGAAGTTTAGCAGGAGCGTTAAACCCGCGCATCCACACGATCACATCTCCGCTGACGACTACCGGCCACAACCTGCGCGCCGGCTGGGCAATATGATGTTCCTGTAGTAGTTCTTTGATCTTCTTGGGGGACTTCGTATGGGCCGGCCAAAATCGGTCTCCCGGACGCCAGTTCCTCACCTTTAACGGTCCAGGCAGGGATTCCGCATCCAGGAGGTGGTCAGGATTATATCCCCGCTGCGCGTCCGCTGGAACATGCCTCGCCTCGATGGCCGAGCCTGCTTCGTAAACAGTGACCTGCCCTGGGACGGGAAGTTCGTACTCGTAGTCGTGCGGCGCTGGCTCGCGCAAATCGGGAGTTACGAATACCAACTCCTCAGGTTCCCGTAAAAGCTTCCAGCCCAGCGGCAGCGCCAGTTCCTTGCGAGAGGCATCGTCCTCCGCTGCCATGCGCAGGATTTCTTCCACGTGTTTAAACTCCAACGGGATCCGGGCGTTTTCGCCAATCGCCTTCACCAGCCTGCGCTGCACCGCGATCGGCTCGGCCAGAAACCACATCCGGCTCACGGACGCGTTCATTACGAGCCAGGGTGCATTGTCGATGTTTGAACGGAGATCAGAACGAAGATCAGAATCCTGCGCCGGCGGGTTACCCAGCGACACGATCTGAACCAGAGTGGGCTGTTGCGACGCGGCACGGGCCCAGTCCGGCTGCGACCAATGGACGGTTGTTCCCAGCCATCCCGAGATTTCGTTCTCCCAGTAATCTTCCTCGCCGCGCGCAATCTCCGCCAGTTCGGCAAGATTCTCCGCCACGCCGGGATTAAATTCCTGTTCCAGCAGCGGGACAACCAGCTTGCGAACACGGTTGCGCGTGAACCGTGCATCGATGTTGGTCGAATCTTCGCGCCAGGGTTGCCGGACATGCTGGAGATACTGCTCCAGTTCGCGACGGCGAGTCGTGAGCAGTGGCCGCACAATTTCTCCGGAGATTTCTCCGTCATCGTCTTCCACCACAATTCGTGGATGAATGCCGCCCAGCCCCCGCAACCCCGCGCCGCGAATAATGCGCATAAGCACCGTCTCCGCCTGATCGTCGAGCGTGTGCCCGGTAACAACCTTGTCCAGACAAGCTAGGGACGAATTTGAGAGCGGATGCACATTTGAGGCCATATCTGGGTTCGATCCTGAATCTGGGTTCGATCCTGAGTCTGGCGTTGATCCTGAACCTTGCTTTGATCCCGAACCTGGCTTCGATGCTGAATCTGGGGTTGATCCTGAATCCTTCTTTGATCCGGAATCTAGCTTTGAAGGGGCGCGGCTTTCAGCCGCGCCGTTAGGCAACTCCTCGGGAGCGGGCTTTAGCCCCTGAGGGTCAGCCGTTCGACCTTCACCGAGCAAATGCCGGAAGAATCCATACCGCAACTCGCGCGCTGCTGTTTCCACGCTGACGCGTTCCTCGCGAGCATGCTCCGCCACATCGTCACCATCGACATAAAATTCTAGATCGTGCGCGCGAGCCAGCTTCGCCACAAATTCCTGATCCGCTTCCGATTCCGCCCCGCGCAACCTGTGGTTGAAATGCACGACCGACAGGACAACGCCCAACTCGTGACGCAACTCGAGCAACAGCCGCAAGAGAGCGACGGAATCGATCCCCCCAGAAACGGCCACACCCACGCGGTCTCCGGGCCGCAGCAGTTCCTGCCGCCGAATGTGCGAAAGCACGCGCTCCGCCAGCGATTGCACGGCAACATGGTAACTCACGTAGCGACAGCCGCCTCGGCTGTCAGGTTTTCGGTGGGATAGGAGAAAAGAGGCGAACTGGCGCTCGCCGGACAGCCGAGGCGGCCGTCCCTACATGTGCATCTACACTCCCGGCCTTTTCTCCTCGATCAGCTTCCCGATCTTCTCCACGAACTCCGCCGCCGGCATGTCTTCCGTCTTTTCTTTCCCGCGCGTGCGAACGTTCACCTTGCCCGCTTCGGCCTCTTTATCTCCGACCACCAGCAGGAATGGCACCTTCTGCATGGCGTGCTCGCGGATCTTGGCGTTCATCTTCTCGTTGCGCGCGTCCACTTCGACGCGCACGCCAATCTCCTTGAGTTGTGAAGCCACTCTATTCGCATATTCCGCGTGACGCTCGCTGATGGGAATCATCACGGCCTGCACCGGCGACAGCCATACCGGGAACGCTCCCGCGTAGTGCTCAATCAGCACGCCGAAAAAGCGCTCCACCGATCCGTACAGCGCGCGATGCACCATGACCGGCTGCTTGCGCGAGCCGTCTTCGGCAACATACTCGAGGCCAAACCGCTGCGGAAGGTTGAAGTCGAACTGCACGGTTGAGAGCTGCCATAGCCTCCCGATCGCGTCCACCAGCTTGATATCGATCTTCGGCCCGTAAAACGCGGCCTCGCCGGGGATCGTCTTGTACTCGATTTTTCGCTCCTTCAGCACTTTTTCCAGCGACTCGGTCGCGTGGATCCATTGTTCTTCACTGCCCACGAAGTTCTTGCGGTCGTCGGGATTCCAGGTTGAAAGCTCAGTCTGGAATTTGTCGAACCCGAAATCCTTCAGCACGTCCAGCGCGAATTCCAGGCAGCTGGCAATCTCTTCCTCGATCTGTTCCGGCATGCAGAAAATATGCGCGTCGTCCTGCGTAAACCCGCGCACCCGCAGCAGGCCGTGCATTACGCCCGAACGCTCGTAGCGATACACCGTCCCCAGTTCGCCCAGACGCACCGGCAGGTCGCGATAGGACTTCAGTGAATCTTTGTAAATCAGGATGTGGCCGGGACAATTCATCGGCTTCAAACGATATTCGGCGTCTTCGAGTTCCATCGCGTCGAACATGTTCTGCGAGTAATAGCCTTCGTGCCCCGAGGTGTAGAACAACTGGCGCCGCGCCACATGCGGGGTGTACACCAGCGAGTAGCCGCGCTTCAGATACTGGTCCCGCATCCAGTCTTCCATCTCTTTGCGGATGATGCCGCCCTTGGGGTGCCAGAAAATCAGCCCCGGCCCAGCCAACTCCTGGATCGAAAACAAATCCAGCTGCTTGCCCAGCACGCGGTGGTCGCGTTTCTTGGTCTCCTCGAGATGCTTCAAATAATCGTCGAGGTCTTTCTTCGAGAAAAAAGAAGTTCCGTAAATGCGCTGCAGTTGCGGATTCTTCTCATCGCCCAGCCAGTAGGCGCCGGCGATGTTGAACAGCTTGAAAGCCTTGATCTTCCCAGTCGACGGAATGTGCGGTCCGCGGCAGAAGTCGGTGAACTTTCCGGTGCGATAAATGGAAATCTTTTCATCGGGCTTGGTGAATTGCTCGATGAAGTGGCACTTCATGAAATCGCCTTCTTTTTTGAACTCCGCCAGGCCCTGGTCGCGAGGCAGAAACTCGCGCGCATAGGGAATGTTCTGTTGCACCAGTTCCTGCATCTTCTTTTCGATCTTCTCCAGATCCTCGGGCGTAAACGGAGTAGGACGATAGAAATCGTAGAAAAATCCGGTCTCGGTGGCGGGACCGTGTCCGAGCTTAGTCTCAGGGAAAAGCTCCAGCACCGCCGCCGCCAGCAAATGCGCGGACGAATGCCGGTACACCTCAAGCGCCTCAGGATCTCCCTCTTTGAGCAGCCGCAGATCGGTGTCTTTTTCCAGCGGACGAGTCAGGTCGACGAGGTCGCCGTTGGTTTTCGCCGCCAGCGCCGCGTCCGCCAACCGCGGGCTGATCGACTTCGCAATATCGAGCGCAGTCGTACCCTTGGGAACTTCCTTCACGCTCCCGTCCGGGAGCTTTATATGAATACTGTCAGCCATAATGGAACCTGCAGATGTCCTGAATGTTTCAGTCTATTGGAGCGGTTGAGGAGGGTCAAACCACGGCCGGCGTCTGTCGGGCCGTGTGCGCGACGGTGGGAAGTCGCGCGATAATCCCTCAATGACTGCTGACCGGTTCTTTATATTGCTGGTTATCGCACTCGGCCAACTCCTTGGTCAAACGCCTACCCACTTTGTCGCTGATCCGAACAGCAGCCCTACAATGAACGTTCTCCGCAAGCAAGTTGAGTCTGGAAACCTTGCTGCTATTCAAAACTTCTGGGCTTCGGTGTCCGAGACCGGTACGCCTCTGATTGAACCGGTTTCTGGTCAAACGGACTTCTCTCTGGTGACCTTCCTTTGTCGGGAAAATGACCACACGCAGAACGTGGTGATCTTCGACGGGGTCGGCGGATTCGACGCAAAGGATCAAATGCTCCATCTTGCAGGTACAAACGTCTGGTACAAGACGTATCGCGTTCGTAACGACGCACGCTTTACCTACAACCTTTCACCAAACGATCCATTGCAGTCATTCGATGACGTGAAAGGCGACGAGCAAATGCGAAAGCGACTCGCCATGCTACAAGTCGATCCACTAAACCCTCGTCGCTGTCCTACAACATTTGGCGCGCATGGGGCGGAATCCTCCTATGCCGAATTGCCGGATGCTCCCCCTCTCATTTGGGAATCTCCGGTAAAAGAAATCCGTAGAGGCAAGATTGAAATCACCTCGATCCACAGCGAATTTCTGAAGAGTGACAAACGATTATGGGTCTACGCTCCGGCAGGTTTTGAAAAAACGGGGCAGCGCTATCCACTGCTCGTTCTTTTCGATGGCGATCGCAATGTCATGTGGATTCCAAAAATCCTTGACGTCTTGATCGGACAAGAAAAGATTCCTCCCCTGGTCGCGGTCATGACCGATCAGTCTGTGCCAAGCGCGCGCCGAAACGAGCTTCCATGTAATCCGCAGTTTGCAGACTTTTTAGCGAAAGAGCTTGTACCCTGGAGTCGCAGCAACTATCACACTACGATGCAGCCCCAGCGGACGATTGTTGCAGGTTCCAGTTATGGAGGTCTGGCCTCCGTCTTCGCTGGCTTAACGCACTCTGAGGTCTTCGGCAATGTCATTGCGCTCTCGGGGTCATTCTGGTGGAAGCCAGATGGAGACGCACAACCAGAATGGCTCAAGCGGCAGGTGAATAATTCGCCTAAGGTTCCGGTCCGTTTCTATTTGGAAGTGGGCCTGATGGAGGATTATCCGAGGCAGATCGAGGCCAACCGCGACATGAAAGAGACATTAACCTCGCGGGGATATGCATTTCGCTACTTAGAATACGATGGCGGACATTCGTTTCTGAACTGGAGCGAGGGGATGGCGAGGGGCCTGCCATACCTATTGGGAACAGAAGGCCACGCCGCGAAACATGCCGGTTCGCAGAAGTGAATTATGTGTTCGTGATGCATGCGCATAGGTCCGGCCTCGCTACGGCAGCGCATTCAACACAAGTAGCGTGGCGTCATCCTGAAAACGTCCGCCACAATGTTGCGATGCCGCGCGCATCAGGAGGCCCATCAGATCCTTGGCGCCGGCGTCAGAATTCTCCTGCGCGATCCGCACCAGGTTTTGCTCTCCGAACAATTCCTCGTCTGCGTTGCAAGCCTCGATCAGGCCGTCGGTGAAGATCAGCAACCGGTCCCCGCTGTTGACCTGCACGCTGCTCTGCTCGTAGCGCCAGTCTGGAAACTGGCCTAGCACGGCGCCCGCGGCATTTAGTTCCGTGGATTGTCCATCGCCCCGGACCAGCAGCGGCGGATTGTGCCCGGCATTGCAATAAGTCAGCCGACGGTCGCGGCTGTTCAGGAAACCAACAAAGAAAGAGATGAATTTCCCCTCGGGCGTTAAATCGCAAAGGATGCGATTCAGCCGGTGGCAAAGTTCGCGCGGCGCCAGCCTCTGCGCGATCAGCGGCTTCAGCGTGGCTTGCAAACTCGACATCAGTAGGGCCGCTGACAGCCCCTTACCGGCTACATCGGCAATGCAAAGCAGCGTCTCGTGCGGGCCCGTGCGCACGACATCGTAGTAGTCGCCCCCCACGAACCGCAGCGGCTGGTTTGTCGCAGCCAGGTCATAGTTCGCGACTTCCGGCAATTGTTTGGGCAGCAACTTCTGCTGAATCTCGCGCGCTTCCTGCAGTTCGTCGTCGGACTGGCGCTGCACCCGCCCTTCTGCCCGCGCCCGCAAAATCTGCTCCTGAAGTTTTTGCAAGAGTTGTAGATTTTCCCAGGGCTTCTGCACAAAATCCGAAGCCCCGCGGCGCATGGCTTCCACCGCCAGGTCTAGGCTGCCCCATCCGGTCAACACCACCACCGGCAGCAGTTTGTTGATGGACCGAATTTGCGACAGCAACTCCAGCCCCTCTGTCCCGGAAGTAGTATCGCGGGTATAGTTCAGATCGATCAGCACCGCATCGAATTCACCCGATTCGACCGCCGGCAACACGCGCGACGGATGCGTGACCGCCTCCGTCAGAAAGCCATTGCCTTTCAGGAGCAGCTGCAGCGCCTCGACGATGTGCTTCTGATCGTCGGCAATCAGCACGCGGCCGGTTACGGGCGGTACGCTGGAGTAGGCTGGCTGCATCGCTAAGGCTTCCATGGCTAGGGGGAATGCACGGCGCTGGCCAGAGTTCCAATTTCATACAAGCCATTGATTTCACATAGCAGTTGGAACGCAGCGCCATTCGGCGAGGCGCAGGTGCCTGTGCGGTTGTGGAGTAGGCTGTCCGGAAACGGACAAGGGAAGTTCGGCTTTCGGCGGCGCGCGAAAGCCGGACGCCGGCATTCGCTCCTTACTGGCTCATATCCTTAACGTGGGTCGCGATCCACCATTGATTGCCGAACGCATCCGTCACCGCGCCCACACGGTCGCCGTATGGTTGATCGGCTGGCTCCTTCATCGACTTCGCGCCCGCGGCTATCGCCGTCTTGTAGGCGTCATCCACGTTCGGCACATACAAGTAGAACATCGACTTCATCGGCTGGTACGGCCCGTGGGCCTCTCCCATTTCCAAGGTAGAGTCGCCAATCTTGATAATTGTGTGATGCACCACTCCATCCGGCGTGGTATGCCGCCTGCCTGTTTCCTCGGCTCCGAAAGCCCGCTTCAGGAAATCGATCACCGGCTCCGCACGTAGCGGATGCAGGCACGGTTGCAGCGTCGTGACGCCTTCCAGTTTGTAGTTCTCGCCCTTGCGGGTAGCAATGTCCCAGCGGTTTCCCGCCGCATCCATCACTCTGCCCGAACGCTCGCCGTACTCCTGATCCGCGGGCTCCGCAAGCGACTTCGCTCCGGCCTGCAGCGCGCGCTGGTAGACCGCGTCGCAATCGCGAACGTAAACGTGAAACGCGCCCAGCATCGAATCACCCTTCCATGACAGGCCCGGGCCTCCGCCGCCGATCATCAACATGGAATCTTCTACCCGAACTTCACAGTGATATCCGCCGGCTGATCCAACCCCCCGGAAGGTTTCCTCGCCGCCGAATGTGCTCTTTACGAAATTGATCACGGCGTCGGCGTCCTGCGCGACCAGGTACGGAGTGACCGTGTGATAGCCGCGCGGAATTGGATCGACCTTGGATTTCTGCGCGGGCTGCCCACCTTCCGGCCCCTTCGTCATCCCCTTCATTCGCCGGTGCATTTCCTCCACCGACATTTCCTCTTTCACGGTGCTTACACTCCAGGTATATCCAAAAGGATCGACCAGCGTAGCGTCCCGGCGCCCGTAGAACTGGTCAGTTGGCGGCATGACCATCTTCATCCCCGCAGCCTCCGCACGCGCGGCGAAAGAGTCCACATCATCCACCTCTAAGCTCATCGTCACGGGAGAGTGACCCCAGGTTTCGGCGCTGAACCGCCCTCCTTCGGGCCACTCTTCGGTCACCATGATGCTCGAATCTCCGATCACGATCTCGGCATGCGGAATGTGTCCCCCCACTTCAAAGCGGAAAGTCTCGCGCGCTCCGAGAGCCTGCTTGTAGAACTCGATGGCCTTGCTGGCGTCTTTGAATGCCATTCTCGGAGCGGCCTTCACGTGAACAGTTGCGACCGGTTCTGCGACGGTAGACATGGTCTTTCCTCCTTCAAATTCAGATTTCAGCTTTGTCTTGAAACTCTCACGCGGCAAATCGCGCAGATCGGCGGCAATCCGCACCAGCGGTTCGATGGCGGGCTCCGCCTTGCCAAGCTTGCCGTCATTGCGGGCGAGCATCGCCTCCACAGCTTTGTTGAGCTGTTCGACTTTCTTCGTATCGCCATTTCCCGGGTTCAGAGAGCGCTTAGGCATCGGCACCCTCCATGCGCGCCCGCAGACTGCTGAGCGCTCGGAACTGTAACTGCTTCACTGCACCCTCAGTCTTGCGAATCTCCCGCGCGACATCTTTGATACTTTTCTGCTCGACAAATCGCAGCACAACCACGCGCCGCTGTTCGACCGGCAGTGTGCCGACCAGCCGAAATAGCGTCGCCCGGCGCTCCACTTCCTCGATCTCCGCCGGGCTGACCTGTGCCGATTCGATCTTGCCCGAATCGTCAGCGACCTCCCGGCCCGAGCGCTGCCAGCGGTCTGAAATCAGGTTTGCCGCAATGCGGAACAGCCAGGCCGCAAACGGGATGCCGCGCCATTCAAATCGTTTCAGGTTCGCCAATGCCTGATGAAACACTTCGGAAGTGAGATCTTCGGTTTCGGTCCGGTTGCCCACTCGCCTCACGATGTAGGCGTATACGCGCTCGAAGTTGATTTCATAAAGGTCCGCAAAGCGGGCGGGGTCTTGCTGTGCAGCTTCGATCAGAAGCCGCTCGTCCGCTTCTTTCTTCAGAGCCTTCAACGAATTCTCCGCGGTTCGACCGTACACAAGGGTAAACGCTGCGGCCACGCGAAAGGTTACGGCACGAAAAAAATGAGTTCCAATACTTTTGCTGTTGCCTCGCCCACCACTTCTGCATCAAAATTAGCGCGATCTTGTGCACGGGCGACGTTCGCCGCAAATCCAGGCAGTATCCCAGATACGATTGCAGTTAGACCAGACTACGAGGTGACCTATGGAAGCTGTCAGTGGAGTATTTCAAACGCGAGGCGCCGCCGAGCGGGCCGTGCAGGATGCCGTCCAGGCCGGCATTCCAGCCGACAAAATCACGCTCCTGACGCCCGGAAGCATGGGTGAAGTGGATAAGGAATTCTCAACCGTTCCGGTGGACACCACCGAACAACCAGGCATGGGAAAAGCCATTGGAGCGTTGCTGGGCGGCGGCGTCGGAATTACGGGCGGGTCGCTCTTGGCCGCGCTCATACCCGGGGTTGGACCCATCACGGCGATCGGATTGCTCGGCGCGGCAATCGTAGGCGCGGCGGGCGCCACGGTGGGGGCCACCGTCGGCAACAAAATGGAGAAATCGAGCATCGAGGGTCTACCCGAAGATGAAATCTTCGTTTATGAAGACGCGCTGCGGCAGGGCCGAAGCGTAGTGGTTGGCATGGCGGAGAATGAAGAATCAGCCTCGCTCGTTCGCGACCTCATGAAGAAGGAGGGAGCGGAGTCGGTCGACGCCGCCCGTGAGCAGTGGTGGATCGGACTACGCAGCGCCGAGGAAAGCCATTATTCGAAAACGGGCAAGAACTTCGCCAATGATGAAAGGTTCTATCGCCTCGGCTTCCAGGCGGCTCTACACGCGCGAACCCGCTGCATGGAATTCGATCAGGTTTCGGGTGAAATGAATACCGCCCTCGAAGATGTCAAGCGCGAGCATCCCGGCGAGGACGTCGAAGAAGCCTTCCTGCGAGGCTACGAGCGCGGGCGAGATTACTATCAACAGCTCTGCGATGAGAAGAAAGCAGCCTAGGAAGAACTTGTAGACGTTGCCTGCAACGTCTTTATGACGGCTTGTAGTACAGGTCTTCCACGGCCTTCTGAACTCGAGCCGAGAGGGCTGCTAAATCGCGCGCTTTCAAACCCTCGGTCGAGATGGGCTCACCGACCCGCATTTCCAGTGGACGACTCTTGATGTGATAGGTGTTCATCGGGAGCAGCTCATACGTACCGATCAGCGCAACGGGAACAATATCCACCTGTGCCTTGATGGCGAGAAAAAATGCTCCTTGTAGAAACGGCTTGATCTCGCCGTCGGGCGTGCGCCCACCTTCGGGAAAGATTACCAGCGGCAAGCCGGCCTTCAGGCCCTTCAACGCCGCGCGGATGCTGCTGACCGAGTGCGACGGATTCTGCTGATCGATGCACACTTGCCCGGACCGCTTGAGTTGCCAGCCCACAATGGGATAAGACAAGAGTTCTTTTTTGAACGCGATCCGAAACTGAAACGGCAGGTTCACGTAGAGCACAGGAATGTCGAGCGCCGATGCATGATTGACCGCGTAAACGTGAGGCTTCGAAGTGTCGATCTTGTCAAGGCCGCTCACGGCTACAGGCGAAAAAATCGTCTTCATGATCAGGCGCGACCATGTGGTTGAAAACCAATGTAAGCGCCGCCCAGTGGGATCGAACACGCCCCCCGGCAGCGCCGCCAGACCCATGACCACGGTGTAGAGCCAGATGAGCGGAACGAAGAAAAAATAAGAACGCAGTCGGCTCAGCCAGCCGTACTCCAAGCCCGGAATGGCGTGGGGACTTAATCGCGGGGAAGTGACCGGCACAGGCCCAGCCTGGCCATTTTCCACTCGATCCTCTTCTACTCGATCAACCGATGAATTCACTTCCTGCACACTTCCATTCTAGGCGAAACGGCTGGTGTGGAACAGCAGAGGAATTCCTCTGTGAGACCCTGTGTCCTCCGTGGTTAAAACTCAGATTCTAACCCCGAGGATGCGCATGGCTTCGCCGACGAGATAAATCGAACCTGTTATCACCATCAGCGTATCGGGCCTCGAAGCAGCGCGAGCGCGATCCAGTGCCGCCTCAACCTCACCGACCGCCTCAATCTCAGCTCCGGTGCGGCTTCCAGCCTGCTGAATCTCTTCCGGCGACGCCGACCGTGGATTTGCCGGCCGCGTCGCAATCACCCGGTCAGCCAACGGGAAAAGAATCTCTGCCATCTCTGAGATTGCCTTGTCGCGCATGGCTCCGAAAACGAAAATCAGCGGACGGTCCTCATACCGCTCTGAAAGGGCGGAGCGGAGGGCCCACGCTCCCGCCGGATTGTGCGCCACATCGAACACAATCTCCGGCCAACTCGCCGCAGCCGGTACGACTTGGAAACGTCCGGGCCAATGCGTCTGGCGAATCCCACGCTCAATCGATTCAGGTGTGACCCCAGGAATTCCGGCCTTGGCCAACTCTTCGGCGGCGGCAATCGTCAGGGCCACGTTGCGCAACTGATGCCGCCCGACCAAAGGTGACTCCACGAGAATTTGCTTCCCCATAACCTGAAGTGGATAGCGCGAGAAAGTAGCGGTACGGTTCTCAGCGTTCTCCTCTTTCTCAGCGCTCTCGGAGGTTAAAGGCTTTTTTTCGCCACTCGGTGCCAAGTACTCGCGACTTCCCGGCGACACGGGCGGCACATACTGCACCGCACTCACCCCGCGAGCCCCGAGATCGAGAATCGTATTACCGATTATGTCGTTGGCCTCCGGCTGTTGCGGCAGGGTAACGACCACGCCACCGGGCCGAATGATTCCCACTTTTTCGCGCGCGATTTCTCTTACGGTATTGCCGAGAAACTTCTGATGATCGAGCGAGATGTCGGCAATCACGCTCACCAGCGGCTCCGCCACGTTGGTCGCGTCCAGCCGACCACCCATGCCCACCTCGAGCACCGCTATGTCCACTCGCTCGCGCGCGAAATGGGCAAAGGCGATTGCCGTCATCATCTCGAAGAAGCTGGGATGCCAAGGCAGTTCTGCCTTCTCGATAAGCCGCCCCGCCACACGATCGACTTCGCCATGCAGCCGCGCAAAATCGTCGTCGCTGATTTCTTCTCCATTCACGCGAATGCGTTCATTAATCCGTACTAGGTGCGGCGAAGTATACAGACCTGTCTTCAAGCCGGAGGCGAGCAGGATCGACGCGAGCGTAGCAGCCGTCGAGCCCTTGCCATTGGTCCCCGCGACCAGCACGGCGGGAAACGCCCGCTCGGGATGACCCATGGCGTTCAGCAGGACGCGCATGTGCGCCAGATCGAATTTGTTCGACGGCGTATGGGCCAGTTCGTGCCCCAGCGCGAACATGCTCGCGACCGCAGTTTCGTAAGACATGGCGAAAAAGCTATCAGCTGTCAGCTCGACCTCTCAGATTACCAGCGTTGGGGACGACTGAAAATGTCGTGCGTCCAGCGGAAGGCCCCACGCCTCGCAAAAAACGCGAGAAATGGAGCACCCAGCGTCCAAGAATGTTGGATTGGTTCGGCTGAAAGCTGACCGCTGATAGCTGACAGCTTCTTTTCTTACGCCGCCATAAACTCGAGCGCTCTCGCAATGTAGGGCCTGAGTTGCTTGCGCGAAACTACTGCGTCGAGCATGCCGTGTTCGAGTAGGAACTCGCTGCGCTGAAATCCCGGTGGTAGCTTCTGGCGGATGGTTTGTTCGATCACGCGCGGGCCGGCAAAGCCGATCAGCGCTCCGGGTTCCGCAATGTTCAAATCGCCAAGCATGGCAAATGATGCGGTCACGCCGCCTGTAGTAGGATCGGTGAGCAGAGAGATGAAAGGAACCTTGGCCTTATCCAGCCGCGCCAGCGCCGCCGAAACCTTCGCCAGTTGCATCAGGCTGATCACGCCCTCCATCATGCGCGCGCCGCCGGATGCAGAGACAATAATCAGAGGCGCCCGCGTATCGGCCGAACGTTCGACCGCACGCGTGATCGCCTCGCCCACCACCGCGCCCATGCTGCCGCCAATGAAGGAGTACTCCATCGCACTCACGACCACAGGCCGCCCCATCAGCTTGCCCTGAGCGTTGATGATGGCGTCTTTGAGTCCCGTATCGTTCTGCGCCTGTTTCAACCGTGACGAGTAAGGCTTCAGGTCCACGAACTTCAGCGGGTCGGTGGAAGCCAGGTTCCCATCAAAGCTCTCGTATAGATTATCGTCTAGCAACTGGGCGAGCCGGGTGCGGGCATCGATCCGAAAATGCTTTTCGCACTTCGGACACACGTTCATGTTCTCTTCCAGATCTTTCTTCCAGATAATCTGGCGGCAACCTTCACACTTCACCCACAAGCCCTCAGTGCGGACTTTTTTCTCGCCCGAAGTGTCGAGTTCGCCGGTTTCGCGTTTAAACCAAGCCATAAAAAAGAAATTGCTGATTATTGATTGCTGATTGTTGATTGAAAATCTCTTGTGCCCTGACTTTCAATCAGCAATCAAAAATCATCAATCAAAAATCATCAATCATCAATTGTTCAGTACTCGATTCCTCTCTGCGCCATCACTCCCTTTTCGTAGGCGTGCTTGACTTGACGCATCTCCGTGACCGTATCCGCGGTCTCGACAATCGTGGGGTGCGCGTTCCTGCCCGTCAAGATGACGTGCACCATCTCCGGCTTCCGCTGCAAGCTCTCGACGACCTTCGCCGGATCGAGCATGCCATAACTGATGGCATAGTTAATCTCATCCAGAATGACCAGATCCCACTGCCCCGATTGAATCGCGCGGTCGGCCTCAGTCCAGGCTTCTTCGACCATGCGTACGTCTTCGGGGTCAGGCTTTTCCGTTCCCACTTTCACGAAGCCACGGCCCATCTGCTTCATAACAAACTTGTCGCCGAAGGCCTGCACGGCGTCGAGTTCCCCGTAATGCCACGACCCCTTCAGGAACTGCAGCATCAAGACTTTCATCCCCTGGCCAACCGCTCGCAGCGCCGTTCCCATGGCGGCGGTAGTTTTGCCCTTGCCCGGGCCCGTGTTCACGATGATCAGACCACGACGGATGTCAGCCATGCCTTGATGCGGAGGTTTGATTCTACTAGATGCTGCCCTTGCCTGTACGCCCGCAACGGATCGCAGATGACAACTAAATTAAGTCTAATCTCTGGTGTCCGATTCCGGACAACCCAGTCCCCGAGTGGACAAAACATCGCCTGACAAGGAGTGTGAATATTCGTTTTCTGAAGCATTTGGGAGGAATCTGCATGGCAGACAAGTTGCATAAGTAGCCAACAAATCGGCGCTGTTCCCTGGGGATGTGGTCGGCGCTTTTGGGGCAGGTTCTTGGAAAAACAAACTCCGCCGCGTTTCAAAAAAACAAACAATATGGGCTACGGCTCGGTCAGCATTCTTAGGAAACAGTATCCAGGGATGCCCGGTCAACATCAGCAGTTATAAATGCGACAAAAATGTTCGCGACCGTGAGTTTTTCCACGGAACTCTCGCATCCAAGATTGCGTAGCTCGATCAGGCGCATCTCTGTCCCCTCGCAAACCGCGGAGGTCTCGTCGTGATTAACGAGTGTGCAGTGTTTTTGTTATCTCTCCTTCTGACGCTACCGGCCTTTGCGGGCCAGCATGTGGCGCTTCGTCCCAGGGCATCCGGGGATCCAGCGGATCAGGCCACCGTCCGCGAGATCGTGGACATGGAGCGGCAGGCCCGCGAAGCCAGCATCCACCGCGACGCCGATTTCTCCCGCCGTACTCTCGCCGAGGATTACGTCGCGATTACACCTCTCGGGCAAGTAACGACCAAGCAGGACACCATCTCGGCTCGCAAGAGCGGGCAGCTGCGCTATGAAACCATCGACGTGAGCGACATGGTGGTGCGCGTCTACGGCGATACGGCTGTGGTCACAGCACGGGCCGACGTGAAGGGCCACCAACTCGGGGAAGACTTCAGCGGTCCCTACCGCTACACCCGGGTGTGGGTCCGCCGCACCGGTCACTGGCAGGCGGTGAGCTATCAGGCCACCGTCACGCAGTAAGCCGTTTTCTCATCCTGAGTAAGGCGAAGAGCCTGCCCTCAGCGAGCCGAAGGGATCTACGCAACTCGCCGGAGAGTGCACAGGTCTTTCGCTTCGCTCAACATGACAATCCGTTCCTTCATCGAAGTTTTTTTCGGTCCTATAATGAAAAGGCCCGCCGCCCACTGCTCGATTCCAGGGGTGGCATTGGCCTATATACGCAGCAAAAAGCGCGCAATCTAGCGGTTCTTGGAAGCCTGTTGATCTGCCACAAAGAAAATTCCGGAACGCTGGTGTGCGCACTCCCTTCGAATTTCTGCATCTAAGTTCCGAAATGTCACCCTGTCGCGTTGCTGCGGTCACTTTGGTTTTATTTTCCACGGTTCTCGCGGTCGGGTGCAGCGCGCGCCACAATCAAACGCATGTCGTGAGCCCACCCGCATCAGCTGAGAAAATTTCTGTGCCGGGCATTTCAGATTTCGGTAAGGTTAATGATTTCCTCTATCGCGGCGCACAACCAAAGGATGACGGAGTGGCACAGCTCAAGCAGTTCGGCATCGATACTATTGTCGATCTGCGCGGCGAATTCCCTGGGTTGATCGAGAATGAACGGGAGCACGCACAATCCCTCGGCATTCGCTTTATCAATCTCCCGGGCTCCGGCTGGACTACACCCACAGATGAAGAAATTGCCCAATTCTTCTCGCTGATTCGCGAGCGGCCCAGACGGAAAATCTTCATCCACTGCTGGCTGGGCGGCGACCGCAGCGGCATGTTCATCGCTGCGTACCGCATCGCGTTCGAGGGCTGGTCGCCTCAGCAGGCTATCCAGGAAATGCGCGCATTCCATTACTTACATTTTTGGCATCCAAATATGGCACGGTGGGTAAAGAGATTCCCAAACCACTTGGCTCAATCTCCCAAACTCGCATCCTTTCGCCAAATACCTACTCAGCCATAGCATCGGACCGCCCTTCCCGAGGAATACGTCATGTCAGGATTTGGGACTCTGCCCGATTTCGGCAAGGACCTGATGAAGTCATCCATTTCTCGTAGTATTTGGGGTTCGTGCGACACGAAAACATCATGACTGCAAGCACTGTCTGTAGCGTGCACGTCTCTAGCTGGTGCGGCCCCCGAGTTGCTGCTCTTTTTTAGCGCGTGCCAGGCTCAACTGCTCGATTGCTGACGCCACGCTGTTACGAGCATCCGTCGCATAATCTTTCAAAAGATCATCTGTCTGAAGCGGTAGGACCTCGCCGAGACACTCTTCCAATCGTCCCACTAACCAGTCAATCAGTTGGATTGACCGGTCACCACGTTGGACCGTGGGATCATCATTAGGAAATGCCATTCTCTGTCCTCCTTTGCAACGATAGCACCCGAGGCCTATCTTTTGCCCAACGACCACTTCTTAACGCGGCGATTCTAAACTTGCGACCTGGGCTCAATGCCCCGAATGATACGGGTGTGCTTTCAGAATCGTAAACCCGCGGTAGACTTGCTCCAGCAGAACGACTCGCGCCAGTTCATGGGCAAGCGTCATCTTTCCGAGTGAGAGCGTGTTCTGCGCCGCGGTTCGCGCACCGTCACTGAAGCCATCCGCGCCGCCTATGGCAAAAACCAACGGCAAGGGATTACGGTCCTGGTAATCTCCTAGGAATTTGGCGAACTGCTCGGAAGTAAATTCCTTGCCGCGGGAGTCCATCAGTACCAGCGTAGACTTTGCCCCAGATTTGGATCCCGTCGAGCGACCGCTCATTTCGAGCAGGGCCGCTTCGTCGCGCAGCGTGAGCCCTTCGACCTGCGCGTAACGCGAAATGCGCTTGAGATATTCTTCGGTCAACGATGCGATCGCCGGCTCTTTCGTTTTGCCAATCCATGCGATCTTGATCTTCACGAGAGACCCATTCCCTTACTTCGTGCCCGAGGCCAGCACCACCGATGCTCCGAACGCGACTTTCTCGCCGTCTGAATATTTCCCTACGGCGGCATGCACCTCGGCGTTAATCTCCGGCCACTTCTCCGCAGGGACACGCTCCAGCATGGGACGAAAAGGAACGGTCACAGCCCGCGCCTGCTCCCACACTTCTTCCACCGGACCAGGCCACGTCCACGGTAGCGTTTTCGTTTCTTCCTCAACCGCGCTGAATCCGGCGCTGCGCAAGACTTCCGACAGGCTGCCGGGCTGGGCATAGCAAAAAGGATTCGTCGCGCCCGGTTGCAGCAACGGGCCGCCGACATGGCGGTGGACAACGCCTATCATGCTCTGCCAATACGGCTGCTCGAACGGGCCCCACGCCAGAAAACAGGCTCGTGCGCCCGGGCGTAAAACGCGGCGCAGTTCCTTCAAAGCCATGACCGGATCGCCAAAGAACATTACCCCGAAGCGCGAGGTTGCAAGATCAAAGCGGTTGTCAGGAAATGGCAGGCTGTGCGCATCCGCCTGCTGAGTGCTGAAGTTACCGAGTCCGCGTGCTCTGGCCCGCTGCCTCGCAATCTCCAGAAGATCGGCGCTCAGATCCAGTGCGATGACGTGACCGTGCGCTCCCACGCGCGACGCAATGCTGATTGCAGGTTCGCCGGTTCCACTCGCCAGGTCGAGCGCCTTCATTCCCCGCACCGGACGCGCGTATTCGACCAGCGCGTCGGTCACAGGCTGCCCCATGGCCGCCGACTTTGCTTTCCACCGTTCGGAAGCAATGAGGCGGAACTGGTTTCCCCAATCCGGCTTGGAGTCTGGCTGCGAGGTCATGGGGCTTCAGAATCGAGAGAAGAATTACGAGGCTTTTTTTTCCCTTAGCTTCTTCTTTTTCGCCGAGACCACCTTGGGCTCAATCTTTCGCTTTCTGGGGATCGCCTTCAGGTCGGAGGGCTCCAGTCGCTTCGCCGACTTCCACAGCCGCTCCAGATCGTAGAACTTGCGGGCCTTCTCGGAGAAAATGTGCACTACGAAGTCGACATAGTCGAGCAGCACCCACTCTGCCTGCTTGTAGCCTTCGACATGCGCCGGCCGCAAGTCCGCGTTCTTCAGGCGCAGCTCTACTTCGTCAGCGATGGCCTGAACCTGCCGCGGATTAGTTCCGCTGCACAGTACGAAATAGTCGGTAAAGGCTCCCGAACCTTTTTCCATTTCCAGGATGCTGAGTTCTTCGGCCTTCTTTTCGAGGCAGGCTTGAATGGCGGCGGCGATTTGTTGTTTAAGTTCGTTCTTCTTCACAGGATCAGTAGGTGGTCCAGTCGCTGGTCGTTAGTCATTCGTCGTTCGGTCGATCTCCATTGTAACTGACACTTCCATTCTGTTCCTGCGGTCCGGACCAAGAAATTTTGGTGAGCAAGAAAATGAAAGTGACGAATATGTGTTTGAAGGACGACTAACGACCAGCGACTAACGGCCAACGACCTACTTACGACTAACGACCATCCCGCAACGACGATTTATATAGCCCCACTTTCTTGATGTACTCGGCCACAGGCGCGTCCACAAAACGGCCTAACGGCTTGCCTGCCGCGGCGGCCTGACGGATCGCTGTGGCCGAGGCCGGTTGATGCAGATCGTCGAGCAGATGAATGGTCGCTCCCTTGAGCACGAGATCGCCGGTGGCGGCGTGCTTTTGAAATGGCTTAGTGACTTCCGGCCGCGGGCGCAGGCTCTCGGGAAGCGCATTCGCAACATCGGCCAGCGAATATCCCGGACGATTCGCGACGATGAACTCACATTCGCGGAACAGCGCCTCAGCCTGATGCCATTTTGCAATGTCGCAAAAAGCGTCCATGCCAATCAGGAAGAAAAGTTTGTCGCTGCCCTTGAAAGATTGCTTCAGTCGGCGAATCGTGTCGATGGTGTAGTTCGGTTTCTCCAGACTCTTTTTTGCCGATCGGACGGGAGGTGCGTCTTCCTCAGGAGCCTCGAGTAGAGACGGCACGAAAGCCTTCTCCTGCGCTGTGGCTAGGGCCAGCATGGCAAACCGGTGGGCGAACGGCGAAAGCGGCTGGCGCTGTTTGTGCGGTGGAATATTCGCGGGCACGAAATAAATGCGATTCAGCTTGTACTGCTCCAGCGCGACCCGTGCCACCGCGAGATGTCCGCGATGAACAGGATCAAACGTCCCACCAAATAGACCAATGTTCATGAATTAAGCCCCGCCTAGTGTCCAGATTCCCGGCCAGGGATGCAAGCTGAATCATGCTGGTATTGCCCGAATGGCCATCTTTTCTTGTGCTTACGGTCAGTCTTCCAACGGTCTGTCCGTAAAACCGAAATGAACTCCTGTAACTATGCTGTTTCCCATAATGGGCCTAGGATTAGGCCATGCGAGTATTCCTCCCCCTACTTCGCATCCCCGCCTCCCGTGCACCCATCCTTCGTTATGGGGTGGCGGTGCTCAGCACTGCCCTCGCATTGATTCCCACCGTTCTGCTCGCTGACGTGTCGGAAAGCCGCCTCGCCCTTTTCGGCGTTGCTGTCATGGTGAGCGCCTGGTACGGCGGCTGGAAACCCGGCTTGGTCGCTACGTCTTTTGCCCTGACTGTAAGCGCCTACTTCACGCTCACGGGCGCCCATAGCCTCACCGACACGCGAACTGCCATTCTTCGCCTTTCCTTGTTCTTTTTTGTGGCCATGCTGATCTGCTGGCTCAACGCGGCCTTGCGTGAATCGCAAGAGAACTTGCGGCTCTCGGAATTGAACTTCCGGTCTTTGGTGACGAATGCGCCGTATGGCATTTGCCGGTGTGACTCCACGGGCAAGATTCTCGACGCGAATCCTGCGTTTCTCCAAATGCTGGGGCTCACTTCCGCCAGCGAATTAATCGGGCAACACATTTTTAGCCTTTATGCAGAGACTGATCAGTGGTTTGCTCTTGCCGATTTTCTTCGCTCAGCCGATCCCTTCAAGGGCGTGAACGCGGAATGGAAGCGCAAAGGCGGCACGAACACAGTGGTTCGCATCTCAGGCCGCTCGGTGATCAACGGTACTGACGGCAAGGTCGTGTTCGAACTGTTTGCCGAAGATGTCACCGAACGGCGCGTCCTTGAGCAGCAACTGCGGCAGTCGCAGAAGATGGAAGCTGTCGGCCGACTTGCGGGCGGCATCGCGCACGATTTCAACAATCTTCTGATGGTGATTTCGGGCTACTCGGAATTCCTGCTCGAGCGCCTTGGGGCTGAGCCTCATCTTCGCGGCCCCGCCCAGGAAATCGCAGGCGCAGCCGATCGCGCCTCGTCATTGACCCGTCAACTGCTGGCTTTCAGCCGTAAGCAGATGCTGGCTCCGAGGATCGTCAACCTGAACGACGTGGTCACGGAAAATATCAAGATGCTCACGCGCATGATTGGCGAGGACATCGACCTGGTAATGGTTCCAGGGCCGAATCTCTGGTCGGTTCGCGCTGACGCTGGACAGATTGATCAGGTCATCATGAACCTCGCCGTGAACGCACGCGATGCCATGGCTTCCGGCGGCAAACTCACCATTGAGACGTCCAACGTGACGCTTGACCAGGACTATGCTCGCTCTCACGCACCGTTGCCGGCGGGCGATTACGTGATGGTCGCCATCAGCGACACCGGCGAAGGCATGGATAACGAAACCCAATCGCACATCTTTGAACCCTTCTTCACTACGAAAGGACCGAAAGGGACGGGCCTCGGCTTGTCGACGGTCTACGGCATCGTCAAGCAGAGTGGCGGATACATCTGGGTCCGCAGCGAATTGGGTCGAGGAACTACCTTCAAGATCTACTTGCCGCGCGTGCCATCGACGGGCCAAGCCGTTGCGCACGTCGCCGCGCCTGTCGAATACCGAAGAGTCGAACCCGGAACCGAAACCATTCTGCTCGTCGAAGATGAGGCCAACCTGCGCTATCTCGCGCGCCAGTATCTGGAGAAGCAGGGCTACAAAGTGATTGAAGCGGCCGACGGAGCTGTCGCCATGCAGATTGCGGTGGCGCATGACAAGCTGATCCACCTGCTGCTCACCGACGTGATTATGCCGGGAATGAACGGCCGCGAGTTAGCCCAACGCATTTGCGAGATTCGTCCCAACGTAAAAGTGCTTTACATGTCCGGCTACACCGAAAACGTAATCGGACACGACGGCATGCTGGACGCGGGCGTACGCCTGCTGCAGAAGCCGTTTACGCTTCGCGACCTGAAAAGCAAGGTGCGCGAAGTGCTCGACGCAACTCCAACTCCCCCGGAGGTCGATATGACCATGCAGTCCGCTGAACCACTCCGCGCCGCACGAGCCAGAGAACTCCCGGCCGCGCGCGCACAACGATTCCATATCCAATTGCCTTTGCGCTATCGCCGGCTCGGCGAGAAAGAATGGCATGTAGGCACAACTGAAAACATTAGCCGGTCTGGGATGCTGTTCGAAGCTGACGAATTGTTGCAGCCCGCCGCGCAACTGGAAATCAATCTCGTGCTCCCGCAGGAGATTGCTGGACTCTCCTCTACGGAAGTTGTATGCCGCGGAGAAGTCGTGCGCACCGTCGAGCACGGAGGAGAGACTCCGAGTCCGGCACTGGCGGCGCGGATTCTGCAGTATCACTTCCAGCACGGTCCTCTGCCGCGAGCGTAAAATAGTGGCGGGTTTTGTGGGATATGGGAAAGGCGGCCTGCGGGCCGCCTTCGTCTTTTTGGGTGTGAAAATTTCCAGGAGGATTTTTTTGGCGGGTGGCCCACGTTGTCTTTTTGCTGCTGGCGCAATCACAAATCGAGGCTGCCCCACCCTTCGCGATTTTCGAAGGGTGGGTACCTCGGACGATGGTATCAGGGCTTGGCGGAGGGTACCTCAACTGTCATGCGGACTTTATGCGGTAGTGTTTACCCAAATAAACGACAGGTCTAGGCCGGTAGTGCCCACCTTTCGAGAAACGCGAAAGGTGGGGCAGCCGGCAACGCTGGCCAGCCCCCTCAATGTTTTGAGTCTTTCGTGCTGATTCTCGGTGAGGTCTGTGGAACGGCTCGGCCGAAAGCTGGGCACTCCCTGTGTTTTTGGTGCCGACGAGACCAAAAACGTGGTCCATCCGGCCCGAAACCCGCGTGGGGCGGGGTTTTTCGGGCAACAACCCTTTTGTCAGACAACTCGTGTCCTATGGAGTACATCGTATCGCGAGCCATCTGGTCTGATCTTTTCCGCCGCTCAGGTTCTGATCTGTTCTAGTGAGCGATTTGTGGCCGAAGCCATTGGTTCTTCTCGCGTGAGCCATTCTGGCGTGGCCTTTTCGATCTGAGGTGTTGCGTGCGGAACAAGTCTGTCTTCTTTTCTCTTATCTCGCTTGCACTCTTAATTCCAGCCTGTGCGATGCTGATGTCGTGCGGTGGAGTATCGACGGCGGCTACCTCCGGAAATCCGAATCCTTCCGGGAAAACCACCCCGACAATTACCTGGCCGCAGCCCGCACCAATCACGAACCCAATGCCTTTGGGAGCGACGCAGCTGGATGCCTCGGCCAGTGTGTCGGGCACGTTTGTCTACAATCCCCCAGCCGGAACCGTGCTGGCCGCGGGCACACACACGCTCTCAACAACGTTTACTCCGACTGACACCGCGAAGTACAACAATGCTACGGCGAGCGTCAACATAACCGTAAATTCCTCGCCTTCGGCGAACAAGACCACGCCGACGATTACGTGGCCGCAGCCCGCGCCCATTACCAATCCGACTCCGCTTGGGCCCGCGCAACTGGACGCGACCGCCAGCGTACCTGGCACCTTTGCTTACAATCCGCCCGCGGGAACCATTCTGGATGTCGGCACCCACGCGCTTTCCGTAACCTTCACTCCGACAGACACGAATGCTTACAACGATGCCAGCGCCAGCGTGACAATCACGGTGAATTCGTCTGCGCCGCCTGTTCTTCCAACGCAGGACGCGGCGACGCGATTCATCTATGAAATTGCCAGCGGGCAGCAGATTCAGGCATTCAGCTTTGACGAATCAACGGGCGCGGTTGCGCCGGTGCCAGGATCTCCATACACGCTTCCCAATACCACAACGCCGGGGTTTATGACAGCCGATGCCGCCGGGCGCTTCTTGTTTGTCTCGTCGCAGCCGTTTGAGGAGTGTCATGGCTGCAACTACGGTGTCAACGAGTTGATGGGCTACACCATTAACCAGTACACAGGCGCACTGACGGCAATTCCCGGAATGCCCATGTATCCCAGTCAATCAGGCGCGATCCTGCTCCGGCCCGACGGAAAATTTCTCTACGCTCAAATCGACGGCGAATACAAACTCTATTCTGTGGATCAGATGACCGGCGCACTGACTGAAAGTGGAACGGTGCCAGTGCCGTCGGCGAGCTTCAATGGCGTATGGCAGATGGCGGGAATCGATCCGGAGGGCAGGTTTCTTTATTTCAGCGCGCAGTTGCTCTCGGGCGGCACTGGTGAAGGATTCATCGGCGTTGATGCGCTGGATCCAAATGGCGGCAATGCCACGCCCGCTAGCGGTACCCCGACCGATGTCGGAGTCACGTTCCCGCTGCCGCCGGTGGTTGCATCGAAAGCTGCGGCGTACATTACCGGCGAGCATCCCAGTGCCAATCAGTATGGGCTAGCGGCGATGGCGGTGTCGTCCAACGGCAAACTCACGCCACAGCCAAGCTCGCCTTATGCAGTGACCACCACGCCGAGTGGCGGCCAGTGGTATTCGATGTTCGCAGCCGCCGCCGACCCGCTGGGAAGGTTTGTGTTCGTCAGCGGACAACCGTCGACAGCAGATTCTACACAGATCGTGACGTTTACGGTTCAGTCGGACGGGTCCCTTCACCAAAGCGCTGCTACGAATGGCTGTGTAACGGCAGCAATCGATGGCACTGGAAACTATCTCTTCAATAGCGGCCAGACGCAGCCGTTGGTGTTTCGAATCAATTCCTCCGATGGCTCGCTTTCGTTGCTCGATCCGCTCCCGCAAAATCCATGCGGAGCGAGCGGAGACATCGGCGGACAGATCGTCGCAGTGCCTTGATCTAGACAAACGCGGCCCACTAGTAAGAAAACCTCCCATCTGGTGAACGCCAGAATGGGGCAATACTCTCGAGGGGCTGGCCCCACCTTTTGTTTTTACTGCTAGCACAATCACAAATCGAGGCTGCCCCACCCTTCGCGATTTTCGAAGGGTGGGTACCTCGGACGATGGTATCAGGGCTTGGCGGGAGACATTTCAACTGTCATGCGGATCTGGGCGGCAGTGGTGACAAATGAACGAGAGGTCGAGGCCCGTGGTGCCCACCTTCCGAAAAACGCGAAAGGCGGGGCAGCCTCAGTCGTAAAAACTCACGACTAAGATCGGTGGCCAGCGCCCCTAAGAAGCTTCTTGTTCTGATTTCTTGAGGTCCTGCTCGCGGAGGTGCTGGACTTGTTCGGCTAGCGCGTACTTCAACTCGTCGATTCCTTTGCCTGTCACTGCGGAGATTTCGTATAGCTTCAGCTTGTGTTTCTTGCAGTATTTTTTCAGCGCAGCCAGTTTGTCTCTGTTTACGACATCGATTTTCGACGCGACCATGATCATCGGCTTCTCATCGAGGTGGGCGCCGAAGCTGGCGAGTTCGCCCAGGATTACTTCGACGTCCTTGGTGACATCCGGGCGGCCGCTGGAATCGGAGACGTCGACCAGATGCACCAGCAGGCGCGTGCGTTCGATGTGGCGCAGGAACTGCGTGCCCAGCCCGGCTCCGGTGTGCGCGCCTTCGATCAGGCCGGGAATGTCGGCGACCACAAAACTGACTTCATGCTTCGCGTCGCCTACTGCAACGACTCCAAGGTTGGGCTCGAGCGTGGTGAAGGGATAGTCGGCAATCTTGGGGCGCGCCGCTGAGATGCGCGAGATCAGCGTGGACTTGCCCACGTTGGGATATCCCACCAGGCCCGCGTCAGCAAGCAGCTTCAGTTCCAGCCGGTAAGTATGTTCCTCCCCGGGGCGGCCCGCCTCGTGCTCGCGCGGCGCCTGGTGAACCGATGTGGCGAAGCGAGCGTTGCCGCGTCCGCCGCGCCCGCCGCGGGCAATGACGAAGCGCTGGTCGGCTTGCGTAAACTCGAAAACTTTTTCTCCGGTCTCGTCGTCGTAGACGATGGTTCCGACTGGAACTTTCAGAACTACATCGCCGCCATCGCGTCCGGTCTTGTTCGAGCCCTCCCCGTGACGGCCGCGCTCGGCCTTGTGTTCGGGATTGAAACGGAAATGGACCAGGGTGTTGTGGCGCTCGCTGGATTCCATGACGATGTCGCCGCCCTTACCGCCGTCGCCGCCGGAGGGTCCGCCGCGCGGGACAAACTTCTCGCGCCGAAAGGCCATGCAGCCGTTGCCGCCGTCGCCGGCTTTTACGCGGATTTTGGCTTCATCGATGAACATGGAAAAGTCGTTGGTCGTTCGTCGTTGGTCGTTCGTCGTTCGTCGTGGATTCCGATTTGCCAACGACTAGCGACTAACGACTCTCGACCAAAACAAAAGCCTCGTCCCGAAGGCGAGGCTGCGTGGCGCGGGCGCCCCCGCCCGCGATGCTTTGGAACGTTCGAAGGCCTACTCGATTTCCATGGGCTCAACCATCACGAACTTGCCCATCGAGCCCTTGTTCAGGAACTTGATGCGGCCCGTGATTTTGGCAAAGAGAGTGTCGTCTTTGCCGCGGCCCACATTCAGCCCGGGCTTTACGCGCGTGCCCCGTTGCCGCACAATGATGGTGCCGCCGGGGACGACCTGCCCGCCAAATGCCTTGAAGCCAAGCCGCTGCGCGTTTGAATCGCGGCCGTTTCGTGAAGTGCCTTGCCCTTTTTTGTGTGCCATAAGACAGTTCTCAGTTCCGGGTTGTCAGTTCTCGGTTAAGACCACGTGGGGACGGACGCATTCGTCCGTCGAGGTTCTATTTCTTCTTTGAATGCGACTTCTTTGCCGCCTTTTTCGGCGCAGACTTCTTCTTGGCCGAATGCTTTTTGGTTTTCGCGTGCGCTGCCGGCGCTTCGTGCTCTTCGGTCTCGCTGGCTTCGTGCGCCTTCACCTTTTTCGGCTTCGCTTCTTTCTTGGGCACTTCAGGAGCCTTGAAGCTCTGCCCGTCAAAAGCGATTTCGGAGATGCGCACCGCCGTGTAGGCCTGCCGATGTCCGCGAAGTTTCTTGTATTGCTTTTTGCGCTTGTAGTGGAAAACCAGAATTTTCGCGCCGCGGCCTTCTTCCACAATCTCGCCGACAACGCGGGCATCGGACTGCAGACCCACTTTGCCTTCTTCGCCGGAAACCGCGACCACGGGGAATTCGACTTGTCCGTCGGTGCCGGTGCCGAATTTTTCCACTCGAATTACGTCTCCGGGCGCCACCCGGTACTGCTTGCCACCGGCGCGGATAACCGCGTACATACGTCTGCCTCCGTCAAATGTCGTGAAATTCAGCCCGCGTCTGGAACTCGTAAACGTAACGGAACCCTGGGACGCACACGGGCGCAACCAAGGGGCCGGCTGACTTTCCTGTGCTTGCTGTGTTTTCCGCCCCGGCGCTTCAGCAGCCAAGGCAGGCGTCCCCAGAACGGGTCGGCGAGTACAGGCAAACTCAACCATTTTAGCGTGTGCTGTGGAAATCGGTCAAACCCCGGCCACGGATCGACACGGATTTTCACGGATTGGAGCGAATTACGGGGTTTGATCCGTGAGAATCCGTGAAATCCGTGGCGGTTTTTAATAGGACTTCCAGAAGAAATAAATCGTCATGCCCGTGCCTACCAGCACGACAAAAACACGGATCCACACTTGCGGCATCTTCAGCGCATAGTGCGCGCCCAGATAGCCGCCGACGATTCCTCCCAGAATCATCACAATGCCGTGCTTCCAATACACGGCGCCGGCCACGATGAATGTGACCACGGCGACGCCATTGATCACGAATCCCAACACAGCCTTTAGCGCGTTCATGGCGTGGATGTCGGTCATGCCCAGCGCGGCCAGCATGGCAAGCATCACGATGCCCATGCCGCCACCAAAATAACCTCCATAGACGGCTACGCACAGTTGAAACAAAGTTGTCCCAACTAACGATGCGGTAGAAGCCTCATGTTCAATCGCCGACCGCCGGCCGCCCGCGAGCTTTCTGCCAAAGGCAAAAAGCAAGGTCGCCCCCAGCGTCAGCCACGGCAGCACTCGCATGAACGTTTGGGCCGGCGTCTTCAATAATAGAAACGCTCCGGCAAGGCCGCCAACGAAACTCGCGGCCAAAAGCGGAATCATCACACGGCGCGGAACATCCAGGCGCTCACGATAGGCTCCGCCGCTGGCTGCCATCGCCGTCCACAGGGCAATCGTGTTGGTGGCATTGGCGGGAATCGGAGGCACGCCGGTGAACAACAGTGCTGGGAATGCGATGAAACTGCCGCCTCCGGCGACGGAATTGAGAGCTCCGCCGAGCGCGCCTGCGAAAAAAAGAAAGATGATGGTTTCGAGGGTCAAGCAGTTAGGTGTATCAGAAAGCGCCTACGCCGCCAAATCGAAGGCAATCCTAACCTCAGATTACTTCTGTAATCGTGCGTAACTGCGGCATCTGGCAGAAACATCCATCCTGCGGCAGGGTTAGTATCCAATGAGATCGTGGGGGGACTAGCTTATGCGTAATCGAATCGTGACCTACTTCAGCATCTTGATATGCAGTGTCGCCTGGGGCCAAGCGCCGGGCACGGCATCGAGTGGCGCTCAGGCGGCCGGGCAGCAGTCGATGCCGGGCATGGACATGTCGGGTCACGACATGTCCAAGATGAAAGACATGCCGATGGGGAATGACAAGGACGACAGCGATGCCAGCACTCATGTCATGAACTCCATGGAAGGACACATGGACATGGGGCCGCACATGAAAATGACCGCGCTGCGCCAGCCTAAGCCCGGTGACGCGGCGCGCGCCCACGAAGTGGCCGAAGCGGCGCGCCGGGCCTCGGAAAAATACACCGACTATCACGCCGCGCTGTCCGACGGTTACAAGATTTTCCATCCCGAAGTTCCGCAGAGGATGTATCACTTCACCAACTACGGGTATGCCATGGAAGCGGCTTTCCGCTTCAATCCCGAGCATCCTACTTCGCTGCTCTACGAAAAACACGGCGACGATTACAAGCTCATTGGCGTGATGTACACCGCGCCCAAGCGCTTCAGTGAGGATCAACTCGACGAGCGCATTCCACTAAGCGTGGCACAGTGGCATGAGCACGTGAATTTCTGCGCTCCTCCGGCGGACAAGAGGAAAGAAATGTTGGCGCCGCATCCGCAGTTTGGTTTGCGGGGATCGATCGCTACGCAGGAAGCTTGCGACGCGGCCGGCGGAACATTTCGCCCTGTGATCTTCAACTGGATGGTGCACGTGTATCCATTCGAGAAAGATCAGGCGCAGGTGTGGTCCGTCGAGCGCCAGCACGGCGACGCAGACTGATTCTCTTCCAGTCACAGAGACGTGGCTCGCCGCATCTCGCCGACCGCAGGAGACATGGCGAGCTACGTCTCTGCAATTCTGTTTTGATTCCTCACAAAACACACGTCAGATGTTCCTTACAACTTCTAAATTAACCACGCTTTTTGCTACCGGAATGATGCAGCCATCGTCCAAGAAAGTACGATGACGACGCAGCCAAAGGGAACTTTGATCGGGGCGTACGCGTAGTCTTTCAAGTGGGTGGAAGGCCTGCGCAACGGTGACGCTGGCCTTAAGCGATTCAGAAATTGCGGGGTCTGGGGATTTTCTCACACTCGGTTTGGCGGCCCAGGTGAGAAACCCCCATCGCGGCAGAACAAGCTTGTGGCTCGTCTGCACAACCCCGGCGGCAGCATTGTAGGCCATTCGCGGGGAAACACAAGAGCTTTCTCGCGCTGGTCGCGAACCGGGCCGCCTCAACCGTTTCTCGACGTAACTTCGGGAAAGATAAAAGGAGCAGCTATGAAGTTCGCGACAGTTTCAAAGGGTCTGGTCATGGGGTTGGCTCTGCTGCTGGCCTCCAGTGCATTCGCGGCCACCAAAGCCAAGTTGAATTTGCAGGCTCCCACCACAGTCAACGGAACCAAACTCAAGCCCGGCGATTACAGGCTGGAGTGGGACGGCAGCGGTCCTAATGTAGAAGTCAGCATTGTGCAAGGCAAGAACGTCGTCGCCAAAGTGCCGGCGAAAATTGTGGAACTGAAGACTCCGGCGCTGAGCGACACAGCCGTTGTAAGGACGAACGACGATGGAAGCCGCACGCTCGCCGGCGCCCAATTCGAAAACAAGAAGTTCGCACTCGACATGACTGATTCGGGCATGGCGATGGACGCTGGATCTAGCAAGTAACCAGCAGCACGAGTTACAAAGAAAGGGGGGCACTGGCGTGCTCCCCTTTACTTTTGCTGTCTAGTTGGGCGACGCCAGCACATCGTCATAGTAGCTGAGAACGGCGCGGCGGGGCTTGACCTTCAGGCCCCTGAGCGGAATTTTCTGCTCGATCGAGCTATTTCCCGCCAATCTTGCTCGACCCAAAGGAAACATGTTTCCATCCGCCATTTCCAGATAAATCGGCACCAGCATAAGGAAACTGTCGTTCACGTTCGACTGCGTGGTCTTCAGGTCCATCACCACATCGCCGTCCGGCCCAATATCGAAGGATGCGTCCAGTTTGTAAGCGGGCAACTGGGTCCCGTAGACGTACTCGTTGAAGAACCAGTCCATCTTTTGATTACGCTCCAGGTCCATCTCCGCAGTCATGTGTTTCTCCACCATGGCCTTGAAATCTTCCGTGGTGGCGGCCTTACCTGAGTACGTCTTCACGAAGTCCTGCATCAACTCCTTGAAACGCTGATCGCCAGTGCGGTTGTCGTGCATCATCATGCGAATCATATGCAGGACGTATGCGCCCTTGGGATAGATCAGGCGGCGGGTAGTGTCAAAGCCGGTGCGGGAATTGCTGGTGCGGTAACCCATGGTGAGCGGCCCGACATCGATGGCGCGGAAGCCTTCGGCGTTGCGCTCCAGAAGCAGGTCGCGCTCGTCGTTCCAGAACGTGATGAACTTTTTCGGGTTCTTCTCAATCATTGTCAGGTAAAGAGAAGCCGACATATCGGCGAATCCCTCGCTCATCCACTGGTCACGATAGGAAGTAAAGCCCACCGTGTGTCCCCACCATTGGTGGGCAACTTCGTGGGGAGTCACGACTTTCCAGTAGCCGCGATCGCCCCAGTCCATCCCCAGTTCATGGCGCACCGTGGTATCGAAGTAGTAGCAAATGGGAATCCATACAAGTTCGGGCCACGACTGGCCGAAGTTGCACGCCGTCTGCTGGGTGAGTTGCAGGCGCTTGAAGAGAGAGGGACCAAAGTAGTCGGTATAAAGCTGAACGGCAAGTTGGCCCTCGGCGAGGGCTTTCTTATTGAGGCCGGTGGTGCTCATCGTGCCCAGAGCCATGCCCGACGCGTGCGACTGCCCCATTACTGGCAGAGCATCTCCGCTGGCCGCCTGCTGCAGTCCTGCCACCCAACTGGGAGGCTCCTGATTGGCATAGGACTGCACCTGATATTCCGGCTTATCCAGTTTTACTTCTTCAACCTTGAAGCGGCCGAAGTTGAAGCCGGCTACGGTTTGCGGCGCCTCACTCTTCCACACGGTTACGTTCTGGCCACCGTCGTTGTTGTCGGTCATCCGGGCGCCCGTAGCCGCAATCTGCATCCCCTTAGGAATGCGGAAAGTCATGTCATAGGTCACATATTCGCCAAGGCCGCCACCGGAATTGTTGGGATACCAATTGTGTCGAGCGACTGGAAAATAGTTGCCGCCTCCCTCATTGATAACCGCTTCCTTGCCCTCGTATTCAGTGGTGACGGTGAATGGTTCACCGGCGTCTAGCGCCTTCGGCAGAATCACCGCGAACTGGGCGTCTTCGTTCTTGTCTTCCTGAATGAAAGACAAGGGCTGGCCATCGGAAGTCGTCACGTGACGGACCCGCAAGGTGTGGAACAGGTCGAAAGGCACAACCCGCAGGCCGCTCAGGTGCGCCGTAAAGGTAGTTTTCGACTTTCCGATTAAGTTGCCACTCTTCTCGAGTGTGGTCTCGAGTTCCTGATGCTCAATGCGGATTGAATCTCCGACTGTGCCGCGCTTCCGTTCGCCCGACATGGGGAACGAGGCCCAGTCTCCAAACTTGTTCTCGTCGTAAGTCATGAAGTCGACCTGATCGCGTCCTTCATGCGGATCGATCATGTAGAGCTCCTGCCCGTTATAACGCTTGCCATGAATGAAGGCGACGAACAAGCCGCCCGGCTCGGGAATCAGCAAGTCTTCCAGGATCCGGCTCTCAAGATTGGTCTTCATCTTGTGCCGGGTCGTGTGCTGGCTGTCTTTGAGCGGCCCGGCATCGCAGCCAGAAGCGCTGGGAGTGCCGGCTTTTTTGACTTCGTCGTAAGTTGAGTCGGTGAAGCGCAGCGCCATCTGGCTGAAGTTTTCGCTGAATTCGTCTTCCTTGGTCAGCAGCTTGAGCATGGCTTTTTCAGATCCAGGCGCCTCGAGAATAAAGTTGCCATCGCCCACAAATACCGCGCCCGTAACTCGGCCCGCCACGGGAGTGACAAAGCAGATCGTGCCAGAACGGAGATGGAAGGTGCCGGCATCGCGCTTCAATTCAAGATTGTTGACGCTGACAGCTTCGGCGCTAAGGGTTAAGTTGCGGAGCGCCTGATAAGTGGGATCGGAGTTGGGGCCCGGTGCGGCGTTCTGCGCGTGGGCGACAGATGCGGCGAGAAATAGTGTCCCCGTAAGCAGCGTTGCGAAAAGGGTGAGTAATGTGGTTAGAGACACACGTCCAGCAGGGTGTGGACTGTGGATGAGAAACAGCATGGAACCTCCCGGGGGGAAGGAAGCTCGTAATTATGCCGTTTTCGGGCAAAAATGCAAGGACTGGAATCACAATTGGCAAGGGAGCCGATCGCCCGAACGGCAATCATTGGGGCGGCAACTTCTCCAAATCGGCGCTCAAATGCACGTTGCTTCCGGCGCTGACTTTCATTTTTCGATCCCAGTTCTTAAAGCCCGCTTTTTTCAAGGTGATGGCATGTTCGCCTTCAGGCACTTGCACATCGGAGGGAGTATTTCCGACAAAGCTGCCGTCGAGCTCTATATCCGCGCCTGAAGGATTCGATTCCATTTGCAGCTTCGCAGACATGGCGTTCGCAGTCGGACGGGCGTCATTCGCTAAAATCGGGGGAACTGCAGCGGGAGTCTGGAACTTTGCTATATCCAGCTTCGTGTCGCCGTTCACATAGGCGGTGATTTCTGTTCCCTTGGGAATACTTATGTCCTTGCCATGCATAAAAAGGAAGAACGGCGCCGCCGGAAAAAACACAAGGCTAGTTGCCACCATGCCACCTACCATAGCTCCGGTGTGCCCGCCGCCCTTCATATCCTTCACAGCGCGCAGGGCTGCTTTGTCACTACTGACTAACTTCACGTAGTCGATATTTATGTCAAGCTTTCCGCCGCGAGCCATTCTCCGCTTCGCTTGAGCTTCAGTGACCGTGGCGAAGGCGAGCCCCCCTTTCGGGATCACAAGAATTCCATTAACACTGATGTCTTCGAGAACTTCAAAGTCGACGGTATCGCCCACATGAGCGTCCCCCGACGAGACGGTCCGGTTGATTCGCATCTTTACGGGAGTTCCATCTTCGAGTACGAATCCCTTGGCTGATGTGAAAATCGACGATGTTGCTGGAGATTGTGCGGCCGTTTGTTGCGCGGAAGGAGCGGCTTTACTTTGCGCAGGATCGTTTTGACCAACGATAACTAGACACGCGGGTATTAACCAGAAGAAAGCCAGAATTTTCTTCACGAAAGTCTCCCGTCCTAATGAACTGGAATGGTGGGGGATGGGGTCTAGGACTCGTCATTATGCTCTTCCAAGCCTGGTTCGGCAATGATTTGCCGCAAATGAAAAAGGGAGCGCTTTAGCGCTCCCTTCGATGACTGGCCACTGACCACTGACCACTGCCTCTCAGTACTTCGGCACCTTCGGATCCACTCGATCCGACCAGGCTGTGATTCCGCCTGCGAGATTATGCACCTTGGTGAACCCCGCCTGCTGCAGGAATGCGACTGCCTTGGCGCTGCGCCCGCCCATCTTGCAGTGGACCACGATTTCGCGGCTCGAGTCGAGTTCATTCACGCGCTTAGGCAGGTCGTTCAGCGGAATCAGGTATCCGCCAATGTTGCAGATCTGATACTCGTGCGGCTCGCGCACATCGAGCACGAACAGATCTTCTTTCTTATCCAAACGGCGCTTCAATTCCTCCACCTGAATCTCGGGAACTCCGTTGCTCACCGACTTCTCCTCCCCACGAATGCCGCAAAACTCGTTGTAGTCTATCAGCTTGGTGACAGTAGGATGAGTGCCGCACACGGGGCAGTCCGGATTTTTGCGCAGCTTGAGTTCGCGAAACTGCATGCCCAGAGCGTCGATCAGCAGCAAGCGTCCGATCAGGGGTTCGCCGATTCCCAGAATTAATTTGATGACTTCCGTCGCCTGCATCACGCCGACAAGGCCGGGAAGAATGCCGAGCACGCCGCCTTCCGCGCATGATGGAACGAGTCCCGGTGGTGGCGGTTCTGGATACAGGCAGCGATAGCACGGTCCATCCTCGGTGGCAAACACACTTGCCTGGCCTTCAAAGCGGAAAATCGATCCGTAAACATTCGGCTTGCCGGAGAGCACGCAGGCGTCGTTCACCAGATAGCGCGTGGGAAAGTTGTCGGTGCCGTCGGCGATGATGTCGAAGTCGCGAAACAATTCCATCGCGTTCGCACTGCTCAGCTTCGTGTCGAACGTCCGCAGATTTAGAAATGGATTGATGCCCTTGAGTTTGTCGGCCGCGGAATCGAGCTTCTTGCGGCCGACGTCGGCGGTGGAATGAATAATCTGCCGCTGTAGGTTGGTGTAGTCCACCACATCAAAATCGACCAGGCCTAGAGTGCCCACGCCGGCAGCGGCCAGATATAACGCGAGCGGCGATCCCAGTCCTCCCGTGCCAATGCACAGCACTCGCGCAGCCTTCAGCTTCTGCTGACCCTCCATGCCGACCTCGGGCATGATCAGATGGCGCGAATAGCGCAGGATTTCGTCCTTGTTGAGGGTTACTGGGAGTTCGGTGGTAGTGGCCATAATGTCCTCGGTTGAATTTTCAGTTTGCTGGGTTTGGAATTGACGCGCTGCGAATCGACTGTCGTGACACTAACAACAGGAAGGGCAACACATGCAACAACGCGTTTTGGAGGCAGGATTCATTTCCAGACTTCCCAGTCAGACCGCGCCTCCGGCGATGGAAGGCACAATAGAAATGTTATCACCTTCCTTAAGCGCGGTGGCTTCTTTGTGGAGGTAGCGAATGTCCTCGTCATTTACATACAAGTTGACGAAGGCCCGAAGTTTGCCTTCCTCGGTATAAAGGTGCTTTCGCAAGTCGGGATGCTGCGCCACCAGCGCAGTCATCGCTTCGCCGACAGTCGCGCCCGGCACTTCCACCGAAGCTTGCTTGCCAACATATTGCCGCAAAGGCGTGGGAATGTGAATTTTGCTCATAAGTCTAATGTAAGAGATGCGGCAGGCTGGCGGCAAGATTCAGAGCGCAGGCGTTGGGTCTTAGGTGTTGGGTGTTAGGCTTCTGCGTCTGAGACTGAATTCCGCAGGCCCAAGGTTCCTAACACCCACACCTACGACCTAACACCTCGCTTGCGTCCCGAGCCCCGAAAGTCACTTATTTCCTCCTCTCCCGCCACATAGAATCGCTTCGAAACCAAGGAGAGTTCAATGACGATTTTCGATCCAACTCGGGGCAGAGTTATCGACGGTGGTGGGCAACGCGGCGGCCTGCTCCGCCTGATCGGCCTTGGAGTTGCCGCGTTCCTGCTGGTGATTCTGCTCTTCAGCGCCGTTACCAAGGTGGGTACCGGCCACGTGGGCGTGCTCACGCTATTCGGAAAAGTGCAGTCTGGCGAGACCCTGGGTGAAGGCATTCATCTGATCAATCCGATGAAGACGAATAACGAGCTCTCCATCCAGACGCAGACGCTCAAGGAATCGGCCAGCGTGCCATCGAGCGAGGGATTGATGATGAGCCTGGACACTTCACTTATCTATCACCTCAATCCCGACCGCGCCGCTGAAGTTTTCCAGAAGATTGGCGCCGATTACGAAAATGTAGTAGTTGAGCCCACGCTGCGATCAGCCATCCGCGAAGCGACTGCCTCGCACACAGCGAACGCACTGTACACGGGCGAGCGCGAAATGGTGGCCAAACAGATTTACGACCAGGTCAGTACTCAACTCAATCAGCGCGGATTGACCGTGGAGAACGTTCTGCTGCGCGACATTCAGCTTCCTGCCACGCTCAAAGCCGCCATCGAAGCCAAGCAGCAGGCCGAGCAGGAATCGCTAGCCATGAATTTCCGCCTGCAAAAAGAAACTCAGGAAGCGCAGCGCAAGCGCATCGAAGCCGCCGGAGTTCGCGACTTTCAACAGATCGTTGCCCAGGGCATCACGCCGTCCCTGCTGGAATGGAAGGGCATCGAGGCCACGGAAAACCTGGCCAAGAGTCCCAACTCCAAGGTGGTAGTGATCGGCAACAACAAAAACGGCCTGCCACTGATTCTGGGGCAGTGAGTTGGGGATTATGTGGGGACAGGCCCCCGAGCCTGCCCTGAGCGAAGTCGAAGGGGCTGTCCGTCGACCGAAGGGCGACGTTTTTGTGCTGCGCTGCTACCATTGAAATCGTGCAGCCCTTGCTCGACATCCGTAAATTGAACATTGAATTTCCAGTCCAAGGCGCACCCACAAACGGCCAAAACGGAAAGGCGGGAACGGCCCCCACACAAACTCTTCCCGCGGTTCGTGATCTCAGCCTGTCGATTGCATCGGGCGAAGTTCTAGGCCTGGTTGGCGAATCCGGCTCGGGCAAATCGATCACGTCACTCGCGATCATGCGCCTGCTGCCCCCGCAGGCCCGAGTCTCCGGCGAAATCGTCTTGGCCGGAAATCCGTCTCCGCGCAACCTTCCCGCACTGGGGGACGACGACATGCGGCAACTGCGAGGTTCGCGCATCGCCATGATTTTTCAGGAGCCTATGACCGCGCTCAATCCGGTGATGCGCGTTGGAGATCAAATTGCCGAAGCGGTGATGGCGCACAATTCAATTTCGAAACGTGACGCCTGGCAGCGCGCCGTAGATGCGATGAATGAGGTCGCCATTCCGGATCCAGCGCGCCGCTCCCGCGATTATCCTCACCAACTTTCCGGCGGCATGCGGCAGCGCATCATGATCGCCATGGCCATCGTCAACCGGCCACTGTTGCTGATCGCCGACGAACCGACCACGGCGCTCGACGTCACGATCCAGGCGCAGATTCTCGAATTGCTCGCGCAATTGCGCGTCAAGTTTGGCCTGGCAATGCTCTTCATCTCTCACGACTTGGCGGTGGTTTCGCAGGTCGCCGATCGCGTTGCCGTGATGTACGCCGGCAGCCTGGTGGAATCGGGCGAGAAGCGCGACATCTTCCAGTCGCCCGCGCACCCTTATACGCGCGGCTTGCTGCGCGCCGTGCCCGACCTTAAGACAGATCGCAGACGCCCATTGCAAACGATTGAAGGCACGGTCCCGCCGCTGCAAGCCATGCCTAAAGGTTGCGCTTTCGAACCCCGCTGCGAGTTTCGCATTCCAGAATGCGCGCGCGACTTTCCGCCTCTGGTCGAGGTTTCAGCGGGACACTGGGCTCGCTGCCCGGTGGTGAATGCCCGGGCCGGATAAGAACCGTGAAAGTGGAGTGCGGGAAACACCCGACTCCATATTGTTCCGGCCCAGTCTATAATCGGCAGTTCGTGCGGGGACCCGTTGCGCATACTGCTCCTAAGCGATATCCACGCCAATCTCGAAGCTTTCGAAGCCACTCTCGCCGCTGCTCCCTCGTTCGATCTGGCCGTGAACCTGGGGGACATCGTGGGCTACGGAGCCAGTCCGAATGAAGTAGCGGCCCGTTCTCGCGACTTGGGAAAGATTTTCGTGCGCGGCAATCATGACAAGGCCGTGACGGGGCTCCTGGATCTGGATGACTTTAATCCTATGGCCGCTTCAGCCGCTATTTGGACTCGTAATGAGTTGACATCGGAGAACCTCGATTGGCTGCGCGATCTGCCACAGGGACCGGTTTCGTTGCCTGATTTTCCCGAAGTGCAGTTGGTGCACGGCTCTCCGAATGATGAGGATGAATATGTAGTTTCGCTGGGCGACGCGCTGGCGCCGTTGATTACGCTGACGAGTCCCTTGACGTTCTTTGGGCACACGCATCTGCAGGGTGGATTTTTTGTGAACGAATCTTCCGCAGACGGCTTTCGGCCAGAGTACCGCACCGTGGGTCAGGCCGAGTCGGTTGCGCTGCAGTTGAAGCCACATGCGCGATATTTGATCAATCCGGGTTCCGTCGGCCAGCCTCGCGACGGTGACTGGCGCGCTGCCTTCGCGCTGTTCGATACAGACGCGCAGATCGTGCACTTTCACCGCACGCCATACAATCTCAAAGACGCGCAAGATCGCATTTTTGCCGCGAACCTGCCGTCGCGCCTGGCAACTCGTCTGGCGGCGGGTCGCTGAACCCGGTTGGCGTTGTAAACTCGAACATGCCTTCTTACTCCCCTCGCAGCGCTGGAACCAAGCCTCTCTTTGAAATCCGCGAAAATCCTCCAGAGCATTATCTGATTGCGCACAGCGACGGTGGCGCGCGCGGCAATCCGGGACCGGCGGGCTATGGAGTCGTACTTCAAGATGAATCGGGACGGAAGGTCGCGGCCTTAAGCGAATATCTCGGTCACCAGACCAACAACTTTGCCGAGTATCAGGGACTGATCGCCGCTCTCGAATACGCGATCAAGCACGGTCCCAAGGCACTGAAGGTGATCAGCGATTCAGAGTTGCTCGTACGGCAGATTAAGGGCATTTACAAAGTGAAGAATGCAACGCTGCAAGACTTGCACCATCGCGCCAAGGAATTGATTGCGCAACTGGATTGGTTCTCGATTGGGCACGCGCTGCGGGAGCACAATCGCGAAGCGGATCGTTTGGCCAATGAAGCGATGGACAAAGGCATGGGACGCAGTGTTGATCACGTAGCCGCAGTCGCCTCGGCTGCGCGGCCTGGAAGCGAGTCCCAGCAGGAATTCGAGGGTGTCGTGAGGAACGGGACGGTGGAACTGTCGAATGGGACGCTGCCGGAGGGCACGCGCGTGCAGGTACGCGTGAAGAAGTGAGTGGATGGCTCGCGGTTGAGTTGCAGACGAGAGCAATCCTCGGGGGCCACCGAAAGCAATGAGCTGTTCAATCCGCGGCCGAGGTGTGGTCGTGCACAATCTTCCAGCCGTCGGGGAACTTGCGAAACACCAGTGTGAACAGGCCGTGCGGAGTTTTTCCATCGGGCATGGTCAGATGCCATGCGCCGCGTACGAATGCCGCGTCCGACCCCAGCATTTCGATTCGCAACGCGTTGAACTCCAACGTTCCCATCTCGTGCCCCGGACTCGCATACGTCGCATGGTAGCGGTCCAGCGTTGCCTGCCAGCCGCTAGTCTGCTTGGCGCCCGAAAAGAAAGTCAGGTCCGGCGAATTCCAGTAGCCAGCCATGAAGGCGTCGAGGTCGTGACGATTCCACGCTTCCTGCTGCGTGTGCAGGACGTCTTGGATGGCTGCTTCGGAGTTTCCGGACGCTTCCTTCGGGGTGCTTGCCGCAGTCGCGTAAGAAACGAGTAATAGAAGGGTCAGCAAGAGCGTGCGCATGATCTCTCCTCAGTTCGTAAAATAACCTACTTATAGCTGATTCGGGCGGGCGAGGGCGTGGCGCCCTCGCGACAGCCGGCACGATGCCGGCGCTACTTATTTAATGCGCTTCTTCGGTGGCTGGGGCGGTGTCCGGGGTATCTATTTTTTGCGCCACCGTATGCGGGGCCAGCGGCGATGGCTGAAAATCTCCTGGGTCCTTACCCGCCATCGCTACCGTCATGAAATTCATCCAGATGGGCAGGGCTGCGTGCGCTCCGGTCTCTTTGGCTCCCAAAGATTTTTTCTCATCGTAACCGACCCAAACTCCGCAGGTCATTGTGGGAGAGAATCCCATAAACCACGCGTCGGTGAAATCGTTGGTCGTACCGGTTTTTCCGGCTACGGGAAATGGCAGCTTCGAGGCCGCGATCCCCGTGCCGTGCAGCACAACTTCCCGCAGCATCGAGGTCATGATGCGGGCGGTGCGCTCGCTGATCACATCCTTTACGTCGGGAAAATCCTCCTCGAGTACGCGCCCATCGTAATCCGTTACCCGCGTGATGTAGCGCGGAATCACGCGCACTCCGTCGTTCGGAAAGACGCTGTACGCTGAGGTCTGCTCCATCAATGTGATTTCGGCGGCTCCCAGAGCGACGGGCAAATATGGCGGCAATTTGGCGGTGATGCCGAAACGTTCGGCATAGTCGATCACGCTCTTGATGCCAACTTTATTAGCGAGTTTCAGCGCCGGGATGTTGCGAGACTGGGCCAGCGCACGCCGCAGCGTGATGATGCCTTCAAAGTTTTCATCGTAGTTGTGCGGAGAGTAAGGGCCGGAGGGAGTTTCAAAGCTGACCGGCTCATCCAGAATCGTGTCGTCGGGAGTGGCCCCCTGGTCAATGACAGTGGTGTAGACATAGGGTTTGAACGAAGAGCCCACCTGACGCAGGGCCTGGGTGGCGCGGTCGAATTTCGATTCGTTGAAATCGCGCCCGCCCACCATTGCCTTGATGCCACCGGTTGCATTGTCGATCGCGAGCAATGAACCCTGGGCTCCCGAATCCTGCTCCAGGCTGATGCGGGCCGCGCCGTTCGTGCCAAGTGAAAGAATTTTGACATAGCAGATGTCGCCGGTTTTGAGAATGGCCGTCAGTCTCTGTTTCGTCCAGGCAACATCGGCTTGTCCCAGAGCTGCTGTGTATCTTCCAAACTTCAGGGTCGCGATCCCCGTCCCGGCAGAAGTCACGAGCGCGTGGATGTATCCGTTCACCTCAGGCCCGTCGTCCCAGTCCGAATTGAAATATTTGTCGATAGCCATACCGTTGGCCACAACATTTTCCAGATGACCTTTCCAGCCATGCCGCCGTTCATAGGCGGCCAAGCCGTCGAGGACTGCCTGGTTCGCGGCTCTTTGCAGATCTACGTCGAGAGTCGTGTACACCTTCAGGCCGCCTTCGTGCACCTGGTCGGCTCCGTACTTGCCTTCAAGATAGCGCCGAATTTCTTCGACAAAATAAGGAGCCAGCGAATTCGGATCGTGCGCCAGATGCAGCACCAATGGCGCGGATCGCGCGTCGGCTGCCTGCGCTGCTGTGATCTTGCCATCTTCCAGCATGGCATTGATCACCAGATTCCGGCGCTTCTGTGCGCGATCGGGATGGTTGATCGGGGAGTACACCGTCGGGCCTTTGGGCAAGCCCGCCAGCAGCGCGGCTTCGTCGAGAGTAAGCTGTTTTGCCGGTTTGCTGAAATAAAATTCCGACGCAGCCTCAAATCCAAACGTGCCGTGCCCCAGAGAAATCTGGTTCGCATAGAGCGTGAAAATCTGCGCCTTGGTGAAGCGGCGCTCGATTTGAATCGCCAGCATTGCCTCTTGCACTTTGCGCTGCCACCGGCGATCGGGCGACAGGAAAAGATTGCGCGCCAGTTGCATGGTAAGGGTCGACGCTCCCTGCACCTTTCCGCCCGAAGAAATATCGCGATAGGCGGCGCCCATGATGCGCCAGAAGTTGATTCCGGAGTGCCGGTAGAAATCTTTGTCTTCGATCGAGACGATTGCCTCGCGCAGCACGGGAGGGAAATCGTCGTAACTCGCAACCACGCGCCGTTGCAGCGCGAACGATCCGATCACTCGCCCGTGATCGTCGTAAAGTTCGGTGATGGAACTGGGACGGTAAGCCTCCAGAGCATCGACCTGCGGTAGATCAGTGGTGTAGACCAGCAACAGCCCAACCGTCGCTCCTACCAGGACTGAAATCAGCACGAGCAGAGCGAAGAGCACGCGGCCCACCAGCCGGCGCCCACCGATTTCCACCGGGGGAAGAGTATCGTAGAGGGACTTCATCAGGGGACGAGGTCAGGATAGCACCTCAGGTGGGACGAATTGGTGGCGCTGCACGGGCGTTGCGGGGCTGTTATCAATTCCGACCCGGCGAAGGAAAATCGCCGAGAGCAAGTACAAGGCGGCCGCGAGAATCGTCAATGACCTTAATCCGAACCAGAGGGAGAACGATTCCAGTACGCCGCCCAACAAAGAACCGAACAAGTTCGATCCCAAGGCCTTTCCACGAAATCCAGCCCGGGCGAAGCTTGATACGAAAATGATGCCAGCGAAGAAAACCGGCAGGCAGAGAACGATGGAGGCGATGATCGCGCGCAAGGCCCAGGATGCAAAGAACAGGCTTCGCATCGGAACCGCAAACATTACTGCAAGAGAAATGAACAGTCCGACATAGGCGACGCTTTGGGGAAACGTTGGGCGGGCGCCGTAGACGAGATTGGCGGCCACAATCAGACATAACAGGCCGGAGACGACGATGGCGTTGACGAGCCACGTGGTGCCGAACAGGAGAGCCATTTTGCTGACGATTTGCGCTTCCAACAGCATGAACCCTGCTCCCAAAAACATGAAATGGAGTTTGTCGGCAATGGCGTTTTCCCCCGTTTGGTGAAGGAACCAAGCTGAGGTGATGAGCACGGCCAGAGAAACCAGAATCACAGAGAGGGGAAGACCGGGCTCGTGCTGGTAGAAGTAGGGCCAGTCGTCGGTAGTCATGCGTGCCGGCTTCATGAGGATTTGCGAGTGGGAGGCGAGATAGCCGGCCAGGGTGGGATCGGACGCGGCCTGCGCCAATCGGGCGCGCGAGCCTTCGACGAAGAAGCGGCCGGAGGTGTCGTAGCCTTCGACATCTCCCTGGAATTGGATGGGATCGTGGTCGAAGGCGTCCTGCATGAGCTTGAACAAGCGGCCCGCGATCCAGGGATTGTCCACTTGAAATTTGACGATCAACAAGCCGTCCGGCTTGAGCAATAGCCTGGCGCGGCGCATTGCCTCGCGAGTGTAAACATAGTTGTCGATGCGGATATTGGTGAAGTGCGATGTGGTGGTGTGCGAATCGAGCAGAGAATAAACGATGAGATCAAATTGCTCGTGGCAGTTCTCAATAAAACTGCGGGCGTCGTCGACAACGACCTGAGAGCGCGGAGACTCGTAGGGCTGCTCGAAGTGAAGGGTGCGGCCCAGTTGGAGAATCAGAGGATCGATCTCGACGGCCACGACGCGTTCGGCGCCATTGCGAAGCGCTGCAGCGACATCGTTGCCCATGCCCGAGCCCAATACCAGAACGGACGAGGGAGAGCGGTAAAAGCGGTAAGGCAGGTTATATGAGTTGCGCTCGATCGCGTCGTTGCGAAACTGATCGGGATGGGAGCGGACGAAGGCGGGCGAAAGGTTGACGATGGTCTGATAAAAGGAGTCGTTCGTGTTGAGAGAGTAAGCCTGCAGCTCACCATTGCGATACAGCGGTTCAATGACCAGTTTCTGATAGGGCGACCAATAGGTGGTGGCTTGCTTGAAGTCCGGAATTGCAAGCAAAACTACACAAGCCAGGAAAGTCCCACCAAGGATCGTGCGGGCCCGCGAATGTCGCCAGAACAGAAGCAGCGAGACAATGCCCGCAACCAGGAACCACGTCCACGGGGGTTGATAGAGGAAGCACAGCGCAGTGAATCCAGCGATTCCCGCAAGACTTGCGAGGACATTCACGGTGTAGGCTGATAAGCCGTTCGGAGCACTCTCCAGATACCATCCCACAAGCTGGCCGAATGGAATAAACGTGCATGCAACCAGGGCGAAGAGTGGGATGATTACGGCCAGGGCAAGGAACATTCCCGTCCAACTCGTGGGCACCGCCGGAACTCCCCAGACATGGACCTCCACACCGCTGCCCAGAAGTTGAGGCAAAGCCGACATGGTCCGGCGCAGAGGAGAGATGGGACTCTTCAAAATAACGGTCAGCAATAAAAGGGGCGCGATGATCGCGGTAAGCTGCAGCCGGCGCCGGCAGAGATAGCAACCCAGTCCGAAGCCCAGGAAGCAGGCAACGAGCACGAAATTTTTGAAGTAGGCAAAGATTCTGATTTCCGAGGAGACCCAGCGGATCATCAGCATTTCGAGAAACAGGCTGAGGAAGCTGACCAGCACGAGCTGGCGGTAACTGAAACTGCCTAGTTCCGCGACCTGCAATTCCAGCCGGCCTGGCGTAGGCGGCGCGCTACGCAACCGGTTGAAGACTGCATAGACGATAAAGATGGAGGCTGCCGAGATCAGGAACAGGAGAGCAAGTGAAGTTGGCGAATGGGTGATCGTTTCCACAATGTAGGACTGGCGTCCGCCTTAGGCTGCTGGGAAGTTTACACCAGCAGTCGGACCCGCTCAGTACACGGATCACGCTGAAATGAAAAACCGCGCGCCATGGGGCACGCGGTCGACCGCTACATTGATGTTTCGAGAAATGTTAACTGGCCCGGCTCTTCAACACTTCCACGGCCTTGTTCAGTTGGTCATCTACCTGATTCTTGGGCTTGGCTTCCTGATCCGGATTGGAGCTATTATCCTCATCATCCGGAGAAACTGAATCGTCGGCAGCATCCGCCACTACAACGTTGGGAGTGATCGCCGTATCTTGAATAGCCTTCCCGCTGGGCGAATAGTACTTTGCCACTGACAGGATCAAAGCGCCGCCGTCGGGCAGATCAATCGTTTTCTGTACTGAGCCATCGCCAAATGTTTTGTCGCCCACAACGTCGCCGCGTGCGTTCTCCAGAATGGCAGCGGCCACAATTTCACCCGCTCCCGAAGTCCCACGGTTTACGAGCACCGCGACCGGAAGAGTGGTGATCGCCTTGGTCGGGTCGGCATTGAAGGCCTGACGCGGAAACTTCTGTCCCTGCAAGTACGTGATAGTTCCGTGATTGAGGAACAGATTCGCCACTCCGATGCCCTCGGTCTCGTCGCCCTCGGCGCAGTTCCGCAGATCGAGCAGAATCTTTTTCGCTCCCGATTTCTCCAGCGATTTGATTTTGGCAGCAACCTCCAGCGTCTTTCCCTTCGTAAGGGCTTCCACTTTCACGTAGCCAATGCCGTCGTCCATCATTTTGTCGGCAACCGGAGGAATGCTCACAATGTCGCGAGTGATCACAACCTTTTGCGGCTCGGCTTTGCGCGCGCGCACCACGGCGACATTCAGCGTCGAGCCCGGAGTGCCGGTAAGCAGACTGCGAATCTCGGGCAGCGACATGTCGCGCGTGCTTTGCCCTTCAATCGATTCGAAAATGTCCGTCTGCTCAATACCCGCCTTCTCAGCGGGCGAGCCCGGCAACACATCAACCACGGCTGCGTATCCAAAACGCTTCGAGATTACTGCGCCGATTCCCGCTTTGCCTTCCGCCTTGTGGGCCTTGTATGCCTTGTAGGCGTCGGCCGTCATGTAGCTCGAGTTGGAATCGAGCGATTCGAGAAGTCCATGCAACGCGCCGTCTGTCACCTTGGGAATGTTCGGCTCTTCAACGTATTCACTGCGCACGCGCGAGAGCACTTCACTGTAAACCTGTAGTTGGCGGTACGAGCCGTCGTTGGAGGAAGCGTGCACGCCGCCCAGCGAGCCCACTACAACGAAAAGTAATACGGCAAAGGAGGTGACGAGAATCGCTGCTTTGGTTTTCATGGACATCAGTTTTGGTCTTCTTCTGGAAGGAGTTACTTTCTGTGAAACTCTCCCAATTATATATGTGTAGATGCAGTTTGCGCCCGCTCGGCTGCTAGATTTGAGCCTCTTCGGTAACGAATGGACATTTAGAAGCCCGGCAAATGCACCTCCGTCGATACTTAGGGGTGCCGTAGGGCAGAGAACGCGTTTCGCCCTTAACAAAACAAATGAGTTATTGCTGGCCTGGCCTGAAGCTTAAAGTGATCATCGTCTGGACCGATACGGCTCGGCCGTTCATGGAATAAGGCTTGAACTTCCAAAGCTTCACACCGTCGATCGCGGTTCGCGCAAATGCCAGTGATCCCTGCAGAAACTTCGCGTCCTGCACGGTGCCATCGCGGCCAATCAAAACCTGCAACACTACGGTCGCCTGTCCCTTGGCATTGTCTGGGTAAGCGATAGTGGGCTGATCCGTCAGCAGCGCGCGCTCCGCGGCTTCGGGAACAGAAACCGGCTCAATGGATGGCAGGGCCGTTTCCGGCGGCTTGTTGCCACTCGCATCGGGAGTCATGGAGGCCAATTGTGATTTCAGACTCGAGGGCACGTTGCCGGGAATGGTTGCGCGGCGCGGCGGCCTGCTCTTTGGCGGCGCAGGTTGCGCCGGAACCGGAACGACATTGGACGTTAGAGATGGGGGAACGACCGCCGGAGAATCCGCGTGCGGCAATGCCGAAGCCGGAGCGGTGACCATCGAATTGGATGATGCAGGCGCTGCGACGACGGGCGGCGCAACGGTAGGCTGTGGCGTTCCAGTGGATGGCGCGAGCGGTTTGTCCTGAGGCTGCACTTCCGGACTGGGCGCCACGCCGACCGGAGTCAGGCCCGTTACGCCCGGCAGTCCCACAGGCTGGCCGGCTGCGTCGTTGTTCGGCTTCTTGGCTGTGGGATCAACTGCGGGAAGCACCTGAATCTGCGACGGGTCAGTCGTGGCATCGGGAATGTTCTCGCTCGCGGGCAGCTTGTATTCATCCCCGGCGCGGCCGAAATTTTCATGCGCAGCTGGCGCCTGTGGCGGAGCCACCGGCTGCGGGTTCAGCCAAGCGTGCATAGTTTGCCGCCCCCGAATCCAGACTCCACGGATCTGCGAATGCCAGGGCGCTTGCGGCGCAGCCACAATTGCGCAACTAGCCAGAGCGAGCGCTCCGAGGATTGCAGCTTTTCCCAGCCTGGACTTCGGCTGCGGAGTCTCTTCCTCCGGGACGTTTTTCCCTCGAGCCATGTAGGCGAAGAGCTCCGCCTCTTTTTTGGGCTCGTAACTCTCTGCCGTCGGCTTTGGCTCGGGAGTGAAAGGCCGCGCCGCGTTGAACTTCGGCTTATTGAATTTCGGCTTAACAGATGCCGACGAGCGCTGATTCGGCTGATCGTAACCCAGCAATTCGGGCTTCGCGGGACTCGGGGTTGGAGGTGCCGGCGGAGGCTCGGGAGTGGAAGTGGCGGGGGCCGCGGCCCGCGTTTTTAGATACCATTCGAGGCCCTTAGGCTTGTTCGGCTGAGTTTCTGAAGCCGGGGCGGGGGGAGGCGGAGCAGGCTTTTCCTCCGTTTTCGGCGACACCGAAGCTGGCGGCGACGCAATCGGCTTCGACACCTTTTCTGGAACTACAGGCTCCAGTGTCGACACAAACTCGGGCGCGTGCGATTTGGCGGACGGTTGCAGAAACTCTCCCGCCCGGGGCGTTTCCTGTTCCTGTCCCCGGCTGGCCGCGATCGGCGCCGGTGAACTCGCAGATGCCCCCGCTGCCGCCGCGTGAGCAGCCGATGACGCCGAGTCTTGTTTTGCGCGCAGCAGGTCGCGAGCCGTTGCCAGAGTATCTTTGACTTGGTTGACTTGAAGCGGCTTGCGCAACGTGGAATTTGCGCCTGCTTGCAACGCTTTCGGAACGCTCTGATCATCGCTGACGATTGCCAGCGTGAGCGGACGCTCGGCGGCCTTGCGCTCGCGAGCTGTCGACAGCAACAGCCCGGCCTCCGGCTGCTTATCCCAATCAATGATGACGATCTGATAATTCTGGTGGGTTACCCTCTCGACGGCTTCCACCGCCTCGGAGCAGTGCTCTCCCACCACGCCGAGACCAGCCAGGACTTGGCGAATAGGCTCGGCAGTCCTCTCATCGGAGGAAAATAATAGGCAACGAAGGGCCATGCTCCTTCAGACTATGGTGAACGGGTAACGAGAACAAGATTACCGAGGGGGACCGAAGGGGCGAGGAAAGTGAGATGCCAGGTACATGTACCGTCGGCGGGGATCTACTGTCGTCGGTTAACGAAATGGGTTTCGAATGGTAAGTTTGCGGTCAATGACTTGGCCGTCCTGGAAGTCCTCGGAATAGAGGATGGTGCACCCAGCCTCCATCGCTGCGGCGATGACCAGCGCATCGTAGATTTCGAATCCGTGCTTCTCGGCGACCATCAATGCCGTTTCGTGCGTCGAAATTGTGACAGCAACCGGCGACGGACAAAGGACTCGAATCGCATCCAGCGCTTCGATCACATCCTTCCACGGCATGCGCAACTTGCGCCGAACCACCGAAACGAACTCATTCAAGATCTGCACCCCAACCAGGCCACCGGACGCGAGCAATGCTTCGGCACGCGGACCCCGGGGATCGTTCTCTACCACTGCATAGATCAAGACATTGGTGTCGAAAAATGCCCTATCTGGCATTCGCATCGTCTCGATCGAAAACGAATCCTGGAGGCAAAGGCCGCCGCAGTTTGCGCAGGCGAGCCAATGCCCGTTCCCGGCTTTGATCGCGGCTCACTTCGAACGTCCGCCCCTGCGCAATCCGAATCTCGATCTGATCGCCCTCTTTTAATTCAAGCGCATCGACCACTGCGGCGGGCAAGCGCACCGCAAGGCTGTTTCCCCATTTCGCAACCTGCATAAGTCTCCTTGGATATACATTATAAGTTGTATATCCAAGGAATGCTAATCAAAATCAGAATTAGCAGGACTCAGGAATCAATCAAAATTCAAGAATCAATCGTTCTCTAGGCTGCCAGCGTCCCGCTGAGCGCGCCTTCCAGTTCCAGCAATTTGCGCTTTATGTCGAGCCCGCCGCCGTAGCCGCATAGGGCGCCGTCGGAGGCGATCACGCGATGGCACGGGACGACAATCGCAACTGGGTTGCGATTGTTCGCCATCCCTACCGCGCGGAAGCCACGGGGCCTGCCGACCGCGCGTGCAATATCGCCGTAAGTGCGGGTCTGGCCATAAGGAATCGCCAGCAGCGCTCGCCAGCACGCCAACTGAAACTCTGTTCCTCGCAGATCAAGTGCGAAGCTAAATTCGCGCCGCTCTCCCGCGAAATATTCGTCCAGTTGCTGAACGTAGGTTCGCATTGCATCGCCGGATTCCTTGAACTCGACTTTTTCCGCCTTCCTATCAATCTGTTCCTCTCTCAAGTCGCGTGGATTAGGACGGATGGTTTGCTGGCCGGGAAGGCGAGCATCGAACTCCAGCGCCACCAGGCCGCGGGCGGAGGTAGCCAGGAACAGCGGCCCTACGGGCGACATAACCGTTGTAGAATGAAGCGTTTGCATGGAGATCAACCTTCCTCGAGTACCTTCATTATACGGCTCCAAACATAGCATGAACGTCCAATCCAAGCCATCGCACCCGCCGGGACGGTTGACAGAACCGGCTTTTTCGACGAGAGTGTCTCCTTACATTTTGTCCCAGTGGAATAGCTCAGCGGACGCTCTTCATTGAAAAAAGCCCTCATTATCCTAACCGCGGTGGTGCTGGCGCCAGTGCTCGTAGTCAGCCTCGCGGTGTTTGCCGCGGGAGACTGGCGCACGATTGGACAGACTGAAACCGGCGATACAGTGTCGGTCAGTTCGGTTCGCATTCTGAAGAACAATCAGCGGCTTGCCCTGGTGCGTGTCGAATACAAGGAGCCGACAAAACTGCCGCAAGGCGGGCCTTTCGTTGAGATGCGCGCTCGTGTCCGCATTAACTGCGCCAGCGGTGCAGTTACGCCGACTACAGAATGGTTCTATTCCCGCGACCACAGCGGACGTTTCGTGGTCAGCAAGAAAGCTGCTCATGACGATGAGTTTGGCAAGCTTCCCGAGGGCGGTTTCCTCGCCCTGGTCAGCAAAGACGTTTGCAGCCAGACCAAGTAGGCTCCTTATTTGAGAGCGAAAGCCACGTAAACCCCGCCCGATTTCGACTTCAGATCTTTTCCACCTCCCGCCGCGATGACGACAAACTGCCGGCCGTGCACTTCATACGTGATTGGGGTGGCATTTCCCGCAAATGGCAGCGCGGCCTCCCACAGCAGCGCTCCAGTGGCCTTATCGAATGCGCGAAACTTTTTGTCAAAGTTCGTCGCTCCGATGAACAGCAACCCACCCGCGGTAACGATGGGACCGCCATAGTTTTCTGTGCCGGTATTCTTGAGACCTTTTGCAGCCAGCTCCGGATACTCGCCCAGCGGAATCTTCCACACGTATTCGCCGGTGTTGAGGTTGATGGCGTTCAATGTGCCCCACGGAGGCGCCACCGCGGGGTATCCATCCGCGTCTAGAAACTTGTGATATCCGGTGAAGTGATATTTGATCGCGGAGGGTTGCGGCTCCGCCGTCACAACTTCCTTGTTGTTGCTTTTTGTTGAAACAGGGTTCGTCAGAAACGAAAGGAGCCCGTTGATTTGATCGTCCTTGAGATTGGAGAACCCCGTCATGCGTCCCTTGCCGTTGCGAATTGTGGCCATAATCTCCGCTGGTGAGCGGCGATCCATCACACCCACCAGCGAAGGAATCGCAGGCGGCGATCCTGCCAAATTTTCTCCATGACAGACAGCGCACTGGCTCACGTATAGCGCTTTGGGCGTGTTGTCGGCGTTTTCAGAAGGCGTGTTCTCCGCCAGCGCTCCGGTCCAGGGCAAGTCGTTGGCGTTGACGTAGAGGATTCCTGTCTCGGGATCGGCCGCTGCTCCGCCCCACTCGGCCCCGCCGTCGAATCCGGGAAATATGACTGTATCTTTGCCCACGCTGAACGGAACAAACTGGCCTTCGCTGCGAAAGCTACCAAACTTCTCCACGGCCCACGCGTGCACTTCGGGTGTGCGCTCGCTCACAAGATTCTCGGTCAGCACTTGGCGCGCAAAGGGAGCCGGAGTCGCAGGCAGGCATTGTTGCGGCGCTGCTTGCTCTCCCGGCACATCGCTTGGCGGATAATTCCTGCATTCGATTGGAAACAGCGGCTTGCCGGTCGTGCGATCAAAGAGAAATACGGAGCCCTGCTTGGAGGTCTGAGCCACCGCGTCGACTTTCTTACCACCGCGTTGCACGGTCAAAAGCACCGGCGGCGCGGGAAAGTCGCGATCCCAAATGTCGTGCCTTACGCCCTGGAAGTGCCAAATGCGCGCGCCCGTCTCGGCGTTCAGGGCGATCAGACAATTAGCGAAAAGGTTATCCCCAAGGCGATCGGCTCCGTAGAAATCAAATGCCGCCGAACCGGTGGGAACATAGACGATTCCCCGCGCCGCATCCACGGTCATGCCGGCCCAATTATTGGCGGCGCCGCTCGTCCTCCAGGCGTCTTTCGGCCAGGTTTCGTAGCCGAACTCGCCCGGCCGTGGGATGGTATGAAACGACCACCGCAACTTTCCGCTGCGCACGTCATAGGCGCGGACATCGCCGAAGGATGCCGGCAAAGTTTCCGCTTCGCGTCCGCCGACGATCATCAAGTCTTTGTAGATGACCGGGGGGCTGGTCAAATAAATGGACTGCCCGGCCGGGTCGCGATCCAGATCCTCGCGCAAGTCGATGTGCCCGTCCTTTCCGAAACTCGCAATGGTTTTGCCCGTGCGTGCGTCGAGCGCATAGACAAAATTCATCACCCCGACCAGGATGCGGGCGTCCTTATCTTTTCCTTCGCCGCTAGACCAGTAAGCCAGCCCGCGATCGGGCTGCGTCCCGGGAATTCCGGAATCAAACTTCCATAGCAACTCGCCCGTTGCTGCGTTCAAGGCAAAGACTTTCTGCGACGGCGTCAGCCCGTATAGCACTCCATCGATCTCGAGCGGGCTAGTTTGCAGCCCGCCGGATTCCTGCGTGTCGTAGGTCCAGGCGAGCCGCACGCGCTTCACATTTTTTCGATTGATCTCGGAGAGGCTGGAAAAATGATTGTTCTCTGGCGTTCCGCCGTAAATTGGCCAATCGTGTGCATCGTTTTTATTTCTTGTTTTTCCGTTGGAGGAGGCCGGCCCGCACAGCGCTGCCGCCATCACCATCGCGATCCCTAGGGAAATCGCCGCAGATCTCATTTATGCTCCCGCATGAACTTCACGAATACTCCAGCCGCCAGATTGTAGAACACGCCGAAAGCATCCTCGACCGCGTCCGCACATTTTCACAGTCGGTTGCACCTCCGTAACCTCGCGGCCACTTCCAAGCATCTCGCTTTCGGCTTATCCTGATAAGGATCTCGCGACAAGACACGGATTCAACCCACCTCAGGTATGGACTCACTTCGACTTTATGGGCTGGTGACAGGCGGCGTCGCATTGCTGGCGGCGTATGGACTTCTCCGCCGCAAGCCCAAGACGCCCGATGAGCTTGAGCGGCAGCGTAGGGCATGGCTGGAGAGCACTGGGCGCATCACCGACGGCACGGTGATTGATGTGCAGGACCTGGCTGCGGCCAACAAATACCATGCCGCGACAATGCTGATCTACAAATACGACGTGGCTGGTGTGACCTACGAATGTTCCCAGGACGTCACCTACCTGCGGCACTGGATCAACCTGCATTCCTGCCGTCTCGGCCTGCCGACTTCGGTGAAATACGATCCGCAGAATCCGGGAAATTCCCTGGTCGTCTCGGAGAACTGGATGGGATTGCGGCAGTAGTCTTACCGCCAGATCAGGCGCATGACCGTGTTGTGCTTTTCGAAGGTGACCTGCAAAGACCTGTCAGCGCCCCCAATAAATTCCGCCGAAATCGTCTTTGAGAGATCAATCGCCTCGTCGGAAGACAATGCCCTGAAGCGCAGCGAATGTTTTCCGGCGGGAACTTTCAGAGTCTCGGAATCCACGCCGTGGACTCCATTAAACACAACCATGTGCTTCTGGACGCCTCCATGCAGTGGTCGCGTCAACGTCAGCCGGTCGTCGACCCACACAAAAAGTGTGGCATCTTTGAACTGGTGCTGGACCGACAGATCGAGATTCGAGAGCGGCACCACGATTTCCGGCGTGACCGGGATTGGTCGCGTTAAAAGCGAGTGGCGGGCCCTCCGACGCATGGACTTAGTTGCCGGCAAGGAAGCGGACGCTATCGTCGTCGCCCCGCTGTACGTATCAATCGTAGGAACGGTTCGTGGGCCTTCTACGCTTGTGGTTGCAGATGGGCTGGAAGCTACGTTCAGCGCATTCGCGCCAAGCCTTGGAGAAATCACCAATAACTTTGACTGGATTCCGGCGATCACGAGAAGCACTAACACCGTCGCACTCAAAATGAGAGTCTGGGTTGGCGCCTTCCGGAAGGCGATACGAACGAACTCTTCCGCCCGGTCAATTTCTGCCGCTTGGTGGGCTCCGGAGCTTCGCGTACTCAGTCTCCGGGTTTGTGGGCCAATGGTTCTGGTTCCGGTCGCCATCACAGCCCGCAACGAAGTAGTCGTTGAGCTGGTTTCGAACACCTGCTGCAATTGGCGGATATCCTCGGCGAACTCTGCACCCGTCTGATAGCGCTGGTCGGGATCCTTCGCCATCGCGCGCGATATCACCTCATCGAGTTCCGGTGGCAACATCAGATCAAAGGCGCTGGCCGCTACGGGTTCACGATTGGCGACCTTGAAACACACCGTGGTCGCGCTGTTGCCTTGAAACGGAGAGTGCCCAGTGACCATGGCATAGAGAATCACGCCCAGCGAGAATAGGTCGGACCTTCCGTCCACGCCTTCCCCGCTCAGTTGCTCCGGCGCCATGTATGCGGGAGTTCCCATGACCCGGCCGGGCAGGGTGAAGTGGGCCAGATTCAGCTTGGCGATGCCGAAGTCAGCAATCTTCGCATGGCCCTCTTCGGTGACAAGAATATTCCCCGGCTTGATGTCGCGATGCACTACGCCTTGGGCGTGAGCATAGTCCAGCGCCATGGCAATCTCTTCTGCAAGTTGCAGGGCTCGCGGCAGCGAGAGTTTCTTTTCGCGCGCCAGAATTTTGTTCAGGGATTCGCCCGAAACAAATTCCAGGACGATGTAGGCTTCTTTGTTTTCGAGATTCTCTCCCACGTCAAAGATCGAAACAATGCCGGCATGATGCAGGCGTCCAGCCGCCTGCGCTTCGTTCATAAAACGCATGCGAAATTCGTTTTCTGCTTCTTGCTCCTGCCCCCACATGGAAACGGTTTTCACGGCGACGATACGATCGATCTGCGGATCCCTGGCTTTATAAACCACACCCATCGCTCCGCGGCCCAATTCAGCCACAATCTCGTACCGGCCAAAGCGCTTTATTTCTGGATTGTCCATGCAGTCCTTGCGCCGCAGATTCGGAAACGGCCACGGAATCGGGAGAGGTTCCTAATATGGTAGCGCCATTCCCGTCGCGATCCTAAAGTCTTGTTGGCCTTAATCCATTACCGCGGTAACGTCGCAGTAACCGGGCGAGGCTCGGCGAAAATGCAATTTTATGAAATAGGTGGGAGAGGATTCTAACTTCCGGGAGTAAAGCCGCCGTCGTGCGCGACGGTGATGCGGAGATACTTGTAAGGATTGACTGGGGTGTCGTTAATGCGGACCTCGTAGTGGAGGTGCGGGCCGGTTGAACGGCCGCTGGAGCCGATAAATCCAATGACATCGCCGCGATGTACTGCCTGTCCTGCAGTTACGGCAAAACCGGAAAGATGGCCGTAGCGCGTGCTGATGCCATGGCCGTGGTCGATCTTGATCGCCCGGCCATATCCGCCCAACTGATCGCTGAATACGACCACTCCATCCGCCGGGGCAATCACTGGGGCACCATAGCTGCTGCCAATATCCACGCCACTGTGAAAGGCACCTTCGCCGTTGAACGGATCAATTCGCTCCCCAAAACTAGCTGTCACCTGGCCTTCCACCGGCCACAGGTTGGGGGCCGAGTTTGCCCGGAACCAGTCCGCCGTGGTGGCATTGCGGGTCAAGCCCATCGTCAAGCCAACCATGGTTGCCCCGGTCAGCGCCGATGTTCGCAACGCATGCAACTGGTCAAGCGAACCGCTTACATCCGCGTCCTCGATCTGCTGGGCCGTCACCGTCACCAGCGTCGGCTGCGCCTTCAAACCATAAAGCGCCGAGACCTCTCCAGCAATCGAACCCAGCGAGGCCACCTGCACGTCACGCTCTTTGGCGACTTGCTCCAGACGCGAATAGTTGTCCTTGAGCTGATCTTTTTCCGTGCGCAGCTGGTTATAACGGGAAACCTTCAGCAGCATTCGGGTATAAGAACTGGCAATGCCGGTCAGGCTGAGGAATCCGATCGCGGCTCCCACCACAAACACGTACAGATAGTGCACGGGGATGGAAATCTTGTGCAGATGCCCATCGTCCCCGCGGGCCACGAACAGGATGTAAAACCGTTTTTGCAAAGTCTGTGTCCTCTGTGTTGCGAACATCAGGTCCGGAACTCCCGGGGTTGATTCTTAGTTGCTCAGAAACGCCGGTTCGGACTACCTGACTTTTTCGGGCTGCGTGCCCATTCTGGGAATGGATACTTTCTCGCGCCCTACCTACCGAACTCCGACTAAAGCTTGAAAGCTGCCGTTGTCTGCAATCTCAACCGCTTGCAGAACTTAGCTCGGCCAAAGGTTGTGTGAATGACTGGTTAACGGTAACAAACTGGGTTCCACCTGTCAACGACGCAGACGGCCACCCCCGGTTACCGAAGGATAGGTAACGGAAAGCCATCGGACGTATTACCTGAGGAATCTGGCCTCGGCTAGGTTCGGCCTTGGGTGGGCTAGGGCACTTGCGGCGTCCGGCCAAGCTTATGGCATGACGAGCTGCTGATCGGGCGATACCAGCGTTGCGAGGTATAGTAATTGCGCCCATGCCGCTTGCTGAAAAAGCGCTGATTGCCCAGATTCGACGCATGGCTCAACCACGAGGGCTGGCGGGCATGAGTGCCCGCCCCACGCGGAGTGGCGTTCTCACCGGAATCGGCGACGACTGCGCCGTGCTGCGTCTTCGGCCAGGACAAGATACCCTGGTCACGACCGATTTCAGTTTGGAAGGCATTCACTTCCGCCGGGATTGGCATTCGCCTGAATCGGTGGGCCACCGCTGCCTGGCTCGAGGCCTGAGCGACATCGCCGCCATGGGGGGCGAGCCGGTCGCCACTTTTCTTTCCCTGGCTCTGCCCAGCGACGTTCCTCAATCATGGGTTGGCGGTTTTGTGCGCGGCCTGATCACGCTGGCGGAAAAATTCAGCGTAACTCTCGCCGGAGGCGATACGGCCGAGTCCCCCGCCGGAATCCTCGCCGACATCGTCGTGGTGGGCGCCGTGCCCAAGGGCAAGGCTGTGCTCCGCTCCGGCGCTCGAGCCGGCGATCACATCTATGTCAGCGGAGCGCTGGGGGGATCGGCTGCTGCGGTCAAGGCCATGCGAAGTAGGGCGAGCAGGAAGCAGAATCTCCGCGACTACCGGCGACATTTTTATCCCGAGCCGCGGCTCGAACTCGGGCGCATCCTGCGGGAGAAGGGCTTGGCCTCCGCCATGATCGACACTAGCGACGGCCTCTCCACAGACTTGGGGCACATTTGTGAAGAGAGCGGCGTAGGAGCCGAACTTAACGCCGCGCGTATACCCCGGGCCAGCGTTGGGCGACCCGGTCGCGAGGTAGACCTGGACCTCGCCTTACACGGTGGCGAGGACTATGAGCTACTTTTCACGGTTCGGCCGGGCAAGCGCGTTCCGCCTACGATTGCCGGGGTCGCGCTGACGTCGATCGGCCGCATCACACGCGCTGCAAAAATTCTCCTGCGGGATACAACCGGTACCCACGAACTCAAGCCGCAAGGCTGGGAACACTTCCATCGCTAACAGAATCACGTAGCGACAGCCGCCTCGGCTGTCCAGCCCGGGGGCGAAGCCCGACGGTTCGAGCGGAAAAGCCAAAGCCCGTTTGCGGGATATCGGTGCCGCGGATTTTGTAGTTGCTGTTACGTCCGTCACTACTCTGTCTCTACCCTGGCGCGCAAAACCAGACTAGAGTAAACCCATGTCGTCCCGTAAATTGTTCCTGCTCCCCGCTGTTGCGCTATTGTTGACGATCGCCGCTGCCGATCAAAAGAAGCAGCCGCCACCGCCGCCGGCGCACGCCAAGTCTCCGTCGCCGGCAGTGACGGATGAACTTATCCACAAGCAATTTGGCGATAACTGTTCGCTGCTGGCGGGACCGCCGCAATTCGTCGCCGACCTTGATGACGATGGCATCGACGACCTGGTGGTGGCCGCCAGGTGCAAGAATCCGATGGCTGACAAAGATGAGTACAGCTTCGTGGTCGCTGATCCTTACGACACGTTTCTCGGCTACAGTGACATCAAGGTTACTTCCACGTTTGCTTCCGATGCACCCGAGCGCCGCGGCATTAGTCTCCTCATCATTCACGGCGCGGAGAAAGACGCCTGGCGCGCCGAGACACCGAAGGCCAAGTTCCTGCTGATCAATCTGCCCTTTAAGAGTCTTACGGTGAAGAGGCTTGCCCTGAAGAAGAAAACCATCCTTGGAATCTACATGGAAGAAACCGGCGAGGGCGAAGACACCTCTTCGGTCGTCTTTTGGGACGGCAAGAAATACCGGTACCAGCTGTTGGGCTCAGCGCTGGAATAGGGGAACCGCAGAAGTCAGAAGCCAAAAGTCAAAAGTCAAAAGTCAAAAGTCAGATTGCAGGTTTCAGATTTTGATTCCAGATCTTTCTTCAATGCCCGGTGGTATCTAAAGTTTACTTCTGACTTCTGACTTCTCACTTCTGCAATCATCAATCCGCGATTCTTAGCTCCCACGTTTGTGGTAAGGAAACTCGCTCGTCCCGGCCTTTTTCACGTTGTCCTCGGCGAATTCGCAAACTCGGTCGAGCGCTGCTTGCAGTTCGTTCGTATAACGGTCCAAATCTTCATCCGTGGCATCCTCAGGAACGGGAATCAGTTTGCCGACGCGTACCAGCACCCGCGAGAAGGGAGCCGGAATCATCAAGCGGTCCCACGTATTCAGCACCCAGGCGCGATCCACGGCCGCGTGGAATATGGTCATCGCCACGCCCGATGATCGTGCCAGCGCGACCGGACCGGGCTTTACTTTGTGGCGCGGGCCGCGAGGTCCATCCAAGGTAAACGCGACCGTCCAGCCCTCTTCGAGCGCGCGCCGCAGGCCGAGCAAGGCCCGCACGGCGTTGCGGCTGCTCGATCCCTTCACCGCGAGAAAGCCGAACTTGTGGATGATCCGGCCCATGTACTGTCCGTCGTAACTGTCACTGCTCATCACCCGGATGCCCATGTCGCGAAAAATATAAGTAGCGGGGATCATGCACGAATGCCAGAACGACGCGATGAGCGGGCGCTCGTCCAACGTCTTCTGCGCGCCTTCTTCATAGGAGACCGCGACGCGCAGTGTGGGGCCGATCAGCCGAATGATCCCATATCCTAGCCAGATGATGATGCGCAACGCGATGCGCTGGCGAAGCGTAAAGCGGCGAGCGTCAATGGAAGGAAGCGCGGGCAACGCCGCGCTGCGATTGCTGGCTTCAGGCACAAGCCTATTTTAATGGGACGGCGTTCGCCATTGGGATTAACCTAGAAAGCTCTTAACCGCAGAGATCGCAAAGGACGCCGAGAAATAGCAGCTGAGAAGAATTGCTCGGCGATCTCTGCGTTCTCAGCGGTTCATTGCTTTTGCTTTCTGAGCTACTGCTCAGTTCTCGAGGTAAGAATCGATCCAGACTTTCACTTTCTGGCGCCGTTCGTCGTTCGCATCGAAGCGCACGCCGAACGACTTCGGTTTCTGCCAGCTCACAAATGCGCGAACATTGACGCGCGGTAGAGTCATCAGCGAAAACGAAATCTCAACATTGGTGCCAATCGAAAAATCTTCTGAGCTCTTCAGCGACATTCCACCGCTACTCATTTCAATGCTGGACGCCACGATCCGCCGGCCATCCCCGACGACGGTGACCTCGGTCATTACTGGAATGCGCACGTAGCGGCGGAATTCATGCAGCACCAGCATGCGCGTGGCGCGCACCAGTTTCAGGGCCGCAGGCCGCTCCAGAGGTTCGTTAAATATTGCGTTGATGCCGTACTTGGAATAACGCATGGCTTCCTGGGCATTGCCGCCTATCCCATAAATGATGCATCGGCTATTGGACGGGGAGGAGCGGGCCGCTTCCATCACCGCGTCGGCGCCCTCGCCGAGGCCAAGCACGCAAGCTTCGAACTTTTCCTTATGAAGGCGCTCGGCCGCGTTGGAAGTCATTATGACGGTATCAATATTGAATTGCCGGAAGCACTCCGCCAACAAAGCGATGGATGCCGGGTCCAATCCCACGAGAGCGGTGCGGGCTGCGGCTTTCCGGCTGATTCGGAGTGGGGCGAGAGAGAGAGTTGTGGCGAAAGCTTTATCCATGATCGAGGGAAAGACTCCACTTTCGAAACCCATTGTGGAGGCGTTCGCCAGGGTTGAAAAGACACAAAGGACCAACGGTCGAAGTACCAAAGTGTCGTTACTTTTTTCGAGGATGCGTGAGACAGGACATTACGTAGTAGAACGCTTGCGGAATGAAGAGTTTGGGGTGATCTGCAAACCGAGCAAAAAATTCCCGATCAGAAACCTTATTCGTTCCAGCGCCGAAAAAGCAGCGCGCCATTCGTCCCGCCAAAGCCGAACGAGTTCGACATGGCGTATTCCAGTTCAGCCTTGCGCGCCCGGTTGGGCACCAGATCCATGCCCGCCGTATCGGGATCGGGATTCTCTAGGTTGATGGTGGGAGGCAGAATCTGGTCCCGCAATGCCAGCACCGTGATGCCGGCTTCCAATCCGCCTGCGCCGCCCAGCAAGTGCCCGGTCATCGACTTCGTAGAACTCACCGCAATTTTGCGATCGCCGAAAAAGTTGCGGATAGCGTGTGCCTCGAGCGTGTCGCCGATCGGCGTCGAAGTGCCGTGGGCATTGACGTATCCCACCACATCGGGAGTCACGCCCGCGTCGCGTACCGCGTTGCGCATGACTCGGAAACCGCCTTCGTGCTCGGGCGCCGGCTGCGTCATGTGGTAGGCATCGCCGCTCATCCCGTATCCCACAATTTCCGCGAGAATGGGCGCACCGCGCTTGCGCGCGAATTCCAGTTCTTCCATGATCAAAATGCCCGCGCCTTCCCCAATCACGAAACCGTCGCGATCGCGATCCCAGGGACGGCTGGCCTTTTCGGGATCATCATTGCGCGTTGAGAGCGCGCGCATGGCGGCGAATCCGCCAACTCCCATCGGAGTGATTGCGGCTTCCGACCCTCCCGCAATCATCACATCCGCATCGTTGTGCTGGATGATCCGGTATGAATCACCAACAGAATGTGCGCTGGTCGTGCAAGCGGTAGCCGTCGCCTCATTTGGCCCTTTGGCCCCGAACCGCATCGAAACCTGGCCGGCTGCAAGATTGATAATCGCCGCGGGAATGAAGAAGGGAGAAATCTTGCGCGGCCCGCCTTCCAAAAGCGCGGAGTGTTCGCGTTCGATAATGTCGAACCCTCCGATCCCCGAGCCGATATGAACGCCGACGCGCTCATCGTTTTCAGGAGTGATCTTCAGTCCCGACATCTTCAGCGCTTCGTCGGCGGCGGCGACGGCCACATGAATGAAGCGCGCCATCTTCTTGACTTCTTTCTTCTCGATAAAGTTCAAAGGATCGAAGTTCTTGACCTCTGCAGCGATCTGGCAGGCAAAGCCGGTGGTGTCGAAACCGGTAATGCGCGCCACACCGCTCTTGCCCGCTAGCAGGGCCTTCCACACTTCGTCGGTGGAATTGCCCACGCCGCAGATCAAACCCAGGCCAGTAACTACGACCCTGCGTCCCAACTATTTCCCCGCTTTCGCGTGCTTGGAGATGTAATCCACCGCGTCCTGCACGGTGCGAATCTTCTCCGCATCCTCGTCGGGAATCTCGATGTCGAAGGCTTCTTCGAAAGCCATGACCAGTTCCACGGTATCGAGCGAGTCGGCGCCCAAGTCGTCCACGAACGACGCGCTGGAGGTGACTTCGCCTTCATCCACTCCCAACTGCTCCACGATAATCTGTTTTACCTTCTCGTCTACGGCTGCCATGTTTCTCCTCGCTTGCTTCGATTAGATTTGATTTCGATTCTTGCGTTGCGCAATCGCAGGTTCTTTTCTGCTGGCTTCGGGCTCAGCCCTCCAAAATCTGGCATGTCTTACGCACTGCGATACGAATAAAGGCGAGTGTGTAGTGTAATTGTCCCGGCGAATTAGTGTAAAGGAAGGGCCCTGCCAGCTCTGGCACAGCCTCGGTTGACTTGAGATTGCACACTTGAATCCTAAAGGCTGGCCATTACCGGGGTCAAACGCGGATAGGGTTATGATGAGGGCGGTTGGCAATCAACAAATGGAGCCTCCCGTGCGATATTTTTTGATGGTGCTGATCCTTTCTCCTCTGATGTATGCCGCGCCGTGCGCCACCGATCAATCGAAGGATGAAAATGCTTTGATCCAGATCGAGCGCACCTGGGCCCGCGCCCTGGAGCAGCACAATGCCGAGGTATTTCAATGCATACTGGCCGACGAATTTGAGGATGCAGGGACCGACGGCAAGTTGACCGATCGCGCCGCCACTCTGGCGAAAGTGACGAACCACAACTCGGTTCACCACGAACTCTCGGATTTGCACGCGCGCGTGTACGGCGATTTTGGCTACATCCGCGGAGTGGCGACGGCGTTGGAACCGGGAAGCAAAGTTGTTCTCAAAGTCCGTTTCACCGATATCTACGTCTATCGCGACCAAAGGTGGCAATGCGTGGCCGGGCAGGAGTCGCTGATCTCGGCCCTGTCTCAGTGAGGACCCCATGCGTGCCGTCGTGCAGCGCGTCAGCCGCGCCAAGGTGACGATCAAGCATCGGACCAACAAGGATTCGATCGGCAACGATTGGAGCAGCGGCGAGATCGGCTCGGGATTGCTGGTTCTCCTCGGCGTAGGACGCGACGATACCGAGGCCGATGCTGCTTACCTTGCGGAAAAGATCGCCGGCCTCCGCATCTTCGAAGATGCAGAAGGAAAGATGAACCGCACCGTCGTCGATGTCTGCGGCAGTGTGCTTGCGGTCTCGCAATTTACCCTGTACGGAGATGTGCGCCGCGGCAAGCGACCATCGTTCGACGCGGCCGCTCCGCCAGAACGAGCGCGCCAACTCTATGAGTTCTTTGTCGAGCGTATTCGCGCCGCAGGCCTGCGCTGCGAAACCGGCCGTTTCCAGGAAATGATGCAGGTGGAACTGGTGAATGAAGGACCAGTCACGATCCTGCTGGATTCAGGCAAAGCCTTTTAGCGGGACCAGAAGATGAATATAACCGCCTGTCTTCGTCAATCAACGATAACGGTGGCGCTTTCTGATAGAACTCACTGACCGTGACCGACGTTTGCGTGTCATCGCATATTACCGACAGTCATTTACCAGAGCGAGAGCAATTGGCAAATAGCAATGACGTCAACGCCATTCGGCGTGCAAAGCGGGCGAACGGCCGCTGTTCGCGAGATCGCTCTGAAACTTCGGCCAAGGACTATTCATCAATCCCCCATGCGTTCCAGCGAACGCCACAATCTTTCCTCCATGGGAACCAACGTAGACGGTTCCGTCCGCAGCCAGCGTTGGTGACGGCGAAACGCTTGTATCAGCGGGAAGTTTCGTTAGCACTTTACGTTCTTCCGTGGATATGGCGATCACTTGTGCGCGCGGGGGCTCCACCAACTGAGCGATGGGGTTTCTCGTGAGCAATTTGCCATCTGGAGATACAGCGACCAGTGCGCTGCTGTTCAGAACGTATACCGTGCCATCTTCGGCAAGCATCATGGCCAGAATATCCGCACCGGTGTTTACGGCCCATTTCTTCTTTCCATCGGAACTCAACGCGTAGAGCATGGCGTTCCCGCTGCCGAAGTAGACTGTTCCATCTGTGGCAATCACCGGGGTGGCCCGATTAACGGAAAGCGTCCCCGCATGGAATTCCCACTTGTACCGTCCATCCGATGTCAATGCAACCAGCCGCGAATTAGTCCGTCGCTCGTTACCCGGCTCGTCAACCGCACAGGCATAGAGTGTCCCGTCGGCTCCCACCGCTATGCCTGAGTCCAGCCAAAAGTTGCCTAATGGAGCTTGCCCGTCGTTGCTAATGAACAGGTCTGCGGATAGGGGAGGATTCATAGCTGGATACTGCCATACGATTCTTCCGGTGGAATCCACCGCGTCCATTCTCCCTGCCCCGGGATAAACGATGAGACCATTAGGAAGAATTGTCACTGAGCCATTTGTCTCAACGCCACCTGCGGTCCAATCAATTGCCCTACTGTTCAACGGAAGGGCGCGAATATGGCCATTCCAGGGCGTATAGAGATGATCTTGATCCAGGGCTGATCCTACGCCTATGGGAAGGGCAAAGTGTGAACTGCTCTCCATCGCCCATTGCTGCATGCCGATGCGATTGATGGCATAAGTGCCTTCGTCCTTATTGGTAACGTAAATCGTCCCATCGGCGCCGATGGCCGGCCCCGCCAGGATAGGACCAGCATTAAATTTCCATTGCAAACTGCCGGAGGAATCCACCGCGTAAACAAATCCGTCCTCGCTGGCAGCATAGAGACTTCCGTCATCCCCGAGCGCGAGGGCGCCGGTGACGGCTCCGGTTGCTGTAAATTGCCATTTCTCGGGTATCGCCGGGATGTGCTCCCGCGCCACTGGCTTGGGGGGAAGCAAATACGTCGACAGGTTGCCCGTGAGGACTCCGCCGATGATCATAGCGCCTCCTATAATGAGCCCCCAACGTGCCGTGCCGCCTTTTGAATTCTCGGTTTGCGCCATCAAAACCACCCGGATTTTCGCTCGTCTTGGCTTTTACGTAATGATTGCAGTCCCCCCGGCTAGCGGTCTACAAATGCAACCACCTCGGGGGTAACTGTTGTAACATCGCCATGGCGCTCATTAAGGCGTAAAAAGGCGAAGTAAAAGCGCAAGCTTGCGCTATCGCCTGATTACGACAGTTACCAACATGAGTATCGCAATCACCTAGCGTTCACCGCAGATCCCGCTTAAGCTAGGCGCATGGAATACAAGTCTCATTCTTTCGCGATCTTAGGGTTTATTGTCCTACTTAGCTGCGCCCGATCTGCTTTTGCACAAACCCCAGCGCCCTCGGTTCAACCTATCGCAACAATCGACGTGTCCCAGTGGCCACCCGAAGGCTCGGGACAACTTGAGTTGGTGAGAGTGGCGTTCTCATCAGAGAACTCCATCATGGTGCAGACATTCCAAGCGAAAGCTGAAGGTCCGCAATATGCCCAGTACAGCGTCCAATGGGAGAACGGATCATTCAAACGCATTACTCAAACACCGGGTCTTCGATGGGGTGGAACTTCATCTGCCGATGGAAGGCGCAAGCTGTTCGAGTTCAGTGAAAGGAAGGTGCCTAGAATCCAACACCTGCTCGAGATTCTGCATACCATCTCGACTTTGGGAATGTCCGGGCCTGAAGACGCCAACGGCGAGTCAATATGGGTAATTGATACTGCGAATGGGAAATCATGTTTTGAATGGCGTCGCAGTTTCCCGATGGAGGGGACCCGGGCAAGGTTTGCAACGATCTCACCCTCCGGTGACCTTGTCGCGATAACCTTTCACAACACGCTATCGATTTATCGGCTTCCAGCAATTTGCGATGGTCTGACGAAGATGCACAATTAGAGGTTCAATTGCGTGTTTAGCGTTAAATCCCCATTTCACTCATCATGCCCCCCGCTGAGGGATTCTGAGCGCAATGGTCTGCTTACGTCAGTTATCTTGCCGTCGGAGCCGGTTGACGTAATATCCGAGCGTATGAAACTGACTCTTTGGAAGTGGATGTTCGGGTGGGGTTCGATAGGGCTGCTCGTCCCCGTAGCCCTCATTCTGCGTTGGAAACTTCTAGGCTCGGCTTTTGGTGAGATTGAACTGATCCTCTGGCCGCGTTCAATCCTGCTCATGGGACTTGAGGGGCAACGCAGTGCTTTTATCATCATACTGTCCTATGCGGTGGTCATCTTGGCAAACATAGTTTTCTACTGCGTCATCGGGCTACTGACTTGGCCGTTGCTCCGCCTTGCGCTGCGCCGACGCGGCCTAATCTGATGATTGGCGAAACATCGCGGTTAGCTTAAAACCCCACGATGAGTGCAATCGCCTTCCATGAGAAGGCCGGTCGGAGTCAAGGGAATTCTGGGGTCATAGTGAGTTCTTGTTTCTTTCGCTGACAAAATTCTTTTCCCGCCGAGTAGCCGCTGTCGCCATGCTTCCATCCGCACTCT
>Ga0207416_1000049_pt1 | contig 212954 bp, 223 predicted proteins | sample PaiPotPPM11metaG_FD_184107 | JGI IMG/M metagenome (GOLD analysis project Ga0207416, IMG submission 184107) | Iron sulfur acid spring bacterial and archeal communities from Banff, Canada, to study Microbial Dark Matter (Phase II) - Paint Pots PPM... ... | reverse complement strand
GCGGCGGCACGCCCCCTCCTTTTCCTCCCCCGCAGGCGGGGGAGGAAAAGGAGGGGGCGTGCCGCCGCGTCCCGATCTCATCATCGTCGCGCGCGGCGGCGGCTCGCTCGAAGATTTGTGGTCGTTCAACGAAGAGATCGTCGTGCGCGCCGCAGCGGCAAGCTTCATTCCGCTGATTTCGGCGGTCGGCCACGAAACCGACGTGACGCTGATCGATTTCGCCGCCGACCGGCGCGCGCCGACGCCAAGCGCCGCCGCCGAAATGGCGGTGCCGGTGCGCGCCGATCTCGTCGTCGCCGTCGACTCGCTCGCTCGGCGCGCGCTCGCCTCCTGGCTGCGCAATCAAGAATCGCGGCGGACCGAATTGCGCTCGGCGGTGCGTGCGCTGCCGGATGCCGACGAAGTTTTGGCCGTGCCGCGGCAGCGGCTCGATCACGCCGCGGCCGGGCTCGTTCGCGGCTTGCGCAGCAACGCGCATATCCATCATGTCGTCTATTCGCGGATCGGCGGCCGGCTTTCCGTGCAATTGCTGCGCACCAATGTCGAACGCCGGCGCGAACGTTTTGGCGCTGTCGCATTGCGGCTGCGCGCCGGCGTTGCCGCGAATCTTGCCGTGCATCACACCCGCCTTGGCCGCGACCGCGAGCGCGTCAATGCGTTCGCCGAACGGGCGCGTCGCGCGCTGCGCCAGTTCCTCGCCGTGCGGCAAGCCCGTGCCGAGCGCGGCGGCGAGCTCCTGGCGGCGTTTTCCTATCGCGGCGTCTTGGCGCGCGGCTTTGCGCTGGTGCGCGACGCGGCAGGCGCGCCGCTGCGCAATGCCGCCGCGACCGGCCCCGGCATGCCGATCGAAATCGAATTCGCCGACGGCCGCATCGGTGCCCGTGTTGACGATACGGCGGGCGCCGCCAAATCGTCAGCTACAATGCCGTCCGGCGAGGCGGCAAAGCCGCAGCGACGCCGCGGCGGCGGCACCGACCAGGGCAATCTGTTTTAACATCGCAGAGGGCGTCGTCATGCAGGGCAAGATCGCAGTCGAGGAACACTTCGCCATCGCCGCAACCGCGTCGAAATCGGTGCGCTTTCCGGAAGACCCCTATTGGGCGGGGATCGAGGGCAAGCTCATCGATCTCTTCGATCGGCGGCTCGCCGAAATGGACGCATCCGGCATCGGCCGCGCCGTACTGTCGCTCAATGCCAACGGCATCCAGGAAATTCCGGAGACCGCCAAGGCGGTCGCGTTGGCGCGCGAAGCCAACGATGCTCTGGCGGCGGCCGTCGCCAAGCGGCCCGACCGCTTTGCCGCGCTCGCCGCGCTGCCGATGCAGGACCCGCAAGCCGCCGCCGCCGAATTGCAACGCTGCGTGCGCGATCTGAAATTCAAAGGCGCCTTGGTCAACGGCTTTTCCCAAGTCGGCGCCGCTGATTCCGCGGTTTATTACGACCTGCCGCAATATCGGCCGTTCTGGGCCGAGGTCGAGCGCCTGGGCGTGCCGTTCTACCTGCATCCGCGTTATACGCTGCCAAGCCGCCGCCAGAGATATGAAGGACATCCTTGGCTGACCGGATCGCCGTGGGATTTTGCCGAGGAGACCGCAATCCATGCGCTGCGCCTGATGGGCTGCGGCCTGTTTGACGAATATCCAAAGCTGCAGATCGTGATCGGTCATCTCGGCGAGCGCATCCCGTTCGATCTGTGGCGGCTCGATCACCGGCTCCGCAAGCTGCCGGGCCGGCCGGCAAAGCGATCCATGGCCGAATATTTCCGCAACAATTTTTACATCACCACCAGCGGCAATTTCTGCACGCAATCGCTGATCCACGTCATCCTCACCGTCGGCGCCGACCGCGTGTTGTTCGCCGTCGATTATCCGTTCGAGGATCATGCGCAGGGCGCGAGCTGGTTCGACGCCGTCGAGATCGCCGAGCAGGATCGCGTGAAGATCGGCCGCGACAACGCCAAGGCGCTGTTCGGACTCGACTGAGTTTAAAATTCTGACTGCTTGTTCATTTCGCGACGCAATCATCGTCGTGGAACCGCCATCATGTTGCGGTGTTATAGGAATCGCGCGGGTTCGCGCCTAAGGAGAACGACAATGATACGGACTGTTTTTGCGATGGCGGTCGCTGCCCTGGTTTTGGCGGCCGTTTCCGGGACTTCGCAAGCCGCGCCGATCGCGCCGCTACCGGCCGGCGTTGCCGCCGCCGACCACGGCGCGGTGACGCATGTGTGGTATCGTCACCGGCATTGCTGGCGCGGCCGCTGGGGCCACGTGCACTGCCATTGGTAAGGCGCGCCGCTCAAAGAGCTTAACGCGAATATTTCGACGATGCGCCGCGCCGAGAGCATCCGGCGCGGCGTTTTTATTTTCGGTGGTGGACTGCGGGTGGAGTCTTTCGTCGTGGCGGCGGAGCGATTATGTTTGGCTCCGAGCGCGGGCCGTTCCTCGGGCGATTCCGCCCGAATTCAGGGAGCGGTCCTTCTCTGCAGGCGGAGGTGGTCTTGCTCAAACGTACCGATCGCCCAGCGCCGATGCCGGGCGAGGCCGAGGTCAAGTATCTCGACGGCGATTTTCGCGTCATGCGGCCGGGCGCCTTCGTGCGTTGCGCGGTGACCGGAGCGCCTATTCCGCTCGAAGAGCTGCGCTACTGGAGCGTCGACCTGCAGGAAGCCTACGCCACGCCTGAGGCGGTGTTGCAGCGGCTGGGTTCGAGTTACGCGCCCACGCCGTGACGCTACTTCCGTTTCACCGCCTGTAGCAGCATCCGCCGAAATAAATCCGCTTCCTCGATCACCAGCCGCACCGGCAGCGCGCTGGCCCGCGCCGCCAGCGCTTCGAGCTGCGGCTCGCCGGCCATCCGCACCAGATCTTTTTCGGTGGTGACGAGCATTAAGCTTTTGGCTTGCGCCCGAGCGATCAGATCCTGAGCCTGCGCCGCGGTGTAGCGGTGGTGGTCGGGAAAGCTCGCCGGTTCGGCGATCTCGATACCGGCCGCGGCGAGCGTGGCGAAAAACTTCTCCGGATCGCCGATGCCGGCAAAGGCCAATACTTTGCGCCGGCCGATCGCCGCGATCACGCTGCGATCGGGCTCTAAGCTGGCGTGGAAGATGACCATGCCGCGCCGGCGCGCGCGGTCGAGCACCGTGGTTGCGTTATCCGCCGCGCCGATGACGATGAGCGCCTGGGCATGCCCAAGTTGCACGCCGAGCGGCGCCCGCAACGGCCCGGCCGGGATGATGTGGCCATTGCCGATGCCGCGGCGGCCGTCAACGACGACGACGGTGAGAGTCTTGGCGAGGGACGAGTTTTGCAGGCCGTCGTCCATCACCACGACGCCGGCGCCGGCGAATTGCGCGAATTTCGCGCCGGCGACGCGGTCGCGCGCGACAATGGTGGGCGCAAGCCGGGTGAGCAGGAGCGGTTCGTCGCCGACGTCGCGGGCGCTATAGAGCGCCGGATTGACCCGCACCGGACCGGCAAGCCGGCCGCCATAGCCGCGGCTCAGAAAGAACGGCCGTTCGTGCGCGGCGTGCAGGAGTTGCGCGACCGCGATGGCGGCCGGCGTCTTGCCGGCGCCGCCGACAGTGAGATTGCCGAGGCAAATAACCGGTATGGCGGCCTTTTGCCCGGTCGATCGCATGCGCAAGGCTGCGACCGCGCCATAGACCGCGCCGAGTGGCGTGAGCAAGCCTCCGGTGCCGGGACGCCACCAAAAATCCGGCTCGCGAGTCACGGCACGATCCAAAACCGGGTCATCAAGACGCCCGCTGCTCGAGGCGAAGCTGCATCAGATAAGGATCGAGCGCAGCGAGCGTGCGCTTGAGCGCGCCGCCGAGCCGGCCAACGGTCGCCGATCCGGCATCGGCAACGCCCTTGCGTGTCGCCGCGCCGGCAAGCCAGTCGCCCAGGCGCGCGGTGAGCGCCGCCTCGCCGGCGACGAGTTCGGCGCCATGCGCGGCGTCGAGCGTTGCGTAGATTTCGGCGAAATTCCACACATGCGGGCCGTGCAGCACGGCGGCGCCGAGCCGCACCGCTTCGATCGGATTCTGGCCGCCATGACTTGCCAAAGAACCGCCCATGAACACGATCGGAGCGACGCGGTAGATCAAGCCGAGTTCGCCCAGCGTGTCGGCAACATAGACGCCGATGTCCGGCATCGGCTGGGCGCGCTGCGAACGCCGCGCCACGGCAAGGCCGGCAGCCTTGGCGATTTCCGCGATGCCGTCGCCGCGTGCGGGATGACGTGGTGCGATCACCGTCAACAGCGTGGGGAATTTGTCGCGCAGCCGGCCGTGCGCGGCGATGATCGCGGCCTCTTCGCCGGGATGCGTGGAAGCCGCGGCAATGACCGGGCGGGCGCCGATGATCTCTTTAAGCCGTTTGAGCGCCGCCTGATCGACCGGCGGCGCCGGCACGTCGAGCTTGAGATTGCCGGTCAGCATTACCCGCGGCGCGCCAAGCTGCGCATAGCGTTCGGCGTCGGCGGCGGATTGCGCCAGACACAGATCGAAGCGGCCGAGCAACGCCGCGATCGTACCCGGAATGAGCCGCCAGCGGCCGAATGAGCGTTCCGACAGTCTGCCGTTGACCAGGATCATCGGAATTTTGCGCTCGGCGCACGACAAAATGAGATTGGGCCACAGATCGGACTCGACAAACAAAGCGAGCCCGGGTTGCCAGTGGTCAAGGAAGCGGCGCACGAAGCGCGGCGCATCGAGCGGAATGAATTGATGCAAGGTGCCGTCCGGCAGGCGTTGCTCGGCGAGCGCCGCGGAGGTGACGGTGCCGGACGTGACCAGCACGGCGAAATCCTGCGCCCGCAACCGCTCGATCAGCGGCACCACCGCGAGCATTTCGCCGACGCTGGCGCCGTGCACCCAAACCAGCGGACCTTTCGGGCGCGCGACGGTCGCCGCGCCGCGGCGCTCGGCCAGGCGCTCGGGGTGTTCCTTGCCGCGACTAAGCCGCCGCGCCAGCACCTGCGACGCCATCGGCGATCCGGCGGCCGACGCCAGTTGATAGAAACGCAACGCCAACGGCACACGACCGGCCACACTCGCACTCCGCGCTACGGCTTGTCGACGAGCTCATAGGCCCGCCGCGTGGCCGCATTGAGCCGATCCTCCAGGAGACGCCGCGCCACTTCAAGCCCCGCATCGTCGGCGTCGGATGGCACGCTGATCGGCTCGGCGGCAACGCCGGCGCCGCGGCCGAACGGCAGGTTGATCGTGGTGCGGTCCCAGTTATTGACCACGTAGCGGCGGCTCGTGGCAATGGCGCTCGGATAAATCGGCCGGCCGGAGGCTTGCGCCAGCTTGACGATGCCGAGCCCGGCGACGCGCGCGACCTTGGGCACGTCCGCCGACAGCGCGATGGAACTGCCTGCGGCCAGCGAATCGAGCATCGCCTGGAACGCGGCGACGCCCGCTTTATGCACGAAGCCGCCGCCGTGATTGCCGGAGCCGCGAATGGTGCCGACGCCGAGCCGCTGTGCGGCCACCGCATTGATCTCGCCGTCGCGATGCCGCGACACCAGCATGTTCACCTTGTGCTCGATCTTGCGCGCGACCGGCGCCAACAAATGCTGGCCGTGCCAGAACGCGAGGATGATCGGCATATCCTTTTCGCCGCGCTGGTAGATGTCGGCCGGCTCCAGCGTGAAGCGGGTGGTACGGCCGACAAAGCGCAGATATTCCGCGGCGACGACGCCGATCGTCACCTTGGCCCAGCGCTGCTGTCCGATCTGCCGCCATAGCCGCATGCGTCGCCCTTAACGTTGCGGCGCCTGGCTGTCCGGGTCGAGCAGGCGATGCAAATGAACGATGAAGTAGCGCATCTCGGCATTGTCGACGGTGCCTTGCGCCTTGGCCTTCCACGCCGCGTAGGCCGTGGCATAATTCGGATAGACGCCGACGATGTCGAGCTTGTCGAGAGCCTTAAATTCGGTCTTCGACACGCCGTCGAGTTCGCCGCCGAAGACGAGATGCAGCAGTTGCTTGGGCTTGGGGGTGTCAGACATGGTGTTCAATCCACGCGCTCAATACGCGATTTATGAAAACGCCAGGCGTCCATCCCCAAGAAGTTCAATGAGCGCCGCATGCCGGTCCCGGCCGGCCGCGACGAGCATCCCGTGCCGCGGCACGGGACGATTATAGGTCACAGTTTCGCCCGTAATGGACGTGAGTGCGCCGCCCGCTTCGTGCACCAAAAGATCGGCCGCTGCAAGGTCCCAGTCGTGGCTGTTGCCGCCGGCAAAGGCCACATCGCAGGCGCCATGGGCGACCTGGGCGAGGCGGAGCGCCAGCGAGCGCAGGCGCGGGATGAGCGTGAACGGCGGCACCACCGCGGTCAGCCGTTCGATGAGGTTTCGCGGGCCGGCGATTCGCGCGCCGTCGAGCGCCGCCCCCGCGGTCGCCGCGATCGCTGTGCCGTTGCAGGTGGCGCCGGCATTGGCGCGGGCGGTGAAGAATTGGTCGGCGACCGGCGCATAAAGGCAGGCCACGACCGGCCGGCCGTTCTCGACCAAAGCCGCCGACACCGCCCAATCCGGAAGGCCCGCGATGTAGGCCCGCGTGCCGTCGATCGGATCGACGATCCAGACGTAGCGCGCCGCCAGCCGGACCGGATTGTCGGCGCTTTCTTCCGACAGCCACGCGATCGCATCATTCCCGGCCATGAGCCGCTCGCGCAATAAATCGTCGACGGCGATATCGGCCTCGCTGACCGGCGACGATGTCGGGCCCTTGGTCCAGTTTTTCAGCGGCGCGCCGAACATCGTGCGCGCCAATGCGCCCGCTTCGCGGACGGCGGCTTCGAGCCGCGCCGAAATCTGCGCCAGATCGTCGACCTCAATGGCCGGCAACAGTCAGGCCCTCCACGCGCACGGTCGGCGCATTGGTGCCGAAACGGAAAACCAGGTCGTTGGCCGGCATGAGGCCTGCGAATATTTCCGTAAGATGCCCGGCGATGGTGACCTCGCTCACCGGAAATGTGCGCTGGCCTTTTTCAATCCAGAAACCGGCGGCGCCGCGGCTATAGTCGCCGGTCACCATATTGACGCCCGAGCCGATCAGATCGGTGATGTAGAAACCGTCATCGATATCGGCGATGAGCGCGTCGGGGCTTTTTGCGCCGGGCGCCAGATAAAGATTGCTCGGGCCGGGCGAGGGCACCGACGACACGCCGCGCTGGGCGTGGCCGGTGGTCTGCAGTTCGAGTTCGCGCGCGGTGGCGCAATCGAGCAGCCAGGTCTTCAGCTCGCCGTTCTCGACCAGCTTGACAAGCCGCGTGGCGACGCCCTCGGCGTCGAATGCGCGCGAGCGCTGGCCGCGGCGCCGCAACGGATCGTCGACGATGTCGATGCCGGGAGCAAAGATGCGCTGGCCAAGCTTTTCGCGCAGAAAGCTCGTCTTGCGCGCCACCGCAGCGCCGTTGGCGGCGCCGGCGAGGTGATTGACGAGCGAGCCGGAAATCCGCGCGTCGAACACCGCCGGCACGCGGCGCGTCGCCACCTTGCGCGGATTGAGCCGCTCGACGGCGCGCTCGCCGGCGGTGCGGCCGACTTTATCCGCCGCTTCGAGATCGTCGGCGTGCAGCGTCGAGGAGAAATCGTAGTCCTGCTCCATGCCGGTGCCGTTGCCGGCGATCGCCGCCATTGAAATGGAATGCCGCGAGCCAAGCGTTGCGCCGCGAAAGCCGTGGCTCGTCACCAGCACCATGCCGCCGATGCCGGCCGAGGCCGAGGCGCCGCCGGATTTGCTCACCCCGGTGACGCCAAGTCCGGCTTGCTCCGCCGTCCGCGCGCGCCGCTCCAGCACCTCGACGCCCGGCATGACCGGGTCGAGCAGATCGAGATCGGCAAATTTTTGCGCCAGCAAAGCCGGATCGGCAAGGCCGGCGAATTTGTCCTCCGGCGCCGCCCGCGCCATGGCGACGGCGCGCTCGGCCAGCGCAGCGACGCCGTCGCCTCTGATGTCGTTCGTCGAAATCGACGCCTGCCGATGCCCGACCAGAACGCGCAAGCCGATATCGTCGCCTTCGGAGCGCTGCGATTCCTCCACCGCGCCGTCGCGCACGTCGACCGACAGCGAGATCGAGCGCACGGCGACCGCGTCGGCCTGGTCGGCGCCGGCGCGCCGCGCCGCAGCGACCAGGCGGCCGGCGAGATCGGTGAGGGCGGATTGATCGAGCAGCGAGGACATTTTGGGTGTGCAATTGGTTTAGGTGGATGGGGACGGCGAGACAAGCCCAACATGTGCCTGCAAAGCGCGCGATTCAACGCCCCCTCCCATTCCCTCCCCCGCATGCGGGGGAGGGTAAAGTCGGGGGAATTTGCGTCCCGTCGGCAACCACTCGTCAATCATGCGGCGCGGTGGCGGGCGCGCTACGTCCCTTTAACCAGGATCATTAAGCCGATTGCGACCGCGCCGTGGCATGGTCGGGACAACCGGGCGGCAACAGCCCGGTGGGAGCAGGTGCGATCCGGAAAACGGTTTTCCGAAAGGATCGTGCCCAACCAAAATCTTGGAGCGGCAATCGATTCGAGCTGAAGCGATTGCCGGTCTGAATTTCGGGGCGTCACATGGAAGCCGGCAGGATCGCTGCCGGGTCGGGCCGCGCGTGGGCATGCCCACAGCGGCTCGACCCCTTCTCTCTGCCCGTGCGTTTCGAAGCCGCCGACGAGGCGGCCGACGAGCGCCGCCGCATCGTCGATCTGCACCGCGAGCGCGTGGTGCTGCGGCGCACGGTGCGCGGCATGCGCATGGCGCTGAACATGCCGGTCGCGGCCTTCCGCGGCGTGGCGATCCGGCTTTACGGCGTAGCCAACACTTTGCAGGGAGATTCGGCTCCCACCTCGATCGCCGTCGTGCTCGAACACAATGATCCCGCTCTGTCGCTGCCGCTGTTTTCCTCGCCGGAGGCCGACGACATCGTCGCCGAATGGCAGTCCTGGGGCCGCGTGCTCGGGCTGCCGCTGTTGGTGGCGCAAGGCGACGGCAGCCTGCGCGAGCCGTTCGCGCGATTGGGCGCCGTGCGCATCGAAGCGCCGAGCTTTCGCCGCCGCCGCCGCACCACAATCGCGCGGCGCCGGCCGTCGCGGCTGCTGCGCCGCCGGGCGGGCAAGCTCGCTGCCGTGCCGATGGTGCATCGCGGCGAGCGCGAGATCATTGCGCGGAATTAGCGTCCGCTCCAACATTTTGGTGCCTCCAATCCAGTTCGTCCTCCTTGAGGGGGAGGTTGGCGCGTTGCGACCGTAGCGGCGCCCGTTGTGGGCGCCCGTTGGCGCAACGACGCGCGGCACACGGCAAGGCGGCCACGAGGGCCGCTGTTACGCCGTGCAGATGCGTTCTCGCGATGCGGCTTGGCATCCGAGCTTTGCTGCACGCTTTAAGAAAGGCCTTCCTCACATCTCCCTGCAAAAGAGAGGGAGGGGAGCGCCGTTCGGCGCGTCCACTGGAAACCGCCTCCGCCGCAGAACAAGGACACAAGCCTGCGCTGTGCGGACGCGGCGAGCACCATCGCTTCATTCCCGCGACGCTTGCGGGCTCGAAACGGCGGCGCCCTCGCCTTGCGGCGCTCCACCGCGGTCATGCGCCGAGGGCCTTAACCTCGACTCGGCTCCGGGCCGCGCTTCCTGGAATTACCGGGTGCAAACGGGAGGACCCTCCCCGGCGCCAGTGCAGCGAGCACCTCGCACTCCGATCACGCGCCGGAGGGGACGATGCCCAGAACCGCCCGGAGGCACGGTGTATCGCCGCGCTTCCGGGAACCGCTCCCGTTCCCTTCCGAAAGTACCCTCGCGAAAGGTCCCTTAAGTGAACGGGATGGGGACATATGTAACGATAAGGGGGACGGATGTCAAGGGGTGTCTCTTAAAGAAGGACGACGTCTGGATCGCTTGAATTCCGGCCGGGGCGGCGTATTTTCAATCGGCTGGAGCACCGCATGGCAAAACCCGTGATCTTCACCATTTCGGCCGCCTGGGACGACGAAGCCGCGGTCTGGAGCGGCCATTGCGACGACATTCCGGCCGCTGCCGACGCGCCCACGCTCGATGAATTATTGGCGAAGATTTCAGCCATGGCGCTCGATCTGTTGCCGGACAACCATCCCGAGGTCGATCCCGGCGAGCTGTTTCTGCAAATCACGGCGCTGCGCGAAGCCGAGCCCACCGCAGCTTAGATGGCGCCGCAATTCGACAAGCCGCTGCGCGACCTGTTGCGGGCCGCGGGCTGCACGTTTATCCGCCACGGCAAAGGCAGCCACGAAATCTGGCATAGTCCAATCACCAAGCGGAACTTTCCGGTACCGATCGGTATTCCGAGCCGGCACACCGCGAACGCCATTCTGCGTCAGGCTGGATTACCGAAGGCGTTCTGAATCGCCGCGCCGCATGGACCGCCGGGCTTGACCCGGCGGTCCATGCGGCGTGGCCGATGGTCACAACCGATTGGCGAATCTGCCGTGCCTAGGTCAGAATGAGCGCTGAACGGAAAGCGTCCGCTTCCGCAGTCGGTATCAATGATAAAAACGCGACATGAACGCCGTCGAAATTGAGGAAGCCGTTTCGCAATTGGCGGCGGCGCCGTTCGACGCGGCCGAGTTTCCGTTCGCGTTTCTCACCGCCTTCGGCAACAAGGAAACCACGATCAAGCGGCTGCGCAGCGTATCGACGTTGGACGTCGAGGGTGGGCTCCTTCAGCGCAATGCCATCCATATCGCCGTCTGCGCGGAAGGCGAGGTTGGGGAGACGCTGGCGAAGTTGCGCGCAAGCCCAAAGACGGTCGCCGCCAAGGCCAAGTTCATCCTGGCGACCGACGGCGTGATGCTGGAGGCCGAGGACCTCAATTCCGGCGAAACGCTAGCTTGCGCCTATCCCGACCTTGCCAATCGCTTCGCCTTTTTCCTGATCCTCGCCGGCATCACGACGACCAAGCCCATTCGCGACAATGCGTTCGACATCAGAGCCACCGCGCGCCTGAACAAGCTCTATGTCGAGCTTCTGAAGGAGAATCCTGAGTGGGGAACGGCGGCGCGGCGCCACGACACGAACCACTTCATGGCGCGGCTGATCTTCTGCTTCTTCGCCGAGAGCACCGATATTTTTATCGGCGACAATCTGTTTACGGTAAGCGTCGATCGGATGAGCGAGAGGAACTCATCTAATACCCATGAGGTAATTGGCGAAGTGTTCCGCGCCATGAACACGCCTACGAAACACGAGGGGCGCCCCGACAATCGCTACCGCAAAGCAGCCAACATCGCCCGTTGGGCCGATGCCTTTCCGTATGTAAACGGCGGCTTGTTCTCGGGCAGCATGGATGTACCGCGCTTTTCCAGGTTGGCGCGATCCTATCTCCTGCACATCGGCAATCTCGATTGGAAACAAATCAATCCCGATATTTTCGGCTCGATGATCCAGGCTGTGGCGGAGGACGAGGAGCGCGGCGCCCTCGGCATGCATTACACCAGCGTGCCGAACATTCTGAAGGTGCTGAACCCCCTATTCCTCGATGATCTGCACTCTCGCCTTGACGAAACCGGCGATAATTTACGCACTTTGCTAAATCTGCGGCGGCGCTTGGCAAGGATCCGGGTTTTCGATCCCGCCTGCGGTTCGGGAAATTTTTTGGTGATCGCCTACAAAGCGATGCGGAAAATCGAAGCCGAGATCAACAAGCGGCGCGGCGAGACTGATCGCCGCAGCGAAATCCCGCTCACTAATTTCCGCGGCATCGAATTGCGTGACTTTCCAGCCGAGATCGCGCGCCTTGCTCTCATTATCGCGCAATTCCAATGTGACGTGCTCTACCGCGGGCAGAAGGAAGCACTAAGGGATTTCTTACCGCTCAACGCTGAGAACTGGATCACCTGCGACAATGCGCTGCGGGTGAATTGGCTGAGTATATGCCCTCCAACCGGAACAGGCGTGAAGCACCAAGCCGATGATCTGTTTCGCACACCGCTGGACCAAGCTCAAATTGATTTTGATAATGAGGGAGGAGAGACCTACATCTGCGGCAACCCGCCTTATCTTGGAGGTAAAGGTCAGTCATCATCACAGAAAGCAGAGCTTGCGGCTGTTTTCGGCACAAGTGAAAAAATTGGCGAACTGGATTATGTATCCGGTTGGTTGTTAAAGGGCGCCGAGTATGCCGCTGATAACAAAGCAGCAGAAGTCGCTTTTGTCGTCACGAACTCGATAAATCAGGGCGCACAGGTTCATCAGTTGTGGCCTCGGATCTTCGAGCAAGGAATAGAGCTTTCTTTTGCTCATAAGGATTTCAAGTGGTCCAACAACGCATCCCACAATGCAGCGGTAATTTGTTCTATTGTTGGACTTCGACGGCGCGGAGGGAAACAGAAAATACTATTTGAGAACGGGTTGGCGAGGGAGGTCGGATGTATTGGCCCATATTTGGTGCCCGGGAATGAAATAATTGTGGCGCAAGCGCTGTCGCCCGTCTCAGAGTTGATGCCGATAATTACAGGAAATAGCCCGTATGATGGGGGAAATCTGATCCTGACGGGCGAACAAAAATTGGACCTTTTGCATCGCTTTCCGGATGCGGATGCTCTCGTAAAGAGGTTCTACGGATCAAAGGACTATTTGAATGGAGAGCAGCGCTATTGTCTCTGGATTGACGATGCAAATCTTTCCATCGCGAACCGCATGCCTGAACTTACAGAACGAATTGAAAAAGTTCGCCAGTTTCGATCAAACGGAGGAGAAGTGGCGCGCGGTCTCTCATTGCGTCCGCACCGGTTCCGATATACTCATCAGGCCAAAAGGCATGTGATTATCGCTCCGCGTGTCTCCTCAGAGCGAAGGCTGTATATTCCTTTTGGTCTTCTTCCGAAGAACTGCATAATTGGTGATTCCGCTCAGGCTATCTACGATGCGGACTTGTGGCACTTATCTGTTTTGCTAAGCCTATTGCATATGTCATGGGTTCGGGCGGTTGCCGGCAGATTAAAGAACGACCTGCGCTATTCTTCCGCACTATGTTACAACACCTTTCCTTTGCCAAAGCTAACTGAGAAGAACAAATTAGATTTAACACATTGTGTCGATGACATCCTGCTCGCCCGCGAGACACATTTTCCAGGGACTGTCGCGGATCTTTATGACCCTGAGAAAATGCCCGCCGATCTTCGGGAGGCGCATGAGCGCAACGATGAGACACTCGAGCGCATCTATATCGGCCGGCGCTTCCGCAACGACACCGAGCGGCTGGAAAAGCTGTTCGAGTTGTACACCAAGATGGTCGGGTCCAAGACGCCGCACAAGTCCGCCAAGAAGGCTCAGCTTGATGCGTGAGCGCGCTCGCAACGTTTCGCACGTCATGCCCGGCCATAGCCGTTCGAAGAACGGCGTCGCTTCGCTCGCCTATGTGCCGGGCATCCACGCCTTGCTGGTGTTTTGCATGCTCAAGACGTGGATGGCCGGGTCGAGCCCGGCCATGACGAAAGACTGTCTTTGAAGCGGACTCCTGAATGCCTAAATTCGAATGGGGCCCCGAAAAGAATGCCAGCAACCTCGCCAAGCACGGGATTTCGTTCGAGGAGGCCGCGACGATTTTCGAAGGTCCGGTTTTAACGCTCGCCGACGAGGATCCGGCGGAAGAGGTGCGCGAGCGGAGTTATGGGCTGATCAACGGGATTGCGGTAGTATGCGTCATCCATACCGATCGAGACGAGGTGACACGGATTATCAGTGCGCGAAAAGCAACCAAGAGCGAACGAGACCTGTTCAATGCCTATCTCAAAGCAGCGGGCCACTGAAATCGAGGCGATAGCCGAGAAGGATATCGACACCTCGGAGATTCCCGAGGCGGGCGAGGAATTCTTCAAAAACGCCAAGCTCCGGTTGCCAGCTACGGCCGCGACCGCCGGCGCAACGGGCAAATTTGTCGTGCCGTCCGTGTCGGTTTCCTATGCGCGAACCGGCGCATCGACCAAGATCAACGCGCTGGGCATGCGGCCGATGCAGGAGCGCGCCTTTGAGCGGCGCGGCGAGCAGTATCTGCTGATCAAGTCGCCGCCGGCCTCGGGCAAGAGCCGGGCGCTGATGTTCATTGCCCTCGATAAGCTGCACAACCAAGGGATCAAGCAGGCCATCATCGTCGTGCCGGAGAAGGCGATCGGCGCGAGTTTTTATGACGAGCCGCTGAGCCAATTCGGCTTCTGGGCCGACTGGCGGGTCGAGCCGAAATGGAACCTCTGTAACGCGCCGGGCGCCGACAACGGCGGCAAGGTCAAGGCGGTCGGCGCGTTCCTGCAAAGCGACGCCAAGGTGCTGGTCTGCACCCATGCCACGTTTCGCTTCGCCGTCGACGAGTTCGGGGTGGAGGCTTTCGACAACCGTCTGATCGCGGTCGACGAATTCCACCATGTTTCGGCCAATCCCGACAACAAACTCGGCGCGCATCTCGGCCAGTTCATCGCCCGCGACAAGGTTCATATCGTCGCCATGACCGGCTCCTATTTCCGCGGTGACGCCGATCCGGTGCTGGCGCCGCAGGACGAAGCCAAGTTCGATACCGTCACCTATACCTATTACGAGCAGCTCAACGGCTACGAATACCTCAAGCAGCTCGATATCGGCTATTTCTTCTACAACGGTCCCTATGTGGAAGACATCGCCAAGGTGCTCGATTCGGACCAGAAAACCATCGTCCATATTCCGAGCGTCAATTCGCGGGAGAGCACGCAGCGCGGCAAGACGACTGAAGTCAGCGAGATCATGGATTCGCTCGGGACCTGGGAGGGCAAGGACCCAGTCACCGGCTTTGATCTGGTGAAGCGGCCGGACGGGCGCGTGCTGAAGATCGCCGATTTGGTTGACGATGGGCCGGAGCGACACGCCAAGGTCCTGGCCGCGCTGAAGGACCCGGCGCAGAAGAACAACCGCGATCATGTCGACATCATCATCGCGCTCGGCATGGCGAAGGAAGGCTTCGACTGGATATGGTGCGAGCACGCCCTGACGGTCGGCTACCGATCGAGCCTCACCGAGATCGTGCAGATCATAGGGCGCGCCACCCGCGATGCGCCGGGCAAAACCCGCGCCCGCTTCACCAACCTGATCGCCGAGCCGGACGCCTCCGAAGAGGCCGTCACCGAGGCGGTGAACGACACGCTCAAGGCCATCGCCGCCAGTCTGCTGATGGAGCAGGTGCTGGCGCCGCGCTTCAACTTCGCGCCGAAGAATCCGAACAGCGAGCCGATCGAAGGCTACGATTACGGCGAAGGCGGTTACGATCCCACAAAATGCAATGTGGGTTTCAACGAAAGGACAGGGCAGTTTCAGATCGAGATCAAAGGCCTGGCTGAACCCAAGAGCAAAGAAGCGGCACGTATCTGCCAGGAGGACCTTAACGAGGTCATTGCCGCCTTCGTGCAGGATAAAAGCACCATCGAGCGCGGCATTTTCGACCAAGAACTGGTGCCCGAAGAGCTGACCCAAGTCCGCATGGGCAAGATCATCAGGGAGAAGTACCCCGAGCTGGGGGACGAGGATCAGGAGGCGGTGCGCCAGCATGCCGTCGCGGCGCTCAACCTGACGCAAGGGGCCAAGCAGATTGCGCTGCAAGGAGACAACAGCGAACGGCCGGCCAATACGGCGTTGATCGATGGCTTGCGCCGGTTTGCCATGGATGTTCGCGAACTCGACATCGACCTGATCGACCGGATCAATCCATTCGGCGAAGCCTATGCGATACTCGCCAAAGGAATGAACGAGGATCGATTGAAGCAGGTGCAGGCCGCCATCGCCGCCAAGCGCACGAGCCTGACGCCCGACGACGCCAAGCAACTTGCCACCCGCGCCGTCAAGTTCAAGAAGGAGCGGGGACGGCTTCCCTCGATTAGTTCGCCGGATGCCTGGGAGAAACGCATGGCCGAAGGCGCAGCCGCGTTCGTCCGCTTCAAGGATGAGGGACGCTATGAGCGAACCTGATCTGGACGAGCTGCGCGCCGAACTCGGCGCGTTCGCGCAGCCGGAAAAGAAAGGCGGCCGTTCCGCGCGCGAGGAACGCATCATCGCCGGGTTCGAGGAAATCCAGCGCTTTGTCGAACAGCACGGTCATCCGCCGCTGCATGGGGAAGATCGAGACATCTTTGAACGACTTTATGCGGTGCGCCTTGATCGCCTTTGCGCGCTGGAAGAATGCCGATCGCTTCTCAAGCCATTGGATTACCAGGGCCTCTTAGTTGATGGCGACACCACTCCCGCCGGGTTCGAAGACTCGCCGGACGCCGACGAACTGCTCGCCGAATTGGGATACGCAGCAGGCCAACCAGATATCACCACGCTCCACCATGTCCGCACCAGCGCCGACAAGCGTGCAGCGGAGGAAATTGCCAATCGCCAGAAGTGTGAGGACTTCGATCGTTTCAAGCCGTTATTTGTCGAAGTTCAGAAAGAGATCAGAAGCGGCGTTCGCCAGACGCGCCCCTTCGAGCTCAAGGCGGAAATCAGACCCGGCAGCTGGTTTATCGTCGGCGGTCAGAAAGCGTATGTCGCCGAAATAGGCGAGATTTATACAAACACCCAAGGCCGCACGGACGCACGGCTGCGGGTGATTTTCGATAATGGCACCGAGAGCAACATGCTCATGCGGTCGTTGCAGCGCGCGCTTCACAAGGATGAGGCAGGGCGCCGGATCACCGAGCCGAATGCCGGGCCGCTGTTCGGCGGCGCTACCGACGATGGCGATCTGGAAAGCGGGACGATCTACGTTCTCCGTAGCAAGTCCGACAATCCCGAAATAGCTGCGCGCCGCGATTTGATTCACAAGATCGGGGTGACGGGCGGCAAAGTCGAAGCAAGGATCGCAAATGCCGCCCTGGATGCGACGTATTTGCTGGCGGATGTGGATGTCATCGCCACTTACAAGCTTTTCAATATAAACCGAATTCGACTTGAGAATATTATCCATCGCGTCTTCGCACCGGCACAACTTGATTTGACGATTCAAGATCGCTTTGGGAATCCCGTAAAGCCGAGAGAGTGGTTTTTGGTGCCGATTTCGATCATTGACGAAGCCGTCGGGCGAATAAAGGACGGATCAATTACGAAATTTGAATATGACGCTCAGACAGCGTCTCTTAGAAAAATTGGCGCGGCTGCATAAGGCCGCTTTTGCAGAGCGGGGATAACTGCGTCGCAACCGCTCGCACGCGCCGGCCGCTTCGCGCATGATCGAAGCTAGTGATTCGAAATGCCCGATGGAACCATGGCTCCCAGCGACGACGATCTGGATTTCTTCCAAGTGCAGGCTCAGCCCGACCTGTTCGGCGCGGAGCCGACACCAACTTATCGCCCCGATACTGACAAAGTACGCCGGCGGCTGGAAAAGATTCTTGCCGAGGCGCGCGCCGCGCAGAAATTGCCGTGGGAATCGACCACGGTTTTGCTCTACCGCACGATTTTTCCGCAGATGACCAATTGGCTGCCGGAAGAGGAGGGGGCGCAGTTGCGTTTCGCGTTCGCGGCGGAATTGGCGCGGCTGCAAGCCGCGTAAGGTTTTTTCTCCCGGATTTCGCTCCGCTTCATCCAGGTTACAGTGCTGCCGCGTTTTTCGCTGGCATGAGTCCCTGCGAGCTCTCTTCAGGCTCTCTTTCAGGCTCTTGCAATGTCGGTATGGACGAAGTCGTTGCCCTTGAACAAAAGCCGGGCGCCGTGCAGCTGGGCGCACGCATAGGAAAGGCAATCGCCGAAATTGAGGCCGGCCCGGTTGTTGCGGCCTTTGCCGTAGCGCTCGAATGCAATGACCGACAGCTCCGCCGTTTCCTCGGTGATGGGCACCACGGTGATGCCGGCCTCGCGCAACATCCGTGTCACGAGGCTGCCGGCGACCGGCGGCGGCAGCCCCACCAGGGTCGCAAGTCGCATTGAGGCTTCGAGGATCACGTGGGCGGCCGAAATCCGTTCGGGTTCGGCGTCGATCTTTGCGGCCAGCGTTGCCGCGTCGGCTTCCGCGGCCAGGATGGCGACGACCGCGGAGGTGTCGACAAAAATCATTCGTTGCCCCAGAGCGCATCGACCTCCTTTTTTGCCACCGGCCGCGCCCGGGCAGGATCGCCGAGGCGTCTCGCCTCGCGCGCGATCTCGGCCAGCCGCGCCGCCAGCGGCCGCTCCTCGCGCAACAAGGCGCCTTCGAGCGCCTCGATCACCGCGTCCGTCATGGTGATGCCTTTGCGCTTGGCCAGGCGGCGGGCCAGCATCGCCGCGCGCTCTTCGCGGATGTGCAGGGCCATCGGCAATCTCCGTATATATAGCATGTGTAGGCAATCTATACATACTGTATATGCTCATCCGGCAGGAGGCGCAATGGGCGTGTCGCGCGGCTTGCGCAACGATCAATGCGTCTCATACCAACGGCAATAATTCTTAACTTGTCATGCTCCGCGAAGGCGGAGCATCCAGTAAACTCCGCATCTTTGGTTGTTGCTCAGTCCAGCACCGAAATCGGTGCGGTTACTGGATCATCCGCCTTCGCGGATGATGACATGGAAACGAGTCGGCACCTATCGCCGTTGGTATCACCCCACATGAGGCAGCGCTGCGTCGAGCAGGAGGCCGGCGAACAGGATCAGGCCGGCGTCGCGGTTGGATTTGAATACCGCGAGGCAATTGTCGGGATCGGCGATGTCGAGGCGCACGATCTGCCGGCCGAGATGGGCGGCGAAGGCCAAAAGCCCGAGCGTGAAGACGAGGCCTGCGCCGGCGCTAAAACCTGCCGCGCCGAGAAGAATGACGGCGCCGCCGTAGAACAAGGCCAGCATCGGCTTGGTGCGCGGCCCGAACAACAAGGCGGTCGATTTGATGCCAATGAGCGCGTCGTCGTCGCGATCCTGATGGGCATAGATGGTGTCGTAGCCGATCACCCAGGAAATCGACCCGGCATAGAGCAGCAGCGCCGGCAGGTCGAGCCGGCCGAAGGCGCCGGCCCAGCCCAGCAGCGCGCCCCAGGAAAACGCCAGGCCCAGCACGATCTGCGGCCAAAAAGTGATGCGCTTCATGAACGGATAGACCACGACGATGGCGAGCGAGGCGACGCCGAGCGCGATGGTGAAGCCGTTGAACGTCAGCAGCACCGCGAGCCCGAGCAGCGCTTGCAGGACGAGAAACGCCGCCGCTTGCGCGACGCCGACCTGGCCGGACGGGATCGGGCGCGAGGCGGTGCGCTCGACGGCTTTGTCGAGATCGCGGTCGACGATGTCGTTCCAGGTGCAGCCGGCGCCGCGCATGGCGAAGGCGCCGACAAAGAACAGCGCGATGGGCCAAAGGCTCGGCGCCCGGGCATGCGCGGCGATCTGGGCCAGCGCCGCCGACCACCAGCACGGCAACAGCAACAGCCACGAGCCGATCGGGCGGTCGAGCCGCGACAGCCGCAGATAAGGCCGCGCCCATGCCGGCGCCAGGCTGTCGACCCAATTGCCGGTCGCGTCGGCGACCGAACCGGCGGTCCGGTTCATTTGGCCAAGGGATTGCCGGTCAGCGTGTCGAAAGTGCCGAACCGGCCGGCCTTGGTATTGCCGGCCGAATCGACCGGCGCCGTCTTGATGGCGTCGCTGAGCGTCGGCGCTTTCGGGGCGGGGGCTTCGGTGCAGGCCGCGTCGCGAAATTTGACCGAGTGTTCGTGACTGGTCTTGGCGACGGCGACCGCCTGATCGGGCACGCCGCACCAGGTCTTGTTGGCGATCAGAAACTTGACGACCTTGTCTTCGGCCGCGACGAATGCCGTCATCAGGCGGCAAATATCTTTGCGGTCGGCCTTGGCTTTCATCGCCGCAGACACCGCGTTCGCTTTGATCTGGGTGGCCTGGCTCAGCACGGGGAACTGCGCGCATTGCGACGGCTGCCCCATCGCCCCCGCCATTTGCGCCCGGGCGGGCGCCGCGCCGAGCGCAAGCGCGGCGGCGGCAAAACACAGCGCGATGGCGAGGCCGCGGTTCATCGATAAGCCCTTGTTCCAGACCCAGCTTGCAAAACACACGTCGGTCGGTTGCTGTCGGTTTTCGATCTGCCCGAAGCGCCGCGGCGACTAAAGACTAGCGAATTCGGCGATTGCGCGGCAAAGCTGCTGCTCGCCCGCCTTTTCGGGACCATAGTATAGGGGCTAAACGAGGCCAATCAGCACTCGTGAATGCGGCTTTTTGGTATGTCCGGCTACGATTTCCGCAGTCCCCGGCTGTTCGTCGATGCGCCGCTCGAAGCCGGTCGCGCGGTGCCGCTGCAACGCGCCCAGGCGCACTATCTCGGCCATGTCCTTCGCCTCAAGCCGGGCGACCCGGTGCTCGCCTTCAACGGCCGGGATGGCGAGTGGACCACCACGCTAGAGGCCGCCAAGCGCGCGGCAAGCCTCCGCGTCGGCGGCCAAACGCGACCACAGACCGCGGCGGGGGACCTGCATTATCTGTTTGCGCCGCTCAAAGCGGCCAGGCTCGATTATATGGTGCAGAAGGCCGTGGAGATGGGGGTGTCGCGGCTAGCTCCCGTCCTTACCCGCCATGGCCAAGTGACGCGGGTCAATCGCGAACGGATGCGGGCCAATGCCATCGAAGCCGCCGAGCAATGCGGCATTCTTGCGCTGCCGGAGATCGCCGCCCCGATCGCGCTTGCGGCCTATCTCGCCGAGCGCGATCCGGCGCGCTGGCTGGTGTTTTGCGATGAAGATGCCGACGTTGCCAATCCGGCGGCGGCGCTCGCCGCCGTGCCCATGCAAGCCGGGCTCGCGGTGCTGGTCGGGCCGGAAGGCGGCTTTGCCGCGGACGAGCGCGCGGCGCTTGTCAAACAGCCGAACCTGGCGCGGTTGTCGCTTGGCCCGCGCATTCTGCGCGCCGACACCGCGGCGGTGGCGGTGCTGGCTTTGCTGCAGACGGTGCGCGGCGACTGGCGATGAGGCCGCTGTCAGTGAATCCGGCCGGCGCGGTCGTAGCAGACGAAGCTGACGTAATCGCCGTAGATGCGATGAATGCTGGTGACCTTGGCGAGCCGGCCGTAGCGCGCGCAAAAACCTTCGGCGATCTCTTGATAGGTGCCGGCTACGGCCGGGCGATAGGGGAAGATGCCGCCGGTATTGTTGCCGGTAATCTGTGGCCCCGGACCGGCAAAATCGGCGCCGAATGCCAGCGCGCCGCTAGGCGCCGCCGCGGCAAGCATTGCCGCGCCGCACGCCATCAACAGCTTCCGATAAATCGCCGCATGCATGTGAACGGCCGAATCCATGGCCTCGCCTCCCGCCCCCGTCAGGCGGCAAGCTTAATTCGCCGTGCGGCGAAATGAAAGCGGCTAGCCGATTTATCCGCTCCCCGTTTGGCGCGGCAGGACGAAATTCACATCATTGAATAGGCGCTCGCCACCATGCCGACCGGGCGGCGGTCGGCGGCGTTGAGCAGCATGACCCGGCCGAAGCTGGTATTGCGGCCGATGCGCACGACGCGGGCGTCGGCGACGATGTCGAAATTCACCGGGCGGAGAAAATGGGTGGTCTGGTCAATCGTGCTCATCGGCCGGTAGCCGTTCCAGGCCGCCGAACAGGCAATGACCATGGCGGTGTCGGCGAGCGCCATCAGCGCCTGGCTGCACACCATCGCGCCGTCGGAGCAGATGTTTTTGGAAAACGGCAGCCGCACCGTGGCGCCCGGCTGCCAATCCGGCAGCGCGCCCGGCGGCCGCGCCGCCTCGACGCTCTCGACGAGCAGCGCCAGATCCTGCACCCAGGACGGAAAAACTTCGGTCATCAGGCGTCCCGCCGCCTGCAGACCAAACGAAACCTGCGGCTTCAAGAGCCGATGCACGTCGCCCATCGCCGCGTATCCCCCAATCAGTCCCCGTTGGTCCGCCGTAGTGCGGCGGATGATGCCAGACTTCACCTACGCAGGTTGAACAGGGCGCCGCAGATTCGCGGCGTTGCTCTGGCGAGCACGCTGACAAACGAATCAAATGCAACGACTGAGAAGTGGTAGCATAAACCAACTAAAACCCAAGTAGAACCCAAGTCGCGCAAGTCGCGCGCGCGGGCGCCGCGATGGCGGCGAGCCGAGACGGTCGATCAAAACCGCGCTTCGAGACCGCGATCGTCAGCTTGAACCATGACCCTTTGAACCATGACCCTTTGAAACATGACCCTTTGAACCATGACCGTGGGCGCGCAATTGTGGATCGCGGCGAGGGACCTTGACCGGCGCGCTTGGGCGCGGCACGCTGATGCCAGCAGTGGGAAACGGGGAAGCGCAATGGTGCAGTCGAGGTGGCGAGCGGGGCCCGGCCCGATGGCGTGCGCGGCGCTTTCGGTGGCGCTGTCCGTGGCGCTTTCCGTCGCGGCTACTGTGCTTTCGTTGGCGCCAGCGCGCGCCGCGACCATCCTCGAGAAGAATTTCTGGATGTCGGGCCCGAATTACAATCGCGACCTGCCGAGTTGCGACTTCCATGCCGCGCTCGACCGCATCATCGGTAATTTCCGCACCAAGGAAGTGCGCTTCTGGAATTCGGAATTGCAGATCGTCGGCTTCGAGAACATCCACGAGATCGACACCATGCCGTGGGCGGCGCAGTCCATTCCGCGCCGCTTTTGCGGCGGCACGGCGCTGATCAATAACAACACCAAGCATGCGATCTATTATTCGATCGCCGAAGATACCGGCATGATCGGCATCGACTGGGGCGTCAATTTCTGCGTCGTCGGGGTCGACCGCGATTGGAGCTATAATCCCGCGTGCCGGTCGGCGCAGCCCTGATCGGGCTTCGGCCTAGCTCTGCAACGCCTGCAAGACGCAGGCGCGCAGCTGGACCGGATCGCGCGCGCCACGTTGGGCGAACTCGATCACGGTCTTGGCGACCGCGTCGGTCTCGCCCTGATTGCGATCGCTCACGCCGAGCATATGGCATACTTCGGCGTAAGTGCGCGTCATGGTCGAGATCGCTTCCGGCTCGAATGGTTCGTTCTTGAACAACCGATAGACGGCCATGCAGACCCTCATGAGTACAGTTCCGCCGAGGCAATTCGAAGCTAGGCCCGGTGGCGCCCGCTTTCCAGCACCGTCACGAAAACTATCCGCGTTGTTCGTCACAAAGTCGCAAAGCTGCATCAGTGCTGCCACGATCCACAAGCTGTTCTTGCTTTGTTCGCAGGCCTGCGCTAAGATGAAGTGTCCGGCCGGAGGGGCGATCATGGTCAAGTCTGTGATCCGCGTGGCGTTGGTTGCGTTGTGTCTCGCCCCTCTGCCGGCGGCGGCGCAAAGCGACCCTGCGGATGCGCGGCGCGACCAGCCGGGCCAGTTCGATTTCTACGTCCTGTCGCTGTCGTGGTCGCCATCGTTCTGCGCCGAGGCGGCCGAGCGGCATGCCGGCCGTTCGGCCTCAATGCAATGCGGGGCGCGGCCCTATTCGTTCGTGGTGCACGGGCTGTGGCCGCAATACGACAAGGGCTTTCCGGAATACTGCCAGGTGCCTTCGCCGCGGCTTTACCGCGGCATCGTTTCGTCCATGCTCGACCTGATGCCGGCGCCGCATCTGATTTATAACGAATGGGACAAGCACGGCACTTGCTCGGGGCTGTCGCCGGCGGCCTATTTCGACGCCGTGCGCGCGGCGCGCGCGGCGGTGAAAATCCCGCCCGAATATAGCGGCCTCGATGCGCCGCTTGCGGTCACGCCGGGCGCGGTGGAGGACGCCTTCATCAAAGCCAATCCGGGACTCTCGGCAACGGCCATCGCCGTCGGCTGCGGCAAGAAACGTCTGACCGAGGTCCGGCTTTGTCTGTCCAAGGATTTGTCGAAGGATGCCGCCAAGGCGCAATTCCACGATTGCCCCGAGGTCGTCAAACGCAGCTGCCGCCGCGATCAATTGATCATGCCGCCGGCGCGCGGCGGCTAAGGCGCGGCGCGGCGCGGACAGCGCTGCTGCAACGAATGAGCAGATGAACTATCAGCACGCTTTTCATGCCGGCAATTTCGCCGACGTGCATAAGCACGTCGTGCTGACGCGAATCCTCGAACATCTGCGCGCCAAGCCGGCGCCGTTCCGCGTCATCGACAGTCATGCCGGCGCGGGTCGCTATGATCTTCTGGGACCGGAGGCAACCCGTTCGCCCGAGTGGCACGACGGCATCGAGCGGCTCTGGCGTGCGACGCGGGCGGCGCCGGACCGCGACGCCGCAGCGCTCCTGAAACCTTACCTCGACGCCGTCGCGGCGCAGAACGCCGGCGGCGAGCTGCGGCACTATCCGGGCTCGCCGCTGATCGCCAAGGGCTTGCTGCGCACGCCGGACCGCCTGATCGCCTGCGAGACCGAGCCGCGCGCGGCGGCTTGCCTCAAAGCCGCCCTGCGCGGCGATTCCCGCGTCAAGGTGCTGGCGATCGACGGCTGGATGGCGGTCAATGCCAATGTCCCGCCCAAGGAACGCCGCGGTGTGGTTCTGATCGACCCACCCTACGAGGCGGCGGACGATTTCACCAGGCTGGTCGGCGCGCTTGGCGAGGCGCATCGCAAGTGGCCGACCGGCATCTATCTGCTGTGGTACCCGATCAAGGAGCGCGCCGCCGCCGACGCGCTGGCGCGGCGGCTGCGCCGGCTCGATCCGGCGAAAGCGCTGCGTTGCGAGATCGCGCTGGGACGGCCGCGCGCGGCTGCCGGGCTTACCGGCTCGGGCCTCGTCGTGGTCAATCCGCCCTACACATTGGAGCGGGATTTGAAGATTTTGCTCCCCGTGCTGGTGCGCGCGTTTTCGCCCGGCGCCGCTCACCGGCTGGATTGGATTGCCGGCGGCGGGCGGAGCGCCGGGGCGTAGCGAAAACCTTAAGGACGTGGACTCATTGGCGCCTAAAGCATGATCCCGAAAAGTGGAAACCGGTTTTCGGAACAGATCATGCGCAAACAAAAGGCTAGAGCGGGACAATGATTCAAGGAATTCGCATCCCGCTCTAGCCAAATTCGGATCGACACCAGCTTGATGAAGGTCAGGTCGTTGGCAGCGAGCTTGTCGTACCGGGTCGCAAAACCCCGGCAGTGCTTGATCTTGTTGACGGCCGACCGTCGCTTTCGGGGGAACAGCGGAAGATCGTAGACTGGAGCCTGCAGCGGGCAGCGGCGCGAATGACCCCAATCGGACACTCACTCGGACACGCGCAAGCGATAGCCGACTCCGGTTTCGGTAAGCACATAGTGCGGCCGCTCGGGATCGGCTTCAATCTTTTGCCGGAGCTGCCGCACATAAACACGCAGATACTGTGCGTCGGTTAGATCGTCCCACAGCTCGCGGAGCAGGAACTTGTGGGTCAGCACTTTGCCGGCATGCTGCACAAGAACGCGCAATAGATCGTATTCTTTCGGGGAAAGCTTGATATCCTTTTCGCCGACCTTGACGATACGGCGCACCAGATCGACCGAAAGCTCGCCGAGACGAAAAATCGGCCGCTCCCCGTGCGTTTGCAACTGGTGGCGCAATGCGGCGCGCATTCTGGCGAGAAGCTCGTCCATGCCGAACGGCTTGGTCACAAAATCATCGGCGCCGAAATCGAGCGCCTGTACCTTGCCTGCCTCGTCGCTGCGGCTCGACAAGACGATGATGGGAACGTTCTCATTGCGCGCTCGGATCGTGCGCAACAGGTCGTGGCCCTGAATGTCGGGCAGGCCGAGATCGAGAATGACCAGATCGGGCGAGTTGCCGAGTAGATCGAGCGCAGTCTTACCGTTCGGCGCTTCGATGATGTCATAGCCGTGCGCCGCGAGGCCCATTCGCAGCAGCTTGCGAATTGGCGGCTCGTCGTCGATTACTAGGACGCGAATTGGCGTGGCGCTCATGCGGCGGCCTCCGGCCGTTGCAATTCGCGCGGAATCGGCAGCGTGATGGTGAAAACGGCGCCACGGCGGTCGGAGCGATTGGCCGCGACGATGGTGCCATGCATTGCTTCGATAAAGCCGCGTGAGATTGCTAGTCCCAAACCGGTGCCGGGGCGAACCTGGTCCAGCTTCTGCACGCGATAGAACTTGTCGAAGATGTGCTCCAGGTCGTCATGTGGAATCCCTTCGCCCTCGTCGACGATCTGCAGGCAGACCGACTGCCGATCGCGCCAAGCGCGCATGAGTATGGCAGTGCCGGCGGCGGCATATTTCGCCGCGTTGTCAAGCAAATTGAATAGAACTTGTTCGAACAGGACGGCATCGAGGGCGACCATCGGTATGTCGGTCGCGAGGTCGAGCTGCACCGAATGATGCTTCAGGATCTTAAGGGTCCGCCGCAGCGTCGAGCCGATGATTTCCGACAGATCATGCGGTGCAAGCTTCGGCGTCACTGCGCCGGATTCAAGCTTCGTCATATCAAGCAGATTGGCGATAAACCGGTTGAGCCGCTCAGCTTCGTCGATGATGGTCGACAGAAGCTCAACCTTGTCGCTGTCGCTCAATTTGCTTTCCAGATTGCGCAATGCGTCCGCCGAGCCCAGCACCGAAGCGAGCGGCGTCTTGAGGTCATGCGAAATCGAGGTCAGGAGCGCCGAGCGCAGACGCTCGGTTTCAGCCGTGCGTTTGACGCGATCCATATCCTCGACGAGCTGCACCCGCTCGATGGCAAGCGCTCCTTGATCCGCCAGCGCGTCGAGCAATCGCCGTTGATCCGGGGTAAGTAGCGGCCCCGCTTTGTCGCTCTCGATGCCGATGACGCCAATCGTGCCCCGGCCGGTCTGCATCGGCAGAAACAAGCGTCGTGCACCGGGCAGGGTATCTGATCCGCGACCGGCGGCATGATCGTGTTGCCATGTCCACGTCGCTGCGGCGAGGTCGGCGTCATCGAGCCTGTCCTCGGGTGGGTAGCCTGCCTTCACCGCAATGGAGCCGTCGCTCGGCAGCAGCAGAACGACCCGCACCTGCAACATCAGTGCGGTTTGATAGGCAGTTGTCCACAGCACGTCGTCGAGCGTGCCTGCGCCGGCGAGATTGCGGCTGAAGGAGTATAGCGATTCGACGGTGCGCACGCGGCTTTGCGCCGCCACTGCTTGCACCCGACCGCGCGCGGCGACATGGGAGACGATGACCGCAATGGCGGTGAATAGCGCAAAGGCCGCGATATTGTGTGGATCGGCAATCGTGAATGTGTAGATCGGCGGCAAGAAAAAGAAGTTGTAGCACAGTGCAGCCGCAAGGCTCGCCAACAGGGACGGCCACAAGCCGAAACGGACGGCGATGCCAACGATAGCGGTCAAGAGCACCAAATCGACGTTCTCGACGCCCACCCAATCGTCGACCAATTCAGCAGCGCCGAGCGCCACCGCGACCGCCACAATCGCCAGCAAATAGGGTCGCGGATCGAAGACCTCGACTTGCTCCGACGTGCGTACGGTCTTTTTCGGGATTGGCTGCCCGGGCAACTGGTCGCCGGCGATGACATTAACGCTGATATTGCCGGACCGACGCACCAGGTCGTACATCACGGAGCCATGCAGGACCTCAAACCAGCGCGACCGCGTTGATTTGCCGATAATGATATGTGTCACGTTGTAGGTGTGCGCATACGCGATAACGTCATCGGCAATACTGCGGGCGCCGGCCGGCAGCGTCACCGCTTCGCCACCAAGCGCTTCGGCGAGCCGCAACGTGTCGGCAATGCGGTCGCGCTCTTCCTCGGAAAGCTGCACAGCGCGCCGCCCCTCGATGTAAAGCGCCGTCCACGGCCCGTGCAGCCGATCGGCAAGCCGTTTGCCATAGCGCACCAGCCCGGCCGCGCGTGGGTCCTCGCTGACGCAGACGGCAATGCGCTCTCCGGCCGCCCACGGTCCCTCAATCGCATGTGCCTGCATCTCCGTGAGCAGCTGCTCGTTGACCCGCTCGGCCGTGCGGCGCAAAGCGAGTTCCCGCAGCGCAGTCAGGTTTGCCGGTGAGAAAAAGTGTTCAAGTGCGCGCTCCGCCTGCTGCGGGACGTACACCTTGCCTTCCTTGAGGCGCTCGATCAGGTCGTCCGGCGTCAGATCGACCAGTTCCACGGCATCGGCCCGATCGAATACGATGTCGGGCACCGTCTCGCGCACGCGCACATGCGTAATCTGGGCGACGACGTCATTAAGGCTATCGATGTGCTGGATGTTGACGGTCGTGTAGACGTCGATGCCATGGCTCATCAGTTCCTCGACATCGAGATAGCGCTTTGGATGACGACTGCCTTCGACGTTGGTATGGGCGAGTTCGTCAACAAGGACGATCTGCGGATGGCGGAGGATGATGGCATCAAGGTCCATCTCGGTAGGGAATTGCCCCTTGTATTGGATGCGCCGACGCGGAATGACTTCCAGGCCGCTCAACAGCGCCTCGGTTTCCTTGCGGCCATGGGTTTCGACGATACCGACGACGACGTCATAGCCGTCCTTCTTGCGCGCTTGGGCCTGCTGCAGCATTTCGTAGGTCTTACCGACGCCGGGCGCGGCGCCGACGAAAATTCGCAGCTTGCCGATGCGCCCCTCCTCGCGGCGCGCCGCTTCAAGGAGCGCCTCCGGGGAGGGCCTATTTTCCGAATCGCGCCGCTGCTCCGCCATTGCTGATGGAATCTCAGGCTGTAGGCGTTCGCCGCTTTAGCCGGCGGTCAACCGATCGAGCGCAAGATTGAGCAACAGGACATTCACCCGCGGCTCGCCCAAAAGGCCGAGCCAACGACCTTCGGTGTGATCCTCGACGAGTTGACGGACGCGATCTTCCGGCAGATCGCGGGCTCTGGCAATACGCGGAACCTGGAAAAGGGCTGCCGCCGGCGAGATATCCGGATCGAGGCCGCTAGCCGAAGTCGTGACCAGGTCAATGGGCACCGGCATCGACGGGTTCTCTTTTTTCAGCTTATCCATGTCGCCCTTGACGCGGTCGATCAGCGCCTTGTTGGAAGGCCCAAGATTGGAGCCGCCGGAATTGTCGGCATTGTACGGCGCAGCAATGGTCTTGGTCGGATCCTTGGGGTCTGGCGCGGTGGTCGCCGACGGCCGGCCATGGAAATACTTGTCGCTGTCGAATTGCTGGCCGATCAACGCGGAGCCTACCACCTTGCCGTCGCGCTCGATCATGCTGCCGTTCGCCTGATACGGGAAAATGACTTGGGCGATCCCGGTCATCGCCAGCGGATAGGCCAAGCCGGTGATGAGCGTAAGAGCGACCAGGACAACGATCGCCGGACGGATTTCGCGCAACATGACAGTTCTCCTTAAACCAGGTGCAAGGCGGTGACGATGACGTCGATTGCCTTGATGCCGACGAACGGAATGATCACGCCGCCGACGCCGTAGATCCAAAGGTTGCGGCGCAGCAGCGCGGCGGCGCCGATCGGGCGGTAGCGCACGCCCTTCAACGACAGTGGAATGAGCGCGATGATGATCAGCGCATTGAAGATGATCGCGGACAGGATGGCGCTCTCCGGCGTCTGCAGCTGCATGACGTTCAGCGCCTGCAATTGCGGATAGAAGGCGACGAACATCGCCGGGATGATGGCGAAGTATTTCGCCACGTCGTTGGCGATCGAGAAGGTGGTCAGCGCGCCGCGGGTCATCAGCAATTGCTTGCCGATTTCGACGATCTCGATGAGCTTGGTCGGATTGGAATCGAGATCGACCATGTTGCCGGCTTCGCGCGCCGCCTGTGTGCCGGTGTTCATCGCCACGCCGACGTCGGCTTGCGCCAATGCCGGCGCGTCGTTGGTGCCGTCGCCGCACATGGCGACGAGCTTGCCCTTGGCCTGTTCGTTGCGAATGAGCCGCAGCTTCTCCTCCGGCGTCGCTTGGGCGAGGAAATCGTCGACGCCCGCCTCGGCGGCAATCGCGGCGGCCGTCATCGGGTTATCGCCGGTGATCATGACGGTGCGGATGCCCATGCGGCGCAGCTCGGCAAAGCGCTCGCGAATGCCGCCTTTGACGATGTCCTTGAGGTGAACGACGCCGAGCAGGCGGCCGTCCTTGGCGACCGCAAGCGGCGTGCCGCCGGCCTTGGCGATGGTATCGGCGATTGCCGTGACTTCGTGGCGGGTTTCGCCGCTCACGCTCGACCGCAGTGCCGGCATGGCGCCGCCTGCAGCGACTGGGGCCTGCGATCCATTGAGAAAGTTCAAGATGGCATCCACCGCGCCCTTGCGGACCCAGGACGAGCCGATCTGGACGCCGCTCATCCGTGTCTGCGCGGAGAACGGGATGAAGCTGGCCTGCAGTTCATGCAGATCGCGGCCGCGAATGCCGTATTTCTCCTTGGCCAGCACGACGATCGAGCGCCCCTCGGGGGTCTCATCGGCAAGCGACGCGAGTTGCGCGGCATCTGCCAATTCCAGCTCGGTCACCCCGCGGACGGGCTTGAATTCAGTCGCCTGGCGATTGCCGAGCGTGATGGTGCCGGTCTTGTCGAGGAGTAACGTGTCGACGTCGCCTGCCGCCTCGACGGCGCGGCCGGACATCGCCAGCACGTTGAAACGCACCAGGCGATCCATGCCGGCAATGCCGACGGCCGACAGCAGCGCGCCGATCGTGGTCGGGATCAGCGTTACGAAGAGCGCGACCAGGATCACGACCGAAATCACGCTGCCGGCATAATAGACGTAGCTCGGGATCGTCGCGGTCGCGAACACAAAGATGATGGTGAGCCCGATCAAGAGAATGTTCAGCGCGATCTCGTTTGGCGTCTTCTGTCGTTCGGCGCCCTCGACCAGCCGGATCATGCGATCGAGGAAGGTCGAGCCGGGGGCGGCGGTGATGCGGACGCGGATCCAGTCGGAAAGAACCAGTGTGCCGCCGGTTACGGCCGAGCGGTCGCCGCCGGACTCGCGGATGACCGGCGCGGATTCGCCGGTGATCGCCGCCTCGTTGACCGAAGCCATGCCGACGATCACCTCGCCGTCCGACGGAATCATGTCGCCGGCTTCGACGAGAACAATGTCGCCGACCTTGAGGCCGGTGCTCGGCACCAGCCTGAAAGTCTGGGTGTCGCCGGCAGCGGTCAGAAGCTTGGCCTGCGTTTCGGTGCGCTGACGGCGCAGCGTATCGGCCTGCGCCTTGCCGCGGCCCTCGGCGACGGCTTCGGCGAAATTGGCGAACAGCACGGTGAACCACAGCCAGACGATGATTTGAAATTCAAACAGGATATGTCCGCCGCCGGTCGCGAGATCGCGGATCAGAATGACTGTCGTCAGCGCCGTGACCACTTCGAGCACGAACATCACGGGATTTTTCATGAGCGTGCGCGGATTGAGCTTGACGAAGGCGGAGCCGATGGCCGGCACGACGATCCTCGGATCGAACAGCGCCGAGACAGGCATGCTCTTGCGCAGGGTTGAGGTTTCCATCGCAGTCACTCCAAGCCTTAATTGGATGAAAATAGAGTTCCGGCGTTGATCGCGAGCTGCTCGACGATCGGGCCGAGCGCCAGCGCCGGAAAGAAGGTCAGGCCGCCAACAATCACGATGACGCCGACCACCAGACCGACGAACAAGCCGCCGTCGGTCGGGAACGTGCCTGCGGAAGCTGGCACCAATTTCTTGGCCGCGAGCGTGCCGGCGATCGCCATGGTCGGGATGATCATCCAGAACCGGCCGACGCCCATCGCGACAAAGCCGCTGAGATTGTAGAACAGCGTATTGCCGTTGAGCCCGGCGAAGGCGGAGCCGTTATTGCCGTCCATCGACGTGTAGGCGTACAGAACTTCGGTGAAGCCATGCGGGCCGGGATTGTTCATCGAGGCCACCGCCGACGGCACCAGCATGGCGACCGCGGTCCAGCCGAGATACATCAGCGGCAGGACCAGGATGGCAAGCATCGCCATCTTGACTTCCTTGGCCTCGATCTTCTTGCCGACATATTCCGGCGTGCGGCCGACCATCAGGCCGGCAACGAAGACAGAGATGATGACGAACAGCAGCATGCCGTACATGCCGGAGCCGACGCCGCCGACGATGATTTCGCCAAGCTGAATGTTGATCAGCGGGATCATGCCGCCGAGCGCGGTGAAGCTGTCGTGCATGGCATTGACCGCTCCGCACGACGCCGCGGTGGTGATGACGGCGAACAAGGCCGAGCCGACGATGCCGAAGCGGACTTCTTTGCCCTCCATATTGCCGCCGGTGAGTCCGAGCGCATTGAGCGCATCGTTGCCATGGGCCTCGGCCCAGTAGCAGAAGACGACGCCGGCGATGAACAACACGCCCATCACGGCGAGAACGGCCCAGCCCTGACGCTGGTTGCCGACCATGCGGCCGAACACGTTGGTCAGCGCCGCACCGAGCGCGAAGATCGAGATGATCTGCACGTAGTTCGACAGCGCAGTCGGATTTTCGAACGGATGCGCGGCATTGGCGTTGAAGAAGCCGCCGCCGTTGGTGCCGAGCATCTTGATGGCGATTTGCGAGGCGACCGGGCCGACCGCGATGTGCTGTTTGACGCCTTCCAGCGTCGTCGCATCAACGTAGGCGCCGAGCGTCTGCGGGATGCCTTGCCAGACCAGAAACAGCGCATAGGGCACGCAGATCGGAATCAGGATGTAGAGCGTGCAGCGGGTGATATCGACCCAGAAATTGCCAACGGTGCGCACCGAATGGCGCGCAAAGCCGCGGATTACCGCGACCGCGAGCACGATACCGGTTGCCGCCGAGAGATAGTTCTGGTGCGTCAGGCCGAGCATCTGCACGAGGTAAGACATCGTGTTTTCGCCGGCGTAGTTCTGCCAGTTGGTATTGGTGATGAAGCTCATCGCCGTGTTGACCGACAGACCTTCTTCGACGGCGCTTTGCCCTTCCGGATTGAACGGCAGGAAGCCCTGCGTGCGCATCAACACGTAAAGAATCAGGAGGCCGCCGACGTGAAACAGCAGCATGCCGACCGTATAAGTCAGCGCATGCTGTTCCTGGCGCTCGTCGACGCCGGAAATTTTGTAGATCGCGACTTCAACAGGACGCAGAATCGGCGTCAGCCACGTGCGCTGGCCGTTGAACACGCGCGTCATATAGGCGCCGAGAGCCGGCACGATCGCGATGATGATCGCGCAATAGAGCAGGATCTGGACCCAGCCGATGACGGTCATGGTCGTTATCCCTTTAGAACAGTTCGGGCTTGAGCAGGGCGTAGATCAGGTAAACGAGCAGCCCCGCTGTCACGAGACCGGCGAGCGAATAATCGAAGATCATGACAGTTCTCCTCAAAGCCGGTCGCAGGCGTAGCAATAGGCAATCGACAGCGCAAAAAAGATGAAAACGATTGCCAACATGACGGCGTCCATCATGGAATGCTCCGGAACGCTTGAGACCGGCCGGCCAGTGCCCGCACGCACCAGCGATCGACCCGGCGGGCAGAGATTGCCGCGCTTCAGAAACGTTACCTGCCACTGCGCGCATAGGAATTCGAGGGGAGACCAAATGCGACTTTATAGGAATCTCATAAGTGTCCGCCGCACGCGGCACTATGATGAATATCGCTTAGGAGGACGTGTCGCCGAGACCCCCGAATAGCATCCGCTTCCGGCCCTTCGCGTTGTTTCGCTGCGATGCGGAATTTGGTTTGCGATCGGGGCATGGCGGACTTGGCCAGCCGTCCGCCCGGCAGATTTATGGGTCACGGCCTAAGCGGGACGTGGTTTGCTTGAATCATTGTCCCGCTCCAGAGCGGATTTCGGTGCAGTTCAATCGCATCCCTCGATGTCGTCATTGCCGGGCGTCGACCCGGCAATCCATGGGGCGACTGCGCTCGCACTTGGCCCAGAAGCACTTGGCCCAGAACTTGTCGATCGCGGTCCATCGGCATGGATGCGCGGGTCGAGCCCGCGCCTGACCAACGATAAGGCGATTTAAGACCAGCGGAACATGCTCCAGCCTTTTGTTTGCGCATGATCTTTGCCGAAACCCGGTTCCACCCTCGGATCACGTCGAAGGGCAGGCCTTTTCGGCATCATGCTTTGGGACAGACCGCGGAATGCGGCGAAAACGCCCGCTTGCCACTTTTCCACACGGGCAAATTGGTCTAATTGAATTGGTGCTGACTTGGACGTTCCGCCTCCTGTGGGGGGCCGGCGGAGTGGACTGAGACCGTCTGGGGCTCAAACTCTTTGCTCGCGTGGATGTCCGGCTAGCCGTCGCACCGTGGGGGTGGCGGCGATGGAACTACGGGGAAGGAGTTACTCGATGGCAATGACCGGTACGGTCAAATTTTTCAATGGCGAACGCGGCTATGGCTTCATCAAGCCCGACGACGGTGCCCGCGATGTGTTCGTGCACATTACCGCCGTTGAACACGCCGGGCTCAAATCGTTGGTTGAGGGACAGCGGATCAGCTTCGACGTCGAACCCGACAAGAAGGGTAAAGGCCCAAAGGCCGTCAATCTCGTCGTCACCGGCTAAGACGACGTCGCCGCGGCGCGTCCTGCGCCGCAGGGCTTGGAAAACGGACGGCAGCCCTGCCGGCCGCGGGTCATTGCTTTATTCGCGGAGCGCGTGGATTGCCGGGGCGCGTGTCTTTTGTGATTGTCATAATCTCCACTGATGGTGCCACGATGATGATGTTACGTTCCTCGCCGTCTTCGCCGTTCGGGCGCAAGGTGCGGATTGCCATTGCGCTGCTCGGCTTCGACGGCGACACCAAGATCGAAGGCGCCGATACCACCGACGCCAACGACAGCGTGCGGCGGCAAAACCCGCTCGGCAAAATTCCCGTGCTGATCGCCGAAGACGGCGTCGCCTATTACGATTCGCGCGTGATCCTCGATTATCTCGACGATCGCGCAGGCGGCGGCAAGATCGTGTCGCATGAGCCGAAGGCGCGCCTTGCGGCGGCGCGCCTGCAAGCTTTGTGCGACGGTATCCTCGATGCGTCGATCCTGACCATCTACGAAGCGCGCTGGCGCAAGGCCGAAACCCGCGAACCGAAATGGCTCGAACACCAGGCCGGCAAGGTGACGCGCGCGCTTGCCGCGCTCGAAGCGGCACCGCCGGCGCTCGATGCCGGCCTGCCGAATGTCGGTCAGATCGCGCTCGCCTGCGTGCTCGGCTATCGCGATTTCCGCTTCGGTGGCGGCTGGCGCAGCGATCATCCGGGGCTGGTCGCCTGGCTCGACAAATTTGCCGCGCGCGTGCCGGCCTACGCCGCGACCAAGCCGACCGGATAGCCGCCGCGGCGCCGGCGCCGCTTTCGCCGCGATCCTCGCTGCGGCCGCGTAGCGATGTGGATGCTTGGATACGGCGGCTGACTGCCGAGGATCGCACATGGCGCTGTTCACCCTGGACGAGCTTGCCGGCGCCGCCGCGATCGTTCGCGGCGTCGTGCCGCCGACGCCGGCTTATGCCTGGCCGCTCCTTGCCGAAGCCGCCGGCACCGCGGTCGTCGTCAAGCATGAGAACCACACGCCGACCGGCTCGTTCAAGGCGCGCGGCGGGCTCGTCTATGTCGATGGTCTCGTTCGCGCCGGCCGAAAGCCGAACGGGCTTGTCACCGCCACGCGCGGCAATCACGGCCAATCGGTTGCCATCGCTGCCGCGCGTCACGGCATTGCGGTCGCGATCGTGGTGCCGCAGGGTAATTCGGCCGAGAAGAACGCGGCGATGCAAAGCTTCGGCGGCGAGCTCATCACCGGCGGCAAGGACTTCGACGAGAGCCGCGCGGTCGCTGCGGAAATTCAGCGCCAGCGCGGCTATCATTTCGTGCCGTCCTTCCACCGCGATCTCGTGAAAGGCGTGGCGACCTACGCCCATGAATTGTTCATGAGCCACGCCGAGCTCGATGTCGTCTATGTGCCGATCGGCATGGGTTCGGGAATTTGCGGACTGATCACGGTGCGCGATCTGCTCGGATTGAAAACCGAGATCGTCGGCGTGGTGGCGGAGAATGCGCCGGCTTTCGCGCTGTCGTTCGAGGCCGGCCATCCGGTGCAGACCGACTCGGCGCGGACCTTTGCCGACGGCGTGGCGTGCCGCGATCCGCCGGTCGAGGCGCTCGAAATCGTGGCGAAGGGCGCCGCACGCATCGTTCGTGTCGGCGAGAACGAAATCGCGGCGGCGATCCGCCTCTATTACCGGGCGACGCACAATCTCGCCGAAGGCGCCGGTGCCGCGCCGCTTGCCGCGTTGCTGAAGGAAAAGACCCGCCATGCCGGCAAGCGCGTCGGATTGATCCTCTCCGGCGGCAATATCGACATGCCGTTATTGGCGCAAATTCTGCGCGGCGAGACGCCGGTCGTTTAACAACGATCGATCCTCGGGAGGAGGCCATGGCGACATTCGTTCTGGTTCACGGCGCGTGGCATGGCGCCTGGTGTTGGCGCCGCGTGGCGCTGCTGCTCACCCGCGGCGGCCATGAGGTGTTTGCGCCGACCCTGACGGGACTTGCCGAACGCTCGCATTTGTTGACGCCCGACACGGATTTGGACACGCATATTCTCGACGTCGCCAACGAGATGACGTGGCAGCAATTGAATGACGTGGTGCTGGTCGGCCACTCCTATGGCGGCCTGGTGATTTCCGGCGTCGCCGAGAAAATGGAAAAATCGATCGCGTCGTTTGTGCTGCTCGATGCGTTCTTTCCGGAAACCGGCGAGGCGCTGATCGATTTGTCGCCGCCGCCGGTGCGCGACAGCTTCTTGGCCGCGGCGCGCGCCGGCGCGACGACCATTCCGCCGCGCTCCGCGGCGATGTTCAATGTCAACGACAAGGATCGCGCCTGGGTCGATGCGCAATGCACGCCGCAGCCGATCCGATGCGGCCTGCAGAAAGTCACGCTCACGGGCGCGCGCGAGCGCATCGCCAAGAAGACTTACATCCGCGCCATGGACTATCCGAGCCAGCCGTTCGATCTTGCGCTTGAGAAAGCCCGCGCCCGGGGCTGGCGCAGCTACGAGGTGGCGTGCGGCCACGACGTCATGCTCGACGCCCCAGAGCGGCTCGCTGAGATTCTGCTGAGCGAGCTGGCCGGCTGACTGCAAAAACAAAAACCCCGGGGCAAAGCCCCGGGGCGCTTTGTCGGCCACGTTGTCCGCGCTGGATCAGAACTTATAGTTCACGCCGGCGCGCAGCAGATTGGTGTGGAAGGAAACGTTGTCGGTGGTCAGGCCGGCGCCGCAATTGAGGCCGCAATTGAACTTGCCGAGATCGACATAAAGATATTCGACCTTGGCGGTCCAATTGCCGACCAGCGCGGCTTCGAGCCCGCCGCCGATGGTCCAGCCGGTCTTGGTGGCGCTGGCTTGGGCGAAGGGGGGTGTCGAAGCGCGGATATTGCCGAACGCGGCGCCGCCGGTGACGTAGGGCATGAAGCGGTCGGCGGCATAGCCGAGCCGGCCACGGAGCGTCGCCAGCCAGGTGTCGCTGGTCTTGCAGCCGGCCGGGCAGGCAGTGGTGGTGCTGCCGGAAATGTCGGCCCAGTTCATGTCGCCTTCGAGGCCGACGACGCCGTGGCCGAACTGGTAATTATAGCCGACGGTACCGCCGACCAGTCCGCCGCTGACGTTGCGGCTGCCGGTGGAATCCCAATTCGAGCTGCCGAAGGCGCCGCCGCCGTTGATGCCGACATAGAAGCCGGTCCAGCTATAGGGTGGCGCAAAGACTTGAGCTTTTGGGTAGTAGGGCACCGGTTGGGGCCGCGCCAGGTCGGCCGCCGCGGCCGCTCCGGTGAGCGCCACCAGGCCAATCAGACTGAGACAAAGACGCTTCATTGAGACCTCCACTCGGTCGTCGCACAGGCCTCGCATAGTATTCAGAATGCGCTTTTCTTCTAGTGTAGAAAAGCCACAGTCGTTTGGAATCTAATGTCCGTATTGTGGCGAAATATTACACGATATCGCCACAGTTATAGTTGCTTGACTGTTAAACAGGTAGACTTATCGTGAATATATCGTAAATAATACTGTCGATCACTCCTGCGGCGACCTAGAAATGATAATTGACGCCGAGCCGCAACAGGTTGGCGGCGAGACCGTTACTGGTCCCGGTGACCGAGTAGCCGCGATTGGCGAAATCGAGGTAAAGCCACTCCGCCTTGGCTGACCATTGCGGCGTCAAGCCGACTTCGGCGCCGCCGCCGGCGACCCAGCCGAAGCTGGTGTGGCTCTCCGAAAGATTGCCGGCGGTGTCGGCAGTCAGCTCGCCGTAAGCGAGGCCGGCGGTGCCGTAAATCAGCACGTTGTTGATGGCGATGCCGGCGCGGCCGCGCACCGTGCCGAACCACGGATTGGAAAACTGCCACGGCGCGAATGTGTCGTCGGCGCCGGACAAGTCGAAATCGGCTTCGACGCCATAGACGAAATTGCCGTGCTGCCAGTTGAAACCGCCTTCGACGCCGCCGGCGACGCCCGATGGATGCGTCGGATTATTGCTGACGCTGCCCCACTCGTAGCCCAACGCGCCGCCGAGATAGGGGCCGGCCCAGCTATAGGCCGAATACGAGGCCGGCGCGGTGTAGTACGGGTACTGCGTTGTCGGCAGGTCGGCGGCGGCGGCCGCGCCCGCCACGGCGAGAGAAAAAGCCGCGCCAAACAAGGCTGCTCCGGGGATTGTTCTCATAGCGGTCTCCCAATTGGATTCGGGCCGAAGGAAATGATGCCGCGTTGGCACGCGATGCTCCCGTAGCGTCGAAGGAATGCGCGCAGACCGTCGTCCGATCGATAGAATTTATCGCGATGTTTAAGTTAAGCAGTGCTGAATCGCCAAGGTGTTCCAAGTTGATATCGTTAAGAGAATCTATATTTGCCGACGGTAGCCCGGAAAGGCGCAGCGACATCCGGGAGCCGCGTTTAAGCCAATCGATCGTTCCCGGATTTCGCTGGCGCTGATCCGGGCTACAGTCCCGAGCATGAGCACCCCGAAGCCAGAGATCGCGCCGGAGATCGAACTCGTCGAGGAAGACGACGAGCCGTCGCTGCCGCCGCCCGACGAAATCGAAACCGCGAAGCTTGCCGTCGACGCGGCGCCGGGTTCGCTCGCCGCCGGCCGCGCCGCGATCGTCCGCTATGCCAAGCTCGCGCCGTCGCGGCCGGGGGTCTATCGGATGATCGATGCGCGCGGCGACGTGCTCTATGTCGGCAAGGCCAAGAACGTCAAAAAACGCGTCGCCGCCTATGCGCGGCCGACCGGTCTCGACACCCGCATCGAGCGCATGATCGCCGCCACCCGCACGCTCGAATTCATCGTCACCCGCACCGAGACCGAGGCGCTGCTGCTCGAGGCCAACCTCATCAAGCGGCTGCGGCCGCGTTTCAACGTGGTGCTGCGCGACGATAAATCGTTCCCTTACATTCTGATCACGTCCGATCACTGGGCGCCGCAGCTCCTCAAGCACCGCGGCGCGCGCACGCGACCGGGCCGCTATTACGGGCCATTCGCATCGGTATGGGCGGTCAACCGCACCGTCAACGCGCTGCAGCGCGCATTCCTGCTGCGCTCGTGCAGCGATCCGTTTTTCGAGAGCCGGACGCGGCCGTGCCTGCTCCATCAGATCAAGCGCTGCTCGGCGCCGTGCACCAAGGAGATCGATTTTTCCGAATATGCGGTGCTGGTGCAGGAAGCCAACGCGTTTCTCTCCGGCCGCTCGAAGACGGTCAAGGAGGAGCTCGACGAGGAAATGGAACATGCCTCCGCCGCTCTCGATTTCGAGCGTGCCGCCATCTACCGCGACCGGTTGTCGGCGTTGGCGGCGATCCAGTCGCACCAGGGCGTCAACCCGCGCGGCGTCGAAGAGGCCGATGTGTTCGCGGTGCACCAGCAGGGCGGCTTTTCCTGCGTCGAGGTGTTTTTCTTCCGCACCGGCCAGAACTGGGGCAATCGCGCTTATTTTCCCAAGGCCGACCGCTCGCTCGGCGCGGGCGAGGTTTTGACCGCGCTTCTGGCGCAGTTCTACGACGACAAGCCGCCGCCGCGGCTCATTCTGATTTCACACGCGATCGCCGACCGTGCGCTGCTGGCGCAGGCGCTGTCGACCAAGAGCGGACGCAAAATCGAAATTCTGTTGCCGCAGCGCGGCGAGAAGAAGGATTTGATCGAGCACGCGCTGGCCAATGCCCGCGAAGCGCTGGGCCGCAAGCTCGCCGAGACGACGTCGCAGGAGAAGCTGTTGCGACAACTCGCCGAGACATTCGGGCTGCCGCGCGTGCCGCGCCGGATCGAAGTCTACGACAACAGCCACATCCAGGGCGCCAACGCCGTCGGCGCCATGATCGTCGCCGGCGCGGCGGGCTTTCGCAAAAGCCAGTATCGCAAATTCAATATCCGCTCGGCCGACCTGACGCCCGGCGACGATTTCGCCATGATGCGCGAGGTGCTGGAGCGCCGTTTCAAGCGGCTGCTCGCCGAGGCGCCGCGCGAAACTTCATCATTTGCCGGTCCGGGAGACGGTGGTGCCGGGCAACGCGGCGCGCCGGGGGAGGGGCCGGCGGCCATGAGGGCCATCGGGCCCTCAGCCGCGCCCGCCGTGCCCGCGCTGCCGGTCGCGGAACCGGAGCGGGAAGATGAAGACCCCCTTTGGCCGGACCTCGTTCTCGTCGACGGCGGGCAGGGCCAGCTCACCGCGGCGCGCGAGGTCTTGGCTGCGCTCGGGGCGGATGTGCCGCTGATCGCCATCGCCAAGGGGCCGCAGCGCGATGCCGGGCGGGAAACCTTCTTTCTTCCCGGCCGCGACTCGTTCAAGCTGCCGCCGCGCGATCCGGTGCTGTATTTTGTCGAGCGGCTGCGCGACGAGGCGCATCGTTTCGCCGTCGGCTCGCATCGGGCGCGCCGCAAGCGCGATCTGCGGCAAGCCGGCCTGCTGGAGATCGCCGGCATCGGCCCGACCCGTAAACGCGCGCTGCTGCACTATTTCGGCACGCTGAAATCGATCGAGCGCGCTTCGGTCGCCGATTTGATGCAGGTCGACGGGATTAGCGCGGAAACCGCGCGGCGGATTTACGAGTTCTTTCACGATGGGGCGGCATGACCAGGTCGGAAAACCCGAATGCTCCGAAAACGGGCATGATCCGAAAAAGTGACGTGAGTCGGGCCTGTCGGACGCTGCAGGGCGGCGGTATGGTAATGCCATGAACTCGACCACAACGGGCACCGAGGTCCGGCTGCGCGCCCATCCGCTGGCGCTGCCGAATATCCTGACCTATGGCCGCATCGTCGCGGTGCCGCTCGTGGTGGGCGCCATGTTCTGGCAGAACATTTTGCATGGCGGGCTGTGGCTGCGCTGGGTTGCGCTCGTCATCTTCATTGCCGCCGGCGTGTCGGATTTTCTCGACGGCTATTTGGCCCGCATCTGGGCCCAGCAATCCTCGCTCGGCCGCATGCTCGATCCGATCGCCGACAAACTTCTGGTGGCGTCCTGCCTGTTGATGCTGGCCGCCGAGAGCACCATTCACGGCTGGGCGCTGTTTGCCGCCGTCGTCATCCTGTGCCGGGAAATCCTGGTCTCGGGATTGCGCGAATACCTCGCCGAGCTGCGTGTCAGCATACCGGTGACGCGGCTCGCCAAATGGAAGACCACGCTGCAGCTCGTTGCCGTCGGTTTTCTGATTTGCGGCGAGGCCGGCGACGCCATCGTGCCGGTGGTGACGCGGATCGGCATTACGCTATTGTGGCTGTCCGCGCTTTTGACGCTGTACACCGGCTGGGACTATCTGCAGGCGGGGCTGCTGCACCTGACCAAAGAGGACGCATGAAGCTGCGCTATTTCGCCTGGGTGCGCGAGCGTGTGGGCAAGGCGGAGGAAGACATCGAGCCACCCGCCGGGATTGCAACGGTCGGCGAATTGGTGGCGTGGTTGGCGCAACAAGGCGACGGCTACGCCTACGCTTTCGAAAATCCCAAAATAGTGCGCGCCGCGATTGACAAGAGCCACGTGAAGCCCGAGGCGCGGATCGAGGGCGCCGGCGAGATCGCATTCTTTCCGCCGATGACGGGGGGGTGAATTTCTTGTACTGCTCATTGCCGCGAAAGCGGGAATCCGGCGGGCGGGTGCAGAAAAAATTGGGTCCCCGCTGCCGCGGGGACGAGCGGAAGATGAACCAGCACGGCTTGACTGCGACCGTCCGTTTGCAACGCGAGGTCTTCGATGCCGCCGCCGAGGCAGCACGGCTTACGCGCGGCCGTACCGACATCGGCGCTGTGGTCACCTTCACCGGGGTTTGCCGCGCCGATGAGAATGGCGAAGCGATCGCGGCGCTCAATCTCGAACATTATCCCGGGATGGCGGAGGCCGAGATCACCCGCCATGTCGAGGAGGCGCAGTCGCGCTGGCCGCTTCTCGGCGTCACCGTGATCCATCGCTATGGCCGGATCGCGCCAGGCGAGCCCATCGTCCTCGTGGCGGCCGCGTCGAGCCATCGCCAAGCCGCCTTCGCCGCGGCCGAATTTCTGATGGATTATCTGAAAACGCGCGCACCGTTCTGGAAGCAGGTCGAGAAGCCGAGCGGTACGAAATGGGTCGAGGCCAAAGCGGCCGACGATCTTGCCGCCGACCGCTGGTCGGCGCCGCCCCCAAAGCGCGAAGCGGCAAAGCGATGACGGAGCAGCCATGAAAAGCGAGTCATGAAAAGCGAGTCATGAAAAGCTAGCCATGAAAACCCATCGTCTGGAGGCGTCGGCCGACACCGTGCATTGGGGCTTTTTCGACGCCGCGCTCAAGCCGGTCATGACGGTCGAGCCGGGCGACGCCGTCACGATCTGTTCGGTCTCGGGCGCGCCATGGCAATTGCCGCCGCCCGAAGCTGGTTTCACGGTGCGCAGCGCGCTGACCGACGTTCACGCCCGCGTGCCGCAAAAGCTCGGTCCGCACATGATGACCGGTCCGGTCGCGGTGCGCGGCGCCAAAGCCGGGCAGGTGCTCGAAGTGCGCATCAAGGCCGTCGAGCTCGGCGACGACTGGGGCTACAATTTCATTCGCCCGCTGCTTGGCGCGTTGCCCGACGACTTCGACCGGCTGCGCCTGATCCACATTCCGCTCGATCGGGCGCGCCGGGTCGCGCGGCTGCCCTGGGGTCTCGAACTGCCGCTCAAGCCGTTCTTCGGCGTCATGGCGGTGGCGCCGCCGCCGGCCTGGGGCGTGGTCGCCTCGCCGCCGCCGCGGCGAAACGGCGGCAACATCGACAACAAAGAGCTGGTCGCCGGCACGACGCTTTATCTGCCGATCCATGTCGACGGCGCGTTGTTCTCGGTCGGCGACGGTCATGGCGTGCAAGGCGACGGCGAGGTCTGCGTCACCGCAATCGAAACCGGATTGGCCGGCACTTTCGAATTGTATGTGCGCGACGACATGGCGCTCGACTGGCCGGTGGCGGAAACGCCGACGCATGTCATGACCATGGCGTTCGATCCCGATCTCGACTCCGCGGTGGTCATCGCGCTACGCGACATGATCAAGCTGATCTGCGTACGCGCCGGGATTTCGCGCGAGGACGCCTATACGCTATGCAGCCTTGCAGCGGATGTTCGCGTTACCCAGGTCGTGAACGGCGCCAAAGGCATTCATGTCATGCTGGAGAAAGCCCACCTCGCGCCGCCAAGGTGAGCGGCCGCCTGCGCGGCTTCACGCACTGGCGGCGATCGATTTCGCGCAATATGCTGGACGGACAGCGCCAAGCAGCCTGGGAGCAACGTCATGTCCGTACCAGCCCGCAACCTCGTGCATTCCGACATCAAGCCGGAGAATCCGGCGGAGCGCGCCGCGCATTATCTCGACGTGCCCAACATGCCGTGGGAAGCAACCAAGTTTCCGGGCATCAAGATCAAGGTGCTCTATACCGACGGCAATGGCATCACCACGGCCTTGTTCAAGCTCGATCCTGGCGCCGTGGTGCCGCTGCACGAGCACGCCGCGCTGGAGCAAACTTACGTGATCGAGGGCGCGCTGGAAGATCACGAGGGCAAATGCGGGCCGGGCCAATTCGTCTGGCGGCCGGCCGGCAATCAGCACGAAGCGGTGGCGCCGAATGGCGCCGTGCTGCTCGGCTTTTTTCTCAAGCCCAACCGTTTCGCCTATGGCGAGAAGTTTTTTACCGAGGCGGGCGAGCGGTAGGGAGGCGACGCAGGGCGCGCGCGGAGCGAGCCGCACCGGGCCGCAAGCCATCGGCGTTATGAGGCGGCGCAGCCGCAGCAGCCGCCGATCGCCGGCGGCGCGGGCGGCGCGGCCTGGCTTGCGATCCCCGCCAACATGCGCTCGAGCTCGACCGGATCGACCTTGTCCGCGGCCATTAATGTTCGGATCAGCGGGTCCGACAGCGCGCCGTGCAGCGTCCATTCCCGATTCAACGTTGTCATGAAAATGGGCCCCTTCGTTCTGCCGCCGGCGATGCCTCGCGCCGACCGGCATGCTCTCGATCCTTCAGACGAACTCTGTGGCCGGCGAGCCCGGGAAAAAGGTGACGTCCAGCCCGACTTGTGTTACCGATGGGTACTTACCGGTAACTCCCATGTCAAGGGGAAGCGCGCAGATGATCCAGAAATCAGCTGCAACATCAAGTAAAGACACAGGAATTCCACCGCGAGCGCGCATTCTTGCCGCTGCCGGCGAGTTGTTCTACCGGCACGGAATCAGGGCCGTTGGCGTCGAGGCGATCGCCGCAGCGGCCGGCACCAATAAAATGACGCTCTATCGGCACTTCGCCGCCAAGGACGATTTGGTCGCGGAATATTTGCGCCAAGCGGCACAGGAGGCGGACGCATGCTGGGGGCGCTTCGAGCGGGCTTATCCCGGCGATACGCTCGGACAGCTCTGCGCCTGGCTCGAGGAAATGGCCGGCCATCTTGCCGAACCGGGCGAGCGCGGCTGCGCGCTCGCCAACGCGGCGGTCGAATTGCCGGAAAAGAACCACCCGGCGCGGCGCGTGATCGAGGAATGCAAGCTCGCGCAACAGGCGCGGCTCATACGGCTGTGCCGGGACGCCGGTCTAACCGACCCTGAAATGCTCGCCGACGAGTTGCTTATCCTGCTCGAAGGCGTGCGGGTTACGGCGCAAAGCGTCGGCACGGCAGGGCTGGCGCCGAAATTGCTGCGCATGGCGGAGGCAATGATCGCCGCTCACGCCGCGGCGCGCTGATCAAGCCGCGGCGGCTTTGCCCTTCGGCTGCACTGCATTGGTGTAATCGCGCATCAATTGCGCGGTGATGCGCGCCGGCGTGAACGTCCAGTGCGCGATCTCCGACACCGCAGTGACTTCGGCGGCGGTGCCGGTGATGAAGCACTCCGAGAATTCCGACAGCTCCTCGGGTAGGATGCGCCGCTCGATCACCTCGATATTGCAGCGGTGGGCGAGCTCGATCGCGGTCGCGCGCGTGATGCCGGAAAGGAAGCAATCGGCGATCGGGGTGTGAATCTTGCCGTCGCGCACGAAGAAGATATTGGCGCCGGTGCATTCGGCGACGCGGCCCTGCCAGTCGAGCATCATGGCGTCGGCATAGCCGCGCTGTTCGGCGCGATGCTTTGAGACGGTGCAGATCATGTAAAGGCCCGCCGCCTTGGCGAGGCACGGCGCGGTCTTTGGATCGGGCCGCCGATAGTCGGCGAGATCGAGCCGGATGCCCTTGAGGCGCTGCGCCGGATCGAAATAGCTCGGCCATTCCCAGGTGGCGATGGCGAGGTGGATTTTGTTCGACTGCGCCGAAACGCCGAGCGCTTCGGAGCCGCGCCAGGCGACCGGGCGCACATAGGCTTCTTTCTGCTCGTTCTTGTCGAGAACGAGCTGCTTGGCGGCGTCGATTTCCGCGACGCTATAAGGAATCTCGAAGTCGAGAATTTTTCCCGAATTCTTCAGCCGTGCGGAATGTGCGGTGCTTTCGAATATTTTGCCGCCATAGGCGCGCTCACCCTCGAACACGCAGCTTGCGTAATGCAGACCGTGCGTCAGCACGCTGATCTTGCAGTCGGCGGTGGCAACGAGCTTGCCGTCGAACCAGATCAGGTCGGAACGTTGGTCGAAGGGCACTGCCATGGCATTGCCTCCCTCGCGTTGTGGCCCAACGCGTCATGACCCAAGTCGCGCCGCAGCCCGGCCGCGCTCGGATTTTGCACCAGGACTGGAGACCCGCTATGGTCTCCGCCGCTCCAAGAGACGCGTCATGAGAGCGCGCTTCGGCGCCCTACGCAATGTCCTGAGCGGCCCGCTACCGTCTAAGTCAGGAAACGATATTGCGCGCGCAGCTTAACAACCAAGCCGAAATATGTCAACATACCTTACCTAAATGGCCGACATCAGCATCACCACAACGACCAAGCCTCGTGCCGCGTCTGCGGTCGAGGCCGCACCGGCTGCCGGCGAGCCCTATTTCGATCTCATCGAACTCCTGTTTTTCGCCTATCGCGACTTCGTCGGCGATCCCGATGAAGTGCTGGCGAAGCTCGGCTTCGGCCGTGCGCACCATCGCGTCCTGCATTTTGTCAATCGCAATCCCGGCATGAAGGTTGCCGACCTGCTCGAGGTCTTGAAGATCACCAAGCAGTCGCTCGGCCGGGTGCTCAAGCAGCTGATCGACCAAGGCTATGTCGTGCAGAAGGAGGGCGCCAACGACCGCCGCCAGCGGCTGCTTTATGTCAGTGCCGCGGGCGAGGCGCTGGCGATGCAGCTCGCCGGATTGCAGACTGCGCGCATTTCGCGGGTGCTGTCCGAGCTTGGACCCGGCGCGCGCGACGAGGCGCGCCGCTTTCTCACCGGCATGATCGATGCCAAGGACCGCGATCATGTGCTGCGTCTGATCGCAAAATCCGACGCGCTTGCCGATTCCCTTGCCGACCGGGCGCGCGCGCCGGCGCGGGACGACACGCGATGAGCTCGATCACATGACAGTCGCCGGCGACAATCGCAGCGCAAATCCGCCTCCCGCCGCGGCGCCAAACCCGGCGGACGACGCGCCGCATCTTCTCATCGTCGACGACGACCGCCGCATCCGCGCGCTGTTGTCGCGTTTTCTGCTCGGCGAAGGCTATCGCGTCTCGACCGCGGAAACCGCGCGCGATGCGCGCGCCAAGCTCGCCGGCTTGTGGTTCGACCTGCTCATTCTCGACGTCATGATGCCGGGCGAGAGCGGCTTCGATTTCGCCCGCAGCATTCGCGCGGCTTCGACGGTGCCGATCCTGATGCTGACCGCGCGCGACGAGAAGGAGAGCCGGATCATGGGCCTCGAAATCGGCGCCGACGATTATCTGGCAAAACCGTTCGAGCCGCGCGAGCTTTCGCTGCGGGTCGCCAATATCCTCAAGCGGGCGCGGCCGCCGGCCGCGCCGCCGGCGGAATCGGTGCGCTTCGGGCCGTTCGTGTTTCATCTGGCGCGGGGCGAATTGCGCCGCGGCGAGGAGGTGATCAGGCTGACCGACCGCGAACGCGAAATGCTGCGCGTCTTGACGACAAGCGCCGGCGCGACGGTGCCGCGCCAGGCGCTCGCCGGCAACGGCGAAGCGGTTGGCGAACGCACCGTGGACGTGCAGGTCAACCGGCTGCGCCGCAAGATCGAGCGCGATCCGTCTAATCCCTTGATCGTGCAGACCGTGCGCGGCATCGGTTATCGGTTGGTTGCGGCGAACTGAGCGGCATATGAGCGGTCTCGGCCATGACTAGTTTGGACGCGGGCATCGGACGCCTGCGCAACGCCGCGAGCCAACTGGTGGCGGCGGCGATCGCCGTGGTCAGCGCCGCCGCCACCGTGGTGCGGCCGCTCACGCAGCCTTGGGACCGCTTCGGGCGGTGGCTGAAATCGGTGATGCCGAAAGGGCTTTATGCCCGCTCGCTGTTGATCATCATCGTGCCGATGGTGGTGCTGCAGTCGGTAGTCGCGTTGTTGTTTCTGGAGCGGCACTGGAACTTGGTGACGAATTATCTGTCGTCGGCGGTGACGCAGGAAATCGCCACTTTGATCGACGTCTACAAGACCTTTCCGCAGGATGCGCACTATGCGCAGCTGCGCCGCATCGCGCAGGACCGGCTCGGCCTGGTGGTCGATTTCATCCCGGGCGGCCAATTGCCGCCGCCGGGGCCAAAACCGTTCTTCAACCAGCTCGATGAGGCGCTGTCCGACGATATCCGCAAGCAGATCGGCTTGCCGTTCTGGATCGACACCGTCGGCCGCTCGTCGATCGCGGAAATCCGCATCCAGCTGCCCGGCACGATCATGCGCGTGTTTGCGCCGCGCGCCGACGTCTACGACCCGAATTCGTGGATTTTCCTCGTCTGGATGGTGGCGACGTCGCTGGTGGTGCTCGCCATCGCCATCGCCTTCCTGCGCAATCAGATCCGGCCGATCGTGCGGCTCGCCGACGCCGCCGAAGCCTTCGGCAAGGGCCGCGAGGCGGCGAACTTCCGCCCGCGCGGCGCGCGCGAGGTGCGCCGCGCCGCGGCCGCGTTCCTGGAAATGAAAGGGCGCGTCGAACGCGCCATCGAGCAGCGCACCACGATGCTCGCCGGCGTGTCGCACGATCTGCGTACCATCCTGACCCGCTTCAAGCTCGAACTGGCGCTGCTCGGCGAAGGCCCGGAAATCGAGGCCATCAAAAAGGACATCGACGAGATGGCGGCGATGCTCGAAGCGTATCTTGCGTTTGCGCGCGGCGATATGGGCGAGCAATCGGCGCCGACCGACATTGCCGGCTTGCTCGACGAGCTCAAGCTCGATACCGAGCGCCACGGCCATCGCGCCGGCGTGACCTTCTACGGCCAGCCGGAAGTCACGGTGCGGCCGGCGGCTTTCAAGCGCTGCCTCGCCAATCTCGTCAGCAACGCCTCGCGCTTTGCCTCCACCGTCGCCATCACCGGCCACCGCGATCACCGCTGGCTCACCGTCACCGTCGACGACGACGGGCCGGGTATTCCGCCGCAGCTGCGCGACGACGTGTTCAAGCCGTTCTTGCGGCTGGACGACGCGCGCAACCAGGACGAAGGCGGCACCGGCCTAGGCCTCGCCATCGCCCGCGACATCGCGCGCTCGCACGGCGGCGACATCGCGCTCGGCGATTCGCCGCTCGGGGGTTTACGCGCGACCGTCCGCGTGCCGGTGTGATCAATCGCCGGCGCCCTTGAATCGGGCGCCGCTTCCCCTATCTCGAAATCAACAAAACGCTGCCGGGGGAAAGCCGCCATGGTCGTGGCCGAAGACGCCAAAGCCGAACGCAAATCCGAGGGCCGCCCGTTCGAGGCGGACGTTGCAAAACTCCTGCAGCTGATGGTGCACTCGGTCTATTCCGACAAATCGGTATTCCTGCGCGAATTGATCGCCAATGCGGCGGATGCCTGCGAGCGGCTGCGCTACGAGGCGATTGCCGATCCGGCGTTGCTTGGCGACGACGCGAAGCTGCGTATCACCGTCGGAATCGACGCCGAAGCAAAGCAACTGGCCGTCGAGGACAACGGCATTGGCATGAGCCGCGACGAGATGATCGAGGCGCTCGGCACCATCGCGCGCTCGGGCACCAAGGCGTTTCTGGAGCGGATCGAGGCCGCTCAAGCCGGCGAAGCGGGCGGCGAGGGCAATGCTCTTATCGGCCGCTTCGGCGTCGGCTTCTATTCGGCCTTCATGGTGGCAGAACGGGTCGACGTTATATCGCGGCGCGCCGGGACCGACGCGGTCTGGCGGTGGTCGTCCGACGGTAAGGGGACGTTCGACATCTCGCCAGAGGCCCCCCTCCCTGACCCTCCCCCACCAGCGGGGGAGGGCTCTTCGCAAGCGGGTGAGGGAAGGGCGGCGACGCCGCGCCGCGGCACCCGTGTCGTCCTGCATCTCATGGACGACGCCAAGACTTACGCCGAACGGGCGACCGTCGAGGCATTGATCAAGTCGCGATCGGGTCACCTGCCGGTGCCGATCGCGCTAGTTGAAAAGCCCGGCGCGGCGCCCGCCGAGATCACCGACGGCGCCGCCTTATGGGCCAAGCCGAAGGCCGAAATCAGCGCGGCGGATTACACCGATTTCTACCGCAGCATTGCGATGGCGTTCGACGAGCCGGAGCTGACCGTGCATTTCCGCGCCGAGGGGCGGCAGGACTTTACGGCGCTGCTGTTCGTTCCGGCCACGCGGCCGTTCGATCTGTTCGATCCCGACCGCCCAGGCCGCGTCAAGCTCTACGTCAAGCGCGTCTTTATCGCCGACGATGTCGACATCCTGCCGCGCTATCTGCGTTTCGTGCGGGGGCTCGTCGACTCGGCCGACCTGCCGCTCAACGTGTCGCGCGAGAAGATCCAAGAGAGTCCGCTCCTTGCCGCAATCAGAAAAGGCGTGACCGGGCGCGTGCTCGCCGAGTTCGAGCGGCTTGCCGACAAGGAGCCGCAGACTTTCGCCAAAATCTGGAGCGCTTTCGGCGCCGTTCTGAAGGAAGGCATCTACGAGGACTTCGAGCGCCGTGACGCGCTGTTAAAGCTGGCGCGCTTCAAGACCACGGCATCGCCCGACGAATGGCGCAGCCTGAGCGACTATGTCGCGGCGCTAAAGCCCAATCAGACCGCGATCTATTACCTCGCCGGCGACGACATCGCGCGGCTCAAGTCCTCGCCGCATCTTGAAGGTTTTCGCGCTCGCGGCATCGAGGTGCTGCTGTTGCCCGATCCGGTCGATACCTTCTGGGTCATGCCGGGCACTGGCTTCAACGGCAAGCCGTTCAAGTCGGTCACTCAAGGCGCCGCCGATCTCGCGCTTATTCCGCGACTCGACGCCAAAGACGGCACGCCGCAACAAGCAACGCCGGAGGTTGCGGGGACGGTCAAAGATTTTCTCGCGTTCGTGAAGTCGACGCTCGGCGATGCGGTGGCGGAGGTGCGCGCCTCGGACCGGCTCACCGACAGCGCCGTCTGCCTGGTCGCGCCCGATGCCGGACCGGACCGCGCGCTGGAGCGCATCCTCGCCGGCGCCGGCCGGCTAGCCGCGTCGTCGAAGCCGATCCTCGAAGTCAATCCGCAGCACGAGCTTGTCGTCGCGCTCGCCGCGCTCGGCGACGCCGCGCGGGATTTCAAGGAAGACGCGGCGCATTTGCTGTTCGACGAAGCGCGGCTGCGCGAGGGCGACCGTCCGGCCGATGCGAAGGCGTTTTCCGACCGGCTCGCGCGCGTGCTCGGGCGCGGGCTGCGGGGCGCTTCAGCCTGACGGAAGCCAAGTATTGCGTATTATATTGCGTATTACTCCGCCGGAGTGCGCATCGCGGCCGTGACGGGCGTCACGCCGCCGTCATGCGGCTGCATCGACGGCTCGATCGGCGGTTTCGATCCCTTCAGCCGGAAATAGATTTGCGAGCCGATCAGGATCACGCACATTGCGACGAAGACGGCGCTGATCGGGCGCTCGACGAAGACGCCGAGGTCGCCGCGCGAGATCAGCAGCGCCCGGCGGAAATTTTCCTCGAAGCGCGGGCCGAGCACGAAGCCGAGCAGGATCGGCGCCGGGTGGAAGCCGAGCCGCAACAGGATGTAGCCGAACACGCCGATGACGACGACTTCGCCGACCTGGAAGAAGTCGTTGTTGGCGGCATAGACGCCGATGCACACAAAGAACAAAGCGCTTGGGTAAAGGAAGCGATACGGGATCGCCAGCATCTTCACCCAGATGCCGATCAACGGCACGTTCAGCAGCACGAGCAGGATATTGCCGATCCAGAAGCTGGCGACCAGTCCCCAGAAAATGTCGGCGTGCTGCGAGATGAGCTGCGGGCCGGGCACGATGCCTTGAATCATCAGCGCGCCAAGAAGGAGCGCCATCACCGCGTCGCCGGGAATGCCGAGACTCATGGTCGGGATGAAATCGCCCTGCACCGAGGAGTGCGTCGCGGCTTCCGGGCAAACCACGCCTTCGATCATGCCGGTGCCGAATTTCTCCGGCGTTTTCGAAATCTTCTTTTCCGTCGCATAGGCGACGAAAGACGCGATGGTCGGCCCGGTACCGGGGATGAGCGAGCACAGGCTGCCGATGATGGTGCCGCGGAACATTGGGAAAATCGCCCGCTTAAACTCGGCCTTGGTCGGCCGCATGTCTTTGAGGCGGACATGGGTATACTTGCCGGTCATCGGCGCGACTTGATTGATGCTGCTCATGAACTCGGCGATGCCGAACAGGCCGAGCGCCAGCGCGATCAGTTCGATGCCGTCGTCGAGCTCGGTCATGCCGAAGGTGTAGCGCTCCGAACCGGTTTCGAGGTCGGTGCCGATCGAGCCGAGGAACAGGCCCAATACCGTCATCGACACGCCCTTGATCGGCGAGCCGCGCGCCAATGTCGAGCCCGCAAGGAGCCCAAGCAACATCAACGAGCAGACCTCCGCTGGACCGAATTGCAAGGCCGCTCTCACCAACAGCGGCGACAGGAAGATCATCTCGGTGATGCCCCACGACGCGCCGACGAAGGAGGCGAAAACCGTCAGCCCGAGCGCAACGCCGCCGCGGCCTTGCTTGGTCATCGGGTAGCCGTCGAGACAGGTGACGGCATGCGGTGGGTGACACGGCAGATTGAGCAGGATCGAGCAGATCGCGCCGCCGTATTGCGCGCCGTACATGACGCCGCCCAGCATCAGGATGGCGGCGACCGGCTTCATGCCGAAGGTCAGCGGCAGCAGAATCGAGATGGTGGCGAGCGGACCCATGCCCGGCAGCACGCCGACCATGTTGCCGACTATCACGCCGAGGAAGCAGAACATCAGATTGTGCGGCTCGAGCGCGACGCCGAAGCCATACATCAGATCGGTGATCGATTGTCCTATCACTGGCTACCCCACCAGCTGAAAATCGGCATCGGCACCTGCAGGAAGTAAGAGAACAGGCTGACGCCGAATACGGTTACGACAGTTGCCAATATAAGCGTGCTCTTCCAGGTCGCCTGTTTGTCGCCCAGCGCGGCGATGCAGACGCAGGCGAAAGTGCCGGGCGCCATGCCGAAGTAGCGTCCGAAGAAGATAAACAGCACCGGGCTCATCAGGATGCAGAACCAGCCCCACCATTGCGGATGTTCGGGCAGGATGCTCTCGCCGTGTTCGCCGCTCTCCGCAGGCTGGGCGAACGACGCGGCGGCGATGGCGATGCCGAGGATGACCAGAAGGACGCCGAGCGCGGTCGGGAAGAAGCCCGGCCCCATATGCATGAGCGTCCCGGGCCGGTACGTCGCGCCTTTCAGCGCGATGCCGAGGCCGAGCAAGAGCATGAGCCCGCCAGCGTAGAAGTCACGCTTGCCCATCAGTTCGCGGAGAGGGCTGGTGGAAGACCGCAATATTTCCTCCCGGCCGTCTGCGGGGCCGTGACATAACTCGCCCCGATATTCGTCGAAACGAGCAACTACTCTAACTGCCGCGATGTTCCGCGATGACGCGGTGTCGCGGGGTCTTCGCTCACTCTCCCCGGCAGGGAACTCGCGCCGCGGAGACCTGCCGCAACTGGAACCCAACGATATAGGTCATGCGTTTAGGGTGCAACAGCCATCTATAACCGCGTGACGGCCGCAATATTCCCTATTCGGGAAGTAAAGCCGGCTGGCCGATGGGCGCGAACAGATCGGGGGTGTCGTTGCGCACATTGCCGACCCTCCGGTCGACCGGCCAAAACGCCATGCTGCCGGCCGGATAGGGGCTGAGCATGGCCTTCAGTTCGGCGTCGTTTACCGCGATTTCGCCGAGCCATGCCGGCCAGCGGTCCGGCGCCAGCAGAACCGGCATACGCCGATGTAAAGGCTCAAGAAGTTCATTGGCCCTCGTGGTGATGATGGTGAAGGATTTAAGCACCGTTCCGTCCGGCGCCGGCCAGGCATCCCACAAGCCGGCCAAGGTCATCGGCCCGCGATTTCCGAGCGCTACAGCGAAAGGTTGTTTGTCGGCGTCGCGCCACTCGTAATAGCCGTCGGCAATGACGAGGCAGCGGCGGCCGGCCCGCCAGGCGGAACGGAAGGCGGGACGGTTGTCCACACCTTCGGCGCGGGCGTTGAAGGTCGAATAGCCGATTTTGAGCGACGTGGTCTCGGGGTGGGCCCATGATGGGATGAGTCCCCAGCGCATCAAAGTGAGCGTGCGTTGGCCGTCGTTGGAGACCACGACGGGAAGTTTCGACGTCGGCGCCGCATTCCAGCGCGGCCGGTAATCGCCGATCTCGTCGAAGTCGATTTTCAGATCGAGTTTTATTTCGGAAACGTCATCGGGCAGTTTGGCGCGGCCGCACATGACCTACTCCCTGGGTTGTTGGCTGGCTGATCAATGAAAGTCGCGGCTCTTGAGCGGCAGTGCCGCGTCGTCCGCAAATGAAACCGGGCCGCCGGAAAATTTCGGCGAGAAAAGATCGCCCTCGCGCAACCGCGGCAGTTCGGCGGAAAGATCGATGAAATTTTCTGCGATCACATGGATGACGAGGCCTGAGCGTTGCAGCCGGCCGCGCACGGCGAGAAAACGCGCCGTCATCACCGTGCGGCGGTTTTTTTCAAAGACTTTCGGCCAGACGACGATGTTGGCGATGGCGGTCTCGTCCTCGAGCGTCATGAACACGACGCCCTTCGAGGTGCCCGGCCGCTGGCGCACCAGGACGAGGCCGGCGACGGTGACGGTTGCGTCCCGCTGCCTGTCCATCGCTCGCTTGCCGGGGAGGATAGGGTGGGGGTCGCCGCGCAGTTCGGCGTTGCGAATGGCGCCGAGCGCGGTGAGGCGGTCGCGGAAAAAACCCACCGGATGCGCTTTCAGCGACAAGCCGGTTGCTACGTAATCCTCGACGACGTGCTCGCACAGCGGCATGGCGGGAAGCGTGACGGCTTGTTCGGGGAACAGCTCGTCGCCCAAATGCGGCGTGAGCAGCGGCAGTATGTCGTTCGCTTCGGCGCCGCCGCGGGCGGGGCGAATGCCGATCGTGTCGAGGCGGCGCGCCGCCCATAAAGCGGCGCGGCGATCGAGCCCGAGCGAGCGGAAGGCATCCGCTTGCGCCAGCCGCTCGATGGCGAAGCGCGAAATGCCGGCGATTGCGGCGAGCCGCTCGATCGAGGAAAAACCGTTGCCGCGCGCGGCGATGAGCTTTTTCAACTCCTCTTCGGCGATCCCGGCAATGAGGCGGAAGCCGAGCCGCACGGCGCCCGCCTCCAGCGTGCAATCCCAGGCGCTGAAATTGACGTCGGCTTCGCGGATTTCGACGCCGTGCGCGCGCGCGTCGCGCACCAGCTGCGCCGGCTGATAAAAACCCATCGGCTGGCTGTTGAGGATGGCGGCGCAAAACACGTCCGGATAGCGGCATTTGATCCACGCCGAGGCGTAAACCAGAAGCGCAAAGCTCGCCGCATGGCTTTCCGGAAAACCGTATTCGCCAAAGCCCTCGATCTGGCCGAAGCAATGTTCGGCAAAGCTGCGGTCGTAGCCGCGCCCGGCCATGCCGTCGATGAACTTGTCGCGAAACAGATGGACATTGCCGGTGTGACGGAAGGTGGCCATGGCGCGGCGCAGCCCGTCGGCCTCGTCGGCGGTGAATTTGGCCGCCGTGATGGCGATCTGCATCGCCTGTTCCTGGAACAGCGGCACGCCGAGCGTGCGCTTGAGAACGTCTTTCAATTCGTCGGCCGATCCGTGCGCCGGAGCAGGCGAGGGGTAATGCTCCCGCTCGATGCCGTCGCGCCGGCGCAAGTAGGGATGCACCATGTCGCCCTGGATCGGTCCCGGCCGCACGATCGCGACCTCGATGACGAGATCGTAGAAGCATTGCGGCTTTAGCCGCGGCAGCATCGACATCTGCGCGCGGCTCTCGACCTGGAATACGCCGACCGAGTCGGCGCGCGACAGCATGTCGTAGACGGCCGCGTCGTCCTGCGGCAGCGTGGCGAGCGAAAAGTCCTTGCCGTAATGCGCCTGCAAAAGATCGAGCCCGCGACGCAGGCAGCTCAGCATGCCGAGCGCCAGCACGTCGACCTTCATCAGGCCGAGCGTATCGATGTCGTCCTTGTCCCATTCGATGAAGGTGCGATCCTCCATCGCGGCATTGCCGATGGGCACGGTCTCGTCGAGGCGGCTCCTCGTGAGCACGAAGCCGCCGACATGCTGCGACAGGTGGCGCGGAAAGCCGATCAACTGGTCGGCCAGCGCGACGGCTTGGCGGATCGCCGGATTGTTCGGATCAAGGCCGGCCTGGCGGATGTGGTCGTCCGGCAGACCGTCGCCATAGCCCCACACGGTCTTGGCCAGCGCCGCGGTCACGTCCTCGGTCAGGCCCAACACCTTGCCGACTTCGCGGATGGCGCGGCGTGAGCGGTAATGCACGACGGTTGCGCAAATCGCCGCGCGATGGCGGCCGTAGCGGGCGTAGATGTATTGAATCACTTCTTCGCGCCGTTCGTGCTCGAAATCGACGTCGATATCGGGCGGCTCGCCGCGATTTTCGGAAATGAAGCGGGCGAACAGAAGGTTGCTTTTGTCCGGATTCACCGAAGTGATGCCGAGGCAAAAGCACACCGCGCTGTTGGCCGCCGAGCCGCGGCCCTGGCAGAGGATTTCCTTTTCCTGATTGCGCGCAAAAGCAACGACATCGTACACGGTGAGGAAGTAGCGCGCATAGTCGAGCTTGGCGATCAGCTTAAGCTCGTCGTGCAGACGTTTTTGAACGTCGGCGGGAATGCCTTCTGGATATCTGTCGAGCGAATAGCGCTCCCGCGCGCCGGCCCAAGTCAGGTCCTCAAGATGCTGCTGCGCGGTCTTGCCCTCCGGCACCGGTTCGTCGGGATATTCGTATTTCAGTTCGCCGAGGCAAAAGCGGCAGGCGCGCGCGATTTCGACGGTGCGGGCGATGGCGTCGGGAAAATTGGCGAACAACCGCGCCATCTCCATCGGCGGCTTGATATGCCGCTCGGCATTGATGGTGAGCCGCAAACCGGCTTCGTGAAGCGTGCATTTTTCGCGCACGCAGGTGAGCACGTCGGCGAGCGGCCGGCGTTCGGCCGCGTGATAGAAAACGTCGTTGACGGCGACAAGCGGCGCACCGGTGCGGCTGCCGAGTTCGGCCAACAGGCCGAGACGGCGCGGCTCGTCGCCGCAGTGATAATGGGCGCCGGCCAGGAAGGTGCGGTGCGGCGCGGCGCCGGCCAAGGCCGAGAGACGGGCGGTGAAGCCGTTATCCCGTTCATTCCCGCGCAAGCGGGAATCCAGAGCTGGGTCCCCGCCTTCGCGGGGACGAGCGGAAGTGAGCTCCAGCGGCGGCAGCGCGATCAAAATCTGGCCTTCGCTGGCGTTGAGAATCTGCTCGAAGGTCAGCCGACATTCGCCTTTCTTGGCTTTGAGATTGCCCGCGGTGATGAGGCGGCAGAGGCGGCCATAGGCCGTTCGGTCGGTCGGATAGGCCAGCACTTCGAAACCGTCGCCGGTGGCGAGCCGCGTACCGACGAGGAGCCTGACGTTGCGCTTTCGCGCTTCGTCGTAAGCGCGCACCACGCCGGCAAAAGAGTTGCGATCGGCGATGCCGATGGCGGCGAGGCCCAGTTCATCGGCGCGTGCCACCATTTCCTGCGGATGCGAGGCGCCGCGCAGGAAGGAAAAGTTAGTCGTTACGGCGAGTTCGGCGTAGATGCTCATCGGATTTACTCACGCAAAAAGTCCCTTTTACGCAAAAAGACCTTGCACGAACCAGCGCGCCGCTGCCGTTTCGCGCCCGTAGAGGCCCTCGCGGTAAAGCCAGAAGCGATGGCCGTCCAAATCCTCGACGAAGTAATAGTCGCGGGTCAGGCCCCCTCCCTTTCTCTCCCCCGCATGCGGGGAAGGATTATTTGATTTTTCCTCCCCCGCTTGCGGGGGAGGGTAGGGTGGGGGCGCACGCCACCATTCGGCGCCGATGCGTTGCGGGCCCTGCGCGCCGGCGACGTCGTAAGTCGTGCCGCGCCAGCAAAAACGCCGCGGCGGACCGTCGGGGATGAGCGCGGTGACTTCGGTCGGCTCGGCCTGGGGCAAGAGCAGGAGCGGACGCGCCTGCTCCGGTGCGGGCCAAGACGGTGCGCATGCCGTCGCTTCGCCGTCGATCGGCGGCAGAATTTCCGCGCGCTCGGGGAGGTGACTGGCGATGGGCGCAAAACGCCGCACGCTCGCCGGGCCGAGACGTTGGCGCAGCGCATCGATCAAGGCCGCACATCGCTCCGCGCGATCGTCGTGTCCCCAGCCTTGCCCTCCCTCGGTGGAAATCAGTTCCGTTTGCCGCGCGGGCGTCGGTTCGGCGCGGGTGACGGCAAGCCCGATGGCCTCGAAGCCGAAGCCGGCATGTTCCATTGCCGAAAGCGCTTCGAGCTTAAGCTCGATCAGGCGCGCCACATGGGCAACGCTGCGCGTCGGTGCGGTCAACCCGATATCGATGATCTCGACTGCGCCGTCGACGCGATAGAGACAAAGCCGCAATGCGCGCGCGCCGACATCGTCCCGCACGAGGACGTGGACGAGGTTTTGCATCAGCCGGCTGGCGCGGGCGACGGCCGCCGCCGCCGTGACGATCGGCTCGAGCAGATATTGCAGGCTGTGATAGACCGGCGGCGCGACGATCGGGACCAGCGGCTCGTCAACGCGGCCGAGCGCCTGGTCGAGACGGCGCAAGAGTTCGGCGGCAAAACGCGCGGCAAAGGGCGCCCGCGGCTGGCCGATCAGCGCGCCTATGGTTTTAAAGCCGAGCCGGCGCAGCGCAATGCGGGTTTCCGGCGACAGCCGCAAGGCTGCGAGAGGCAGCTCCGCGAGCGCTTCGGCTTCCCGGCCCGAGGGCAAAACCAACAACGGCGCTTGATGAAAGCGCGAGACCGCCCAAGCGGCGCCCGGCGTGTCGGCGACCGCAAGCCGCGCCGGCAGGCCGAAACGATCAAGCCTTTCGGCAAGGTCGGCGAGCAAACTTTCCTCGCCGCCGAACAGATGGCTGGCGCCTTCGATGTCGAGGAAAAAACCATCGGCGCCGTTGTCCTCGCTCCAAATATCCCGGCACAATGGCGAGGCGGTCGGCGTGTAGCGCGTCGCCCACAAAGCCAGCCGCCGCAGCGCGGCATCGTCGGCTGTGGCATCGCCCGCGCGCACTTGCAAAAAACCCGCTTTCGCCCGTGCGTCGGCCAAAGCTTCGCCGGCGGCAAGCCCGGCCGCCTCCGCCGCCTCGTTCAAGGCGGCGATGCGGGGACCGCCGGCGCCGGCAACGGCAAGAACGAACGGCCGCTCAGGATCGACCGGCTTGCAGGGATCTGTTCGCTGCGGCGCCATCGCTTGCGCGGCGAGGAAACGCCGGATCGGCCAGCGCGGCAGCCAGACTGAAACGATGCGCGACATGATCGTACTCCACTACCCATTCGCCCGGCCGTCCGTTGCGACAGCGCTCAAGTTGCAGATGCCATCGGGGGCGCGCGTAAAGACCGAAACGGTCACGCGCGGCTTCCGCCGTGCCGATGCGCCAGCGCGTGGCCGCGGCGCTGCCCTCTCCCCACCCTCCTCCGCATGCGGGGGAGGGTGGGGAGAGGGCCGCCGGCCGCAGCAGCAACAGCGGCAGGCCGGCATCGCTGGCGGCGAGATGCAGCTTTTGGCTGGTCTTCAGATCGAGTTTGTCGATCATCCCGGCGACTGCGGCCGGCGCCGCCGAACGCAACGCCTCGGCCATCGCCCACAGCGTGTCTTTGCGATGCGCGGTCTCAATGAGGATCAGGCGGCCTGGATCGAGGCCGAACGCGTTGAGGCCGTGTCCGCAAAGCCGGCCATGCTGGCGCCGCCCATAGGCCGGCAGGACGAAGACAATTCTTTCCCTCGCTCCAGCCGGGCCGCGCTGGCGCGCGCCCGAGTGCAAGCTTGTTGGGGGAGAGGAGAAAGTGTGGGCAAGGAACGCCACGATGAAGCCGAGAGCGGCCGGGAAAGCCGCCTGCCTTTCGGGCACCACCTCATGCAAGGCGCCGCAGGCCAAGCCGCCCGCCGCCAGGTGAGAATCCATGGCGGCAAGGCCGAAGGGCAGGGTTTGGTGCAAACCTTCTCGGCGCAAACCCTCGTTTCCCGGAAGCAGCCGCCGCAATTCATGCATTGTAACCGCGCGGTTTCGCGCTTTGGAAAAAGCGTCGGGGAGGGAACCGGAAAGACCAGCAGTTGCGGACATTTAGCTAGCCTCGCAAACCCTGTTTTGAGGCCATTTTGGCCGTGGAAAAGGTCGCAATGTTCGCTGTATATTCCAGGAGGCATCCTAGAACAAAAAGAGAACATTGCCAAGAGGGCGTTTGCGCGGCCTGCGGCGTCTATGGGGACCCTTCACAAGCTGGCGAACCGGCGCGCCTTCTCATGCGCTCACTGCGGCCATCACGCGTGCCCGACCGCCAATACGGTTTTTCAAGATACCCGTACGCCGCTCCAGGTTTGGTTCTATGCGATCTATCTGTTCGCCACGACGCGCCACAGCGCGAACGGGAATCTCGGCGAGTTCACTTTTCGGTCGAACCGCCGCCAGATGACGAACGCGATGTTCGATCTTTTGATTTCAGCGGTGTTAGTGGCTAGGCTTAATTGCGTCGTCCCGCTCCTGGCGGGCGGCAGGCCAGTGCCGCGTGCCTCTTCTTGCCGAATAAATTCGGCTAAACGGTCGGTCTTAAGGTGAGCATGAGTGGTATATAGACGGATTCAGCCCCATATGTTAAACGAAATACATCGAGGGCGATCCGCACCCTCTGAGACAAAAGCGATGCTCTCGGAGCAAGTATTATGTTTCATGCGCTTCGAACCATAGCGTCGTTTGCCCTCTTGGGGGCAGTGCTTACTGGCGCGGTGCTAGGCTGGTTCCATGCTACCCCATTCGATCCGCGTCTCGTAGGAGCTGCGGTAGGCGCTTTCGTTGGTCTGCTACTGGTCATTGGCCGACAGAGGCACGTCGTAACCGGCCCAGACTACGCTAGGCTCTAAGCTGTTTTATTTGTATACTTCGCCCCATGATTGCGGGGCTAATCGATCCGATTTTGAGGGGCCTCATACAAGAGGGTCTGCTAGACGCGGCAACCCTCGGACTCGCATTTATTTACGCCGCCATTCGATGGCATCAGGCAAGCGATCAATATCCGTTTCTTTCGTCTAAAACAGGCGTCAATTTCGTCCACGGCCTTCCACTTTTTCCGCTTTTGCTCTTGCTGCTGGCAGGGTTTGGTTCAGACGCGGCCATCAGCGCAGTGGTCCAGACGCAAAGGGTGATTCTCGCAGCGGCCGCAGGCGTAGCCCTGTTCACAATTCTTGAGACTTAAATCGCCTTTGCCACAGGGATTTGGCGTGGGCCGATAACGCGAATGCGCGGCGGCTCCTTCACGTTGCTTTTCGGGGCCGGACGCCTAAACTGTTGCGGTGCAGATCATCCTTCGTCGACCGCTCCGTCTCGCGGCTTGCGTCATGGCCGCGCTTTTGCTCGGCATCCCGGCGAGCCATGCCGGCACTTATGGCGACGAAAAGTGGTGTGCCGTCACAAATAGTGGTGGCGATGCCCTTAATTGGGATTGCGAATATGACTCAGTCATCGACTGCGAGCCGGCAGTCACTCAGGGCAGCCGCGGCTTTTGCATGATAAACCCATATTTTCGGCCGCCGGAGTCTTCCCCCGCTCCGCAACGTTGACCTCGGAAACGGAAATCTCACCCAAGGACTGCCATGCCGGAAGCCGACAAAGAAGGCGAACGTTACGCGCTCGACCGACCGCAGCAGACGCCGGGCTTTTATCTCAAAGGGTCGCATCAGCTCGACTGGGGCATGAAAAACCGCTTGGCGCGGGTGTTCGATCCGTCGTCCGGCCGCACTGTGATGCTCGCCGTCGACCACGGCTATTTCCAGGGACCGACCACCGGGCTCGAACGCATCGATCTGTCGATCGTGCCGCTGTTGCCGTCCTGCGACGCTTTATTCTGCACGCGCGGCATCTTGCGCACGGTCATTCCGGCGCAATGCCAAAAACCGATGGTGCTGCGCGCGAGCGGCGGCCCCAGCATCTTGCGCGACGAGCTTTCCGACGAACAGATCGCCATGGATATGGACGATGCGGTGCGCTTGAATGCCGCCGGCGTCGGCATTCAGGTCTTCATCGGCGGCGAGCATGAAACGCGCTCGGTGCACAATATGACGAGGCTGGTCGACGCGGGCTTGCGCGCCGGCATTCCGGTCATGGGCATCACCGCGGTCGGCAAGGCCATGGTGCGCGACGCCAAATATTTCCGGCTCGCCTGCCGCATCATCGCCGAGCTCGGCGCGCAATATGTGAAGACCTATTACGTCGATGAGGACTTCGAGACGGTCACGGCGTCATGCCCGGTGCCGATCGTGATGGCCGGCGGCAAGAAGCTTCCCGAGCTCGAGGCGCTGACCATGGCCTACAACGCCGTGCAACAGGGCGCCTCCGGCGTCGACATGGGCCGCAACATTTTCCAGTCCGACGCGCCGCAGGCCATGATCGCCGCGGTGGCGGCGGTCGTGCATAAGAACATCAAGCCGAAAGAGGCGTTCGACTTGTTCAATACCCTGAAGCGACGTGGCGAACTGCGAATAGCGAATAGCGAATAGCGAATAGCGAATAGCGAATAGGATAGTTCCTCCCGGCACTCGCCATTCGCCATTCGCCATTCGCCATTCGCCATTCGCCACTCGCTATTTGCTCATCCGTAGGTCCGCACCGGCCCGCCGCCGATCAGAAACCAGGCGACGGCACCGGCGGCAACCGCGCCGCCGCAGGCTGCGAGCACCTGCGCGATCCACGATGCGCTGCCGACCGCAGCCGCATCGCGATGCACGGGGGCGGTCAGCACGGTTTCCGGCGCCGCTGCGGCATCGGCGCGATCGTCTGCCGCCGCCGCCGCCGCCGCCACCGGCGCCGCGACATCGAGTGAATTGACTTGGTCCGGTGAATTGACTTGGTCCGGCGTATCGACCGCTACGGTCTGACCGTTGCCCACCATCGCGCCTGGATCGGCATTGTCGTTTGCAGCCGCGGTCTCTGGTGCCGGCGCGACCGCGACGGCTGTGGGCGTATCCGCGGCCGGCCGGTCGTTTGCTGGCGGCGCGCTCGGCGCCGCTTGCGCCGACGCGGATATCGCCGCGGTAATGCTGCGTTCCCGGTGTTCGTGTCTTTGCAGCGCTAAATGTCTCGTGCGCTCGGCGGCGACTTTTCTGGTAAATTTGCGGTGCGTCTTTCCGGCGGCGGTTCTTTCGACCGATCGGTGCGCTGCTTTCGCGTGCACTCTCGCCTTCGTTTCATCAGCTTTGGTTTGGGCTTTGGTTTCATGAGGCGGCCGCAGACCCGCCAATAGCGCCAGCGGCTTGCCGGCCTGCTCGCTCGTGGCGGTCTGCGCCCGCGCCCCGCTCAGCGCCAGCGCTACGGCGATCCCCGCTACAAGCCCCGCACCGACCACGCGAATTCTCACCATTACCCGCTCCGTTACGCACGATTTGCGTGCATAGGGCACAGCCGGCGTGACCTCACTGTGGCGCAATTGCGGATTTTTTGGCGCAAATAGCGGATAAACGGCGGTGCGGTCGACCTGCGATGCAAAAAGACGGTTTCGACGTTCACCCCAGCTCGGTTATCGCTTCGGGGAAATGGTGCAGCCGCTCGCCCGGGCCGTTCGAGCCGATCAGATAGTTGTCGCAAAACCACGACAGCATGCCGCCCCGCATATAGGTCGGATGCACGACGATGTTCATGTCCTTTTCGATTTTCATCGGCTCGTCGCTGCGAATGAGTGGGCGTTCGACGAGGTCGTAACCCTGGCCGTGGCAATGCAGGCGCCTCTCTTCCGGCCGGCCGTTCTTGCGCATGAAGTCGTTATAGGCCGCGAACACGTCCTTGCATGGCGCGCCGGGCTTAAGCAGCCCGAGGTTGAATTGGCGCGCTTGCAGCGCGAAGGCGTACTCGTCCTTCATCTGTTGCGACGCCTGGCCGACGACGCAGGTGCGACCGAGCTCGGTATACATGCCGCCGGGACCGGCATCCTCGACCAGGAGCGCCACGGCGTCACCCTCCTGGATGACGCGGTTCTGATAATGCCGGGCGGCGAATTGCGCCGGCTTGCCGGGCGGCATCGACGCGCACAGGTAAATGCCGTGCTCGCTGCCGTGGCGCTGGCTGTGGCATTGGGCGATTGCCGCTACGTCGCGGTCGCGCATGCCCGGCTCGACCGCGGCAAAGGCCGCGCGCATGGCGCCGTCCTGCATGGCGGCGGCGCGCCGCACCAGGTCCTGCTCCTCGGCGCTTTTGATGACCTTGATGCGATCGACCAGATCGGACGCGTCGACGAATTTGGTGTTCGAGAAGCGGCCTTTCTGCATGTAATCGACCATCGCGAACGACATCTGATAGGCGCCGACCAAGCCGATGGCGCCGCCGGCATAGGGCTCGAGCGCCTTGGCCGCGAGCTCCGGATCGTAGAGCGCCGTGTAGTAGCAGGACGCGTAGCTCGGCGTCGTGAACCATTGCTTGACGCCGCGGCGGGTGCCGTCGCTCGTTCCGTTCAGATTGGTGACGCCGCCGAACGGGCCCTGGCTGACCAGCGTCATCAGATCGTCGCGCGGGAACACCACGGTGAGCGGATAGCCGTTGGTGGCCGGAAGGTCGGTGAAGTATTTGACGTAGCCGCCCATCTGATCGCTGTTGTTCTGCATCAACAGCACGTCGACCTTGTCGCGCTCCATCGCGGCGCGCACCGCCTTCCAGCGCCGCTCCAGTTCGGCGGTCGAGATCGGCGTCTGCAGGCGTTCGGACAGCTGTTCCATTTTTTGTTCTCCTCGTCAGTCGTCTTCCGCTCGTTCCCGCGCCTGCGGGAATCCAACCTGGGTCCCCGCTTTCGCGGGGACGAGCGGATTGCCATGTTTTTAGTGCGGCACCACGTTGATCATGCCGCCAATGTCGCCGTTAAGAAAGCACCGCATATTCGTTTCCACGGTTGGCAAGGCGTAGTCGATATAGACGTCGCAGAAGCCGCCCTGATGGGTGGTGATGATCACGTTCTGCATCGACCAGAACGCATGATCGGCCGGCAGCGGCTCCTGATTGAACACGTCAAGCGCGGCGCCGGCAATGCGCTTTTCCCTCAGCGCTTCGACCAGCGCCGGCTCGTCGACCACCCCGCCGCGCGCCAGATTGATGAGAAAGCTCGACGGCTTCATCGCCCCGAGCAGCTTGGCATCGATGCTGTTGCGGGTGGCTGGCGTCAGCGGCGTCAACAGCACGAAAAAATCGAAGTCGCCGACCACCTGCAACAGCTCGTCGCGGCTGTGCATGCGGTCGAAGCCGGCAACGGGCCGCGGCGCCGAACTGACGCCGACGACGGTCATGCCGAGCGCCTTGCATTTCGGCGCCAGCGCCTCGGCGATCAGCCCGACGCCGAAAATGCCGACCGTCTTGTCGTGCAAAAGCTGCGCCGGCCAGCGCCGCCACTCATGCGCGTCCTGGCCGCGGACCGCGCCGGGCAGATTGCGCGCCAGCGCCAGCATGGAGGCGAGGGCGGCCTCCGACACCGGCGGCCCGTGGATGCCGCGGACATTGGTGACGATCGTGTCCTGGCGCAGCAGCGGCTGGTCGATGAGGTTGTCGACGCCGGTGCCGAGCGTCTGAATCCATTTCAGGTTTTGCGCCTGCTCCAAAACCTTAGCGGTCATCATCGGGGTAAAGGTGACGAGCACGTCGGCTGTGGCGATGTGGGGGCCGACCTTGGCGGGATGATCGACCAGCGTCACCGCGACGTCGGGAAAGCGCGCCTGCAGCCGATCGCGATACTGATTGCGGATTTCCGGCGTCAGGCCGAGTAGAATAAGCAGATTGGTCATGCGGGGAGCACCGGCGCGGCGCCGGGTTACCGGCGGGTCATGGCGGCGTTATATCGTCTTGTGCGAAGCTTCGCCAAGGTGTCGCGCGCGAGGGCAGGCTCGGCTAACATCGGATCGCGCTGTCGCGGATCGGGCGCATATCAGGGAGCGATTTATGGCTATCGACCTGTCCACCGTAAACTGGACCTACGTCGCGTTGATGGCGGCCTTCGTGTTCGTCGCGGCGTTCGTGGGTGGCGTCATATCGTTTCGCAACCGCATCGGCGCCGCGCTGGTCGCGGCCATTCTGTTCGCCGCCATGTTCGTGGCGTGGAACTATTATCCGCACCCGCAGATCCAGCTGCCGATCGTGGGGACCTACACCACGCCGGGCGGCGGTTGACCTTTCCGCCGGTCCCGCTATGCGTAAGTGAGTTTTGCCGCGGGGAATAATGGAGCGGACATGAACAAGGTCTATGCGGATGCGCAGTCCGCACTGGCCGGGTTGCTGAAGGATGGCATGACCATCATGGCGGGCGGCTTCGGCCTGTGCGGCATCCCGGAAACCTTGATCCTTGCGATCCGCGATTCCGGGGTCAAGAACCTCACCGTGGTGTCGAACAATTGCGGGACCGACGGCAAGGGCCTCGGCATCCTGCTCGACACCCGCCAGATCAAGAAGATGGTCTCCTCCTATGTCGGGGAGAACAAGACCTTCATGCAGCAATATCTCGCGGGCGAGCTGGAGATCGAGTTCAATCCGCAGGGCACCTTGGCCGAGCGCATCCGCGCCGGCGGCGCCGGCATTCCCGCCTTCTTCACCAAGACCGGCTATGGCACCAAGATCGCCGAGGGCAAGGACACGCGCGAATTCGACGGCGAGCGCTACGTGATGGAGCGAGGACTGGTCGCCGATCTCGCGATCGTCCACGCCTATCGCGGCGATACCGAGGGCAACCTCGCCTATCGCAAGACCGCGCGCAATTTCAACCCGCCGATGGCGACGGCCGGCAAAATGACGGTCGCCGAGGTCGAGCACTTGGTGGCGCCCGGCGACATCAATCCCGACCACATCGTCACGCCGGGCATTTACGTCAAGCGCATGATCCACGTGCCGGCGGCGACCAAGCACATCGAGCAACGCACCGTGCGCAAGCGTCAAAAAGCCGACGCGCCGGCGGGGACCGGCGAGGAAGTCTGATGGGAGGACGCTGATGCCTTGGACCCGCGATCAGATGGCCGAGCGCGCCGCCAAAGAGTTGCGCGACGGCTTCTACGTCAATCTCGGCATCGGCATTCCCACCCTGGTGTCGAATTACATTCCGCGCGGCATGAGCGTGCAGCTGCAATCGGAGAACGGCATGCTCGGCACCGGACCGTTCCCGTTCGAGGGCGAGGAAGACCCCGATCTGATCAATGCCGGCAAGCAGACCGTCACCGAGCTGCCGACCACCAGCTATTTCAATTCGGCGGATTCGTTTGCGATGATCCGCGGCGGCCACATCGATATCGCCATCCTCGGCGCCATGGAGGTCTCCGAAAGCGGCGACCTCGCCAACTGGATGATCCCCGGCAAAATGGTCAAGGGCATGGGCGGCGCCATGGACCTGGTCGGCGGCGTCAAGAAGGTCGTCGTCGTCATGGAGCATTCGGCCAAGGGCGACTCCAAGCTCAAAGAGCGCTGTACGCTGCCGCTGACCGGCGCCGGCGTCGTCGACATGGTGATCACCGATCTCGGCGTGTTCACGCTCGACCGCCACGGCGGCGGCTTGACGCTGGTCGAACTCGCCCCCGAGGTGACGCTCGACGATCTCAAGGCCAAGACAGAGGCGAGTTTCAAGGTCGCCAACACGCTCAAGCAGTGATGTAGCCCGGGTTGGGCGAACGGCCCGACCCGAAGTGGCCGGCCCAATGACAAGCTCGATTGCGCGTTATTCGGCGCGGCGCAATGCGCCTGAGTTGCTTATCGATCCGGTCGGCTGCAACCTTCAATTAAGTGCACTGTCACCGTAATTCCGTAATTCCGTAATTCCATGACTGGATCAGGCTTAACACTGGCGCTTGCTGCTTTCAAAACGGACATCGGGTCGTACGGTTGGGAAAGACGCGGCGGCCGGTCACTCTGGACTTGACGTTCGGTAGCGGAGTTTTCGAAGTGATGTTAGACGCTGCTGTCGACGTTGCGGTCGAACACGGCGAATGAATGAGGTCTGTGTTGAAACGAGACCTGTTGGGCGGCAACTTTCATTTGGCACAGAGAAGACCCCGTTCGACATGCTAAAACTAACACGGTGCCGCCGGCATCTGCGTGCGGCCGCGATTGCTGCCGGAGTGCTTCTCGCCCTTTACGGATTCATTTTCACTCCACCCGTCGGGCGTGCGCTTGGCGGGATATTCGCCCTTTCAGCGGACGGTGCGATGGTCGCGAAATATCCTGATTGGCTTCGCCAGCAATCGACGAATCATCATTGGAGCTATGTGACGTATTCGCATATACCGACTTGCCTTGAGCAGGCAATCATTTCGGTCGAAGACAAGCGCTTTCTGCACCACGGCGGCATCGATCCGATTGCGGTACTCCGAGTTGTGGTTGAGGATGCCGAGAACGATCAGGTGGACCACGGCGGTAGCACGCTGACGCTTCAGCTGGCGCGGATGATGCTTGATATTCCCCGCGGGCAGCCCTCCGCATATGCTGAGCTGGCAAGCCAGTTCCGGATTGCCCGGGCCGCGCTTATAATCGAGCACGATTTTAGCAAGCAGAAAATCTTGGAACTATATCTCAACGGTGTCTATCTGGGACGTAGAGCGACCGGCGTGACCGCAGCCGCCGAAGCCTACTTCGGCAAATCACTGCCGCAGTTGAATGAGGCGCAGTGTATCTATATTGCCGGGCTGCCAAAGGCTCCGGCGCGGTTTGGCGCCAATCCTTCCGGTCAGCAAGCGATGGCCCGTTATCGGCATGTGATCGCCACGATGCAGCGCAACGACTATCTCACAGAGGATGACGTCGTAGCGGTCGGCGGCCTGCAATTATTTTCGCAGCGATAGCTCGGATGGGTCACGCGGAGAGAAGATTAACGATGAGCGCGCGTGGCCACGAATACTGTAATCGCGGCTCACGGAAATTGGAAAGGATGCGCTCGCAAATCGCGGCTCGTGTGGGTCACGGATTTTGGAAGGCCGGAGCGCGATCTGCCGCAGTACTGGGCGGTGGTGGGGTTGGTTGGGCAGCGGCCAGTTTTGAGCATTGACACGCACGCCGAATTGGCCCGACGCTACGCGAAGTCTAATATGGGGAGGGATTTTACATGCGTACCGCGACAGCAATTGCGCTTCTTGCCTGTCTGGCACTGGGAGGCTGTTTTGAAGGAGCACAGGGTCCGGCCGGACCAAAGGGCAATACCGGTGCCCAAGGACCAGCTGGGCCGCAGGGCCCTCCCGGGGTTGCCGGACCTCCAGGGCCTCCAGGACCCGCTGGGCCGGCCGGACCAAAAGGCGATCCGGGCACGCCAACCGTCAAATAAGAGCCATCTTACATCGAAGGCCGCCTCAGTTGGCGGCCTCGGACCTACTCAGTGCATGAAGTTGTAGATGAGCAAGATTACAATGACGGCACCCAGAGCGATCCCCCAATTGGGAATTTGAGTGCCCGCTATAGATGTTTTCCGGCCAAACCATTCCATGACTTTCCTCCCGCTTAGGCCACCCTGGCCTGCACTTAAACGCCCGCCCATGCCATTATTTTATTGTCGTACCTTGCAAGCTCATCATTCCATGCAACGTGTCCAAGTCCATACGATAGACGCTGCGTTTCGTGTAGAATAAGATCAAAGTCAGTTGAACTCCACGAATGAGCTTTTGCGGCAGCACGCATTTTCTTGACCGGCCATTTCCAAGTGCGATTTTGTTGTTGCCATGCATCAGCGAATGGCTTTTCCGCAGTACACCCGATTGAGGGCAGCCCTGCGGCATAGCAAGCAAAGTCAAGGCGTGAAATTAGATTGCCGAGCTCCTGACCAGGACGTTTCTTGCCAAGGGTACGTGCTACGTCTGCGTTGGTAAACTTCGGATGACCCTCACTTATTCGGCTTAGTTCGCGTAACCACTCTATCACACGTTCCGTGTCGGCTTGCACTGTTGACGCTCGCCGCGGCTTTACACGGCTCTCAGGAATCGCTTCAACCGGTTCGCGACTAACCTTTGCTACAACTTCCCGAAGCGCTGCGATCTCCGTAAGCGCTTCGGCTTCGTGATCTCCGATTTTTGCAAGGAAGCCGCTAGCAGTCTGGCTGACACGACCAACCCATTTCCTCCCATTGATGATCTTCTTGAAGGTTGGGTATCCATCGTCCCTCAATTTGTACATTTTGCCCTCTAGTCGCCGTCCTCGATTGTAGTCCTTTATCTATGTATTAGCGGCTCAGTTTGCCAGCGTGCCAAGGTGAAGTTGGGAGAAGATGTTTGCCCAAGGCGTCTCTGTGCTCGGCGTGAGCCGGCCGCGTCGGGCGACGTGGCGCGGGGGCGGACACATCACGGATTTTGGATTTTTGGGTCACGGATATTGGACGGGGATGAGGTCACGGATTTTGGTAGGTCGCGGGGGAGGTTGTGGCGCTGTTGAGCCGTCGAGGAGGCGTGTGTTGTCGGATTGGCGCTGCGGGCGATTACTGGGTGGTAGGGGCGGCGTCGGTTGTGGTGGCGGAGTTGGGAAGGGCCGCTCCCCTTTCGCGCGGGGTTGAGTGGCGAGATGGTGTTGGTTGCGGGGATGCGCCGCCGTATATTCGGGCGATTGAATTGAGAGGCAGCATGCGCAAGAGCGTCGGAGAAAAGAAGAAACCCTGTAAAAATTGCGAAGGAAAAGGAACCCTCAAGAAGGGAGACAAGATCGTACGATGCCAGAGGTGCGGCGGGACCGGGATCAAGCCCTCATAATTCGTCCAAGTTCTTCGGCACCTCGCCGAATGATTTCAAAATTGTGGCGTCGTCGAAATTTCCCATGTTCGGGTCGCCGCTGCGCTTGAAGGCGAGCGCGCCGGCGTTGGCCGGGTCGCGCGACATCGATTCAGCCCGCCGGATCGCGGCGCGTTCGTTGGGCATCTCTTGCGCTTCGCCTGGCGCCACGCCCTCTTCTGTCCTCACAAATGGCAGAGCCACGTAGTATATGACGGCCATTGCTGCCTCCCATGCGGGCTATTTCACCGTCGATTATGGCGTCGGCGTAGTTGAAGCCGAAGTCGCGGCGGTTGTCGATGGTGTGCGGGTCAGGCGGCGATTTTCTTGCCGAGGCGGAGGTGCTTTTCGATCGCCGCGATGCGTTCAAGCGCGTGGTCGATTTCTTGTGCGAATCGCGCATTGCTCGCGCCCTGCTCCTCCAGCCTCTCAATGCAGCGGTGGATGACTGTCACCTCGGACGAGATGTCGCGCAGACGGTCGTGATTTGCATCGAGCTGCTTATCGACGTGCTCGAATTGGTCGAGCATTTCTGATTTGAGATCGACGACTCTTTCATTCGTCGTCGCGATATCCCCCCGCCACTGACGCGAAGCCGCGTTCGACGACGCTGGTGAGGTGCGCGATCTCGGATGTCGGTTTCTTCGCCATATGGCGGCAGTATACCATGCGGGGTCGAGCGACGGATGGCGGGGGGCGGTAAGCCGCGGCGGGGATCACGGATATTGGAGGCGCGGCTCACGGAAACTGGAAAAGAAGCGCACGCAGTTTGAACAGCGAGTGCGTCACGGATTTTGGTAGGTGGTGCGGGATTTGGGGTCGCTATTGCGCGGAGGGGGTGGCGTCTGTTGGGCAAGGCCGCCGCACACGCGGGTCGGCGGCTTCCCTGCCCTGCGGATGGTGCGGGTTGCGGGTGGTAGAATTGAGGCGCTAATCGGTCGCGGCTTGGGTGGTGTCGATTTGGACGGGCGACATGGCGACATGGCGACGTGACGAGTGGGGAACGTATCGCTTCTTAGACCCAGGAATCGAATTTGTGCTCGACGCCTTGCGCCTTGCACCAGTCGCGGAACGCATCGACCGCACCCAGTTGCCCAGCGAACTTCTCGCGCAATAGTTCGAAGGCAAGCTTGGGCAGCGCAGCCGGCGCGATGTGCACCCAGAATTCGTAATCGCTGTCGCCCCAGATTCTGGTGACGGTCGGGCCCATGTCCTGCGCGTCCATTTTGATCGCACCGTCATCCTCAAGGGTAAGGCGGACGGAGCGAAATTCAGTACCCTCCTGGCGGGCGATCTCTATTGCGTGGCTGCTCATCTGCGTTTGCCTGGTAAGAGTGGTGAATAGCGAATAGCAATTATAGTATGCCGAAGGCGTACGATCACAGGAAGGTCCGCGGGTTTGTGCGGTCGCCGGTCGATTATTGGGCGGTCGTCCTGGCGTCGTCCGTTCAGTTGGCATCCGTGGTTGTTGCGGTCGTTGCCGCGGAAGTTGAGGTCGCTGGGGTTGTTGAGGCGTTGGCGGCCGGGACAAGTGGCGGGGGAAAGTTGTAGGAAAGAACAACGCGGCGGCCTGTGAAGCCGCCAACTGTGGAGTTGCGAAGTTGATGTTGCGGAAATTTTCGCTTGCGATAGCGGTTGTAGCTTGCCTGTCGCTGCCAGTCATGGCAGTCGCCGCGTCCGTGCACGGAAGGCGGCACGTTGTCCACCACTGGCATGGGTACGGTTTCCTGCCCGGCTATCATCAGCCGCCCAACAACAGAGTTCCAATGTATCGTTCGAAGGAATCAATCCGCGGCACTCCAGAATTTGCGCCAAGCTACTGGTATGGCGGCGGGCGGTATTATTTTGGCGAACCGCACTTTTTCCACAGCCGCTGGAATGGCGGGAGTTTCGGTCCGTGCTGGACCTATACCCCTATCGGGCTGATGTGGAACTGCGGATGAGGCGCCGATTGGGATGGGTTAGGTCATCCATTACAGGGTGTGCAGCTTTGTCGGCGTCTGCTGAATTTCGCGCATGTCTCCGTGGTGTACTCTGGCCACCTGCCCATTGTTCCAGGCAATCGTGACCGCATCCCAACTCGTTTCGGTAATGATGCCGCTGTCAGCGCCATCTCCCTGCCAGTAAACGCGGGTGCCCTTCTTGAGGGCCTTGGATTCGTCAACTGTCATTGGCGCTGCGCCCGTGCGTGCATTAGCGCACATAGTAGGCACTCAGCACGAAACTAGCGTCACGGATTTCGGAAGGAAGAAGTGGCCGCGGGGCTTGGTTGGGCGGCGGCGGGGATTGGTTTCGATCCGTACCACTTGGCGCGGGTGGCATAAGTCTCCTCAGAACAATCCTATCGGCCGCACGCCGTCTCCAACTTTTGCCCGTGGCCCCATACTGTCATCGGGAACTTCCGATCCAAATTGCACGTTTCTAGCCTGAGGCAATTTTGATGGAGAAGTCCCATGAGCGACCCGCACCAGCAAGGCCCAGCACGTCTAAACCGAAACGAGGCGACGATATGGGGTTCTATCGCCGTTATCGTCGCAATTCTCATCATTGGCGGACTGTTTTACTCGTACAAGGGCGATAGCAACACGAACGTTGCCAGCAACAACCTTCCAGCAGCAGGCATGAACGCGCCCGCTCCGATGGCGCCGGCGAAACCGTTTACACCTGCACCCGCCCCGGCGCCCACACAACACTAGGTTCCATGCTCTCGAAACTTAGGCCTCGCTTCGGCGGGGCTTTTCTTTTAAGCATCTCGGACGCGACCCGTTCGCTTAGCTATCGCCAGTGTCTGGTGGGCCCGCCACGTCCATTGATGGGCGATGGAACTTTGTATTGAAAACCAATTATTAAAAGGACGGAACGGTACGGTGTTGAGGCCGTTGCAACTTTAATAGGCGTTTTTCACGGCAAACTGAGCGCCTTGAAGATCCGGAGAACGAATAATCCTGCAGAAGCCGAGCTTTATTGCTTGGCGAGAAAAGCTGCATGGCAGCTCAATAGAGCTGCACTTGGATCAATTGAAAGATACCCGCGCTCCGTCGTTGCCGTGGTTGAGGATGTGAACCGACAGGACAGGACCCCCCCGGTCGCCCACGCGCTTAGCGCGGCTGGGCGTCCTAGACGCATTCTGTACAAAGGAAAGGAAACACGATGAGTTCCATGAGCGAACTAGATCAGACCAGGAAATTTGCCGACAAGAGCGCGGCCATTGCTAGCAAGACCCTGGAGAAAGGCAAAGCGACGGTGGAGCAATCAGCGCGGGCGGCTGAACAAAGTTATTCGGTCACGGCGGAAAACATCCGTGCCTTTAACGTCAAGATGATCGACATGGCTCGGGCTAACGCCGACGCGGTTTGGGATTTCTCACTTCAAATCGCGACCGCGAAGGCGCCATCCGATATTGCCGAGCTGTGGACGACGCACGCCAACAAGCAATTCGAGATGTTGAGCGAACAGACCAAGGAGCTGACGGCACTCGCACAAAAGATGGCCGGAGAAAGTGCCGAGACGATCACACGCAGCGTCAACCAGGTCTTCAAGCAAGCCTCTTGAGAGAATGAGAGAGCCATGGGAATGCCCATGGCTCACCAAAACACGCGGGAGAACGTCCAATGGAAATGCGGCACGACCAACAAAAGCCGCTTGACAGCTCGGTGGAGCAACGTACATCCAACGAGCTCGTCAAACTGATCCGCAAGTTGCGCTGGATGGGGATGGAGCAGGAAGCGGAGGGTAAGGAGAACGAGCTGACTGTGCGACGGACGGTGGCGGGTAGTGTCATCGCGCCGCAGTGCGACACGGACTGAACGGCGAATTGTCCTCTTCTTCCTTGTTATCCTGGAGAAGCCGTGTCTGCACAGACACAATTGAATTGCGGCAACGAACGGTCGTTGTCCGGCGCTTGGGCTTGTGAAATCCACGTCACGGACTTGGAGGGTTTGACCCTGCTGCGGGGCTTGGCTGAGCCGCCGACAGGGATTGGTTGCGGGGGCGGCCGAGAGGCCGACTTGACAATTAAGGAAGGTGTGGCGCGGTAAGCTGCGGCATTATCGGCGTGGGCGCCCAGGGGCTACGGTGCTAGTTTGGATTCGTAGGCCGAAAGTAGCGCCCATGGTTCAGCCGGTGTCGCCGCTCGTTGTGAAGCTTTCACTATTTCTGGTGACGGCGGTCGCTACGCATCTGCTCATGTCATTTGGTCAGACGTTGATACATTACAAGGTGGCGCACCATCCAATGGGCGGTAAGATTTTCCGCGATCACGTCAACTTCCATCACACGCACTATTCAGACGATCACCTTGTCTCTCGGAGGTATCTCGGTGCTGAAGGCAACACCACGCCTTACTTCCTCATCCCGGTATTTCTCGTGGGAGCGTGCGCGTATTTCCTATTGCCGCTTGGCCTTTTTGTGGTGATGGTAATCGCCAGTGCGGCGTCGTTCTACGCGCACGTGTTTTTCGACAAGGAATATCACGCGGAGGGATCGCGGCTCCAAAAATGTGCATGGTTCAGGCGCAAACAGGAACTGCACTTCGTTCATCATCGGCATGCGGACAGTAATTTTGCGATTATCCATTTTTTCTGGGACAGAATTCTCGGCACCTATAAGGCGACCGGATGAGGGATAACGCCATACCAATGGCGGCCTATTCCTTCGCCCCGGAGGTGTGGGGTTGTGGCTGTTGCTGTTGCTGGACGACGTGCTCGCGCGGCTCGGGGGTCTCATAGAGTTACGAGTTACGGTGACAGTGCACTTAATTGACAGCAGCCGCCTCGCGGGCGGCGGGTCCCGGATCGGCACGTCAGCGAATCTATCGTTCCGGCGTGGCGCCCGCCACTGTGCGACTATGTCGCCTGCCATTGCTTCATCGAGCGCGTCCCGGTCCGCAATATCGACAAGCCGGCCGCCTCCATTGAATGTCGGTAAGTCGGGACGTTCGCCCCGCTTATGCTGCGATTGGAACAGGAGCCGCCAAGTTCGTTTGATGAGTTCCAGCATTGTTCAGCGCTCATTGCACAGTGCACACTAAGCTGCTTCAGGCATACAGCGAATCCCGCCGCTCATTGCATCCGGGTGGATCAGCCATGCGCGGGCGCCGGGCCGTTCCCGCCGATGGCAAATGACAGCGGCCGCCTTTGCCGGTATTGCTCGACGCTGCAGTTCGCCCGGGAACGTTGCGGCGTCGATCGCAGCGTAAATTGGCTTCATGAACGATGAGCGCGGCGAAAGCGCCGGGAGGTTGACCGGGGAGGCGATGACCGGCCGCGATTCCGGCGGGCTTGCTCAGGCACCGGACGCGGCGGCGCGTGCCGAGCCGCGACCGCTGACGCACGGCGAAAAGCGCGTCATCGTCATGAGCATGATGCTGCCGGTGTTCCTCGGCTCGGTCGATCAGTCGATTCTCGCCAGCGCGCTGCCGACCATCGGCCGCGTCTTCGGCAACGTCACCGAACTGCCCTGGGTGATCACGTCGTACTTGATTGCGGCGACCGCGCTCACCCCGCTGTACGGCAAATTCGCCGATATCCACGGCCGGCGGGCTTCGCTGTTGATCGCGCTCGCGATCTACATGACCGGCGCGTTCATCTCGGCCATGTCGAGCAGCATGCTGATGCTGATCTGCGGCCGCGTGGTGCAGGGCATGGGCGGCGGCGGCATGATTTCGAGCGCACAGATGGTGCTTGGCGATATCGCCCCGCCGAAGGAGCGCGCCAAATACTACACCTATTTCTCGATCGCCTTTACCACGGCGGGCGGCTGCGGCCCGGCGCTCGGCGGCTGGATCTGCGATCATCTGTATTGGTGGATGATTTTTATCTGGAAGATACCGTTCGGTATCCTCGCCATCGTGCTGGCGCTGACGATGCTGCGCCGGGTGCCGCGCTGGGGCCGGCCGCATCGCCTCGATTTTATCGGCGCCATCCTGGTCATGGCGGCAAGCTCGTCGTTCATGCTGGCGCTCAATCTCGGCGGCGGGCATTACCCTTGGCTGTCATGGCCGGTGCTTGCGCTGCTCGGCGCCGCCGTGGTCCTGGGCACAGGCTTCGTCGCGCGGCTTCTTACCGCTGTCGAGCCGCTGATCCCGATCGCTATTCTGTCCGATCCCGCCGCGCAGTTGACCATGGCGGCACATTCGTTCGGCTGGGGCTCGATCGTCTGCCTCAATATTTTTCTGCCGATGTATCTGCAAAGCGCGCTCGGCTGGTCGGCGACCTCGTCGGGATTGAGCCTGATGATCCTGATGGTGACGCTCAATGTCAGCGCCGGCCTGTCCAGCCAGTTGATCGGGCGAGTGCGGCGCTACAAACTGCTGCCGCTGTGCTTTCTCTGCGTCGGCCTTGGCGCCGTTGTTACGCTCGCCTTCTCGGCCGCGGGCATGAGTTCGTTGAAATTCGAGATCATTTTGTTTCTGATCGGCGTCGGTTTCGGGCCGACCGCGCCGCTCACCCAGGTGGCCTTGCAAAACACCGTCTCGATCCAGCATCTCGGCTCCGCCATTGGCACGATGAACTTCGCGCGCACGCTCATGGCCACGATGCTGATTGCGATATTCGGCGCCATCGTGCTGGCCCATGCGCCGGTCGACGCGGCGCCGGGCACGCTCGGCCACGCTTTTTTGGGCAGCGCGTCGGTGGCGACTTTCCAGATGGTTTTCCTCGCCATCGCCGGCACGCTGACGATTTCATTCCTGGCAGTGATCCTGCTGGAGGAGAAGCCGCTCGGCGAGACGCTCCCCAGCCCCGGCCGTTAGGTCCTGCGCCGCCCATTAACGCATCCGCAGCCGTAATCCTGTGCCGGGATCCTGTGCCGGGCGCGAAATGCCCTTGCGCCCCGGTGCGGTTCGGGGGCAATTTGGCATCGATCGGCCGGGGGTCGGGCGCCTCTGGGGCTAAGACTCTGAGGAAATGCGAGAATTTCACTCCAGTCCCGGTGCCTCGCAGCATCAAAAATTAATCACAGGCATTTGAACTGTTCGGTCGCCGGCAGCGACCAATTCGTGAGCCGATTCCATGGCGATGCAAGCACCGGCCGATGAAGCGCTGATCGGTCGTATCGCCCGGGGTGACCGGCTGGCGATGCAGGTGCTGTTCGCGCGGCACCATGTGCGGGTCTATCGCTTTGTGTTGCGTCTGTTGCGCGACGAGATGGCGGCGGAAGACGTCATCGGCGAAGTGTTCTTGGACGTGTGGCGGCAGGCCAACCGGTTTGAAGGCCGCAGCGCGGTGTCGACTTGGCTCATCGCGATCGCACGATTTAAGGCGCTGTCGCAGTTGCGAAAGCGGCGCGAGGACGGCTTGGACGATGAAACGGCGGAGGCGATCGAGGAACCTTCAGATGATCCGGAACTTGCTTTGGCGAAACTCGATAAAGGCGAGAAGCTGCGCAAGTGTCTTGCCGGGCTGTCCCGCGAGCATCGCGAAGTCATCGATCTGGTCTATTACCACGAGAAATCGGTGGAGGAAGCCGCTCGGATCGTCGGAATTCCGGAGAACACGGTGAAGACGCGAATGTTTTACGCGCGCAAGAAACTTGGAGAGCTGTGTCGAATGACGGGAATCGATCGAGGTTGGCCATGATGGGCGGCGATGCGGCCCGCGCGCCGGGCCGGAATGTCGAGCCCGGCGAGATCGAGGCTTTGCTGCCCTGGTATGCGGCCGGCACGCTGCGCCGCCGCGACCGCCAGCGCGTCGAGGAGGCGCTGCGGCTGGAGTCCGGCCTCGCGCGTCACGTCGATCTCGTCCGCGAAGAGCTCGCCGAAACCATTCATCTCAACGAAACGCTCGGCGCGCCGCGTCCGCACGTGATGGACCGGCTCATGGCGGCGATCGATGCCGAGACCGACGCCGCGCGCAAGCGCGTTCCGGGCGCAGCGGCCGGATGGCTGACCGGATTTTTCGCCAATCTGGCGCCGCGCACCTTGGCGATGGCCGCGTCCTTCGCAGTGCTCGCCATCGCCCTGCAGGCGTTCATGATCGTCGGCTTTTTTGCCAAGCCGCAAAGCTCGTTCCAGCAAGCCTCGCTGGGCCAGGCGCACCGGCATGGCGCGTTCGCTATGGTGCGCTTCGCGCAAGCCGCCAGCGCCGCCGAGATCACGAATTTCCTGCATAATTACCAGGCCGCGCTGGTCGACGGCCCGACGGATGGCGGGTTTTATCGCGTTCGCATCGCCGTGAAATCGCTCGCCAAAGCGGAGCTCGGCAAGATCATCGCCCGCATGCGGCAGGAGCGTGTCGTGGCCTCGGCCGAGCCGGCGGAGGCCGCCGTGCCAGCCGCCCCTGATGCGCCCAACAAGTAACCGACCGGCGCAAGCTATCCCGCTGGCGGTGCGGACATTTTCCGCCGCTTGAACCTTTCGTCCCGCGCCACGACAAATGATTGGAGGCGTAATAACGCCCCATCGGCGCCTTTCGCCCCTGACGCCAGCGCCGATTTTCCGACCCGCCCGGACTCGTCCCCTCCGGGCGGGTCATCGTTTTTCAGATTTCGGTTGAACGCACGCCCCGAACATGCGGAACATACCGCCGGTGGGGGAATAGTAGGTGCGTAGCGATAGCGTCCTCGAAACCGAGGACCTGACCAAGGATTTTGCCGGTTTCGTCGCGGTGCGCGGGGTCAATTTGCGCGTCGCGCGCGGCAGCATTCATGCCATGATCGGGCCGAACGGCGCCGGTAAGACCACTTGCTTCAATCTGTTGAGCAAGTTTCTCAATCCGACGCGCGGCCGCATCCTGTTTGACGGCCGCGACATCACCGCGCTCAAGCCGGCGGACGTGGCGCGGCTGGGCTTGGTGCGCTCGTTTCAGATTTCCGCGGTGTTTCCGCATCTGACGGTACTTGAAAACGTGCGCATCGCGTTGCAGCGCAAGCGCGGCGGTTCGTTCGATTTCTGGCGGAGCAAGCGCGTGCTCGGCGCGCTCGACGAGCGTGCTTTGGCGCTGATCGCCGATGTCGGGATTTCGGCTTACGGCAATGCGCTGGCGGCCGAATTGCCCTACGGCCACAAGCGCGCACTCGAAATCGCGACCACGCTGGCGCTCGATCCGGAAATGCTGCTGCTTGACGAGCCGACTGCGGGCATGGGTCGCGACGACATCGCCCGCATCAGCGCGCTGATCAAAGCTGTGGCCGCCACGCGCACCGTGCTGATGGTCGAGCATAATCTCAGCGTGGTCGCCGATCTCTGCGATCGCATCACCGTGCTCACCCGCGGCCAGGTCCTCGCCGAGGGCGACTACCGGACCGTATCGGCGGACCCGGCCGTGCGCGAGGCCTATCTCGGCACCGGACATGATTGAAATGCACTCGCCCGAGACGCGCGCCATGCTCGCGGTGCAGGGGCTCGAGGCCTGGTACGGCGAGTCGCACATTTTGCACGGCGTCACCTTCAACGTGCAGCCCGGCGAGGTGGTGACGCTGCTCGGCCGCAACGGCGTCGGCAAGACCACGACGCTGAAATCGATCATGGGCATCGTCGAGCAGCGCCGCGGCGTGGTGCGCTTCGAAGGCCGCGAGCTCATTGCCAGGGCCTCCGATGCGATCGCCCGCGCCGGCATCGCCTTCTGTCCGGAAGAGCGCGGCATTTTCGCCAGCCTCGACGTGCGCGAAAATCTGCTGCTGCCGCCGCAAGTGCGCCCGGGCGGGCTCGATCTCGATCGCATTTTCGCGCTGTTTCCCAATCTGCGCGAAAGGCTTTCAAGCCAGGGCACCAAGCTCTCCGGCGGCGAGCAGCAAATGCTGGCGATCGGCCGCATCCTGCGCACCGGCGCCCGCTTGCTGTTGCTCGACGAGCCGACCGAGGGGTTGGCGCCGGTCATCATCCAGCAGATCCGCGAAACCATCGCCGCGCTCAAAGCGCAAGGGTTTACTATTCTTCTGGTCGAACAGAATTTCCGCTTCGCCGCCGCGGTCGCCGACCGGCACTACATCATGGAGCATGGCCGCGTCGTCGACGAATTCTCGACCCCGCAACTAAAGGCGAATGCGGCTAAGCTGCACGAATATCTCGGAGTCTGATATAAGGCAGAGTGGGCCAATGAGCCCGCACAAAGGGAGGTGTGTAATGAAGTTTACAGGCAGTCTGGCATTTGCCGCCGCCGCGTTGATAGCGACGGCCGCGCATGCCCAGCCAATCAACGTCAAGATCGGCGTGCTCACCGACATGTCGAGCCTTTACGCCGCCGATACCGGACCCGGCTCGGTCGCCGCCGCCAAATTGGCGGTGCAGGATTTCAACCCGGCCGCCCACAACATGAAAGTCGACATCGTCGTCGCCGATCACCAGAACAAGCCCGACGTCGGCTCCAACATTGCGCGGCAATGGTTCGACGTCGATCATGTCGATGCCATCGTCGACGTGCCGAACTCCGCGGTCGCGCTCGCGGTGAGCGACGTCACGCGAGAAAAGAACAAGGCCTTTCTGGTCTCCGGCGCCGCGATCTCCGACCTGACCGGGCCGAAATGCTCGCCCAATACCATCCACTGGACCTACGATACCTGGATGCTCGCCAATTCGACCGGCAAGTCGGTGGTGAAAACCGGCGGTGATACCTGGTTCTTCCTTACCTCCGACTATGCCTTCGGCCATGCGCTCGAGCGCGACACCAGCGCGGTCGTGCTGGCCAATGGCGGCAAGATCCTCGGCCACGTCGACCATCCGCTCAATACCCAGGACTTCTCGTCGTACCTCCTGCAAGCGCAAGCCTCGAAAGCAAAGATCATCGGCCTTGCCAATGCCGGCGGCGACACCATCAACGCCATCAAGCAGGGCGCCGAATTCGGCATCACGGCAGGTGGCCAGCACTTCGCCGGGTTGCTCGTCTTTATCGCCGACGTCGAAGCGATGGGGCTGAAAGTCGCGCAGGGTCTGGTTCTGACCGAGACGTTCTATTGGGACATGAACGCCGCCACGCGCGCCTGGACCAAGCGCTGGCAGGTCGAACAGCCGGGAAAATTCCCGACCATGATCCAGGCCGGCGTCTATTCGGCGACGCTGCATTACCTCAAAGCGGTCGCCGCGCTCAAAAGCGCCAGCGACGGCAAGGCTGTGGTCGCCGAGATGAAGAAACTGCCGACCGACGATACGTTGTTCGGCAAGGGCATGGTCCGCGCCGACGGCCGCAAGATCCACCCGGCCTATTTGTTCCAGGTGAAGTCGCCGGCGGAATCGAAATATCCGGGCGACGATTACAAGCTGCGCGCCACCGTTCCGGCGGATCAGGCGTTCCGTCCGATGAAGGACGACAACTGCCCGATGGTGAGCGGGTAGACTTCTGCCTCTTCCCGCCCGGGCTGCATTGGCGCGTGCACCGGGCGGGAAGGGAGCGCGCGGGTTGTTGAGGACGAAGCGAGCGTGTCCGCATGTTCGAAATCTTCGGCATTCCGTCGCAGGCGCTATTTGCGCAGCTGTTGCTCGGGCTGATCAACGGCTCGTTCTACGCACTGTTGAGTCTCGGGCTTGCCGTCATCTTCGGCATGCTCAACATCATCAATTTCGCCCATGGCGCGCAGTACATGATGGGCGCGTTCGTCGCCTATATGTTGCTGCGCTATCTCGGCATCGGCTATTGGGCGGCGCTGATCGTCGTGCCGATCGTGGTCGGGGCAACCGGAATTCTGATCGAGCGGCTTTTTCTGCAGCGCTTGCGGAAGCTCGACCACCTTTACGGATTGTTGCTGACGTTCGGCCTGGCGCTGATCATCGAGGGTCTGTTCCGCAACTATTACGGCTCCGCCGGTCAGCCCTATGACATGCCCGACGCGCTGCAAGGCGGGCACAATCTCGGCTTCATGTTTCTGCCCAATTATCGCGCCTGGGTCATTGCGTTCTCGCTCGTCGTCTGCTTCGGCACCTGGTTTGCCATCGAGCGCACACGATTGGGCTCCTACCTGCGCGCTGCGACCGAAAATCCGACACTGGTTCGCGCCTTCGGCATCAACGTGCCACGCATGGTGACGCTCACCTACGGGTTTGGCGTCGGGCTGGCCGGTCTCGCCGGCGTGATGGCGGCGCCGATCTACAATGTCTCGCCGCAGATGGGCTCCGACATCATCATCGTGGTGTTCGCCGTCGTGGTGATCGGCGGCATGGGCTCGATCATGGGTGCGATCGTCACCGGATTTGCGCTCGGCATCGTCGAGGGCCTGACCAAAGTGTTTTTTCCGGAAGCTTCAAACACGGTGATCTTCGCCATCATGGTCGTCGTGCTGTTCGTCCGGCCGGCCGGCCTGTTCGGACGGAGCGCCTGATGGCGAGCGCGGCGGATACCATGCGGCTTGGCCGCGGGGCGGACCGTAATCTCGCCGTGGCCGCCGCGGCGATGCTGGCGTTTCTCTTCGCGGCGCCGTTCGTGTTCTATCCCGTCTTCCTGGAGAAGGCCCTGTGCTTTGCACTGTTCGCCAGCGCCTTCAATCTCCTGATCGGCTATGTCGGGTTGGTCTCGTTCGGCCACGCGCTGTACTTCGGCTGGGCGAGTTATCTTGCCGCCTATGCCGCCAAATCCTGGGGCCTGCCGCCGGAGCTGGCGATCGGCGTCGGCATGGCGACGGCGGCGGCGCTCGGGCTCATTGGCGGCATGATCGCCATTCGCCGCCAAGGCATCTATTTCGCCATGATCACGCTGGCGCTGGCGCAGATGATGTATCTGGTGGCGCTGCGGGTGAAGCTCACCGGCGGCGAGGACGGCATCCAGGACGTGCCGCGCGGGCGATTGTTCGGCGCGATCGATCTCAACAACGAAATGACGATGTATGCCTTCGTTCTCGTCGTCGTGCTCGCCGCGCTTTTCCTGATCTACCGAATCGTCCATTCGCCGTTCGGCGAGGTGCTCAAGGCGATCCGCGAAAACGAGCAGCGCAGTATTTCGCTCGGCTACCGCACCGACCGCTACAAGCTTCTCGCCTTCGTCCTATCCGCGACCTTGGCCGGGCTTGCCGGAGCGCTGAAGGCTCTGGTCTTCCAGCTCGCCTCGCTGACCGACGTGCATTGGACCATGTCGGGCGAAGTCATATTGATGACGCTGGTCGGCGGGCTGGGCACCATCTTCGGCCCCGCGGTCGGCGCCTTCATCATCGTCGCGATGGAGAACTATCTGGCCCCGTTCGGAGAATGGGTGCTGGTGATCCAGGGCGCGATCTTCGTCGCCTGCGTGCTGACGTTCCGTCGCGGCATCGTCGGCGAGCTGGCAAACTGGCTGCGCGTGCGGCTTTAAGCCGAATCATTTATGCACACTGTTATCCACAAGCAAAAAGTCAACGAATAGTCCGGCTTGTTGCCACATTCATTTTTGTTGCCGAATCAACAAACACGCGTCGTTTATCCGAAAGCGCCCGTTTCAAGGCGCCTTTGATGCCGCGCTTCTGGTTGCCCCGTTATGGCGGAACTGCAATCCGGCCGCTACCAAGGCATCGCGCGCCGTTGGCTCGCGCTGATCGAGCGTCGGCAGGAGCACTTCCTCGATCTGTGCGACAGCGGACGCTGGCGGCATTACTTCACTGAGGCGGAGTTTCTCGACGAAATGCGCAAAGTGCTGCGCGTGCGCGACCGATGGGCGGCGCTTGCCGGCGCTCCGCTTGCCGGCGAGTTGCCGGACGATATCGGCGATCTGCCGTTGCGGCGGCCGCTATCGGCAGGGCTGCCGGGGCCGGCTTGACCCGGCTGGATTCCGGGTTCGAGACGCGTTATCGACAGGCCGGAACCACCCGCGGCGAGTTCGCCGATTGGACCGCCGCGGCCGCCTTTGTTTTTCGCTTCTCGCCCGTCTCTCCTCAAGCCCCATGTGAGCATCGATGCCGAGCGCCTTGTTCTCGCCAATAAAACTTGCCGACCTCACTTTACCCAACCGCATTGTCGTGTCGCCGATGTGCCAATACAGCGCCGACGACGGCGTCGGTAACGACTGGCACATGACGCATCTCGGCATGCTGGCGAATTCAGGCGCCGGCATGCTGGTCATCGAGGCTACCCATGTCGAGCGCCACGGCCGCATCACCCATGGCTGTCTCGGCCTCTACTCGGACGCCTGCGAGGCGGCGCTGGTGCGGATCGTCAATCATTGCCGCCAGATCGGACACGCCAAGCTCGCCATCCAGCTGGCGCACGCCGGCCGCAAGGCGTCGGTGCAGCGGCCCTGGGAAGGCGCCAAGCCGCTCAGCGACGCCGAAGACGCCTGGCCGACGATCGGACCTTCGGCGCTGCCGTTCGGGCCGGGCTGGCACACCCCGCGCGCCATGACCGAGGACGACATGGCGCACGTCACGGCTTTGTTCACCGACGCGGCCAAACGCGCGCTGCGGGTCGGCTTCGACGCCGTGGAACTGCATTTTGCCCACGGCTATCTGCTGCACAGCTTTGCGTCGCCGCTGTCGAACAAGCGCAACGACGGCTATGGCGGTTCGTTCGAAGGCCGCATGAAATTTCCGCTCGAAGTGGTGCGTTCGGTCCGCGCCGCGGTGCCGCGTATCGTCCCGCTCGGCGCGCGCATCACCGGCACCGATTGGGTGGCGGGCGGGCTTACCGCCGACGATGCGGTCGCGACGGCGAAGGCGCTCAAGGCGGCCGGGCTCGACTACGTTGATATATCCTCGGCCAATATTACGCCCGATAGCCGCTGGCCCAGCGAACCCGGCTTCAACGTCCCGATCGCAGAACGGGTGCGCCGCGAATGCGGAATCGCCGTGCGCGCCGTCGGCATGATCGCGGGCGCACAGCAGGCCGAAGAGATCGTCGCCAGCGGCAAAGCGGACATGATCGCGATGGGGCGCGCCTTCCTCGACGATCCGCATTGGGCCTGGAACGCCGCGCGGATGCTCGGCGGCGAGGTTGCCCGTCCGCCGCAATATGCACGCTCCGCGCCGAAGCTATGGCCCGGCGCGGCCTTGCGCGGGTGACGACGGCACCGGCCCGTAGCGCAGCGCGAGGGCCGCGGGCTCGACGCCGATGTAGTAGGCAAGCCGCAGCCGCCACATGAGCATGACGGTGCGCAGAACGCCGTGATGCTCCCAGCGCCGGCCGGACGTGATGACCGGCGCGGCGATGCAGCACGGCCGGCACAGGCGTTTGAGCCGTTGTGAAATCGCAATATCCTCCATCAGCGGCAGGTCGGGAAAGCCGCCGACCGACAGGAACGCCTCGCGCGTGACGAAAATCGCCTGATCGCCGGTGGCGATGCCGGTCGCCCGCGAACGCCAATTGATCATGCGGGCGACGACCGCCAGAAGCGGATGCCGGCCGGTAATCCGTAGATCGAAGCGCCCCCAGGCGCGGCGCTTGAGCGCTGCGGCAATCAGCTGGTCGGCATTTTGCGGCAGCGTGGTATCGACGTGCAGGAAAAGGAGCGCATCGCCGCTGCCGAGCGCGGCCCCCGCATTCAACGGCGCGCCGCGCCCGCGTGGGGCGGCGATCACCCGGTCGGCGAGGGGTTGTGCCAGATCGGTCGTGCCGTCGATTGAGCCACCGTCGACGACGATGATTTCGGCGCCGCGGGTGCGCAACGGAGCGAGCGCCTCGAGTGCATCAACTATGATGGCCGCCTCGTTGAGCACCGGGACGACGATGGTGAGCCGACGCATGGCCTAAGCCCGCAATAACGAATAGCTTGGCATGGAAGCGTACACCCGTGAAGCGAATATGAGTAACCCCGTTCTCGTCGAAGTCACGCGCGGGTCGCGGGTGGAGAGCCGACATCGCGGCGCCGTCGCGGTGGCCGATGCCGAAGGCCGGCGCGTATTCGCCTTGGGCGAGGTGGCGGCGCCGGTATTTCCGCGCTCGGCGATCAAGGCTTTGCAGGCCTTGCCGCTGGTGGAGCAGGGCGCCGCGGAACGTTATTGTTTCGGCGACGAGGAGCTGGCGCTGGCCTGCGCCTCGCATGGCGGCGAGCCAGCGCATGTCGCCGGCGTCGAGCGGATGTTGGCGAAGGCGGGTCTCGACTCATCGGCACTGCGCTGTGGCGCACATTGGCCGATTTCGCAGTCCGCCACTTATGCGCTGGCGCGGACCGGCGCGGCGTCGGCGCTGCACAATAATTGCTCCGGCAAGCACGCCGGTTTCCTCTGCCTTGCTTGCGCGATGGGCGTTGGCACCGCCGAATATTTTCACCCCGAGCATCCGGTACAGCGGCAGGTGCGCGCCGTACTGGAAGATTTCACCGGCGTGGTGCTGGACGAAGATCGCTGCGCCATCGACGGCTGTTCGGTGCCGACCTGGGCCGTGCCGCTCGAAAATCTCGCCCGCGGCTTTGCCAAATTCGGCACCGGCCATGGCCTCGCGCCTGAGCGCGCGCGCGCCGCGGCGCGGCTGCGCCAAGCTTGCGCCGCGCAGCCGTGGTTCGTCGCCGGCACCGGACGGTTCTGCACCGAGATCATGCAGCTGTTCGGCGAGCGCGTCTTCGCGAAGACCGGCGCGGAAGGCGTCTATTGCGCCGCGCTGCCGGAGCAAGGGCTCGGCATCGCGCTCAAATGCGACGACGGCGCCAGCCGCGCGGCACAGGCGATCATGGCGGCAATGATCGCGCGTTTTTTGCCGCACGATGCTGCCGAGCGCGCGGCGCTGGCACCGTTGATGCAGCCGAGCTTGCGCAATTGGAACGGCATTGAGGTCGGCGCGATCAGAGTGACGGCGGCACTTTAGCGGGCGTCATCTCACGCGATTGCCGTCGATCGACAGTTGCGCGTAGCGATCGGCGCCTTGCTTGCTGAGATCGCCGGTGACGGTCTTGCCCCATTCCTTGCCGACGATGGCGCCGAGCCGCGCGCCCGACACGAGATTATTGGCGATCACGGCCGTGCCGGCTCCAGACGCGACGGAAACCGCAATGCCGTAGTCGGCGCCGCGCACCAGGTTCGCGGTGACGGTGACGTCGCGCAGATAGGGGCCCCAGCCGGCCTGGATGCCGATGCCTTTGGCGCTCTCGATGACATTGCCGGTGACGATGGTATCGGCTTCGACGCCGATGCCGATCGTGTCATTGGGGTCGCTTCCGGGCGGTTGTTTGCGCACGAGGTTGCGGATCAAGTTGCCTTGCACGATGCCAAGCCGCCCGCCGTTGTCGAAATTTGTCACCGAGACGCCGACCGCCGCCCCGTCGACGATATTGTTGGCGATCACCGCGCCTGCGAAACCGAATTCGGCGTAGAGCGCGCACTCGCCCAACCCGGTGCAGGTATTGCCGACGATCTGCAAGTTGGACGCCGCGTTGCCGCGCACCGCGGAGAACGCGGCGTTGCGGATGCGGTTGCCGCGCACGATGACATTGTCGGCGCGGAATATGTTGATGGCGTTGCCGTACTGGCCGGAGCCGCCGGATTTATTGGCGACGTCTTCGATGCGGTTGTCGACCACGAGCGTGCCATCATCTCCGGGCTTGCCGCGCCAGACCAGGATGCCGCCGTTGCCGGCGCGCTGCACCGTGTTGCCGGCGATGCGCAGGCCAGCGGCGTCGTTGGAGAAAATCGCGTTGTTGGCGGCGTCGATGACGGTGTTCCCCGTCATTTCGCCGGCGATCCTGTCAAGCCTCACGCCGTCGCCGCCGGCATTGACGATCATGCAATCGGTCAGGCGAAGGGCGCGGCCTTGGGTCAGATGGACGAGCGCACGGCCATCGGGCAAGGCCATGTGATTGCCATCGACAACGAGGCCGCTGACGCTGACGTAATCGCTGCCGGTCGATGCCAACAAAGACGGCCCGCCGGTCATGACCAGCCGCGTCGAGCCGATGACGCCGGAGATCGCCGCATAGGGCGGCAATTGCAAGCCGCTTATGCGATAGACTCCGGGCGGCAGACGCAACAGCGAGCCGGCTGCTGCCGTGCGCGCGATCGCGCTTTGCAGAATGGCCGACTGGTCGAGTTCCGCATTCGGTCGAACGCCGAGCGTCGTCGCGTCGATTTCGGCGCGCGGCACTGGCGAGGTCGCGAACGGTTCGCGCGCCGCGACGGGCGTCGCCGCGCCGGCCGAGGCCGCGCCGGCAAAAGCGGCAAACAGGCGGCGGCGATTCATATTTACCAACGGATACATTGAGGCATACGACCCCTATGCATCAAATGATGTGCCAGGACCCTGTTTCGATCCGATACAGGCCCGCGTTTTCGCTGCGACGGTTAACGGCGGCTTGCGGCGATGAGCGCGATCAGCAGCGCTTCAGCGGCAGCGATGAGCGGCGGAAGCGAGAGTAAGCGTCGCTTCGAGCGCCGCCGCCGCCGCGAATTAAGCCTGACCGGCGGAATGTGGATGAACTGAATGAGCGGCCCGCCGTTCCGCGATCTCGCCAAAGCGCGCCAATAGATATAATTGCAGAGATAGCGTCCGGCGTCGCGCGACAGCCGCGCCGGAATGTGCGTCGGCCGTACCGCGCCAAGAAGCCGAGCAAAGGACGCGTTGCCGCGGCGCGATCGCGGTTCGCCTTTCGCGATGACCCCGGCCGGCGGCCGGTATCCGTTGACGTCGGGAGATAACACCGAGACGGCATTGCGGGCGCGCGTCTCGACGCAAAGCTCGTGGCGGCGACCGGCCAGTCCGAATATCAGCACGATATCGGGCTTGGCCGCGAACAGTTTCGGCAGATCGCGATCGACTGCCGCGTAGTCGGTGGCAAAAATATGCGCGGTGCGTTCGATGCCGGCGAGGGCGGGGCGTCGCCTGCGGGCGAGCGCCTCGACCAATGCCGCACTTGGATTGAACGGCGCACCGGGGAATGGGCCGAAGCCCGCGAGAACAATGCGCATAGCATCAAGCGCCGAGCAGACCGGCGATTTCTTCGACCGCCGCGCCTGGCGCCACGCGGCCCGCGGCGACGTCGGCCTCGATCCGCGGCAGAGCCGCCTTGAGCGCGCGATCGGTCCGCAACGGCGCGAACAGCCGCTCTTCGAGCATGGTCCACATCCATTTCACCTGCTGTTCGCCGCGCCGTGCGGCAAGCTCGCCGGATGCCGTCAGGCGCCGGCGATGGTCGAGAACATGCTGCCACAGCGTCGCGATGCCGTCGCCGGTGAGCGCCGAGCAGGTCACGACCGGCGGCGACCAGTTCGGCGACTGCGGCAACAGGATGTGCAGTGCGGCGCCATATTGGGACGCGGCAAGCTTGGCGCGGGGAAGGTTGTCGCCGTCGGCTTTGTTAACGGCGATCATGTCGGCAAGCTCGACGACGCCCTTCTTGAGTGCCTGCAATTCGTCGCCGGCGCCCGGCAGCGCCAACACCAGGAAGAAGTCGGTCATGTCGGCGACGGCGATCTCCGATTGGCCGACGCCGACGGTTTCGACCAGCACCACGTCGTAGCCCGCCGCCTCGCACAACAACATGGTTTCGCGCGTCTTGGCGGCGACGCCGCCGAGCGTGCCGGAGGACGGAGAAGGGCGGATGAACGCGTTGGCGTCGTTGGCGAGACGCGCCATGCGCGTCTTGTCGGCAAGGATCGAGCCGCCGGTGCGCCGCGAGGACGGATCGACCGCGAGGACTGCGACCTTGCGGCCCTGGCCGGCGAGCATGTGACCCAGCGCATCGATCATGGTCGACTTGCCGACACCCGGCGCGCCGGTGATGCCGACGCGTACTGCCTTGCCGGTCGCGGCCAACAACTTTTGCGTCAGCGCTGCGGCGGTATGGCGGTGGTCGGCGCGCTTACTCTCGATCAGCGTGATGGCGCGCGACAGCATAGTGCGGTCGCCGCTGCGGATCTCGCGCGCGAGCCGTTCGATATCAGCAGGTGTGGGCGAGGCCATGCAGTGTCAACGGCGGAATGAATCGACGGCATCTTACATCGTGGCTGGAATTTTGGCGGACCAAGTTTTGGCAACCAAGTTTTGGCGAACCAAGTTCTGCCGTGGTAATTTAGCCAATTGCAACCACGACGATGTGAAGAAGTTTGCCGACGATGGCATAGCTGCATTTCGAATTGACAATCCAAATCCGCCCGAGGTGCGCCAAGATTGATCTCGGAAAGACCCTGCTACCGCCGAATTGAAGCCGCATCGCGCCGCTGACATTGCGTGATCCAGACGGCGCGGTGCGCGGCGTCGTTCGTCCAACCTCCGGCAGGGAGACATTCGATGAACTGGGATCAGATTCAAGTCAATTGGATGCAATTCAAGGGCAAGGTCCGCAACAACTGGGCCAAGCTGACCGACGAGGATGTCACCCGCATCGGCGGCCGGCGCAACGAACTGGTCGGCCGTTTGCAGGCGCGTTACGGCTTCGCCAAGGCCGAAGCGGAACGCGAGATCGAGGCCTGGATGAAGGCGCAGCGCCACGCCGCCTGATCGTCGGTCGTTGACAACTCCCTCCGGAGGGGGAGGGAGTTGTCACCACTTGTCGCCGTCGCTCATCGGTCACCGCTGGCGCGCCTAGACTTAAGACTCCGGCAGCGGGATGAACTCCGTGGCGTCGCCGGGAACGAGCGCGAAGCGGCCGGCCTTCCAATCGGCCTTGGCCGCCTCAATGCGGTCCTTGCGCGAGGACACGAAATTCCACCAGATGTGACGCGGCCCATCCATGGCGGCGCCGCCGACCACGACGATGTGCGCGTCGCTTGCCGCCGTTACGGCGATGCGGTCGCCGGGCCTGAGCACCAGGAGTCGTTCCGGGCCGTGACGGTCACCGGCAATCTCGATCTCGCCGGAGATGACGTAAACGGCGCGCTCCTCATGATCGAGGGCGAGCGGCAGGATCGTGCCGGCTTTCAGATGCGCTTCGGCAAAGACGGTGTCCCAGCCCGTCACCACCGGCGAGCGCAGCCCGTGCATCGTTCCGGCGACGACGCGCAGCGCCAAGCCGTCCTCGCGCAGTTCGGGAATGTCGGCCGCCGCGGTATGGGCGAAAGCCGGCGCGGTTTCTTCGTCCTTGGTCGACAGCGCGACCCATAATTGCAGGCCGTGCAGCGGCTCGCCGCCGTCGCGATGGTCTGGCGCGGTACGTTCGGAATGCACGATGCCGCGCCCGGCCGTCATCCAATTGACGGCGCCCGGCCGGATCGGCAGCGCGCTGCCGAGGCTGTCGCGATGCACGATTTCGCCGTCAAACAGATAGGTAACGGTGGCGAGCCCGATATGGGGGTGCGGCCGCACGTCGACGCCATCGCCGGCCTTGAACACCGCCGGGCCGAAATGGTCGAAGAAGATGAAGGGTCCGACCATGCGCGAGCGCGCCGACGGCAGCGCGCGATGCACCTGGAAGCCGCCGAGATCGACCGTGCGCGGCACGATCAGCTGTTCGACCGCGTCGCTCGATCGCGTGTCGCCTAAGGCGGGGTCTTTGCCGGGGAAGAAGCTCATCTGTCAGCTTTTCTCAGATCGGGTGGAACGGCTGCTCTTTCACCGACTCGACCAGGCCGTAGAATACCTCATTGACCTTGGGCCAGCTCGGCAGTTTCTTCACGTTGTTGAGCCAGCGCTGGACATTGGGATAGGCCGAGAAGTCGTAGCGGATGACCTCGCCAAGCGTCACCAAAGCGGCGCCGAAAAAGTCGGCGATGGTGATCTGATCGCCGCATAGATATGGTTTGTTCGGCCCGATCCAATGGTCATTGAGGATTTGCAGCCAGCGCTTGGCGTTCTGCTGGCCGAATTCGATGGTGGCCGCCTGCGCCTCCTCGCTGCGCCGCTTGAGATGGGGAAACAGCTGCGGATAGCAGAGATTGTAGGCCCATTCGCGATAGAAATTGGTATTGAGCCAGTCCATCGCCTCATTGACCTTGGCGCGCTGTTTCAGGTCCTTCGGATAAGCCGGAGAACCGATCTTGTCGGCGAGATATTTCAGGATCGCCGAGCTTTCGGTCAGACGCAGATCGCCATCCTCGATCATCGGCACCAAACCGTTCGGGTTCAACTGCGAATATGGCGGCTTATATTGCTCACCGGTAAACAGGTCGACCGTGACTTCGTCGACCGGAATCTTATTTTCGGCTATGAAGAGTCGGACCGGCCGGCTCGTCATCGACACCGGATGCATATAGAGCTTCACGGCAATCTCCTCCCGCTCACGTGCCATTGTCGGGCTAGCTTTAAGAACGTCGGCCCAGCCTAAGAACCGAACGCCTCAAGCGCCATTCACGATTGTTTTAGCACAAAGACCGCGCGCGCGGGCAGTTTAACGTCGCGGTTTTTCCGCCCGCGCCACCAGATCGGCGATGAAGCGCGGTTGCGCGAAGGCGGCGACGTGGACCTCGGGCGTCCAATACATCGTCTTGAAGCTGCCGGCCTTGCGGTAACGCTGCGCGATCGTTTGCACCGTGTGCGCCCGCAGCCGCTTGTCGTCGGTGGCAAAGCCCATGGCCATATGGCCGCCCACATAGACCGGAATCGCGGCGATATAGCAGGTGGCGTCCGCAAACAGCCGGCGGAACTTTTTCATGGTCGCGGTCAGTTCGTTTTTCTGGAAGAACGGCACGCCGTTCTGCGTGATCAGCACGCCGCCCTTGTTGAGACAGCGCGCACAGCCGGAATAGAATTTCTCGCCGAACAGGATTTTTCCAGGTCCTTGCGGATCGGTGGAGTCGACGATGACGATATCGAAGCGGCGGTCGGTCTTGGCGACATATTTTGCGCCGTCGTCGATGACGGATTCGAACCTGTTGTCGGCGAACACCGGCCCGGTGAATTCGGGGAAATGCTCTTTGGCGAATTCAATCACTTTGGCGTCGATCTCGACCTGGGTGAGACGCTTGACCGTCTTGTGCTTGAGCACTTCCTCGGCGATGCCGCAGTCGCCGCCACCGACGATCAGGACGTCGCGCGCATTGCCGTGGGCGAACAGCGGCACGTGCGACATCATCTCCTGGTAGATGAATTCGTCCTTCTTGGATATCTGAGTGGCGCCGTCGAGCATCAGCATTTTGCCGAAGAAGCGCTGCTCGAACAGCACCAGGTGCTGGTGCTCGGTCTGCAACTCGTAAAGCACCTTGTCGACCTCAAAGCTCATGCGGAAACCGAGATCGTCGAACAGCGTCTCGGCAATCCAGCGCTTTCCCGCCATCGGAGCCTCCCATACGAAAACGGCCGGGACTTGGGGCCCGGCCGCTCAATATTCCTTCCCAAGCCGTGGCTCAGGCGTTTTGGCCGCGCAACAACTCGCTGACGCCGACGCTCTTCGCGGCAAACGCCTCGCGCAGCACTGGAATGCATGCATCCGGATCAGCCGAGCCGCACATGAAGACGTCGAGCGCGGCATAACCGACCTCCGGCCAAGTGTGGATGGAGATATGGCTCTCCGCCAGCACCGCCACGCCGGAAACTCCGCTCGGCTGAAAGTGGTGCAGGTGAATATGCAATAGCGTCGCGCGTGCGGCCTCGACACAGCGCCGCAGCGTCGCCTCGATGTGCTCGATGTCATTGAGGCGCTTGGCGCCGTGCAGATCGACGATCAGATGCACGCCGGCGCAGCGGACGCCGTTGCGAGTGGCGAAATGATCTTTGCGGTCGAACTGCTGGCGACCTTCCTCCAGCGCCGGGGTCGCCACTTTCAGTTTCGGCTTCCTGTCTTCCTTTCGGGCGGTACCTGGGATCCCCAAGCCCTTCACCGATCGCAAGAGGGCGTTCTGGCTCATGCCGTCCTCCCCAACCTAGATCAGAACCCGAGATGCCGGCGAGCCGGCGCCACGGAAAGCGAAAGCCGCCCGATCAGTCCACACGAACCGACCAACAGCGGCTAATTCCCCACATAAATGCAATCAGGACGGAGTCAAGAAGATTCTGCAAGAAAACCTTTAACGCTTCGTCACGATTGTCGCACGCCGACGCGCGATGCGATGTGCGCGACGCCGTGCGGAGCACGGTCGCTCGCGGTGACGCAAGCTTTGGCGGAAACCCGCATGGCATGGTGCTTTCTCGTCTCCACGTTGCGCCGCGTGGCGGCGCATCGCCGCCGCCGGCGGCTTTACCGCTCGGATTTTTGTTGGCGATATTCTCCGATCCGGAAAGACTCATATCGCCGCCACGAAAGATTTCGCGGCCGAAGCCGGGCGGCGCAGCGGAAGGGAGAACGAATATGCGGCGCCTGATTGGAGCTGGAATAATTTTGGCGGTCGCGGCGGTCTTGGCGTACCAAGGCGCTTAGATCAGCCGTTGACGGCGACTGCCGGGGGCACCATGGGCTGCCCCGGCTTTTTCACCCGGGTGCGGAAGAAGCTGAGCACACGCCGGGCGGTGTCCGCCTGCAGCCGGTGGAAGCTCGACAGCGCGTCTTCGAGGTCTTTTGCCGACAGGCCCCGGTCGGCGGCGCGCAGGAGCAAGAGCGCTTTGGTCGTTGTCGTCGACAGGCCGGCCACCTTGGCCAGAATGAGGACGATCTCGGCGCCGGGATCGAGCAGCGCGCGCTCGACGACGTCGATCGGGGTGTCGCACATGATCGACAGCGCGATTGCGGTCTCTTCGAATTTGCGGTCGCGCGCATATTGGTAGATTTCGGATTCGCCGATCCGGCGGATGCGGTTTTGCCGCTCGACGGCGGCCTGTGCGGCGGCGAAGTCCGGCGACGCATTGCGCGTCTCGGTGCGGATACCGCCCGCGACCTCGGCCACGATCCCTTCGATGGCGGTGCCGGCTTGCGGATTTTCGGCGGCGAGCCGCTCGCGCACGGCGCTGGAAGCCCGATCCAATAAAACCAGGAAATGCCGCCGCGGGATGTCCGAACGCAGCCCCACTTCGGTCGCCAGCGCGTCGTCGCCGGTCGAGCGCTTGACCAGCAAGCGGAAGCCGGCGTCGGAAAACCGCGCGCCGACGTTCCTGACCACCGAATGAACCACGTCGCGGTCGCCGCGTTCGACCAGGACGTCGGTCACCGTCTCGCTCAGCGACGGCCGCTGCGTGATGGCGAACAGGTGCTGCTGGCTCTTGTTGTTGCCGGCGGCGACCAGATCGCGATCGTCGAGCCGCGCGGAATGTGACAGCACGGGACTGGCGACGTCGATGTCGTCGTCGAAGGCCAGCATGTGGATCACGTTCGACGGCGCATTGGCGATCGGTGCGAGGCGATGCGCCAGCTTGGCACGCGCCTTGGCCTCGATGGCATTGACCAGGCGCGCCATGATGTCGTCGAAAACGCCGACCTGATCCTCGGAATAGCGGCCGGCGCCGTTGATGAAAAGGTCAGTGATGCGGGTGAGGATGTCGATCCGGCGATTGATGTCGCCGGAGGCGAGGGCGCCCTCGAGTTCGTCAAGCAGAGGAAGGCTACGCATGCAAACTCCGGCCGCCGCCACGCCATTGAATTGGCGGTAACAATGCATTGAGAACGGTGAATAAAGCCTTTCACGCCGACAGACGGTTCGCCGCGGTCATCGCTGCCGTTCCCACGTCACCACCGAGACGGCGGCGGCGGCGTCGAGATCGCGCCGCGGCCCCGGCTTGAAGCCGTGTCGCGCGAGCACGTCTTCGGCCGTGGCGTTGGAGCCGACTTCGGAGAAGGCGCCGAGGCCTCCGGAAATTTTTGCGTTGGCGGCGCGGGACAGGTGAAACGCATCGTAGAGCGGCAGAAACAGGCTGAACACTTCGGGGCCGCCGATGACGGCGACCGTGCCGTCATGCACGCCGAGCCGGTCGAGCGCCTGTTCGAGGCTGGCGCCGAGCGGGTTCCATAGGAGCGCATTGGCGTTTGCCGGATCGGGAGCGACGGCGGCGATTTGGCGCGTCAGGATGAGCCGCTTGCGCCGTGCAGCGCCCGGTCCGCCTTCGTGGGAATGCCGGCCATGCACGACCACCGCGGCACGGTCGAGCGCGTCCTGGAAGAAGCGCTGATCGGCTTCATTGCGGATCGAATCCGGCATCTCGCCTTTGGCGTCGGCGAGCATGCCGTCGGGGGACACGATGACGTAGCCTTCGATGCGGCGCACCGCTCGATCTTAAAAGACCGCCAGGTATTGCAGCAACGGGATTATCGCAGCGGCCGTGTTTGCCCTATATTGCGGCGACGGTGGAGGCTGCGATGGCAGAATCGCCGAGCTTGATCATGATACAGTTCCTCGCCTGGGTGGCCGACCGGCCGCGCAATTATGCGCAGTGCATGGACGCCTGGCGCAGCACCTGTCCGCGGCTATCGGTGTGGGAAGACGCCATTATCGATGAGCTGGTGCGCATCGAGAATGACGCCAACCGCAGCGTCGGCCTGACCCAACGCGGTCGTGCCGTGTTGCAGCAGGCCAAGGCATCCGCGCTCTGAAATCGACGTTCTTTGCCGATTTAGGTCAACACCGCGCCGCCCGGCTGCGGCGGCACTTCGAAGGCGTTGAGCACGAAGCCGACCATGCCGTAGAAGCCGGCGCAGCTTACCGCCTCGATCACGCCGTCGCGGCCGAAGGCGGCCACCGCGCTCTCGAAGGTCGCTACGCTCAGCGCCTTGGTCGTGAGCAGTTCGGTGACGAGCTGGTCGATCAGCCGTTCGTCGTCGCGGGAGAAATCCGGGCGCTTGCCGGCGCGGATAGCGTCGACGGTTTGCGGCGACAAACCGGCTTGGCGTGCCAGCGGCTCGTGCACCGACCAGGCATATTGCGCCTTGGCGGCGCGGCACATCAGCAGGGTGATCAATTCGATGAGTCGTTTGTCGAGTCTGGCATTGACGCGAAAGCAATTGGCCAGAGCATTGGCGGGCTCGGCGATGTCGGGAGTGTGCATCCACACCGAAAACGGGCCGCTCAGCCTGCCGCGCGGCCGCGTGCGCATGATGTCGTCATAGAGCTGTTGCTGGCGCGCGTTGAGATTTTCCCGTTTGACTTCTTCGATACGAGCCATCGCGGCGCCTCCTACTTCAACTCTGCCGAGCCGTCGCCACCGATCGCGGCGACATAGCGCGCGATTGAGTTTCGCACGATCGCTTTGCCATTGCGCGGCACGATGCGGTCGAACCATGCGCCATAGATAATGTCGAACAAGTAGGGCTCGAGCAGTGCGCCGATGCGCTCGACAGCGGGCGCCGACAGCGGAATGAAATTCGGATAGCTGCGCATGAAGCTGACGAAATTACGATTGGGCAGAACCTGCACGATGTCGCCGGACAGAAGCGCGCCGTGGCCGTCGCCGCCTTGCGCCCAGTGCAAAACGGTGCCGCCGGCGAAATGACCGCCACACCGGATCAGCGTCACTCCGTTCGCCAGCGGCAGAGTATCGCCCTCCCAGAATTTCACGGCTGGATCGGACCGCATGACCCACTGACGATCGCCGGCATGAAGGTAGATCGGGGCATTGAAGGCGTGCGCCCACTCGACCATCGATGCGTAATAATGCGGATGCGAGATCGCGATGCCGCTGAGGCCGCCCAACGCGCGGACAATCGCGACGGTGGCCTGGTCGAGCAGGGAAATGCAGTCCCACAGGACATTGCCGCTGTCTGTGGCGAGCAGCAGCGCGCGCTGCCCGATGGCAAACATCGGCATTGTGCCGATGCCGACCAGGTCGTTTTCGTGCTGACGGAAACAGTTGAGATGGCTGCGAATAAGCGCATCGTGCGTCGTCCAGGCCTGGCCGGATGGCGGCAGATATTGGCGATCTTCGTCGCAGATCGGGCAGCGCTCGGGCGCTTCGTCCGAGGCCGCGAATTGGGTTCCGCAAGTGATGCAGATGAAGGCCGGCATCCGTTTAATACACATGAAAATCGCGGCGGCGCAAAGCGCGGCGTGGCCGGGGCGGGATTGCCCGTGCGGCAAAGGGGCGATTGCATTGTGCCGGGCAAAACGCTATGTTTTTTCAAACGAAGGTTTGAAAACTGGAAGGCTTGCCGGTAATGACGCGACCATCCGAGGTCACGCGCGAACGGATTACCAAGGCCGCCGAGCGGCTGTTTGCCGAGCGTGGTTATGACGGCACCAGTATCCGCGCCATCGTCGCCAGGGCGCGGGTCAATCAGGCGGCCATCAACTACCATTTCGACGGCAAGGACGGCCTTTATCGCGAGGTGCTGCGCACCGCCTTTCACGCCATGACCGAGGATCAGCTCGCCCACGCCGCGGAGGTCAAGACGATGTCGCGGGAGGAGGCGCTGCGCCGGTTCATTCGCCGCCAGCTCCATCCCCTGATGGCGCGCGACGAGTTCAGCCGCCACATGCGGATTTTCAACTGGGAAACCGTGCGCCCGACTTCGGTGTTTCGCAGTCTCCTGAACGAGGAGGCGGCGCCGTTCATGGGACTGGCGGCGGATATCGTGCGCCGTTTCCTGCCCGATGCGGATCATCGCACGCTCACCGTCGCGTCGATCTGGCTGATCGGCCAATGCAGCATATTTTTGCGCAACCGCGAGCAGCTCGCGCAGGCGCCGGTGGGGCTCGTGCTCGACGATGAGGCGGTCGACTGGCTGGCGGAGCTGATCGGCCGCTGGCTTGTCGAAGGTCTCGGCCGGCAAGCTTAAAGGCTGCGGAATACCGAAAAAACGGGGATTGCCGCAAAAATTCCTTTTTCTTGGCCTGCCACCGCCCAGAACGAGTGTTTGAAATTCAATCACGCGTTTGAAATACTGGAGACTGGCTATGCCGCCGAGCGGGATCACAGCGATGCAGGATGGGGCGATGTGGAATGTGGTGACGCGAACCGAGGCGCCGTGGCTTTCGCGCTTCCTCGGCAAACTCGTTCTCGACATTCTTCCCGCCGCACTGGCGAGCGTAATCGGCGGCTTTCTGTTCACGCAATATCATTTCGGGCTGGCGGCGGCGCGGCCGCCCGCCGAACAGGCGGCGCCGGCTTCCGCCGAGATGATGGCGATGGTCCGTGACGAACACGCCCAGATCATGAATTTTCTCAAGGCCCAGATGGCGGCCGAGCAGCAGCGCAACCTTGCCGAAGATGCCGATGCCGCCCGTGCCGCGTCGGCCGCGCGTGCGGCGGCCGACACCAAATTGGCGGATGCCTTGATGGTGTCGCGCGTGGCGGCGCAGCAAAGCGCCGCGCCCAGGGTGTTGGCCAAAGCTGTGACGGCGCATCGCAGACCGCCTGCCGTGATCGCTGCTGCCGCGCCGCACGCCCCGCTGACCATTGCGCAAGCAAGTCCGGCGCCGAATGACGCTGTCGTGGCGAGCGCCGCGCCGGGCGAGAGATTCGCCCGCGATCCGGATTCGCTTGTCGCTAATCCGCTGATTGCCAAGACGCTCGACATCAAGGACCACGTCGTTGCCGCGACGCGGCACGTTGTCTCGGTCATCGGCGACATGTTCGCCTCGGTCGGCGACAGTATTGGCGGTGCAATGTCCGGCACGCGCCAATTTAGCTCGGCGTCGTGAGCGCACGTCGCGGAGCCGGGGGCGGCGTGGAATGAAACGGCGCCTGCCGCCTATGCACAGGACTGTGCACAACGTTCGAGCGCGGTGGCAATCTGCTACCGAATTACCGCCGTGCGGCGCTGGAAATGGTGCCTTTTCGCCACAGGCGGTAGATATCAGGTGGGTCGAGTCTTGCCGGGTTCGATCACCATCGGTAAGCCATAAAGTGCGGGTGTGGGGAACCGCCGCCGCGGCACTGGGTTTTGCGCGTCAGGGCCATGATCCCGGCATCGAACCGGGCAGCACGTTGGGTTTGTGGCTTTAGGCATTCGAGTGCGGCCAGCAACCGTACTGTCGGGAGACTGCAATGCGTTCGGCCGGTAATTTCAATTCGGAATGGGGCTACCTCGCTCCCGCGCCGAGTTTTATGCGCACGGCCCGGGTCGTGCTCGTCGCTACCGCTATCGGCGCCACCGCCGGCGCAGCCGTCGTGCTGTCTCTGATCGATCGTCCGACCGCGCGACACGACAAGACGGCGTCGATTGCGGCGCATGCGATCGTCAGCAGCGTGCAGGCGGCTGCTGCGACGACAGCGGCTCCGGCGAGTTCGGCCTCGGCTGCGCCCGTCAGTGTTACCGCGGCCGTCCCGGCGACGGCCACGCCGGTAGCGGCGGCTGCGCCAGCGCCGGTCGCGCCGCAAATGGCGCCGACGGCGATGCTACAAGCCGCGCCGCAAACCGAGCCACAAGTCGCGGTGCAGCCGTCACCCGCTGCGACGCCGTCGCCGGCGATTGCGCCGCCCGCGTCGGCAACCAAGCCGGCAATTCGGGAAAATTCAGCCGCGCGCGACGCGGTCGTGGCGCCAGCCTCCAAGCCGGCGTCGGGAATTGCCTCGTTATCGGACGTCGCGCCGGCGAGCGAAGCGGCGCCTGACGAAACCTCGGATCAGGCGCTGATCCCGCCGCAGACGGTGCCGCCGGAGAAAAAGCCGAAGCATCATGCCGCCTATGCTTCGAACACCAAATACAAGCCGGTCCCCGGCCTCGGCTCGGTGTTGCGACGGCTGTTCAACCCGCATGTCGGCCCGACAAATTATCCCAACCGTTGACGTGTGCCGATGCGGCGGCAGCGCGACTAGAGCGGGATGCGATTCGCTTGAATCATTGTCCCGCCGTTCTAGCTTTTGATTGCGCATGATCTTTTCCGAAAACCGGGTTCCACCCTCGGATCAAGTCCGAGGGCAGGCTTTTTCGGGATCATGCTCTAGGCTTGCAGTCGCGGGCTTAGGTAGAAGTCATTAAACCGTCGCGCGCACAACACAACCGCCCGGCGCGGTGCGCAGGATAACATCCATTCGCTGAGAAAAAAGACGCGCCAACCGTAACGTGCCGCCGGGAGGATTCCACTGACGACACGGGCGAACTGCGACCGCCCGCCAATGACTGGCGGGCGGCGCCAGGAAAGCTGAGGCGGCAGAGGGTTTAAGTTACTTGCACTTACCCTTCTTGACCGCGGCGCCTTGCGCGGCCCAGGCGCCTTCGAACGTCGGCGCCTTCGCGACCATGCTCCACCCGGTGCCAATCGGCTTTGCGCCGGTATCCCACCAGATCCGGCAATAGCCGAGCTCGAACTTCATGACGGCGAAATCGGCGCGCGCCGGGACGGACGCGGCAAAGCTCAGCGCCAATACACCGACGGCAAATGCTAAACGCTTCATTGTCAGCTCCCTGTTGTGCCTACCCGGGAACTTTCCGATAGTACGGCCTGGAACTTGAGGCAAGCCCATACCGGGTCTGGTGTGCGAGTTATGATCAAGTGAGGCAGGCGAGCAACAATGGAGGACGAATTATGCCGGAAGTCGTGGTCTATATTCTGGAAGGCCGCACGCTCGAGCAGAAGCGCGGCTTGGTCAAAGACATCACCGATGCGGTGGTGAAAAATGCCGGTACGACCGCCGACCACGTCACCGTTTCGCTGGTAGAGACGGCGAAGACATCCAAAGGCAAGGGTGGCGTGCTGTTTAGCGAAATGGCACCCCGCTAGCGCGCATTGGAGCCGAATTTTTGCGACGCGCCCGCGGTGCCATTGCCGCGGGCGCGTGCGTTTTGGGGCCATTAAAATCCTGTCAGTGCGTTGCACAATTTACTTGCTGCAATGCGGTAAATAGCTGATAATAGACACTCAAAAGTGGAAAAGCCGGCAAAACGGCAGATTGAGGTGCGACATGAGCGAAGTGTGGGAGACGAAGGATGGCCGGCGCCGGGTACGCCGCGATCCGCCAACGCTTGAGGACGCCGTATTGGCGGCGCAGGGTATGACCGACGACGTTGACGCCCAGGTCGAAATCGTCATGTCGCTGATGCAAGTTTCGGCCGAAGACGCCAGAGGCGCGGTCCTGAAAAAGGGCCAACGCAAGGACTTGAGCCGTTTCACCATTGCCGGCCGCGCCGGTGCGCCGCGCGCCGTGATCGTCGAACGCCGCCCGTCGCGCGCGGCGACGTTGCGGCCTAAAGCCAGCGTCGGTTACCGGGGTCGGATATGACGCGCGCCGACACCAGCCGGTGCCAGATGAACAGGACGAGCACCGCACCGACGACGGCGCCGATCAGCCCGGCGCCTTCGTCCGGCTGATAATGGCCGATCGCCTGGCCGATAAAGGTCGCGACGAAGGCGCCGGCGATCCCCAGAAGCGTCGTCAGGATGAAGCCGGAGGGATTGTTGGCACCGGGCGCCAATAAGCGCGCAATGATGCCGGCGACGAAACCGATCAGAATGATGCCGATAAAGTGCATGGCGACCCTCGCAATGATTTCGCGGCGATGAGGTTGGCAGCTATCATCCCGACAGCCGGGCGGTAGTCAATGCCACATCCGGCAGGCCGGTTCCGCGACGGCGGCGACCCGGCCGCTGCGGCCGCGCGCCCGATCGATTATATTGTGACCGCGCTTGGCCGACGACCAAGTGGCATTCGTCCAAGTGGCATTGTGAGTGCCGATATCGACGCGCTATCGGATCCGCCATGACAAAAACCATTGTCAAGCCGCGCACCGAGGTCAAAACCAAGACGCAGCGGCCGCCGCTTTATAAGGTGATCCTGCTTAACGACGATTACACGCCGCGCGAATTCGTCGTGCTGGTGCTCAAGGCGGTGTTTCGCATGAACGCCGAGCAGGCCTATCGGGTGATGATGACCGCGCACCAGCGCGGCGCCTGCGTGATCGCGGTCTATACCCGCGATGTTGCCGAGACCAAGGCCAAGGAAGCAACCGAACTCGGCAAGAGCAAAGGCTATCCGCTGTTCTTCACCACCGAGCCGGAAGAATAGCGTCTATCGCTGCGTGATTTGCGTCGCATTATTCGAGGCGACCCGCATCGGCCCGGGCTGGTCGGTATAGGCGAAGACAAAGCCGCCAAGCGCGATGCCGGCAAAAAACACGGCAAGGATCGCCAGCATCAACACCCCGTCGTTTCGCGGCGCGGCGTAAACCGAGTGCAATTGCTTTTCTAAAAGTTCTCGATCGCGCCGGGTCATGGCCAAATCTCCTGATGCCGAGATTCAATCCTTTAACTCGCGAAATCGATTCGTGTTCCGGCGCGATCGCCACCGGCAAGCTTTTGAAATGGATCGTTCGATCCGACAGCGACTATGGCGCCGTGCGGCATTCCGCAATGCCGATCGCGATGACGGCGACGCTGCTATGACGGCAATCGATGACGGCCGGTCATTTGCCCTGGATCGACAGCCCGCCCGGGCCGACGTTGATATGCAGCCCCTCGGGCTGGTGGCGATCCTGATAGAGCTGATAGCCCATGACGGCGACGGCGATGACCAATGCGCCGACGATCAGATAGAGCATATTGCTGCGGGTCACGGCCGGGCCCCCTTGCAGACGATGGCCGGCGACGCCGGCAAGCGAATCGTGGCGACAGAATATCACGAGGACATTGGATGCGTGATCGGATGCGCGCGCAATATTCCCGCTTGCCCGGCGACAGAGTTCCGGCGTCGGTCGCGGCGCTGGCTATTTTTTGACGCCGAGCAATTCGACGTCGAAGATCAGCGTGGCGTTCGGCGGAATGACGCCGCCGGCGCCGTTTGCGCCGTAACCGAGACTGGGCGGGATGATCAGCGTGCGCTTGCCGCCGACCTTCATGGTGGCGACGCCTTCGTCCCAGCCGGCGATAACCTGACCCTTGCCGATCGGGAATTCGAACGGCTGGCCGCGATCGAGCGAACTATCGAATTTCTTGCCCTTCTTGCCGTTCTGGTAGAGCCAGCCGGTGTAGTGCACGACGACGGTCTGGCCCGGTTTTGGCGAGGGTCCGGTGCCGACTTTGGTGTCGATGATGCCCAGTCCCGACGCCGTGGTCGTGACTGGCTGCGCCCGAGCGGGCGCGGCCGCAATGCCGGCCGTTGCGACGATAACCACGAGCGTGGCGACAACACCGGCGCGCGAGAAGGCTCGCATTGTTGTTCTCCTTGGGGGGCGTAGCCCGCCGTTAAGCCACGTCCGAAAAGGCGATGCAAGGCGATCGACCAGGCCTCGGCGGTCGCTAAGCGCGCCGCCGCGCCGGGACGCGATAGGCCATGCGGGCGTGGCCGGCACAATAGGAGAAGCCTCTTATCGCTTCGTTCCCACAGAAGGCAAAATCCGCCCTGCATGGGTCGCCGACCGGCCAGCGGCATTTGTCGTGCCCGAGATCGACGAGCGAGCAGCGCTGCGTACTGTCGATCGGCGCAAGCTCGGCGTCGTCGCCGGCGACGCCCGGGGCTTCCGCAAACATCAGGCGCAGCAACTGGCGCTGCGGCGAGAACCGCGGCCGCCGGGCGCGTGGAGGGCAGGAACGCGCCGGCGCAGCCGCGGGCCGCCCCGGCGCTAGGCCGAGGCGATGGATTTTGCCGATGACGGCGTTCCGGGTGACGCCGATCTCGGCGGCGATCTGGCTGCAGGTCAAGCCGGAAGCGACGCCGTTGCGGAGCTGTTCGACCCGCTCCGGGGTCCAAGTTGCGTTCGTTGTGGCGTTGGTGGCAGGGCTCGTCGGCAGAATGGCCGTTGAGCCCGTCGTTTCGTTAGTCGTTGCGGTGGTGGTTGTATTGATCATGGAACGGCCTCGTAAAATGCCGCGGCCGGTTCTGGGCCGCCGACAGGGCAAAGGCCGCGCGCAACGGGCGTTCGCGAGGGCTGCACGTCGCAACAGCGCGAATTCGGTGCGCGCAGGCGATACTTGCTGGAAGTACCGCCGCGATCACCGAGCCGCATCCGCGCCAAAGCGATTGCAAGCCCGCCGCGTCGAATGGGACCCGTACGCCGGACTGACCGGGGCCGCTTTAGCTTTGTTGTGCGAAAAACCCTCGCCGAGGCCTACCGTTTCACGATTCGAGTCGCCTGCCAAGAGTTTTAACGGTATTATAACCATGTTTTAACCAAGGAAGTTTTGAGTTCAAAATGGCCCGACCCGAAAATCGCTCGGAAGCCAAGGCTTTGAGCCTGACGCTGCCGCTGGAAACCTTCAATTACCTGGCTTTATTGGCAACCCTCGGCAAGCTCGGCCGCACCGAAAACGAGGTCGCGACCCACATTCTGGTGCGCGAGGTCTATGCCATGCACGCCGCTGGCTTCCACGAGGTCCGCATCCCGCCGCCGCCGGATGAGGGCGGGTGAGGGCGACGCGAGCGTATTGACGGTACCTAAATGATAGGTACATATTTAAGGTACTGCAGAAAGTACCTAAATATGTCGAAATACAGCGCCCTTGGCGATCACCTCAAACGCCAGCCCCGTGACGCCGTGCCGATGACGTTCGGCGAGATCGAGAAGATTATCGGCGCCAAGCTCCCGGCGTCCGCGCACCAGCATCGTCCGTGGTGGAGCAACAATCCGGATCGCCATGTCATTACTAAAGTCTGGCTCGATGCCGGCTTTCAAAGCGAGCAGGTCGACATATCTGGGCGCAAGCTGGTGTTCCGCCGGGTGCGCGGCTCGCCAACGGCGGGTCGGGGTGCGCCAGTCGCCGGCGAGACGCCGTTTCATCCGGCATACGGTTTCATGAAGGGTCTGGTGCGCATCATGCCCGGAACCGATCTCACCCAGCCGGCCGATCCGGAATGGGCGGACCGTCTGGAAGCGGAATACGGTCCGGAAAAGCGGGAGGAGTAGGTGCAGCCGCTATTGTGGGACACCTGCGCCGCGATCTGGATTTACGGGAAGGCCAAACTTGCGCCAGCCGCAATCGATGCGATGGCGACGGCTAACCGCGAGGGCGTTCCGTCATACATCTCGCCGATCAGCGCCTGGGAGATCGGTATGCTGAGCTCGCGCGGGCGTCTGCAATTGCTGATCAGGCCGGAGCGCTGGTTCGCCAATTTGTTCGAGGTGCCCGGTGTGCGGCTTGCCGACATGTCGCCGGACTTGTTGATGGCGTCATCCTATTTGCCTGGCAAGCCGCCGAAAGATCCGACCGATCGCATCATCGCCGCCACTGCGCGCGACCTCGGCGCCACGCTCGTCACGCGCGACCGGGCGTTGCTTGGCTATGGCGAGCAAGGCCATATCGCGGTGGTGGAGTGTTGAGGGCGCTTACACCGGCCCGCGGGGCGGCAGCAGCAAATCTTCGTCGGCGAGCAATTCGCGCATGTCGCCGATCGCCTCGATGGCGTCTTCCTCGCTCGCCACTAGTTTGAGCCGCTGCCACAACTCGCGCCACGGCGCCGGCCGGCCCAAGCGCATTGCCTCGTCGACATAAGCGCGCGCCTGCACAAGCGTCGCCAGTCGGCGCGGTTTTGGGGTGTCCTTGACGACGATGGGCGGAATGATCGGGAAGTCGTCCATCATGCAATTGTAGCCCGGATTTTGTTTCGCTCGATCCGTTACGCCATATGTGCGCCGTGCCGCCACGCTGCCGCATTCGCAACCCTGCCGCGGCATCAGAATTTTGTGATGTGCGCGCGAGGGGGAATTCGCCTACACCGCGTGCGGGGCGATAACAGGCAGGTGCCGAAATGAATCGTCCCGCAGCGCGTGAAGCTTTCACAACATCCGCAGCTTTCGCAGCATCCGCGAATGTTGCCGCTCCGGTTCCGGACCGCGCAACGGGGTTGGAGCGGTTCGAGCCTTATGTGCTGAGCATCCTGCGCATCGTGGCCGGGCTCCTCTTCCTCGAGCACGGCCTGTCGAAAGTGTTCGGCTTCCCGCCGCATGGCCACATGCCGGTGTACCCGGACGTCGAATGGTTCGCCGGCCGGATCGAGGTCGTCGGCGGCTCCCTCGTCGCGCTCGGACTGTTCACCCGCGCCGCCGCCTTCATCGTGTCCGGCGAAATGGCGTTCGCCTATTTCATCAGCCACGCGCCGCGCAGCTTCTTTCCGCTCGTCAGCGGCGGCGAAGACGCGATCCTATTCTGCTTCGTGTTTCTCTATTTGGTTTTCGCCGGCGCCGGGCCGTTGAGTTTTGATGCGCTGGTGTGGGGGAAGCGGCGGGAGAGATCGTAGGATGGGTTGGGCGGCTTGTCCGCCGCAGCGCATCGCGTAGGCGGAAGCAAAAACCCATCATCGATCCGCGAGGCTGCAGGATGGGTTCGCAAGTGCTCAACCCATCCTACGCGCTTGCATCCGAAAACGTTGCGATCGATCTATCCTCAGGCATCGTCAAAGTTCCAATCGGCGATCAAATGGAACTCTGCCGCGGACATAGTCGCATCCGTTTCGCCGCACTAACGGATTGTTAACCATGTCGACGCACCCTGTCCGCGAGGAGACGGGGCATCACTCCTAAGTTGGTGGAGGCGTTGATGTCGGGCCACACCGCCGAAGCGACCCACGCGCGTTCGCCCGCAAGTTCGCCGCTGTCGTTCGAGCTTTCGGTGGTCGACCGCGCCTGTATCAGATACTTGGTCGGTCACGCGCTCGCGCAGGTCGAACGCGAGCTTATCCTGCAGACCTTGAAGCACCACCACGGCAACCGGACCCGCGCGGCAGTCCTGCTCGGCATATCCATTCGCTCGTTGCGCGACAGGATCCGCAACTACCGGCACCAGGGCGAGAGCGTGCCGGAACCGGAGCCGTCCGCTGCGGAGTATCCGACCGTGCGCCGATTCCCCGACTTGCGGCATTGATGTCGCGTGGCGGCGCGAGACAGTGGCGCTCGCCGCATCGGGATGACGCATCGTCCATCGTCGCCCGCATGAGCGAAACGACACGCGGGAGGAGCGGCGAGGTTTGCGCCGGATGTCGCTTCGCTTATCCGGTTCAAGTCGCGGGCTCGGGCTTTCGCGTCATGTCGCTGCGGCCGGTCAGCAGACCGGCAATCGAGATATTTTCGTCGAGGTCTTCCCAATGCACGTTCGAAAATTGCGCGTATGATACGCGCAAGTTCGCTAGATTTAAAGCCGTAGCTCTCCGCGATGGGCAACATCCGGCTCCATCCAGATTTTTGCGTCCCTGCCGCCGCCCTTGACGTGAATATGTCGCGGCTCGCGCGAAAGCCCCTCGTTTGAGAAGAAGTAATAGCGCAGCCCGCTGTCACGGAAGACGACCGGCATCGTTCGCCCCAACACGTGGCTACTATATCATATGCAACTTCCGCTCGCTCCTCACAGATGGCCGAGCAAGCAAACCAAGTTGACCGTGCAAGCGGCCATGAGGGCGACGACCAGCATTCGGTGCATCGCGGGCTCCAAGAATCGCCAAAACAATCGCCCGCAAAGCATGAGCGAGACTCGGGCTCAGAGTCCCAAAGTTTGTTTTTTGCGGGATTCACTTCTCGTTTACGGATTGCGGCGCGATTCTCTCCGCTCGTCGCCACGGAAGCTGGGACCCACAGCGGCTAATACTTTGGCGCCAATGAGCGGGTTGTCTGGATTGCTCGACAACGAGTCCCCATGTGGGTGGTGAAGGGCGCTCGGGCGACCAAGGGAATTTTCAGGAGATCGGCATGGCGGCGACAGGGTTTCAGCGTCCCGTGGCGGCGCTTTTTGCGGCTGTGTCACTGACCGCGTTGATCGCGGCTTTCGCAATCGGCCAAGCCCGAGCGCAGCAGACGGTCAATCCCGTCCCGCCACCGCCGCCGCCGACTTTCAATCCGTCATATCCAAACACGGTGCCGCAAGCGCCCTATGTGCCGGTTTCGCCGACGGCGCCCAGTGGCCTGTCGGGCTCCGCGCCGGCGGCGGGTATGCCGGCCATCGTAACGCCGCCCGCCGTCAGTCCTCAAACGGCCAACGCGCCCGCAGCGGCAAAGCCCGCTCTATCGCGAAGGCATGCCCGCCATCACGGCGGTGTCCGCCACCGCTGGAGCAGGCGCCACGCCCGACTCCACGCCGCGCGCGTGCTAGGCCCGTCCTACTACCCGGGCCTGGGCGAATTCTATCCGCCCTATCCCAATCCCTGCCATGTCAGCCGCGTGTGGTCCGGCTATTACGCGGGATTATGGAGCTCCTACAGTTGTTCGTGGTGAGTGCGACGCCTCTATGCTGAGGCGTGTCATGCTCCGCGAAGGCGGAGCATCCAGTAGCCACCCGGTGCTGTCGGCGATTACTGGATCGTCCGCCTTCGCGGACGATGACAGTATGCGTGTCTCGTCATTGCGAGGAGCAACGCGACGAAGCAATCCAGCCCTCGGCGCGACTGGATTGCTTCGCTTCGCTCGCAATGACAGACAAGGGTGGGCAAAGCGAAGCGTGCCCACGTGCAGCATTGACGAAGTTTCGGATGAACGCGTGGGCACGGCGCTTCGCGCCTTAGCCCACCCTACGCTTGCTTCGCGCAATTAAGTGCACTGTCACCGTAACTCCCGGCATCATGCTAGCTGCGTCGCACTGCCAACGAATGTGCCATGTAGCGGCGTCCCTTCTCGGTCGCTGACCATGCAATGTAAGGCTCCTTATGCTGATGCCCTATGTGGTCCGTGTACTCATGGACTTGCCTCGTCAGCTCCATTAATCCAAGTGCTTCGAGGTGTGATCGAATAGTCTTGATATCGTGACCGCTAACCGCGTAATCCCCAGCTTCATGGCGTTTTAGTACGCCAGTCTCAACGGCCCACTCCTTTCCCAGCACAAGCTGAATGTCGTACTCAGATTTTTGTTCTACCAGCATCTCAAACAGGAAAATGAAAAGGTCCTTGATTGCCATTTCAACTCTGCCAGCAACTTGCCCCCGGCCGTCAAATATTGAAAATCCAAGTTTTTCGTCTGGGCCTTTAAGTTCTTCTGGAAATACCAATTTTGTACCGTCGAGTTCTGCTATTCTTTGTCGTAATTGATCATTTTCATTTCTCACGCGTTCCGTGTCTTGAAGTATCTTCGGATCAATTGCCTGATCGCCACGCACCCACCCAACGCCAGGCGAGAGATTTACCGCATTCGTGACGGCAGTTAGCACCTCGGTGCGTAGGTCGTCGGTATTTGTCCAAAATGATACAATCCGACTCGCTTTCAAACGCGAGCGGAAAGAATCCAGACGTTTGATTTGGTTGGGTTCTCGATCGGTTTTCTCAGATGCAATTTTCCCTGGGTCTTTGTGAAGAAACGCAAGAACCGGAATCTCTTTGCTTGCTGCATACTCGTATTCTTTTTCTGTAAAACTCTTGTCGCCGTCTAAGGAGCCGTATCTGGCGCCCACAATCACAACATAATAGTCGCAGCGATCGATTATTCGCTTGATGAATTCAAGTTGCTGCTGATCAGTTGCCGGAAAGAGTTCCATACCTGAGGGAATAAATCCGGATTTAGCGAGTGTGTCGCTAACGGCCTTTCGTTCATTTTCAAGGTCCGAAAACGTGGAACTGATAAATACCTGATAAACTTTGTCCATGGATGTTTACCAACGAAACGAGCGGCTCTTGGCCGCTCGTTATAGCATTGCCATGCTGTTCGCTCTAGGGTTGTAGCTGTCAGCTACACCCCGTCGTCCCCCCGCACGTATCGCACTTGAGGCACGTGCCGTTCCTTACCAAAGTAAAATTCCCGCACTCGCCGCAGGCCTCGCCCTCGTAACCTTTGGCTCTGGCCTCGGCGCGTTTTTCCGCCGCGGCTTGCTTGGCGTGGCTGCGGGCGTCGACGCGGTTGACTTGCTCGAGCGCTTGCGTGGGCGAGAGTTTTTGCTCGGGCTCGCTTTTGAGCGCGGCGGCGCCTGCGAATTCCGCGCGCGGGCCGGAGGAGACGAGCGCGGTCACGTTGGAGAGCGCCCCACCCCGTCCGCCTTCGCTCGTTCCGCGCGCTTCGGTGGACGACCCTCCCCCTGCAGGGGAGGGTGAAACATCGCCGCCTTGCATCACTTTGAGCCGGTCGCTGCGCGAGCGGGTCAGGCCCTTCGATACGAAGCGTGCATCGGGGGCGGGCCTGCCTTCCTCGACGCCCTTGCCGAGCGCGTCAAAACCTTCGCCGCTCGGGTCGACATGGGCGAGATCGAAGCGCGACAGGTAGCTCACCGCCAGCTCGCGGAACACGTAGTCCAGGATCGAGGTGGCGTATTTGATCGAGTCGTTGCCCTGCACCGGGCCGGACGGCTCGAAGCGGGTGAAGGTGAAGGCGTCGACATATTCGTCGAGCGGCACGCCGTATTGCAGGCCGAGCGACACCGCGATGGCGAAGTTGTTAAGGAGCGAGCGCAGCGCCGCGCCTTCTTTGTGCATGTCGATAAAAATTTCGCCGAGCTTGCCGTCGTCGTATTCGCCGGTGCGCAGATAAATCTTGTGGCCGCCGACCACGGCTTTCTGGGTATAGCCCTTGCGGCGGTCGGGCATGCGCTCGCGCTCGCGCATGACGACGATGCGCTCGACGACTTTCTCAACGATCTTTTCGGCAAGGCCGGAGGCGCGCGCCGCGGCGGGCTTGTCGAGGAACGCCTCGATCACGTCGTCGTCGGCGTCCTCGTCGGCGATGAGCTGGCTTTGCAGCGGCTGCGACAGTTTTGAGCCGTCGCGGTAGAGCGCGTTGGCTTTCAGCCCGAGCTTCCAGGACAGGATATAGGCCGCCTTGCAGTCCGCGACGGTGGCCTCGTTCGGCATGTTGATGGTCTTGGAAATGGCGCCGGAGATGAACGGCTGCGCCGCCGCCAGCATGCGGATATGGCTGTCGACCGAGAGGAAACGCTTGCCGGTGCGGCCGCACGGATTGGCGCAGTCGAACACGGCGTAATGCTCTGGCTTTAAGTGCGGCGCCCCCTCGACCGTCATGGCGCCGCAGACATGGATGTTGGCCGCCTCGATCTCGCGCTTGGAAAAGCCGAGATGGGCGAGGAGGTCGAAGCTCGGCGCGGCGAGATCGGCCGGCTCGACGCCAAGTTGATCGCGCAGCAAGTCGACGCCGAGCGTCCATTTGTTGAAGGCGAACTTGATGTCGAACGCGGTCGGCAGCGCCTTTTCCACTTTCTCGATTGCTTCCGGCGTAAAGCCCTTGGCCTTGAGCGTGGTGTGATTGATGGCAGGAGCATCCTTAAGCGAACCATTGCCCATCGAGCCGTGACCCACGGCATAGGTGATGATCTCGGCGATCTCGCTTTCCTTGTAGCCGAGCACGCGCAGCGCCTCCGGCACGGCGCGGTTGATGATCTTGAAATAGCCGCCGCCGGCGAGCTTCTTGAACTTCACCAGCGCGAAATCAGGCTCGATGCCGGTGGTGTCGCAATCCATGACGAGGCCAATGGTGCCGGTCGGCGCCACCACGGAGGCCTGCGCATTGCGATAGCCATGGGCTTGCCCGAGCTCGACCGCGCGATCCCAGGCGCGCTTGGCATGTTCGACGAGTTTCCGGTCCGGGCAGGCCTTGTGGTCGAGCGGCACCGGCGGCGTCGTCATCGCCTCGAAGCCGGTGCGGTCGCCGTAAGCGGCGCGGCGGTGGTTGCGCATCACCCGCAGCATCGGCTCGCGGTTTTCGGCGAAACGCGGGAACGCGCCGAGCTCAGCCGCCATTTCCGCCGATGTAGCGTAGGCGACGCCAGTCATGATCGCGGTGAGCGCGCCGCAGATGGCGCGGCCGGCCTCGGAATCGTAGGGGATGCCCGACGACATCAGAAGGCCGCCGACGTTGGCATAGCCGAGGCCGAGGGTGCGGAAGTCGAAGCTGCGCTGCGCAATTTCCTTCGACGGGAATTGCGCCATCAACACCGAGATTTCCAGCACGATGGTCCACAGCCGCACCGCGTGTTCGTAGCCTTCGACGTCATAGAGCTCGCTCTTGAGCGTTTCGCCGTTGGCGACGGCGGGGAGCGCTGGGGTGTGGAAGGCGAGCAGGTTCAACGAAGCGAGATTGCATGCGGTGTCGTCGAGGAACATGTATTCCGAGCACGGATTCGAGGCGATGATCGGCCCCGACGCGGCGCAGGTGTGCCAGTCGTTGATGGTGGTGTGGAATTGCAGGCCGGGATCGGCGCTGGCCCAGGCGGCGTAGCCGATCTTCTCCCACAGATCGCGCGCCTTCACGGTCTTGGCGATCTTGCCTTTCTTGGTGCGCCAGAACAGATCCCAGTCGCGATCGGCTTCGACCGCTTTGAGGAACTCGTCGGTGATGCGCACCGTGTTGTTGGAATTCTGCCCGGAGACCGTGAGATAGGCTTCCGAATCCCAATCGGTGTCGTAGGTCGGGAAGTTGAGGTCCGTATAGCCCTGCTTGGCGAACTGGATGACGCGGCCGATGTAATTGTCCGGCACGTGGTTCTTGCGCGCCGCCTTGATCTCGCGGCGCAGCACCGGGTTCTTTTCCGGATCGAAGCAGTCGTCGCCCGAGCCTTCGCAATTCACGCAGGCCTTGACGATCGAACGCAGGTGCTTCTGGTTGATCTTGGAGCCGGTGACGAGGTTGGCGACCTTCTGCTCCTCCAGCACCTTCCAGTCGATGAATTGCTCGATATCGGGATGATCGACGTCGAGGATCACCATTTTCGCGGCGCGGCGCGTGGTGCCGCCCGACTTGATGGCGCCGGCGGCGCGGTCGCCGATCTTGAGAAAGCTCATCAGGCCGGAGGACTTGCCGCCGCCGGACAGCCGTTCGCCTTCGCCGCGCAGTTTTGAGAAATTCGAGCCAGTGCCGGAGCCGTATTTGAACAGGCGCGCTTCGCGCACCCACAAATCCATAATCCCGCCCTCGTTGACGAGGTCGTCGGCGATTCCCTGGATGAAGCAGGCATGCGGTTGCGGATGCTCGTAGGCGGTGGCGGAGGAAACGAGCTTGCCGGTTTGGTAGTCGACGTAGAAATGGCCCTGGCTCGGCCCGTCGATGCCGTAGGCCCAGTGCAGGCCGGTGTTGAACCATTGCGGCGAATTCGGCGCCACCATCTGCATCGCCAGCATGTAGCGGTGCTCGTCGAAGAACGCCTGGGCATCGGCTTCCGAGGTAAAATAGCCGCCCTTCCAGCCCCAATAGGTCCAGGTGCCGGCGAGCCGGTCGAACACCTGCTTGCAGGACTGCTCGCCGGTGAAGCGTTCGGCTTCGGGCAGGTCCTTGAGTGCTGCTTCGTCGGCGGTCGAGCGCCACAGCCAAGACGGGACTGTCTCCTCCTCGACCTTCTTCAGCCGGGCGGGCACGCCGGCTTTGCGAAAATATTTTTGCGCCAGCACATCGGAGGCGACTTGCGACCATTGCTCCGGAACTTCGACGTCCTCGGCATGGAAGACGACGGAACCGTCCGGATTGCGGATTTCGCTCGTGGTGAGACGGAAGCCGATGTCGGCATAAGCCGATTGTCCCTCTATGGTATAGCGCCGCTCGATCCGCATTTTCTGCCCCTTAAAGCTTGGTGTTTCGGTCTCGGTGGCCTACGCACGTAATATAAGCCACCGACAGTTTTCCTGCGACGGCGCGGATTGCGCGACGCCGGCCTCACCCCTGTTTCTGTCTGCCGCCCAACGCCTTGTCTTCAACAGCCACCCGGCTTGAAAACCGGGCCTTTGTTTTGGCACGCACGCCTCGAACTCCTCGACGCTCTGTTTCGGGCGCAAAAGCCCACGCTCGCGCCACGGCGGCACGGAGCACTCCCGCAAACCCTTTCTGGAGAGCCCGGCGGACTTCGTTACCCGCGCGCCGAACTTTTTGAGGCTAGGCCAAGCCGGTCGCGTGCGTCAAGCTCTAGTATGAAATTCTGAATCAACCACTAAATGTGGGGATAGCGGGGAAGAATCGGCAGGGGATGCGCAAGTATCGGAGATTCGGGCAGAATCCGAAAGGGGCGCGGCGCAGCGATCCAAATTTTGGTGTTGGCAACCCAACTCAGGCGTGCTCGCCGGATCATTGCACGGGCCCGGATTCGCGGTCGAGCGGGGGTAAGGGTATCCGCTTAATCCCAAGCCGTCACGCCGCTGTCACGCAACGACGGGGCTTTTCGGCTGATTCTGAGTGAGAGAAGCTGGAAAATCCGGGCTTTCTGCGTCTTGCGCTCCGGTGCCTCGCCGTAAGCCATTGGAATCGCTTGCGAGACTCAAGGTAGCCGTTTGGCCAGTCGGGCCGCCCAAAGTAATCGCCCGGGGCATCGGTTCGATACACCCGCGGCGGTCGGGCTTTTCCAGGAGCCGACAGGACGCTTTTTAATTAACCTTAAAGAAGTCTTACTTTTCGCTTCCGCTGCGGTTTACTTGACGGGGCAGAAGGGGCCGCCAATAACGTTTTGGTAATGTGTGGGGCTTTGTTCCAGCGTGCGATCCGCGCGGGGCGCGTCATTGCCTGTGCCGCCCTGGTAGCGGGCTGTACCCAAGCCATCCGCAACGACCCGATCAATCAGCCGCTGTCGGCCAATCCCGCGCAGGTCGAGGCCGCGCTCACTCCCGACGTTCCCGACAATTACGACGATATGGTCGTGGCGCTGTCGTTTTCCGGCGGCGGCATGCGCGCGGCGGCCTTCTCCTACGGCGTTCTGACCGGTTTCGATCAGACCCGGGTGCCGACGCGCACCGGCGCGGTGTCGCTGCTCGACCGCCTCGACTTTCTTTCCGGCGTCTCCGGCGGCTCGGTGCTGGCGGCCTATTACGGCCTGCGCGGCCGCGCGGCGCTGGGCGATTTCAAGCAGCGTTTCCTCGACGTCAATGCCGAGGCGTCGCTGCAGACCAATCTCAGCCTCGGTAACATCGCCCGCGGCTTGCAGGGCGGGGTCAACGACGCCACGGCGTTCCCGGTCTGGCTCGATGCGCATTTGTTCAACCATGCGACCTTCCGGGACCTGCTCAGCCGGCCGCGACCGCGCGTCTGGATCAATGCCTCCGACATCTACAACCGCACCGCCTTCATCTTCGCGCCGGTCACGTTCAGTGCGCTGTGCAGCGATCTGACGAGCTATCCGGTTTCGCTTGCGGTTGCCGCGTCCGCGGCGGTGCCGGTGGTGTTCGCGCCGATCGTCATTCAGAATTATCCCGGCGGTTGCCCGGTCGGCCTGCCGAGCTGGGTGGCGCGCGTGCATAACAATCCCAATGCCCCGCCGTTGATCAAATCCTATGCGGATGCGCTGGAGCGCTATCGCTCCGGCGAGATTAAATACGTCAAACTGCTCGACGGCGGTCTTGTCGACAATTACGGGCTCGCCGGCTTCACCATCGCGCGGCTCGCCTCGAACACGCCGGACGGTCCACTGGCGCCGCAGGAAGCGGTCAAGCTGCGGCGCTTTCTGTTCCTGGTGGTCGATTCCGGCCGAGCGCCGCAAGGGAAGTGGTCGCAAACCATCCCCGGTCCGGCCGGCGTCGATCTCATCATGGCGTCGTCCGATACCGCCACCGATTCCGGTGCGATCGGCAGTTATTCGGCATTCGATGCCACCATGAACGACTGGCGCAACGAGCTCATTCGTTGGCGTTGCGGGCTGTCCGAAGCCGATCGCAAGCGCCTTGGCGCGCCGCCCGGCTGGAACTGCCGCGACGTGGAATTCTTCATCAGCCGAATTTCGTTCGACGAGCTGGGTCCGCAACGCGAGGCAGCGCTCAATGCGGTCGAAACGCGCTTCAAGCTGCCGCCCGATCAGGTCAATATGCTGATAGCCGCCGGCCGCGATGCGCTCGCCGCCAATCCGGCTTTCGTCGCGTTCATGAAATCGCTGCCGCGCCTGCCGCCGCATCGTCCGCCCGCGCGCGCGGCGCCGGTCGCCACCGCGCCGCAAGTGCCCACCGCGCACGAGGCGCGGGCGAATTGATTTAGTACGGCACCCGATGCCGCAGCCGGCGTGACTATTCCGAATCGCGCATCACGCGTTCGGCAAACGCTCTCAGCGGCGGCAGATCGCGTGCTGCGATCTCGAATACAATTTTCGGGTCGACTCGGTGATAGGCGTGACGGAGTAGATTTGCGAAGTCCACCATTCGCTGCCAGTCGATAGTTTTTTGCTGCGCCTTGATGTTTTCTGGTATGCGGCGAGATGCCTCGCAGATGATCTCAAAGGCGCGTTCAACTGCTAGCCGCGATGGAAAGTCGGCCGCGAAGTCCTCAGGCGTTTTCGTCGCCAGCATGGCTTGAATTGTATCGATGGCCGTCAGAATATGTACCAATCGATCGGCTAGCGTCGGTGGCATTTTCAGAATACCTCAATCACATCGTCGGCTATGCGTTTTGCGAACCGAGGTTCGATTGACCGGCGCATTTCAGCCTGGGTTTCTAGGCCGGTAGCTTGCTTGATGATGCGTTGGACACCGAAAAGACTAAGCCCCGAGAATTTAACATCATCCACGTCAATCAACACATCGAGGTCGCTGTCCTCACGGGCGTCGCCGCGGGCACGTGAGCCGAAAATGGCAAGGCGCGTCACACCCTCGGCGCGCAGCGCCGGAGCGGTTTCCTTCAACTTGGTGATGATCTCGTCGCGGGTCATGCGACGATACATATCATATAAGGAGGCGGTTTTTTACTCTGCCGCGGCCTTGGAGTGGCCGAGCCGGCGGTTGAGCGTCGCGAGCAGCGCCTCGGCGGCATCGGCGATCACCGTGCCGGGCGGGAAGATCGCCTCGGCGCCGGCGGCCTTCAGCGTGGCATAGTCCTGCGGCGGCACCACGCCGCCGACGACGATGACGATATCGCCGCGGCCAAGCTTGTCGAGCTCGGACTTGAGCTCCGGCACCAGCGTCAGATGCGCCGCGGCGAGCGAGGAGATGCCGAGAATGTGGACGTCGTTCTCGACGGCCTGGCGCGCGGCTTCGGCAGGCGTTGCAAACAGCGCGCCGATATCGACATCGAAGCCGAGGTCGGCAAAGGCGGTGGCGATCACCTTCTGGCCGCGGTCGTGGCCGTCCTGGCCGATCTTGGCGACCAGGATGCGCGGCCGGCGGCCCTCATTGTCCTCGAATTCGGCGACGAGCTTTTGCACCCGTTCGACGGCGTCCGTCATGCCGACCTCCCGCCTGTAGACGCCGGAGATCGCCTTGATCTCCGCCTGGTGGCGACCGAACACCTTTTCCAGCGCCAGTGAAATCTCGCCGACGGTGGCCTTGGCGCGCGCCGCGTCGATGGCGAGCGCCAGCAAATTGCCGTTGCCGCCGGCGGCATTGCGCGTCAGCGTGTCGAGCGCCTCGGCGAGCGCTTTGGGATCGCGCTCGCGCTTTAGTCGTGCGAGCTTGTCGATCTGCAATTGTCGCACCGCCGCATTGTCGACTTTGAGGACGTCGATCGGGGCCTCGTCGCGCGGCCGGTATTTGTTCACCCCGATCACCGCTTGCGCGCCGGAATCGATGCGTGCCTGGGTGCGCGCGGCGGCCTCTTCGATGCGCAGCTTCGGCAGGCCGGCTTCGATCGCGCGCGTCATGCCGCCAAGCTCCTCGACCTCGGTAATGTGGCCGAAAGCCTTGGCGGCGAGATCGTGAGTGAGCCGCTCGACATAAAACGAACCGCCCCAGGGATCGATGATGCGGGTGGCGCCGCTTTCCTGCGCCAGCACGATCTGGGTATTGCGCGCGATGCGGGCGGAGAAATCGGTCGGCAGCGCGAGCGCCTCGTCGAGCGCATTGGTGTGCAGCGATTGGGTGCCGCCTTGCGTCGCCGCCATCGCCTCGATCGCGGTGCGGGTGACGTTGTTGAAAACGTCCTGCGCGGTAAGCGACCAGCCGGAGGTCTGGCAATGGGTGCGCAGCGAGGCTGAGCGGTCGTCGCCCGGATCGAACTGCCGCATCAGCTTGGCCCATAAGACGCGCGCGGCACGCAGCTTCGCCACCTCCATGAAAAAGTTCATGCCGATGCCGAAGAAGAACGACAGCCGCGGTGCAAAACGGTCGACCGCGAGGTTCGCGGCCATGCCGGCGCGGACATATTCGACGCCGTCGGCAAGCGTATAAGCGAGTTCGAGATCGGCCGTCGCTCCGGCTTCCTGCATATGGTAGCCGGAGATTGAGATCGAATTGAACTTCGGCATATGCGCCGAGGTGTAGGAAAAAATATCGGAGATGATGCGCAGCGACGGCTTGGGCGGATAGATGTAGGTGTTGCGCACCATGAATTCTTTGAGGATGTCGTTCTGAATGGTGCCGGCGAGTTTTTCCGGCGACACCCCTTGCTCCTCGGCGGCGACGATATAGAGCGCCAGCACCGGCAGCACGGCGCCGTTCATGGTCATCGACACCGACATCTGGTCGAGCGGGATGCCGGAAAACAGCGTGCGCATATCGTAGATCGAGTCGATCGCCACGCCGGCCATGCCGACGTCGCCGGAGACGCGCGGATGATCCGAATCGTAGCCGCGATGGGTGGCGAGATCGAAGGCGATCGACAGGCCTTTTTGGCCGGCGGCGAGATTGCGCCGGTAGAAGGCGTTGGAATCCTCCGCCGTCGAGAAGCCGGCATATTGCCGGATGGTCCACGGCTGGGTGACATACATGGTCGGGTAGGGACCGCGCAGGAACGGCGCAATGCCCGGATAAGCCGCGATGCCATCGAGGCCGCCGAGCGCGTCGGCGCCATAGGCGCCTTGGACGGCGATGCCTTCGGGCGTCTGCCAGGGTGCGGCCTGCGCCGGTGCCGGGACGGGCGTGTCGGCGTAATCGACCTGCGAAAAGTTCGGGATACGGCTCATGCGTTCACCCGCTCTGCGCCAGAATATCGTATGCGGCGCTCAGTGTCGCCAGGGCGTCGCAGCCCTCGTAAATGAAGGACTGCGCGCCTGCCGTCCGCAGCGCGGCCTCGCGCTCGCCCGGTCGCCCGGCGAGATAGATGTGCTTTGCGCCTGCAGCACGGAGCGATGCCACCGCCGCGGCGGCGTCTTTGTCATAGACATTGTCGGACGAGCAAAGACAGGCCAAAGGCGTGTCGGCGGATTTGTAGACCGGTGCAAAATCGGGACCGGGGCTGCTCACGGCCTCGATGCCGCCGATCTCGAAGAAATTCTTCGCGAAGTTGATGCGCGCCGAGAATTCTGCGGGTGTGCCGAGCGTCGCTAGGAAGATTTTCGGCCGAGTGCCCGTTTTGGCGAGAGTGTCGTCGGAGCGCTGCCGCAGGTCCTCGAACGGTTCGGCAAGCCGGATCCGGGGCAGCGCCGCTGCGGTCACGCTGGCCGGCGCGTCGTCCGGCACCGTCCGTGGCGCGACGTTAAGGACCGTAGGCGCGGATTCGTTGATGTCGGGGAACGCATTGGTGCCGGTCAGAACGTCCTTGCCGCGGGTGGTCGCTTGCTGCCGCGCGGCGCGCACCGCGGCGGCGTTTTGTTGGATGAGCCCGGCTTCCAGCGCGGACCACGCTCCACCCGCATTCTCGATCTCCCGAAACAGCGACCACGCAGCGGCGCACAGCTGCTGCGTCAGCGCCTCGATCGCCCCGGAGCCTGCGGCCGGGTCGGCGACGCGGGCCAGATTCGATTCGTCCAAGAGAACAAGTTGAGTATTGCGCGCGACACGGCGGGCGAAAGCATCCGGCAAGCCGAGCGGCGCCGTATGCGGCAACGCCGTGATCGTATCCGCGCCGCCGAGGCCGGCGGCGGCAACCGCGATCGCCGTGCGCAACATGTTCATGTATGGATCGCGCTTGGTCATCGTGCGCCATGCGGTTTCGGCCGCGACCAAGGCAGGCTTTGGCGTAAGCCCACAGACCCGCTCGATCCGCGCCCACAATTTTCGCACGGCGCGGAACTTTGCGATGGTCAGAAACTGATCGGCATCCGCCGACAGTCGGAAATAGATTGCGTCGCGCGCCGCGTCGAGCGCCATGCCATTTGCCGTACCATGGGCTTCCAGCGCGCGCAGATAAGCGACCGCACAGCCAAGTGCGAAGGCGAGTTCCTGCGCCTCCGAGCCACCGGCATTGTGGATGACGCGCCCGTCGGCGACGGCAAACGGTCCGTGAAAGCCTGCGCCGGCAATTCTGCCGATCACGGCGGCGAAGTCCGCCGCCATCTCGCTCCAGGCTCGCGGGCTTGTTCCCGACGCGGCAAAGCCACCGATCGGATTGAAGCTCGTGCGCAGTTCGACCGCTGCCGGAGCGATGCCTTGGGCTTTGATGAAATCGGTCAAGTCGCGAACGACGCGCCGGGTTTGCGGAGACAGATTCAGGTCGATGGTGATGCCGGCATCGAGGGCGATGCCATCGAGCACGCGCGCAAGCGGTGCCGTGGCGTCGAGGCCATAACCATTAGCATTTACCGAGCCGGCGAAAACCAGCACCAGGCCGGTTGCCCCGTTCTCCAGATCGTCACGCGCTTGTACATTCGCAGCCGCTGGGTCGGGATGATCGACGCGCTGCAATACGGTCCAGGCGGCACCTGGCGCGCGGCCGGCGACCGCCTTTGCGGCTGGCGCGGCCTCGTAGAGCGGCTCGATGGTCAGTCCGTCATAGGTCCGGCTTTCCAGCCGCGAAAATGGCGCGCCCTTGAGTGTGGCGTCGACCAGTTTGCGCCAGGCATCGTGCGTCGCGGCGGGAAAATCGCCGGCAAACGACAGAGTTTCGGAGGCCGTCTTTCCGGAAACGGTCATGGAGGCAAAATGCCATGTGTGGCCCAAAAGCGCCAATACGGTGTGCCGTGCAATTGCCGTGCCGCCCGCGAGCCTATAACGGCGGCAGTTTCTCGATGCCGGTAGCGTCGACGCGAGCGAGCGCGTCGCGCACGCGAACGCCGCCGATCGCGCAGTCGACGGCGATTTCGGCAAGTGGCGCCAGGACGAAGGCGCGTTCGAACAGGCGCGGATGCGGCAGCGTCAGGTCGGCGTCATTGAGGACGAGATCGTCGTAGGCAAGAATATCGATGTCGACCGTGCGCGGCCCCCAGCGGCGTTCGCTGTTGCGGTCGCGGCCGAGCGCGCGTTCGACCGTTAGCGAGCGCGCCAACAGGTCGTGCGGCGCAAGCGTGGTGGCGACGGCGATGACGGCGTTGATAAAGGGCGGCTGGTCGGTGACGCCCCACGGCGGCGTGCGGTAATCCGACGAACGCGCCCGAAGCCGCAGGGCTGCGCCGTCGCACAGCATGGCGATCGCCCGATTGAAGGTCGATCGCACATCGCCGACATTGCCACCCAGCGCGATCAATGCTTCGGCCACAGGCGAAGCCGAATGCTCAGTCATGTCTGGCGGCGCGGTCGCGCTCGACGGTCACGCCGACGTCGTCGAACGTCGCGGCGATCGGCGCGTGCGCCTTGTGCACGGTGACGCGCACCGCGCGAACGCCGGGGCAGCGTTCGAGCAAGGCCTCGGCAACCGCGCCGGCGGCGGCCTCGACCAGACGGTAGCGGCGCGCGCAAAACGCTTCGCTCGTCGTTTTCACCACCATGTCGTAGGACACCGTGTCCTTGAGCTTGTCGCTGCGCGAAGCGGCGGCAAGATCGATATCGAGGACGAGATCGAGCCGGAATGCCTGGCCGACCTTGGCTTCATGCTGCATCACGCCGTGATAGGCGTGGAGCGCGAGCCCGCTGACGAAGATAGCGTCGCTCATCGCGCGCGCCTGATTGCGGCTGCAATAGCGAGTGCCTGCGCGGTCGCGCCGACATCGTGGGCGCGGATGATGGCCGCGCCGTTTTCGGCCGCGATCAGATGCGCGGCAAGCGATCCGCCGAGCCGTTCCATCGGCTCCGACGGCACGATCGCATTGATGAAGCGCTTGCGCGACGCGCCGACCAGCAGCGGCAGGCCGAAGCTGCGGAATTTATCAAGCTTGGCGATGCAGGCCATGCTCTGCTCCGGCGTCTTGCCGAAGCCGATGCCGGGATCGAGCACGATCCGGTCGCGTGCGATCCCCGCCTTCCAGGCGATTTCGAGCGCGCGCGAAAAGAACTCATCCACGTCGGCGATAATGTCGATATCGGCATCGACGTTGTCGCGATTGTGCATGATGACCACCGCAGCGCCGTGCGCGGCGACGACGCGCGCCATGTCCTTGTCGCGCTGCAAGCCCCAGACGTCATTGACGATGGCGGCGCCGGCTTCAAGCGCCCAGTCCGCCACGGCGGCTTTGAGCGTATCGATCGAGACCGCAATGCCGAGCGTGGCGATCGCCGGCAGGATCGGTTCAAGCCGCGTCCGCTCTTCGTCGAGCGATACCGGCCGCATGCCGCCGTAGGGGCGGGTCGATTCCGCGCCGATATCGATAATATCGGCGCCTTCAGCGGCAAGCCGCCTCGCATGCGCGATGGCTGCCGGAGGCTCTAGAAATTGGCCGCCGTCTGAAAAGGAATCCGGCGTCACATTGAGAACGCCCATGACCAATGGACGAGCCAGCGGCCGGGCTTTGGCCAGAAGCTGCGTCAGCACGTTTTCCGGCGCGGAACCGGCGCGAGTGCGCTCGCTTGTGGCCGCTGCTTTGGCCATTATCCGGGTCATCCCAAGCAGTACTCGCCAAGCAGTATTCGCCAAGCAGTATTTGCCAAACGGTATTTGGCCGTCGCTTTGCGCGGTCACTGAGTTTGAGTCAAGCCATAGCAAAACAGGGACTGATCGGCACGCCCAGATGCGAAGCCCGGTGGATATTTCTAATAGCGGATGACGGGCTGCAGCGCCTTGGCTTCCTCGATCCAGCGGATCACCATGTTCACCGAGGGCAGCACGCGCACTAATTTGCGCTTGGTGTTGGCTTCCTTCATGGCGAGCGCGAGCCGCTGTGGATTGCGGAAGCGAAGCTCGTTGGCGGTGCGCACACCCGCGACCCGCAACAGTTCGGAATATTCCCAACCGACGCCCTTGATGCGCATGCGATCGGCGGCGGTCACCCAATCGAGAACATTCTTCTCATCGGCGCCGATCTTTTGCGCAAGCTTCAGCCGCTGCTTCGGCGTCTTAGCCGAGCGTAACAGGCCGACGGTGGTGCGGATCCCGTCCGACCTGAGGATCGCGGCAGCGTCGGTTCCGATCCCCTGAATTTCGGTAATGGGATACGGCATCGCTATCTCCCCTCGGCACAATTATCGCCGCGGCAACACTATTCGTACTCAAACAAACTGCGCCAGGCCCGGAATCGCGGCGACAATTTCGCCGACTGCCTCCTCGCCCGCCTTTTCACGCGTATAAGCGATGACCGCCCGGGTGACGCTTTGAACTTGACCCATGCTTAGCCCTGCCGACATCATGCGCATCCCCGCGCCCATCACCCCACCCATCGCGCCACCCAGTCCGCCGCCGCCTTCGCTCACGGCTTTCTGGATCAAGGCTTCGGCTCCGGGGAGCTTGGCCAGGAGCGGCTGCACTTTGTCGGCCGGTCCTTCCTTGACCAGGAAATCGAGAATGATGCCGACCGCCGTTTCAGCGGCGGCGCGGTCTATTCCGATGTCGGCGATAAGCCGTCCGATGAGTTCGTCCATTGCCCCACGCCATCCCCGCACTTTCGGCAGGTTTTCGCCATATTGTACGCGTGCCCGGGGTGTGACAAGCAGATGGGGTCGATTTGACGCGCAAACCCCGTCAAACGCTCCCGGAGCGTTGCAAACATGCAACGCTTTTGCCGCGGCTGCGATGGAATTGACGGCAAACGCGGATTATAAAAACAAAAGGCTGTCGTCGACGGGCTCGTCGACGCAAATTGTGAAGGTAACGCCATGACGGCATCCGAGGCTCTGCCGAAGGTCCTCGATCGCGTCGATCGCGATCTTCAATCGAGTCTCGACCGCTTGTTTGCGCTATTGCGCATCCAATCGGTGTCGACCGATCCGGCCTACGCGCCGCAATGCCGAAAAGCGGCCGAGCACGTCGCCGCCGACCTGCAAAGCCTCGGCTTCGAAACGAGCGTGCGCCCGACGGCGGGCCATCCGGTCGTGATCGGCAAAACCGGCAACGGCAAAACCGCTTCCGGTTCCGCCGGCAACGCACCGCGGGTCCTGTTCTACGGTCATTATGATGTACAGCCGGTCGACCCGCTCGACCTATGGCAAACCCCGCCGTTCGAGCCGCGCATCGAGACACTCGATGGTGGGCGAAAGATCATCGTCGCGCGCGGCGCCTGCGACGACAAAGGCCAAGCGATGACTTTCGTCGAAGCCTGCCGCGCGTTCAAGGCGGTCACCGGCACGCTGCCGCTCGACATCACGATGCTGATCGAAGGTGAGGAGGAATGCGGCTCAAAGCATCTGTTCGACTTCGTCCGCGACAATGCCGCAGAGCTCAAGCGCGATCTCGCTTTGGTCTGCGACACCGGCATGTGGGACGCCGACACGCCTTCGATCACGACTTCGCTGCGCGGGCTGGTCTATGAAGAGGTTAGACTGACCTGCGCGGACCGCGATCTGCATTCCGGCCTGTTCGGCGGCGCGGCGCGCAATCCGATCCATGTCCTCGCCGATATCCTTTCCGCGCTGCACAAGCCGGACGGCTCCGTCGCCATTCCCGGCTTTTACGACGGCGTCCACGAACTGCCGGACGACATCAAGGCCGATCTTGCCGGATTGGGCCTGACGCCGGAGAAATTTTTGCAACCGGTCGGCCTGAAAATCCCGGCCGGCGAAAAAGGCCGCATGCTGATCGAGCAAATTTCGACGCGGCCGACCGCCGAGGTCAACGGCATCATCGGCGGCTATACCGGGGAGGGGGCCAAGACCGTCATTCCCGGCAAAGCCATGGCCAAAGTCTCGTTTCGTCTGGTCGGCGCGCAGAACCCGGAGAAAATCCGCACAACCTTCCGCGATTTTGTCCGCGCCCGCGTTCCGGCCGATTGCACGGTCGATTTTGGCAATTTCACCAGCGCGCCCGCCTTCGAAGTGGCGTTCGACAGCCCGGCGCTGGCCAAAGCGCGCGCCGCGCTCGGTGAGGAATGGGGCAAGAAGGCGGTGACCGTCGGCGCCGGCGGCTCGATCCCGATCGTCGGCGATTTCAAGACCGTGCTCGGCATGGACACGCTGATGGTCGGCTTCGCGCTCGACGACGACCGCGTGCATTCGCCGAACGAAAAGTACGATCTCAAGAGCTTTCACAAGGGCATCCGCAGCTGGGTGCGGATTCTTGCGGCGCTGGCGGAGTGATTGAGTTTAGTGGTGCGGTAACGAGCGAGCTGCAACGCGCAACTGGGATCACGCCTTTTCGTCCGTCGAATGAACTTTGGGCTCTCCGATTATTGCATCGGCATCGCGCAAGGCGACATAGATCGCCGGGATCACCAATACGGTCAGCAAGGTCGACGACGCCAATCCGAACAAGAGCGAGATGGCCAAGCCCTGAAAAATCGGATCGAGCAGGATAGTGGCCGCGCCGATCATGGCGGCAAGCGCGGTCAGAAGAATGGGCTTGAAGCGGACCGCGCCGGCCTCCAGCAGCACCTCGCGCAAGGTCTTTCCCGCGCCTGCACCGTGGCGGATGAAGTCGACCAGCAGGATCGAGTTGCGCACGATAATGCCGGCGAGCGCGATGAAGCCGATCATCGACGTGGCGGTAAACGGCGCGCCAAACAGCCAGTGCCCGAGGATGATGCCGATCAAGGTCAGGGGAATCGGCGTGAGGATCACGAGCGGCAGCTTGAAGCTGCCGAATTGCGCGACCACCAGGATGTAGATACCGACAATAGCCACCGCGAATGCGGCCCCCATGTCGCGGAAGGTCACGTAGGTGATCTCCCATTCGCCATCCCATAATATTGCCGGTTTGCCTTCGTCCTCCGGCTGACCGTGAAAGCGAATGGTCGGTCGTTCGAGCGCGCCCCAGTCGTGCGCCGCGATACGCTTGTCGACGTCAAGAATGCCGTAGATCGGCGCCTCATAGGCGCCGGCCAGTTCGGCCATGACCATGTCGGTAAAGCGCCCATCGCGGCGGAAGATGGTGGGCGAGCCCATTTCGTCGGTCACGTGCACGACGTCGCCGAGTTCGACCACGGTCTTGTTGCCGGGGACGGTGTTGGCCGGGATCGGGGTCGAGGCCAGAAGTTCGCTCCAGGACAAGTCGCGTTTGGGCAGGCGCACGACGATTTCGATCGGATCGCGGCCTTCGCCGCGGTACGAATAGCCGACCGCGGTGCCGCCGAACAGCGCATGGATCGTGTCGTAGACGTCGCGCTGTTCGACGCCGAAGTATTCCAGGCGATCCTGGTCTATCGAGATGCGCAGGCGCGGTTGCGGCTTGCCGATCGAATCGTCGATGTCGACGATGTAGGGAACCGACGCGAAGATTTTTTTCAGCTCGGCGGCGACGGCGCGGCGAGTAGTCGAGTCCGGCCCATAGACCTCGGCAAGAAGCGTGGCCAGCACCGGCGGGCCGGGCGGCACTTCCACCACGCGGGCGACTGTCCCGGGCGGCAAGGTCAGCGACTTCAACCGTGCGCGCAGGTCGAGGGCGATGGCGTGGCTGGTGCGCTTGCGCTCGGCGATCGGGGCCAGATTGAGGTGCAGCTCGCCGAGCTCCGGTGCTTCGCGAATATAGTAATGACGCACCAGACCATTGAAGTTGAACGGCGCCGGCGTGCCGGCATAAGTCTCGATCGAGCGAACCTCCGGCAGCTGCCGCGCCACGTCGGCGATGGAAAACAGCGCGCGTTCGGTATCTTCGAGCGTCGCTCCCTTCGGCAGATCGATGACCACGGACATTTCCGACTTGTTGTCGAATGGCAAGAGCTTCACCGTGACGCTCTTGGTTACGAACAGCATGCACGACAGCAACGTCGCCATGCCGACACCGATGAGAAAAATCCAGGCCGAGCGTCGCGAGCGCACCACCGGCGCGGCGAGGCGGCGATAGAGGCGGCCGAGCAAGCCTTCGCCGTGGGCGGTTTCGTGCCCGGGCGGCGAACTTCCCTGCGGCTGCAAGCGCAGCATCAGCCAAGGCGCGATCACCATGGCAACAAAGAACGAGAACAGCATCGCCGCCGACGCGTTGGCCGGAATCGGCGCCATATACGGCCCCATGAGGCCGGAAACAAACAGCATCGGCAGCAGTGCCGCCACCACGGTCAGGGTGGCGACGACGGTCGGATTGCCGACCTCCGCCACCGCTTCGATTGCGGCCGTCATCCGCGCACGGCCGTCCTTCATCGCCCAGTGCCGGGCGATGTTCTCGACCACGACGATGGCATCGTCGACCAGGATGCCGATGGCGAAGATCAAAGCGAACAGGCTGACGCGGTTGATCGTGTAGCCCATCGTCTTTGAGGCGAATAACGTGAGCAGGATGGTGGTGGGGATGACGACGAGGGTGACCAGAGCCTCGCGCCAGCCGATCGCAAAAGCGATCAGCACGACGATCGATATCGTTGCGAGCGCAAGATGGAACAAAAGCTCGTTGGCCTTGTCGTTGGCGGTCTCGCCGTAATTGCGGGTTACGGTGACGTTGACGTCAGCTGGGACCAGCCGACCCTCGACACTTGTCAGCCTTGCCAGCAGGTCCTCCGCCACCACGACGGCATTGGCGCCGGAGCGTTTGGCAAAAGCGACGCTGACCGCCGGTACGCGGTCCCAATGGCCGCCGCGGCCCGGCGTTTCCATCCAGACGCGGTGTTCCTGCGGGCTCGGTCCCATGACCACGGACGCCACGTCGCGCACGTAGACTGGACGGTTGTCGCGCGTGGCGACAAGCAGGAGTCCAATGTCCGGGATGCCGATCAGCGTCTGGCCGGCGGCGACGTTGCGCATAACGTCATTGTCGCGCACGGCGCCGGACTGGAACGAGCGATTGGCGCCGCGCACCTTGTCGACGAGTTGCTGCAGCGTCACGCCGTACAGCGAAAGCTTTTCCGGATCGGGTTCGACGCGGATCTGCTGGGGATTGCCGCCGGAAATATAGGTCAGCCCGACGTTATCGGTCTTGACCAGTTCGGACTGTAATTTCCCCCCGAGCTCATACAGATCCTTGTCGTTCCATCGTGCCGCGGCTTGCGGCTTTGGCGACAGTGTCAGCACCACCACGGCAACATCATTGATGCCGCGGCCGACGATGAGCGGCTCGGGAATGCCGACCGGGATGCGATCGAGATTGGCGCGAATCTTCTCGTGGACCCGCAGGATAGCGTCGTCGGCATTGGTGCCGACGAGGAAACGCGCCGTCACCAGGACGCGATCGTCCACCGTCTGGCTGTAAACGTGTTCGACCCCATCAATGCCCTTGATGATGGCCTCCAGCGGCTTGGTCACCAGCTCGACGGCATCGCGCGCCTTCAGGCCATCGGCATTGACCCAGATGTCGACCATCGGCACGCTGATTTGCGGCTCCTCCTCGCGGGGAATGGTGAGGAGCGCGACCAAGCCGACCGCAAGCGCCGCCAATAGGAACAGCGGCGTCAGCGGCGAGCGAATCGTCGCTTGCGTAAGGCGCCCCGACAATCCAAGCTTCACGGCCGCACCAATACGTCGCCCGCTCGCAGCCCGGAGAGGATTTCCAGCGCGTCCGGCATGTCCGGCCGCGGCAGTTCCCGCCCGCGCTGCACCGGCACATCGATCACGGTTGGGGCGTTCTTACGAACGCGGGCGTAATCGATGCCGAATCGAGTGCTGATGAATGAGCCCGGCACGACGATGCTGGTGCGCTCGCCGGCGGAGATCCAGACGCGGATGCGTTCACCGACGAAATAATCGCCAAGGCCCGCGACTGCGGCGTCCGCGATGACGCGGCCGTCTTCGATTTGGGGATAAACCAGCTTTATGGTGCCGAACTGCGCACCGCTTTTGCCGATATCTTCGCCGTCAATTCGCACCGTATCGCCGGCCTTGAGAAAACGGGCATGGCGTTCCGGTACGCGCAGCCGCAGTACGAAATCTTGTTCCGCTATGGTGGCGACGGGTTCGCCCGCCAATATGACCGTGCCTGCCGTAACCGGCACGGTCAGTACGCGGCCTGCAGTCGGCGCCAGGATTTTGCCTTCGGTGACCTGCTGTTCGATCACCGAGCGCTCGGCGGTGCGCGACTTCAACGAATTGGTGGCGACGTCGAAAGCGGTCTGCGCCGCGTCGAGGCTCGCCTTCGCAGTCGTGCCGTGCGCAAACAGTTCCAGCGCCCGGTCGAGATCGGTCTTGGCTTTGGCAAGTTCGGCCTGCAGTCCGGCGATCTGTGCGTCGAGTGCCCTCATCTGCAGCGCGAGCTTCTCGTCGGCGACGGTTGCCACCACCTGATTCTGCGCGACGTGATCGCCCCGCTGCACCGCAAGCTCCACCACGGTGCCGCCGATCCGTGCACGCGCCGGCTCGATATTGGCGCTCTCGACGGTGGCAAAGACCGCCTTCTCGTCGGCGATCGTCCGCGGCGCGACGACGAACGTTTCCTGCGCGAGGGCGCGCTGCGTGATCAGCGCCAGCGCGGCTGCCACGACAATACCGGTGCGCATCAGTTTTTTTCCTTCGGGTCATCCGAGGCGTCGGAGTTTGCGACCCACATCGCCCGAACCGCGGCTACGGTCATTGATTTGGCGCAACACTCCGGCGTGGCGCCGCTTGCGCCGGCTTGCGTATGGCGCTCGGGGTGCGGGCCCCGGCTGATGCGCAATAGACTCGATAAAGGGTGCGGACGAGTTCTCGCGCCTGAGGGCTGCCGATCGAATACCAGATGGTCTGCCCGTCGCGCCGCGCCGTCACCAGCCCGTCCTTGCGCAACAGCGCCAGATGCTGGGACACGGTCGAGTCGCGGATCTTCAAGAGCGTGGCGAGTTCCCCTACCGAGCGCTCTTGCTCGATCAGCTGGCAGACGATGATCAGCCGGTGCCGGTTGGCCAACGCCTTCAATAGTCCGCTTGCCTCGTCCGCAGCGGCAAGCATGTCAGCCACCTGTATTTTCATAGTTGCGTATATACGAAGATTAGAATATATAGTCAATACTTGAGCGGGTGATGTGAAATCCGCCCAGGCAACGCCGCCGGTCCGGAGCTTGTTGCGCCAGCCCCGGAACCGGCCATCAACAGGAGGTTCCCGTGAATGTCGATCGCGCGGTATTCATTTTTGCCGGCAGCATGTTGCTCGTCAGTCTCGCACTGACGTGGCTGGTCAGCCCGTATTGGCTGCTGCTCACTGTCTTTGTCGGTCTCAATTTGATCCAAGCGGCGTTCACCGGGTTCTGTCCGGCCGCCATCGTCTTTCGCAAGCTCGGCCTGAAGGAAGGCCCGGCGTTCCGGAGCCCGCCTGCCAAGGCTTGATTGCGCGGCGAATGGCGCGCGTCGCACGCGCAGCCGATTTGCGCTGGATCAATGCGGAAGATCGCATTGGGTGGTCTGTTTTGCGCAATGGGAAGAGGTCTCTCGAAGCGGCCCCGGGGATTGAGTGTTGAGGAGGAACAGATGGCTCAAATCGTTGTGCTCGGCGGCGGCATTGGCGGCGTGTCATGCGCTTATGAGCTGAAACAGACGGTCCGCAAGGAAGACCGCATCATCCTGGTTTCCAACAAGCCATTCTTCCAATTCACGCCGTCCAATCCCTGGGTGGCAGTGAAGTGGCGGTCAAAGGATGACATTACCATTGAGCTTGCCGCGGTGCTGCCGAAGCATGGCGTCGAATTCAATGCCGCCGGCGCCAAACGCGTTCGTCCGGCGGAGAACCGCGTCGAGCTGGGCGACGGCTCGTCTCTGACCTACGACTACCTGGTCGTTGCAACCGGACCGGAACTGGCCTTCGACGAAATCGAAGGCCTCGGCCCCGAGTCCAACACCGCTTCGATCTGCGACGTCGATCATGCAATGTCGGCAAACATCCGCTGGGAGGAATTCTGCCAAAACCCCGGGCCGATCGTCGTGGGCGCGGTCCAGGGCGCCTCCTGCTACGGCCCGGCTTACGAGTTCGCCATGATCATGGACGCCGACCTCCGCAAGCGGCGCATCCGCGACAAAGTACCGATGACATTTGTCACGGCCGAGCCCTATATCGGCCACCTCGGTGTCGGCGGCGTCGGCGATACCAAGGGCATGCTCGAATCCGAGATGCGCCAGCACAACATAAAATGGATCACCAACGCCAAAGTCGACAAGGTCGAGCCCGGCACAATGCACGTGACCGAGGTCGATGAGGACGGCAAGCCGAAGAAAGCGTATGAGCTGCCGTTTAAGTTTTCCATGATGCTCCCGGCTTTCCGTGGCATCGCAGCACTGCGCGGTATCGACGGCTTGGCCAATCCGCGCGGCTTCGTCATCGTCGATAAGCACCAGCGCAATCCAAGATTCGCCAATGTGTTCGGTATCGGCGTGTGCATCGCGATTGCTCCCGTCGAACAGACACCGGTGCCGGTAGGCGTGCCGAAGACCGGATTCATGATCGAATCCATGGTGACCGCGACTGCGCTCAATATCGGCCAGCTGCTTCGCGGCAGACCAGCGACGCATGAAGCGACGTGGAACGCAATCTGCCTCGCCGATTTCGGCGATTCTGGCGTGGCGTTCGTGGCGATGCCGCAAAATCCGCCACGCAACGTCAACTGGGCGTCACGCGGGCGTTGGGTTCATGTCGCCAAGGTAGCATTCGAAAAATATTTTCTGCACAAAGTTCGTGCCGGCACGACGGAGCCGTATTACGAAAAGGCCGTGATGAAACTTCTTGACATCGGCAAGATCAAACGTCCGGCCGCGTAGCGTGCCGCAGGCGGGTAGGGCGGTCGCGGCGCCATGAAGATCGCAATGCTTATTCGGCCGGCACCCGATAAAAGTCAGACATAGGCGAGGTCGCCGGCTTTCTTGCGCTGCCTGTCGTCGCGCCGTTTGCGGTTCTGCAGAAATGCAAGCTGCTGGCTTGCGGCGTCATCCTGATCGTGGAGCACGATGCGCGCGATGTGCTCGTAGAGCGACTTCGGCGACACCGGTTTGACCATTAGTTCCTCGGCGCCCGAGCTTCGTACCGTCAGTGCCGCAGCTTTGGTCAGATATCCCGACAAGACGATGATCGGCGGCTTGTGGGCCGGCGGCTCGGCTTCCTTCACCATCCTGATAAAGCGCAACCCGTCGAACAGGGGCATGACGAGATCGGTGATGATGATGCTCGGCATCACGTTGCGCGCCAGCTCAAGAGCCTCGGCGCCGTTCGCCGACTCGTAGACCTCGCGGCTGCCAAAGCCGAGCAACATCGAGCGCACCAGACGCCGGGAAAACGGCTGGTCGTCCACGATAAGAAAGCTTATCAGGGAAAAGTCCAACGCAAACGATGAGCGGCTGACGGGCATGGCTCGAATGAGGCCGGCAGGTTAGGATCGCTTCACATCGCGCCGACGGTGCGATGATCGGGCCGATTTTGCGCCGCCGCGCTGAGGTCCTCGACGATTTGCGAGACAGCGTTCCGCGCCTTCGCCAGCGCCGCGCAGATCCGCACTTTGCTCGATGAATCCGGCCAATCCGACAGCGTGCTCTGCTGCGCCTCGAGCGCAACCATCAGGTTTTGCAGCTTGTCCAGAACGTCTTGCGGGTTGGCATCGAGGACATGGGCCTGCAGCGTGCGCGACAGAAAGCGCAACACATCGTTGTCGGCGGTTTGCGCAAAAGTCGCACCGCGATCCTCGATCGACTTCGCCGCTTTCGCCATCGACTGTCCCCCGCCGGTCGAGAAGAGCGCCATTGCGCGGCATCGGGGGAGAGCCCGCCACCTCATCAACCCCACCAAGCGAATTCATACAGCAATTCCAGTTCCCGCGGATCAACAATACGCAGAACCGCTGTCAGAAATTGCCTGACGTCTTAACCGCTCGTTCACCATAACGGCGATGCGGCAACCGATGCCGCAGCCCGGCGGCCGGCTGTCGCGCTCGCTCGCTACGATTCGAGCCAGCCTTGCGTCGAGGCGTAGCGCACCAACTCCGCGCGGGTCTTCAGCCCGAGCTTTTCGAGGCCGCGGGCCTTGTAGGTTTCGACGGACTTTACGCCGACGTCGAGCCGCGAGGCGATCTCCTTGTTGGTGAAGCCCAAGCCCGCCATTTTCAGAACCGCGGTCTCGCGCTCGGTCAGCGCCGGCGCGGCGCCGCGATGCTGCTCCGGCTTGCCGTGGCCGCGCTTGCCGTCGAGCGTGCGCGCGGAAATCGCCGGATCGACGTAAATCCCGCCGACGGTGACGGCGCGGATGGCGCGCACGAGATTTTCCACTGCCGATCGCTTCAAGACATAACCGCGGACGCCGGCCTCCATCGCCTGATTGAGATAGGCGCGGTCTTCGTGCAGCGTCAGCACCAGCACGCGCAGCTCCGGAAATTCGCCGAGCAGCCGCCGGCTCAGCGCGATGCCGTTGAGCTCGGGCATGGATATATCGAGCACGGCAACGTCGGGATGTGTGTCGCGGATGACTTTCAGCGCGGCCAAGCCGCTCGCCGCTTCGCCGACCAGTTCGAGGTCAGCTTCCGTCCGGATGAGATTGCGCAGCCCATCGAGCACGATGGGATGATCGTCGGCCAGCACGATGCGGGTTCGGCTCATGCCGCCGACCCCACCGAACCCTCGCCGTCCAGCGCGATGCGGGCGAAGATCGTGGTGCCGGCGCCGACCGCGGACTCCACGTCGAGCGTGCCGCCGATGAGCGAAAGCCGCTCCCGCATGCCGGCGAGCCCGAGCCCGCGGCGCTTGCCGGTTTTCGCGCTCTGCGCGCCGACATCGAAGCCGCAGCCGTTGTCCTCGACGATCACCTGCAACGTCGCGTCCGGCCGCCGTATCACGACGCTCACGTCGGAGGGCCGCTCGGCGTGCTTGACGATGTTGGTGAGGCCTTCCTGCACAACGCGGTACACCGCGGTCGCGATTTCGTCCGGCACCCGGTCGAGGTTCGGATCGTCGCAATGAAAATCGACTGCGGTGCCGCACTGTTCGCTCCATTCGGCGAGATAGCTGGCGAGCGCTTTGCGCAAGCCAAGCTCGTCGATCGAGGGCGGCCGCAATTCCCAGGCAATGCGGTGCAGCGTCTTGCCCATCTCCTCCATCTTCTTGCGCACGAGGTGCAGGCGCTCATGCGCCGGGCCGGAGGTCAATGCGTCGATCTCGTTGAGTTCGAGAATGGCGGCAATCAAGTTTTGTCCGGCCTGATCGTGCAGTTCGTGGGACAGGCGCAGCCGCTCGTTTTCCTCCGCCATCGACAAATGCCGGCGCAATCCGGTCACCAGATGCGATTTTTGTTCGCTGTCGGCCGCCAATTGCGCGTTGGCGCGCGACAGTTCGCGCAACAGACGATCGCGCTCCGTTAGCAAGGCGGCGGTCGGCAGCGACCAGAACGAGGTGATGGCGAGGAATCCTTGCAAGGCGAGGATCCGCTGCCACAATTCGGGCTGTGTAAGAAACAGCGGTTGTCCTATATCCAACACGACGAATACGCTGGCTGTGACCGTAACAAAGAAGGTCGCCGCCGTGGCGCCGATGACGCCGAACCGCACGGTGGCCAGCAAGATTGCCGGCGCGATCACAAAAATGACGGGCCGAAAATAGTCGGCACAGACGGTGATTGCGACAAAAAACGCGATGATGGCCGCAGCTTCCGAGCGGCGCTCGTTTATTCGCAGCGCCCGCCATTCTTTGGACATGACACTGACCAGGAACGGCACCAGGATGATTATTCCCAGCGCATGGCCGGGATACCAATTCCGCCAGACGATCGCCCAAGGAATTTTATGGGCCAAGCCAAAGGCGCTGGCGCTGATGACCGTGCTTCCGAGCGGCGCCACGCCCCCGGCGATGAAGATGAAGGTGAGAACGCCGTTGAATGAGGTTAGATTCGATGAGCCGATTCGAAATGCCGCCAATAACGCCAATGCACCGACGACCTCGACGCAGTTTGCGATCATCAGCGTCGCAGAAAGCGCGAGGCTGCTGCCGGCAAGCCAGCTCGCAAGTGCGGCTGCGGCCGAACCGCCGAGGACGACCGAGGTGTAGTTGATGAAGCTGCGCACATGGCACAGCAAGACTGCCAACATGATTGCGTTTGCCGGCCACAGCGTAGAGACGAGATTTGATCGCCGGGAAATCACGATGGTGAGCGCCGAGACGATAAAAATCGCCACCGGCAGAACTAAATGGTAGGCCAGCGGGAGGTTAGGGAGCGGTTCGCGGTCGACGTCGGCTTTGTGCGGGGGCGCGTTCGGTCGCGCTTGGACGCCGGGCGTTGCGGCCAGCGGCTGACCGTGGGCGAGGGCGGCGAAAATATGCGCAGGCGCTATCGGCATGGTCGCGGTGCCACGGCTACATTGTTACGCTTTACTCCGTCGCGGCGGCGATCAGGCGGGGACTGACAAAGCGCTCCAGCCGGCCGGCATGACGATGCAGCAGCGACCAGTCGTCGACCGGCAGCTCGATCACGACGAGGCCCGAAGTGGGCAGCTTCTCGTTGAGCTGTTCACGCAGATCGACATCGCCGGCCGCGATCAGTTGCAGCGCGAGATCGTGCAGACCCGGATTATGCCCGACGACGAGGAGTGTTGGCGCCCGGCGCGTTTCGCCGATGATGCCGAGGAGGGTCTCCGCACCGGCGTTGTAGATACGCTCGTCGCTCACCAGCCGCGGCGCTTTGGCAAAAGCCGCGGCGACCAGCAGCCAAGTTTCCTGCGCGCGTTTTGCCGTCGAAACGAGGGCAAGGTCGGGCAGCAGGCCGTGATGCGCCATATAAGCGCCGATTGCCGGCGCGTCGGCGCGGCCGCGTTTCACGAGCTTGCGGTCGCGGTCGCGGTCGCCCGGTGAGGCGCGCTCGGTTTTGGCGTGGCGAAGCAGCATGAGACGACGCATCACCGTAATGTCGCTTTCCCGGCTTAGCGTGTCCAGTGTGCGCGAAGCCCGCTCCACTGGTGCCGTGGAGACGAACTGCCTACATTGCGACGGCATGCCGCAAGAGCTTCGTACAGCGTCGTCATGAGCGATCCAGACAGCGCCGCCTATGGCAACAGCTGGCACGCCGCTACGATGGTGGCTGCGCCGCCGCGGCCGCCGTTGGCGCTGGATCTCGACGTCGACGTCTGCGTCATCGGCGGCGGTCTGGCCGGACTGACCACGGCGCGGGAAGTGGCGCGCAGCGGGTGGTCGGTGGTGCTGCTGGAAGCCGGCCGTCTTGCCCAGGGCGCGTCGGGCCGCAACACCGGCTTCGTGCTGCCGGGATTCGGCGCCGACGCCGACAAGCTGATCGCGCGGGTCGGTTTCGAGCGCGCCAAGGACCTGTGGTCGCTGGCGCAGGCCGGCCTCGATTATGTTCGCACCACGATCCGCATCGAAAACGCACCCGACGTCGATCCGCAGGACGGCTGGCTCTACGTTTCCAAAAAAGACAACAACGATGAATTCGTGAACTATGTCGGTCTGCTCGGCGAGCTGGGTTGCGAAATCGAGGGCTGGCCGACCGAGCGGGTGCGAGCGGTGCTGCGCAGCGAGCGCTACTTCTATGCCATCAATTACCTGCAGGCGATCGCCATCCACCCGCTCAATTATGCGCTGGCGCTCGCCGCCGCCGCCGAACGCGACGGCGCGCGCATCTTCGAACATACGCCGGCTTTGTCGATCGATCCGACCGGCGTGCGCAAGCGCATCGTCACGCCGGGCGCGCGGTTGCGCGCCGATCATGTCGTACTGTGCGGCAATGTGCAGCTCGGGCGGCTGATGCCGCGCCTTGCTGCAACGCTGCTGCCGGTGACGACCTATGTGATTGCCACCGCGCCGCTCGGCGAGCGCCTTGGCGCCGCAGTCGGCTATCGCGGCGGCATCAGCGATACCGAGCTCGCCGACAATCACTATCGCATCGTAGGCGGCGATCGGCTGATGCTGTCGGGCCGTTCGACGGCCTGGGTGCGGGATGCGCACCGCTATGTCGGCGCGCTGACGGCCGACATCAAAAGAACCTATCCGCAGCTCGGCGACGTTAGCGCCGACTATGCCTGGGCCGGCACCTTGGGCATCACGGTGCACCGGATGCCGCAGATCGGCGAGCTCGGGCCGGGTGTGTGGCTCGCCAGCGGTTTTGGCGGCCATGGTCTCAACACCACCGCGATGGCCGGCAATATCGTCGCGCGCGCAATCGTCGAAGGCGACGAGACCTGGCGGCGGTTCACGCCATTCGAATTGGTTTGGGCGGGCGGCGCGCTCGGCCGGGTCGCCGCGCAGGCGCGCGTTTTCATCAAGCGGCTGCGCGACCGCATCGGGGAGCGCCGCGCCAAGGCGCGCGAACTCGTCCACCGCCAGGCGCACGAAGCCGAAATGGCCCGCGTTGCCCAACAAGCTCGGGCGGACCAGCAGGCGCCGCAGGACGCAATCACGGCGGAGGCCGTGCCCTCCGCCGCCGCGGAATTGGCTGCACCTGAAGAGCCGGTTACCACAGCGGAATCTATCATTCCACCGCTCGGCGGCGCCGGCGATGCACGGCAATCGGAGCAGGACGCCCCCGCTGCAAGCCAGCCGAATCGCAGAATGCGCCGCGGCAGCGCCGAACGGCGCGCCGGCGACCAAGCCGCGCAGGGCGCCGATCAGCGCGCCAAGACTTAGACCGGGCGCGCAATCTCCGAATTAGGGCACTCGGAAATAGCACACTGAGGCCGGAATTTGGCCAGTATCCGAGATGCGGCCGAACAAATCGGCAACAGGTTCGCAGCAAATTCACCACCCGGTATTTCTTGCCTTCGCTCCGCGATCGGATTTGCGATAGGATTGGTGCCAGGTCCGGACAGGGCGGCGGGGGGTTAGGTGATGACGTGGTCTAGCTGGCGCTTTGCGCTTGCGTTATTTGCCGTCGGTGCGCCAGGCGTCGCCGCGGCTGCCGACCTGCCGCAGCAGGCGCCGCCGCCGACCGCGCCGGCAGCCTACGTGCCCGCGGTTCCGGACTGGATCGTCACAATCGGGGCCGAGGGGCGGATTATTCCGGCATTTCCCGGCGCGTCCGACAAAAAGTTCGGTTGGTCCGCGCTGCCGCTGTTCAGCATTCGCAAAGCGGGCACGCCGCCGGACTTCTTCGGTCCGCGCGACAGCTTTGGCTTTAACCTCATAAACACCGGCGTGTTTCAGTTCGGTCCAGCGCTGCAATTCGTCAATCGGCGCAAAGCCTCGAGCTATGCCGAACTGAACGGCCTGGCGGATGTCGACTACGCTGCGCAGGTGGGCGCCTTCGCCAATTTCTGGCCGGTATCGTGGCTGCGGCTGCGCGGCGAAGTCCGCCAAGGCATCGGCGGCGAAACCGGCGTGACCGGCGACGTCTTCCTGGATGCCGTCGTCCCGGTCGGGCAATGGACGTTCTCGGCCGGACCGCGCATGACGTTGCAGACGGCTAAGGCGACATCGCCTTATTTCAGCATCACGGCGGCGCAGGCGACGGCCGCGAATGCGCTACAACCTACCCTGGGAAAGTTGACGGCCTACACGGCCGGCGGCGGGTTCTACTCCTACGGCGCCGGCGCACAGGTGCAATATGCGTTCAACCCGACATGGACGGCCCACGCCTTCGTCGAATACCAGCGCCTGACCAACTCGGCCGCCGATTCGCCGCTGGTGACGCAGCGCGGTTCGCCGAACCAGCTCACCTACGGTCTCGGCGCCACTTATTCCTTCAATATGCACCCGTTGTGGTGAGCGTCAGCGCCCCTCGCGCCGCGTCATGAACGCGAGCCGCTCGAACAGGTGCACGTCCTGCTCGTTCTTGATCAGCGCGCCGTGCAGCGGCGGAATGAGCCGTTTCGGGTCGCGCTCACGCAGCGTTTCCACTGAAATGTCTTCGACCATCAGGAGCTTCAGCCAGTCGAGCAGTTCCGAGGTCGAGGGCTTCTTTTTCATGCCCGGCACGTCGCGGATTTCGTAAAACAGCTTTAGCGCCTCGGCGACCAGGCGGTGCTTGATGCCGGGGAAATGCACCTCGACGATCGCGCGCATGGTGTCGGGATCGGGAAAGCGGATGAAGTGGAAGAAGCAGCGTCGCAGAAACGCGTCCGGCAGTTCTTTCTCGTTGTTCGAGGTGATGACGACGATGGGGCGGCGGCGGGCGTGGATGGTCTCTCCCGTCTCATAGACGAAGAACTCCATGCGATCGAGTTCCTGCAGCAGATCGTTCGGGAATTCGATGTCGGCTTTGTCGATCTCGTCAATCAAGAGCACGGGGCGCTCGTCGGCAACGAATGCCTCCCATAGCTTGCCGCGCTTGATGTAATTGCGGATGTCCTTGACGCGGGCGTCGCCCAATTGGCTGTCGCGCAGCCGCGTGACCGCGTCGTATTCGTAAAGCCCCTGCAACGCCTTGGTGGTCGACTTGATGTGCCACTCGATCAAGGGCGCGGCGAGCGCCTTGGCGATTTCGATCGCCAGCACGGTTTTGCCGGTGCCGGGCTCGCCCTTGACCAGCAACGGCCGCTCCAAGGCGATCGCGGCATTGACCGCGACCTTGAGATCGTCGGTGGCGACATAGCCGCTGGTGCCTTCGAAGCGCATGGGGTTCCGCTCGCTGGATGTTGCACGAAATTAGATCACGTCGAAGTTGGCGCTTACAAGAGATCATCGCACCGTCGCGTCGTCATCCGGCACAAAACGCACGGCGCCTCGGCAAATTTTGCCCGCAAGCCGGCATTATCGGTACTGCTGACAATTACACACCGCAAGTAAGCCATTGACATCATGTCGATATTGAATGGCACGCAGCTTGCTGTCTTCGGCTGCGAGTGCGGTTGTCCGCCGCTGTCGCGTCGCTATCGAGTTGGAGACAAGTCATGGGTATCTTCAATGCTTTGACCACCGCAGTGGCTGGTCTTCAGGCACAATCATTCGCGCTGCAGAATATTTCCGGCAACATCGCGAACTCGCAAACCACCGGCTACAAAGAGACCGACACCAGCTTTCAGGATCTCGTCGCTCAGGCCGCGCTGAATCAGCAGACCACAAACGGCGTCATTGCCGATTCGGTCGCAACCAATACCGTGCAGGGCACCATCAACTCAACGCAGGTGTCGACGGATATGGCGATCAACGGCGACGGCTGGTTCGTGGTCTCGCAGCCGACCGGCTTTACCGACAACCAGCCGACCTTCTCCGGCGTCACCGACTTTACGCGGGCCGGCAATTTTCAACTGAATGCCAACGGCAATCTGGTCAATGCAGCGGGGTACTATCTCATGGGCATTCCGGTCAATGCGACCACCGGAAATCCCGAGGGCAGCGTGCCGCAGGTTTTGCAGTTCAATAATAATTTCATACCGGCGCAGGCGACCACGTCGATCAGCTATCAAGCCAACCTACCCAGCACGCCGACTTCGGGAACGATTGTTCCAAGCGATTTTGCGAATAGCCCGATCGCCGGCTCGGAAATTATCGGCGCTGGGGCGTCGCTTGAGCCGGATGCGGTAGCGGCCGGGACCGGGACGGTGGGCAGTCTTACCGACGCCACGACGCTTTCATCGCTCGGAATTGCTTCCGGCCATAAAGTGATGATCGGCGACGGCACCAACACGACAACCTACACGTCGACGGGAACCGATACCGTCGGCGATCTGATCAACGCCATCAATTCCGGCGCGTCCGGCAATGCGGCGGTGACGGCCTCGCTCAGCAGCGGCAACTTGATGCTTACCGGGAATAACTACACCGCTTCGATCGCGGTGACCGGCAGCGGCACCAGCGACGCGGCCGATATCGGCTTCGGCGCTTCGCATAATACGTTTCCGCCGACCAATCTGTTGACGCAGGGATTGAACGGCAAGACTTTGACCGTTTCGGTCGGCGGTGGCGCACCGCAAACCATCACCTTCGGCGCCAGTGCAGGTGATGTCGCGACGCTGGGCGAATTGCAAACTGCCGTGCAAAATCTCACCGGTGTGATCGGTTCGGTGAACACCGCGAACGGCGACATCAGTCTGTTGGCGACCGATCCGACTGCGACCCTCGCCGTCGCCGGCACTGCTTCGCCGTCCACCTTCGGTATCCAGAATGCGAACTCGGCGCCGAGCAACGGCGCGGTCATCGGCAGCGACATAACCACCTTCACCAATCAATCGGTCGACGGCGGCTCGATCACCGCCTACGATACCGAGGGTAATCCGCTCAATATCCAATTCCGTTGGGCCCAGGTCGCCAACAGTTCCGGCGAGAACACTTGGAACCTATTCTACCAAACCAATTCGAGCGCGACGGGCACGCAGACGGCCTGGCAGAATGTCGGCTCGAATTTCATTTTCAACTCCAGTGGTCAGCTCACTCAACCGACTTCGAGCGTGCTCACATTGCCGAATCTGACCGTCAATGGCGACACGTTGACGAATGTGGAGATTAATCTCGGTACCAACGGCCTCACGCAGTTCGCCAATTCGAGCGGTGCGGCGCAGGTCACTAAAATCCAGCAAAACGGCTTTGCCGCCGGCCAACTGCAGTCGGTCGCGGTCGACAGCCAGAACCGCGTGGTCGGCAGTTTCACCAACGGCCAAACCATCCCGTTGGCGCAGGTTACGCTGGCGACTTTCAACGGCGAGAATTCGCTGCAGGCGCTAAACGGCGGGGCCTACGCCGCCACTGCCGATTCGGGACCGCCGATCTACGGCGCGACCGGCAAGATCACCGGCAGCTCTCTGGAAACCTCCAATGTCGATATCTCCACCCAGTTCAGCAACCTCATCGTGGCGCAGCAGGCCTATTCCGCCAATGCCCGCGTCATGACGACCGCGAACCAGATGATCCAGAGCTTGCTGCAAGTAATCCAGTGATTTCGTTCGGTGAGGTCGCCCAGTCGCCGCCATGAGCATTAACCAGGCGCTGTCCGCCGCAGTGGCGGGCGTGAACGCGACCCAGCAATCGTTGTCGGTGGTCGCCGGCAACGTGGCGAACGCCAATACGCCCGGCTATGTCGAGGAGAGCGTCAATCAGGTCGAGGTCGGCGGCGCCGGCCAAACCGGAGCGGGCGTCGACGTTACCGGCATCAATCGCAATCTCAATGCCCTGCTGCAGAGCCAATTGCGGACTGAAACGTCCGGCGGCTCATACGCCGACGCGACCGCACAGCTCTATCAGCAGCTGCAGCAGATTTACGGCACGCCGGGATCGTCGACATCGTTCGACGCGATATTTAATAATTTCACCAGCGCATTGCAAACTCTGTCGACCAGCCCGAGTTCGTATTCGGCGCAGAGCGCCGCGATCGGCGCCGCGCAAGGTGTGGCGCAAAACCTCAACTCGATGACCGCCGGCATCCAACAGCTGCGCGGCCAGGCCGAAGCGGGCATCGCCAATGACGTCCAGACAGCCAACACTGCGCTGGCGCAGATAGCGCAAATCAATCAGCAGCTTTTGGGCGCCGCCCCCGACAGTTCCACGGCAACGCTGGAGGATCAGCGCGACCAGGCCGTCACGCAGATTGCGCAGCTGATGAACGTCAACGTGGTGCAGGGGAGCAACAATCAAATTTCGCTATTCACCGGCACGGGTCAGCAACTGGTCGCCGGCGGGCAGGCTTCGCAATTGTCATTCGGCAATGTCGGCGCATTGTCGGCGACGTCGCAATGGAGCGCCGATCCCAGTCAAGATGGCGTCGGCACCATAACGCTGACGTCGCCGGGCGGCACTGCCACCGACCTGATCGCCGCGAACGCCATTCAATCGGGCCAGATCGGCGCCTATTTGCGGATGCGCGACAGCATCCTGCCGCAGGCACAATCGCAGCTCGATGAAATCGCGAACCAGATGTCGCAGGCGCTGTCGAACCGGACGACGTCCGGCACGGCGGTGACGTCCGGGTCGCAGGCCGGTTTTAGCGTCGACGTCGGCAGCCTCGCCGCGGGCAATACGGCGCAGCTTACCTATACCGATGCGCAGAACAAACAACACACCGTCACCATCGTCGCGCTGGGCGCGGGAGGGTCCTTGCCGGCGCAGTCGGCCAATTCGAGCAATCCGGCGATTGGAGTGAATTTTGCCGCCGGCATGGGCTCGGCAATTTTGCAACTCAATGCCGCGCTTGGCGCCAACCTGCAGTTCTCCAATCCATCCGGCACCGTCTTACAGGTGCTCAACAGCGGCAGCGGTAATGTCGTCAACTCGCTGGCGGCGACTTCGACCGTCACGTCGCTGCAGAGCGGCGGTCCGCAGCTGCCGCTGTTCACCGATGGCGGCGCGCCGATTACCGGCGCAATAACGGCGAGCGGCTCGCAGACAACGGGTCTCGCCGGCGCGATCGAAGTCAATCCCGCGGCGGTCGCTTCGCCGTCGAGTCTGGTCGCCTATGCGGCCAACACCGCCGCCGGCGATCCGACGCGTCCGAATTTCCTGCTCAGTCAGATGGCCGGTGCGACGCTGACCTATTCACCGGCAACCGGCCTCGGAACCGCCTCGGCGCCTTATACCGGCACGCTGACGCAATATATGAGCGCGGTCGTCAGCCAGCAATCGCAGGCCGCCAACGCCGCAACCAGTTTGCAGCAGGGCCAGGACACCGTCCTCACCGCTCTGCAACAACGATTCAACGACCAGTCCGGCGTCAATATCGACACCGAAATGTCGAACCTGATCGCGCTGCAAAACGCCTATAGCGCCAACGCCCGAGTGATGTCGACGGTCGAGCATATGATGACGACCCTGTTGCAGGCGGTATCGTAATGAGCATTACCGGACCGGGATCGATTACGGCGGCCAGCGTGATGGCCCAGAACAGTATGATGACGCAGCTCAACACGTTGGGCCAGGAACTGGCGAGCGGTCAGGCGGCGCAAAGCTATTCCGATCTGCAATCGCAAGCCGGTGTGGCGTTGGCGCTTAACGCGCAACTCTCGGCCATCACCGGCTACGGCAACACCGCGACGACGGTGGGGACGACGTTGACGATTGCGCAGTCGGTACTGACCCAGCTCGGCAGTGCCGGCACCGCCGTCCAGCAGGCCATCAACCAGCAGGGCGCGTTTACGCTTGACAATAACGGTCAGACGGCCACGCAGGCGACCGCCACGGCCCAGCTCGACAATGTCTTGTCGCTCCTCAATACTCAGGTCGGCGACAACTACATTTTTTCGGGTAGCGCGACCAACCAGCCGTCTGTCGCCAGCGCCACCGACATTCTCAACGGCAACGGCGCGCAAGCCGGCTTGACGCAGGTGATCGCCGAGCGCCAGCAAGCCGATCTCGGCGTCAGCGGGCTTGGCCGCCTGAGCGTCGGACTAACCGGCTCGGGTTCCACCGTGACCCTCAGCCAGGACGGCTCGCCATTCGGCTTTCAACTGACCGGCGCGAATTCCAGTCTGACCGGCGCAACCGTTGCCGGGCCGTCGGGTTCGCCGGAGTCGATCTCGATCGATCTCGCATCCAATCCGAATCCCGGCGATTCCGTCCAGTTCCAGCTCACGCTTCCCGACGGCTCGACCCAGACCATTTCGCTGCAAGCGACAACAAGTTCGCCGCCAGGCGTGAACCAGTTCGCCATCGGCGCATTGCCGTCGGATACCGCGACCAATCTGCAAACGGCTCTGACATCCGCGATCTCCAGTCTTGCGCAGACCGCACTGCCGGCTGCCTCCGCCATCGCCGCCGCCAACGAATTCTTCGGTTCGGATCCGCCGCAGCGGGTCAATGGCTCGCCGCCCGACACCTCGACGGGTCTGGCGAACGGCACCGCGGCAAATACCGTGTTCTGGTACACGGGCGAGAACGGCAGCACGCCGGCGCGGCAAACCGCGACCGCGCAAGTCGGACCGACGATGACCATCGATTGCGGCATGCGCGCCAACGAGCAGGCGCTGACCAATTTGGTCGCAAACGTGGCCGTGCTGGCAGCGACGACCTATTCGGCGAGCGATCCGAATGCCCAGGCCAACTATCAGGCGTTGAGCCAGAAGGTTGCGGCAAACCTCGATGGCAAACCGGGTACCCAAACGATCAGCGGTATTGAAGCCGATCTCGCCAACGCGCAGACCACCGTCGGCAATGCAGGCAAGCTGAATGCGCAAACGCAGACGACGTTGCAGGATATGTTGCAGAATATCGATGGCGTGAACCAGAATCAGGTCGGCGAGCAGATCCTGACCTTGCAGAACAGCCTGTCGGCGTCGATGTCGGTCACCGCGCGGCTCGCGCAGTTGAGCCTGGTGAACTTTCTCGCACCGGTCACGGGATAGAACGCCAAAGCATGATCCCGAAAAGTGGAACCCGGTTTTCGGAAAAGATCATGCGCAAACAAAAGGCTAGAGCGGGACAATGATTCAAGCAAATCGCATCCCGCTCCAGCCGTGTCACGCGGCGGCCGGCGTCCTGATAAATATCGAGTCGGCGGCGCAGGTCGCGTTGCGCCCGAAATTATCGGTGAACCGTGTGTCCACCAGGTAATCGCCGGGATGCGCGCCGACAAACCCTCGCAGCGTATCGCGCTTCACGTCGCTGTCCTCGACCACTAGATAGTCGCCGGGCGACAAGTAGCCGTGAAAGTGTTCCAAAACCGCGTCCACATTGTGATGCGCGTCTTCGATGACGAGCCAGGGGTGCGGCTCCGAGTGCAGAAATTTCGGGGCGAACAGATGCTCCGGATCGGAGCAATCGCCCTGGACAAATTCGACGCCCGGATAGTCGATTGCGACCTTGGCGCGATCGACCGAGTGAATACGGCCCTCTATACCGCAGATCGCGAGATTATCGGCGAGCCAAATTGCGCTGGCGCCCAACCCGGAGCCGATCTCGAACACGGTGCGCGGGCGAAGTTCGGCGATCAGCGCCGGGTACATCGCAAAATCGAAGACGTTCTTCATCAGCGGTATGCCGCGCCAGCGCAGCAGCGACGGCGCGCCCTGGCAGGTGAGCAGCACGTCGACGCCGAACTCGGTGCCGAACCGCGGATGATAATGGGCGCCCGATCGCTCGCGCTGCGCATATTCGACAAAGCGCCCCTGCCGCCAGCGGTCGAGAAAAAGACGCAGCCGCTGCAGGTCCCATTGCAGGCTCTGGCCTTGCGCGGGCGACCGTGCGGCGCTCTCGCGCACGCTGTCCTCCCACGATCGGGTCTCGTCGAAGCCCATTAATTGGGTGAGCACGCGCACAAGCCAACTGTCGAAAATGCTGCGCAGCCCATTTTGCCGGCCCTCGATTTTCGTGCGGGTCTCGACAACGAACTCGAGCGCGGCCGCCTTCAGCGCGTCGCCGGCTATCAAATCCGCCGCTTGCGTCATGATAATCCCCAGCGGCAGGCGCGCCCCCGGCGCCGCAAGATGGCCGCCATGGGCCCTTCGAGGCATCACGGACTATAGAAAATCATGGTAAAGAAATTGCTTCCGCGCATCGTCCATCGGGGGAACTGCCGGCTCGAACGGTCCCGGTTTTTTACATGGGCCGGCAGCTCATTGTCGGCCGCCATCATGGCGTCGATGACCAACTGTTAACCCTAACGACCTACGCTGACCCGCAGAATTCGCTGGAACCGGCTTACATTTTCGGGGGCAACATGTGCGGTATCGCGGTTGCCGTCGATTGGGACGGCGCCGAAGCGGCGGTCCGGCGTTTGATCGCGGGCATGTTGCATCGAGGCGACGTTACCGATCCGCTTGTCATGGTCGGCAGCACGATCGCGATGTGCACGCGCCGCCTGCGCATCGTGGACGCCGCGCATGGCGCGCAGCCGCAAGCGTCTTTCGATAAGCGCCTTCTCGTCTCGTTCAATGGCGAAATCTACAATCACGTCGCGCTACGCCGGGAATTGGAGGCGCTGGGCGTGCGCTTCCGAACGGAATGCGACACCGAGGTCGTCGCCAACGTGCTCCGCGCCTGGGGCCAGGCCGGCATCAAGCGTCTGGCCGGCATGTACGCCTTCGTTGCCGTCGATACGGCCACCGGCGAGTTCCTTGCCGCGCGCGACCCTTTCGGGGTCAAGCCGCTCTATCTGATACAATCGTCCACGGGCTTTCTGTTTTGCTCGGAAATCCGGCCGTTGCTGGAGGCAACCGAAGACGACGACGTCCTATTATTGCCGCCGGGCCACCTGTTGACCCGCAATTTTTGCGGACGCCATTACAATCTGCCGGCAGCGGCGCCATCGAGCGCCGCCTCGCCACGGGAGCTGGACCGCGTTTTATCGGAAGCCGTGCGCGTGCGCGTGCCGTCGGACCTTCCGGTTGCGGCGTTGTTCAGCGGTGGCATCGATAGCACGCTCGTTATGCATTATGCGCGGCGATTTTGCCCGGCCATGCCGGGCTATATCGCCGTCGGCAGCAACGCGCCCGATTACAGCTACGCCAAGCGCTATGCCGAGGCGACCGGTCTGGATCTACGCGAGGTCGCCGTTGCAGCGCACTGCGCCAAGACGCTTTCCCTCATCGAGACGGTCGTCGACGCGGTGGAAACATTCGAGCCGGCGGTGATCCGTCCCAGCCTTCACACCTATCTGCTCGCGCGACGCATCCACCAGGATGGCTTCCGCGTCGCGCTCTGCGGCGAGGGTGCCGACGAGCTGTTCGCGGGTTATGCCCCGCTGGAGGACGCATTTACGCAATCGAACGGTGCGGGACGCTATGTGCAGCAGCAATGTCTGGGCATGATGCATCGCGCCAATCTGCAAAGGGTCGACCGCTGCTCGATGCAATTCCAGCTCGAAATACGCGAGCCGTTCCTGGATCAGACGGTGGTCGGTTATGCGAGCGAGCTCGGCGAGTCGGCCTTGGTGAAACAGACCGGCGACGCGCCGGTCGGCAAGGCGCCGTTACGCGCGCTCTATGATTTGTATCCCTCCGAGCTGCCGGCTTCTATTCGCGATCGGCAGAAAATGCTTTTTCACGAGGGCGCCGACGGCGACGTGGGCGGCTCAGGCTGGCTTGATCTGTTCGAGGCCGCCGTGTCGGATGACGATTTCCACGATGGACAACGGGAATTCGCCGATTTTAAAATTGCCGCCAAAGAAGAGCTGTTTTATTTGCGGATACTCGCCGCCAAGATGGATGTGAAGCGGGTTCCGCATCTGCGCGGGCGGCTCCGATTGGATATGCCGCGCGCCGCCTGACCGGTGTGGCGTAAAGCTGTCGTCTTTTACGCCTTGTCGCGCAGGCCTGCGGCAATACCGCGATTGATCTTGATGATCGACGTCAGATGGTCCGGTTTCGGTTTGGTCATCAGTGAAAACGTCTCGGCCATAATGTACACGCCGAGCCGCCTGATATTGTCGCGGACGGCGACCGGCAACTTGTTGTTTTCGCTCGTCACCGCGTCGAGGAATATCGTCCAAAGCCGGCGGTTGTATAGCAGCGCATCGTTAAGCCCGAGCGGCTTGTCGCGCCAGGAATCGTAAACCGCCTGCAATTTTGCCGCGGCTTGCAAAAGCAAGTTCGCCTCAAGTTCACGCGGGCCTGCCGTTTCGATGGCGGTCTTGGCGTAGGCGTTGCTGGCGTAGTGCATATCGAGATGTTCCCTTTCGTAGGCAATGAGCCTGCGCGCTTCCTTTAGGGCTTTATATGGCTCGCCAGTTAAGATTCGATTGTTGATGCTTTCAATAGAGCTCTTCGCGCCGGGCGCGGCCTTGAGGAATTCACCCGCTAGCCGAAAGTAAAGCGCGTGGTGGTCCTGCGGCTGCTTGGCCGTGTAGATGAACTGCACGGCAAGATAGATGGACTTAGCCAGGGTGTCTGCGCGACTCAGCGACATGATGTCCTTTTCGCGCAGAATCGGAACCGTCCCCTCGATTATCAGACGTGTGCGCTGGTCGGAATTGGTGACGACGCAGTCGCCAAGGATGACGCGCTCGTTCGGCTTAAGTTCGATCTTAAGAGGCACGTTGAGCCCTCGCACGCCGGACCATGGTCGGGGATGCGAGTTAAGGCGCCGCTAAGCGCAACGGCTGCGCAAGTAACGAAAATGCGAGCAGGCGAGGGGAGTCGGTTTCGGCTCGGCTCGCGCGTTGTTCCACAACAAAAGACGGCGGGGCTTTCGCCCCGCCGTCTTCACCAGAAGGCCTGTACCAGAGGAACTTAGCCGAACAGTTTGAGCACCGACTGATTCGCCTGATTGGCGATGGACAGTGCGGAGATTTCAAGCTGCTGCTGAGTTTGCTCGGTCAGCAGGTTGGCGCTGGCCTGGTTCTGATCGGCCAGGACGAGGTTGCTGGCGCCCGTCTGCAGGGTGTTGATCAGGTTGGTCTCGAACGTCTGGCGGGTCGAGATGGTCGACGAGTTGGTGCCGAACGTCTCGGTCTGGGCCCGCACGGTGCTGATCGCGGCATTGATCGCCGTTTCCGCCGTCGTGATTGTCGAGGCGGTCTGGAACCCGCCGGCTGCAATCGACGAGAGGCCAAGTCCCGAGTGGGTGAAGTTCACGCCGCTGATGGTCAGCGAACTGGTGCCGTTCTCGTTGAAGTTGACCGTCAGATTGTTGCCGTTGAGCAGGTTGACGCCGTTATAGGAAGAGTCGCCGGCGAGCTGATCGATCTGGGTCAGCAAGGAGTTGTAGTTGGTTTGCAGCGTGGTGCGCGTGCTGCTCGTCCCAGTGACGGCAGTGGCGACGAGACCGAACGCCCCTTGCTCTGCACCGGAAGCGGTAAAGCTGGTGCTCGGCGAATTGGCGGTAAGGACCAGATGTCCGCTGCCGTCGTCGGTCGCGGTGACAGCGCCCGTGCTGCCGAGGCCCGACGTGCCGTTGATGTCAGCCTCGATGGTGCTGAGCGCGGCGCTGGCGACCACGGAGACGGTATATGTGGTGCCGCCCGTCGCGATCAAAAGATTGCCCGCGGCGAGTGTATTGGTGGTGAGAGAGACCGTACCGGTCGTCGTGCCGGCCGTATCGTTAGAGGCCTGCTGCGCTTGCTGCGCGGTGGACAGCGCCTGTTCGAGCAGGCTGGTCAAGCCGGTGAGGCCGTCGTTGGCCGCGTTAAGCGTCTGTTGCGCTTGTCCGACCTGATCGAGCAGGGCGCTGAGGTCGTTGGCGCGGTTGGTCAGCGACTGCGAGGTGAAGTAGGAGGTCGGATTGTCGAACGCCGTGTTGACCTTCTTGCCGGTGGAAAGCTGTTCTTGCGTGGTGTTCAGGTCGTTTGACGTGTTCTGCAGCGCCAGCAAGTTCTGGCGGATGCCGCTACTCAAGGTAATGTCAGACATCGTGGTACCCTTCTGGTTACTGGCCGTACTGGCTTTGCACTTGCTGTACGTGTTGTACCGGCGCGTGCAGGTTCCGATCGCAACGATCGGCTGCCGAAGGTTTGCCGTAATTCGTTTAAAGACGTGTAAATACGCATATTTTCCGCGCGCCGCGCTGCCTCGCGACACGGCGCGCTCGGTCTTGCATTTGGGCCTAAGGGTGCCCGTGCCATGGGCTTTTTCGACTTTTCGATAAAGGCCGGGCAGTCCTTTAAATCGGCGTTAACCATTCTTCTTTGCTAATGATTAACCATGTTTTGAGACTAGCCTTCATCGCGCCGGATATCGGGGAACTCGGTCACAGGTGGCTATGGCGAAGATGAACGCTCGGGACGTCTTGATGCCGACCGCCGCCGCCGATGCCTCCGGGCCCGAAAGCTTGGAGCGCAATACCTGTGTCAATCTCGTGGTCGCAACGCCGTGCTTCGGCGGGCAGATTTCAGTCCTTTACGCGGCATCGCTGTTCAAGCTGCAAAAGCTGATCCGCGACTATAGCGGCCTCAATCTCAAGGTCTTGTTCAAGGACGGCGACGCGCTGATCACGCGAGCGCGAGCGAGCCTGATGTCGCAATTCCTCGACGATCCGGAGTCGACTCATTTGCTCTTCGTCGATGCTGATATCGGCTTCGAGCCGGATCAGGTTCTGCGCCTGCTCGAATGCGGTGCCGATATGTGCGCCGCGGTCTATCCGATCAAGCGGATCGATTGGGAAAAGGTAAAGACGACAGTCCAAGCCGGCCGTGCCGACCCGGCCGCTGCAGCGCTGAAATACGTGTTCGAAGTCGAAGACGCCGACGCCGTGATCGAAAAAGGCGGCTTCATCAAGGTCCGCTATGCCGGGACCGGATTTCTCATGATCCGACGCCAGGCGTTGGAGCGGATGTGCGGGGAATATCCGCACCTGCGCTACAAGCGCGATCATTCGCTCGATGCCGTGACGACAAGCGCGAATCGCGTCGCTTTGTTCGAATGCATGATCGCCGAGGACGGCACTTATTTGAGCGAGGACTTCGCTTTTTGCAAGCGCTGGACCGATATGGGCGGCGAAATCTGGGCGGATCTCAAAAGCAAACTCAAGCACGTTGGGCCGATGTCATTTTACGGCGACCTGTCGTCGCAATTCGCCGCCGTGGACTCCTAGCGGCGCGATCAGGCGAGCAGGTTGACGAGACTCCCGCTCAGGCCGTCGCTGGAGAGCAGTGTTTCGGCCGAGCTGCCGGTTTGAAGCGCAAGCGCCGAGTTATGGAAAACGGCCGAGGACGACGTGGTCGAGCTGCTGCTTGCACTCACTGAGGAGCCCGTCGACGCGCTCGAAGAACCTGAGGAACTGGAGCTACTGGAAGAGCCGGCGGCGCTGGCGGTCTTGGCAGGGGACGCCGCTATCGGCGAGAAACTGTTGTTCCCAGTGCCGAATCCGACATTCGCCGCATAGGTGCCGCCGATCGTGATCAAAGCGGTAGTGGTCTTGCCGGAGATAACCAGTTGGCCGCTGCTGTTGAGCCACGCGGCCGCGCTGGCGTGGCCGTAACGGTTAGCGTTGATGGCGTCGAGCAGATCGCCGACCGTATCGGTGCCGGTTGACGTGTAGGTCGTCGTTCCAGTGCCGTCGCTGACGCTGATCGTGCCGCCCTTGAGAACTCCCAGAGTGAACAACCCGGTACCCGCCGTGACCGGCACTTTGCCGGTTCCGATCGCCGGAGATGCGGATACTGCGGCGGAATTCGAAGAGCTGGAAGAACTGGACGAGGAGCCACTCGATCCGCTCGTTGACGAGGGCGCGGTAGAGCTGCCGCTGCCCTTAAGGACTTTCTCTACCGCCGCGGTCAATTGACTGTTGACGCGCCGCAAGGCGGTCTGGTTGGCAATGCTGGCCAAGCCCTTGGCCTGGGCCGTCATGGCACTGCTCATCGCCGTGATCACAGCGGTGCTTTGGGCCTGAGACTGATTTTCGGCCTTCGCCTGGCTCCAGTAGTTCTGGTCCTGCTGCCAGAACGAAATGCTGCTAATGGCCATGGGACCTACAGGCTTCTCGGTCGAGTCGTCGTGTTCGTCATTCATGGCCGCCCGCAGTTAATTTTGCGTGTGAGTTCGAGTGCGATTAACCCCGGGTTAACCGTGTTGCCCGACCTTGTTTGCCGGCAGCGCGGCAACGGCCGGCGTTCGGCTTCGGGCAAATTCCGGTCGGGAAATGGCTAGTTTCGCCGCGCAACACATCCAGCAAGCGCTGACGCTCCACCAACAGGGGCGGCTCGACGACGCCCGGCAAATCTACGACGCAATTCTAGAGGCCGATCCAAACCAGTTCGACGCGCTTCATCTCGGCGGCGTGCTGAGGCACCAGCAAGGTCAATCGGTCGAAGCCTTGTGCCTTGTCGCCGGGGCGCTGCGGGCGAAGCCGGGATCGGTCGAAGCTCTCACGAATTACGGCGTTATTCTTGATGCGCTCAAACGCCACGAAGAGGCGCTGGCAAGCTTCGATACGGTGCTGGCGTTACGCTCCGACGACGCCGCTGCGCATTACAATCGCGGCAACGCCCTGAAGGGTATCGGGCGCCATGACGACGCGCTCGAGAGCTATGACCGCGCGCTGGCGCTGGCGCCCAATAATGCCGACGCGCACTACAATCGCGGCAATACGCTTGCGCTGCTGGGTCGGCACCACGAAGCGCTCGCAAACTATGACACGGCACTGACGCTGCGTTCTAAGCACGTTCCGACATTAAACCGGCGCGGCAATGCGCTCGCCGCGCTCAATCGGCCCGACCATGCGCTCGCCGCCTATGATGCCGGACTGGCGCTCGATCCGGCGAACGCGGACGCGCTCAACAATCGCAGCGTAGTGCTGTTGGAACTGGGCAGAAGCGATGAGGCGCTGCAAAGCTGCGAGCGCGCGGTCGCGGCGAGGCCGGACCACGCCGATGCGCACTACAATCGCGGCAATGCCTTGCGGGCGCTTGCTCGATTCGAAGACGCGCGCTCGAGCTACGCGGCGGCGATCTCGCTTGAGCCGCGTCGCGTCGATGCGCTTAATAATATGGGGTTGTCGCTGGTCGAGCTCGGGCGGCACGCCGATGCGCTGGCATGTTTCGACGCGGTGCTCGCACTCGATGCCAATCATCTTGCTGCACTTCACAACCGCGCCAACGCGCTGTTCGAGCTGGGCTCTTTCGAGCAGGCGCTGGGGCCTTGCGAAAAGATCCTCACGGCGAATCCAGTACACGCGGATGCGCTTAATACCCGCGGTGTCGTACTCGCGAAGCTGCACCGGTTTAACGAGGCCTTGTCATGCTACGACGCGGCGCTGGCGGCGGCGCCCGATCGCGTTGACGTCGAAGTCAATCGCGGCAGCGCTTTGCTGGAACTCGATCGGCATGCCGAGGCCCTTATCTGTTTCGACAACGCGCTTTCCCTCGATCCGGAAAATTTCACCGCTCTGGTCAACCGGGGAAATGCCTTCATTAGGGACAAACGTTTCGCCGAAGCACTCGAAAGCTACGATAAGGCGCTGGCCAAAAGTCCCGAACATGCGGCGGCACTGACCGACCGTGGCGTTGCGCTAGCCGAAATGGACCGTTTCGACGAAGCGCTCGCCGCGCACGAGCGCGCGCTTCGTATCGAGCCGCACGTCGTTGCCGCTCATGTCAATCGCGGCAATGCGTTGCTCAAACTGACGCGAATGGAGGAGGCGCTCGAGAGCTACGCCGAAGCGCTCGCGATGGATCCGAACAACGTTGACGCAAATTTCAACGCCGCGATCACGCGGTTGTGCATCGGCGACTTTCGCGAAGGCTGGAAGCAATACGAATGTCGATGGAAAAAGAAAGAGTTCCAGGAGCAGCGGCGTACGCTTCCTCAACCGATGTGGCGCGGCGAGAAGGATTTAAAGGGCAAGACCGTGCTGCTCCTCGCCGAGCAGGGCTTTGGCGATATCATCCAGTTCGTGCGCTATGCGCCGCTCGTTGCGGCGCTCGGCGCCAAGGTGGTTGTGGGTGTTCCGGCCTCGCTGAAGTCGCTGATGTCGACCGTGCCCAAGGTTTCGCTGGTGTTGAGCGACGGCGAGCCAATGCCCGGCTTCGATTTCCACTGCCCGATGTTGAGCTTGCCGCTGGCGTTTGCGACCGAGCTCGCGACCATCCCGGCGAATATTCCTTATTTGCGGCCGGCTCGAGAGCGAATGGCGAAGTGGAACGCGAAACTACCCGGCGACGGCCGCCTGCGTGTCGGACTCTGTTGGGCAGGCAACAGCAAGCATCAGAACGACCGCAATCGCTCCATATCGCTCGATCGTTTGGCCGCAGTGCTCTCAGTGCCCGGCGTCAATTTCGTCAGTGTGCAAAAAGAAGTTACCGAACGCGATGCGGGTTTGCTGCGCGACCATGGCGTCGTTCAGCTCGGCCAGGAATTCGCGGATTTTTCCGACACCGCCGCGGTCGTTGCGATGCTTGATCTTGTCATTGCCGTCGATACCTCGGTCGCGCATCTCGCCGGGGCGATAGGCAGGGCCGTTGCGCTATTGGTGCCGTTCTCGCCGGATTGGCGGTGGCTGCTCGACCGTGCCGACAGTCCCTGGTATCCGACGATGCGGCTGTTCCGGCAGACGGCAATAGGCGATTGGACCGGCCCGGTCGAGCGGCTGCGCCAAGAGCTTACCGATGCTGTCCGCCGTCCGTCGAGGCAGCGATGATCGGGGCCCAGTCTGCCGCCGTGCTTCGGCCGCGACCGCTCGATGACATCGAGCAGGCGTCGGCGCTGCATCGGGCAGGGCAGTTCGACGAAGCAGCGAAACTTTGCAGCAAAATCCTCGCGGCAAAGCCCGATCACTACGATGCGCTGCATCTGCTCGGTTTGCTGCGCCACCGGCAAGGACGAAACGCTGACGCGCTTCGGCTCGTCGGCGCGGTACGCGAACGCGCACCCCGGTCTGCCGAAGTGCTCGACAATTATGGGCTTATTCTCGCGGCGCTGGCCCGCCACGACGAGGCGCTGGCGAGCTTCGAGGAGGCGCTCGCGATCGACTCCGGCAACCTCCATGCCCTCGGTAATCGCGCCGGCGCTCTTAAGCGCCTCAAGCGCCCCAAGGAGGCGCTCGCCGCTTACCAAGCCTTACTCGCGAAAAAAGCCGACGATCTCTGCGCGCTCAACGAATGTGGCGGGCTTTATGTGTGGCTGGGGCGTCCGGCAGAGGCGCTCGCTTGCTACGAAACGGCGATCGCGATCGCGCCCCGCATGGCGGAGCTGCACGTCAATAAGGGCACCGCGCTGGTTGCGTTGAACCGCTTCGCCGATGCGCTGGAAAGTCTTAATGCCGCGCTTGCGATCAACCCCGAAAGTGCGGAAGCGCATTACGATGCCAGTCTCGTGCGATTGCGGCTCGGCGATTTTGCGAATGGATGGCGCGAATACGAGTGGCGGTGGCGCAAGGCCGACCGCTCGGGAAAACCGCGAGACATAGCCGCGCCGCTGTGGCTCGGCGAGCAGCCGCTTGCGGGCAAATCGATTTTGTTGCTTGCCGAGCAGGGCCTCGGCGACACCATCAATTTCGTGCGCTACGCGCCGCTGGTCGCTGCGCGAGGCGCTACCGTCATTCTCGGCGTGCAGTCTCCGCTCAAGACGCTCGCCGCGACCGTGCCTGGCGTCTCACTGGTGCTGGGCGACGGCGAGCCGGTGCCGCAGGTCGATTTCCACTGTCCATTGCTCAGTCTGCCGCTGGCTTTCCAAACCGAGCTTACCACGGTGCCGACGAACGTTCCTTATCTGCGGCCGCAACAAGAGCGTCTGGCCAAGTGGCGAGACAGGGTGCCGGCGCCCGGCGGCTTGCGAGTCGGAATCTGCTGGGCCGGCAGCAGCGTGCATCTGAACGACCGCAATCGCTCGATGCCGCTGCATCGTTTTGCGAAGCTTTTGTCGATACCCAACCTCGTTTTCATCAGTGTGCAAAAAGTGGTCAACGACGAGGATGCGGCAATCCTGCGCGAGCACGGCGTCATTCAGCTGGGACAGGAATTTGGCGACTTTGCCGACACCGCCGCGGTCGTCGCAATGCTCGATCTCCTCATCACCGTCGATACCTCGGTTGCCCATCTTGCCGGCGCAATGGCTAAGGCTGTCGGCATGCTGCTGCCGTTTTCGCCGGATTTCCGCTGGATGCTCGATCGCACAGATAGTCCCTGGTATCCGACCGTCCGTCTGTTCCGGCAAAGCGCGCCCGGCGATTGGGATGGTCCGATTGCGCGCATGCACCAGGAGCTTGCCGGCCTTGCTTGCCGGTGCGCAAACCATGCTTAGGCGCTACGACCTGCGGCTGATGGCGAGCGGCCGGGCGTGCTTGGAACCGGACGCCGCGGCCCGACCGGTCGCGCCATAGACCTGCGGGGAAGCCTTGCGGGCCAAATCGCCGGACAGCCGGCGCATGATTCCCTCCGACACCGCGTGCGCGGTTGCCAGCACGACCATGTTCTTCTGCAAAATGCCGCGGAATGTTTCGTGCAGCCGAACCAGCGCGGCGCAATGGGCGGGAGCTGACCGCCGCAGAAAATTGGCGTTTGACGTCACGCGTTCGCCGGCTGCGAACAACCGGCCGGCAAGTTCCGCCTTGGTCGGTTCAAGCGCCGCAGCCTTGCGGATGCGGCCGTCATGAACCAGGCGCGTCTCCTGTTCGAGGAGGCCGGCAAGTTTTTCCATCAGTATCGCGAGATCGTCGATCGCCCGTTCGGCTTCCGCGGCGGCGCTGATGGCGCTCATGGCTGCAAACCCTGTTCCTTGAGCAAGGCGCTATACACCATCGGCGCAATGCCGATGCCGCCGGCCTTGGCAAATGACTTTGCGATCTGATCGGTCATGAACGAGCGCCAGATTTTCAACGCGCCGCTGCCGCCAAACGGACCGTCGCCGTCGATGCCGGTGAACATGTCCTGGAACATGCTGCCGAGGAAATTGGCCTCGAAGTTCTGCGCGGCTTCCTTGGCCTTGCCCTTGAGCCGCAGCGCGGCCTGGGTCTGCACGGTCGCTGCATCCCCGATGGAGGATAGCGAAGCGCCGAGATCGACGGGGCCTATGCTCGTCATTACATCACCTCGATGTCGGCCTGGATGGCGCCGGCGGCCTTGATCGCCTGCAGGATGGTGATGAGGTCGCGCGGCCCGATGCCGAGCGCATTGAGCCCGTCGACGATCTGTTGCAGCGAAACGCCTTCGTGGACCATCGCCAGCCGCTTGCCTTCTTCCTGAACGCCGACCTGCGTCCGCGGCACCACGACGGTGCGGCCGCGCGACAGCGGTCCCGGCTGACTCACTTGCGGCGATTCCGAGATGGTGACGGTAAGATTGCCTTGTGCCACCGCCACCGTGGACACCCGCACGTCGCGGCCGATGACGATGACCCCGGAGCGCTCGTCGATGACGATCTTGGCAACTTCGTCCGGCTCGACCTGCAATTGTTCGATCTCGGTCAATAGCTGAACGATGTTTTGCGGAAATTTCTTCGGCAGCGTGAGTTGCACGGTCGAGGGATCGAGCGGCTCGGCAATCGGCGCGCCGATATAATCGTTGATCGCCTCGGCGATGCGCTTTGCCGTCGTGAAGTCGGCATTGCGCAAGGCAAGGCGCAATTGCCCGACGCTGTTGAGCGCGAATTCGATCTCGCGCTCGATGATGGCGCCGTTGGGAAGCCGCCCGACGGTCGGTACGCCGCGGGTGATGCTGGCCGATTGGCCCTGGGCCTGAAATCCGCCGATGGAAAGCGACCCCTGCGCGACGGCATAGACGTTGCCGTCGGCGCCGAGAAGCGGCGTGACCAGAAGCGTGCCGCCCTGAAGGCTTTTGGCGTCGCCCATCGCCGAGGCGGTGACGTCGATGCGGGTGCCTTGGGTGGCAAACGGCGGCAGGTCGGCGGTGACCATGACGGCGGCGACATTGCCGGTGCGGATTTGCTGGCCGCGAATATTGACGCCGAGCCGTTCCAGCATCGCCTGCAGCGACTGCTTGGTGAAAGGTGCATTGTTCAGCGTGTCGCCGGTGCCGTTCAGCCCGACGACGAGACCATAGCCGATCAGCTGGTTCTGCCGGACGCCCTCGATACTGGCGAGGTCCTTGATGCGCGACATTGCCGCCGCTGGCGAAGCGGCACAGGCAAAAATAACCAGCGCGGCAAGCGCTGTTCGACACGTCCCTCTCATCTCTTGCTCCCCAAGAGGCCGGACGGTGCTAGCAATGCCAATTGCGTGCCACTGTGGCGCTTGCGGTTAAGATATTGAAATAAAACAATTATATGCGGCCGGCCCGGCGGGTCGGCGGGACCGGGACGAGCATCCCTTGCCGGTTTCGGCAATTCTTGCCGGCGCGTTTTACTGGCCGTTAACCATAACGGCACACCATCTTGTTGTTATGCGCATCGATGCACCGAACCGGACCGCATTGGCGACGTCGACTGCTGCGGCGCGACGGGCGCCGGGTGGCACTTTTACGCTCGCTCAGGCGGAAGCCCCACAGGCACAGAGTGCGGCCGTGGCGCTGCGCACCTTGGGCGGCATCGACGCCTTGATCGCGCTCCAAGGTATCGAAGACCCGGTGGAGCGCCGGCGCCGCGCCGTCAAGCACGGCCGCCGGGCGCTCGATGCGCTCGACGATCTCAAAATCGGGCTCCTCGTGGGCACGCTGGATCAGGCCACAATGCTGCGGCTCAAGTCCGTCGCCGCCGACCTGCACGACGGCTCCGGCGATGATCGCCTCGACCAGGTGTTGGCCGAAATCGACCTGCGCGTGGCGGTCGAGCTGGCCAAAGCCGGCATGTCCTGAACGTCGGAAGACCCCGATTCTCCCTGGGTTCGTTAGGACTGCACGCCGCAGGGGCGGGGATCGCTAGCCCGTCGATATTCTGCTCGCTATTGGGAACGGGACCGCCATTATCCGCCCGCCACGATCCTTGTTGTCACTGTCATGGACCTTGGATATAAGCCGCGGCGCGAGGGGGCCTCGCGACTGTAGAGTGCGGGAGTAAGCTCAAAATGCAGTTGTTAAAGGGCAAAAACGGTCGAGTCGCCGACAAGCCCGATAAGAACGGTAAGGGCGGGGGAAGCGTTCGGCTAGAGGAAAGACTGTACCGGCCTACCGACAAAGAGGCGTTCATGAACGAGCGCCAGCGGGAGTATTTCCGGCTGAAATTGCTCGATTGGCGCGAGGACATCCTCAAGGAGGCCAAGGAGACGCTGCAGCATCTCCAGGACGAGAGCCAGAACCATCCCGATCTCGCCGACCGGGCGTCGTCGGAAACCGATCGGGCGATCGAGTTGCGCGCCCGGGATCGCCAGCGCAAGCTGATCGCCAAGATCGATGCTGCGCTGCAACGTATCGAAGACGGCACTTACGGCTTTTGCGAGGAAACCGGCGAGCCAATCACGCTCAAGCGGCTTGAGGCGCGTCCGATCGCGACCTTGTCGATCGAAGCGCAGGAACGCCACGAGCGGCGCGAGCGCGTCTATCGCGACGATTGAGCTCTATCCCAGGTTGCGCCGCGCAGTCGGGCGAATTGGTTCTCTTGTTTCGCCACCGCCTCGGGTCGCGCAACCGGGCCACGGCGGTTTGCGCCGATTTCGACTGCTCATGAAGCGCCGCCGCGATCTTTAAGCCTTCGTTTACCGTCCTCCTTTACCAGCCGTTAATGATCGTTGCGCGGGTTGTGCGGCGCTGCGACCGGGAGATTGCGCCTGGCGTAGCATTGCGAAAGTCAATTTGCTGAAAGCTATGTCGAACGGGCCAACGCAGTTCATGGAGCCGAATTGCTCACGCCTCTTACGCCGCGCTCGGCATGCGCATGCGGCAGGCGAGAGCGCCAAGGCGGAGCGGCTTTACTATTCACTGCTGCGATATCATCCCGAAAATTTCGATGCGCTGCACGGGCTCGGGCAACTGCATAGTCAGTGCGGACGCTTCGACACGGCGCTGGCGCTTATTCAGGTTGCGCTGAAGAATGACCCGAGCCGCGCCGAGGGTTTTTCCAGCCTCGGGCTCGTCTTTCATATGCTGCGTCGATCCAACGAGGCGCTGCGGAGCTACGACGAGGGACTGTCGCTCGATCCGGGCAATGTCGAGCTGCTCAACCGTCGCGGCGTGGCGCTGCTCGAATTGCACCGCCCACTCGACGCATTGCAGAGTTTCGAGCGCGTGCTCGCCGTCGATTCCGATCACCTCGATGCGCTCGGCAATTACGGCAACGCGCTGATCAAGCTCAATCGGCCGAGCGAAGCGATCGCGGCCTACGACCGGGCGCTGACCTTCGTGCCCGAGAATGCCAATCTGTTGACCAACCGAGCCGTTGCGCTGCGCCGGCTCGACCGGCCGCGCGAAGCCGTGATGAGCGCAAGCCGCGCCCTCGTCAGCAACCCGAATTTTGTCCAGGCTCGATTTGTCGAGGCCGTTGCGCGGCTGACGCTCGGCGATTTTGCGGCCGGCTGGAGCGGCTACGAAGCGCGATGGTCAGTCGGGCTGTTGGCGTCGCAGCGTCGGAGCTTCACGGCGCCGCTGTGGCGGGGCCACGAGCCGCTCGAAGGCAAGACTATTCTGCTGCACGCGGAGCAGGGGTTCGGCGACACCATCCAGTTCGTGCGTTATGCGGCGCTGGTCGCTGGGCGCGGAGCCGCCAAGGTCATTCTCGAGGTGCAACGCGAACTCGTGCCGTTGCTGGCGGGAGTTTCCGGCGCTGCGGCCGTGATCGCGCGCGGCGAGCCGCTGCCGGCCTTCGATAGGCATTGTCCGTTGCTCAGCCTGCCGCTCGCTTTTGCAACCGAGCTTACGACGATCCCGGCGCAGGTCCCGTACCTCGCGCCGCCGGCGGCGAGAGTCGGGGCCTGGCGCAATCGCCTGCCGCGGCACCGGCGGCTGATCGGCCTGGCATGGTCGGGGGATCCGATCCACGACAACGATCTCAATCGCTCGATGCATTTCGAAACGCTGGCGCCCCTGCTCGATCGGCAGGATGTCGCGTTCGTGTGTCTGCAGCACGTGATACGCGAGCGCGACCGGACGGTCATGCAAAAATCGCCGAACTTATCCCTGCTCGAAGCGAGGTTTGGCGATTTTGCCGATACGGCAGCCGCGATCTCGCTTCTCGACGCAGTCATTTCGGTGGACACCGCGGTCGCGCATCTGGCCGGCGCGATCGGCAAGCCGCTCTTGCTGCTGCTGCCGTTCGCTGCTGATTTTCGCTGGCTGCGCGAACGGCAGGACAGTCCCTGGTATCCGACCGCGCGGCTCTACCGGCAACCGAAATTCGGCGACTGGGACAGCGCGATCGGCGCCTTGCAACGGGATTTAACGCGAGCGCAGCTCCTACCTCCGCCGCGCAGGCTGTCGGCATAGCCGGCAACGATTGCGGCCTCCGGCGGGGAGCTGCCGGAGGCCGCGCCGTATCGGGATCGACGTAACATTATGCGACGCGGATCCCGGGGAGCCGATCAAAACGGCAACAGCACGCTCAGCGCCTGCTGGCCCCACGGCGGCTGCTGAATGTCGGACAGAGTGCCTTTGCCGCCATAGGCGACACGCGCCTCGGCGATCTTGGCCAAATCGATCACATTGTCGCTCTCGATGTCCTCCGGACGCACCACGCCGGCGACCACCAGCACGCGCATTTCCGAATTAAGCCGGACTTCCTGCTTGCCTTCGATCACCATATTTCCGTTCGGCAGCACCTGGGTCACCACCGCCGCGACATTGGTCAACAACTGATCCTGCCGGTTGATCGTGCCGTTGGCGTTGCTCTGCGTGTCGGTATTCGCCGTTATGATGCTGCCCGGCAAGATGGCTTTGGCGGGATGGACGATGGTATTGGCGCCGATGAAATTGGTAATGCCGGAATCCTCGGTCGAAGTGCGCTGGACCTGGGTCTGATCCTGAAATTGCGCCGTGTCGTTGATGTTGACCTTCACCGTCAATATGTCGCCGACCTGATGGGCGCGCTGGTCCTTGAAGAACGCGCGTGAGCCGTTGCGCCACAGTGAATTGGGATTGAACGACGCGGGTTGCGGGGTGGGCATCGGCATTTGCACAGGCTTGTATCCGGGCGACGTCGTTGGATTGGACACCGGCGAAAGCGGCGGCGGATTGCCTATATCTTTCAGCCTGTCGAGCGATGCGCAGCCGGAAGCACCGACGGCCACCGTCGACAACAAAGCACAACGCAACAGCAGAACGCGTTTCGACATCGAACAGCCTCTCACTCGCGACACCTGCGCAACTTACTCGGACAGCTGCGCCGAATTATCGACGACTTGCGTCGTAACGGGACCGACTGTCACGCGGTCCGGACCGGAAATCACCGCTTGCACCACGTGCTTGGTCTCAACATTGACGACGCTGATGGTGTCGCCGAGCGCGCCGCTATCCTTGGCCTGGCCGCGCAGCGTGAGCGTGATTCCGGGCACCTGATAAACGATGGTCACCGTATCGTTGCGGGCGACGATTTCGGGTTTCATCAGGTCGCTCGAGGCGAGCGGCTGGCCGGGACGCAGCGCGTGTCGCGCCGCCAGCCCCAATGCGGCATCGCTGTCGGTGAGCGCGACGCTGCCCTGCGCCTTGGGCCGTCGCACCACGGTGAGATCGGAGGCCTTGAGCACCTCGCCACGCTCAATCGGGCGATCGACCGCAATGGCATCGATGGTCTCGATGGCCGTGCCGGTATAGCGCGCCGGTTGCCGTTGCAGCTCCATGCTATCGGGCATATCGAAGGTCACGTCGAAGCGCGTCGTGCGCGGATCATAAGACAGCGCCAGCACCTGCAGTTCGCCGGTCACATTGGGCTCGACCTGCAGCGTGCGCACGTCGCCATTGAAATTGACCAGGATGTCGCGCGCATTGCCGAAGCCGTACTGTCCGGCCAGTGCCTGCGCGATGCGGGCCGAGACTTCCCGCACACTGATCGCGCGGCTGGCGCGCGTTACGATGACTTCGGCAAGCCCGTGGGTGTCGATGCCGATGAGCTGGTGCGGCCGGATGGCGTCGACAATGCGATCGGTTGCCACCGCGCCGCTGGTGCCGAGATCGGGCGAGCGGAAGATCGGGATGCCGGCGACCGGCCCGGCATTCTTGACGAGGTCGCCGATCGTGACGAGATCGCCGCTGACGGTGACGTTGGCCTTGAGCGCCGGCAGCGGCGCCGGTGCGGGGCTCTGCGCGGCCACTGTGCCGCCCAACGCCAGCAGCAACGCGACGCTTGCGATGAGCAACCGGGTCATGGTCTAGGCCTTTCTCATTTCATCAGCTGCGCGGTCGTCTGCAACATTTCGTCGGCCGCGGTGATGACTTTGGAATTCATCTCGTAGGCGCGCTGCGCCGCGATCAGATTGGAGATTTCGGTCACCGCTTCGACGTTGGATTGCTCGAGGTAGCCCTGCTGCAGCGTGCCGGCGCCGTCCGTTCCGGCGAGTGTGTCCTGCGGCGTCCCCGAGGCCGGCGTCGCCGTGAACAGGTTGTCGCCGTTCGCCTGCAGGCCGGCATTGTTGGAAAAGCGCGTGATGACGAACTGGCCGAGGATGCTGGACGTCGTGGTGCCCGGCAGCTGCACGGAGACTTGGCCCTGCTGGTTGATGGTCAGTCCGCTCGCGTTCTGCGGGATGGTGATGCTGGGCTGAACGATGTCGCCTTCGGCGTTGACGATGCGGCCTTGCGAGTCTTGCTGGAACGAGCCGTCACGCGTATAGCTGAAGGTTCCGTCGGGCATCTGGATCTTGAACCAGCCGTCGCCTTGTATGGCGACATCGAGCGTATTTCCGGTCTGCTGCAGCGAGCCTTGCGTCATCAGACGCGGCGTGCCTACGGTCTTCACGCCGGAGCCGAGCTCGATGCCGACCGGCAGGATGTTGCCTTGATCGGAGGCCTGCGCGCCGATGCGCTGGACGTGCTCGTAGAGCAGATCCTGGAACTCGGCGCGTTGGCTCTTGAAGCCCGTGGTCGTCATGTTCGCGATATTGCCGGCGATGACCTGGACCTGAAGGTCCATGGCCGCCATACCGGTTGCCGCAGTATCAAGCGCACGCATCTGACCGTTCTCCCGAACCTTAACCCTTACGAACTCGGCGTCTGCGACAGCTGCGACAGCGCGTTGCGGCGCTGGTCGCTCTGCTGCTGCAGCACGTTGGCAATATCTGTGTAACTGCGCGTGATCTCGATCAGCTGGGCCATCGCGGCGACGCCGTTGACGTTCGATTTCTCGATCGCGCCTTGAACCACGTAGCTATTCGCCGGCGCCGGGTCTGGCGTCACGCCGGCTGGCGCCGCAAAGGTCGAGCCACCGTCTTTCCGCAGCAGTTGCGGCTTGGCGAAGTTGACGATCTGAAGATTGCCGCGCGGCGAGTCGGCGGCGCTGTTGCCCTCGCGCACGGTGATAATGCCGGTCCGGCTGATGATTACGTCGTGATCGGTCGATTGGAAGGTGATCGGACCGGAAGCGCCGATCACCTGATTGCCGTCGCTGGTGACGAGCTGGCCGGTGGCATTGATCGACAGCGCGCCGTTTCGCGTATAGCGTTGCTGGCCGTTCGCCGTCTGCACGACGAGGTAGCCGCTGCCGTTGATGGCGACGTCGAGCGGGTTGCCGGTGTGTTGGATCGAGCCCTGGCTCATGTCGATCCAGCTTGCGCGGTCTTCCACGTATCTGATGCGGCGATCCGAGCCGGTGAAATTCTGATCGCTGGCCCGCGGCATGAGGTATTGCGCGAACATCGCGTTGTCGGACTTGTAGCCCGTGGTGTCGATATTGGCGATGTTGTTGGCGATGACGTCGAGTTCATGCGTCAGAGCCATCTGCCGCGACAGGCCGACGAGAAGGGCGTTCTCCATCGCATACTCTCCCCTTTTGCGACGAACATGCCGGCGGCTGGCAGTTCGTCTGCGCGCTCAAAGCCGCTCTCCCAAGCCGCTCGCAGCGCCGATTGCGCAGAGCTGGATTGCAGAAGCCGTGCCAAGCCGAAAAGTGGCCGTATAACAGTGCTCTAAGGCTCCGTCGGGCGGCGCGAGGGCAGGCAGAAAAGGCCGCACGCAGTGTCGCACCCGGCAAATAATTCCCGTCGCCGGGACGACGGCAAGTATCCGTTAACCATTACTGCCTAGCTTCGAAAAGTGGGGCGCTACACCAGCGCCGCGTAACGCTCGCAACATTGTCTGCGTTCGGTCCGGCCGGCAGCGTGCGCCCTCACGCGAGCGGGAGCGGTGATGGCAACGACGAACGAAGCTCAGGTAGAAAACGAAAACGCGGACGCTGACGGCGAGGAAGGCAAACCGGCCGCCGCCAAGCGCAAGCTGTCGCTGAAGCTCATCCTGATGGTGGTCGGCGGACTTGTCGTCTTGGGCGGCATCGGCGGCGGCGCCTACTTTTTCTTCTTTGCTCATAAGAAAGAGGCCGCCGTTGCCGCCAGCCAGGTCAAACCGCCGGTTTTTTTCGATCTGCCCGATGTACTCGTCAATCTGTCGAGCGGCGGCGCCAACGAGCGCACACAGTATCTGAAAGTCAAAGTGGTGCTCGAATTGCCGGATCAGGCGCTGTCGGCGCAAATCCAGCCGGTGATGCCGCGCATCATGGACGCCTTTCAGACCTACCTGCGCGAATTGCGGCCGACCGATCTCGACGGCTCCGCGGGATTGTACCGCTTGAAGGAGGAACTGACGCGGCGCGTCGACGCCGCGATCGCTCCGAATCACATCAACGCCGTGCTGTTTAAGGAAATCGTCATCCAGTGACGGTCACAGCCTGAGATTTACCGGACATGCCAGCGAAAGATCAGATCGAAAACGACGCGCTCGCCGCCGAGTGGGGCGTGGCGCTTGAGGCCGAGCAAAATGCGGCCGCCGCCGCTCCGGCCGCCGCTCAACCGGCGGACGGCCACGCCACCAGCGAAGCTATGGCGTCGCAATGGGCGACGATGGTCGATGACGGCCATTTTATCCAGACCACCAAGGGCGGCGCCGAGCGGGTACTCACGCAAGACGAAATCGATTCGCTGCTTGGCTTCAGCCTCACCGATATTTCGCTCAACGACAATTCCGGCATCCGCGCGATCATCGATTCGGCGATGGTCTCCTACGAACGGTTGCCGATGCTGGAGATCATCTTCGACCGGCTGGTCCGTCTGATGACGACCAGCCTGCGCAATTTCACCTCCGACAACGTCGAAGTGTCGCTCGACCGCATCACTTCGGTGCGCTTCGGCGACTACCTCAATTCGATTCCGCTGCCGGCGATCCTCGGCGTGTTCAAGGCCGAGGAGTGGGACAATTACGGCCTCGTCACCGTCAATTCGAACCTGATCTATTCGATCATCGACGTGTTGCTCGGCGGCCGGCGCGGCCAGACCGCGATCCGCATCGAAGGCCGGCCCTACACCACGATCGAGACCAACCTCGTCAAGCGCATGATCGAGGTGATCCTCGCCGACGCCGAACTGGCGTTCAAGCCGCTGTCGCCGGTGAAATTCAATATCGACCGGCTGGAGACCAATCCGCGTTTTGCCGCCATTTCGCGGCCGGCGAACGCCGCCATCCTGGTGCGGCTGCGCATCGACATGGAAGACCGCGGCGGCACCATCGAGCTGTTGCTGCCCTACGCGACCATCGAGCCCATTCGCGACGTGCTGTTGCAGATGTTCATGGGCGAAAAATTCGGCCGCGATCCGAATTGGGAAGGGCATCTGGCGACGGAACTGGGCCAGGCCGAGGTCGCGGTCGATGCCGTGCTCTACGAGGCGCGGCTGCCATTAAAACAGATTATGGAACTCGACGTCGGCGACACGCTGATGCTCGAGCTTAAATCGGACGCTGCCGTGATCGTCCGCTGCGGCGACGTCACGCTGACCGAGGGACGCATGGGGCGCGTCGGCGACCGCGTTGCGGTGCGCGTCGGCAAGCCTCTGCGCAAACCGAACATGACCTTCGCGATGTTCGACTCGGCGGGCGGCTCCGGCAATCGGATGGAGGTACCGTGACGAACGGCATCGGAATAATCATCGACGGACTGGTGGCGATCCTGCTGATGCTCACCATCGGCTACTGCGTCATGCTCAACCGCCGATTGAAGCGGTTGAAAGCCGACGAGCAGTCGCTGCGGGCGACCATCTCGGAGTTGGTCACGGCAACCGAAATCGCCGAGCGCGCCATTGGCGGATTGAAGCTCACCGTGCACGAATGCGACGCCGGTCTGGGCGAGCGGCTGCGCAAAGCGGAGCGCGTCACCATCGAGATCGAGCGCACCGTCGCGGCCGGCAAGGAATTATTGGGCCGGCTGTCGCAGATCGTGACCGCCGGCCGCGGCAGCGACCATGCGGCGGTGCCGCTCGGCGACGCCAAGCGCGAAACCAAGTCCGAGAGCGCGGCGATCGAGGTCAAGGTTGGCGCCCGGGATGGCGCTGCCGGCGCCGATACCAGGATCGACGCCAGAGCGGTCGCGGCGGCGGCGGAAGCTTTCGCCGAGCGGGTGCGCACCAAGGTGCACGGTCTCGCGGCATGATCCGTTACATCCGCGATCTGCGGCTCATTCCGATTGCGCTGATCGCCAGCGCCTGTCTGTTGACGCTTAAGATCGCCGATATCGCCTTGCACGGCTCCGCTTTATTTGCCGGCAATCCTGCAGCGCCGGCGCGTGGCGACGTGTCGGTCGTTCGCCGGATTGCCGACGGCACGGCGCCGTCGGCGTCGGGATCGTCCTGGGCGCAACAGATGTTCAACTTTCCCGACGGCAGCGGCTCGCCGCCGCTGCCGGCTATAGCGCCGACTGCGCTGCCGCAAATCGCCGAACGCGACAGTGCGGACATAACTGGCTCCGTCACCACCGAACCCGCGGGCGGTAACGCCGCGCCGAACACGAAAATCGCCGACCTCGGCAGCGGATCGTCGACGCCATCGGGCAAAAACGCCAAGCCGGCGCCGCCGCCGAGCGGCATGGTGATCCCGACCGACGGCGTGGCGCTGCCATCGGGGGCCGAGCGCGCCATTCTCGAGCGATTGCAACAACGCCGCGAGCAACTCGACAACAGGGGCCACGAACTCGACATCCGCGAGAGCCTGATCCATGCGGCTGAAAAGCGCATGGACGCCAAGCTTGCCGAGCTCAAGCAGGTCGAGGCGCAAATCAAAGGGGAAACCCAGCAGAAAAATGACGCGGAAAAAGCGCGCCTGAAAGGCCTCGTCACCATGTATGAGGCCATGAAGCCCCGCGACGCTGCAAAAATCTTCGACGGTCTCGAGCCCAACGTGCTGCTCGAAATGGCTGCGGAAATCAATCCGCGAACGATGGCGGACATCGCCGCGCAAATGTCGCCGGACGTCGCCCAGCGTCTCACCGTCGAGCTTGCCGACAAGGCGCAGCAGCACTCCAAAGACGGCGACGCCAGCGCGGCCAACCTGCCGAAGATTCAGGGCCAGCCGGCCACGCAATAGGCGAAGGCCGCCGCACGACCCTTGGATGGCCAGCCTAAGCCGCTGTAATCGCTGAATTAAGCCGACATTAAGCACAACGACTTAGCTTGCTGAGGCGGCCGGCGCCGGGACGCAGCGGCGGCCACGAAGGCGCGTCCGCCTGGCTGTCGGTCGAGTTCGGTGTGAGTCGGTTTTGAGTGCTTTCATGACCTGCGGTCGCATCATCCAGCTTCCGGGCTCTCGGCCAAGCTTCGCGTGCCGTTGCAAAATCGTCGCCGCTCTCGCCCTCTCGATTGCGGCCTTTGTCGCGCCATCTGTCGCCGCGCCAGCCGCGCCCGCGCCGCTTAAGACGACGCTCGCCGTCACGACCAGCGGCGGCTATGCGCGACTGGTGTTCACGGCGAGCCAATATCTCGACGGCTCGGCGCGCCAAGCCGGCAACGTGCTGATCATCAGCTTCAAGCAATCGCTCGATGTTTCGGTCGAGCGGGTGGCGCAACAGGCGCCCGATTATATCGGCGCGACACGGCGGGACCCGGACGGCAAGGCGGTTCGCATCGCGCTGGCGCAAAACGTCACCGTCCACGCCATGGCCGCCGGCGAGAAGTTTTTTGTCGATCTGCTGCCGGCGAATTGGAGCGGCGAACAGCCGGGACTGCCGCAGGCCGTCGTCGACGAGTTGGCGCGGCGCGCGCGCGAGGCCGAGCAATTGCTGCAGCGTCAGCGTGCTTCGACGCAGGATCAAAAGCGGGCGCCGATTCGCGTTCACGTGGCGAGCCAACCGACCTTCACGCGCTACCTGTTTGCGGTACCGAACCAGACCGGTGTGACCGTCGAACGCAGCAAGCAAAAGCTGGTTCTGAACGTCGACGCGCCGGTAACGTTCGACCTTGCCGACGCCCAGGCGGCGTTGCCGAAAGCGGTCGAGGAAATATCGAGCGAATTGGACAAGGATTCATCGCTGGTCCGTTTCATTCTCGCCGCCAATGTCGACGTGCGCACGTTCCGCGACGAGGCCGGCTACGTCGTCGACGTGGTCAATCCGACGACCGATCCGGGCGCGGCCGGAGCGCAACCCGTCGACATGCCGCAAGGCGGCGCGCCGGAAACGGCACCGGCGATAAAACCGGCGCGGCAAGGCGCGGCCGGCGAGGGCGATACCGTGCCGAGCCTGGCGGATGCCGCAGCGAAAATTTCGATTGCCGCGGCCTCACCGGCGCCCGCGCCGTCCGCGCCGCCCGCGCCGCCGCCAATGCCGGCGCCGCCGTCGCGCGCGCCTGCTGCACAATCTGTGCCGCCGCCTGCGAAGGCGACCGTCGCGCCGCGCTTAGAGTCGAGACCTGCCGTGCCGAACGCGGCGCCGATGCCGTCGGCCGAAGCGGCTAAAAATGATCCGCCTGTGCCGGCCGCCTCGCCGCCACAGAAAGCGGCTGCCGCAGCCGCTGCGCCCGCTGCCGCGCCGCCGAAGCAGGCGGCCGCGGCGGCGCCTGCACAGCCGGCCGCTGCGATTGCCGTTCCTGCTCAAGCCGCGGCGGCGGCGGCATCAAGCAAAACCGCCGAAACCGCGCCGCCGCATGCGGCCGCGCCGGACGGCGGCGGCAGCGGCGACAAAATCGCCGCCGAGCTCAACGCGCAAGGCGCCGACCTGAAGCTGTCGTTTGCCTTCAAGGCGCCGGTCGGCGCGGCGGTGTTTTCGCGCGCCGATACGCTGTGGATCGTGTTCGACTCCAAGGCCGCGCTCGATTTGAGCGCGCTCGACGGCGAACCGAGCCGCGTTGTTCGCAGCTATGCGGTCACGCATTCCGGCGATGCCGCCATCGTGCGGCTGAAGCTCGATCGTCCGCATCTCTCCAGCGTCGCCGCCGATGGCGCGGTTTGGACGTTGGATATCGGCGATTCCGTGCTCGATCCGACCCGCGCGCTCGACATCACCCGCAATCTGATCGGACCCGATCGATCGAGCGTCACAATTGCGTTCAAGGCGGCGCAGCACGTGCACCGGATCGTCGATCCCGCAGTGGGCGACAAGCTGTTCGTCGTCACGGCGCTGGCGCCGGCGCGCGGTTTTATCGCCGAGCGGGATTTCATCGAATTCCGCGCGCTCGCGTCGACCCAAGGCGTGGCGGTCGAGCCGCTCGCCGACGATGTGAGCGTCAAGCTCGCGCCGGATAAGATTATCGTCGGCCGGCCCGGCGGCTTGACCTTGTCGTCGTCGCTGCAGACCTTGCTGCACGGCTCGGGGCTGCATCAGGCGATGTTCGATTCGCAAATCTGGGGCTCCGATCTGAAAGGCCCGTATTTCGCCCGCCAGTCGCATCTCATCGACATCGCCGCCGCGGCGCCGTCGCGCCAGCGCCTCGAGCCGCGGCTCGGACTGGCGCGATTTTACATCGCGCGCGGCATGTATCCGGAGGCCAAGGGCGTGCTCGACGTGGCGCTCGCCGACGAGCGCAGCAGCGCCGAAAGCGTCTCCGCGCTGGTGCTGCGCGCCGTCGCCGAGGTGATGATGAACCGGCCCGACGACGCGCTCAAAGATCTGGCCGCGCCCGGCGTCGGCGATCAGCACGACGCGCCGCTGTGGCGGGCACTGGCTTATGCGCGGCAGGGCCGCTGGGCCAAGGCGCGCGAGACCTTCAAGACCATGGCGGCGGCGATGGCGACGCTGCCGGTCGAGCTGCAGCGCGTCGCGCTCAAAGACGACATGCGCTCGGCCATCGAGGTCGGCGATTTCGACGGCGCCTCGAACGACCTCAACGATTTCCAGACCGTCGGCATACCGCACGCGATGGAGCCGACCATTGCCGTGCTGATGGGGCGTCTCGCCGAAGGCCTCGACCGCAAAGAGGACGCGCTCGCGGCCTATCGCACGGCCGCCGACTCGTGGGACCGGCCGGCGGCGGCGCAAGGCCTGTTGCGCGAGACCGTGCTGCGCTATCAGCTCGGCGATCTCAAGCGCGACGACGTCATCTCCAAGCTGGAATCGCTGACCACGATCTGGCGCGGCGACGAGACCGAGATCGAGGCGCTCAAAGTATTGGCGCATCTGTACACCGAGGACGGCCGCTATCGCGACGCGTTCTATGTCATGCGCAGCGCCATGGCGGCGCGCCCGGATTCCTCGTTGACGCATCAGATCCAGGACGAGGCGGCGGCAACCTTCGACTCGTTGTTCCTCACCGCCAAGGGCGACGCGATGCCGGCCATCGACGCGCTCGCTTTGTTCTACGACTTCCGCGAACTGACCCCGATCGGCGCCCGCGGCGACGAAATGATCCGTCGGCTCGCCGACCGGCTGGTCGCGGTCGATCTGCTCGATCAGGCGGCCGAGCTGTTGCAATACCAGGTCGATCACCGCTTGCAGGGCGCCGCGCGCGCGCAAGTGGCGACCCGGCTTGCGGTGGTCTATCTGATGGATCGCAAGCCCGACCGCGCCTTGGCCGTGCTGCGGGCCAGCCGCAGCGCCGACCTGTCCAACGATGTGCGCGACCAGCGTTTGCTGCTCGAAGCGCGCGCGCTGTCCGATCTCGGCCGCCACGAACTGGCGCTGGAAGTGATCGCCGACGTGACCGGGCGTCCGGCCATAAGGCTGCGCGCCGATATCCTGTGGGCGGGCAAGCGCTACGATGAATCGGCGGAGCAGATCGAATTGATGTATGGCGACCGCTACAAGGACTTTGCACCGCTGAACGAGGACGAGCGGGCCGACATCATGCGCGCCGAGGTCGGCTATGCCTTGGCGGCGGATTCGCTCGGGCTCGGCCGCTTCCGCGAAAAATATGCCGCCAAGATGGCGGCGACGCCGGACGCGCGCGCCTTCCAGATCGTGTCGGCGCCGCTCGGATCGAGCGAAGATGAATTCGCCGCGATCGCGCATGCCGCCGCTTCCACCGATACGCTGGAAACCTTCTTGCGCGACATGAAGGCGCGCTATGCGGATTTCGGCGCCGTGTCGCCGGCCTCGCCACCGCCGCCGCCACCCGTTGCGCCGCCCGCACCGAGCGCGCCGAGCGCGTCGAACTCGCCGCTGCCGCCGGATCTGCGCCCCGGCGCGCCCGCATTGCCGCCGTTGCCGCCGTTGCCGCCGGCCCGCGCCGCCGGACGCACCGCGGAACGCTAAGCTTCGCTTGCCTGCGTCATCGGCAATCTATGCGGCGCGCTCGCGCGCCCTCTTGCCTTCGGGGCGAGGTGAAACGGCAGTCCCGTTCCCGCGGCGCGTTTTTGCGCGCTCCCTCGCCCCGCCGCGCGGGGAGGGGGTTGGGGTGAGGGAGCCTCTCCGCCGGGCGCAGAATTGCGGGGGCGTCTACAACGATCTCGCTTGGTCCGCTGCGCTCACAATCGCGGAGAGGCCCCCGCACCCTCGCTTTGCTCGACCTCTCCCCGCACGCGGGGCGAGGTGGCTAAAGCAATCCCATTCTCGCAGCGCGATGTACCCGCGAGTCTCAAACAGCGGTGTCGAACGGCCCGTATCCTGTAGCCCGGATGAAGCGGAGCGTAATCCGGGTACGGATCGGTAGGATGGGTAGAGCGACAGCGAAACCCATCGTCTTTCTTCAAGCCACGGTAGGTTTCGCTTCGCTTCACCCACCCTACGAAGCGAAGAAATAAGGGAAGCGGAACGCCGGCAGTCGCACTGTTTCATGTCCCGCACGCAAGCGGCGCGCGGGTCGCGCCACGGATAAGGCGGCTTGCGCCGCCCTTCCGCTATCGGGCGCGCTCGCCTGCCGGCGTTCCACCACGGCTCTTGCGGTCGCGACCGAACGCCACCGCTCAGCTCCAGTTCACGCGCTTCCTGGGACGGAACTAGGTAGGAGCGGGTGTTACCCGCTCCCTGCCGTCCCAGTGCAGCGGGCGGTATGACCCGCAGACCGGTCGTATTGCCGGCCGGGCGTTTTGGCCCGGAGCCGCCCGGGAGCGGGGCTGACAACCCCGCCCGCGGGAACCGCACTCGCCCCTCTCCGCCGGTGTCACCCGGCGGCGTCCCTTAGGGCGAGATTGATTCGTGCGGAATGTAACGGAAGTAGAGACCGATGTCAAGAGGATTGTCACTGCATCAGAGACCTCGGCGCTTGAATTCCGACAGGCTCGGCGTATTTTCAATTGTGTGGGCAAGTGCCGCGTCGGCGGGAGCATTGGCATGAAGATCAAGGTCGTGGTGCACGAGGCGGAGGAGGGCGGCTTCTGGGCCGAAGTTCCCGCTATTCCCGGCTGCGCCACCCAGGGCGAGACCATGGACGAGCTGATGCGTAATCTGCACGAAGCGATTGAAGGTTGTCTTGCCGTCGATGTTGCGGCGCCCAAGCCCGGCGGCAAGGAGCGCATTCTCGAAATCGCCATATGAGGACGATCGCCGGCCGCGAATTCGCGCGGATGATCGAGCGGCGCGGCTGGCAACTGCTCCGCGTCAGCGGCAGTCATCATATTTACGGCAAGTCGGGCAGTGTGGTTCGCCTGTCCGTTCCCATTCATGGCAATCGGCCGCTCAAGACCGGCTTGCTCCGTCATTTGGCGAAGCTTGCCGAAATTCCCGAGGATGAGTTGCGGTAAGACGCTCCACAACGCGTTCTTCGACCGCAATTTCCGTGAGGCTCGGCGATGAAGCTGCATTGCTATCCGGAGACAGACCGCCTCACTATCGCGCTCACCGACGCCCCGGCCGCCGAGGCGCGTGAGATCGTCGAAGGCCTGGTCGCCGATTTCGACGCCGCGGGCAACGTCGTCGGCCTCGATATCGATCACGCCTCGCGCAAGCTCGACCTGTCCAAGGTGGAGACGGTCGCGCTGCCGCCAGTGAGCGCGGCGGAGTGAAGGCGGCGTGTCGCAGCTAACACGTGACGTTCGGATATTCAGCAACTAGCAGGGCTTGTGCCAGCTGTTGGAATCTGTCGGGGCCAAGATTCTCGAGTTGATGGTCCATCCCTGCACTCCGAGTGGTTGAAAGATATGGCAGGAAGAGTTGGACAAGCAAGCCGGGCTACCGCCCGCGAGAGAGAACAGAGTTTAATTAGGCTGAGGGATATTGCGCCCAGCGAACGCGAGCGACGCTGGCCTGCCTACCTTCTCTATCATCCTGCGCATGAAGCGCACGGCGGCCGGCCCCTTGAGCGCGCTCGTCCATAAGTGAACCATCAATATTTCAACACCCATCGAAATAACCCTTGACGCTTGGCCGATATTTCAATAATCATTGAAATATGAAAAAGCCCGACGCCGTGGCGGCTTTGGCCGCGCTTGCGCAGGATAATCGCCTCGATGTGTTCCGCTTGCTGGTGCAGGCGGGGCCGGCGGGGCTGCCGGCGGGGCAGGTGGCGGCGAAGCTTAAGCTCGCGCCGAATACGCTGACCTTTCACTTCGACCGGCTGCGCGATGCGGGGCTGGTCACGGTGCGGCGCGAGGGCCGCTCGATGATCTATGCGACGCGGTTCGAGACCATGAACGCGCTGCTGCAATTTCTCACCGAGAATTGCTGCCAGGGAGCGCAAACATGCGCGCCGGAAGAATGCGCGCCGGCGGCATGCGTTGCGGTCGCCGCGCCGCGGGCGCGCCGCAAGGAGAGCGCGGCATGAGACTTTATTTGTTCGAGCACTGTTCGCTGTGCTTTCGCGTGCGCATGACGGCAGCGCTCAAGCGCCGGCATTTGCAGGAGAGCGTTGTGCTCGATGACGATTCCGAGACGATGGTCGGCCTCGTCGGCAAACGCGTCATTCCGATCCTGGTGAAGGACGACGGCGCCGCGATGCTGGAGAGCATGGATATGGTCGCCTATATCGATGGCCTCGGCGATCCAATCCTGACCGGGCCGCAACGCGGCGAAATCGGCGCCTGGGCCGACAGTGCCACGGCCAAGACCGCGCCGCTAACGATGCCACGCTATCCGCTGCTCGGCCTGCCGGAGTTCGGCTCCATCGCCGCGCTCGATCACTACACTTTGCGCAAACGCAAGGCGTACGGCGATTTCGTCGAGTTGCGCGCCAACACCCGGAAACAGATCGACGCGCTGATGCCGGAGCTGGAGACGCTCGATCGGCTGATCGAGAGCCCGACGGCGGTCAACGGCGAGCTGTCGCTCGACGACATTCGCGTGCTGCCGCTCTTGCGCTCCGCTGCCGTCGTCAAAGGGCTGCGGTTTCCGCGCAAGGTTCGGGATTATTTCGAAACCATGATGCGCCACATCGGCTACCAGCCGTTGCCGGCTGTATAGGAGCATCTGCCGTGAAGCGTTTGCACGTACATGTCGTTGTCAGAAGTCTGACCAACGCCATCGGCTTCTATTCTGGCCTATTCAACGCTCGCCCGTGTTGCGCCGGACCAACCTACGCCAATTGGCGGGTGGATGAACCGCCGATCAATTTCGCCGCCTCGATAATTCCCGGACGGCGCGGCGCGATGCACTTCGGACTTGAAGTCGATTCATCGAAGCACTTGCACAAAATTGATCGGGTATTGCGGGGGCCGTTGCGATCGGTGGCGGCTCTGCCTTGGGAGGTATCAGTCAGAAAGGAGACACTATCATGAAGCGATTTCACGTACACGTCGCGGTGGATGATTTAAAGCAATCCATCGGTTTCTATTCGGCGCTGTTCGCAGCAGAGCCGAGTGTCATCAAGACCGATTATGCCAAGTGGATGCTTGACGATCCGCGCGTGAATTTCGCCATCTCGACGCGCGGACGGAACCCCGGCCTCGATCATCTCGGCATACAAGCGGAAAGCAGCGACGAACTGAAAGAGATTTACGCCCGTCTGCATAAGGCAGGCGGCAACATCCTCGAACAGGGCCAAACTGCTTGTTGCTACGCTCAATCCGAGAAATCTTGGATTGATGATCCCGCCGGAATCTCATGGGAAACCTTCCATACAACGGGCGAGAGCATCAGCTATGGCGATGGCAGCGGTGAGCGCGTCGCGCGAGTCGCGCATGAGAAGTCGTGTTGTACGCCAGCGCCGCATGTGGCAAAGCTCGCCGCCGCGTGCGGTTGCCCTGCAGCGTGAGGCGTGCCGTGATCGAACGATGTTGCAGTGGCGATCTACAACAATGTTGCAGTGCCGATCAACGGTATCTGGTCTTGCAGATAAGCGTCATCTGCCTGTTGCTGGCCCTGATCGGCTCAGCGACGATCATAAAGCACCCCGCGTGGTTCGGCGGGGTGCCTGCACCCACCACGCAAATCAACGCGTAGAGGTAAGCCGTGACCGATCAGCCATTCAACGTGCTGTTTCTGTGCACCGGAAACTCGGCGCGCTCGATCATGGCCGAGGTTATTCTCAACCGCGCCGGGGCGGGCAAGTTCCGCGGCTTTTCGGCGGGCAGCCAGCCCAAAGGCCAGCTGCATCCTTACGCGCTCGATCTATTGCGCAAGCTGCACTACGACGTGACCGGGCTGCGCTCGAAGAGCTGGAAGGAGTTTTCCGGCCCCGACGCGCCGCGGCTCGATTTCGTCTTCACCGTCTGCGACAACGCGGCGGCCGAAACCTGTCCGGTGTGGCCGGGCCAGCCGATGACCGCGCATTGGGGCATGCCCGATCCCGCGGCCGCCACCGGCACGGAAGCGGAAGTGCGCTTCGCCTTCGCCGACGCGCTGCGCATGATGACGAACCGCATCGCCATTTTCGTCAGCCTGCCGCTGCGCTCGCTCGATCAGTTGACGCTGCAGAAGCAGCTCGACGCCATCGGCAAAGCGAAGGACGCGGGCGCCGAGACTGTTACGGCAGCGGAATGAACGACGCATCGTCGTTGTTCTACCCGCGGCCTGCCTGCCGTTCGCGCAATCCGGCTGCGGCTGGACGGCTGGCTGTGTTCCTCAATCGTCCGGCCGCCGCAGGACGCAGCCCCCGAGTCTGATCATGTCCACATTCGAACGCTATCTCACAGTTTGGGTCGCTCTTTGCATCGCCGTTGGCGTAGCGCTTGGGCACTTCTTTCCCGCCGTGTTCCACGGTATCGGTGCGGTCGAGATTGCCAAGGTCAACCTGCCGGTGGCCATCCTGATCTGGTTGATGATCATTCCGATGCTCGCGAAGATCGATTTTGCGGCGCTGTCGCACGTCACGGAGCATTGGCGGGGAATCGGCATCACGCTCTTCATCAATTGGGCGGTGAAGCCGTTCTCGATGGCGTTGCTGGGTTGGATATTCATCGGCTGGCTGTTCAAGCCCTATCTGCCGCCGGATCAGGTAACTAGCTATATCGCCGGCCTCATCCTGCTCGCGGCGGCGCCGTGCACGGCGATGGTGTTTGTCTGGAGCAATCTGTCGGATGGCGAACCGCATTTCACGCTCAGCCAGGTTGCGCTCAACGACGTGATCATGGTGTTCGCCTTTGCGCCGATCGTGGGCCTGTTGCTCGGCATATCGGCGATCACGGTGCCGTGGCAGACCTTGCTGCTCTCGGTCGTTCTCTACATCGTCGTGCCGGTCATCATCGCCCAGGTTATTCGGCGCAGCGTGACAGCGAGCGGCGGACGCGACGCGCTGCCGCGGCTGTTGTCCACACTGCAGCCGATCTCGCTTGCGGCGCTGCTTGCCACGCTGGTGCTGCTGTTCGGCTTCCAGGGCGAGCAGATTCTCGCCCAGCCCCTGATCATCGCAATGTTGGCGGCGCCGATTTTGATCCAGGTCTATTTCAATGCTGGGCTCGCCTATGTTCTCAATCGCGCAGCCGGCGAGGCGCATTGCGTCGCCGGCCCCTCCGCGCTCATCGGCGCCAGCAACTTCTTCGAATTGGCAGTCGCCGCCGCGATCAGCCTGTTCGGATTCAATTCCGGTGCGGCGCTGGCGACCGTTGTCGGCGTTCTGATCGAAGTTCCGGTGATGCTTTCGGTGGTGAAGATCGTGAACAATAGCCGCGGCTGGTATGAAGCCGGCGCGACTGTGCACCGGCGCATCGCGAGCGGCAAAGCGAGGGGTTGACCGGCGAATAGGCGATCGACGCCTCGCCGGGCAACGAAATTCATAAGGGTCACTGCCGAAATGCGTCATCGCGAGCCACCGGGTCGGGCCCGAAGTGGCCGGCCCGATGACAAGCTCCGCGAAGCAATCCAGGGGGCGGCGCGGAGCTGGATTGCTTCGTCGCGCCGCTCCTCGCAATGACCCGATCCAATATTCCGACGATGTTTTAAAAGCCTCGACCCTACGACCGCCTGCCGGACAGGATGGTGGCTTTCCTGTCCTCGTATTCTTCCTTCTGAATCTCGCCCTTGGCGAAGCGCTCGTTGAGGATCTGCAGCGCGGAGTGGCTGGGATCGCCCCACGGCGCGCCCGGATGCGGGCCGCCCGAGGTGCGGGCGAAATAGAAGATCAGGATGCATATGAGAATCACCAGCACGATCAACATCGGAAACATCTCCCAAAATGGGCCGCCATAGCCGCCGTTCCAGTAGCCGCCGCCCCACATCATGTGCGCCGGGCCGGGCCAATAACTTTCCGGCGAAGGCGCAGTCGGCGTGCCCGGCGTCTGCGCAATCGCCTGCAGCGGCGCAGCGAACACAGCCGACGCCAAGATAGGAAGGGATGCGAGTTTCTTCAACATGGCTGCACCTCGTTTCGAAAGCTTCCTTGGTTTGGCGCCCCGCGGCATTGATCTGCATCAAAGTGGCGACGCTGCATGGCGATGTTGTGGCCGCCGTCGGCCATCGATGCTAAAACGGCCGCGGATTTCTCCAGCGGAGACGAATATGAAACCGGCAAAATGGCATTTCATCGCGATCGCGTGCGTTCTTGGCGTCGCATTGCCTGCGCTGCTTTCCGCGCAGGCGGCCACGCCGGCCATGCTGACGGTCTTTGCGGCGGGCACGCTTGCGGTACCGTTCAAGCAGATCGATGCGCTGTTCGAGCAGCAAAATCCCAATGTGACGGTGCAGGCGCAGTACGGCGGCAGCGTCAAAATGGCGAAACAGATCACCGATCTGCACCGCGACGCCGACCTGTTGGCGGTCGCCGACTACAACGTCATTCCCAAATACATGTTCGGCGCGCAGCCTCACGCGGCGTGGTATGCCGGCATCGCGCGCAATGCGATCACCTTCGTCTATACCGACAACAGCAAGTTCGGAAACGAGATCAATGCGGACAATTGGTACAAGGTGCTGGCGCGGCCGGGCGTCGAGATCGGCCGCTCCAATCCGGACACCGATCCGTCCGGCTATCAGACCGTGCAGATGCTCGATCTGGCCGAGACATACTACAAGGCGCCCGGCCTTGAAGCGAGCGTGCTGAAGAACGCGCCGCTTGCCAATATGCGCGACACCGAGACCTCGCTGCTCGCCGCGCTGCAGCTCGGCCAGATCGATTATCTGGCGATCTACCGCTCCGACGCCCTGCAGCACCATCTCAAATTCATCGACCTGCCGGCCAAGATCGATCTCAGCGATCCGGCCAATGCGGCCTTTTACAAGCAAGGCGTTGCGCACACCAAGAACGGCGACCTTAACGGCAATCCGATCGTCTATGCCATCACCACGGTCGAGGGCGCCAAGCAGGCGGCATTGGCGGAGAAATATGTCGCGCTGATCCTCGGCCCGGAGGGGCAAAGGGTGATGAAGGACAGCGGCTTTGGCGCGTTCAGCCCGGCCTATGCGGTGAACATCGAGGCGATGCCGGCGTCCTTGCGGACACTCGTCCAGCCCTGGCCCGGCTCGTAATTGCCGGACAGGTCGCCTAGACATTCTCTATGGTCTCGGACGCGGCATCAGGCTTGCGGCGCGAGGGCGCAGCCCCCAGCCGCCCGCGCGGCCTCTATCTGCTGTGCTGGTTCCTCGGCAGCATTCTGACCGCTTTCCTTGTCATTCCGCTGGTCGCGCTCGCGCTGTCGCAATCCTGGACGAGCTTCGCGCAAGTCGCGCGCATGGCCGACCTGCGCGACGCCATCGTGCTCAGCCTGGAAGGGGCGTTGTTGTCGGCGACGCTCGCCGCTGTGGCGGGCGTGCCGCTCGCTTACGGGCTGGCGCGCACGAATTTTGCCGGCAAAAGCGTGATCGCGGCCTTGATCGACCTGCCGCTCGCGGTGCCGCATACGGTCGCCGGCATTGCGCTCCTCATGGTGTTCGGCCGCCACGGCGTGCTGGGCGAACCTTTGCAAGCCCTGGTCGGGCTCAAATTCTGGGGCACGCTTGCCGGCGTCGTCGTGGCAATGCTGTTCGTCTCCGCGCCCTATACGGTGAACGCCGCGCGCATCGGCTTCGAGGCGGTCGATCCGCGGCTGGAGAAGATCGCCCGCACCCTGGGCTTAGGTCCCTGGCGGACCTTTCTGCGCATCTCGCTGCCGCTGGCCCGGCGCAGCATCATGACCGGCGTCACGCTGACTTATGCCCGCTCGATCAGTGAGTTCGGCGCGGTCGTTATTCTGGTTTATTACCCGATGACGGCGCCGGTGAAAATCTACGAACTGTTCCTGCGCTTCGGGCTCGACCAGGCGGCGAGCGCCGCGGTGTTGCTGCTCGGCGTCTCGCTGGCTTTGTTCCTGGTGTTGCGCGCGCTGTCGCGCAGCGCGCCGGCGCCGGAGAACCGATGACTGCCGGCATCGCGGTCGAACGGCTTCAGCTCACGCTCGGCGCCTTCCGCCTCGGCGACATCGATTTTACGCTCTCAGCCGGTGAAATCCTGGTCGTCCTGGGACCCAACGGCGCCGGCAAGTCGGTCACGCTCGAGACCATTGCCGGCTTCCACCGGCCCGCGTGCGGCCGCGTGGTGATCGGCGGCCGCGACGTCACTGCGCTGGCGCCGGAGCGGCGCCATATCGGCTTCGTAGTGCAGAGCTTCGGCCTGTTTCCTCACTTGAATGTTGAACAGAACGTGGCACTTGCCCGGCGGCCGGGCCGCGGCGCCGCCGCCGCGTCCGATGCGGCCTTGCCGCCGCATGGCGATGCCGCCGCGCTGCTCGCCTATTTCGGCGTCGCACAACTGGCGCGCCGGCGGCCCGCGGATCTGAGCCCCGGCGAGAAGCAGCGCGTGGCGCTGGCGCGGGCGATTGCCGCCGCACCTGATCTGTTCCTGTTCGACGAGCCGTTCGCGGCGCTCGACGCGCAAACCCGCGGCCGGTTGCGCGACGAGCTGAAATCCTTCCTGCGCGCGCTCGCCATCCCGGCGGTGTTCGTCACCCACGACCACAGTGACGCGCTGACGCTTGCCGACCGCATCGTCGTGCTGCGCGACGGCGTCATGCTGCAAAGCGGACCGGCCGCGGAGATTTTCCAAAAGCCCGCCAATTCCACGGTCGCGCGCTTCGTCGGGGTGGAGAATATTCTCGACGGCCGCGTCGCGGCGCTAAGTGGCGGGATTGCAACAGTCGCGGTCGGCGATCGCATGCTGCGGGCGCTTGCGCCGTGGCAAAGCGACCGGGCGGGCGCGGCGGTGCGCTTGGGCGTTCGAGCCGAGGATGCGATCATCGCTTCGCCCGGCAGCGCCGCCGCCGCGGCGCCCGATGTCAATCGGCTCGACGGCAAGATCGTCGGGCTGCGCGCGCTCGGCCCGCTGGTCACGGTCGAGATCGACTGCGGCTTCGCGCTCAGATCCTATCTGCTGACGCCGCAGGCGCGCGCCATGAATCTCGATATCGGCAAGCCGGTCACAGTCGGCATCGCCACGGCCGCCATCCATGTCATGACCGAGTGATCAAGCGGACGACGTTTCGCCTGCGCATAGCCATTTTCGCAAAGCCGGCTTTCACTTTGCGGGATGGGCGCTAGCGCGCCGTCGCGCTCAGCGGGGCGCAGACTTCCGCCCGCCGGTAGAAAGCCCGAATAAACTATATGCCGGACAGACGCCGACGACCGCCGTCAGGATTGGGATGACGCCGATCCAGCCGACCCAATTCCAGCCGGTCACGGGGAATCCGAACGGGATGGCATAGGCGATCAGCAAAAGACCGACGACGATACGTGCGACGCGATCGATCGTTCCGATGTTGGCGTGCATGGGATGCCTCCATTGCCGGCGATCATTCTCCGCGCAATGGCCGGAATTCGTCTTGATCCAGGTCAATGATGCTATTTGGCGCGGCGGGCATCTTATATGTACGTGTTATATATACTCGATGCGAGTGCGCTCGGGCGGAACCGCCGGCATTTTGAAGGTCCGTGAAAATGTATAGCCGAATATTGGTCGCGGTCGACGGCAGCGCCACTTCCAATCGGGCGCTGCAGGAAGCGATAAAGCTGGCGACGGAGCAGCATTCCTCGCTGCGGCTCGTTCATGTGGTCGATCTGACTTTGGCCTATTCGGACGCCGCGGCGCCCTATGCCTTGGAATATCAGAAGGCGCTGGAGGCCGAGGGTCAAAAGCTGGTCGCCGATTGCTCGACGATCGTCCGCAATGCGGGCGTTAAATTCGATGCCGCCTCGATCGCCATCGACGCATTAGGTCGGCACATTTACGACGCGATTGAAGAGGAAGCCAAGCGGTGGGGGGCCGATCTCATCGTCATCGGCACCCATGGGCGTCGCGGCGTCCGCCGGCTATTCCTGGGCAGCGTCGCCGAGGGTCTCGCCCGGGTTTCCAGCAAGCCGGTGCTGCTGATCCGCGGGGCGTAACGCACCATCGGCAATGCCGTCTCGGTCATGAAGGACTGACCGATAGGCGCGCGTCGCCAAGCCTCGGCCGCCACTACAAGGTCAGCGCAGCCGATAGGCGGCATGGCAGCCGACGCAGGCCGATGTGACTTCGTGCAGTGCCGCATCCGCCTCGCGCATGGCATCGAATGTTTGGGCGACCGCGGCGTTTTGCAGCGCGATCGCAAGCCGGCTCGCCGCGCGATGCATATTCGTACCGGCGTCCTGCATCGGCTGCGGAAAGTATGGCGCCATCTCGGCGGCGTGATGAAGCGGCAGCGAGCTCATGCCAAGCCGTTGTTCCAGAAGCCTGCTCGCGGCATCGAATTTGTTTTCGGCAATGTCGCCGATGACGGTGTTCAGCGTCGCCAGGTGATCGCGCATGCTGGCCAGCATGTGCGGCTGCATCGTCGCCGGCAGCGGCACCAGCTGGCGCGGATCGTCCGATGCCTGGGACATGGAGGAGGGGGCAGCCATGCGCTGAGAGTTAGGCATGGCGGCAGGGGCGTGGTCGTGCATCATGTGGTCCATCGGCGTCGCTCCAGGGCCGGTCGCCGCCGACTGGGCGCGGACGGCGCGGGGCGCCGTTGCCGCGATGGCAATCGCGGCCGCAATGGCTATGGCGCGCAGGCGTGCGGCTTTCATGATGACCTCGCGGATCGTAAGCTTGCATGTTAGCGCAGGCCGCGCCTTCGGCGTATGATCCCGATCATACCGCGGCCGTTTGCCGGATGAAATCGTGACCGCGACAGAATGGCTTTCCCCGACCGTTCGCGCCGCCGCAACCGAGCGGGTGCTGGCGCCCGGCCAGACGCTGTTCCACTCCGGAAGCAAAACGGCCGGATTGTATCGCGTCGTCAGCGGCACCGTCCGCCTGGCGCGCACCGACCGCAGCGGACGGGAGGCGGTCTTGCATACGGCTTCCGCCGGCGACACTTTGGCGGAAGCGTCGCTGTTTTCGTCGACCTACCATTGCGATGCAATCGCAACGACCGCCGCAACCGTTCGGCTTTATCCCAAGGCCGTTCTGCTGGCAGAACTGCGACGCGATCCGACACGTGCGGAGGCCTTTGCCGCCACGCTCGCACAACAGGTCATGACGCTGCGCACGCGTCTCGAGCGGCGCAACATTCATTCGGCGCGCGACCGCGTCCGGCACTTTCTCGCCGTCAATGTCGGCGCCGACGGCCGAACCGTCGATCTGCCCGGCACGCTCAAGGCGCTCGCCGCCGATCTCGGGCTGACGCACGAAGCCTTGTACCGAACGCTCGCCCGCATGGCGGCGGACGGCGAAATCAAGCGCCGCGGCAGCGCGATCGTGGTACGAAAGTCGATATGATCGAAATCATATGACGGCCGGCCGTGCGGGGCTACAAGTTCCATTCAGGGGCGGCGATTGAGTGCCGCAATGCGAAGCCCCCACGGTGCGGAACGTGCGCTCTCGCCTCCAAAAAAATGCATTTCGCTCTTTTTGCCCGTCGATTTGACGTGGATCAAAGCATTGACCGACGCGTTGAAGCGAACATATTTTTGCTGCTTGCGATCAGCATCAATCTAGTCCGGCAAACGAAAGGAAGAGTGCCATGAACGACAGCGCGATCAGAGTCGACCAGACCGAGGAGGAAATCCTCGCCTACGAAATCTCCGACAGCGCGTTGGAGGCTGCGGCGGGCGCGGCCAGGGATAAGGCGGGAAGCCTGACACTCGCCTTCTGTTCCGGCCTGGATAGCTGTCCGGCGTGACGGTCCAATTCGTTCTACCTGTACACTTCGTTCGCCGACGAGGCGCTGGAGCACATATCGGCGCATTGTCGGCGATGGGGGAGGAGTTCTGTCAATGAAATCGATCGCGACGCTGACGATTGCGGTCGCGGCTTTGGCAGCGGGGTTATGTTTTGACGTGCCAACGAGTCGGGCGTCCTATTATGGCGATGCTCAATGGTGCGTCATGACGTTTGGCGATGACGTCCACTGGGATTGCGAATTCCGCACGCCCCAAGAATGCCTAGCGGCGGCGGCTGGCAGTCGCGGCGGTTGTAACGTGAACCCGTACTACGGCGGCGCGTCCGTGCCGGCCGCTAAAGCGGCGCACCGAAACGGGCGCGCGCAACGACCTCGCCGTCCTTGACTGCCAAGACCTCGCCTTCGGCAAGGGGCTGCCACGCTTCGCCGCTCAGCGGAACGCTGGCAAGCAAGGCGATCTTCTGATGTTCCCGGCCGGCGTCGATAGTCACGCCTGATTGCGGCAGGCGGTCGGCGTCGAACGGGCAATGCCGCTGCAGAAGCCACAATCCGGGCGGTGCGGTCGTCTTGTCCGACTGCACGCGCCGATGTCCGTGCGCGAACAGGACGTCGCTATCGCCATACAGAAAATTTGCCGGTCCGAACGCGCGCATTGCGGCGGCGAACCCGGCGACGATGTCGAGCCGATCCGCCAGCGCCGGGACCGCCGCGCCTTGCCACAACGGCGCCATATGCTCGAGCAGCAGGCAAAACGCCGCTTCCGAATCGGTTGTGCCGATCGCCTGAAAGCGTAGCGGCGCGGCGTTATGGCGGCGCACGGCGCCCGCCAGCTGCCCGTTATGGGCGAAGACGTGCCTGCGGCCGCCGAGCTCGCGGATGAAGGGCTGCGTATTGACAAACGAGATGTCGCCCGTGGTGGCGTGCCGAATGTGGGACAGGAGAAGGCGGCTCGCCAGTCGCCGGTCTTCGATGAACTTTAGCCACGCACTGTCGCCAGCGGGCTCCGGCTCCTTGTACAGCCGCACGTCGGCGCCGTCATAGCAAGCGATGCCCCAGCCGTCGACAGAGATTTCTCCCGCCGCACCGTGACCGGCGAAGGTCTGGAGCGAAAACGTGGTGCGGGTTGGCAGACGGCTCGAAAGGCAGAACAGCTCGCACACGGCCTGTCACCCTTACCGCCGAAATCAGCGTGTTGACTGAAACAAGAGGAGGGGCTCGTCGCCACATTCACGCATTGATGTGTGTCAAACGGATTTCTCTCGGTGAGCACGAGGGCGTTTGCGTCGCTTTCCCAAAAGCCAATAGCGTCTTTCGCGCTCTACTCCACCTTAAACAGCGCCGTCACCGGCCGCTTGATCCAATCGAGGATCAAAGTGAAGGCGGCCACGGCGCCGAATATCGCCACGACGAGCCGCCACGGCAGCGAGACCATTAAAGTGCCCGACAACGCCAGACTTGAGACGATAGCGATATCGGTGGCGGATGAAGCGAAGACCCATTTGCTTGGCATCGATGACCACAAATGGCGCCGCTCGCGCAGGACGTAAATGAGGCCTTGCGAGCCGAACAGCACTGTGACGAAGGCGAACGTCTGCAGCTTCGCCGGGCCGAGCCCGAGTTCGAATTTCGCGACGCTCAGCATCGCCGTCGAGAACGCGAGCTTGCAGACGCCGAGCGCGATGGCGGCGCCGGTCACGCTGCGCATGCGCCATTGGCTGGGCGACGGCGACGGACTTGCCCGATCGGTGGTCAGCGACATCGCCAGAACGTCGTTCGTCACCAGCATAAGCACCATCATGATCGGCGTCATGACCGCATCGCCGGTCAAGACGAGGCCGATGGCCAAAAACAGCACGATTTCGATTTTCTTGGTCAGCATGTTGAAGGTGTAGGTCAACAGCCGCCGGAAACCGACGCGGCCTTCGCGGACGGCGAAGACGATCCCGGCAAGTCCCGGCTCGGTCAGCACCATCGCCGCCGCCGCCTTGGCGACGTCGGTGGCGGAGGAGACTGCGATGCCGACCTGCGCCTGCCGCAGCGCCGGCGCATCGTTCACGCCGTCGCCGCACATGCCGACGATACGGCCGGCGCGCTGTAACGCCTGGACTAATTCAAACTTTGCTTCGGGCACGACGCGAGCAAATATGCCATATCGTTCGGCACCCGATAGATCGGATAGGGCTGCGGCCGAGCAAACGTCGCCCTCGATGCCGACCGTGTGCGCGATCGCCGCCGCAGTCGTCGCCGAATCTCCCGTGATCATGACGGTGCGGACGCCCATCTGACGCAGCTCGGAGATCAGGCTCGCCGAGTCCTCGCGTGGCGGATCGCTCACCGCGATAAGTCCGGCGAGCCGGAGCGCATTCGGCGAGCCGAAGGCAACGGCAATCACGCGATGTCCTTGTCTGGCGAGGTTGTCGACCAGGACGCGGGCATCCTCGGGCATTGCCGTCGATTTCGCGACAACCTCGAACGCCCCTTTGACGACGCGGCGCTCGGTTCCGTCCGCATCGACGACAAAGGCCTCCGAACTCTTGGTCGCCGGATCGAACGGAACGAACCTGACGAGCCGCTCGGCGCCGGGCGGAGCGGCTTTGGCCGCTGCCCAGATGGCGGCATCGATCGGGTCCTGATCGGCCTCGGAGCTTGCCAGCGCCGCCAGCGCCAGCACGCGCGCGCGATCGAAGCCGGACTGCGCCGCGACATCCACGACGTTCAGCTCGTTGCGCGTCAACGTCCCGGTCTTGTCGGTGCACAACACCTCCATGGCCGCAGCATCGTGCGCCGCGGCCAGCCGCGTCAGCAGGACGCCGTGGCGCGCCAGCATCTGTGCGCCGAATGCGGCTGACAGCGTAAAGGTCGCCGGCAGCGCCGCCGGAATCGTAGCAAGCAGAGCGGTCAAAGCCAGCGCGACAAGTTCGCCGGGTGGCAATGCCGTGGCATAGGCGTAAATGACGATACCGACCGCCACGGTGGCATTGACGAGCGCCAAATTGCGGGTTGCGGCGAAGATCGCGGCCTGCTCGCTGCTGGCGGAATGCGCGCTCCGCACCAGCTCGGCGGTGCGGCCGAAAAAAGTCCGCGATCCGGTCGCGGTGACTTCGGCGATCGCCTGACCGCGGCGGACCAGCGCGCCGGCATAGACCGCGTCGCCCGGGTTCGCGTCCGCCGGGACCGATTCGCCGGTCAGCATGGACTGATCCACCATCACGGCGCCGGAAACGATGCGCGCGTCGGCGGGTGCCACCGCGCCAAGGGGCAGCCTGATGGCGTCGCCGGGCACCACTTCCGAGGCCGAAAGCTTCACCCATTCGCCGTCGCGGCGCACCAGCGCCGTCGGTGCAAGACGTCTCTTGAGCGCGGCGAGCGTCGCGCCGGCGCGGCCTTCCTGGATGAAGCCCAAAGTAGCGTTGAACAACAGCAAAGCCGCGATCACCGCGGCTTCGACATATTTATCGAGTCCGATCTCGATGACCAAAGCGCCTTCGAGCAGCCAAGCGATGGGCGACCAGAATTTTGCCAGGTAGACGCGCCAGCGCGGCGCATGCGCTTCACTGACGGTGTTGGCGCCGAACGCGGCAAGCCGGCGACGCGCTTCGTCGCCGGTCAGTCCGATTGAACGAGCGGTCGCCACTCGACGTTCTTCGGGTTCAGGCGGATTTGCGTCGACCATGTCCGTGCGGCCGAATTTCCGTAATTCAAGCGAGACGATGGCTACGATGAGTGCTGTTTGCCCGTCGCGCTATAGCAGCATGGATTGATCTCGATCAATGCCTGGCAGCCGCCAGTCGATACCGATGCCGAACAGAATCAGGTCATTTCGATGAACCGCAAGCGTATTTTCGCATCTGTCATCGCGTTCGCGCTGATTGCGGGCGTGGCGTTTGCTGCCTGGGCCTTGCTGCTGCGTCCGATCGCCGTCCAGGCAGCGCAAAGCGAATCGAATGTCGCCGTGCAAGTGTTCGGTCTCGGCACCGTTGAGGCGCGCGTCGAATCGAAGATCGGTTTCAAGGTTTCGGGCATTCTCGTCGATCTCAATGCCGATGTCGGCGATCGCGTGGCAAAAGGCGCGGTGCTGGCGCGGCTCGACAGCCGGGAGCAGCAGGCGCAAGTCGCGCGCGCCAAGGCGGCGGTCGAGCAGGGTGAGGCCAATCTGCAAAGGTCCACGGCAAGCGTGGCAAAGGCCAAAGCGAACTATGCCAATGCGCAAAGCATCAACCAACGCCGACAAACGTTGGTCCAGCGCAACGTGGCTTCAGTCGAAGAAACCGAGACCGCGAAGACGAATCAAGACGCGGCGCTTGCGGATTTGAACTTGGCCAACAGCGACGTTGCCGTCGCGCAAGCGGCCATCGACGACGCCAAGGCAAACATGCAGCTGCAAGGAGCGACGCTCGACTTTCACACCTTGATCGCGCCCTATGACGCCATGGTCATCACGCGGCAAAAGGAGCTCGGCGATGCCATTGCGGCCAACGATCCGGTCTTTAGCATTGTCGATGCGAAGACAATCTGGGTGCTGGCCTATATCGACGAGAGCAAAGCCGGCGAGATCGCGGTCGGCGAGCCGGCCGATATCGTGCTGCGATCGCAGACGAACCGGCGCTTCGCCGGCCACGTGGCGCGCATCGAACCCGAGAGCGACCGCGTCAACGAGGAGCGCCGGGTCGAGGTCGCCTTCGATCGGATACCCGCGAATATCAATCTCGGCGAACAGGCCGAAGCCTATATCACGACAGTGCGGCTGCCGCAGGCTCTCTTGGTCCCGGAAGCGGCGATCTCCGGGCTGAGCAAGGATCATGGAACCGTATGGACCGTCGAGGACGGACGCTTGCAACAGCATAGCGTGAGCCTCGGGCACCGACTGCTCGACGGTCGTTATGAGATCGCCGGCGGCGTGCCGGACAAGGCGCTTGTCGTTACGCAATTGCGCAGCGGGCTGCGAACCGGCCGAGCGGCCACAATCGCCAGCGAGCCAAAGCGATGAATCTGGCCTACCGGGACATCAAGCACAATCTGCTGCGTTTCGTGCTGACCAACTTCGGATTAAGCCTGCTGCTCGGTATCGTCATCGTGATTACAGGCGTCTACGGGGGCTTAGTCGACGACGCGCTGAAGCAGGCTCGCGCGGCAAACGCCGATCTCTGGGTGGTCGAGGCGGGCACCAATGGACCATTCGCCGAGTCATCGCGCATCCCAGGCGACACCCGGGAATTGGTCAGCCGGGTTTATGGTGTGCAACGCGCCGGTTCCGTTACCTATCAATCGGTGCAGACCGAACTTAATGGCAAGCCGCTCCGCCTCTTCCTCATCGGTCACGAGCTAGGCCGGCCAGGCGGGCCGCGCAAGCTTATCGCCGGGCGCGACATCATCCGCAGCCATTACGAAATGGTCGTCGATCGCTCCGCCGGCCTGTCGCTCGGCCAGGAAGTGCCGCTGGGCACGCACGGCCATAATTTCACCGTCGTCGGCCTGATGCAGAACGAACTGACGTCTTCCGGCGACCCCGTGGGTTACATCACTTTGCTCGACGCGCAGGACTTGCAGTTCGAACTCGCGCCGCCGGCCGAGCGCCGCGAGGTTGCGCGCGGCGGCGCACTGGAAGCCAACGATCAGATCAATGCCGTCATTGCCAAGGTGTCGCCCTATGTTCCGGTCAAGGAAGTCGCCGGCGCGCTCGGACGGTGGAAACACCTTACCACGTTGACGCAAGTCCAGCAGGAAGACTTGCTGACCAAGCAGGTCATCGAGAAATCGCGCAAGCAGCAGCTTCTGATCATGGTTCTGCTGATCATCGTATCGGCGGTCATCATTGCGCTGATCATCTATACGTTGACCATGGACAAGGTGCGCTCGATTGCCACGCTCAAATTCGTCGGCGCGCCGGATCGGACCATCGTCGGCCTCATCGTTCAGCAAGCTCTATCCATGGGAATCGTGAGCTATGCGATCGGGCTCGCGCTGGTCCTCATCTTCCAGCCCTATTTTCCGCGGCGACTGGTGCTGGACTTCCAAAGTATCGCGGTCGTGTTCGGCATTACGGTGGCGATTTGCCTTGCGGCCAGCACGCTCGGTATCCGGCTCGCCCTCAAGGTCGATCCGGCTGAAGCGCTGGCATCGTCAGGGTAGGACAATGGCTGAGGCAAGCAGACAGCCGGTGGTGCGGGTCGAACGTCTCTCCAAGCATTTCGGCGCCGGCACTGCTCGGGTTGACGCCCTGATTGACGTGAACATGGAAGTCTATCCCGGCCAGGTCGTCGGCCTCATGGGTCCGAGCGGGTCCGGCAAGACGACGTTACTCAACTGCATCGCCTGCATTCTGGAGCCGAGCACGGGCCGCATTACGCTCGACGGCGAGGTCGTCTATGACGACCGCTGGCTACGGGCCGATCTGCGCCGGCTGCGGCTCGACAAGATAGGCTTCATTTTCCAATACCCCAATCTGCTGCCGTTTCTCGACGGCAGCGACAATGTTGCGGTGGTCCTCGATCTGGCCGGATTTACCAATGCTGCCGCGCGCACGCGTGCGGTCGAGTTGCTCAATTACCTGGAGGTTGGCCATCGCAAGCATGCGATGCCCACGCAGCTTTCCGGCGGCGAAGCGCAACGGGTTGCGATCGCCCGCGCGCTCGCCAACCGGCCGCGCATCATTCTCGCCGACGAGCCGACCGCGCCGCTCGATTCCGCTCGCGGTCGAATCGTTATGGACTTGTTGCGTCGGATCGCCGTCGAGCAAAGCGCCGCGATCGTGGTCGTGACTCACGACGAGATGATCTTGGATCGATTTGATCGCATCTTTCGCCTGCGCGACGGGAAGCTTGAGGCTGAAAGAACGATCGGCGCGGGTTATGAACATGCGACTGCCGTTTAGCTCATTGGCACGACGGCCTTGGCGCATGCGGATTGCCGCGGTAGCGGCATCTCGTCAACAAAAATGATCGTAAAATCCTGGATTTGGAAGCCGGTAATTGCAGGCTTGGCCGGCACGATCGTTCATGTCTCTTTTATGTATTTCAAGTCGCGGCTTGGCCTGCTGCCGGAGTTTCAACCCTACCACAGCTTTCAGGTCGCACTTGGCCGCTGGGTCGGCGCCGATGTTCCGGCGATCGTGCCGTGGGCGCTTACTTTCGTGAATGGCGCGAGCATTCTCGGCTTCTTGTTCGGCCGAACCAAGCGGCTGCTGCCGGGCCGCAGCGGCTTGACCAAAGGGCTGACCTTCGGCCTGATCGGCTGGGTGATGATGGGGCTGATTTTCTTTCCTCTGATCGGGCTCGGGCCGTTTGCCATGGACGTCGGGCTGGGCATCGCGCCCGCCGTGTTGTCGCTGGCCATGCTGCTGACCTACAGCATCGTGCTGGGCACGGTATATTTCGCGCTTGATTCGCGCAGCCGGTGACTGTGCGCCGCGTTACGTCCCATAGCTCTGAATGAGCGAGCCGGCGACCAGCGTCCAGCCGTCGACGAGGACGAAAAAGATCAGCTTGAACGGCAGCGACACCACCACCGGCGGCAGCATCATCATGCCCATCGACATCAGCACCGAGGCGACCACGAGATCGATGATCAGGAACGGCAGGAACAACAGGAAGCCGATTTCGAAAGCGCGCTTGAGTTCGGAGATCATGAAGGCCGGGACCAGAACGCGCAGCGACAGGTCTTCGGGCTTCTCCGGCGTCTTGTCGCCCGACAGACTGACGAACAGCTGCAAATCCTTTTCGCGGACGTTCTTCTCCATGAAGCCGCGCAGCGGCACCACGCCGCGCTCGAAGGCCTGGTCGACCGTGATCTGGTTGGCGACCAGCGGCTTGATGCCGGTGTCATAGACGCGGGTAAAGACCGGTCCCATCACGAAGGCGGTGAGGAATAGAGCGAGCGAGATGACGACCGAATTGGGCGGCGCCGTCGCCGTGCCGAGCGCGGTGCGCAAAAGCGACAGCACCACGACGATGCGCGTAAACGACGTCATCATGACCAGGATGGACGGCGCCAGCGACAACACGGTCATCAGCGCGATCAATTGGATGATGCGCTCGTTGAGTCCGCCGCCGCCGGCGGCGGCGTTCTGGCCGAAATTAATGCTGATGTCCTGCGCGGCGAGCGGCGTCGCCGAGAACAGAAGTGCCGCTACCGAGGCCGCTACCGTTGTGAACCGGACGCGGCGGCCCCATGGTGCAAGCGTCAGGGTTTGGTCGGACGGCCTAACAAACTCGCCATCTCCTGTTCGAGGCTGTCATAGGGCGTCGTCTTGCTCTGGTTCGGCTTGGCTTCGGTCCGGGCGGGCTTCACCGCCGCCTTCGCGACGCCCGCTTCGGCGGGCGAAGGAAGGTCGGCCGGCCGCGGCATGCGCGGCGGCGGCGCGGGTTCGGCGTGCGCGGCCTCCGCCGCGGGCGCCGGACGTGGCGGCGCGCCGCCATGGGCGCGGGCCTCGGTATTTGTGGGCTTGCGCAAGGCCGCTTCCAGGCGCTGCGCCATATCGGCCAGGCTTTGATCCGGCGTCGCTGCCGGCTCCGCGGCGGCAGCGACCGGCGGCGCGATCGGCTTGTGCGGCGGTTCGACCCGGGTCTCGGGCCGCGCTTCGGTTCGCGCTTCGACGCGAGATTCTTGTCGCGATTCTTGTCGCGATTCTTGCCGCGATTCTTGCCGCGGCTCAGGACGAATCTCATTGCGCGGTTCCGGCGGCGGCTCGTCGGGGAAGGGGCGCGTATTGGCGGGACGATTGCGCGGCGGCGGCGCCGGCCGTGCGGAAAGTTCGTCGGCCAACGCCGCCAGCGTGTCGCGCGGCGGACGCGGCGGCGCCGGTTCGGCGAGCGGCTGCAGCGCGCGCGGCAATTCGTCCGGCAGGGGCTCGATGCGCAGGGTCGGGCGCAGACTGCCCAGAGGTTCCGGCTGCAGCGGCCAGGATGATCCGTTGCCGTTCTCCGGCAGCGGAATGGCGCGCGGCAGCGCGTCAATTCCGACGGCCGGACGGCCGGCAAGATCGCGTGGCGCGGCGACCGCACGCACGATATTGGGTTCCACGACGACATCGGTCGGGCCGCCGATCATCAGCAAGTGTTCGACATTGTCGCGGCGGACCAGGATGAGACGCCGGCGGCCATCGACGCTGGCATAGTCGATTACGGCAAGGCGCGGCTGCCGGCCGCGCGCGCTGGCGCCGCCGAGCCGGCCGGCTCCGAACCGGCGCACCGCCCATGCGGCCACGCCGATGAGTGCGAGAACAATCAGAAATGCGAGGAAAAAGCGTACGGCGAGCGGCATCTCCGCCCCGAACAAAGTATCGAACATCCGCACAACTCCCCGTTTCGCTGCGGCGCGCCGCGGAATTTCCAAAGGTTAACGGCGCGGGTAACATTTGCCGCCGTGACTACTAACAAAAGATTAAAGATACTAGCCGACTTTCCCGCCAAAGCCGACGCCTGAAGCATTCCCATGGTAAACGGCGGTTTAATGGCAAAACCCGCGAAAATGGCGTTTTAACCGGCCGTTAACCATACGCCCGGCAAAGTCTGCCCAGTGTCCAATTTGGCACCTGGGGACGCCGCCAATGCCGCTCACCGACATTCCGATTCTCAATATGCTGCGCGAACGCATGCAGTGGCAGCAGGCGCGCCAGCAGCTGCTTGCCGAAAACGTCGCCAACGCCGACACGCCCGATTACCAGGCGAAGGACCTCGCGCCGCTGGATTTCTCCAATGAATTGTCGGCCGCTTCGGTGACGCTCGACCGGACCAATCCCGGCCACATCGCCGCCGCATCCGGCGGCTCGCAATTCGCCTCCGACGAATCCGGCCACTATGAGATCACGCCGCGCGGCAATTCGGTGAGTCACGAAGACGAGATGATGAAAGTGGCGGCGAACCAGATGGACTATGAGGCGGCCACCGAGCTCTACACGCACAGTCTCAACCTGATCAAGCTTGCGGTCAAAGAGTGAGGCGGGCGGCCGAGCGCTTTAGCCGAGAGCAGAAACCCGCGCGGGACTTCACATGAGCATGGATTTTCTCAAATCGCTCACCATCGCGGCGTCCGGCTTGCGGGCGCAGATGGGGCGCATGCGCATCATCACCGAGAATATCGCCAATGCCGATTCGCTCGCCCAGACGCCGGGCGGCGATCCCTATCGGCGCCGGGTCGTGACTTTTTCAGCCGAGCTCGACCGCTCGATCGGCGCGGATGTCGTCACGCTCGGCCGGGTGCAAACCGACAATTCCCAATTCGAGATCAAACACGAGCCCGGCAATCCGGCCGCCAATGCCCAGGGCGACGTCAAATACCCCAACGTTAACACGCTCGTTGAATTGACCGACCTGCGCGATGCGCAGCGATCCTACGAGGCCAACCTCAACGTCGTCACCGCGACCCGCAAAATGCTCCAACTCACCATTGACGTACTGAAGAGCTGATCATGGCCACACCCGCCATTGCCGCCAACGCCTATGCCGCGCTCGCCAAGATACGCGACGACACGGCAAATATCACCGGCGGCCTCGGCAAGTCCCAAGATTCCGGTCCGAACTTCGGTTCGATCCTCAAAGACGTGATGAACGCCGTTTCCGCAGCGGCGCAAAATTCGGACACTCAGGCGCAGGCCGTCGCCGCCGGCAAGGCTAATATGGTCGATGTCGTCACCGCCGTCGCGGATACCGATACCGCGTTCCAGACGCTGGTTTCCGTGCGCGACAAGGTGATCGCGGCCTACGAGGATGTCTTGAAGATGCCGATCTAAGGACGGTCAGGCCCGCGAGGGCGGGCATCCGGTATTCACCGCCCAAGGGGCTACTGGATTGCCCGCCGGCGCGGGCAAAGACAGCAAGGGAGTAGAGCGGCAGATGACAGGTCCGGAAGTCTTGGATGTTGCGCGCGACGCGATCGTGACGCTGGTGATCGTTGCCTCGCCGCTGATGCTGGTCGGATTGATCGTCGGCGTCGCCATCTCGCTGCTGCAGGCGCTCACGCAGATCCAGGAATCGACGCTGGTCTTCGTGCCGAAAATCCTCGCCATATTCCTCGCAATGCTGGTCGCGCTGCCTTTCATGGCCGACGCATTGCACGCGAACTTTTTGCGAATCGCCGCGCATATCACCAGCGGCTGAGCGGGCAATGCAGGGTCGTTGTCGGAAACAGACACCGCATCCGCTCGTCCCCGCCAATGCGGGGACCCAGGAGAAGCCGCCACATCCGCGGAAACGTCCTCCGGATTCCCGCTTTCGCGGGAATGAGCGGGAAGGCCGTGGGCCGTGACCATCGATATTTCCAACCTGCCGGCGCTCGGCGCGACTTTCTTGCTGGTCTTTGCGCGCACCGGCACCATGGTCATGCTGCTGCCGGGACTGGGCGAACAGAACATCTCGGCGCGGCTTCGCCTCACCATCGCGGTGATGCTGGCGGCGGTACTCTTGCCGCTGCATCGCAACGACTATCACATCGATCCCGGCGCGCTGGCGCCCGTCATCGTCATGCTGATCGAGGAAATCATCATCGGCGCCGTACTCGGTCTCACCGCTCGGTTGACGATCTCGGCGCTCGAAGTCGCCGGCTCGGTCATCGCCCAACAGCTCGGCCTGGGCTTCGTCACCGCAGTCGATCCGACTCAGGGCGAGCAGGGCATGATCCTCGGTACCTTTCTGACCATGCTCGGCATCACGTTGTTCTTCGCCACCGACATGCATTATCTCGTCATCGCCGCGCTCAACGACAGCTACACTTTGTTCGCGCCGGGCGAGGTGCCCGCCGCCGGCGACGTCGCCGCGCTGATGACCAAAACCGTATCCGGCGCGTTTCGCATCGGCATCCAGCTTTCGGCGCCGTTCCTGGCGTTCGGGCTTCTGTTCAATCTCGGGCTGGGCGTGCTGTCGCGGCTGATGCCGCAGATGCAGGTGTTCTTCGTCGCGCTGCCGCTGTCGATCCTGATCGGGTTTCTGTTCCTCATTCTGGTGCTCGGCTCGATGATGGGACTGTTTCTCGACTATGCCGGCGGCGTGCTGCACCTGCTCGCGCCGCACGCCTGAGCGAACGCGGAGTAAAAAAGCGCAATGGCCGACGAACGCGACGATACCGAACATACAGAAGACCCGACGCTGCGGCGGCTCGATGAAGCCATCAAGCGCGGCGACGTGGTCAAAAGCGTCGAAGTCGCCACCTGGTTCACCATCGGCGGCGGAACGCTGATGCTGATGGTGTTCGCCGGCCCGCTGGCGGCGAACCTGGCATCGACGTTCCGCGGCCTGCTTGCGCATTCCAGCGAGATTCCGGCCGACGGACCGGCGCTCGCAACGCTGGTCAAGGCGCTGACGACGCGTGTTCTGGCGGCGCTCGCCATTCCGATCCTCGTTCTTGCGCTTGCCGCGCTGTTGGGCAACGTGATCCAGCATCGCATCTTGTTTTCGGTCGAACCGATGATGCCGCAGCTGTCGAGGATTTCGCCGGCGGCCGGCCTGCGCCGCATGTTTTCCAAGCAGGCGCTGGCCAACTTCGCCAAGGGGCTTGCCAAGCTTACGCTGTTCGGCGCGGTCATCGGCGCGCTGCTCTGGCCGCAACGCCTGCGCATCATCGGTCTGGTCGCGGTCGATCCGGCGGTCATTCTGCCGTTTACCCGCGCGCTGGCGATGAAAATGCTGGGCACCGTGGTGGCGATCCTCGCCGTCGTCGCGGCGGCGGACTATCTGTTCCAGTACCGGCAATGGTACGACCGGCAGAAGATGTCGGTGCGCGAGATGAAGGAGGAGTTCCGCCAGACCGAGGGCGATCCCGCCATCAAGGGCAAGCTGCGGCAGTTGCGCGCCGCCCGCGCGCGCAGGCGCATGATGGCCGCGGTGCCGAAGGCCTCGGTCGTCATCACCAACCCGACCCATTTTGCCGTCGCGCTGCAATACGAGCGCGGCATGAACGCGCCGGTCTGCGTCGCCAAGGGCGCCGACCTGATCGCTCGCAAAATCCGCGAGGTGGCGGAAGCCCACAATATTTCGGTGGTCGAAAATCCGCCTTTGGCCCGGGCGTTGTACGGCACGGTCGAGATCGACCGGGAAATTCCGCAGGAACATTACCGCGCGGTGGCCGAGATCATCGGCTACGTGATGCGGCTGCGCCGTTCGGTGCCGGCGGGGGTCTAATCGTGTACGTTGTTGCAAAGCCGCTTGCGCGATTCGGGAGCGCAAGGCGCTGAGCAAGGCACTGAAGGCGGGGCATGACAAAGCAGGCCAAGATCGAGCGGGCCGCGACCGGGCAGCTCATGGCGGTGCCTGCGCCTGTGACTGCGCCGGCAACCGGCAAAATGTCCGACAGCGCAATGCCCTTTGCCGCGACGGCGGGCGATGCCGACGTACCCCTGTCGATCGATCGCAGCGCCGGATCGAACCGCGGCAGCGTCATTCTGGTGCTTCTGGTCGCCGTCATGCTGGTCGGCGCCGCGACCGCCATCGTGCTGGTCGGCGGCAACAATGCGGAACCCTATATCCTGGCATTCCTTGCCGTGCTCGCCACGGTCGGCGTCTTTTCGCTGTTTGCGCTTGCCTGCGGCATTTTGCGGGTGTCCGGCGGGCCGACCGCAAATCCGCTGGTCAAGGCGATCGTCGACGGCGCTGCAGACGGCATCGTCGTCACCGATCCTGACGGCCGCGTCATCTATGCCAATGCCGCTTATCTCGAACTCATCGATGCCGCCGACGCAAACGATATGCGGCCCGTCGAGCGCGCCTTCATCGGCGACGCCGATGCGTCGGAGGCGATTTACCGGCTGTTGAAAGCGGCGAGAGAGGGCAAGCGCCTCGACGAGGAGGTGCGGATCGCCGGCATCCGGAGCCGGCCGGCGCGCTGGCTGCGGTTCAAAATCCGTCCGCTCGGCGCCGGCAGACGCGAGGCGCGGCTGACGGTGTGGTCGCTCGCCGACGTCACCGCCGAACGCCATCGGCAAGAGAATGTATTTCAAGTGCTGCAGCACTCGATCGATTATCTCGATCACGCGCCGGCCGGATTTTTCTCGGTCGATGACAAAGGCGACATCGGCTATCTCAATGCGACGCTCGCCAACTGGCTGGATCAGGATTTGGCTCAGGTCGGCTCGGGGGGGCTCAAGCTTGCCGATCTGGTCGCCGGCGACGGCGCGGCGCTGTTGACCACGCTGCGCGGCGCGCCCGGCGAGGTCAAAACCGAGGTGCTCGATCTCGATCTGCGCACGCGCAGCGGCCGCACGCTGCCGGTCCGGGTGTTTCACAAGCTCGCCTACGGCTCCGACGCCACGCCGGGCGCGTCGCGGACGCTGGTTCTCAATCGCGCTCGCGACGACGGCACCGATCCGCAGCGCGCCGCGGAAATCCGCTTCATGCGCTTCTTCCACCGCACGCCCATGGCGATCGCGACCATCGACAAGCACGGCGGCGTGGTGCGCACCAATCCGCTATTCGCCAAACTGTTCCACGGCGTGCGCAGCGAGGACGGCGCGGACCGTTCCGTCCTTGCGATCGTTGCGGCGGCCGATCGCGAGGCGCTGGCCGGCGCCATCGAGCAGGCGGCGCTCGGCAACGGCAACATCGCGCCGGTCGACGCTACGCTCGCCGTCGACGGCGAGCGGTTCGGCCGCTTCTACGTGACCGCGGTCGAAGAAGAGGAGCGCGATCAGGAAGCGGCAATCGTCTATGCGCTCGAAACCACGGCGCAGCGCGAACTGGAAAATAAAGTCACCCAGCAGCAAAAGATGGAACTCGTCGGCCAGCTCGCCGGCGGCATCGCGCACGACTTCAACAACGTGCTCTCCGCCATCATGATGGCCACCGATTTTCTGCTCAACGCGCACAAGCCGACCGATCCGTCGTTTGCCGACATCATGCAGATCAAGCAGAATGCCAACCGGGCGGCGAGCCTGGTGCGGCATTTGCTGGCGTTCTCGCGCAAGCAGACGTTGCGGCCGCAAGTGCTCGACCTCGGCGAGGTGCTTTCCGACCTCACCATGCTGCTGCGCCGGCTGATCGGCGAAAAGGTCACGCTCGAAGTCGTGCACGGGCGCGACCTGTGGCCCGTCAAGGTCGATATTTCGCAGTTCGAGCAGGTCGTCGTGAATCTCGCGGTCAATGCGCGCGACGCCATGCCCAACGGCGGTCGGCTGCAACTCCGCACCACAAATGTGACGGCGCCGGAATGCGACCGCTTCCACGCCAAGGGCATGCCGACCGCCGATTATGTCCTGGTCGAGGTGGCCGATACCGGCACCGGCGTTCCGGCCAAGATCGTCGACAAGATATTCGAGCCGTTCTTCTCGACCAAGGAGGTGGGCAAAGGCACCGGTCTCGGCCTCTCCACGGTCTACGGCATCATCAAGCAGACCGGCGGCTTCGTCTATGTCGACTCTGCCGAGAATAAAGGCGCCACCTTCCGCATTTTCCTGCCGCGCCACCTTGCCAGCGCCCGCGAGCTTGCGGCCGAACGGGCCGCCGAGGCCGAGGCGGCGCTTGCCGCGGCCGATGCCGGCAAGCGTCCGCTCAATCCCGACCTGACCGGCGAGGGCACGATCTTGCTGGTCGAGGACGAGGAGGGGCTGCGCCAGCTTAACGCCCGCGGCCTCGCCTCGCGCGGCTACACTGTGCTCGAAGCCGCCAACGGCGTCGAAGCCATCGAGGTTCTGGAACGTCACGACGGCAAGGTCGATCTGGTCGTGTCCGACGTGGTCATGCCCGAGATGGACGGGCCGACGCTGCTTCGGGAACTGCGGCGACGCGACCCTACTCTGAAAATCATCTTTGTCTCCGGTTATGCCGAAGACGCCTTCCAGAAACATCTGGCGGACGGACAATTTGCTTTTCTGCCGAAGCCTTTCACCCTCAAACAGCTCGTCAACGAGGTGAAAGAGACGCTCGCCGCCTGATCGGGCGTCTGCGCCGACGGCGCCCCTTTTGTCGCAACGCATGCGTCTGCGACGGAGCTGCGGTGCGACATCCGCGCGTGCGACGCTTTGCGACAGCCGGCCGCCGCGCCGGGGGGCGTAGAGAGGCGCGAGCGCGAGCGCGCGGCTTGTCATGGTCTCGCGCCGGGCGCAGGCAAGGGGCCATCTACGGTGCACCGACTGGTCGGAAGCTACACTCTTATGCCGCCGCGATGGCTGCCGTCGCTCGCCACGCTCGTGGTCCTCGCATTGGGTCTGCTGAACTGGACCGAAGCGGCCGATGCGGGCCTCGACGGTGGTCTGCGCTTCGCCGGCGATGCTGTCTTCGGTGCGATCAATTTCGACGACATGCTCTCATTCGACCGTCCGCCGGCGCCTGCTGCCGCGCAACCGACCTATCCGGGCGGTTCGCTCGGCGAATTGTTCAACCGCGGCGACCTGATCGGAGGCTTCGCCGCCGGCTTGCTCGGTTCAGGCGTGGTCGGTCTATTGTTCGGCCACGGCGTGGTCGGCGAGTTGAGCGGGGTTGCGTCCGCGCTCGGTCTCCTGTTCCAGCTCGCGCTGATCGCAATGCTGGCGCGGCTGATCTGGACCTGGTGGCACGACGACGAGGCTGACGCTCTCGCGGATCTGTCGCCGCGACAATTGGCCGACGCCTATGTGCGTCCGCGCTACGAAGGGCTGCCGCCACTCGAGGCAGGGGCGGACACCGACGCCGACCTTGCTGCGACGAAGAACGACGCGGTCGCCAAGACGAAGCTACCGCACTGCTGACGCCGGCGTACCATAACAGGTCCTTCGGCCGGGACCGTGCGGCGCGTTGCAACGTTCACGCGGTGCCGATAGCATCGGACGATTGTGCAGGGCTCAACCGTGCGCGCCAATCGGATCGTCATCAGCAGTCCGGGGCCGCCCTCGGTCTTGCATTATGAGCGGAACGACGTCGCCACGCCGGCGCCGCATGAGGTCATGGTCAGGCAGAGCGCGATCGGGCTCAATTACATCGATATCCAGCACCGTAGCGGCCGCTATCCGCTGCCGCGATATCCTTCTCCAATCGGCACGGAGGGTGCCGGTGTCGTCGAAGCTATCGGCAGCGAGGTCCGCGCGTTGCGGCCCGGCGATCGGGTCGTCTATTCTGCCATGCCGATCGGCGCCTATGCCGATCTGCGTTTAGTGCCGGCGGATCGTCTGGTGCCGTTGCCGCCAAGCATTCCGGATTCGCTCGCGGCAGGCATATTCACGAAAGGGATCACGGCCCATTATCTGATATTCACGACTTTCGTTGTCAAAGCCGGCGACGCCATCCTGATTCATGCCGCGGCGGGCGGCGTCGGCCTCATTCTTTGCCAATGGGCCAAGCACCTTGGCGCAACGGTCATCGGCACGGTCGGGACCGAGCAGAAAGCCGAACTTGCCCGCGCACACGGCTGCGACGCGACAATCGTGTACACCACCGAAGATTTCGTCGGCGCGGTCCGCAGATTGACATACGGGGCCGGCGTCGCGGCGGTGTTCGATTCTGTCGGCAGGGACACTTTTGAAAAATCGCTGCACTGCCTGGCGCCGCGCGGTGTATTGATCTCGTTTGGCACCGCCTCGGGGCCGATCGCTCCGTTCGACATATTCGAGCTCAACCGGCTCGACTCGCTTTACCTCACCAGTCCGGCCTTTGTGACCCATACGCGAGACAGAAGTGACTTGCTGCGGCGCGCGGATGCGCTGTTCGGCGCCGTCGAAGCTGGGATTTTGAAGATCGAGGTCGGACGTACCTATCCTTTAGCGGACGCGGCGCGGGCGCATGAGGATTTGCAGGCGCGACGCACGACCGGCGTCAGTATTCTTCTGCCGTGACGGATATTGTTCTTCCGTGATGCCGGACTTGCAATCGCCGGGCCGGTGCCGTCCGGGCCGGCGGCAGAACGAATATGTTGCATTGCGGTCGTCAGATTTATACCCTGTGCAACATTAGTCCTCTACACTCGGCGCGTTCATTGGTGTACGTTACCTGCGAGTTGCCAGCGGACATGCCGACGTCCGTGAAATCAAAGGCAACGATTGTGCCTTCGGCGGGCTAGCACTTCTAAAAGCAAATCGACATCGATTCCCGGGAACCTTCTGCGTTGCAGAAGGCATGCAAGCTCGTGGGGGATCACGATGAAGCTTGCGTGCTGCAAATTCCTGCGACTGCAAATCGTCCCGGCGAATAACAGGGAGGAATTGCAATCATGTCCACAGCAGAAACCGCATTGAATCCGATACCGTGGTGGAAAGAGCCGACCAAGGACCAATGGCTGGCCTGGTGGGCAGCTTGGCTCGGCTGGACGCTCGACGCTTTCGATTTCACCATGTTCCTGCTCATCATGGTGCCGATTTCGCAGGAATTTCATGTGCCGTTGACCGACGTGGCGTTCGTGTTGTCGGTGACGCTGTGGTTGAGACTGGTCGGCGCCGTGGGCTCGGGCTGGCTCGCCGACCGGATCGGGCGCAAGATTCCGCTGATGATCTCGATCCTGTGGTATTCGCTCGCCAATTTCGCGGCGGGCTTCTCGCCGACTTTCACCTATCTCTTCCTGTTCCGCGCGCTGCTCGGTCTCGGCATGGGCGCTGAATGGCCGGCCGGCGCCGCTTTGGCGATGGAGACTTGGCCGGTACGTTCGCGCGGCTTTATGGGCGGGGTCCTGCAAGGCTCCTGGGGCTTGGGCTTCATGCTGTCGAGCGCCCTCTACGGCCTGTTCTACTCGTATATCGGCTGGCGCGGCATGCTGTGGGCGGGCGTCTTGCCGGCGCTTTCCGTTTTCTATGTCCGCAGGTTCGTCAAAGAACCGCCGATCTGGCTCGAGAACCGGCGGCGCCAGCGTGTGGAGCAGCGTGAGGTTCGCGCCCCGCTCCTCTCCATCTTCAAGCCGCGCGTGCTCGGCAACACCTTGACCGCCTGCTTATGGATGGCCGGCGGTTTCGTTGCCTACTACTCGGTCAATGCGCTGTTCGCGACGCATCTGCAAAAGGACCTGCACCTCGCGCCGGGACTCGTCGCGACGCCGATCTTCTTCGCCAATCTGGGCTTGTTCCTCTCGACGTGCGGATGGGGCTGGTGGTCCGACCGCTTCGGCCGGCGCTGGGCGATTATCATTCCGGCGTTGATCGCCCTACCGCTCGCACCGCTCTACCTGCTCTCCACCAACTTCCTATGGATCGCGGCGGGCTTCATCGTGCAGGGCATGTGCGCCGGCGGCGGCATGCAAGGACAGATGGTGCCTTACCTGAACGAACGCTTCCCGACCGAAATACGGGCGACGGCGAGCGCCTTCTGCTACCATCAGGCGGCAATCTGGGGCGGCTTCGTGCCATTGGTGTTGACCTTGCTCGCCGCGCATTTCGGCACAGGTCTAGCCGAGATGATGATCGTTGGCACGTGGATCGGCTGTGTGGCCTGGGCTACGGCGGCTTTCTATGGGCCGGAGACCAAGGGCACGGTCCTCGTCCCGGATCTGGTCATCGCCTGAACCGAACGGAATCGAGCCGGAGGTCAGACCTCCGGCTCGATCGCCGCGGGTGAAACGCGGCGTGAGCGCGTACTGGCGGGCCATGGCGCCACTGGCGCCACTGGTGCCGTGCCCGCCATTGCGGCCGGATGACCAATGATTGACGCTCGGCATTGTAGAATTGCTGCAGCGCCGGCTAAGCCGCGCCCCGATAAAACATCGTTGATCGGTGCCGGAGTTCAGCGTTGGAGAACACCGATGACCCTCGACGCAAAGCTCAGCCGCTCCGCCATCAGGCCGATCACGTAAGTGAGTAGCGCCTGCACCAGCGTCGGATGCTCGACCTTTAGCCGCTCGAACGTATCAGCCCGCAGTTCGTACGCCACGCTCGCGACCTCGGCCTGCACGGTAGCGCTGCGCGGACGGCCGGTGAGCAGGCCCATCTCGCCGATGGTGGTATGTCGCCCGAGACTTCGCACGCGAATGGAATTGCCTCCCTCCAAGTTGACCATGATGCCAACACGGCCTTCGACAATAAAGTGCATGGAATCGGACGGTCCGCCCTGGCGCGCGATGATGTCGCCCGCGCCGAATTCGTAGCGTTCGCAATTATTGGCCAGTATGTTTGCAAATTCAGCGTTGCCGAGCGCCTCCTCAAGCCAGTCGCGAGGAGATGGGTGATGTTCACAAGGCTCAGGGGATAGCCGGCCAAGATCCTAAACACACCCAGCAACATCAGGCACCCGGAAGCGCCGAGAAAGCCGCCGATAACCGGATAGGGAATGAATCGGATTGCGCGGCCAAGCCGCGCCAGACCGAGGCCGCAAAGGAGAAACCCGGTCAACGCGGCGCTCAGCGCCAGCACCGCCAAAGTGGCCGTCAGCAGGCCCCCGTCGCTGCCATTTGCTTCAAGTCGCGCGGCGAGCGTGGCAACGAGCGCGGCAATCACCGCGCAGGTCGAGCCGTCAGGTCCGCCGATCGCGAATGGCAGCGAGCTGCGCAACGACGTCACCGCCCCGCCGATCGCGCCGGTAATGAACGTCGCCGTGAGACCGTAGGCAAGCCAGGGCGCCAGCGGCCCGGAGAAAATCAGTGCCGCGTAGGACACGTAGAACAGGATGGAAAAGACCCCGACGACGGCACTGGCGACGACCGAGTGCGCCAGCGGAGCATTCAATCCCCCGCGCATCAGGCGAACGACTGCTCCGGACTGATTGGCCGTGTCGTTCACGCAGTTTCCGATTTGGATGTCATCCGGGATGGGGCGGATGGTTGGCCGTTAGTCCCATATTACTGTCGCCATCGACTACATCCGGAAGCCCCAGAGGAATCCGAACTACCACGGATTGACGGCAATATCGAGTAAGCCTCTAGCCTCTTGAACCGAGATTCATTGACAACCGCAGCGCAGCCGTGAGCCGGCCCTCGGGTTCCGGCTACCCGCTTGTGAGCGGCTGTCCTGATGTCTCGCCGCGCCCAAGAAACCGGCTCGGGGCAGAGGGCTCCATTTAGCAGACGCTGCATTTATCGGAGTATCGCGCCGGAATTTCCATTATCTTACCGTGGGCCAACCGGCTTCGTTTGCCTTAGCCTGCTCCGCAAGCGGGCGGGGCGCAGGCGCGGCTGCAAGGAACAGGGAGAAACGCGTTATGGACATTAAAGTATGCGGCTCGGTGCCGTCGCGGCGCGGGCCGGCCGAGAGTTTCACCGGCGTGGTCTGGCAGGAGCCGATCATCGAAGCGCCGGCCCCGGCGCGCGTGCGCTCCGGCCTGGTGCGCTTCGAGCCGGGCGCGCGGACCCATTGGCACAGCCATCCGCTCGGGCAGACGCTGTTCGTCGTCTCCGGCGCCGGCCGGGTGCAGACCTGGGGCGGCAAGCCGCGCGAAATCAAGGGCGGCGATGTCGTGTGGATACCGCCGAACGAAAAGCACTGGCATGGTGCTGCGCCGACGACCAACATGGTCCACGTCGCCATGCAGGAAGCACTCGACGGCAAGCACGTGACCTGGATGGAGCCGGTGACCGACGAGCAATACCAGGCCGCGCCGTAGTCCCATGCGCTACGAGCTTTATTACTGGCCGAGCATCCAGGGCCGCGGCGAATTCGTTCGCCTCGCGCTGGAGGATGCCGGCGCCGATTACGTCGATGTCGCGCGCGCCGGCAAGCGCGGCATGGCGAAGATGATGAAGCTCCTCGCCGGCAAGGGCGTTGTGCATCCGCCCTATGCGCCGCCCTTCCTCAGGTGCGGCAAATTCGTCGTCGCGCAGACCGCGGAAATCTTGCTCTTCCTCGGCCCACGGCTGAAACTCGCGCCGCGCGACGAGGCCGGCCGGCTGTGGGCGCATCAAATGCAGCTCACCATCACCGACCTCGTCGTGCGCATCCACGACACCCATCACCCGGTGTCGGGGTGGCTTTATTTCGAAGAGCAGCGTCCGGCGGCGCGACGGCGCACCAAGGATTTTTGGCGCTATCAGGTGCCGAAAATGCTCGGTTATTTCGAACGCGTACTGCAAAAGAATGGCGGTAAGCATATGGTCGGCCGCGGTCTGACCTATGTCGACTTGTCGCTGTTTCAGATCGTCGAGGGAATGCGCTACGCGTTCCCCAAGCGCATGAAGCGGTTCGAGGGAAAAATCCCGGGGCTCGTGGCGCTGCACGTTCGCGTGGCGAAGCGGCCGCGCATCAAGGCTTATCTCGCCTCGAAGCGGCGCATTCCGTTCAGCCAATGGGGCATCTACCGCTACTTCAAGGAGCTGGATGCGTGAAGCGCTTGCCGGGACCGAGGCGAGCAATGGCAATCTTGCCACGGTCAGGCTAAGTAGGGGCGGAAAAGCCGGGGAGGGCCATGTCGGGCTATCTGCAAAATTTCGATCTCACCCAGGGAATCAATATCCTGCGGCTGATTTGCGGGCTGTTCTTCATCCCGCATATCTATGCGAAATTCTTCGTTCCGGAGGCGCTCGGCTTCTTCAAGGCGGCGAATTTTAATCCGCCGGAGCGCTGGATGTACACCGCTTGCGTCATCGAGATTGTCATTGCGACCGGGCTGATTTTCGCGATCTACCCGGTTATTGCCGGCGCGTTCGGCTTCGTCCACTTACTGATCGCGGCCGCGGCGGTGTGGAAAGTGACCAAGGGCAAGTGGCTGTGGAATATCGGCGGCTACGAATATTGCCTGTTCTGGGCGATCTGCTGCCTGGTCGTGGCGATGCATTATCGGTGATGAGGTAGGGCGGATTAGCGAAGCGTAATCCGCCGGCAACTTGTGACCGCGGCGGGTTACGCCGTCGGCTAACCCGCCCTACAAGTTCTACGAGTTCAAGGGAGTCGTGCAAATGATCAAGGCGGCCATCGTTGGGCTTGGCTGGTGGGGGAAGACGGTCGTTGAATCGGCCGAAGGGAGCGACGCCCTCCGCTTCGTCGCCGGCGCGACGCGTACCGTGACGCCGGATACCGAAGCGTTCGCCAGAAAGAACGGCTTCAAGCTCGCGGCGGATTACGGCGCAATACTCGCCGATCCGAACGTCGATGCCGTAGTTCTCGCTACGCCGCACTCCATGCATGGCGCGCAGGTCGTGGCCGCTGCCGCTGCCGGAAAGCACGTGTTTTGCGAAAAGCCGTTCACGCTGACCAAGCGCGAGGCCGAAGATGCCGTCGCCGCAGTGCGCAGGGCCGGCGTCACGCTAGGCTTGGGCTACAATCGCAGACTCCACCCCGAAATCGTCAAGCTGCGCGAGTTGATCCGCACCGGCGAGCTCGGCACCATCCTGCACGTCGAGGCGACCATGACGTTTCCGAATGTGCTGTTCATCAATCCGAGCCATTGGCGAGCCGACAAGAATGAAACGCCGTGCGGCGGCTTGATGCCGATGGGCGTGCATGCGGTCGACGGCATGATCGATCTGTGCGGCCCGATCGACCGCGTCTTCGCCCAGAGCTTTCGCCGCGCCGCGGCCATCGATGCCGACGACACGACGTCGATACTGTTCCGCATGAAAGAGGGCATGTCGGGTTACCTCGGTACCATGACAACGACCGGGCCGGGCTTTTCCTTCCAGGTGTTCGGCTCAAAGGGCTGGCTACGGCTGGAAGGCGTCACCCATGTCGCCGGCGCTTCGTCAGAGGAGCGCCGCACAAAACTTTTCGGCACCTGCAAGTTCCAGCCGGTGAAAGGCGAGGCCAAGACCTGGCAGGCGGCGAGCATGGATGTTGCGCGCGCCGCGCTTGAGGCATTTGCCCATGCCGCAGAGGGCGGCCCGGCCTATCCGATCCCTTACGACCAGATGATCCATGGCGTCGCCGTGACCGAGGCCATCGTGCGCGCCGCGGCTTCGGAGAAAGTCGAAAAGGTGCTGTGACAGCATCGACACGTTCCCCGGACGCGGCGCAGCGCGTAAGCGATGCACCGCCGATCTAGGGGTCTTGACCAGTTCGGCGGGTAGCAGCGCCGAGTTCGCGAAAAACGCCGAAACGACAGGAAAGCCATTATGGATCTCGGCAACGGCCTCGGCCATCTGACTTATTCGACGCTCGTGCATCCCGGCGACAACTGGGAGCAGATGTGGGCGAGCCTGAACACCTATGTGCCGAAGGTGAAGGCGCGGGTCGCCGGCAACAAGGCGTTCGGCGTATCGCTGCGATTGTCGGCGGACTCGGCGGCGACGCTGGTCAACAGCAAGGCCGAGCGCGAGAAACTGAAGAAGTTTCTCGGCGACAACGACATGTATCTCTACACCGTCAATGCCTTCCCCTACGGCGCCTTCAAGGGCACGACGGTGAAGGAGCAGGTCTACGAGCCGGACTGGCGTTCGGAAGAGCGCACCCGCTATACGATCAATGTCGCCGACGTGCTGGCTGATGTCTGTACGAAAGAGATTTCGCCGTCAATCCAGAGCGCGCCGCTCGGCTTCAAGCCGCGCGTCACCGACCAGGCCGTGGTCGCGAGCTTCACCGACCACGTCATGCGAGTGGTCGCCCACCTTGTCGGGCTTGAGGAGCGCACCGGCCGCGTGGTGACGCTGGCGCTCGAACCCGAACCCTATTGCTTCCTCGAAACCACCGACGAGGCGGTCGATTATTTCACGCACCAGCTTTATTCCGGCGCCTCTGCCGAAAAGCTCGCCAAGCTTGCCCACATTCCGATTTCGGAAGCGCATGTGGGCCTAAGGCGGCATCTCGGTGTCGTGTTCGATATCTGTCATCAGGCGGTCGAATACGAGAATATCGCCGAGAACTTGCAAAAGCTGGTCGACGCCGGCATCCCGATTTTCAAGCTGCAGGAAGCTGCCGCGCTGCACATCCCGGAAGTGACGCAATCGATCGTAGACACGCTCAAGCGTTACGCGAAGACGATCTATCTCACCCAGACGGTCGAGAAGAAGGACGGCAAGCTCACCCGCTTTCTCAATCTCGAAGATGCCTTTGCCGCCTGGGACAAGAGTCCGGGGCCGCGCGAATGGCGCACGCATTTCCACGTGCCGGTCTTTCTCGACGACCTCGGCCCGTTCCGCACCACGCGCTTTGCCATCGAGGAGGCGCTGGCTTTTCACAAGAAGAAGCCGCTGTCGCGCCAGCTCGAGATCGAGACCTATACCTGGGACGTGTTGCCCGACAATCTAAAAACCGGCGACATCGTCGACTATGTCTGCCGCGAGCTCGACTGGGTGCGCGGGCAATTGGCCTGACGGAGAAGCGTCATGAAAGTCGGATTCATCGGGCTTGGCCGCATGGGCCAGGCCATGGCGCGCCGCCTGATCGACGGCAAGCACGATGTCGGCGTCTATAACCGCACCGCCGAGAAGCTGAAAGCTCTGACCGAGCTGGGCGCCAGGCCACTGGATTCGATTCATGCGGCGGCGAATTACGGCGACGCGGTTTTCACCATGGTGGCCGACGACGCCGCGGTGCTGGAGGTCGTGAGCAAATCCGGCGGGTTGTTGCAATCGTTGCCAAAGCGAGGCATCCATGTATGCGCCGGCACCCATAGCGTTGCGGCGATGCAGCAGCTTAAAAAGCTGCACGCCGACGCCGGTCAAGTTCTGCTTGCGACCCCGATGCTCGGGCGGCCCGAGGTCGTGGCTTCCGGTCAGGCCGGCATGGTGCTCGGCGGCGGCAGGCAAAGCCTCGACCGTTGCCGCCCGTTGTTCACGGCAATCGCGCGCCGCGCCTTCGAAGCCGGCCCCGACCCGGTCGCGGCGGCTGCGATCAAGATAGCCAATAATTTTGTGCTCGGCTGCGCCATCGAGGCGATGGGCGAGGGATTTTCCCTGGTGCGCAAATACGACGTGATGCCCGACGTTTTTCTCGACGTGATGACCGACGGCCTGTTCGCCTGCTCGGCTTACAAAATCTACGGCAAAATCATCGCCGAAGAGCGCTATCAGCCGGCCGGCCAGCGCGCGATATTGGGATTGAAGGACGCCAATTTTGCGCTCGAAGCCGGCGGCGCGGTCGGCGTGCCGCTACCCAGCGGCAATGTCTGGCGCGATCGGCTGGTCGGGGCGGTGGCGCACGGCGAAGCCGAGCACGACTGGGCGGTGATGGCGAAGGACCAGGCGCGGGCGAGCGGGCTGGATTGAAGGCGATGCGCGGCGAAATTGCCTCGAACATGGACATCCTGCGCAACACCGACTTCGATTTTCTCGGTCCGAAAACCACTGGCAAAGTCCGCGATATTTACGACCAGGGCGACAAGCTTGTCCTGATCACGACGGATCGGCATTCGTCGTTCGATCGTATCGTCGCCCACGTTCCGTGGAAGGGGCAGGTCCTCAATCAGGTCAGCGCGCACTGGTTCGAACTGACCGAAGACATCGTGCCGAACCATGTGCTGGCGATACCCGATCCGAATGTGACGATCGCCCGCAAATGCAAAATGGTGCCGATCGAGGCGGTGGTGCGCGGCTATCTGACCGGCGTTACCGACACCGCGATCTGGACCCGATACGGCAAAGGCCAGCGCAATTTTGGCGGCCTGAGACTGCCCGACAATATGCGTAAGAACCAGAAACTGTCGCAGCCGATCTTCGATCCGACGACAAAAGAGGCCGCGCACGACCGGACCCTTTCGCCGCAGGAGATGATCGCCGAAGGTTTCGTCAGCAAGGATCTGTTCGCGCGCATCGAGGAGACCGCACTCAAGCTGTTTGTGCGCGGGCAAGACGTTGCGGCACGGCGCGGTTTAGCGTTGGTCGATACCAAATACGAGTTCGGCACCGACGGAGCGGGCGGGCTGGTCCTGATCGACGAAATCCACACGCCGGATTCGTCGCGCTATTGGCAGCTCGATTCCTACGACGCGCGTGTCGCCAAAGACGAAGAGCCGGACTATTTCGACAAAGAATTTCTACGGCTATGGTTCAAGGAGCACTCCGACCCCTATGCCGATGCGAAATTGCCGGATGCGCCACGCGAACTCGTGGCCGAACTGTCGCGCCGATATATCCGCATGTATGAGCAGATCACCGCTAGAAGCTTCGAGCCCGGCGCGACGCCCATTTTGCCGCGCATTGCGCACAATTTGCGGACATTCGCAGTGTGAATGACGAACCGGGCCTGCGCGATCACCGCAGCGAAAAGCGGATCGGCACGGTGAGATCGAGCTTGGATTCGGTCATGGTCGGAGGAAACGGCGGCAGCGGCTGCGCCCGCTCGATCATCGACATAACCTCGTCGTCGAGTGCGGGATAGCCGGAACTGCGCACCACCCGGCGTTGCAGCACATGGCCGGCGCGGTCGACGCTAAAGCCGAGCAGCACGACGCCTTGTTCGCCGCGCGATTGTGCGTCGCTCGGATAGCGCTTGTAGCGTTCGAGATGCCGCACCAGGCTGGTCTGCCAGGCCGGCGCGACGTGCGGCGCACCGCCTTTGGTGCGTGCCGGCATCGCCGGCGGCGGCGGCTTCTGCTCTTCGATTGTTTGCGGCGGCGGCGTCTCCGGCGGGGCCACTACGGCTTGCGGCTCGGGCGGCGGGGGTGGTGG